>Ga0308157_10000499_pt1 | contig 128172 bp, 116 predicted proteins | sample PhyBR1_FD_201035 | JGI IMG/M metagenome (GOLD analysis project Ga0308157, IMG submission 201035) | Phyllosphere microbial communities from UC Gill Tract Community Farm, Albany, California, United States - DLSLB.R1 | ecosystem: Host-associated > Plants > Phyllosphere > Unclassified | place... | reverse complement strand
GAAGGCCATTCACTTCTGGAAGCCTGCTTTGCAAAGCTTCCACATCATGTTCGGCGATGACAGAATGCCTATCGCTGAACTATGAAAAAACGCTCGGACACACTTTAATTTACAGTCTCAAGTGCTGCTATTTCATAATGATGTATCAAATAATCGAGTGCCGCAATAGTGTAATGAATTTGAAATGAGGAAGTATCGGTCGCGAATTTGGAAAGCACACCGACCTAAGCAGGATCAATATAAGTCTTTACATAATGATTTAATAACTATTTGTAAAATAATAGAAGGCCGCGTCACCGTAGCCTTCTATTATTATATGATGGCTGTTATACAGGTATAATCTTCATATTTTCGTTTGTTATTGTTGTTATATTGGTATCCAAAATACGAATGCTACTCTCGCCACTGACAGAAATAACCACGTCGGAACCTTCTTGATACATATTATCGAGTGCGTCCTGGAAGCTTGTCCAGCCGTCCTGATGAATTTCAATAGTATCATGATAATTGCCTATCGGGTCGAAGTCGGCAACGATGTCATCGCCGAAATTATCCCTGAAGACAAAAGTATCCGCGCCCAGTCCACCCAGGAATACCTGATCCTTAGTTGTGCCTTCTAAGCGGTCCGATAAAGAAGTCCCCATCACGACGTAGGAGTCACTTACGATATCAATGGCGGTGTCGACTTCCGTTCGAACTCTTTGGAGATAAACATCTGCTATCTCTCGTGTAGATCCGTCGGTCATCGTTACTTGAGATGTCAATGGTATCCAATTACCATTATCATTAATATTTTGAAGGGTAGGCTTCAGAGAGATAGTCTTAACTTCCGCGTCCGCGAGTGAGATTAACTCTCCAACGTCAGTCTTTCCATCACCGTTCAGATCTCGCCAGATATTCAACTGTGAGTAAATTGCATCGTCGGAGTTAATCACTCCGTCTCCGTTGGTGTCATATTGAGCGAGAATTGAGAAGCCATCCTTTTCCTTGCTTCCAAATAACTCTGTAATATTATCGACGACACCGTTTCCATTTTTGTCCAGAACGAGAAATCCGGATTCCGAGCTTACCCAGGAATGGGCGACTTCATTTTCGTATCCAAAATCAAAATGAGCGTGACTATCGTGAATGCCAATTGTTTGAATTCCGTTGCCGCTCAAGTTAATGACAAGTGGTGTTGAATATTCATTCATCATGTCGTTGAAGCCGTTTACACTGTCGAAAAGCTGTCCAAGCTTATCTGCGAAATCGGGATCAAGATCCTTAATCTCATCTTTTTTGCATCATTGAGATCTTTTGCATCTTGGCCTAGTTTTTGTAGTTTCTCGGCGATCTCAAGACCTCTTTCACGCATGAGAAGATTGCTTCCCGCTATATCGGCCAATTTATCAGCCCATCCAGAAGCATCGTTCTTAAGGAAGTCATTTATCGAGATGGAAACACCCCGCGAAGCATAATTTGAATTCCAGTCGTTAACCAATGACTGCATTTCACTTAGTATTCCGTACATCTGTGTAACGGGGTTATTTTGCGCTCCCGATTCGATCACGATTGTGTCCAGAACCAATCCTCTATCGAAATTAAAAGCGTCACTTGGCAGCGCTTCCGAAGGCTTAGGAGCTGCAGCATTGCTATTTGAATAACGGTCATAAGCCTCATACAACGACTGAAAGAGCACGCCAGCTGCGGTGCTAGTTAGTCCACTTGCCACCGCGACACCTATAAGTGCAGGGGTTGATGCGCCAAGCAACGCGACTCCAGCCGCAGTAACGAGAATGCCCGTTGCAAGTCCTCCGAGTGAACCGATTAGCGCTCCTTCGCTTCCTCCACCGATGACGAAACTAGCCCCTGTTCCGTAAATTGATCGAGTCATCGTTCCCAGCGTACCGATATTAACGGACTTCAATAATGCCTCTTGTAGAGCGAAAACGGACCCAACGGATAGCGATGCAGAATTTACGCCATGTTGTGCCATGTTCCTCTCGAGAGCTTCCTCGAATAGCGTACCATAACTAACTTGCCACTCGTTCATCTTGGTTCCTTTTCGATGAAGTTAGAGAAAAGCCCAAGCCACCAAAGCGGCTTGCAAAAAGTATAGTGTAAAGTAAAACAGGTAGTTACCGGTTTTATCGAGAATGTGAGATCTGGTGTCTATAGTAACAATGATCAGCTGTGCGACTGCTGTAGCTGCAATAATGCCAAAAATCGGCTTTTGGAATGTTAATACACAAGCGCCGACTACCTCGATCACCATGAGCGGAATAAGTTTTATAGAATTGAAGCCGATAACTCTCTTGAGATCATGGCGCGGATCGTTAAGAAGAAAATTATTCTTACGTCTGAAAAAGTAGTCGATCAAAGAAATTGGAATACGAAAAAGAAAACATATGAAAAAGATAAAAAACCACATCACGTTTCCTCGGTTATGGCGTTTCTATTAGATATGTCGAAGTTTGGACTATTGTTCTTTGAATGCACGGTACATCTGGTCTGCTAGTGGCTTCATTAGGTACGATATTGCAGTTCGATCACCTGTTTGAATAAGTATTTCAATTGGCATGCCAGCGATTAATTTGAGCTCCCCGAGCCGAATTAGTTCAGTATCGGGTATCATCACGCGCACGATGTACCAAGACTTTCCACTTTTTTCGTCGTGGGTGAGCTCCGCTCCGATTTTTAAGACGTTGCCGCTCAACTCGGGCGTAGTACGTTGACTGAAAGCTGTAAGTCGGAGCAATACACGCTGACCTATCATGATCTGATCGATGTCGTCGGGTCGAACCTGCGCCTCGACAACGAGCTGGTCATTATCAGGAACAACCTGCATAATTACATCTGCAGGGGAGATCACACCTCCCACGGTGTGGGCAGTTAACTGATGGACAAATCCTGACTGTGGAGCGACAATATCAACGCGTTTCAGTTCGTCCTCAGCCGCGATTTTGCGTTCCGCGAACTCGCCGATCTGCGCTTGTATTTCTCGCAACTCCTGACCAACCTCAGTCTTTAGATCATGCTCTATCGACAGAATCTGCAGCCTGGTTTCGGCTATGCGCCCTCCAGCTTGAGCCTTATAGGCGATCTTTTCGCCACGCTCGCCCCCAAATGTAGCTGCCTGCGTTTCCAATGCATTTAGACGTTGAGCGTTAACAAAACCATTCGCAAGCAAAGGCCGCAAACTTGCAATTTCAGAATTGAGTACTGCTAATCCGCGATCATAAGCGGTGCGTTGTGCTTCGAGACCTTCAATCTCGTGCTCAAACTGAATTATTCTCTCCAACAGCTGTGATTTTTTTCCGTCACGCGCTTCACGACGAAACTCAAAGAGCCTTGTTTCGCTCCTCAGCGCCGCTGAAACGTGAGCCTCCGAGCTGCGCTCGATCAGACTTTCATCGAATATAATTTTGGTCCCGCCGTCGCGCTCTGCTTCCAATCTAGCTTGTCGTGCTAGTAATTCGTCAAGGCGCTTAGTCACAATTGCGAGTTGTGCGCGCACTTGTGTTGAGTCTAGTTTGATAAGTATATCACCTTGCTTAACATGGTCTCCATCTTTGACGTTGACTTGACCCACTACACCACCCGTTGGATGCTGCACCTTCTTGACATAGCTCTCGACGACCATTGTACCATGACTAATTACAGCGCCTGAGAGCGTCACTGTGAACGCCCATACGCCGATTGCCAGTACAGCCACGACAACCGCAGCGGTTCCAAAAATTAAATGACCGCGAATTGAAGTGTGCACGTTATGTGCGCTCATGGGATGCTCCTCCGCCCGAAGTAGCGTTCTTCCCTGGCCGTAAAGAAGATCCAGATTGATGTACATTATTTCGTTTGAGGTGCTGTTCATCAGTATGTTGGGTTCGGGTTATAACGTTAGCGAGCACGTCTGCGCGTGGTCCAATAGACTTCAACCTCCCAGATTCCATTATCAAGACGACGTCTACGAGTTCTACTGCGCTCGGACGGTGTGTGATAACGATAGCGATGCCGTGGCGTGCCTTTATGCCAGCCATAGCTCGGATAAGCGCGAACTCGCCTTCCGCATCTAGATGGGCGTTGGGTTCGTCGAGAACGACTAAAAACGGATCGTCGAAAAGAGCTCTGGCGAGTGCCACTCTTTGCCGTTGCCCGGCAGATAGTGTCGTTCCCCCTTCACCAATTTGTGTCTCATAACCGTTGTTGAATTTCAGTATAAGTTCGTGCGCACCTGCGTTTTTCGCCGCCGCAATGACTTTTTCCGGATCTGCATTCACTTCGAATCTGGCAATATTCTCAGCCACAGTTCCGTTAAAAAGCTCGACAGATTGAGGTAGGTAACCGATGTGCTTACCAAGGTAATCTTTGTCCCATTGGTCGAGGCTCGCACCATCGAGCCTAACGCTACCGCTAGCGAGTTCCCAAGCGCCGACTATAGCTCTCGCCAGTGTGGTTTTTCCGCTACCAGAACCTCCGATAATCCCGAGTGCATGACCCGCCCGCATCTCAAATGAAATTGCTGCAATAGTCGGTTTTCTTTGCCCCGGTGGCACTACGGAAATGGCCTCCAGCGTTAAGCGTTCTTTAGGAGGAGGAAGCTCTAACACCGACTGATCGGACGGAACGTATTGTAAAAGATCGGTTATGCGTTTCCAGCTCTGAAGCGCCATCAGAAATGGCTTCCAAATAGCTATAGCCAGATCAACAGGAGCTAACGCACGTCCCATCATAATTGACGCTGCGATCATGACGCCAGCGCTCGTCTGCTCTGTTACTACTAGGTAGGCACCGACTGCAAGCAGAGCCGATTGTAGCATGATGCGCAGGCACTTTGCCAATCCTCCCAGTGCCCCAACCAGGTCAGCAATAGATCTGTTTTCAGAAAGATATTCAGCATTCACGACGCTCCAGCGATCACGAATACGGGAGCTCATTCCGAGAACACGGACCGCTTCCGCGTTCCGCCGCGCTGAATCAATCAGTGCATTGCGAACCGCGCTGCACTTTACTGAATCTTGTATACGACGCTTAGTTAGGTAATTTGTTAAAAGAGTAATAGATACGAGTATTATCGCTCCTGCTAGCGCCGTAACGCCCAACCAAAAATGAAACAGAAAGCAAATGCCGAGATATAGCGGTATCCAGGGTAAATCGAAAAATGCTGTAGGTCCTTGTCCAGACAAGAACACCCTCACATTGTCCAGATCACGTAACGGCTGCAAACCATCTCCGGGAAGCCGTGCTCTAAGGGGTAGAGTAACGATGGCGTGGTGAACTGATGTGGACCATTTCACGTCAAATGCTTCACCAATCCTAATGAGGACCCGAGACCTGATGACATCCAATAAAAACTGGAAAATATATAAACCACCTGCAAGTATCGATAGACCGACGAGCGTCGGAATGCTCCTGCTTACTAGTACTCGATCATAAACCTGCAACATGAATAGAGGCGCGGTTAACGCCAATAAATTGACGATGCCACTGATAAGAGAAATAGAGCCCACGATGCTAAGCATTGAAGGGAAATGGGTAGGTTGTATTTCAGAATTAACAGTATTCACATCAACTCGCGAACGTTTACTCAAGTTGTTTTATCCGCAGTACGCGCGGCGTTTAGAATTTGGCTTAAAAACGCAATCTTGCTGACGGAAGGTGCAAAATGGCCAGTAAACCCTAGTTCGCCATTCAATTGACGCAAAAAAATTCGACAATGCCCTGAAAATCCCCCGATTCCACTACACTGCTCAATCGGTATATAACATGATAATAATAGTCAACATATTTTTCAAGTATGGCTTCGGGGAGCTGCACCTTATATTGTAACAGAGCTTTTGCTTAAAATTGATTGTGCATTTTCTATCGATTGAAACCCGCACAGGTTTTCGACAGAGTGTTATTCGCATTCATTCAATGATTTTCTGATTTAACCTTAACTAGAATACTATGGATTTGGAATGAGTCATCTATGGAGCAGACGCACAGGTGAATTTCGATGCCGACATACCGTTTGCAAAGGAACAGGCTTAACCCGTCTTCCGGTATTTTGATCTGACAGATGCCACTGATTTGGCGATGAAGTTGCCGCCTGCCAGAACTGAGCTGGACGGATTGCGTTTGTCTTGCACGGAGACGAACATAGTCGACTTGGGCGAGCTCGGCAGAAATTACGTAAGACAACGTGTCGGAAATCATCTTTACCGTGTGGAGCATGCCGGACAAACTAACATTCCTGTCGGAACACTGTTTGACCATTGGGGACTTGGAATAATATCTTGTAGCCTTGATCAAGCAATCATAGCCGAATTCGATGAACACGCTGCTTTGAGGGCTAGAGATGCGTCGGCAGATCCGACGAGCCGTGGTCCCTGTTTGCCAGGTGGCCCGCGCGGCGGTTGACAGTCATACAGCCCTGGCTTTGAGCTATAGCGAAAAGTCCATGCCACGCCGTATCCCGCAATTCATCACTTTCAATACACTTAAACTTCCAGCTATGTATCCGAAAAATGAGATCATGACGTCGAAGCGCATGAGATACCGTCATTTCCCTATAAAAAAGCGATTTGACTGCCAGAAAAGCGCCCGGTTGTCAGTTTAGGACAATCCCTAGCTGCCTTTCGAGCCAAAAGAACGACTCTAGGGACATTTCTTAAGGACGCAATCATTTACAATTTCCTGAAAAACAGCGGTGCACGAATAAGTGTAATTTTTGACGTTTACGGAAACGTCAAAGTGCGCTAGTTTTGCCCTAGATTTGGACTCTGCCTTTCAAAAAATGGGAAAGTAGATATCCGAAAGTGGTAAAAATGGCTGGTTTTTTGAGTTTTAGAACCCATTTTTGTCAGCAAGGACATGCTGTCATGCATTCGAGTACTTGATGTGACAGACATGCCAAACACAGGTGGGAGCCTGTTCCGCTTCATGCGGGACTGAGCGGGTTATTGATTTGGAGGATTTCGATGCCGAGCTATCGCGCGCCAGTTGAGGATACAAATTTCGTTCTCAATGACGTTCTGAATTACCAGCGTTATAACAATCTGCCGGGCTTTGCCGATGCGACGCCTGATGTCGTCGAGGCAATCCTGTCTGAAGGCGCAAAGCTTGCCGAAGGCACGCTGTTTCCGGTCAATCATTCCGGTGACCAGGAAGGTTGCGTTCGTGCATCCGATGGTTCGGTGAAGACGCCGAAGGGTTTCAAGCAAGCCTATGACCAGTATCGCGAGGGCGGCTGGCTTGGTCTTGCCGTGCCCGAGCAATATGGCGGGCAGGGGCTTCCTTATCTGCTGCATACGGCGGTCGGCGAATATATGTCGTCGGCCAATATGGCGCTCACCATGTATCCGGGCCTGACGCAGGGCGCGATTGCCGCGATCCTCACCCATGGCACCGATGAGCAGAAGGACACCTATCTGCCAAAGATGGTGGAAGGCACATGGACCGGCACGATGAACCTGACCGAGCCGCATTGCGGCACGGATCTGGGTTTGCTGCGTTCGACGGCGATACCGCAAAAAGACGGTTCCTATAAAATTTCCGGCCAGAAGATTTTCATCTCGGCTGGTGAGCATGACATGTCGGAAAACATCATCCATCTGGTGCTTGCCCGTATTGACGGCGCACCGGAAGGCGTGAAGGGCATTTCGCTGTTTATCGTGCCTAAGTTCATTCTGGATGCCGATGGCAATCCGGGCGAGCGCAATGGCGTTTCCTGCGGTTCCATCGAAGAAAAGATGGGCATTCACGGCAACTCCACCTGCGTCATGAATTATGATGACGCGGCCGGTTATCTGATTGGTGAGGCGCATAAGGGCCTGCGCGCCATGTTCACCATGATGAATGAAGCGCGTCTGGGTGTGGCGCTTCAGGGGCTTTCGATCGCCGAAACCGCTTACCAGAATGCCGCGATCTATGCGCGTGAGCGTATTCAGGGCCGAGCCCTTTCTGGTGCCGCTGCTCCTGACAAGAAGGCCGATCCGATCATCGTGCATCCGGATATCCGCCGCAACCTGATGAATATCCGCGCTTATAATGAAGCCGGGCGTGCGCTGATCCTCTGGACCGCACTTAATTCCGATATTGCGCATCGTGCGGGTGACGAAGCAGAACGTCAGGCGGCTGACGATCTCGTTGGTCTGCTCACACCAGTGCTGAAAGGTGTTCTGACCGATAAGGGTTTTGAACATGCTGTCATGGCACAGCAGGTGTTCGGCGGTCACGGCTATATCGAAGAACATGGCATGAGCCAGTATGTGCGCGATGCGCGTATTGCCATGATCTATGAAGGTGCCAACGGCATTCAGGCGCTTGATCTGGTTGGTCGTAAGCTGGCGCTGAATGGTGGGCGTGCGATCACTGCTTTCTTCAAGGAAGTGGGAGAATTCTGTGAAGTCAATCGCGAGAATGAAAAACTCTCCTTCTTCACCAAGCATTTGAAGAAGGGTGTCAACGACCTTCAGGCCGCGACCATGTGGCTGATGCAGAACGCGATGGCAAAGCCGGATAATGCCGGTGCTGCATCGAATGATTACATGCATCTCTTTGGTCTGGTGGCGCTTGGTTACATGTGGGCGCGCATGGCAAAAGTTGCGGAAGAAAAGCTAGCATCGGGTGAAGGCAACAAGGACTATCTTGAAGCCAAGCTGATTACTGCGCGCTATTATTTCGAGCGGATCATGCCGGAAAGTGTCGCCCATCTTGCCCGTATCCAATCGGGTGCGGATAGCATGATGGCACTCAACGCCGACGCATTCTGATTAAGAATCCGGGCTAATTTTGAGATTAGGCTAAGTTTTCGAACTTAGCGGGAAGGAGATAAAATGGCTGAGGCTTATATTTACGATCACGTGCGCACCCCGCGCGGACGTGGCAAGAAGGACGGCAGTCTACATGAAGTGCCTGCCGTTCGTCTGGGCGCGAAGGTTCTGGAATCCTTGCGCGACCGTAACGGCATCGATACGGCCAAGGTTGACGACATCATATTCGGCTGTGTTGATCCAGTCGGTGAAGCAGGTGCTGTCATTCCGCGTTCATCAGCTTTTGAAGCCGGTTACGATTTCAAAGCGCCGGGTATTCAGATTTCGCGCTTCTGTGCGTCGGGGCTGGATGCGGTCAATCTCGCCGCTGCAAAAGTGGCGTTTGGTTCCGACGATTTGGTGATCGCGGGTGGCGTTGAAAGCATGTCACGCGTTGGCATGGGTATGTCGGGGGGAGCCTGGTACATGGACCCATCGGTCGGCTTTCCGGGCTATTTCATGCCGCAGGGCGTTTCCGCCGATCTGATTGCCACGAAATACGGCTTCTCGCGTGATGACGTTGATGCCTATGCCGTTGAAAGCCAGAAGCGCGCCGCAAAGTCGTGGGAAAAGGGCTATTTCAAGAATTCGGTCATTCCGATCAAGGATCAGAACGGCCTAACCATTCTCAACCATGACGAGCATATGCGTCCAGGCACTGATATGCAGGCGCTCGGCCAGTTGAACCCATCCTTCGTGATGCCTGGTGAAATGGGCGGCTTCAATGCTGTTGGCATTCAGGCGCATCCAGAAGTCGAAACCATCAATCATGTTCACCATGCCGGTAACTCGTCTGGTATTGTTGATGGTGCAGCAGGCGTTCTCGTTGGCTCGAAGAAGGCTGGCAAAGCCTTTGATATCAAGCCGCGTGCGCGTATCCGTGCGTTTGCCAATATCGGTTCTGAACCAGCCCTCATGCTGACTGGCCCGGTCGATGTGACGGAAAAGCTTCTCAAGCAGGCCAAGATGAAAATCTCGGATATCGATCTGTTTGAGTTGAACGAAGCCTTTGCTGCCGTGGTTCTGCGTTACATGCAGGCCTTTGACATTCCGCACGACAAGATCAACGTCAATGGCGGCGCGATTGCACTGGGCCATCCGCTCGGTGCGACTGGCGCGATGATCCTCGGCACGGTGCTGGATGAGCTGGAACGCCGCGACCTTAATATCGCACTGGTCACTTTGTGCATCGGTGCGGGCATGGGTACAGCAACGATCATCGAGCGCGTTTAGAGCGTTTTTGATCTGATAAATCAGATCACGCTCTAATTTTTTAGCCTAGCGCGCATCTTATCCGAAAACCGCTTTGCACTTTTCGGGATGCGCTTTGAGGAGGTTTAAACAATGGCTTATGTAAATTTCAAAGTTGAAACCGACGCTGATGGCATTGCTCTCGTCACATGGGACATGCCTGAAAAGTCGATGAATGTTTTCACCGTCGATGCGATGCAGGAATTGAGCGCCATCATCGACACGACGACGAGCGACGACAAGGTCAAGGGCGTTGTTATTACGTCTGGCAAGGAAACGTTCTCCGGTGGTGCGGACCTGACCATGCTGGAAGGCATGTTCAAAGAGTTTCAGAAGCAGAAGGCCAAGGATCATCAGGCCGCTGTTCAGTCGCTGTTTGATAATGTTGGCCGTATGGGTGGGTTGTTCCGCAAGCTGGAAACCTCTGGCAAGCCATGGGTTTCCGCAATTAACGGTACCTGCATGGGCGGCGCGTTTGAAATGTCGCTCGCTTGCCATGCGCGTGTTGCATCCGATGCGCCGGGCGTGAAAATGGGTTTGCCGGAAGTAAAAGTCGGTTTGTTTCCGGGGGCCGGTGGTACGCAGCGCGTTCCGCGCCTTGCCAACCAGCAGGACGCTTTGCAGATGATGACGACTGGCTCAAGCCTGACGGCGCAGCGCGCCAAGGCGATGGGTCTTGTTACCGAAGTAGCACCTGCCAAGAAGCTCGTTGAAACCGCCAAGAAGCTCATCAAGGGTGGCCTCAAGCCAGTTCAGCCATGGGATGAAAAAGGCTTTAAGCTGCCGGGTGGTGCGATTTACTCGGCCGCTGGTGCAAATCTCTGGCCTGCGGCAACCGCCATTCTGCGCCGCGAAACCTCCGGCAATTATCCGGCAGCACTCGCTATCCTGAAATCGGTTTATGAAGGCCTTCTGGTGCCTTTCGACACCGGTCTGAAGATCGAGCAGCGCTATTTCACCGAAATTCTCCAGACGACCGAAGCGGGCATGATGATCCGCTCGCTTTTCGTGTCGTTGCAGGAGTTGAACAAAGGCGCACGTCGCCCCGTCGATGAAAAGCCAACCAGGTTCAAGAAGATCGGCGTGATCGGCGCTGGCTTTATGGGCGCTGGCATTGCCTATGTGACGGCAAAAGCTGGCATTCCGGTTGTGCTGATCGACCGCGATCAGGAATCTGCCGACAAGGGCAAAGCCCATGCCGCAGATCTAATTACCAAGGAAATGCAGAAGGGCCGCGCTACGGAAGCCGACAAGGAAAAGCTTCTATCGCTCATCACAGCAACGCCTGACTATGCTTTGCTCGAAGGCGCTGATCTGGTGATCGAAGCCGTGTTCGAGGACCGTGAAGTCAAGCGGGTGGCAACTGAGAAGGCCGAGGAAGTTCTCAAGACCTCTGTGGTTTTCGCTTCCAACACCTCGACCTTGCCTATCACTGGCCTTGCCAAAGTCTCCAAGCGTCCGAAGAACTTCATCGGCATTCATTTCTTCTCGCCAGTTGATAAGATGATGCTGGTGGAAGTGATCCTCGGCAAGAAGACGTCCGAGAAAGCTCTAGCTGTAGCGCTCGATTATGTCCGCGCAATCAAGAAGACGCCGATTGTCGTCAACGACACACGCGGTTTCTACGTCAATCGTTGCGTGTTGCGTTATATGTCGGAAGCCTACAACATGCTTGTTGAGGGTGTGCCTGCTGCAATGATCGAAAATGCCGCCCGTATGGCCGGTATGCCGGTTGGTCCGCTTGCGCTCAACGATGAAACGGCAATCGATCTTTCGCAGAAGATCCTCAAGGCAACATTGGCTGATCTTGGCGAGAAGGCTGTCGATCCGCGCCATGTGGAACTGGTGGACAAACTCGTTAACGAGTTTGACCGTAAGGGCCGCAAGAATGGCAAGGGCTTTTATGAATATCCGGCGAAGCCTGCCAAGAAGCACCTCTGGGCCGGTCTGAAAGACCTCTATCCACAGCAGAATCCGGATAAAATTGACGTGAAGGAGCTGAAAGAGCGCTTCCTCGTGACGATTGCTCTGGAAGCTGCACGCGTGATGGAAGAAAGCATTGTCACCGATCCGCGTGAAGCGGACGTCGGTTCTATTCTGGCCTTCGGCTTTGCGCCTTATACCGGCGGTACGCTTTCCTATATCGATGGCATGGGCGCGAAGAAATTCGTCAAACTTGCCAAGGAGTTGCAGCGCAAATACGGCCAACAGTTCAAGGCACCCAAGCTGCTTGTTGACATGGCCGATAATGGCGAAAGCTTCTATCAACGTTTCAACCCATATAAGGGCCAAGCGAAGAAAGCAGCCTGATCGGGCATTGAGCTAAAATATTACAAAACGCGCGGCATCGTTATGTCGCGCGTTTTTTTGTTTGCGAATAAGAAAATTTTCCCCGTAATATCGCACATCTTGCGTAAAATAGGGATTTCGGGTAGGTTGGGTACAATATATGATAGGTGTTTAGGTTTAAAATCCTCTTTGGCGGGTCATAGCAATGTTTTCTCATGATAGCGTCTGGGCTGCGATAGATGCATTGGCAGAACGCAGTTCGTTAAGTGCGTCCGGCCTCGCACGTCGCGCTGGGCTGGATCCAACGACCTTCAACAAGTCGAAGCGTTATGCCTCTGATGGACGCGCGCGCTGGCCATCGACTGAATCGCTTGCCAAGGTCATGGAAGCAACCGGCGCAACGTTTGACGAGTTTACCCGGTTGATCCGCGGTGAAATCGGAACACCCAACTATGGCGATTATTTGCAGGAGCCGAGTGCTATTCCGTTGCTTGGTATGGCAGAAGCAGGGACGGGGGGCTTTTTCGATGATGCCGGGTTCCCTGCCGGACAGGGGTGGGATGTTGTGCAGTTTCCTGCGGCGCCAACTGATAATGTCTATGCGCTGGAAGTTTCAGGTGACTCCATGTTGCCACTCTATCGCGACGGCGATACGTTGGTCGTGGCACCCAATGCACCGGTTCGCCGAGGTGATCGTGTGGTCGTTCGTACCAAAGACGGAGAGGTTATGGCTAAAATCCTGCATCGCCAGACACCGCGCACAATTGAATTGCATTCCTTTAATCCTGAATTTCCAAATCGTTCCTTTGAGACAAAAGATGTCGAGTGGATTGCCCGTATTTTGTGGGCGAGCCAGTAATGGCTAAACCGCAGAGTAAGAGCCATGCCCGTATTGTTTTCGGTGGTTTTGCTGGGCTAACCGGGGCGATTCTTGTGGCGGCTTTTGTCGCGCCGTTCTATGGCGCGCTTGATCGTCCGGTAACGGTTGTCGAAAGCGGAGAGGGCAAGAATCAGCCTGAAACTGCAGCCGGCAATGGAATTGTGGTTGAGCAGTTCGATTACAATGAGCCGGGGACAGGTGCTGGAACAGATCAATCGCCATCGGAGGATGTTACGCACACGCCAGAGACAACACCGGACGGTGAAGGTCAGAACACGAATAGCCAGACAGACCAGAATCCGCTTGAGCGTGAACCTGCCCGTCCGCCTTTGAGCGATCTTGGGCTTGCATCAACGCCGAAGCCCCCAGAACCTCCGGCACCGAGCGCGCCGGTCGATGAGGGCGAGCCGATGCAGTTGCTGCAGCGACCGGTTGCTTTGGCTGCAGGAAAACTCGAAAGTCAGGGTCGTATCGTTGACCTGCAAGGCATCGAGACTGTGCCGCTTGAGCAGACCTGTCAATCAACATCGGGTGAAACCTGGCCTTGTGGGATGCAGGCACGAACTGCCTTCCGCCAATGGCTGCGTTCGCGCGCAATTATGTGCCGTCTGCCACAAAACGACAGCGGAGCGGCTGTTGCAACACAATGCAGTGTCGGCAATGATGATGCAGCACTCTGGCTTGCGGCGAACGGTTGGGCGAAAGCTACGCCCGGTGGCGCCTATGTAGAGGCCGGACTGAAGGCAGAAGAGGCAAAGCTTGGCGTGTATGGTGATAAGCCAGATACATCACTGCCCAACCTTGGTTCCGATATCGGAGGTCCGCTGCAAAATCCTTCGCCTCTGGCTTCGGAAATTGAACCGCAGCCATCTTCACCATCGCCCCAACAAGGGGAGTTTCCGCCGGCCCCGACACCTATGGTGCCAGCACCCGCAAATTAAAGCATATCTCCCAAAAGTGGGAACCGGTTTTCGGAACAAGATGTGCGTAAAAACAAATAGATAGAGCATCTCCGGCGTTTCATCTTAAACAGGAAATGCTCTAAGTGTGCTCCGCAGGTTAACGAGCGGCTTTATTCAGCCGTTCGTTCCTGATTCTGGCGTGATAAGCCGTCGCGCGGCAGCGTTATGACCACGAGACAGGAGATAATTAGTGCCACGCCCAGCCAACCCATCGGGGCGAGGCGTTCTCCTACAATGACAACGGCCAGCAGTGCGGCGACTACGGGTTCTATCAGGGTGATCGTCGTTGCCATGCTTGCTGAAATTCGCGCAAGGCCCATACCAAAGCAAAGATAACCGATGAACATCGGCACTATGGCCATGTAGAGACCGACGGCTGCATTATTCCATGAAGCTACAAAGGGTGCACCGGTCATAAGCAAAACCGGCATCAGCAACAGTCCGCCAATTCCAAATGTTGCCCCCATTGCGACGGAGGATTGTATTCCGCGTAACATAAGGCCGCGTGCGGTCCAGGAATAAAGAGCGTAGGTCAGGCCTCCAAGAAGGCCGAGGCAGATACCGATCAGAACCGAGCTGCCTGTCTGGGTGCCGTTATGCATGGAGCCTTCCGCGATGCATAGCAGGATCATTCCAATCAGGCCGATAAGTGCACCCCACAGCCATTGCTTTGATAAGCGCGCACCATCAAACAGATATTCGATGAGAGCCGAGAGCAGCGGCGCGGAACCGATGGTCACAACCGTTCCGATGGTAACACCTGCCATCCGCATGGAGGCGTAAAATGCAAGTGGATAGATAGCGACCGCCAGCCCACCCAGAACCAGATTGCGCCAGTGTTTTGAGAGATGCGGCAGGGTGCGCAGTATTCCACGCCCGGCAAGCGAGGCTTGCAACAATCCGCCGATCCCCATTGCGGCAGCGCCGATAGCAATAGCACTGACTTCGGGTGCAAAAGTCGCGGCTGTGCCAGTAGTTCCCCAGACAATGGCTGAAACGAGAACGGCCGCAACACCGATTGTAGATTCACGGGATGAATTGCTCACAGAAGCTCCATCAAGTCATACGCCATTGCGCGCGCGACCTGAACATACTCGCTATTGCCTTCAAGCCCCGCTCGCGACATCGCTCCCTCCAGTAGAAAAGCCATGTGCCTGGCGAGTGCCGTGGCACGAGCAGGGTCATGTGGCCAAAGTTCTGTCAGATGGGTAGCAAGCACCGCTTCAACTTCGCGCTTGTGATGCTTTACAGCCTGTCGCCCAATATCATCGGCAGAGAGTTCAGCGGCCGCATTCAACAAGCCGCAACCGCGAAAACCACGCTCATATTCATGCTCAGCGTGATCTTGATAAGCATCAAAGACCGCAAGAACCCTATCTGCAGGCGTGGGCGCATGTTGCAGCCGCACCTGATAGAGGTCCAACCACTCGGCATGACGTGCTTCGAGATATTGATTTACCAGATCAGCCTTTGAAGCGAAGTTGTTATAGAGGCTCTTCTTGGCGACGCCCGCTTTTTCAACAATGGCATCAATGCCCGTGCCACCAATTCCATTATTGTAAAACAGAACGGCAGCGGCTTTGAGCAGCTTGTCGCGCGCACTTTCTGCTGGCGGAGGTTTCCCGGTATCCATAGCTTTGCCTCAATAGTAGGTAGGACGTACTACCTACTATTGAGGTGTGAGTCAATCTGAAGGGCTTCGCTACCGGCAAATGCGGTAAGTGCGGCTTGCATTTCATTCGTGGAGAAAGGACCTCCATGCCCTTCGGTTTCTATGATGCGCAATTGACTGGCAGGCCATGCTTTATGCAGTCGCCAGCCAGTTATCGCGGGTCCGCTAAAATCTCTGCGCCCACAGATCAGAACTGCTGGAATATGCGAAATCCTCTCCATGCTGTTGAGGATTTCGCGGCCATCGCGCATAAAGCCGTCATTGGCCCAGTAGTGGGTGACAAGCGTTGCGAAAGCGAGCCCAGCCATCTCGTCGAAACGGCTATCGATTGGTGTCCAGTTGGGGTCGAGCGAAATATGTGTCGATTCCCATTGGTTCCAATCTCGTGCAGCCTGTAGACGATCCCTCAGACTACCGCTTGCCAGGCGTCTGGCATAGGCTTCCACAACACGTTCGCCGTCATGTTTGAGGGAGGACATGTCAAAGCGCCCCCATGCCTCCGGAAACAATGAACCAATACCTTCAGTGATCCAGTTCACTTCCTCTCGGCAGGTGGTTGTTACCGCAACGAGCACCATTTCTGAGACATGTTCTGGATGTGCCTGCGCATAGGCGAGTGCGAGTGTTGCGCCCCACGATGAGCCTGCAACCAGCCACCGATCAATACCCAGATGTTTACGAACTGCTTCGATATCTTCAATCAGGGTTTTCGTATTATTGAGATGAAGCTGATCGAGATCGTCTATCGCCAGAGGGCGGCTGCGCCCGCAACCTCTCTGATCAATACCGATAACGCGGTATTTTTCTGGGGCGAAGCGCTGCCGATAGTTGCCAGATCGCAAGCCGCTTCCCGGACCGCCGTGCAAGTAAAGCGCCGGTTTTCCATCGGAATTGCCAGATGCTTCCCAGTAAATCTCATTGCTGTGCGATACGGCAAGAAGGCCGCTGTCGAAGGGGTGGTATTGGGGATAGGACATCGGCGCTCCGGCTATAAAACCGGGCATAAAAAACCTCACCCGGTGGGATTCCGGGTGAGGCTTCTCATAAAAATATCAATTGCTTATGACAGCGTCCCGGCAAGTGCCTTCTGGATCAGAGCGCGGGTTTCGTCGATGCCATAAAGAGCGACGAAAGAACCAAAGCGAGGGCCGCGTTCCTGGCCGATCAGCACTTCATAGAGCATCTGGAAGAAGGAAACCGATACGCCGGGACCACCTTCAGGGCTCTTCTTGGTGTGATCCTGATATCGTTCGATTGCGCGAGCCACGTCCAGAATAGCATTCTGAATGTCATTGCCATCGGTGCCAGCGGGAAGAGTTGAGAGTTTCTCATCCAGCGCTGCAAGTGCTGCTCGTTCCACATCGTCCGGTGCGCGGAACTGCTTGGTCGGCTTGACGAAATCGTTGAAGTAACGGATCGCATAGCCAACGAGCGCGTCGAGTTCCGGATTGTTTTCAGGTGTAACACCCGGTACATGACGCGAGATGAAGCCCCAGAGAACAGCCGGATTTTCGGCATTCGATGCGCTCACCAAGTTGAGCATCAGCGCGAATGTAATCGGCAGGTTCACCTTCGGCGGGTTGCCATAATGAATATGCCAGACCGGATTGTTCAGACGGTCTTTCCACTCCTGACGCTCATAAGCAGCGAGATAGGTGAAATACTCGTCCACGGCCTTCGGGATCACGTCGAAATAGAGCTTCTTCGCGGTCTTAGGCTTCTGGAAATTGTAGAGCGCAAGGCTTTCGGTCGGCGCATAGGCCAGCCATTCGTCGATGGCAATACCGTTGCCCTTCGACTTGGAAATCTTCTGGCCAATTTGGTCGAGGAACAGCTCATAGACGAAATGTTCTGGCGCACGACCGCCCAGAATTTCGCAAATGCGGTCGTAAATGCCCGCATTGGTCTGGTGATCCTTGCCGAACATTTCGAAGTCCACACCAAGAGCTGCCCAGCGCATGCCGAAGTCTGGCTTCCATTGCAGTTTCACATTGCCGCCAGTGACAGACAGGGTGGTTTCAACGCCATCTTCATCGTCAAAAGTAACGGTGCCGGCCTTGGCGTCCACGCTTTTCATCGGCACGTAAAGCACGCGACCAGACTTTGGCGAAATCGGCAGGAATGGGCTGTAAGTCGCCTGTCGCTCTTCACCAAGCGTTGGCAGCATGACTTTCATGATGTCGTCGTAACGTTCGACGGCCTTCAGCAGTACCGCATCGAACTTGCCTGACTTGTAATATTCGGTAGCACTTGCAAACTCGTAATCGAAACCGAAGGTATCGAGGAAGCGGCAGAGCATGGCATTGTTATGTTCTGCAAAGCTCTTGTATTCACCACCAAATGGGTTTGGCACAGCGGAAAGCGGTAATTGCAGATAAGGCTCAAGTGCGGACTTGTCTGGCACATTGTCCGGGATCTTACGCATGCCGTCGAGATCGTCGGAGAAGCAGATAAGGCGCGTCTTGACCTTGTCTTCCGTCAAAATGCGAAATGCATGACGCACCATCGAAGTGCGGGCCACTTCGCCAAAGGTGCCAATATGCGGCAGACCCGATGGGCCGTAACCGGTCTCAAAGATCACCGTTTCCGGCATGCCGGTCTTTGCATAACGCTTCAGGATTTTTTTAGCCTCTTCAAAAGGCCATGCTTTCGCTTCCGCGGCCGCCGCGGTCAGTTCCGGGGTCAGCGTAATGTCGGGAAGGCGATGCGAAGTCATGGTTTTATCCTGATATCCTGTGAAGGGCTTTATTCGTTGAAAACGGTGTATGTGTACACGCTTATGCTCTATGGCGCGCCCCGGCGCGCGCGTCAATCTTTGCTAACCTTATTGCTACCGAATTTCCTTGCGCAAGTGTGATAGGCTTCCTACGTTTCCCGTCGATTGACCTTAAGTTTTGATTCCGATCGCCTGGTGCAGGAGCATTTGATGAACAAGATTTCACCGCAGGACGCTCTCGTCTACATCATGGTGACGACATCCGCAGCCGATACGGCGATGACTGACGCAGAGCTTGCTTCCATCGGCAATACGGTTTCGCGCTTGCCAGTATTCCAGGGGTTTGACTCCAAACACCTGCCGAAACTTGCAAGTGATTGCTACGCGCTTTTGGCCGATGAAGACGGCTTGGAAAAAATTCTCGATCTTGCGCATGAGGTACTGCCTGAAAGGCTTTATGAGACGGCTTATGCATTAGCCGTTGAGGTGGCCGCCGCCGATCTTCATGTGGAGCAGGAAGAACTGGAGTTTCTTCAGATGCTGCGTGATCGCTGGGATCTTGACGAATTGACGGTTGCGGCAATTGAACGTTCTGCGCGTGTGCGTTTCCGCAAACTCGATCCGGCAGTCTAACTCAGGCTCTATGCGCCGCCGATTTGTGTGGCGAAGCGCTTGCGATATTCAGCGGGCGTGACGCCGACATGGCGGACAAAGGCGCGGCGAAATGTGTCCGCGTCTGAAAATCCGCAATGGGCCGCAACCCGTTTTGGGGCTTCATGTCCCAGTTCCAGAAGCCTTCTTGCTGTGTTCACGCGAGCCTCTTCAACCCATGTTGTGGGTGTAACACCAACTTCGCTGCGAAACAGTCGCGAGAAATGGCGGGGGCTTAGGTCCATTCGCCCTGCAAGGCTGGCGACACTATGATCAAGCGCCGGATTGGCGGCGACCCAGCGCTGAAGCTCTTGCAACGCGCCGCGACCCGCCGGAACCGCTTCGCCTTTCCGGCTGAATTGCATCTGACCGCCAGGGCGCTTGAAAAACATCACCAACTGGCCTGCAACACGCATGGCAATCTCTCGACCAAGATCCTCTTCGACGAGCGCCAGTGCCAGATCAAGGCCTGCTGTCACGCCTGCCGCCGTGCGTACGGGGCCGTCACTTATCTGTATGGAATCTTCATCGACATGGACTTGCGGATACTGGCTTGCAAGCGTTTGTGCAACGGCCCAGTGCGTGGTGACGCGCCGTCCGTCGAGAAGGTCGGCCGCTGCCAGAAAGAAAGCGCCGCTGCAAACTGAACCATAGCGCCGAGTTTTCGGTGCGTTGAGGCGCAACCAGTCTAAAATGGACTTGTTTACCGGACGCTCAGTCATATTGGGGCAGCCGGCGACAAGAAGTGTATCTATGGGTTCGTTTGGCGCGTCATCGATTACCCAATCCGGTAATAGTTTTACCCCTGATGAACTGCGCAGTGGGCCGGGCGTACTTGCTGCGACCGCAAGTTTATAAACCTCTCGTCCTGCCTGCGTATTGGCTTCCGCAAAGACGTCGAGCGGACCGGATACATCGAGCAACTGGACACCAGGCAGTGCAATCATAACGATGTTTTTTGTCTTAGCTGGCGCTGGCGTCCGCATTTATCTCTATTTGTCCGAATTTAAAGTGTAACGACGATTGCGGACAAAATAGACCAATTCTATCCTCCTGACCAGTAACAACCCTCAAGACAACAGGAGAAACCAATGTCCTCTATCGATAAAGGCGCAGCGATCCCGGATAGTACGCTGGCGAGGGCGATCACAGATTACATCCGTGACACTGAAACAGACCTTCTGTTTAATCATTCCAGCCGTGTCTATCATTTTGGTGCACTGGCTGGCCTCCAGCGCGGACTGAAGTTCGACCGTGAATTGCTCTATGCCGGGGCGATGTTCCACGATATCGGCCTCATGCCGAGCCACAGCAGTGACCATGAGCGTTTTGAGGTTGATGGCGCTCATGCTGCGCGTGATTTCCTGCGTAGTCACGGCATTTCAGATGAAGATGCCTATACCGTCTGGACGGCCATCGCGCTTCACACGACACCGGGCGTGCCGCAGCATATGCACCCAGTCGTGGCGCTTGTAACCGCTGGCGTTGAGATGGATGTGTTGGGACTGACCTATGACCAATACACGGATGCCGAACGTGAGGCCGTGGTCACAGCGTTTCCGCGCTCGCCGAAGTTCAAGGAAGATATCATTCAAGCCTTCTATGACGGCATAAAGCACAAGCCGGATACGACTTTCGGCAACGTCAAGGCTGATGTCATCGCCGATAAAGAACCGCATTTCCATCGCGGAAATTTCTGTAGCGTTATCCGCTGCTCACACTGGCACGGTTAGCCTATCAGCCAATAAGCAAGAGCGCCCCCATTGGGAGGCGCTCTGTTTGTTTTAGAGTGCTGTGCACCCTCTTGGGCGCATAAAGGTCGCTCTAACACTTTATATTTACAGCATAATTTTAACTTAAACTGATTCAAGTTTAAGGAATTATGCTGTAGCCGAATTTTCAGCAAAGGACGGGAAGCCGTCGAGCTTTGCGCCATTCGATTGCCGTCCGCATCAGGTGGGCAGCATCCGCGAATGTTGCGTTTTCCTTCCAACGCTCCGTGTGGATAAGATTGGACGGAATGATGTCCTTCAATGCTTCAAGCGTATGACGAGGCACTGTGTCGGTACAGCTCCACAAACGTCGGAAAACGACACTTATACGCGTGACCTTACCGTTGATTGCTACGACTGGTTCTGCTGTTTCCAGGTTCCAGTGCTCATAAGCATCGACTGCGTCCTGAAATGCGTGATGCAAATAGATCGGTGCGTGACCGTCATGAAGTGGGGGCAGCAAACTAGACATTTCTGTTTCCTCTCTTCCAATGGTGGTTCAGCTTCAGGCATTTACGGAAACTTCGATACAGGACTCCGCAAATGCGGTTCAAGAAGAGCTGATATTGGCTCTTCATGCATGTGCCGTATCAGTATTCTCCTCACGAAATACGACAACACATAATTAACTATGATCTATGGAAGAGTGGGTGTTTGGCAAGGAGAAAATTTCTTTAGATGCGCTGAACGGGAAAAAACAGTTCAGCTGCAAGCGAGGTATTTCAGCTGCTTATACGCACAAACTTTAGTGATTTTTTGCGGCTTCCAAATTAGGTTCATTCTGAAAAAGAGGAACAGTTTTCGATATTTATTGCCACGGTGACAGAATTTGCCCTGCAATTAATTCAAGGCCAGTGTAGACAAGAAAAACGGGAATTGAATTTCAGAGGCAGTGGCATGGCTCGGTTTATTGCATCGCGCAGAGCATTTCTGGTTGGCTCAACTTCGCTGGTGGCTCTGCCGCTTTTACCGCGATGGGCGGCGGCGGAAGACAAGGCGCAAAAGGGTGGGCGGCTGGTTGTTGCTGCGGATTCTGAACCGCGTAATCTCAACCCGGCTATCGTCGCTTCGAACGGTGTCTTTTTCGTTGCAAGCAAAGTGATAGAGCCACTCGCCGAAGCTTCTTTCGATGGTGAGAATGGTCTTGAGCCACGCCTCGCAACCAGCTGGAAAGGTTCTGACGATGGGCTGACCGCCACCTTCCATTTACGCGAAGGTGTAAAGTGGCATGATGATACGCCTTTCACATCCGCAGACGTCGCTTTTTCTGCGATGGAAGTCTGGAAGCCGTTACAAAACCTCGGACGTGTTGTGTTCAAGACGCTCGAAAAAGTTGAAACACCGGACGAGCATACGGCTGTTTTCCATTTCAGTGAGCCAACCCCCTTCCAGCTTATCCGCAATGCGCTGCCTGCGCTGACTGCCGTTCTACCGAAACATGTTTTTGAGGGCACTGACATTGCTGCAAACCCGGCCAATGAAAAACTCATCGGCACTGGACCTTTCAAATATGCCGAACACAAGACCGGTGAATATTATCGGCTTGCGAAGAATGAGAATTATTGGGCTGAGGGTGAGCCTTATCTTGATGAAATCATCTATCGTGTGCTGCCGGACCGTGCAGCAGCAGCTGGAGCGCTGGAAGCGGAAGAGATCGACCTGGCAGCATTTTCTGCTGTCCCTCTCGCTGACCACGACCGTATCTCAAAAGTACCGGGGCTGACGGTTGTTTCCAAAGGTTATGAGGCGCTTACCTATCAGCTGGTGGTGGAGATCAATCATCGACGCAAAGAACTGGCAGACTTCAAGGTACGGCAGGCAATAGCCCATGCCATTGATCGCGATTTTGTGGTGAAGACCATTTTCCTTGGCTATGCCAAGTCTTCGACCGGACCCGTTCCGCAATACGACAGCCAGTTTTATACTGACGATGTCGCTGCTTATCCCTTCGATGTGGAAAAGGCGAACAAGCTTCTGGACGAGGCTGGCTACAAGCGCGGTAATGATGGCATGCGCTTTGAGCTGAAACTGCTGCCAGCACCTTATTTCAATGAAACCAAGCAGTTTGGCGATTATCTGCGGCAAGCGCTTGCGGTTATCGGAATTGATGCGCGTATCGTCAACAATGATTCCGCTGCACATCAGAAGGCGGTTTATACGGATCATGATTTTGATCTCGCAATCGCGCCAACTGTTTATCGCGGTGATCCTGCTATTTCGACCACCATTCTGGTTGAAAGTGGAATTCCTGCGGGCGTTCCGTTCTCCAATCAGGGTGGCTACGCCAATGCAGAACTGGACGCGGTGATTGCCAAAGCCGCGCATGAAATCGATGAAAAGAAGCGCACTGCGCTTTATCATCAATTCCAGCAATTGGTTGAAGGCGATCTCCCGCTCATCAACGTGGCCGAATGGGGCTTTATAACGGTCGCTAACGAGCGCGTGAAAAACGTCTCCAACAATCCACGTTGGGCAGTCTCTAACTGGGCGAATATCTGGATTGCACAGTGACGAACTGTAAGGTTGATAGTATCGTCGGCTCGTGACGCAGATTCTTGCTCTTTTCAGGAAACGATTGATCGGCAGCATAATCGTGCTGCTGATTGTTATCATTGGTTGTTTTCTGTTGCTGGAAACAGCTCCCGGCGACGCTGTGGATGCCTATGCCGTCAGTTTTGGCGGCGATGCTGCAGCTATTGCCGAAATGCGCGCCCGCTGGGGGCTGGATCAGTCAATCTGGCACCGGCTTGGCGCTTATCTTGCCTCCCTTTTTCAAGGCAATCTTGGGTGGTCCGTCAGTTTTAATCGCCCCATTCTCGATGTGATCTTTGAGCGTCTGCCCAACACATTGTTGCTTATGGGTACTGCGACTGCGCTGTCTTTTGCCGTCGGGTCAGCTTTGGGTATTGTGGCCGGTGCAAAGCCCGGCAGCTTCCGCGACCGTTTTCTGTCTGTCGCCTCGCTTGTGCTTTATGCCATTCCCGGTTTCTGGTTGGCGCTGGTCCTGGTGATCCTTTTTTCGATCCGGTTGCGCTGGCTGCCGTCGAGCGGGATCGAAACTATTGCCTCCGGTAAAGAAGGATGGGCTCGCGCCATCGATATAGCGCGCCATTTGGTGCTGCCGGTTGTGTCGCTGGCGCTGATCTATCTGGCGCTTTATCTCCGTGTCATGCGTGCTTCAATGGCCGATATCTGGCGCATGGATTTTGTCCGTGCATTGAAAGCGCGCGGTATCTCGCGCCCGCGCATTGTGTTGCGGCACGTGGCGCGCAATGCATTGCTTCCGCTTGTGACTATGCTGGGGCTGCAAGCAGCTTCCATGCTTGGCGGGAGCGTCGTGATCGAAAGCGTCTTTGCCGTGCCGGGTCTCGGACGACTGGCGCAGGAAGCAGTCGCAAGCCGTGACACACCGTTGTTGCTTGGTGTCATTCTGACGAGCGCAATCATGGTGATCGGGGTCAATTTCCTCGTCGATCTTCTTTATCTCTGGCTCGATCCGCGCATTGCTGCAGGAAAGGCCGGGTCATGAGCGGGTTCAAACGCTATTTCGGAACCGGTGCGGGCATTGCGGGTGCGATTATTCTGCTTGTGTTGATCTCTGCAGCTCTCATCGCGCCCACGCTCTTTCCTGGCGATCCACTGCGCATTGTTGCATCACCTTTGCTTGCGCCTTTCGACAATGCGTCTTTTCCGCTTGGAACAGATCGGCTGGGTCGCGATGTGCTGGCCGAGCTCTTTCATGCAAGTCGCACATCGCTGATCGTGGGTCTTACTGCCGCCGCCGCTTCCATCTTGATAGGAAGCATCGTCGGAACGTTGGCGGGGTTCGCTGGCGGACTTGCCGATGAAGTGCTGATGCGAATAACGGAAGCTTTTCAGACCGTACCGGGCTTTCTCCTGGCGCTTGCTTTGGTCAGCATTGCCGGACCGTCGCTTCCAGTATTGGTTGCTGCAATCGCCCTGTCGAGCTGGACGCAGGCGGCACGCCTAACACGGGGGCAAGTGCTGTCTATCCGCGAGCGCGACTATGTGGCGTCTGCCCGCGTTATTGGAATGCATCCGCTGGAGATTGCTTTCCGGCAGATATTGCCCAATGCATTGCCGCCAGTTTTGGCGCTTGTGCCGGTGATTGTTGCGTCCGCTATTCTGATTGAAGCCGCATTGTCATTTCTCGGATTGGGTGATCCCAATCGCGTGACATGGGGCGGCATGATCGCTGAAGGGCGCACAGTCCTGCGTTCTGCGCCGTGGCTGTCGATCTTGCCGGGGTTGGCACTGGCGCTTACTGTTGTCGGTGTTTACCTCGCAGGCGAGGGGATTACCACAGCATCGGCCCAAAAATCGCAATCGATTATTGGAAAGCACGATGCATAGGTTCAATAGTTCAGAGCGTCCTTTGTGCGCCGAAGAGGGCGCACGGCGCTCTAGTACGGCTGCACGACGAGTGGTGCAATCATGACCCCCCTGGTGCGACTTGACAATCTTGGCATTCGTTATGGTCAGGATGCGGCTTTGCGAGGTGTTTCTGTCGATATCGAGGCTGGTGAAATCCTCGCTATTATTGGTGAAAGCGGCTCCGGCAAGAGCACTCTGGCGCTGGCAATAGCCGATCTTCTGCCTGTCAATGCTACGGTGTCAGGCTACATCAATTGGCGAGATGGGCAGCCGAAGCCGGGCCGCGATATCGGGTTTGTATTTCAAGACCCAGCTTCGAGCTTCGATCCGCTGATGCGTGTTGGCGCGCAACTGGTTGAGACAATCCGCGCTCACGAAAAGGTCGACGGCAAAGCGGCAAAACGCAAAGCGATCAGGCTTTTAGAACGGGTTCATATTCTCGAACCGGAAGACAGTTTCTTGCGATATCCGCACCAGTTTTCTGGTGGTCAGAAGCAGCGCATCGCCATAGCTCTTGCCATCGCTGCAAATCCGCGTGTGTTGATTGCCGATGAGCCGACAAGTGCGCTCGATACAATCGTGCAGAAGGAAATCGTGACGCTCCTGCGCGAACTGGTGCGCGCAGATGGCATGACGTTGATTTTCATCACGCATGACATTGCACTGGCCTCAAATTTGGCAGATTGCATTGCCGTATTTCATCGTGGTGAGCTTTTGGAAAGCAGCACCGCGCGCGAGATTATTGGCAATCCACAAAGCGACTATACGAAGGCGCTCATCAGTGCCGTTCCCCCGCTGGAGTCAACTCATGGATAAGGCTCTGCTGCAGGCAAGCGAACTCAGCGTGCGCTACGGCGATAAGCTCGCACTTGAACGGGTAAGCCTTGAAATCTTGCAAGGCGAAACGTTGGCGCTCGTTGGTCCTTCGGGCAGCGGAAAATCTACGCTTGCGTGCGCATTGTTGCGACTACATACGCTTGATACAGGATCAATCCATTTCGAGGGCGAAGATTGGCTCAGACCACAAGGTTCGGTTCTTCGCAGGCGTCGCGCACGCTTACAGATGGTATTTCAGGATCCGCTTTCCGCATTCAATCCGCGTGCGACTGTGCATGAAGTGCTTCGGGAGCCGCTGCGTATTCACGGGCTGAAACGCGATATTGCCGAGCTTATGCAGAAGGTCGGCCTTGATCCCAAACTGGCGACACGCGGTGTGCATGAGATTTCCGGCGGTCAGCGTCAGCGGGTGGCAATTGCGCGTGCGCTTGCCACATCGCCATCGCTCATCGTTCTGGATGAAGCTGTCTCGGCACTTGATGTGACGGTGCGTGGTGCAATTCTGAAATTGTTGCAGGAGATACAGAAGGCCGAAGGCACGGCCTATCTGTTCATCACGCATGATCTGGCGGTTGCTGCACAAATGGCGGACCGCATTGCGGTGATGGAGCGCGGGCGGATTGTTGAATGTCGCCCGACGCAGGAGCTGATCGCAGCGCCGCAAGCGCCTGTTACAAAGGCGCTTATCGAAGCTGTTCCGAGGATTCTGGTTTAGACCTTCCCAAGCTCGATCGAACGCTTGCGCGCGGCGTCAACGGCCTCGGCAACCAGATTCTTGAGGCGATCTTCTCCCATCAAAATGTCCAGTGCAGCTGCAGTGGTACCCTTGGGGCTTGTCACCTGTTCGCGCAGTTTTGTCGGGCTGTCGTTGCTTGCTGCTGCAAGTGCACCGGCGCCCATAACAGTTTGCATGGCAAGAAGTGCCGCGGTTTCACGCGGAAGACCAGCGGTGACGCCGGCATCGGTCAATGCTTCGATGAAATGGAACACATAAGCAGGGCCGGAGCCGGAAACAGCGGTCACCGCATCCATCTGCGCTTCATCATCGATGCTTGTCACCTTGCCGGATGTCTTGAGAAGGCTTTTTACAAAAGCCGCATCATCCTCACTCACATTGGCGTTCTTGTAGGTCACAAGCATGCCCTTGCCGATTGCAGCCGGTGTATTGGGCATGCAGCGCATGATCCGGGCGTCACTGCCAAGATGCTGTTCAAAAAATGAAACAGGAATACCTGCTGCCACGCTGACAAAGGTCGCGTTCGGTGCAAAACGCTTATAAGCAGGCAAAACGTCGCCCATGACCTGTGGTTTGACCGCGATGAGGATCATGCGCGGGTTGAGATCATCGGACAGGGAGTCCGCACTCGAGCAGGCGTTAACTCCAGCGCCAGCCGCGCGGCTCTGAAGTGCCTCTGATGGTTCGACGACATGCACATTCTCGGATTGCAAAATGCCGCTGTCGAGCCAGCCTTTCAGCATGGCGAAACCCATATTGCCGCAACCAACGAGAATAACTGTATCTTGCATGAGAATGTTCCGCCTTCATGAATCGAGTGTTGAAGCACTGTCGTTTATTGTGTCCGGTATAGCCTTCCGTAGACACAAATCGCAAGGCTGGATGGTAAAAAGTCCGAAGGGTGATACGGCTTTATCAGTCCAAACTTGGGAGAAATTCGTTGTTGAATAAAAGTGGTTTTATAGATAACTCTCGTTTCTGAGATTGAACATTGACTGATAATTCTATTGTAAAACATCGCTTTAAAAGGTGAAGCAAATGCTTGGAAGAGCTTTCCATATCGTGCGTGTCGCTGCGATTGCGGCAGGTGTCATGGTTGCCGGTATCATGGCTGCAGGTGCAGCGGCTGCTGAAAAACCTACCGGTCCCAAATGGGGTGTTGAAGAAATCAGCAAACTGTCTGATGCCGATCTTGTGGTTTCGTCACCTGCGGGAAAAGCCTTTATGGACAAGCTGGCTCCAGACCACGACAAGGCTTGCGGCGTACCGGACGAAAACCGCCCGGATTTCGATGAGTATTGCTCCTGGGCATTCAACAACGATGAGGCTGACTTTGATATCCTAGTCGGCATCAAAGACAATAAGATCGTCAGCTTCGTAGCCTCCTACACACCGGAAAAAAGCGACGTCTGGGTATGTGAAGCAACGAAGAAGGACATTCCTGAAAGCGATTTGCAGACCTGTAATGTTCGCTCTGCCGATGAAAAGAGCCGCACGCATTGGTCAGCAAGCTGGGAAAGCTTCCTGAACTCGATCAACTAAACCCTTGGGTCGTTGATGGTTATATTGAGCGACGCTGACGCAAGTTAGCGTCGCTCTCAATTTATAATTTTGCTGTGATTTATTGATTGCTTACTTTTTTTGTTCCAAGATGCTGAGCAAATAGCATTGAGGGGAACAATGGATCCGGCCTTAACGACTGGCGTGCCGCCTGCGGAAGCATTCACCCATGTCCGCATCATCATCGGCATCATTCTTGGTCTTTGCGTATCACGCCTTCTGACGGGCTTTGCGCGGTTTATCCAGCATCCGGGGAAGCAGAAAATCTATCCGGTTCATCTGGCGTGGGTGGCCTTCATTCTGCTTTCGGTCATCCATTTCTGGTGGTTCGAGTTCAGTCTGAGAACCATTCATCTTTGGACATTCGAGAAATATTTCTTCGTGATCTTCTATGCGGGGCTTTATTTCCTGCTGTGCACGCTTCTCTTCCCGGACAGTATGGAGGAATATACAGGCTATCGGGATTATTTTATTTCTCGGCGCAAATGGTTCTTCGGCATTCTCGCAATGGTTTATGTCGCCGACGTCGTCGACACCCTTCTTAAGGGAATGGAACATTATCAGCTTTACGGGATCGAGTATCCTATTCGCGTGGGTGCGCTGATTGCGGGAAGTCTTATCGCGATGTTCACCGATAATCGGCGCTATCATGCGATATTCGTGACCGTCGCACTCCTATATGAAATAGCCTTCACACTCAGGCATTTTGCGACTTTATCCTGAAACTTCAGCTTTCGAGATTGTCATATCCATTCATGACGCTTATTGGCATGTCTGCTGGATAAAGGCGATGTATCCCAAGACATCGCCTGTTTAAAATGGAGCATTCGATATGGCCCAATTGATCGACGGCAAGAAGCTCGCCGAGGATGTTGTTTCCACGGTGAAGCGTGAGACCGAAAAGCTCGTTAGTGCGACCGGGGTTGTGCCCGGCATTGCAGTGGTGATTGTCGGCGAAGATCCGGCAAGCCAGGTGTATGTTGCCTCGAAGGGCAAAAAGGCCAAGGAATGTGGCTTTGTATCCGTTCAGCACGACTTGGCTGAAGATGCAACTGAAGCCGAACTTCTCGATCTGATCGACAGCCTCAACAACGATCCGGCCATCCACGGTATTCTGGTACAGCTTCCGCTGCCAAAGCATATCGATTCAGGTCGTGTGATCCAGACTATTTCGCCGGAAAAGGACGTCGATGGCTTCCATTTCATCAATGTAGGCAAGCTTGGCACAGGTGAGCTGGATACGGCATTTGTTCCATGCACTCCGGCTGGCGCAATGATCATGATCGAGCGTGTTCATGGCCGCGATTTGTCGGGCCTGAATGCCGTGGTGATTGGTCGTTCCAACATCGTCGGCAAGCCTATGTTCAATCTGCTTCTTGCAGCAAATGCGACCGTGACCGTTGCGCATAGCCGCACCAAGGACCTGCCTGCGATTGCACGCACTGCCGATATTCTGGTTGCCGCTGTCGGTCGCCCGCAAATGGTAAAAGGCGATTGGGTCAAGCCCGGTGCAACCGTAATTGATGTGGGTATCAACCGCATTCCTGCGCCTGAAAAGGGTGAAGGAAAAACACGTCTGGTTGGCGATGTTGATTTTGCAGATGCGGAAAAAGTGGCCAGTGCCATCACGCCGGTTCCCGGCGGCGTCGGTCCGATGACCATTGCCATGCTTATGGCAAATACGCTGACAGCTGCCTGCCGCAGTGTTGACTTCGAAAAGCCAGTATTTTGACGCAATTTAAAGGTGTTTTTCACGCCTTTTCTTAAATGATTGTCCAGTTTGAAAGGCAAAGCGGCTTAAAAACCGCTTTGCCTTATTTCATTGGCGTCGTCTTTCAGAAGACGGAAGCACCTTCATCGGCACGGCCAGCAATCTGACGGAAGGCGCGAAAAAGTTCACGCCCCATTCCGTGCTCATTGCCCGAAAGGTCGGGGCGCGGTTCGCTGCGCTTAGCAAGAAGAGCATCATTGATAAGCACTTCCAGCGTTCCATTCATCACATCAAGCCGCACAATATCCCCATTGCGGATTTTACCGATTGCACCGCCGTCGAGTGCTTCAGGGGTCACGTGGATTGCGGAAGGCACTTTGCCGGATGCGCCGGAAAGACGCCCATCAGTAACGAGCGCTACCCGCTGGCCACGATCCTGCAAAATGCCAAGCACAGTCATCAACTTGTGCAGTTCTGGCATTCCATTGGCTTTCGGTCCCTGATAGCGGACAACTGCGATGAAATCACCAGTGAGATCGCCCGCCTTGAATGCGGCCTGCAATTCCGACTGATCATTGAAGACTTTTGCAGGTGCTTCAATAACATGGCGTTCAGGCTTCACGGCTGAAACCTTGATGATCGCGTTGCCGATATTGCCAGTCAAAACCTTGATGCCGCCTGAAGGTTGGAACGGCGAATGGACCTTCGCCAGAACCTTGTCGTCTCCGCTTTTTTCAGGCACCGGCTCGCGCACGACATTGCCATCGACACCGAGCTTGGGTTCGATTGCGTATGGTCGCAACCCTTCGCCCCAGACTGTGCGGACATCTTCATGCAGAATGCCGTCGTCAAGCAGTTCACGGATCAGGAAGCCCATGCCGCCTGCAGCATGGAAATGGTTCACATCGGCAAGTCCATTTGGATAGACGCGTGCCAAAAGTGGAACGACATCCGAAATTTCTGAAATATCCTGCCATGTGAGCTTAATGCCTGCCGCAGCCGCCATGGCGATCAGGTGAATCGTATGATTGGTCGAGCCGCCTGTGGCGTTCAACCCAATGATACCGTTCACAAAAGAGCGCTCATCGAGCATCTCACCGACAGGTGTATATTCGTTGCCGCATGCGGTAATCGCCAGGGCGCGTTTGGCCGCTTCGCGGGTGAGGGCGTCACGCAAAGGTGTGCCCGGATTGATGAAGGATGAACCGGGCAAATGCAGCCCCATGATTTCCATCAGCATCTGGTTGGAGTTTGCCGTGCCATAGAATGTGCAGGTGCCCGGACCGTGGTAGGATTTCGATTCAGAGATCAGCAATTCCGTACGCCCAACCTTGCCTTCGGCATAAAGCTGACGGGTCTTGGCTTTCTCATCGTTCGGCAAGCCGCTCGTCATGGGACCAGCCGGAATGAACACCGCAGGCAGATGCCCGAACGTCAGGGCGCCGATGATTAGTCCCGGCACTATCTTGTCGCAGACGCCGAGGTAGACGGCAGCATCGAACATATCGTGCGAGAGGCCAACGGCTGCGGCCATGGCGATCACTTCGCGTGAGAACAGCGAAAGTTCCATGCCAGCGAAACCTTGTGTGACGCCGTCGCACATTGCTGGCACACCACCTGCGACCTGTGCCACACCGCCAGCTTCACGGGCAGCCTTGCGGATCAGCTCAGGGTAGGTCTCAAACGGCTGATGCGCCGAGAGCATGTCATTATAAGCGGTGATAATGCCCAAATTGGGCACCACATCGGCGGTGAGTGCCGCCTTGTCATTCGGGCCGCAGGCTGCAAAACCATGAGCGAGATTGGCACATCCAAGCACAGCGCGATGCGGTTTCTTGGACGCAGCCTCGTGGACGCGTCCAAGATATGCCTCGCGGCTTGGTTTCGAGCGCTCAACGATGCGCTCGGTAATTTCCTTGATGCGGATATGTGCGGTCTGCGTCGTCATGGGTATCACCTGCTAAAATAGTGCGAGGTTTGCCTGTAGTTTATTCCAATAGAGCGCTGTGCGCCTTCTTGGGCGCACAAAGGTCGCTCTAACACTCTATATTTACAGCATAATTTTACCTTAAACTGATTCAGGTTTAAGGAATTATGCTGTAGCCCGAACGCAAACTGCTGCGTTCTTAATTGGAACTGCTCTAACTGGTCCAGTAAAGCTGGATCGGTTTGCGGGCATGGCGGAAGACCGCACGCACTGGCATTTCAGTCTCGTCATCGCCAGCCAATGCTTGCTCAAGTGTCGCCTGCTTGGCCGCACCTTCGATGTGCAGAACCAGCATATCAGCTTCAGCGAGCAATGGCAGCGTAAGGGTCAGGCGCTTCTCGCCAGCACCTTCGGCATGGATTGGCAGAACAACGGCCTTTGTTGTCGGATCAATCGCCTGATCGAGCCTGTCGGCATTAGGGAAGAACGATGCCGTGTGGCCATCATTGCCCATGCCGAGCACAACGACGTCAAAAGGACGGCGCAGTGCATCGATACGATTGGCGGCAGCAAGAGCTGCAGTTTCAGCTGTTGCGGCCGGATTATAAAGACCGACGAACTTCGCAACACCTGCATGATCGCGCAATAGATGATCGCGCACCAGCTTTTCGTTTGAACGTTCGTTTGTTGGGGGTACGAAACGCTCATCGACAAGCGTGATTGTGACGAGCGTCCAGTCGATCATCTTGCGCGATAGGATGTCAAACAGCTTGAGCGGCGTCGTGCCGCCGGAAACAGCGAGTGTCGCTTGCCCCCGCTCAGCGATAGCGGCAGCCAGCTTGTTCGCAATCGCTTCAGAAAGCGACTGTGCCAGTTCCGTTCCGCTGGTGAAATCGTGCCGTTCGATGCTCATGCCATACCTTTCAAAGTCAGGACAGTCCAGAGCGAGCACCCCTTGTCGGGTATTCGCGCTCGCTCTTTCTTTTTTGGCACAAAGACTGATCCGGAATTTTCTGTCAACGTTTCTTCCGGGTCTGGGGGTCTCGTGCGTAGAACGGTTCCAGTTAAGATTGAATCGTTGGAACCGCTCTAACTATTGGCTTTGACGCATTATCCAGCGCTAGAGACTTTCGTGCCAGGTCCGTCCGTCGCGCTCGATAAGAGCGATGGAAGACGATGGGCCCCATGTACCTGACGTGTAACCGTGAACCTGCTGGTTGTTCAATTCCCATCCCTGAAGGATCGGATCAACCCAGCGCCATGCAGCTTCCACTTCATCGCGGCGCATGAACAGTGTCTGATTGCCTCGGACAACGTCCATGATCAGGCGTTCATAAGCATCCGGGTTGCGTTCGCTGAACGATTCCGCAAAGCTCATGTCCAATGGAACGTGACGCAGGCGCATTCCGCCCGGACCTGGATCCTTAATCATCAGCCACTGCTTCACGCCTTCATCAGGCTGCAAACGAATGACGAGCTGGTTGGCCACAACCTTACCAGCATTTTCACCGAAGATCGAATGCGGGATCGGCTTAAAAGTGACGACGATTTCCGACACGCGGGTGGCAAGACGCTTGCCGGTGCGCAGGTAGAAAGGAACACCTGCCCAACGCCAGTTGTCGATTTCTGCCTTGAGCGCCACGAAGGTTTCCGTGTTGCTGGTGTCGCTGCCGAGATCTTCCAGATAACCCTTGACCGGGCCGCCTGCCGACGCGCCTGCGCGATACTGACCACGAACGGTAACATCTTCAACATTGGCGGTCGTGATTGGCTTCAGCGAGCGAAGCACCTTGACCTTTTCGTCATGCACTGCATCGGCTTCGAGTGACGAAGGCGGTTCCATAGCGACGAGGCAAAGCAACTGGAGAATATGGTTCTGCACCATATCGCGCAGCGCGCCAGCGGTATTGTAATAACCGGCACGACCTTCAAGGCCGACAGCTTCAGCAACTGTGATCTGCACGTGGTCGATATGCGCTGAATTCCAGAGCGGCTCATAGAGTGCATTGGCAAAGCGCAGAGCCATAAGGTTCTGAACGGTTTCCTTGCCGAGATAATGATCGATACGGAAAATCTGATCTTCGCGGAAAACGCTGCCGATCGTGTCGTTAAGCGCATTGGCGGATTCAAGATCGCGACCAATTGGCTTTTCAACGATAATGCGCGTGTCACGAGTGATCAGGCCGTGCGTCTTGAGGCGGCTGGCAATGTCACCGAACAGAGTCGGGCTTACGGCAAGATAGAAAGCGCGGATCTTCTCTGGCTTTTTGCCAATGGCTTCCTTGAGAGCGGCCCAACCATCTTCAGACTTCGCATCGACTGCAACATAGGTAAGACGCGCAATAAATGCTTCGACTTCCTTGGCGTCGATTTCCGAAGCCTTCACGTGCTCGTTGATCGCATCCCGTGCAAACTTGCGATATTCCTCATCTGTCATAGCGCTACGCGAAGCGCCGATGATGCGTGTCGGCTCACTGAGCTGACCTGCACGCTGACGCTGATACAGCGCAGGAATCAGTTTGCGTTCGGCAAGATCGCCGGAACCGCCGAAAACGATGCAATCGAAGGGCTCTACCGGTATTATCTGGCTGGTCATATATTGCTCTCTTCCACTTCTAACGCAAATCAGTCTGCTACAGCATCGGCCCAAAAATCGGAATCGATTTTTGGAAAGTACGATGCGTAGATTTAATAGTTCAGAGCGTCCTTTATGCGCCCAAGAGGGCGCACGGCGCACTAATAGCAGAATGCGATTTTCGTACAGCCTCTGTCTATAATCTAATCGATTTAAATTCAACCATCCAATGTAACATTCTCGCGAATGTTGCCAATTACAGCTGTCTTTGCATCTCGGTTAACCGCATATGCATAGATGACATGTTCAACATAGAGCCATATTCAGGCATGAACACAGCAGTGCTGAACAAAGTTTTTACTGATTTGACGGGCGGATCATATCCTACATCCGCAAAAGGAGAATGACATGAAGAGGCTGCAGGACAAGGTTGCGATTATCACAGGTGCTGGATCTGGTTTCGGTTCTGCCATAGCGCGCCGCTTTGCAGCTGAGGGCGCCAAGGTTGTGCTGGCCGATGTGAATGTGAAACGCCTGGAAGACGAACTTGCCGATATCGGCAAAGATGCGTTGTCCGTGCAGGCTGATGTGTCACGCAAGGATGATATGGAACGGCTGGCACGTGCGGCTTTTGATAAGTTCGGTCGCATCGATATCATGGTCAACAATGCGGGTTTCACGCATCGCAATATGCCTTTGACGGAAGTGGATGAGCACGCGTTTGATCTCATCAATGCGGTCAACATGAAGGCGATCTACCATTCGACGCTGCTGGTCGTGCCAATCATGGAGCATCAGGGCAGCGGCGTGATCATCAACACTGCATCTGCAATGGCCAATCGTCCGCGCAAAGGTCTTACGTGGTTTGCGGCGTCCAAAGGCTGGGTTGTAAGCGCGACCAAGGCGATGGCGCTGGAACTCGCCGAAAAAAATATTCGCGTCAACTGTATTTGCCCCGCTGAAAGCGACGGCGAAGCTTTAGGGATGTTTCTCGCAGAAGACACCCCCGCGGCACGCGAGAGCCTGAAAGGCACGATCCCGTTTGGCCGTTTCTCCAAACCTGGAGACATTGCGGAAGCAGCGCTTTTCCTGGCGTCGGATGCATCATCGATGATTACGGGAACAGCACTCAGCGTTGATGGCGGTTATTCGATTTAGAGCGCATAGCTAAAGCGTGAAACGGTTTTCGGACAAATATGCGTGTTAAAACAAACTGTTAGAGCGCCGATCTGATCCAACCAGATCGGCGCTCTAACTGCCTGCTTCACACAGGAAATCGTTGAATATAGCCTCCAGCTTTTCATGGCGCTCCGTAGCCATGCGGCTTGCCGTTTCTGTTTTGAATCCGGAAGCAAGCTTGAACAATTTGGCTCGGAAGTGATCAAGCGCATAACGTTTGTCATCAAGTGGGCGGCTTTTCGCCTTCGGGTCTTGCCAATCATAAAGCGCGCTGCCCATACGGCCTGCGATGTAAAAGCAGCGTGCTGCTCCAATGACACCGATAGCATCGAGCCGGTCCGCATCTTGTAAGATCTTAGCCTCAACAGTGCGTGGCTCGATATTGGCTGAGAAGCTATGTGCCTCAATTGCATGCGCTGTTGCTGCGATCCGTTCTTCACTCCAACTAAGTTCACGCAGCAGGCTGGTTGCTTTTTCGGCAGCTAAGCGCGAGTCAAGGTGACGCTCAGGTGAATTTTTCTCTACGCTCACGCAATCATGCATAAGGGCGGCTGCGCATAATATTTCTGCGTCTCCGCCCTCTGTCTGCTGAATGAGGGCCGCATTTTTCCATACGCGAGTAAGGTGAGACAGATCATGTGATCCATCCTCATGGCTGTCGAGTGCGTGTGGCAAAAGCTTGGCTGCAAGAACATCATGGGGCGCAAAAAGATGTGTCGTCATGGCTTGTCTCAAAGAATCGCGGAATGAGGGTAACTATCGCCCTCATGCATCAATTCTGTGAAGCTTTTCTCAGAACACCCCAGTTATAAATTGCTCCTGCCCCCATGAGCGCGCATGTGCAGAGGAATACTGCGGGCATTCCAAAGCGACCGCCGATAAACCCGCCAGCAACGGGACCTGCGACCTGACCCACATACTGCGCCGAAACTGAAAGCCCGAGCACACTGCCTGCGACCCGGTCGGGAACATTGTGTCGGATGACGCTGCTGATACAGGGCAGAAGACCACCCAATGCCAAGCCCATCAGAAAGCGCAGGCCAATCAGCTGCCAGGCTTGCGTGACGAAGGCTTGCGGGATCAGCAGGAGGGCTGCGATCGTCAGTGCACCGATGATGACGCGTGTGTGGCCGATACGGTCTGCCAGACGGCCAAGCCTGGAGGCAGACAGGATGCTGCCGAGTGCCGCGACAGCCATTACCACGCCGGAAATCAGCGTCACTTTGGTCTGGTCGTCCATCAATTGCATGACATAGACTGTGATGATCGGTTCGATCGACATATTTGCGAACATCAACAGCATGCCTGTCGCGAGCATGGCGATGATCGGTTTGCGATCTGGAATGGCGGACCAGACAGATTCTTGTTTCTGTTCCTTGCTGCGCTTGGGTGGTTTCCGTTCCTCACGGATCAGAAATGTAGTGGCCAGGAAGGTGAGAAAAATCACGCTGCCCGCCAACCAGAAAGTCGCACGAATACCGATCAATGGCGGTAGCGCACCGCCGAGCAAAGGGCCAGCCAGATTGCCGCCCATAATGCCCGCAGAAAGGGCGCCCAGCGCCCAACCAGTTTTGTCTTTTGGCGTTTGCGTGGCGACAAGGATCATCGAACCCGACGAGTAGCCGCCCGCAATGCCGACGAACAACCGCAGGGCCACAAGTTGCCAGATATCTGTAACCATTCCCATCAAAGACATGGCAATCGCCATGCCGAGGCTTGCGCGGATCAGCATCAGTTTTCGGCCATAACGGTCGCCAAGTCTGCCCCAGAATGGGGCGACAATTGCTGCAGCCAGAAACGTCGCACCATAGGCGATGCCCGACCATTGCACGATTGCGGCATGATCAACGACGCCCAGTTGCTCCACATAAAGCGGAAGAAACGGCAGAAGCAGCGACATGGCTACGAGTGTCGTGAAGGAACCGACGAGGCAGATAACAAGGTTCTGCTTCCAATAGCGTTCCTGGTTCTCGTCATTTGCAATCGCGGCTGGCGATTGTGTTGTGGCCTTGCTGCCGTATTCGGCCGGCTGGGTACGCATGCTCTGTTCCGTTGAAATTAGATATGATTGCTTTGTATTCCATTTTGGGATACCAAATTGGAATACACACATGCGCCTGTCGCAGTGGCTTGTCAATCAGCCGTTCGCCAGAATTATCGAGGGTCCAATGTCACAGATGCGGCAAGTCGAAGAACAGCTTCGCGATTTGATCCTCGGGCTTGAGCTGGGGCCGGGCGAACGGCTGACCGAACGCTGGATCGAAGCGCAGTTCAATGCATCGCGCACGCCTATCCGTGCTGCACTCTTACGTCTTGAAGCCGAAGGGCTCGTCGGAAGGGAAGGGCGCGGCTGGACTGTTTCACCGATCAATCTTGCGGAGATTGAGCAGATCGGCGTCTATCGCGAGGCGCTCGAAATTGCGGCTCTGAAAGTTACTTGCGCATTGGAAGATCGCAGTGGTGTTGAGGCAATTGCTGAAATGCTCAATAGTTGCGATGCCGCGAGCGCACGCGAGAAATGGCATCGTGTGGGCATGGATTTCCATATCGAACTTGCGCGACTTTCAGGCAATGAATTTCTAAACCGTGGTGTTCGCGATGCCATGCAACGGCTTTCACGGGCACGCTGGCTAGAAGTGCGAGATGCGGACGCGCTAGCTTGCGCATGGCAGCAGCATCGTGCAATTCTTGATGCGGTGCGAGAAGGAAACGCGTCTCAAGCCATGGCTTTGATGACATTGCATCTTGGCGGAAGCCGGTCGCGCCTGATCGGTAATCTGCGCGAAGACCGGCGGGGCCTGAAAGCGCGTGGCTTTGCGGTGGTTAGTGGCTAAAAGCATTTCCAGCAAAAGTGCGAAGCGGTTTTGCGTAGGATAATGCGTAAAAACAGGTAACTTTCACCATTCAGGCAGTTTGTGTCCGGCACGGTCAAAGCGGGGTGGTCGTCCCTCTTTGATGCCTACATCGCGCAGCAGATATTCCGGCGAATTTTCGCTGATGACGTAATGGCTCGGCTTCCGCTTGAACAAACCTGCAATCCACGCACGCAGGCCGGACGACGCTATTTTTTCAGGGCAAACAACGGCAATCGCTGATGAGTTGATCTCAACATCACGCATGGTCAATCTCGATTTTTCTGAGCTTAGAGCCTAGTGGGAGGCTGGGCTGTCGGTTAAACTGTGCCTATAGTTATGACGGAAAAACGCGTTGTTTTCCAATTGAACGTCGATTATGATGCATAAGGAGAACTTATGTATTATGACGTCGCCCCTGCCGCCGCTCTCAGCTATTCGCGTTTTTGAATCCGCTTCCCGCCATGCAAGCTTTACGCGTGCTGCGGAAGAGCTTGGAATGACTCAGGCTGCCGTCAGCTATCAGATAAAATTGCTGGAAGAGCGTGTCGGCGCGCCGCTGTTTCTGCGCAAGCCGCGCCAGGTGGAACTGACCGAATTGGGCGTGCGTCTTGCTCCTGCCATCAATGAAGCCTTCGAAGCCATGCGGACGGCATTCGCATCGGCGCGTGAAGACACGCAGGGCGTTCTGACGATCAGCGCTGTCGTCACCTTCGCGTCAAACTGGCTTGTGCAGCGGTTGGGGTCGTTTCAGATGAAGCATCCTTCGCTCGCGGTGCGGTTGGATACGTCCAATGATATGGTCGACTTCTCGACGTCGAATATCGATATGGCTATTCGCAGCGGAAGAGGTGATTGGCCGGGTATGATCTCGCATGAACTCATTAAGGCGCAATTCTCGCCGATGCTCAGCCCGAAGCTTATGGAGTCGGTGGGAGGAATTAACGAACCTGCCGATCTGTTGCGTCTGCGCGCGGTAGATCCAACGGATCCATGGTGGAAAATCTGGTACGAGGCTGCCGGAATTGAAAACCCGGAAATAAAGGGCAATGCATTCAGCCGTTATGGCGCTCAGCACCTCGAAGGGCGTGCAGCCGCTGCCGGGCAGGGCGTGGGCATCCTAACACCTGCATTCCATACTGCTGAATTGGCATCAGGGCAATTGATTCAACCCTTTGACCTTCTCTGCGATGACGGAAGGGCCTATTGGCTGGTTTACCCAAAGGCGCGAAAGAATATGCCTAAAGTCCGCGCCTTCCGTGAATGGATTTTGGGCGAGTTAAGTTAAAGCTTGAAGACGAATGCCAAGGTCTTCATTCTCTGAATCGGCGAATACTTCTAATCCGTGGCTGCGAAGAAGCGTGGCAGTGACACCGGCTGCGAAATGTTTTTGGCCGATGAATTTGCCGTCATAGATCGAGCGACTGCCACAGGATGGGCTGCCATCAATCAATAGAGCAAAACGGCAATCGTTTGCTCGTGCCACGGCAAGCGCTGCTTGAGCGCCAGCGACGAATTGTGCGGTGACATCGCCCCCATTTTCTTCAATAACACGACCGTGGCTTGAAAGTACTGCCTCGCCATCGTCTCCTGCTGCAATTTCTGCGGGGAGGCGAGGCACGCCGAAACCTGCCATTACTTCTGGGCAAACCGTCACTAACCGTCCTTCAGCACGCCACTGATCGACAAGCGGATGTGCGAGCGGTTTTGCCGATCCGTTGTAACGGACCGGATGCCCGGCGAGGCAGGCACTGATCAGTATTTTGCCGCTCATGGCTTGAACCTTTAGTTACGGATGTGGATTTGGAAAACCATGCCGCTCAGAAAGCACTGCGAGAATTGCATCCTTGTCAGAAACAAAAGCATTGCCCCCATATTCACCCGTCTGATGGACCGAGCGATTACCTTTCGTCAATATGAACAAAGGTAACGACTGGTTTTCTTCCCCCACAAGCGCGATGACTTCTTGCCGCGGACGTGGCCAGGCTATGTGCCTGATGTCGAGATTTTTTCCGAGTTCAGGAAATGAAGCCAGAACACCTTCCATCAGGGCGCAATGCTCGCAACAGAATTTTTGACCGGGATAGGCCGGGTCATCAAAACCCGGCTGCAAAAGGTAAAGCGTATCGCGATTCATGATTTCAACTTCCATTATTGGTTCTGAACACGACACCAGAGTCATGATTGAGGGACTCGGCTCAATTCTTCATTCACATTAGCAGCCAGTTCGAAAAAACGCTGACGAATTTGCGGCGCAAAATCATTTGCACGTTCGATGGCATGGAAAACCTCCGGCGCATCGTGGCGCACCATGCCCACCGCCTGCATGATCAGGTCAAAGCTTCTGGTCGTCATGCGTGTGGGCAGAGGCTCCATCTGCACCAGCACTTTTGCGATCAGATGCGTCAGCCCCTGAACCATGGCCGCATCGCGATCATGATCTTCTGGAGTGGTCATGATGACATCAAGCGCCAGATGCTTGCGTAAGAATGCACCAATGCGAGGCCCTTGTTTGCCGCGAACCGGACAAATGGCAATCTTCAATCCGGCAATACCATTGCTGGCGCTTTGCGGGCCAAAAAGTGGATGCGTGGCGACAATATCCACATTATCCGGCAGACCTCTGAGCATCACGTTGGCTGGGCCGACTTTCACTGATCCCACATCCATCACGAGCACGCCGGGCCGCAAATGTGGCGCAATTGCTTCAACGACGGGCTCAAGATTTGAGACGGGCGTTGCCAGAATAACGACGTCGCAGCGGGCTGCATCTTCTATGCAGGTCAATGTTACGGAGAGAGCACCAGCAACGTTAGCCAGCCCTGCGGCAGGGTCATAAGCATACAGCCGGAAATATGGGCTGAGGTAGCGGGCAATAAGCTGCCCGAATGCACCAAGGCCGATAATACCGATTGTTTTATGCTGATGATTTTTGTCGCGAGACATGGACTGACCTCTGAATGGCAGCATCGCCAGAGGCACTGTCTTCATACGAAACCGCTGGCAATGCAGCGGTTGAACTATGACAAAGCAAACCCGCCGCTATATGAGCGGGGCGTAATAAGAACGGGTGTTGATGAGCGCTTTAATCATGATGCTTTGCTATTCCTGCGAGGCCGCATTGTCAACAGCTTCAATGCGGCCTTGCGGTTAATTGAGCAATCAAAGATTGGTCACGCCGCCATCAACCCGGATCTCTGATCCCACGACGAAAGTGGATTCGTCAGACGCCAAAAAAACCGCAGCTTTCGCGAGTTCGACAGGCTTACCCATCCGTCCGATTGGCACGAGTTTGCGTATATCTGAGCGTAAGATTTCTTCCTGCGCAGGCGCGAGCCCAAGTTTGCCGAATGCTGGTGTTTCTGTGGGGCCGGGGCTGAGGCCGTTCACACGGATTCCGCGATCTACTAATTCGCCGGAAAGGGTGCGTGCCAATGACAGAAGCCCGGCTTTGCTCGCACCATAGGCGCTGCTTTGCGGAAGACCGATATGCGCGCTGGCTGATCCGCACAGAATGACTGATGACGGATTGGCCAGAAGTGGTAGCAGTGCTTTGATCAGAAAGAACGGACCTTTCAGATTGGTCGCCATCAGCCGGTCGTAGGCGTCTTCATTAAAGTCCTGAAGCGGGCTGTGAGTGACGTCGCCCGCATTTATGTAAAGGACATCAAGTTGCGGCCACTGTTCCCGGAGTTTCTGTGCAAGCTGCTCCTGTGCTACAATATCGCCGGAATCGCTTTGGATTTTCAGGACATTTTCAGGCAGTACGCGGGAAGCAGTCTCCAAACCTTCTGCCTTTCGTCCGGTGATGGCTACCGTTGCACCTTCAAGGGTAAATTGTCTAGCAGTTTCAAGCCCGATACCGCTCGTTCCGCCCGTGATGAGCGCGTATTTTCCTTCGAGACGACCCATAATTCACCTTTCTTCATTCGAAGCATTTTCGCTTCTGGGAGAAAGGACATTGTGTCCATTAGTATCTAATGTATAGTAGGCACCAATTTGGTACTAAAGGAATAATTTTCCAATATCGCGAGGCGGGCTGATGGGCGACTTATCAGTAGACGTATCTACCAACAGCCGGTGTCCCATGGTGGATTTCGTCAACCTGATCGCTGGAAAATGGGCGATACCGATCCTTTATCGGTTGATCGTTACGGATGGCCCCATTCGCTTTGGAGAGCTTCAACGTGCCGTTGCACCGATTACTCAGAAGGAACTTACGCGGCAGCTCCGACTGTTTGAAACGCGCGGGTTGATTACCCGTGTCGTTTATCCAGAAATGCCACCGCGTGTGGAATATGAGGTTACCGCTCTGGGCAAGACCCTGCGTAATACGCTTGATTCACTTGCCTACTGGATGCAGGCAAATGGATCAAAGCTAAAGGTCTGAGAATGGTGGTTTAAAGCATTTCCAGTAAAAGTGGGAACTGGTTTTACGTTCGGAAATGCGTAAAAACAAACAGTTACAGCGGTTCCAACGATTCAGCTTTAACTGGAACTGCTGTAAGCAGTCTGGTTAGCAGCACGCATATAGCGAACTGTGGCAAACCAGAGCACGACACCGATACCGAGTAGTACCGCTGCAATCGCATATTGCTCCGTATCGCGGCCGGTCCATGGCCCCGCGAGGAAGGTGCAGCTGATTGCGCCCAACACCGGCAGGACAGTTGGTGTGCGGAAGTGCCTATGATCGACATGATCGCTGCGCAGGACCAAGACCGCAACATTGACCACCGCAAAGACGCACAGCAATAGCAGCGCTGTTGTGCCGCCGAGTGCCGGGACGCCGCCTGCGAAAAGAATGAGGCCAACAGCCAGCAGCGATGTGAAGATGATCGCGATATGGGGAGTACGGCGTCCTTTGTGTACTTTGCCCAGGGCCTCAGGGACAACGCCTTCGCGTGCCATACCGTAGATAAGGCGGCTTGCCATCATCATGTTGATGAGCGCCGAATTGGCGACGGCGAACATGGTAATCACTGCAAATATACTGATAGGAAAGCCCGGTGCGCCTGCCTGAATTACCTTCAAAAGCGGTGTGTCCCCTTCGCCAAGTTCAGCAGCAGAGACCAGCGTAATGGCCGAAATGGAAACCAGCACATAGACGACGCCGGTGATAGCGAGACCGGTGAGCAGCACTTTCGGGAAAAGACGCGAGGGTTCTTTGCATTCCTCAGCCATGTTGACCGAGTCTTCAAAGCCAACCATGGCAAAGAAAGCAAGAGTGGTAGCGGCGATGACGGGCCAGAAATAGCCGCTGCCTTCGGGTGTTTCGAAAGTCCATGCACGAGAGACATCACCTTGACCGCCAGCGATTGCCCAGAGGCCAATGCCAATAATGATCAATAGGCCGGTGACTTCAACAACTGTGAGAACGACATTCATTTTCACGCTTTCGCCGACACCGCGAAAATTTACAGCGGCAATGAGTGCGATAAAGCCCACAGCAATGAGCGGTGTGCCCCAATCACCGAAACCTAAGCCCAGCGATGCTTCGAAGTTTGCTGCAAAGGCGCGTGAGGCGGTGGATGCAGACGTTATGCCCGAAGACATGACGGCGAAAGCGACAAGAAATGTGATGAAGTGAATGCCGAATGCCTTGTGCGTGTAGAGCGCTGCACCGGCTGCACGCGGGTACTTGGTGACGAGTTCCAGATAGCTGCAAGCGGTTAGCAGGGCAACCACGAACGCAATAAGAAAGGGTAGCCAAACGACACCGCCAACTTCGGCAGCAACTTCGCCGGTGAGGGCATAAATACCTGTCCCCAAAACGTCACCGATGATGAATAGTAAAAGTAATCCGGGTCCCATCACCCGCTTCAGTTCTGTTTTTTCTTCGCCCGCATTACCGATCGGATTTTCCATCGAGTCCTCCTCATTCCGGGCACAAGCAGCTGCGAAACTGCAGGAAAGCAGCGGGTTGCAGCTGTTTTCGAAACCATTGACAGCAAATCAACCCAGTCATCTTTAATGACGAGAATGCGAAGTGGTTCCGAACGAATGAGGAATTACGGGGCGGGCAAATCAGGTGGTTGCTTAATCTCGATCAACATATTCGTGTTTTCAAAACCCTCAAACCTCACCGAAACAACCACCTTTCGAGGTAAAGCCTACGCCTATTCGTGGAGGCTTTAGCCCGGATTGCTGGAATATTTTAGGCCGGGTCATCAGGTATGATCAGATTCGTGATCTTGGGGCGAAGCAACAGAAGCGGCGATCCGCGCAACACGGATTGAAGCTTTAAATTTTTGATTTGGCGCATCGTGCTTTGCAAAAAATCCAAGCTGATTTTAGCCCGATGCCCAGCACTCGAAGAGCGGAGGGATACATGTCACCTGATAATAACCCACACTCGCCTCGCAATCGTGCGCGCCGACACTTTCTAGGAGCAGCCGCCGGGCTGGCTGCCAAAGCGGCAGCTATTGGCGCTTTGTCTGCTTCTCTATCGTCGCTGCCAGCGCGCGCTATGGGCACGAAATGGTGGGAAAGCGGAGGCGGAGGTTCCGGCTCCAACTGTCTTTTGAAAGGGACGCTCGTTGAGACGACGGAAGGTCCCATTGCTGTGGAAAAGCTCAGCGTCGGTGATCTTGTGAAAACCATCGATGCAGTGATGCCTGTGAAATGGATCGGTTGGCAAAGTCACAGGAAAAGCGGAGCAGAGTGGAACGAAAGCATCATGCCGATCCGTGTCGCGCGCCATGCGTTGGACGGAAAAACCCCTTACCGTGATCTCTATCTGTCGCCGAACCATGCGCTTTACATCGATGGTGTTCTGATCCGTGCAAAGGATCTCGTGAATGGTCGGACCATCACGCGTGTTTTTGCACAAGACGCTGTCGATTATTACAACATCGTACTGGATAGTCATGAGGTGGTTCTGGCTGAAGGGACAGCAGTTGAAACTTTTCTGATGCGCGGCGAAAGCTACAAGAGCTTCACAAACTTTGCGGAGTATGAGGAGCTTTATTCAGAAGAGCCGAACGTTGTCATGCAGCCTTTCGCGCCAATCATGGGCTATGAAGGTGCACGTGAACACATGCATGCTCTGCTTTGCCTTAGTGGTGTGCTTCCATTCCGCGATGTCGTGGAAGAAACCTACCAGCGACTGGCTAGAGCATAATTCCTTAAACTTGGATCAGTTTAAGGGTAAAACTATGCTCTGATTTTAAAGTGTTAAAGCGACCTAATGTGCCTAATTGGGTGCACGCCGCTCTAATAGTGTCTGAGTAACAGTCTTATAGAGTAACAGGGCATGAAAACTCACGGGTGGTATATCAGAGGATATACCACCCTCTTTTTTAAATCCGATCCATCAGCGCGTACCATGACAGAGCCACAAATAGCAGAGGTGCGCGGAAAGTGCGGCCGCCGGGGAAAGCGGGAATACGTAACTCTTCAAAGAGTTTGAGATTCTCGCGCTTGCCGCTGACTGCCTCTGCGTAAAGCCTGCCCATATAATTGGCCAGCATCACCCCATGGCCGGAATAGCCGCCTGCAGAAATGACACCGGGCATTACTTCGCGCACAAATGGCTGGCGTGGCATGGTTATGCCTACCGATCCGCCCCAGGCTTGCGTGATTTCAACCTTGTCCAGGGCGGGGTAAATCTCCGCAATCTGTCGGCGGATATGTTCGCTTATGTCGCGGGGATTGTCGGCTGTATAGGCCTCACGACCACCAAACAGCAGGCGACCATCCTTGGATTTGCGGAAATAGCGTACAACGAAGCGCGAGTCATCGACCGACTCTCCGCCGGGGATGACTGGACTGTCATCGCCCAAAGGTGCTGTTGCGCCAATGAAAGACCGGATCGGCATGACGTGGGCGGCACTTGTCGGTTCCAGATCGCCGCCATGAGCATTGACCGCGATGAAGGCGTTCTTCGCTGAAATCGTGCCGCGCGGTGTTTCCACTTCGATGCGACCGCTTACCGTGCTGATCTTTGTAGCTTTGGTGTTTTCGTAAAGATGAGCACCAGCTGCTTCGGTAACTTTGGCCAAGCCGATCAACAGTTTCAGCGGATGAATATGGCCTGTGCCCGCATCATAAACGCCGCCATGATAGCGGTTAGAGCCGAGCAGCGTTGCCATTTCCTCGCGTTCGACATAGCGAATATGCGGATAGCTGAAGCGTGTCGCCATCAATTCCGCATGTTCCTGATAGTTCTTGAGGTAGCGCGGCTTATGCACGGCAGAGATTTGGCCGGGCATATATTCCATGTCGATATTGTGCTCGCGCGCAAAACCGAGGAGATGCGCCTTGGCCTCCTCCGCTATGTTGAAGAGAGCTTTCGCGCGCTCCAAACCATACTGCTTTTCAAGATCTTCCGCCCATGTGCGTTGACCTGTGCCAAACTGTCCGCCATTGCGCCCGGACGCTCCATCGCCGAAACGAGCAGCCTCGATCAGGACGACGTCAGCGCCTTGTTTCGCCAGATGATGAGCTGCCGACAGCCCAGTATAGCCCCCGCCGATGACGACGACATCGGCCTGCCGAGCACCATCAAGTTCGGCATATTGCGGACGCTCAGAAACACTCGCCTCGTACCATGAAAATCCGGGCGAGATGGGGCTTTGATAAGGCCGTTGATTGAGCATGTGGAACCGGTCAGACGTTGAGCAGCAGGAACTCACGCTCCCACGGGCTGATGACTTCCATGAAGGTTTCAAATTCAGCACGCTTGATCGCTGCATAAGTGGTTACGAACGAGCTGCCGAACAGGTTGCGCAACTCCTGATCGTTTTCAAACAGTTGCACCGCTTCAATCAAACCACGTGGAAGGTCGATCTCCTTAGTGTTCACGCTTGTCGATGCAGGTTGATCCGCTTCGATCTTGTTCACCATGCCGATCAGACCGCAGGCAAGCGAGGCAGCCAGCGCTAGATATGGATTGGCATCGGAAGAAGGAATGCGGTTTTCGACGCGCCTGCCGCCCGGCTCCGACCGCGGAACGCGGAAGGCCGTGGTGCGGTTGTCATACCCCCATTTGACGTTGACCGGAGCCGAAGCATCTGGCGTCAAACGGCGATAGGAATTTACATAGGGTGCAAACATGACGAGCGCGTTAGGCACATGTCGCTGCATACCGCCGATAAAATGGCGGAAGGCTTCGCTTTCAGTGCCATCTTCATTGGAGAAGATGTTTCTTCCAGTTTTCTTGTCGACGATCGACTGGTGGATATGCATGGCCGAACCCGGCTGACCCTGAATAGGCTTGGCCATGAAAGTCGCATACATATCGTGCTTAAGGGCTGCTTCGCGGATCGTACGTTTGAACATGAAGACCTGATCGGCCAGTTCAACCGGGTCGCCATGACGCAGATTGATTTCAAGCTGGCCAGCGCCTTCCTCGTGGATCAGCGTATCGATTTCAAGGCCCTGACCTTCAGAGAAGTGATAGATGTCATCGATCAGTTCATCGAATTCATTGACGCCCGCAATCGAATAGCCCTGACCGCCGCCAATCGCGCGGCCTGAACGGCCTACCGGAGGGGTCAGCGGATAGTCGGGGTCTGGGTTTTTGCGCACGAGATAAAATTCGATTTCCGGCGCGACCACGGGCTTGAGGCCACGCTTGTGGTAAGCGGCGACAACCGAGCGCAGCACATTGCGCGGAGTAAATTCGACAGCGCGTCCGTCCTGATAAACGAGGTCACAAATCACCTGCGCCGTGGCATCAGACTCCCAAGGCACGGTGCAAAGGGTTGAAAGGTCCGGCAGAAGCTTCAGATCGCCGTCGTCTTCCGGATATTGGAAGCCATGGCCGTCTTCCGGGTAATCACCGGAAATAGTTGTCATGAACACTGCCGATGGCAGGGCAAGCGATGTGTTGGACGTAAACTTCTTGGACGGCATCATCTTGCCGCGGGCAACGCCAGCCTGATCGGGTGTGATGCATTCGATGTCTTCAATGTCACGCCATGCAAGCCACTCAGTGGCCTGCTTCCAGTTTTTCACGCCGCGAAGCGATTTGACATAAGTAGGCGTACGGCGACGCGGCGTGCGCGTTACCTTCTTTTCCGTCGTATCAGCAGACATCCAACACCAAAAAATGATTTCGTATGTTGGCATGATAGCGGGGACGCTCGACAATGACAAATGGCCTTTGAGCAACAACAACATTAAATATCAGGAGTGATAAATGGGTGAAATCGAGTTCATAAGATGCTTGGCATAAACGTGTGGATTGCCATTTTTGTGCAATGTTGGCGCCATGTTTGAGAAGAGAATTCCCAGATGCATTCTTTTGGAGATTTTGTTGATGCAAAGACCAATCAAAGCGGCTTTGGGAATAGCAGGCGGCACCATGCTTGCGGCATTCGTTTTGCAAGGGCAGGCTTTCGCTGCAGGCGAAAAGCTCACCTGCATGATCATGCTCAACGCAAAGAGCGGTGAGGTGATCGCCAAGGAGGGCGAGATTTGTGACAAGCGCAATAGCCCTGCATCGACCTTCAAAGTACCGCTGGCGCTGATGGGGTTTGAGAGCGGCATATTGCAAGACAGTCATAATCCATCCTGGCCATTTAAGGAAGGATATCCAGCTTGGCGTGAGTCTTGGAAGCAATCGGTTGATCCGACATACTGGGAAGATCAGTCGGTGGTCTGGTTCTCGCAGGAGCTGACGCGGAAGCTCGGGAAAGACAACTTCCAGAAATACACAGATCAGCTCAACTACGGCAATCGCGACCTGAGCGGTGACCCCGGCAAGAGCAATGGCATGTTGCGTTCGTGGATATCGTCGTCATTGACCATATCGCCAACAGAACAGGCCGATTTTCTTTTGAAAATGGTCAATAACAAGCTGCCATTCTCGGAGGCAGCGATGACCAAAACCATGGCTATTCTTCCAACCCATTCACTTTCTAATGGCTGGACCGCCCATGGCAAAACCGGCTCCGCATTTGAAACAGGCCCGAAGGGGAAGCCTGATCGGCGTCGCCAGTTCGGTTGGTATGTCGGATGGGCTGAGAAAGGCGATGAGAAAGTGGTTTTCGTTCGCCTTAATCGGAATATGCCCGCACATAACAATGGCATGGGGACCGTAACGCGTGATGAACAATGGGCGATACTTGAAAAGACCCTGAAATAATTAAGAACGCGCCATCTTAATATTTTTGATGGCGCGTCAGAGCGCATCCCGAAAAGTGTGAAGACCACTAGCAAACTTATGAATCTATTGGATTTTTCGAATTTGACGTTTGAAACAGCTTGTGTGTCAGTCGGGATTCAAACGTCAAATTCAATCCACTAGAGACCAAAATGCTCTTTGATAGATGGTGCTGCGATGAACAGTTGATCTACCAGATCTGGATCGCGCTCGCGGATATATAAGAACACCTGATTTCCCGCATCGGTGATCTGTTCGCTGGAGAGGCCGCTCGAACGTAAGCTGGCTGCGGCTTTCAGCAGGGCACTCATTTTTTCTCCAGCAAATGTATCCATCAATCCTGAGAATGTTCCCATAAAACCGTCACTCCCTGCTGCGAGTACATCATGGTTTGCAGCCAGTGGCTTTGCGTCAGGCAACAGCACAAACACTTTTTCTCCGATTTCAGGTGTGCTGTGCTGCAATACGGAAAAGACCGATCCTGTCAGTTTTTCTGCCAATGGTTGTTCGATGTTGACCCTATTGGCGACAGTATCGATGAGTGATTGAATAGACATGAAGGCTCCTGATTGCGTCTACAACGACGATGGTTGCCATTTTTATTGCCGGTCATTGTCAAGAACGCATCAAGAGTTGATCAAGGTGGTAACTTGCGATGCTTGGTGAAGAGGCGCAAAGACTATAAAGACAGTCAGTAACATTCTGGGAAATCCATTGACATGATCGTTCGTCCGCGCCCGCCTTTGTGGAAACTGTTCTTCATCCTCAAAGGCTCGATTGTCACGCGGATATTGCCGCAGATATTTGCAGTTTTCGTGCTCTCGCTCGTTGTGGTCTGGGCACATCGCGCTTTCCCGGGTTGGGTGCCTGCTTTCAATAATGGCACGGCCTTTGCGTTGTTGGGTATTGCGCTTTCGATCTTCCTCGGCTTTCGCAACAATGCTTGCTACGACCGCTGGTGGGAAGCGCGAAAAGTCTGGGGTAAGCTCGTATATGTGACGCGCAGTTTCGCCCGCCAGACAATGATTCTGCATCGGTTGCCGGGAGCAGAAAGCGCCCGTGAAAAGTTGCTTCACTATGTGATTGCATTCACACAAGCGATGGTTCCGCACCTTCGACCGGGTGATGGGCAAGCGAAGTTCCAAAAGTGGCTTTCCGCCGATGAGCAGAAGGCGTTTGATGCAAGCCGCAATGGGCCTGACTTCATCCTTCGCAAGATGGGTGAGACGCTCGCTGAATTGCGTGGGACGGGTCGTATTGAGGCAATTGATTTTCAGACACTCGATGAAACGGTGAACAGCCTTGCTGAAGTGCAAGCTGCAAGCGAGCGCTTACGTTTTACGCCGGTGCCGTTCGGCTACACTTTGCTTTTGCACCGCACCGCTTATCTTTTCTGCTTTTTCATCCCGTTTGGCTTTGCCGATATGCTCGGCTGGGGGACGCCTTTTGCAACCACACTGGTTGCTTATACCTTCTTCGGCCTTGATGCTCTGGGCGATGAGTTGGAAGAGCCGTTTGGTACGCTGCCCAACGATCTGCCAATTGGCGCTATCGCTGATACGATTGAGATCAATGTGCGGGAAGCTTTGGGGGAAACGGATTTACCGGACATGCCGCAGCCGAAAGATTATCTGCTGATGTAAAAAAAACCGACTGGCAGAGCCAGCCGGGGAGGTCAGTGGGGCCAGTCCAACATGAATGAACTGGTATATCAAGTTCTAATATATGTTCTTTGGATGAAACGACCGAAGTGCGACTTTTACGCTTGATTGTTTCCGCCGCCACAGCGTTTTCGAAGTGAAAAGCACGGTGGCGACGGTGATTGCGATGACGACCATCATGGGTTTTTGGTGACGATAACCGGGATCAGAAGGTCGCCCCAGTTGCCTTCGCCGTTCCCGTGCTGCCGTAGGCACACAGAAGTATAGAACATGGCGGCGAAAGCAATGATCATGGGTGCCGTCATGGGTTTCGGGTGACGATAACCGGGATCAGAAGGTCGCCCCAGTTGCCTTCTCCGCCATGATGGCGGGCTGAACGAACCAGCTCAACGGAAACACCGGCCTCGACTGCATTCATGACCGACTGGTTGAGGCGGTGCAGATCATTGGCAAGCATACGGATCGCGCTTTGCTGATCGGTGCTCATCGAGGTTGACTGCTCTTCTGCTCTTTCCTTAACACGTGCAATCGAAGCCATGGTTGTTCTCCTCTTAAGAGCGCATCCCGAAAAGTGTGAAACGGTTTTCGGACAAGATGCGCGTTAAATAAATATTGGGTGTCACTCCGCAGCTGGGCGGAACTGTGCTGTTTCTGTCGATTCCTTCATGGCGGTGGTGGAAGACTGACCGCCGGTGATTGCGAGCGACACGGCATCGAAATAACCGGTGCCAACTTCGCGTTGATGCTTGGTCGCGGTGTAGCCATTGGCTTCTGCCGCAAATTCCGCCTCTTGCAGCTCTGAATAAGCTGCCATCTGACGATCCTTGTAGCCGCGTGCCAGTTCGAACATGCCAAAATTGAGCTGGTGGAAACCGGCCAGCGTGATGAACTGGAACTTGTAACCCATCGCGCCCAGCTCACGCTGGAACTTGGCAATCGTCGCGTCGTCGAGGTTCTTTTTCCAATTGAATGACGGCGAACAATTGTAAGCGAGTTTCTTGCCCGGGTATGCCTTGTGCACGGCTTCGGCAAAGCGGCGAGCCTGTTCGAGATCTGGCTTGGATGTTTCCATCCAGATCAGATCGCAATAGGGCGCATAGGCAATCGCACGGGCGATGCATGGCTCGATGCCATTTTTCACCTGATAGAAGCCTTCGGCGGTGCGGCCTGCATCATAATCAACGAAAGGTTGATCGCGTTCGTCGATGTCCGAAGTCAGAAGCTTGGCGGCCTCCGCATCCGTTCGGGCGATAACCAGCGTTGCAGTACCCATGACGTCGGCCGCAAGGCGCGCCGCATTCAGGTTGCGGATATGTGCCGCCGTCGGGATCAGGACCTTGCCGCCGAGATGACCGCACTTCTTCTCAGAAGCCAGCTGGTCTTCATAATGAACGCCTGCCGCACCTGCCTCGATGAAGGCCTTCATGATTTCAAAAGCATTCAGTGGTCCGCCGAAGCCAGCTTCTGCATCGGCAACGATTGGTGCAAACCAAGTATCGACCGACAGACCTTTGCCTTCTGATGTTTCGATCTGGTCGGCACGCTGCAATGTCTTGTTGATGCGCTTTGCCAGTTCCGGAGCAGCATTTGCCGGATAGAGCGATTGGTCAGGATACATGCTTGATGCCGTATTGGCATCCGCAGCAACCTGCCAGCCGGACAGGTATATCGCCTTCAGACCGGCACGAACCATCTGCATGGCCTGATTGCCGGAGAGAGCGCCGAGCGCGTTGACGAAATCTTCTTCGTGGATCAATTTCCAGAGGCGGTTTGCACCCATCTCGGCCAGTGAGTATTTGATCTCCACCGAACCGCGCAGCCTCTTCACGTCTTCGGCTGTATGTGCACGCTGGATGCCGTCAAAACGACCCTTGGGTGCCGAAGGGATAAGGCTGTAAAAATCTGTCATTTCGGTGTCTCCTCACACTTGGACCAGGTTTTTGAAGAGCAGATTATCGCCGCTCCATCTGTGACTAGATTTACAGTTGTGAGGATCGAACAGCCAGAAAAGCCCGTAAAAACGGCTGATAATTGAAGTAACGCTGTCTGAAAATTGACTGATGTGATCTGTAAATTTGTAAATGTTGTCAAAGCTACCAATTGCAGCTATTTTGTCATGAGTTGTAAAACTCATCGTTCTTGGTTTGGGAGGACCTGATGAGCGAACGCAAGATATTTGCTGGTCCCCGTATCAGGCGCATCCGCAACGAGCACGGTTTGACGCAGACATCCATGGCCGAGGCGCTTGGTATTTCGCCGTCCTATCTCAATCTCATTGAGCGCAATCAGCGTCCGCTGACGGTGCAGCTGCTGTTAAAGCTAGCCAGTGTTTACAAGCTTGATCTCGATAGCCTTCAGGCAGAAAGCGGCGCGACGGTTGCGGGCCTAAAGGAAGTGTTTTCCGATCCGCTGCTGACGGGAGAATTGCCGGGCGATCAGGAGCTCGTGGAAATCGGCGAGGCAGCACCCAATGCTGCCAGCGGGATCGTCAAGCTTTATCGCGCTTATCGCGAACAGCAGCAGCGTCTTTCTGATCTGTCTCAACTGCTTTCTCATGAGGGAAGCGATGCGCAGCTTTCCGCAACGCGTTTGCCCCTTGATGAAGTACGCGATGTGATGGCTCGACGACCTAATCATTATCCGCGTATCGAAGAGGAGGCGGAAAGCTTTTACGCATTGCTTAAGCCCGAAGGGGATTTGTCAGGCGCGTTGAAAGAATGGCTGCGACGTGAACACAGCATTACCGTGCGAAGTTTGCCTGTTACGACTATGCCGAACTGGCGCAGACGTTATGACAGGCATTCGCAGCGGTTGTTTATTTCGGAACGATTGTCGCCCTTTGACCAGTTGCAGGAAATTGCGATGGAAGCAGCGCTCATCCGTATGCAGGTGATGATTGGTGCCGAAACCGAAGGGCTGAAACTGTCGTCCGGGGAGGCAAAGCGCATCGCAAGATTTGAATTGGCGCGCTATGCAGCACAAGCGTTGATGATGCCCTACAGGCAATTTCGCGATGCGGCAGTGCGCGCGCGTTACGATGTCGATGTTTTGCGCTCGCGTTTTGGCGTGTCGTTTCAACAGGCTGCGAACCGTTTGACGTCCTTGCAACGCCAGGGCAATACCGCTCTGCCGTTTTTCCTGATGGAAATCGACCACGCAGGCAATCGTCTTCGCATGGTTGGCGCTGAAGGTTTTCCGATCCGCTTTGGCGGGCAATGCCCGAAATTGCCGGTCTATGCAGCATTTGCTCAGGCCGGGCAGGTGTTGGTTGAACCTGCAGAACTGCCCGATGGTTCCGCTTTCCTCACAATAGCGCGAACGCTTGAAGGTCCGCAGGGCGCATTCAATGAGCGCCCCCGACGCACGGCCATGCTTTTGGGCTGCTCTCGCGAACTGGGTGATGAAACTATTTACGGTGCGCGAAATGCTCTCAGCACGGAAATCGGGCCAGCCTGCCGACTTTGTGAGCGTCAGGGTTGCATTACACGCGCCGAACCGCCACTGACCCGACCGCTCGGTCTCGACGAAATGGTGGCAGGATTATCGGCTTTTGACTTCCAGTAGAACCGCGATATTTCGGATCGGGACGTGTGCACCACAACTTTTTATGTTCGTGGTGTCATCACCCGGTTGACGAATGGTTCACAATCTAAAAAGGTATGAAGTTGAAACAGTTTACCCACCCTTGAGCTGTACCGGGAATGATGGTGCAGAATGGAGCACGCGATGAGGATGAAATCCTTTCTTCTGGCGACAACAATGGCGTCTTGCCTTGTGAGCGCCGCCGTATTTCCTGCAAGCGCGCAGGAGCGGGTGGTCAATATCTACAACTGGTCAGATTACATCGACGACTCGATCCTAAAGGATTTCACCAAGGAAACCGGCATCAAGGTCGTTTACGACGTTTATGATTCCAACGAAATTCTCGAAACCAAGCTCCTTGCTGGCGGTAGCGGCTACGATCTTGTGGTGCCATCGGGTGAATTTCTTGGCCGCCAGATCCCTGCAGGCGTGTTCCTGAAACTCGATAAGGACAAGCTCCCGAACCTCAAGAATATGTGGGACGAAATTTCGACCCGCGCCGCCACGTATGATCCGGGCAACGAATATTCCATCAACTACATGTGGGGCACGACCGGCATTGGCTATAACAAGGCCAAGATTAAGGAAGCGCTCGGCACAGACACGATTGACTCGTGGGATGTGCTCTTCGATCCGGAAATGTCGGCAAAGCTGAAAGGCTGCGGTATCTATCTTCTGGATTCGGCCAGCGAAATGCTGCGTCCAGCTTTGAACTATCTCGGCCTTGATCCGAATTCGCCATCACCAGATGATCTGGAAAAGGCACAGGAACTTTATCTGAAAATCCGTCCAAATATTCGCAAGTTCCATTCATCGGAATACATCAATGCGCTGGCGAATGGCGATATCTGTATGGCAGTCGGCTATTCCGGGGATATTTTCCAGGCCCGTGACCGTGCCGAGAAGGCCAAACAGGGCGTAGAGATAGGTTATTCTATCCCGAAGGAAGGCGCACTGATGTGGTTCGACCAGATGGCGATCCCGGCAGATGCGAAGAATGTGCCTGAAGCGCTTGAATTCATGAACTATATCATGCGTCCGGAAGTTGCAGCCAAGGCGTCGAACTTTGTGTTCTATGCAAACGGCAACAAGGCATCGCAGGAATTCATCGACAAGGAAATTCTCGATGATCCGGCAATCTATCCAAGCGATGAAGTTCTGAAGAAGCTGTTTGTGCCGACGCCTTACGACACCAAGGTACAGCGTGTTGTTACGCGCGCCTGGACCAAGATCGTCACAGGCCAGTAACCGTCGAATAATATGACGGCTATTATTAGCCGATGCGGGCTTGCCCGTTTAAAATCTGAGAGCGGCTCACTGTTCATGCAGGAGGGCCGCTCTACGTCTTGTGACATACATCAATGGCAGGCTGCGGTCTGTGGATCGGGTTCCTGATAAGTCGATAGGGGAACGGAATGGAATCTTTTGGCAGCTTTCGCCGCAAATTCGCACCGTGGAATGATCCGGCAGCGAAACCTTATATTTCTTTTGAGAATGTGACGAAGGTGTTTGGCGATTTTACTGCCGTCGATAATCTGTCACTCAATGTCTTCAATCGTGAGTTCTTTGCGCTGCTGGGGGCGTCGGGCTGCGGCAAGACTACGCTCATGCGTATGCTGGCGGGCTTTGAAGAGCCGACGTCCGGCCGCATTACACTTGACGGTCAGGATATGCGCGGTATTCCGCCGTATAAGCGTCCCGTGAACATGATGTTTCAGTCCTATGCCCTGTTTCCGCATATGACAGTTGAAAGCAATATCGCGTTCGGCCTCAAGCAGGACGGAATGGCGAAATCGGAAATCGATGCGCGCGTCGCTGAAATGCTCAAGCTTGTGAAGCTGGAGCAATACGGCAAGCGCAAACCGCATCAACTTTCCGGTGGCCAGCGCCAGCGCGTGGCGCTTGCGCGCTCCGTTGCCAAACGTCCCAAAGTTCTGCTGCTTGATGAGCCGCTTGGCGCGCTTGACAAGAAGCTGCGTGAGGAAACTCAGTTCGAACTGATGGATTTGCAGGTCAAGCTCGGTATGACCTTCATGGTCGTTACCCACGATCAGGAAGAAGCGATGACCATGTCCGACCGTATCGCGGTTATGGACAAGGGCCGTATCATGCAGGTTGCAACGCCTGCGGAAGTTTACGAAGCGCCACGCTCAAAGTTTGTGGCTGACTTCATCGGCAATGTGAACATCATCGAAGGTGAGGTGGTAAAAGCTGCGAATGGCGAGACGGAAATCGCCACTGAAAAATTCGGCTTCCATATTCACACCGAAACACGTGAACAGCTTAATCCGGGCCAGAAGGTCTGGTATGCGGTGCGGCCCGAAAAGACCCGCATTACCCGCGACAAACCGGAAGACGCATCGGTCAATGCGGTCGAAGGTGAGCTGTGGGATATCGCATATTTTGGCGATATGACGGTGTTCCACGTTCGTCTTGAGAATGGTCGCACCATCAAGGCTGCAAGCCTTAATGCCGTGCGCAAGACCGATAACCCGCTTGGTTATGATGATCGGGTATGGGTCTCATTTGATACTGACGCCGGCTTGGTGCTGACGGCTTAAGGAGGGGACGCGCATGCAAAAGCTGATCGCCTCCATAACCAGTCGCCTCGTGATCGCGGTGCCATATTTTTGGCTGCTGCTGTTCTTTCTGGTTCCGTTTTTCATCGTCTTCAAAATTTCTCAGTCTGAAGTCACGATGGCGATCCCGCCCTATATGCCAGCTTTTGATTGGGCTGACAGTTTTGCGCAAAGCTGGGAAAAAATTAAGCAGCTGTCATTCGATAATTATTTATGGCTGCTTGACGACCCGCTTTATTACAAGGCTTATCTATCGAGCGTTCGGATTGCTGCCATTTCCACCGTTTTGGCGCTGCTTGTTGGCTATCCTATGGCTTACGGCATTGCGCGCGCACCATCAACGATCCGTCCGACACTCCTGATGATGGTGATCCTGCCATTCTGGACGTCGTTCCTGATCCGCGTTTATGCGTGGATTGGCATTCTGAAACCAGAAGGCCTACTCAACCAGTTTTTAATGTGGCTGAACATCATCGATACGCCACTGACCATCCTCAATACGGATACGGCAGTTTATATCGGTATTGTTTATTCCTATTTGCCATTCATGATTTTGCCGATCTATTCATCATTGGAAAAGATGGATTATTCGCTGATCGAAGCGGCACAGGATCTCGGCTGTACTGCAATCGCTGCTTTCTGGAAAATCACATTTCCTCTGTCGCTTGCGGGCGTTCTGGCTGGCTGCTTCCTTGTCTTCATTCCCGCTGTGGGCGAGTTTGTTATCCCTGACCTTCTCGGTGGATCTCAGACATTGATGATAGGTAAGACGATCTGGAGCGAGTTCTTCTCCAACCGCGACTGGCCGGTCGCATCGGCTGTAGCTGTCGTGCTTCTGTTGATACTGATCATACCGATTGTGATCTTCCAGCAAGTACAGGCGCGTCAGCAGGAAAAGGGGAAATAGGCCATGAACAATAATTGGTCCCGTTTCAATATCGCCTCAGTCGCACTTGGCTTTGCCTTCCTTTATCTGCCGATTGTTCTGCTGGTCATCTATTCGTTCAATGAATCCCGTCTGGTCACTGTGTGGGCGGGTTTCTCGACCAAATGGTATGTTGAGCTTTTCAGAAATCAGGCATTGATGGATGCGGCGTGGGTGACAATCCGCGTTGGTCTTCTGTCAGCAACGGTTGCCACTGTGCTTGGCACGCTGGCAGCACTTGCGCTGACCCGTTACACGCGCTTTCGAGGACGTATCCTGTTTTCAGGCATGGTCTATGCACCGCTTGTAATGCCTGATGTCATCACGGGTCTGTCGCTGCTGCTTCTGTTTGTGGCTATGAATTTTGACCGCGGTTTCTGGACAGTCACACTTGCGCATATCACCTTCTCAATGTGCTTTGTGGCCGTTGTTGTGCAGTCCCGACTGGTAAGCTTTGATCGCTCTTTGGAAGAGGCGGCCATGGATCTCGGCGCGCCACCGGTGACGACGTTTATGAAAATCACCCTGCCGGTGATCCTGCCTGCGGTGGTTTCTGGCTGGATGCTTGCTTTCACGCTTTCGCTCGACGATCTGGTGATTGCAAGTTTCACATCTGGACCGGGTGCAACCACGCTGCCGATGAAAATCTACAGCCAGGTTCGCCTTGGAGTGACGCCGGAAATCAATGCGGTGTGTACGATCCTGATCGCGTTGGTGACAACGGGCGTTATCATCGCCTCGGTTGTTAACAAGCGTCGGGAAGTTCAGCGCCGCCGCGATGAGCAGGCTGCATTCAGGCTGGGGTAGTTCTTAAAGCGGTTCCAGTTGACAGCATGTCGCGCTTAATCGCACTCATGGCGCTCGCTCTAGATTTTTTTAACTGTCGCATGTTCGCGAACGCTAAATGAATCCATTTGAGCGCGACATGCTTTAATTGTTGGAACCGCTGTAACCATTTGTTTCTACCCATTATTCTGCGCAAAACCGCTTCGCACTTTTGCTGGAAATGCTATAAGCGAAACAGAGTGGGTTCACTGCCCCGTGGCTGTTCCTGTCGATGATGGCGAGATGAACGGACGATCCCATGAGCCGCCGACAAAGAAATGCAGCGGTGGCTTGGTAAGGGTTGTTTCGGCTTGTTGTCCGTCTATGTTTTCTTGTTGTTGCTGTTGGCTTTCAGGGAAGATCACTTCACCACTGAGCGCCAGACTGCGATCAACAAACGGGACAATGCCAGCAAGATTGAGGGTGCCGTCGGTCGTGCCAAGGCGTGCGTTTTCGAGTGTTGCTACGCCGTCCGAAAGATTGGCCTTAAGATCGAGACGGTTGAATGCAAGTGAAACATTTTCCTGCCGTTCGAGTGCGAAAAAGCCCTGGCTCTGAGCCTTGGTCAGAAAATCCTGTACCGCGAAACCTTGCATCTGGCCGTTGTTGAGCTGCACTGAAACATTGCCCTGTGCACCGGTCAAGAGTGCCGACCAACGGTTCGCCGGTCCTTTCATGAATAGCGAGACGTTTCCTTTGCCGTTGACGAATGGCTTATCAAAACCGAGTGCTGCGAAGAGCTGAGAACTATCAATATCAGATGCGTTGAAACGGAGTTCTCCAGTGGCAGTTTTAAGGTCGCGAACGATCTGCAAATTGGCTTGAAGGACGCCATTGAAAGCTTTGGCGTCACCAATATCAAACATCGCCCGACCGCCTCTGATCTGCACAGCCGCAGCCACACCCGCCATAGAGACGGGACCGGCGGTAGCCGTTTGTGCTGAGAGGCGAAGGTCTAGTTCAGCGCGATCGATAAAGCTTGTATCGATATTGTCTTGCCCGCTTTGATCGCGCTCATTCGGGGGACGAGGCCGGTTGTCGGGCAATGGTACGAAGATGGAAAACAGTCGGCGCAGATCGAGTTTATCGAATGCAAGCGTCCCGGTCACAGCCGGTGTATCTTGCTCAAATCCGATTTCGATAACGCCCTTGGCCGGGCTTTCATCTGTGGTCATCTCGACATTATCGAACTTCAATCGACGCGGCGTCGAGGTGATCGTTGAATCGAGCGAGAAGACGCCAATTTCAGTGCTGCCTGCAACGGGAGGCAGACCAAGCCAGCGAACAGCATTGCTGAGCGAAGGGGTTTTGGCGCTCAACGCACCTTCGAAGAAGCGGTCGTTGGAGATGTTGGCCTTGCCTTCAAATGTAATGTTGACCGGATTGGAAGTGAAACTCGCAGTAACATCAGATGTACCACCGGCAAGGAGTGGCAAAGCCTGCGATGCAGTCAGGTTGAACTGGGTATTTTCCCCGCGCCAAAGCGCGCTGCCACGCAGTGTTGCCGCGCTCGAAGTGCGTGGCCATTCAAGCGTAGCATTCAACTTGGTAATCTGTTGATCTTCCTTCGGTTCCTCTTCGGCGTCTGCTCGATTGAATGAGACGGTACCGTCCCGGATAACGACGCGACCAAAAGGTTGAGAGGCTTGCTGTGCAGCAAGCGTTTTGTCGTTTTCTCCATTTTGCTGCAATGCGCGTTGAGCGCGGATCGCGGTGCCAAGACGTCCGTTGGAACTTGCGATGGCATCAAGCAGGCCGGAGAAGTTATCGACTGGGCCGCCGATGTTGAAATGCGGTCTGACAATCTGTGTTTCTGAGAAAGACAAGCGCCCCATCAACGCATCAAGAGGCGACAGTTCGACCTCAATCCGACTGGCGCTCATGAATGGCTTGGCGCCTTGCTCGGAAAGCTTGCTGAGTGTCACACCTTCAAGCGAGGCTCGTAAAACCGGGAATACGCGCAGACGCGGTGCTTCTCGCAGTTCGACACTATAGCCGGTCCAGGCGCTGATTTCCTGGGCCACTCGAACACGAATTGAATCTGTGGAGACGATAAAAGGTATGAGGGCAAGCAGTGTTGCCACGGCTGCCGCGCTAAGAATGATGATCGCAACAATAAGGCGCGTAAATCTGGGCCAGCGCATCAACCATCCTATCAGTGAGACATATTCTGTAATCTAAACCAGCACTGTGGCAAAGCAAAGCCGTCCATGCTGATTCTGACATATGGTTAAACAATTGTTTCTAGGAAATTAACCCTGATTTTACAGGAGTTTCCAATGTCTAAACTCTGAACCTTAATTTTAACGACCGATTAACCGGCTATGCGTCATAAAAAGTGCAACACTGAGTAACTATCGAGCCGCCGTCAGGCCCTCATTTGCGATTGCTTTTGTGTCTCTTTGTCTCTGAGATTCTCCAACGCTGATTTTTATCGGCGTTTTTTTTGGTTTGTATATAAAAAAGCCCTCCATGTGGAGGGCTTAAAATTGTCAATCTGCGAGAACGCGGGTCGGCGGAAAGATTATTTCCACCACGGTGCCGCGTCCGGGCGTCGAGTCTATCGCAAACTGCGCGCGGTTTGCTTCGACCATCGCTTTTGTAAGGGGCAGGCCTAAGCCCGTACCCTCATTGCGCCAGTCTTTTGCGCTTTCTGTCTGTCTGCGCTGCATCGTGTTGACTTGGCGGAAAGGCTTCAGAGCCTGCTCGACTTCGGCCTTCGTCATGCCTACGCCCGTATCACGAACGCGCATGACCACATCACCATTCAATTCATAATTGGTGGAGACGATCACCTGTCCGCCAGTTGCTGTGAAGCGAACCGCATTAGACAACAGATTGAGCGCTACCTGCTTGATCGAACGTGCGTCAGCGACAATGTCAGGCAGATTCGACTGGAAACTCGAGCGTATAATGACGCGCTCACGGTTTGCTTGCGGTTGCATCAGAGCAATGGCTTCACCAATCGCATCATTGAGCGAAACCGCCTCAAACTGCATATCGAGTGCACCGGCCTCTATCTTGGAGATATCGAGCAAGTCATTGACCAATGCCAGAACATGGTTGCCTGAACGGTTGATGTCGCGCAGATAATCGCGATAGCGATCATTTCCTATCGAGCCGAATTTCTCATCAGCCATCAACTCGGAAAAGCCGATGATCGCGTTAAGTGGTGTGCGAATCTCGTGGCTGATACGGGCCAGAAAGTCAGTTTTCTGGTTGGATGCACGTTCAGCTTCCTTGCGCGCATTCGTCAGCTCTTCTTCGGTACGCTTCCATTGCGTGATGTCGCGCAACACGGCGCAGAAACCGCTGGTGTGTGGAAGCTTACCCATTGTCATGAAGAGGGGGATAAACCCTCCCTGAGCTTCTCGACCAATCACTTCCCTGCCGTCGTTCAAGACGCTGAGAACACCATTTTCGGACAGCCCGTGCAGATAATCCATCGCTGCACGCTGGCTCTCGATCGCAAACAGCATCGAGAAGAATTTGCCTTCGGCGTCAGTCCGGTCATAGCCGAAAAGGGCGGCGGCAGAATGATTCATCGAGCGAATGCGACCTTCGGGATCAATCAGCACAACGCCATCTGTTGCCGTGTCGAGAATAATCTTAAGTTCTTCGACCTGAGCTTTAAGTGCCTGCTTTTCAGTATGGTTTTCACTGGATATTTCGGCTTTTGCTGGAACCTCAACTTCGTTGGATGCAGGTGCAACGGGCATAAGGCTCAGCATGAGCGCACGACCGTTGCGCCAGCCAATGGCGTTGAGATGTGCATCTACTGGCTCTTCGCTGCCGTCTGCACGGCGCAGCACCATACCTTGAGGGTTGCCACCTTCATCACTGTCACTGTTAAATAATGCCTGGACGCCACCCGCATCACGGATGTCTTCGAGCGTTTCATAACCTGTTAGGCCGAGAAGTGCCTCATTGACATAATGAATCTGGTCACCCGAATGGATGATGACGGGGATAGGCAGATTAGCGAGCAGTGTTGTCTCATCGGCAGGCTGTTTTTGGTCTGGCTTTGCAGCTTCTGGTTTGTCGTCCGCCGCAGGCAAATTTTCAGACCTGACCGCAACCGGCGCGTTACGCTCTGCTGCGGGCTGCTGCTGTTCAATCTTTTCTACTGGTTTTGCGACTGGTGCATCGCCGTCCTGACGAGAATTAGCCAGTCCTTGCTTGCGCAGACGATCAGCAATTTCTCGAAATGCGTTGCGCTCGGTTGCGGTCAATCCGCCTTCAGGACGTTGTTCTTTGCCCTTGAACTGCTTTGCCTGATCCGCTTCCACTTTTTCGCGTGCGGCTGCATTGAGTAACTCAATGACCTTGTCGGACTCACGACGACCGGGGTTTTGCGTCAGCTCAAAAGGCAACGTCTCTGCAGCTGTGATCTGATGCCCGGTGTCTGGATGGTCGTCATTGGCTACTTCTTCGGAAAGCGCCAACACATCGTCATCACCATCAGCGCTCAGCATTTCCTGTATTGTGGGAGCTGCTTCACGCTTCTGCGGAATACCGCCAGCAAGCACAAGGCCGATTGTCTCCGGGTCTTCTTCCGCATCTTCGGGGCGCACAAGGCCAAATCCCCGGAAGCCGATGAATTCACGATCACGCGAATAAACGGGCAGGGCGGCAAGCTCGACCGGCACGCGGAGGTTTGTGCCTTCCACAGGCCAAAGCAGTTTTTTGCCAGACCAGGTGTCGCGTTTTTCCAGAAGCGAGCCGATGCTGCCATCCGTATCGAAGGCGAAAACATTGGCGACTTCCGCGAAGCGCCTGCCTATGACATCAGCCGCATTTGGACCGATGATGACACCCAATTCCGGTGAAACCTCTGTAAACGATCCCGCCGCGTCAGTCTTCCAGATGAAACGGGCAGGTGGGCCATTGCGATCAAAGACAAAGCTTTTCGGCTTGGTTTCTTTTACCGCAATCTCTTCGTCATGCGCGATGCTGTCTGCGACTGCATTTGTTTTCGTATCATTGGTCGTTGCAGGCTTTATGGCTGCTTCTACGGCGATGCAGATAAGATGTAAGGCTGGATTGTCAATAAGCCGTGCGATTGCACCTGGCACTGAGCTTCTGCCTGCGCGAATACGGCGCTTTACGATCCGATCGCTGGCATCGCTTGCTTCAACAATAAGATCTTCAAGCGTTGACGCAGAAATATCGAGGGCTGGAAAGCTAGGGCTTGAGGCAATCACCTTCGCTCTAGCATCGATCAGCGCGACATGTGTCGCATTATCTTCAAGGCCGGAAATAATTATGTCAGGGGTGGCATTCTGCTTCTCGACAGCAAGCAAGAGCGCTTCGATGCCGTCAGGCATTGTCAGGTGGGAAACTTGAAGGCGTGTGAGTTCTGAACGCATGCCAGCACCCAGACGCACGGCCACAACGCGTGGCGCAGTGTCAACTTCACCACTCGATCCCATAATCTGGCGGCGGGTTGCAACTGGCAGATCCAGTTCGTCACCGATGACATCTTCGATCCGTTCAAAACCGAACAGCTTGGCTCCTGGGCCATTGATCCATAGAACGGTCGAAAGGTCGTGCGTCAGCACGAGCTGCGCATCGCCCTTGGCAAAGCCTTCGCGGATATGATCCAGCGCGGCAATGTCGATGAAGGGGTATGATCCTGACATACCGGTCCTTTACCTGTTCTTCCGACCACCCAAAGTGCCCTTTAACGACCTGTTAATAAGCTGCTTGCGGGTTCGGGTCCATATTGCCATTCGATATGGACCTCATTTTCTGTTCCATTAGTTAATGCGGGTGCGGCAATTTTATGTGTCGAGCGATTATCCAGCTTTGTGCACAGGCATGCATAAAACATGGTAATCAAAACCCGTCCAATTTTAACGATTGGGCCGCTTTGGCTAACAAACGTGGATTTCTTCAAAAAAGATCGTTGTAATCACTTGCAATGTGGATCGATTCTCCGTATGTGACCCCCTGTCAGCGGACACCACAAGCGAGTTCGTTGAGATTTAGGTACGCGGTCGTAGCTCAGTTGGTTAGAGCGCAGGATTGTGGCTCCTGAGGTCGGTGGTTCGAATCCACCCGTCCGTACCATCTAATTTCCCCTAAGTGGATGATATTTATATATAGCTTTGATTTACCAACGTCGCACATTGCGTATCCCCTTGTTTTTGATGCCTCATAAAGCGCCACATTATGCACCACGCGCGCATTCACGAAATGTTCGGCGCGAGCTCCTTATTGAGTTCCAGTTATTATTGAATCGTTGGACCTGTTGTAACTAATTGTTTTTACACGGTATTATACGAAAAACCGTTTCGTACTTTGCTGGAATGCTTTAGTTATCCCAGAATGCCACCTAGCACATGCTCAAACCGCCGGCAGTGACACATTTCCGGTCAAGCGCGTACTTTCAAAGGTTCGCTCATCTTCTGCCCGCGTTCGTTGAGTTGCGAGAAACTACTCACCGATTGCCGAGATGGATTGTGGTAGCAAAAAAACACCGCTCCAGTGGTCCCAGCCAGGCAAATACTGCACCATTTTCAATAATTCCCGCTCCTCGCAAGTGTCCGTGTAGCCTGCCGTTCACAGCTTTCATCTCAAAATGGCACCATGAAAAAATCATCTGATTTTTTAGCGCTTTATCCGCGAGATGCTAACGAATCTGATACTTTAATCAGGCAGGATTGCGAGCAATCCCAAGGACTTATGAGGAGTGATCTTGGGGTGCGTTTAGGAGGAATTTATGAAGATTACTGCGCTGGAAACCGTGCGCGTGGCTGAACGCGCTAACCTGCTCTGGGTTCTTGTCCATACCGACGAAGGTATTACCGGGCTTGGTGAAACATTTTTCGGCGCAGAAACGGTCGAGGCTTATATTCACGAATATGTTGCACCAAGGGTAATAGGTCGCGATCCTTTGGAAATCGACCTGCTCGCAGCGAATCTCGTTGGTTATGTGGGCTTTCGCTCGTCCGGCGCAGAAGTCCGCGGAAACTCGGCTTTCGATATTGCGTTGTGGGATATATTCGGCAAAGCCACCAACCAACCGATAGCGCAGCTTCTGGGTGGTTTTTCGCGACGGGAAATTCGAACCTACAATACCTGTGCGGGTACTGAGTATATCAAGAAAGCAACTGGTCAGACTACGGGCAATTATGGTCTTTCAACCGGTCGCGATTACGATGATCTCAACGGCTTTTTGCACAGGGCTGATGAATTGGCCCACTCTCTTCTTGAAGAGGGCATCACGGCCATGAAAATCTGGCCATTCGATGCTGCTGCGGAAAAAACACGGGGGCAATATATCTCTTCAACGGATATGAAAGCCGCGCTTCAACCTTTTGAAAAGATCCGCAAAGCTGTTGGTGATCGCATCGACATTATGGTGGAGTTTCACTCCATGTGGCAGCTTTTGCCGGCCATGCAGATCGCGAAAGCACTAACGCCATATGGCACTTTCTGGCATGAAGATCCGATCAAGATGGACAGCCTTTCCAGCCTTAAGCGCTATGCAGAAGTCTCTCCTGCGCCCATTTCCGCATCCGAAACACTCGCATCCCGCTGGGGTTTTCGCGATTATCTTGAAACCGGCGTTGCTGGAATTGTCATGCTGGATATCTCCTGGTGTGGTGGGTTGTCCGAGGCCCGGAAAATTGCGTCGATGGCCGAAGCATGGCATTTGCCGGTTGCTCCGCATGATTGCACAGGTCCAGTGGTTTTGTGTGCTTCGACCCATCTTTCACTAAATGCGCCGAACGCGTTGGTGCAGGAGAGTGTCCGCGCCTTTTATCGGACCTGGTATCGCGATCTGGTCACAGCTCTCCCAGAGGTGAAGAACGGTATGATCACGGTTCCTCCCGGTCCCGGCCTCGGTATGGAGTTAAATCCGGAGCTCGATAAGGCATTCACGGTAAGTCGCCGTATTTCAGATGCGACCTCGATGTGATGTCGGGCGATAACCCACAGTTCTGATTGGAGGCTCCATGTCTGCCACAACGCAACAGCAGGGCGGCAGCGCACTTCCGGCAATTGCCGGACCTGCACTCATGCTTTTGGGCATGCTGATGTTTTCATTAAACGACGCAATGGGAAAATGGCTTGTCGCCAGTTACAGCGTGGGTCAGGTCATTCTGATCCGCAGTGTTGCAGCACTTGTCATTCTGGCTCCTTTTCTTTGGCGGGCCGGGCTGCAACCCATTGTAAAAGCGGAGAAGCGGCTTCTTCAGGCCGCGCGTGTTTTCTTTTCGACCTTTGAGGTCTTTGCGTTCTACTATGCTGTCATGTATCTGCCGTTGGCTGATGTCATGACTTATTGGCTGGCTGCACCGATCTATGTGGCAGCGGCATCGCCTTTTCTGCTTGGCGAAAAGGTTGGCTGGCGGCGCTGGACAGCTATCGGCATCGGTTTTGTGGGCGTCATTATCGCGCTCAATCCGTCCAGCGCCATGTTTACTGCTCCAGCCATCATCTCGATCCTTGGCACGATTGCCTTTGCATTCATGATGATTTCGGGTCGCAGTCTGCGCGCCACACCAGACAAGTCGCTCGTTTTCTTCCAATTAATAGGGGCGCTGATCGCAGGCATTATTTTTGCGCCGTTTGATTGGCGTCCGCTGGGGACGTCTACCGATATCACACTCATGCTGCTTTTGGGTATTGTGGCGATGGCTGCTCATATGCTCGTCAACCGTGCGCTAAAGATCTCTGATGCAGCAACCGTCGCACCGCTCCAATATACGCTGTTGCTGTGGGCTGTCTTATTCGGCTGGATGTTCTTCGGGGATATTCCGAAGACGAGCATGGTGGTTGGCGCAGCGCTGATCGTCGGATCAGGATTGTTTATTTTCTTCCGCGAACAACGAGTGAAACGGGGAGCGTAAACGGACGGGCAATTGTGCCCCATAAAATCCTCTCTTAAAAAAGCCCGCGGTGAGAGATCGCCGCAGGCTTTCTTGTGCGTCTGAACCGAGACTTACTTGCGCAGGTCGGCTAGGATACTCTGAGCGCGTTCCACGATATCAGTGCCGATATCAGCTTTATGCTTCTCGTAAATCACCTGAGACTTTTCGAGAATACGCGCCTGTTCTTCTGGGGTAATCGTGTTGAACTTCACGCCAGCCGCTTCGATCTTTTCGAGCGACTTCTTGTTCAGTTCGCCGATTACCTTGCGCTCTACATCACGACCGACGTCAGCACATTCCCTCAGAGCAGCTTGCTCTTCAGGAGAGTAGGTGTCGAAGATCGGCTTTGAGAACAAGAAAAGGAATGGTGTGTAGGCGTGTTTTGTTTCCGAAACATAGGCTTGCACTTCATAGAATTTTGAAGTGTCGATCGTCACGTATGGGTTTTCCTGAGCGTCGATGGCCTTGGTTTCCAGCGCTGAGAAAATTTCACCAAATGCCATCGGGGTGGCATTAGCACCAAAATTCTTGAACGTATCGAGGAAGATATTGTTCTGCATCACGCGAACCTTCATCCCTTCAAGATCTTCCCATTTGTTGATGGGATGCTTGGAGTTGGACAGGTTGCGGAAACCGTTTTCCCAATAAGCCAGATTAACCAGACCGGCTGCCTCGAGCTTTTCATTCAACAGATCGCCAAACTCACCATCCATGACGGTATAGGCTTCGTCGGAATTGGCAAACAGGAATGGGAGATCAAAGACGCCAAGTGCCGGAACAATACCAACCAGAGGCGATGAGGAAGTGACAACAGCTTCCTGAACGCCCGAGCGCAGAGCTTGAGTTGCCTGAAGATCACCGCCCAATGCACCGCCCCAGAACGCTGTGAGCTTCAGATTGCCATTCGACTTTTCATCGAGACATGCCTGCATCGCTTTGATGCCATCGCCGACCGGATGATCGGCATTGATGCCATTGGAGACGCGGATGTTGCGGCTCTTGAATTCGGCCTGCGCTGGCCCGACGGCAAAAGTGGCAACGGCAGAAACGAGTGCGGTTGTTGCGATTAGGAATTTTCTCATGAGTATCCTCCCAGAGTTAGAGAAAATGAAAGAGTACCAGTGGCTCAATAGAGCCAGCTGGCGGGAACGAGAACGAGATCGGGGAACAGAACCAGAAGGAACAATACGCAAATCTCGGCAAGCAGAAACGGGAACACGCCCTTTATAACGCGACCCAATGGAACGCGGCCAACGCCTGAAACGACATTCAGCACGACACCGACTGGTGGTGTGAGAAGACCGATAGATGTGTTCATGATGAAGAGGACGCCGAAGTAAACGGGGTCGATCCCTGCTTTCTGAATAATCGGCATCAGAACTGGTGTTAAGATCAGGATCGTTGGTGTCAGATCAAGCGCTGTGCCGACCACCAGAACCAGAAGCATGATGACGAAGAGCAACAAAGTCGGACGGTCGATCAGCGGTTCGATGTAGTTGCTGATTTCGGCCGGAATGTTGGCTGCCGTAATGAGCCATGCAGACACAAGTGCGGCACAGACGAGGAACATAACGACAGAAGTCGTTTTCGCTGCGCGAAGGAACACGTGACCAAGGTCAGTGATCTTCAGTTCGCGGTAAATGAACATACCCACGAAGAGTGCATACATGGCAGCAACCACAGCGGCTTCCGTTGGCGTTACTATACCAGCCTTGATGCCGCCCAGAATGATGACAGGCATACCGAGTGCCCATGCAGCGCGACCACTGGCTTTCAGGCGCTCTTTGCCTGAAACGCGTGGAAGGGTTTCGACTTTGTCCTTACGAACAACAAACAGCCAGGTGACGATGAGGGATGCCCCCATCAGAATGCCGGGGAATACACCGGCCATGAACAGCTTGGTAATGGAGACATTTGCGGCCACTCCGAAGACAATGAAGGCCATCGAAGGTGGAATGACAGGGGCAATAATACCGCCTGCAGCGATAAGACCGGCAGAGCGTGGAACATTGTAGCCTGCTTTGGCCATCATCGGTATGAGGATAGCAGCCAGAGCCGCAGTGTCCGCAGCTGCAGAGCCGGAAATCGATGCCATGATGATCGCGGCAAAAATAGCGACGATCCCAAGCCCACCACGAATATGGCCAACACAGGCAATTGCGAAGTCGATAATACGTCGGGACAAGCCACCCGAATTCATCAACTCACCAGCCAGAATGAAGAACGGGATAGCCAGCAGCGTGAATGTATCTGCGCCTGCAATCATGTTCTGCGCAATGATTTGCGAATTGAACATGTCCATGTGCCACATAAGAGCGACACCACAGAGCATAAGCGCGAAAGCGACCGGAACGCCGATGGCCATAGCGCCGACGAGCGATCCAATGAATACGAGAAGAGTCATCAGGCACGCTCCGAAAGTTGTTCAATGCTCATATGTTCGCCGGCGAATGCCGAAATCTCTTCTTCGGTGATGCGACCTGTCAAAATTCGAAACAATCTTTCAAGCGAGATTAGGAAAACGCCGGCACCAGTGAACAATCCGATGCCGTAAACCCAGCCCATGGAAAGGCCACTTACAGGTGCAACCATTGAGGCGTTGATGGGCAACTGCTGCCAGGTTCCCAGAAAAAGGATTGCGGAAACGCCCAGAATAACCAGATTGGTAATGCCCATAAGGACAACTCGACCCTTTCGCCCGAAGCGAGAAACCACTGTTTCCACACCCATATGCAGGTTTTCACGGTGAGCAACGACCGCGCCAATAAAGGTCAGCCAGACAAAAAAGTATCGGGACATTTCATCGGAAATGGCAATGCCTGAATTCATGCCATAACGAAGGACGACATTGACGAAAACCATCAGTGCCATGCCTGCCAGAGCTAAAATCATAAGCAGCGCCAGAAAGCGAAAGAACAGGTCAATCAGCTTCTGTATCATGGAATTATACCTTTGTGAGAAGGCCGCGAGCGGCAAGGTTCCGGAAGAGCGCTCTTGTACCGAAAGTCCATTCCGGGCACGCATCAGTACGATCGACCCAGTTGATAAGACGGCCTAGCAACGGCGTCGAAATCTCCACGCGGTCACCGATTTCGTGCGTGAAACCTTGGCCGACACCGCGTCGGTCTTTGACGGGGGCGAACATGGTTCCCAGGAACAGGACGGCCCCATCGGGATATTGGTGATTACGATTACGAAGCTGCGATACCAGATTGGCAGGTGAGCGGCTGATGGCTTCCATCGGGCTTTCGCCAGTCATTTCGAAGCCGTCTTCACCCTTTACCAGCAGTGAAACGCGAACCTTAGAAAGAACGTCAAGTGTGAAGGCATCGTGGAACAGGCGGATGAATGGGCCAACTGAACAGGATGCATTGTTGTCCTTGGCTTTTCCAAGCAACAGAGCAGATCTGCCTTCGACGTCGCGCAAATTGACATCGTTACCGAGCGCTGCGCCGAGAATTTCACCATCGGAACGCACCGCCAGAACCACCTCCGGCTCCGGGTTATTCCATTCTGAAATCGGGTGAATGCCTACCTTATCGCCGCATCCTACAGAAGACATCGGCTGTGCCTTGGTGAAAATCTCGGCATCCGGTCCAATGCCGACTTCGAGATATTGCGACCAGAGATTCATGTCTTGAAGAAGGGTTTTAATGCTGGCTGCTTTTTCTGAGCCAGCCGTAACACCGCGCAGACTGTCCCCGAGGACGGGAGCAAGCTTTTCACGGATAGAACGAGCGCGAGAAGGATCACCCTTTGCCTGTTCTTCAATGACGCGCTCCAGCATGCTGTCGGCAAAAGTGACACCAGCAGCCTTGATTGCTTGCAGATCAATTGGAGCCAAAAGGTGGCCAGTCGTACCACTCAGAAAGTCGTCCAAAGAGCCGAGATCCCGCAGGCTTGTTGCGGTGGCAAGCTTCGCTGCAATACCATCGATCTCAAAAAGGCTCGATACGGTTGCGGCAATAGCTGTCAGGTCAAGCACCCGTTCATCGCGCACCAAAACAGGGCAGGGGCCGTCTGCAACTTTAGACCAGACACGTCCTACCAGAACGGTGGTCGTGGCATCGTCCGGCAAAATTTGTTGTGCACTCAACGAATGCTTTGAAGTCAAGCTGTCCTCCTCCCCGCAGTCTCCATCAAAATGGAAAGCTACAATTATATGGCTCCAGTCAGGCGCAGTGGTTTTAGAAGGTTGATAGTTCCCCACGGTTTAACCCGTCGGTGTATCTCATCCTTTTCGCCAGTTGCGGCGCCTCCCACTGTTCAGGCAGCGACCCTCCAAAGCCAACTTGCCTTATTGTCAGGATGTCTGACAACCGTAGGTATCGTTTTAGTTCGAGAATTTATCGCTGTCTAGAACCGAAATCGGTTGTTCAGAAAAATGCAGTTTTTCGCCTTCTTTGAATCACAGGCGGTGACCCAGTTTAATAAGATTCAAGTGCCAGTCCGATCCTGGCCGCGGCTCCCATAAGATGTTTGCGCATGGCATCGCGCGCCAGCACTGGATCGCGGCTGGCAATGGTGTCGCGTAAATTGACATGCTCCTCAATCGTTATATTGACGATCTCTTCCAGAACGGCCTTTGAGCGGGCAACATTGATTGCATGACTGATACGCTCAGTAATAAACCCGACGAATGTAGAAAAATATTCGTTCCCGGTGGCATCAGCCACTGCCTTGTGAAAGGCGAGGTCTGCAACGATACCTTGATCGGTCCATTTCGCCGCCCCGGTCATTTGCTCAAGTGCTTCATCAAGGCGCGCCAAATCTTTGGCTGTGTGATGGGCGGCAGCCAATCCTGCGGCTTCAATCTCGAGAGGGAAGCGCAACTGGAACAGGTCGCGAAAACTATCGCGGCTGAACAATTCATCCTCATCTATGCGGATCAGTCGTGCCTGTCGCTCAGTAACGAACGCACCGACGCCTTGACGGGTATCGACGAGGCCTTCATTGCGTAACTGTGCAATCGCTTCGCGAACAACAGAGCGGCTTACGCCAAAGGATTTTGAAAGGACGTGTTCAGTCGGCAGCTTGTCGCCAGGCTTTAAACGCCCTTCATGGATATCGCTGCCGATCTGCGCAGCGATCCGCGCAGGAAGGTGTTCACTGCGCTTTATATGGCCAAAATCCGTTGACATGTTGCGTCCCTCTAATTGCTCGTCTCTGAACAAGGCAGCAAACTCAATTGGCAACCGGGGTTCATCATAAGGTTAGGGTCTATCGCAGTCTTGATTGCAGATAGCAATTGGCGCTGCACGTCAGGCATACGCTTTTCAAAATCCGGTCTTTTAAGTCGGCCAATTCCATGCTCTGCGCTCATGGAGCCGCGATAGCTATCAAGCACATCGTTGATGATGTTTTTCGCTTTGTAGATACGAGCATCGATCTCCGCGCGGTCGAGCGTGTTCGGCGGTAATACATTAAGATGGACATTCCCATCGCCCACATGACCATAAGATACGCAGACACAGTCCGGCAGACCGGCGTAGACCGCAGCCTCTGCATCACGCACAAAATCCGCAAGGCGCGATAGGGGCACGGAAACGTCGGTACGCAAATGTGGGCCCCGCTTGGCTTGGCCTTCGTTCATACCTTCGCGGAACAGCCACAACTTGCGGGATTGGTCTCGGGATGTCGCGATGACACCATCTGCAACCACCCCGTCTTCCATAACCTTTTCAAGGAAGCGACCCATAAGATCTTCGATGTCGATCAGTCCGGAACCGGAGATTTCCATCAGAACATAGGCTGAATAATTACCGCCCATCGGCATGGCCAAGTCCGGCATTGCTTCTCGCGCCAATGTGAAAGCAAGCGGGGGCATAAACTCGAATGCCGACATCAAGTCGCAACAATCGCGCCGTGCGCGTCGATAAAGCGCGATAGCGTCTTCGAGTGCGTTGAGACTGAGCAGCGCAGTCGCAACCTGCCCCGGTTGCGGCATAAGCTTTACCGCGACCGCTGTAACAATCCCCAAAGTTCCCTCAGCGCCAATGAAAAGCTGCTTCAGATCGATGCCGCGATTGTCTTTACGCAAAGTTGAAAGACCATCGAAAATGGAACCATCGGGCAGGACTACTTCAAGGCCGAGAACGAGCTCACGTGTCATGCCATATCGCAACACATTGATGCCGCCCGCATTGGTCGACACGTTGCCACCGATGCGGCAAGAACCTTGTGCGCCCAATGCCAGCGGAAAGAACATTCCCGCTGCTTCTACCTTGTCCTTGAATTCGGACAGAATACAGCCCGCATCGACCACGGCGGAAAAGTCATCTGCATCGATGCTGCGAATAGCCGTCATGCGTTCGAGGCTGATGATGACCTGGGATTCCGGTGAGTCGGGTGTTGCTCCCAGTACGAGGCCAGTGTTGCCGCCTTGTGGAACAATAGACAGGTCGCGAGCGCGAACAGCTTTCACACAAGCAGATACGTCCGCCGTGGAGCGAGGGCGAAGCACCGCAACTGCATTGCTCTTCACGTCGTCGTGCCAGTCGCTGCAATAGCGCACTACCTCTTCGCCTGAGAGAACAAGGTCCATGCCGAGGCTGTCGACCAGCGCCTGTATATGCTCATGCGTTGTGGTGTCGACGCTCATCATTTTGCCGTTCTGGGACATGATTCCTCCTGCTGCCTGCCTGCGAATGCGAAGTAGGTAGCAACTTCATTATTTTGGTTTTCAAGTGCATGATATAAGGTTATCAGACAACCTTACAAATACTTTTTCGCAATCGTTGTTTTTACGATGTTGAAATCGATTTGGGCACATGGTGGAGGAGAAACAAATGCACATTCTGATCATCGGCGCGGCAGGCATGGTGGGCCGAAAACTCGCGGAGCGTCTGACGAAAGACGGTTCGCTTGATGGTAGGACGATTGAGGCGCTTACACTGGTGGATGTGGTGACGCCGCAGGCACCTGCGGGTTTTACCGGACAGGTAACCCTTGAAACCGTTGACCTTTCCGCACCCGGCACTGCTGAAAAACTGGTCGCAAGTCGCCCAGATGTAATCTTCCATCTGGCAGCTATTGTTTCGGGCGAAGCAGAGCTTGATTTCGACAAAGGCTACCGTATCAACCTTGACGGTACGCGTTACCTGTTCGATGCGGTTCGTATCACCCACAATGAAGATGGATATTTCCCACGCATTGTCTTCACCTCGTCGATTGCGGTCGTGGGTGCGCCACTTCCTTTCCCAATTCCCGACGAATTTCATCTGACACCGCTCACCAGCTATGGCACGCAGAAGGCAATTTGCGAACTTTTGCTGTCCGATTACACCCGTCGCGGGTTCTTCGATGGCATAGGCATCCGACTGCCCACAATCTGCATTCGGCCTGGCAAACCCAATGCGGCTGCGTCCGGCTTTTTCTCAAATATCCTGCGTGAACCGCTGGTCGGCCAGGAAGCCGTATTGCCGGTTTCGGATGATGTTCGCCATTGGCACACTTCGCCGCGTTCAGCTGTTGGCTTCCTGATCCATGGAGCGACAATGGATCTCCAACGCATGGGCTCGCGTCGTAATCTGTCTATGCCCGGCCTCTCCGCTACCGTGGGAGAGCAGATTGCAGCGTTGCGCCGTGTAGCGGGTGATAAGGCTGTTGCTCTCATCCGTCGTGAACCGGATGAAATGATCATGCGCATGTGCGCGGGTTGGGCTCCGGGTTTTGAAGCCAAACGCGCGCAAGAGTTGGGCTTTACCGCCGAAACCTCGTTTGACGAAATTATCCGTGCTCATATTGAGGATGAGCTTGGAGGTTCGCTGTGACGCGTAAAATTGCTTTTCTTGGCACTGGCCTTATGGGTGCACCGATGGTGCGCCGCCTTCTAAATGCTGGCTTTAGCGTTAGCGTTTGGAATCGTGACTTCGCCAAAGCCGAAGCATTGGTCAAAAACGGCGCGGTAGTAGCATCAAGTGCTGCTGAAGCAGTCGCGAACGCCGATATTGTCTTCACTATGCTGTCCGATGGCAAGGCTGTGGGATCAGTGTTGTTTGACGGCGGGGTCGCGACAGCTTTGAAAGCTGGTGCCATCGTTATCGACACGTCTTCAATCGCGCCGCCAATTGCAAGAGAACATGCCGAGAAACTTTCTGCTCTCGGCATTCGTCACATCGATTGTCCTGTGTCAGGCGGCACAGTTGGTGCGGAAGCAGGAACACTGGCATTAATGGCTGGCGGTGATGCAGTCTTGATCGAAGAACTGGCAGATGTATTTGCGGCGCTGGGGCGTGTCACTCATGTCGGTCCCTCCAGTGCAGGACAGATTTGCAAACTGGCTAACCAGCAGATTGTAGCAATTACGATTGGTGCAGTTGCGGAAGCGATGATGCTGGTGGAAGCCGGTGGTGCGGATCGTGGCAAGTTCCGTGATGCCATTCGGGGTGGCTTTGCAGAAAGTCGTATTCTTGAATTGCATGGGAAACGCATGGTGGATCGTACTTTCCAACCGGGCGGTCCTTCAGGGCTGCAATTGAAAGATCTGGAAGCCGTGGCAGCTATGGCTGAGAGCCTTTCGCTGACGTTGCCATTGACCGAAGAAATTCGCGATGAGTTCCGCACTTTTGTAGAAGCCGGACATGCGGAAACGGATCATTCGGGAATTTTGCTGCATATCGAAAAGATCAATAATCGCCAGCGGGAAGACGATAGATGAGTGATGATCAAAACACACCGCGCCGCCTGCGCTCGCAGGACTGGTTCGACAATCCCGACCATCTTGATCTGACAGCGCTTTATCTGGAGCGCTTCATGAATTACGGTACGACGCCCGAAGAACTCAGATCAGGCAAGCCGATTATCGGCATTGCGCAGTCTGGCAGCGATCTTAACCCCTGCAATCGTCACCATCTTGATCTTGCCAAACGCATCCGCGACGGCATTCGCGATGCAGGCGGAATAGTGATCGAGTTTCCGAGCCACCCGCTGTTTGAAAACTGCAAGCGACCAACTGCAGCGCTCGACCGGAATCTGGCCTATATGGCGCTTGTCGAGATCCTTTATGGATATCCGCTTGATGGTGTTGTCCTCACAACCGGTTGCGACAAGACCACGCCTTCCGCACTGATGGCGGCTTCCACGGTGGATATTCCGGCTATCGTGTTTTCCGGTGGGCCCATGCTTGATGGTTGGCATGAAGGCAAGCTCGTCGGTTCCGGCACGGTAATATGGCAGTCGCGTCGAAAATATGCGGCGGGTGAAATCACCAAGGAAGAATTTCTCGAAGCGGCGCTCAGTTCCGCGCCTTCGGTCGGCCATTGCAATACAATGGGCACCGCCTCCACGATGAATGCAATGGCTGAGGCCTTAGGCATGTCGCTCACCGGTTGCGCTGCTATCCCGGCTGCATATCGTGAGCGCGGTCAGATGGCGTATCGGACGGGTCGTCGTGCGGTGGAGTTGGTATTCGAAGACATTCGACCATCCAATATTCTGACACGCGAAGCGTTTGTAAACGCCATCAAGGTCAACTCCGCCATTGGTGGTTCAACCAATGCTCAGCCACATCTTATGGCGATGGCAAAACATGCGGGTGTGGAGCTGAAGCCTGACGATTGGCAGGACGAAGGCTTTGATATTCCGCTGCTTGCCAATATTCAGCCTGCTGGCAAATATCTTGGCGAGAAATTCCATCGCGCCGGTGGTGTGCCTGCGATTATGTGGGAACTGCTGTCCGCAGGCAAAATCGACGGTTCCTGCGCGAGTGTTACTGGAAAGACGATGGCGGAGAATCTTGAAGGTCGGGAATCATCGGACCGCGACGTCATTTTCCCTTACGACAAACCACTCAAGGAGCGCGCTGGCTTCCTTGTTATGAAGGGCAATCTGTTTGATTTTGCCATTATGAAAATGAGTGTGGTCTCACCTGAGTTTCGCGATCGCTATCTGTCAGAGCCGGGACACGAGGGGATTTTCGATGGGCGGGCTATCGTTTTTGATGGCTCGGAAGATTATCATAAGTGTATCAACGATCCTGCGCTCAACATTGACGAACGCTGCATCCTCGTTATTCGGGGCGCTGGTCCACTCGGTTGGCCGGGGTCTGCCGAAGTCGTAAATATGCAGCCGCCGGATCATCTGATCAAGCGTGGAATCACAAGTTTGCCAACCATCGGTGACGGTCGCCAATCGGGCACAGCAGATAGCCCGTCCATTCTCAATGCTTCACCGGAAAGTGCAGCGGGTGGTGGTCTCGCCTGGGTGCGTAACGGCGATACCATTCGTATCGACTTCAACAAGGGGCGGTGTGATATGCTGGTGGACGAGGCAGAAATTGCGCGCCGCAAGGCGGAAGGCATTCCGCAGACACCTGCAGATGCAACGCCTTGGCAGATGATCTATCGACAGACGGTAACGCAGCTGGCCGATGGAGCTACGATCCGCGATGCTGATAAATTCCGCCAACTGGCCAAAACACCGCCGCGCCATAACCACTAATGAACTGTTGAAGCGGTTGAAATAGAAGCAGGTAAGCATAGCTATTCTATAACGCCGATCTGATTGAAGCAGATCGGCGTTATAGGTGTTTGATTTAACACGCACCTTAAGAGGAGGATAGTTATGCCAAAATTCGTGACGATCGGATATGGCGATCAAGAAGGTTATGATCGGACTCCGAAACCCATCCGCGACGCAGCTCATGCCCACGATGCGAAATTGCAGAAGAATGGGGTTTTGATGGGCATCGCGGGCGCGCCCGTGTTGGTTCGCAATCTTGACGCTAATCAGGTTGAAACGACCAACGGACCGTTCATGAGGTCCTCCCTGCCAGTGGCCGGATTTGCTATAATCGAGGCCGCCAATCTGGAGGAAGTCATAAAGTTAGTGTCACAAACTCCCTGTGCTGTTGCTCGTGGTGTTGTTGAGGTGTGGCCACTGGAAAGTTCGTCCTAACGCTGCATGGAAAACATTGTTATGCAAAGCGGACGGTGATTTGCATCTGGCGCATACAAGTTTTTCATGGGCTCGTCCTATGTGCGGCCAAGCAATGTGGTTGATAAAAATTTTGAGGAAGCATACTAACCAAGTTTTCTTTATCTCCGCGGGTTAACTATCGGTTGCATCTTTTTGGAAAGTAACGCATTTTCTACCAGTTAATTGGTCCAGACCGATAATATAAGCGTTGTATTAGGCCTGTTTTCTTGCAAGAAAACATCAGCTGGCGATGGAGAAGAGATGCAATGGCCAACATCCCTTTAACGCGTAGCCAGTTTCTTCTTCCCTTCATGGGGATACTTGATGAGTTGGGAGCGCCTACGAGTGCGCTTTTGGAAAAAGCTCGGCTACCATCCTCTCTCGAGACAAAGAGCGATCTCTATATTCCGGTATTGCCGGCAATCCGGTTTATCGAAACGGCCCAAATCTCTCAGGGCATTACAGATTTTGGTTTCCTGGCCAGCCAGCGGCTGCATTTTTCTCATCTGAGAGAAAAAACCAGAGCACTGATCGCGCATTCTCCAACATTGCTTGTTGCGTTGCGGCATGCCTGCAACGAGGCTTCAAGGGAAGATACTATCCTGAGCATGTGGATCGAACACGATAGTGATCACGTACGGGTTTGCAGTAAGCTCGCAATAACAAAAGAGCTTCAGCACCTGGAGCATGCACAATGGCTTCAGAATATTTTCTCGATCTATATTGTCCGGCAATTCACTGGCCCCAACTGGACACCGCCGGTGATGGCTTTTGAAGCGCACTATTCGCCGAGTGAAGTGACGCAATCCTTCTGGCCAAATGTGCGCTTCCTATCTGGACAAAACGCGGCGTGGATCAGCATCCCAATTTCATGCCTTAGTCTCTCCAACTATTTTCCTGAATCATTTCACCCTGTGCAAGACCACGAGGATGGGCCTTCTGGCTATGATATCGTGGAACTTCTCAAACTAATGTTGCCATCATATCTTGATGGAGGAGTTCCCACGCTTGCTGAGATTGCTGAGATGGCGGGCGTCAGTGCGCGTACCTTCCAGCGCAAACTCGCGAATGTTGATTTTGTATATTCAGATATTCTGGATGCCGTAAGATTTGAACGCTCAAGCAGCTTATTACGTGAATCCGATTCCAAGATCATAGATATCGCATTTGCATCTGGCTATTCTGACCCAGCTCATTTCACTCGAGCATTTCGCCGGATTTCTGGTGTTACCCCACGCCAGTTTCGTGAGCAGTCGCGGTCGCTATAAGTGTTTCACCCGGAACATCGTCGCCTGACCAAAGTTGGCACGAAATGGCAAGACTGATGATCTACCCCTGTTAGAAACAGTTTGAAGAGAGCTTGTTCGCCAATCACTTATTGATCGATTCGATGCCGTTAGCGTTGGTCCAACTCACGCTCTGTGCAATGGCATCATCTTGCTAATGCAAGGCAGGTTCAGTGTATGTTTAAGGGGGAAAGATGCAGGGCATAAATGGTCTGTTCGGTGGGGCCAAGAGACCCGGCGTCGTAATTATATCAATCGCAGGCTTTATGACGTTTAATACTGGTGCGGCGTGGTCCCAATCTTCGGCTGACGATCTTTCGCAACAGCTTGCCAATCCTCTGGCCAGTCTTATCAGCGTTCCTTTTCAAAATAATTTTGACTTCAAGGCAGGCCCGAACAAAAACGGTTTTGCCTATGGTCTCAACATTCAGCCTGTTATTCCATTCAGCTTAAATGAAGATTGGAACGTTATATCGCGCACAATTATACCAATCGCTTATCGGGATTATATGCCTGGTGGCAGCGTTTCCGGGTTAGGCGATATAAATGCCAGCTTTTTTCTGTCTCCCAAAAAAACGGGCCCCGGTGGTTTGATATGGGGCGTTGGTCCGGTGTTTCTTCTTCCTACGGCCACTGACGATTATCTAGGTAGCGGAAAGTTTGGACTTGGTCCGACAGCAGTAGCTCTTATTCAGGAAAAGGCGTGGACCATCGGTGCATTGGGTAATCACATTTGGTCTGTCGCTGGGCCTTCGGGCAGGCAAGACGTGAGTGCCAGCCTGTTGCAGCCGTTTGTTTCCTATAATTTTGGCCACGGAAGATCGATGTCACTCAGCGTGGATTCAACTTATGACTGGGAGGCCGAGCAGTGGACGGTGCCAATTAATTTGGGTGCTACGCAGGTTTTCAAGGTGAAGGATCAGGCTATGAGCCTTCAGGTGGGTGGGCGTTATTACGCTGAAGGTCCCGCCGGTACTCCGGAGTGGGGACTGCGCACGACCTTGACATTTATGTTCCCTGAATAGGGAAATGGCGACGGCGAATGGAAATGTCACAAAATGGCAAGACTGGTATTTCGCGAGTGTTAGAAGCGATCTGGATAGGATTTGTCAGCTGATCAAATAGTGATTTGCTGAGGATGTTTGGATTGATCCCTGCCGCATTCTGTGGAGGGGGCACCGTGGTCGTTAGTAAGATTGAATGAAGAGGTATTCCATGTTCCGTTCGGTTGGGCTTAGTCTCGCAGTTGCCTCGATTGCATGGTCCGGTGGAGCATATGCCCAGACTTTGGGCAGCAAAATGCCGGTCACCGTTGACAGTTTCGTCCGCGCTGAGACCGATCATTATCTTGCAGCCAATGTGAAGGACATAGGCCGACTGGGCCAGTTCAAGCATGCTCGCGAGCCTGTGGCGATCGATAAGCAGACCGTCATCCGTATGAACCGCGATACGCTTTATTCATTTGCAGTATTTGATCTTGCTGCCGGGCCAGCAACGATCTCGCTGCCGGATACGGGCAAGCGTTATATGTCAATGATGGTCGTTGATCAGGATCACTATTTGCCAGTGGTTGCCTATGGCACGAAGCCAGTTACGCTAACTCAAAAATCCGTTGGCACCAGATATGCTTTCGTCGCTGTCCGGACGCTGGTGGACCCCAATGATCCGAAGGATCTCGACGAAGTCCATAGGCTCCAGGATGCCATCAAGGTTAGCCAAAAGGAACCGGGCAAACTCGATATCCCAAACTGGGATGACGCAAGCCTGACAGACATCCGCAATGCGTTGCTCGCGCTCGCAAAACATCAGGCGTCGTATAATGGTTCATTTGGAGCGCGCGGCCAGGTTGATCCGATCCGGCATTTGATTGGTACAGCCTCTGGATGGGGCGGCATTCCAGAAAAGGATGCAATGTATCCAAGTTTTACGCCTGAGAAAAACGACGGAAAAACCGTCTATACCCTCAATGTGCCAAAGACCGTGCCGGTTAAGGCTTTCTGGTCGATCAGTGTCTACAATGCCAAAGGCTTCTTCGAGAAAAACGAATACAATGCCTATTCAATCAACAACCTCACTGCCACAAAAAATGCGGACGGATCGGTCACTGCGCAATTTGGTGGTTGTGATGGCAAAATTCCAAACTGCCTGCCCGTTGTTGAGGGCTGGAACTACACGGTAAGGCTTTATCGGCCAGATCAATCTGTTGTTAGTGGCGAATGGAAATTTCCAGAGGCCCAGCCGCGTTCAAACTAATTCACATCGCTAAAACACCAAGTTTACAACGACAAAAGACGCACGGCGAAGCACAAAGTCTCGGTTATCTGTAAAGCAGTGACGGCGTCTGTCTTTGAGCAACTTGAAACTATAAATCTAGGAGCATTGAATGCTGTCGAAGATCGGCCAAACGACCTTGCTCACCGCTGCGGTATTCGCTGGACAAGTTGTGAGTTCCGTTATGGCAGAAAATGCCGTTGGGCCGAAGGTAACGGACCCGCATTTTCACCTCAAACCGGGTTATCTGCAGTCGAGCGAGCTCCCCAACAGCCTTGTTTTGCTGGGTTCGCCTCCAGCGGAGGGAAGTGCTGCACTGGCACGTGATGAGGCAGCAAGAGAGGCTACTATTGCACTACGCGGAAAAGCGCGTTGGGATCAGGCGCGGACAGATGCTGATCTGCAATTCCCCCAGCCTGCGAAGAATTTCTCCTGCGCTATGGGCGTGGATATCAGTGAAGCGAAGACCCCACATCTTTATAATTTGATGCAGCGAGTTCTTACTGATGCGGGGCTTTCGACCTATGGCATCAAGAACAAGTATAACAGAACTCGACCTTTCGTCGTGCACAACGAAGGCACATGCCAGCCAGACGAAGAAGATGTGTTGCGTCAAGACGGTTCCTACCCATCTGGGCACACAGCTGCGGGTTGGGCATGGGCGCTCACATTGGCCGAGGTCAATCCAAAGCGCGCAGATGATCTGTTCAAGCGCGGATTGTCGTTTGGCCAAAGCAGGGTGATTTGTAACGCTCACTGGCAAAGCGATGTCGATGCCGGACGCATTATGGGGGCGGCAACAGTTGCTAAACTACATAGCAATCCCGAATTCCTTACTGATATTCAGGCTGCGCGCAAAGAATTGGAAGCAGCAAGCAGCCCGACTGTTGATTGTGCTGTCGAGGATCAAGTGCTCTCACAGCAAACTCAATGACAACCCATTCCCTCAACTGATCGCCGAAGCAGAGTTTCGGGGGGGGGGGACAATGCATCACTATAGACTTTTCGTGATTTTACTGACTGCTCTGATTGGCAGTCAGTATATGGCCATCGCTGCCGATATTTCGGTGGGACCTGCAGTGTCTGGGGCTGTAGGGCAAGAAGTCGAGCTGGATGGATGGCGCTTTAGCGCAAGTCCTTATTTCTGGGCGGCAGGTATCAGCGGTACTGCCGGGCAGTTTGGATTGCCACCGGCAAAAATGAAATCCAACTTCGGGAACCTCTTCAAAGAACTCGACTTCTCGTTCATGGGTGTTATTGAAGGGCACTATGATCGCTATAGTCTGTTCAGCGATATCATCTATACAAAAATTTCGACAGGCGGTCAGACCCCTTACGGAGTGTTGAGCAACAGCGTCGATATAAAATCTGAGACGTTTTCCGGCTTTTTTGGTGGAGGCTACAGTCTTCTTGAAGAGGGAAGAAACCGTCTTGATGTCGTGGCAGGAGGACGTGTCTGGTACGCGAGCACGGAGATATCTTTCGATGGTGGATTATTTGATGGGCACAGCGGGCGCGATAGCGCGACGTGGGTTGATGCCGTTGCTGGAATGCGCGGTAAGTACTTCCTGACGAATGATCTTTACTTCAGTGGCTGGGGTGTCGTGGGTGCGGGGCAGGCAAAAATGGATTGGGATGTTGCCGGAACACTCGGATACCAGTTCAAGGAAAATCTATCTGCCGTTGCAGGCTATCGCGCGCTCGGTGTCGATTATAACCACAATGGTTTCGTTTACGATGTGGTTCAAAAAGGACCTATATTAGGGGTGGTACTTCATTTCTAAATCGCATTGAAATACTAGTGGTCTGATTCCGACATTTGCAACCCTCGATACAGACGTCAAATTCAATCCAATGGGCTCCGGCTATAACGAAATACGACATATGACGTATGTGCTGGTTTAACTCCACCGACTAATGTCATGCTGGATTATGAAAGCAGCGCCAGCATGATCTCCTCATACGTTGGTTCATGGCGCTTTCTGGCCTTAGCCAGTATCGGAGGAAAAGATGAAGACTATTTTGTTGTTTGCAGCCGGTTCGTTGATGACTGCTAGCGCTGCGTTCGCCGCAACTCCAACCAGCGGTCAGGTTGATACATCCACTACCGTGAAGCAGGAGCAGGGCGACACCATGCAGTTGGCAGCTGGCCCAAACCGGATGGGTAGAATATCTGCGCCAAGCGGCGGCGGTAAAGGTCTTTTTGGTTAAAGAGCCGCGAAAGTTTTGCCTCGCAACTTGCGGGGCAGAATCTTTCAAATCATCCTTTAGAAATAATATCCAACTCTCATATTTTTCATCATTCCATTACCTGTTGGTCGCGCCAGCTTGCAGGACTTAACGAAGTGACGCGCCTAAATTCCCGATTGAAATTGGATTTGGTCTGGAACCCTGATTCAAACATAATCGTCGTAACGGGCAGCGCGGTCTCTCGCAGCAGTCGACAAGCTTCAGTGATGCGATAATCATTGATGTATTGGGATACATTTTTGCCGGTAATGCGGTTGATGGAGCTCGAAATCTGGCGTGCTGGTAGCCCCACTTTTCGCGCAAGCCGTATGAGAGTCAAATTTTCGTCCAGATATAATCGGTTCTGAATGAGGACGTGTTCCACACGTGCGAGACTATTTCGTTCTTGCTCATCGCGGGTCTCGTCTTCATTTTCTTCAAGTGGAGCGGATGCAGAAGGCTTTGCACGACTTGCTACCATTGCTGTCAGGCCCACGAAAAATAGCCCGAGCAAATTGGCGTTGCTGACGATGAGCGCAGCATTCTTGCCATTCGTCCATTCAAAATCCATCAAAACTGCCAGATCAAAAAAGGCCGATACACAAAGCGATATTGCGGCAAAGACAAGCGCGCGGTGTGCCGAAATCGCGCTGTCGAAACGCGCATCGTCAAGCCCGTCAGGGCCGGTTCTACCGATGTAGAGAAGTGCAAGTGCGTATCCGACGAACAGAACAATAAGGCCAAAATCCAATAGAACGGGAAAAGCCAGGAGGATGACAGTAACTGCCACCGGGAAAGCAGCAATATGCCATAGGTGTCGGGTTTGAGCTTTACCGTCTCCACGTATCAGGCTGCGAAAACTCGCATATGCGAGTGGAGGCAAGCAGCTCGCGATAATGGGAAGTAAATAGCGAAACTCTGCCAGCCCATAACCCCAGCGAAGGCCGACGGTCACGGATTGCACCGCACATAGTGCGATCAACAGTTGGAAGGGGTGATTGGAGGCAGCGTTCTCCTGACGATGCCACATCGCTACCAAGAGGATGAGTAATAAAAGCGCGACGACGAAGGGCATAGGAACGAAAATCAAAAGCAGTCTCGCAATCTGATGGGCGATATGTTGGCGATCAATGATCTATATCGCGATTCTGAACGACCTGAATCGTGATTTAGAACGCCAGATAATACGATATCTGGAAAACATGGCTCATCGTATGAACTATGGAGATACACAATGAGCCGCTTTAATCTGTTATTCTCAGCCATCGCCATTGGCACCACCTTCGCCGCTTTCACTACATTCGCTGCTGATGTGGGTGTCCGAACATTTGAGGTGCCTTCTCAAGCGCGAGGAAAAAATCTCACAGTAACACTCTGGTATCCAGCAACGGGAGCCCGGAAGCCGGTTCTGTTCGGTGATGACAGGATATTCAAAGGCAGTGCGGCGTCGAAAGACGCCCCTTTCGACAGCGGACAGTTTCCGCTTGTTATATTTTCCCATGGCTCAGGTGGGCGCACTGAGGCGATGGGCTGGCTTGCCGTCGAGCTTGCAAAAGCAGGGTTTATCGTTGCTGGCCCCAATCATCCCGGCACGACTTCTGGTGACTCCCTACCTGCTGATACGCCAAAGCTTTGGGAGCGCACACAGGACCTGTCCACTGTCATCAATTATCTGACCGGCAATTCAGACTGGGCAGATCATATAGATGCGGATCGTATCGGCGTCGTCGGCTTTTCGCTCGGCGGCTCAACCGCAATGGAAATTGCCGGTGCTCGAGCCAGTCTGGAAAGTTATGCACGCTACTGCGACACTTACACGAAATGGGATTGTGCGTGGTACTCAGGCGGTCGGGGCTATGCCGAAGGTGAGGCTGTGGACGTTGAAAAGCTTGATCTGCGTCGTGTCGATAAGGCGCGTTTTGAACAGTCAAACCTCGATACGCGTATCAAGGCTGCTGTGATGATCGATCCGGGTTTGGCGCAAGCCTATGTGGCGCAAAGTCTCAAAGAAATCAAAATTCCAATGAGCTTTATCAATCTTGGTCGTGAAGGAGACGTTCCAACTGCGGTTCAAGCAGATCATTTGGCGACACTCGTTCCAAACAGTACCTATGTCACAGTCAGTGATTCGGACCATTTCAGCTTTTTGCCCGAGTGTAAGGAAGGAGCGTCTGCGTTCCTCAAGTCAGTTGGTGAAGTTGATCCGATTTGTGAAGAGACCAATAGGGCGCGCAAGGATATTCATGCTGAGCTGTCAAATCTGGTGCTGATGAACCTACAAATAACACTTAAGCGTTGATTAGCTTTTATTCGGCTGCTGGATGTTGAAATAAAGCAGCGGGCGCGGTCTGCCCGCTGGTACCTTGTTTAAGGTGTGCCAACTCATCCGATGCACGCTGCGCGATCGCCCATGTCAAAAACAGCAGGCACATCGCCAATACGGCGGTGACAACAGTATCCGGTTTCATGGATTTATTCGTCCCTTGACGTTAGTCTTGCATATGGCGCCAGGAACTGGGGGCAGCAATATCTATTAACTCATAGCTGTTATGCAATTCGAAGGTCACGCGGAAATACTCGAAAATTTATTCAAATAATATCATCTATCGTCTGAATGCTGGAAGATGATCATATCAACTGTGTCAATCTCGGGCGGCGTTACTTTTTTTCCAGTGGGCTTTGTAAATATCAGCACTGCAATACAGTAGATGATGAAAGACAGTACGCCCAACGCGAAAATTATGACGAAGATAAGTGGCCAATCAATCATGCTAGGCATAATTGACCGCTGGGTTTGATTTTTCAATAGAGATTTGGAAATTCAACGCTTTGCGCGTTCGCGAATAGCTTTGATCCAGCTGTTGTTGAACATTATTGCACCGATGACGAAAGTAACTACACCAAGAACTATCATTCCGAAGGCAACACCCTGATCGCCAAACTGCTGATAGAGCCAGCCTGATTTTTCAACTGCCTGAGCCGGTTGTCCCAACCTTAGAATCCCTTGAACGAGCGCGCCGACGCCGACGATCAACAAACAGACACTACGGATCATGGGAAAGGCCTAAATGAGGTTGGCGGGGATCTTCGGACACAGCAGAGGTTTTGCATATTCGTCAATAAAATTTCCAAATACAAAGACACGCTCTAAAGCGTTAATTCTCTATATTATTCTGGAGAGCCTCGGAAAACTGGAGCGGGCGAAGGGATTCGAACCCTCGACCCCAACCTTGGCAAGGTTGTGCTCTACCCCTGAGCTACACCCGCTCGCGCCAGTCTTCTCTGAGAGAAGTCGTTTCCGTTAGGCAAGCGCTATATGGACTAATGATTTCGGGATTGCAACAGGGAATTTGATGTTTTGACTAAGATATTTGCAAAGATTCACAGGCTGATCCATTCCGCCTTTAGCGCTTGCGCCGCGCAATGCTGATGATGGAGGCGAATGCCGCAAAGCCTGCTGAAACCAGCAAGATATTCGGGATATCGGTGATCCCCCAATGGGCAAGCAGGAAGGCAACAAATGCTGCGCCTAGCGACTGCCCCATCAATCTTGCTGTTCCGAGCATGCCACTTGCCGCGCCACTTCTGGCACGTGGAGCAGAGGTAATAATCATGCGGTTGTTTGGCGCCTGGAAGAAGCCAAAGCCGATGCCGCAAATCGCCATGCGCCAGCAGATATCCTGAATAGTTGGCTGTTCTGGCAGAAGGCCAACCAAGGCCAGGCCCGTTGCAAAGATAACCAATCCAACAAGACCAAGTGTTGCGGGAGAGTATTTGTCTGAGAGCTTACCAGATAGAGGAGCGACGATAGCCAGCGCAATTGGCCAGGGCATTATCAGGAATCCGACTTCGATCGGTTTGAAGCCGTAAACACTCTGAAACAGAAACGGCAGAGAGATGAAGGCCATCATCTGCGCCAGAAATGACATGATCGAAGTGCAAAGCGACAGACTGAAAACAGGAATCCGCAACAGATCGAGCGGTAATAACGGATCGCTGGTGCGAAGTGAGCGGCGGATGAGCCAAATTGCTGCGAACACACAAGCCACGGCCTGCAACAAAAGCCAGCCAGCTTCGAGGCCATTGCCTGCGCTATCGATCACCGTTACCAGCAACCCAAGAGCAAGCGCACTGAGAACGGCACTCAGATAGTCGAAACGGCGTGATGAGCGTTCATTGTCGGGCAAGCTTTTGATGCCCATTGCCACCGCCAACACACCAAGCGGAATGTTGATGACGAAAAGCCACGGCCAGCTGAGCGAATGCAGGATAATTCCAGCGAGGGTAGGGCCTATGGTCGAGGAAACAGCAACAAAGAGCGCGTTGAGACCGATGGCTGTGCCGAACTTTGCCTGAGGAACCGTATAGCGCAGCAATGCGGTGTTGACGCTCATCAGGCCCGCAGCGCCAAAGCCCTGAATGACACGCGCTATCGTCAGCGCTTCCAACGAGCGGGAAAAAACGCAGGCAATTGAGGCAAGTGTGAACAATGACACGCCTAAAAGATAGACGCGGCGATAACCGTAAATTTCACCCAATGCCGCCAAAGGTAGAAGCGTGATGACGATAGCCAGCTGATATCCATTGACGATCCAGATCGAGGCGGCGGGCCCTGCGGAAAAGTCGGCTGCGATGGTCGGAAGCGCAACATTGGCGATGGTGCCATCAATGACGGCCAGGGTAAGCCCCACCATGAGGGTTGCCCAGGCCCAGTAGATGCGCGGCTTCGGAAGGCCATCCGGTGCTACGAATGAACCTTCTTTGACGACCGTTTCATGCTTCATTTCATGACCAATTATAAAGGTGGCGAGCGACAGATTGTAGCGCTGCGAATAAACGAAAGAATTTTGCCAACCTTATCCGGATTGGGAAGGTCAGCAAGTCATCTACTCCAAAATTTCGCGCAAAACATCATCTTTAGACCCATGAAAGGCGGCAAGTAACGCTATTGTGTGCTATTTTCAGTCGCAATTGCGAAGCTCATCACCCGTGCATAGTGGCGTGGGTTAAAGCTCAGATAGAGCGGGCAGATGCTTGCGACCAAAATGAGATGCATGATCCAGCCGGAAGCAAAGCTGCCGGTCAGATTATGCAGGAAAGCTGTAGCAATCGGGCCAAGGGCAGCAATCAGAAAGCCACCGCCTTGCATAATAGCCGCCAGCGCGCCAGCTTCTTCCGGTTTTGGAAGGTGGTCGAGCGACGTTATCATTGCGAGAGCGAAACTACCGCCGAGACCGGCTCCACAAATTGCAGACCAGAACATGGGGGAAAGCTGTGGGGTGAAGGCGAGACCCGCAAATCCTATGCCCTGCATGGCCAATGTCAGAAAGAGCCAAGGTCGACGATCGACGCTGCGTCGTGCAAGAAGTGGGAGGCCAAAGGCCGAGAGCGCCTGTGCAATTGCCATAACTGCAACCAAATTGCCGGTCGCTGAGGCTTCAACGCCCAGCGACTGATAATAAGGTGCAAGCCAGGCCACCATCGACGAGTAACCTGCATTCACCAACCCGAAGGCAGCCATCAGCATCCATGTTCTTGGGCGTTGAAGCAGTTTGATCGTTATACCCGATTTCGAACCAGATGATGCCGCTTCACTGAGGATAGGTATTGCTGCGAGCAAAGCTACGACTGTAGGAATTGCGAGAACTGCGAGCGCAAGGCGCCAATTGTGCTCGGAACCCGCAAACCATGGTGTTAAACGTGCGCCGAGCGCTCCACCACCCATGATCATTGCGGAATAAAGACCAGTAACAGCTGCAATACTTGCTGGAAACTTTGCTTTGATGAGCCCAGGCATCATTGCTTGAATCATGGCAACGCCTGCACCGCAGAGAACGGCAGTGAGCACCAGTGAGAATCCGTTTGGTACGAAGCCGCGCAGGACCGAGCCTGTTGCAAGCACCATCAGCGCTGCGAACATGCTGCGCCGAGTGCCGATCGATGACTGAATACGTGGCGCGATAAAGGCACCAAGCCCCATCAACAACATCGGTAGAAACGTGAGCAGCGACAGCGCACCAAAGCCCATTCCGGTATCGCTTGCGATATCAGTGAGAATAGGCCCCGGTGCCGTGAGGAAAGGTCGGAGATTAAGGCCGATCAATACGACAAGGATTATAAGGGCGATAGGACTGGCTTGTTTGCCAGCAAGCGCGGGTATGGTGGGATGCATTTTATTATCTAGCGTTTGACTGTTGTTTTTCCTGCCATATGCGATAAAGCCGTTCGCCATCGTCAGGGGAGTGATGCTCAACCTTGATGCCTGTTTGCTCGCTTATAGGCTCGGTAAGCTCTTCGGCAATTCTTGCCGTCGAGAGATTATAGGGTGCAGCCTGATCGTTTGAATAGGCGAACACGATTTTGTCCACGCCCGACATGCGCATCGCTGCAAAGCACATGGGGCAGGGCTGTCCACTTGCATAAACACGGCAACCGTCGAGACGCGGAGATTGCAGTACTTTGCCTGCTGCGCGCAGTGCCAATAATTCGGCGTGGGCCGTTGGGTCACAGTCTGCTTGCATACGGTTGACGCCGGTTGCAATGACCTTCTCGTCTTTAACAACAACAGCGCCGAATGGGCGTCCACCGTGCTCGACATTTTCAAACGCAAGTGCGATTGCCTGATCGAGAAATGTGCGGTTCACACTCATTTCGCGCCAGCCTTTTCCAGCATCGCCACCATAGGTGTAAAGCCGCGCTGACGCGCATGCTGCAATGGCGAAACGTCATCATTATCGGCAAGATTTACATCTGCTCCTGCATCAATCAGCAGTTTCACGATGTCGATATGGCGCTGCCCACCATCTCCTAGGATGATGGCTTCGAGAAGAGCGGTCCAACCAAGATTATTGACGTGATCAACCTTCACGCCTGCTTCAATCAGCGTTCGAACCGTTTCCACATGACCACGTTCTGACGCTGGGATCAGCGCTGTACCGCCATAGCGATTGGTGCTTTTGAGGTCAGCACCGTGGGCGAGTGTAAGTTTCAGGATTTCGAGATGACCGCGTGCACCCGCATAAAGATAAGGGCTATCCTTGATCGCATCTTTGGCGTTCACATCAGCGCCTGCTTCAATAAGCACACGAGCGACATCGACATGATTGCCGTGGGTGGCGGCCAGTAAGGCTGTTTCGCCTCGAGTGCCACGCCTGTCCAGGTCAACACCTGCTTTGATAGCCTCAATTATAGCAGGAAGATTGCCCACAGCTGCGGCCTCAATCAGAGAGCTTTGCGCATATGCAACTGCGTGGTGGCCCGGCAGAGTTGGTTCGGTCATGACTATCGTCCCTGCAATCAATGCCAAGGCACTCAAGCTAAGTATCGTTTGACGCATCGGCGGTTCTCCTAATGCGTGTGGCTTTTTATCGTATTCAGGCAACACGCTTTAGTTCATTGTTTTTATGCATGTTTTTATCCCAAAACCGGTTCCCACTTTTGGGAGACATGCTCCAAATTTATTGACTAAATACTAGCAACGAGTCATATTTAGAAATTAAATGTTCAACTGATATCCATTCGGATTATGAATAACGTATTCAGTCTCGATCTCTTGCGTGCCTTTGTGGCTGTCGTTGACAGCCGGAGCTTCACCGCCGCCGCTCAACAACTGCATTCCACGCAATCAACGGTGAGCCAGAAAATCCTGCGCCTTGAAGAAGCGGCGGGGCAATCTCTTCTGGAACGCGCACGCCATGATGTCCGCCCAACGGACGCCGGAGAAAAGCTGCTCGGCTATGCACGGCGCATGCTGCATTTGCATGATGAGGCAGCCGCAGCCATGACCGGTAACGCGCTTACCGCAGTCTTTCGACTTGGATTAGCAGAGGATTTTGCGGCAAGGCTCGTGACGCCGGCGCTCGCAGCTTTTCTCCGCACGCATCCCAACATGAAGTTGGAAGTGACCAGCGGGTTAAGTCGCGAGTTACAAAAAGGCTTTGAAACGGGTGAGTTTGATCTTGTCATGATCAAACAGAAGCGGGGAGAGACTGTTGGAACCATGCACTGGCCCGAACCACTGTCATGGCTGGAGAGCGCGGATTATCCGGTTTCGCAAGTTGATCCATTGCCGCTGGTCGTGTTTCCACCAAACGGACTTTATCGCAGCGACATGATGGAAGCACTCGACCGTATTGGGCGGCCATGGCATGTTGTTTTTACAAGTTCCAGTCTCGCGAGCGTTCAAAGTGCCGTTGCTGAAGGATTGGGCGTCAGTCTTCTCCCCACGCGCGTCGCGCAGCCTGGGCATCGAATTTTGCCTGTCGCGGCAGGTTTACCCGCTGTTGATCCGATGGAAATCGTCATTCGCCATATGGAGAATGGTCCCGACCGGATAGTCCAATTGGTCGAAATGCTTGCCGAAATTGTTGGGGAATGATCGAATATTGCTTTAACAGGCTGATTTAATGTGACTCATTGCGTCAAACAACGTGAGACTGCTTGACTCTACGGCAAACGCGGTGTTTTTGCCTGTTCGTAGCGCTACAGATATGCCGACAGGATAGCTCCCACTTTCACCATCTTAAAGTTCCTTTCGCTCGTTGCGACAGCCAAACGGCATGGTTCTTGCTTATTGCAAGCGGGAGGCGCTTTACGGGATTATGATAATGTCCAACACCACCATCACTCATAACGATGGAAACACTCTGTTTCCGATCGTTCTTTCAATCGTTGCGGCTGCTGCAACAGGCGTTCTTTGGGCCTATGCGAACCCGATCCAGCTCGTACCTGGCGTTATCCAGTGGCGTATCTTCGCTTTTCTTCCGCCGCTCGTGGGCATTCTACTTGGCCGTAAAAGCGGCTTCATCTGCGGCTATCTCGGCACAGTCATCTGGTCGTTGCTTGCTGGAACATTCATTCCTGCGCATTCGCTCATCATTGATGGCATCATGGTTGGCTTAACTGGCTTGATCCCCGGCATGTTGTTCGATCCGAAGACCACAACATTCAATAGGGCAACGCTGATTAAAATTGCGGCAACCTGCCTTGTTGCTGGCCTTTTAATGGTTTCTGCCGTTTCGGCAAGCCTTGCCTATCTTGGCATTTTCCCATTCTGGTGGGCAGTGATGTATCTCGGCCTTTCCGATATCGTACCAATGCTCATTGGCACGCCGCTGCTGGTCGTTCCGGCTCTGAAGATCCTCAAGGGCGCTCACCCGTCCGGCTTCACCCGTTTCTGATCGCGAGCCCAGAAAAGTGCTCCAACTACAGAATGTAAAAGTAGGTTTTGGCGATTCCGTTTTAGGCATCGCCGAAGCCAGCCTGAATATTCGTGATGGCGAACGCCTTCTCATTTGCGGCGCGGGCGGCAGTGGTAAAACCACGCTGCTAAACGCTGCATCCGGCATCGTGCCGCGTCTGATCACGCCTCAGGTTTTCGCTGGCGAAATATCGCTTTATGGCAAGCCAATTTCCTCCATGCTGAAGGACGAACTCTTCAGCATGGTCGGGGTGGTGTCGCAGAATGTCGAAGACCAGCTATGGGATTTGAGCGTTGAAGATCTCGTCGCCTTTCCGTTGGAAAATCGCGGTCTTGCCAGAGATATAATCCGCGCGCGGATCGACGATCTTCTAAACGAGCTTGAGCTCAACGCTTTGCGTGGTCGCCGCGTGCTGACGCTTTCAGGCGGCGAACGCCGGATGGTTGCGATGGCTGCAGCTCTGGCCGCCGCGCCGAAACTGCTCATTCTTGACGAGCCTACGACTGGCCTCGACCCAGCTGCACGTCAGCGACTTGTGCGTGTTTTGAAGAAGCTCGGCGCGGAAATCCCGGCTCTGCTGATAGCAGAACAAGACCCAGCATCTTTGCAAGCTGTGGTGACGAATGTCGGTTTGTTGAAAGAAGGAAAGCTGGCACCTCTCGTGTTGCTTTCTGAAATCATCAATAATGCTGCGGCATGGGAAGATGCGGGCGTTCTTCCGCCTATCGGCGTCCGCAAGCGTCTTTCCGGTGCCAGGGTTAACGGTGATGTGCTTGTCTCTGTTTCGGGGATCAAGACTCAGCTTCAGCGTCGTGATGGTCAGCCGGTTCTGGAAAACGTGAATTTTGAAATTCGGGCTGGTGAAGTTGTTGCATTGATCGGCAAAAACGGTGCGGGCAAAACCACGCTGTTTCAGTCCATCCTCGGGCTTCAGAAAATTGCGGCTGGCACCGTCACCATTGGCGGCGAAAATGCCGACAAATGGACGGCGGCGAGGCGTGCTCGTTCGATTGCCTATCTGCCACAGAACATGCGCCGTATTCTGTTCAATATGACGGTTCTTGAAGAGGTGGTCTTTGCAATCACCGCTGCCACGCGTGCAGCAAAGGATGATGCAGTGATTGCGCGCGCAACGGCGTGCCTGCAAAAATATGGGCTTGGTGGGCACGAGGAAACCAACCCGTTTGCGCTCTCGTCTCGCCAGCAGGCTCTGCTTGGTCTTGCTTGTGCAGAAGCAGCGGGTGCTTCGGTTGCAATTCTCGATGAGCCGCTTCTTGCGCGTGATCTTAACGGTCGCCGTATGCTGGAGTTGTTTCTTGAAACAGCACTCGCTGAAAACCGCGCTGTGATGCTGATCTCTCACGACCTTGAGCTAGTGGATGATGTTTCGTCCCGTGTCATGATTCTGGATCGTGGACATGTCACCTTTGACGGTGGTGTGGATGCGTCTTGGGACTCTGAAGCTTATTGTGCGCTTGGCTGGCCGAAGCCGCGTGTTGTCGAGACCGGAGAAGCGGCATGAAAATCTTCTATGACCTTAACTTCTTCGTAAAACTCGCAGCAGCATTTCTGGTCATGCTTGCAGCTTGGCTCGTGCCGGGCTGGAAATATGGTTTGCCACTTGCGTTGGTTACAGTTGGCTTTCTGATGATGGTCAAGGTGCCGGGCCTGCGTGGCTATCTCAAGGGGGCTGTGCTTCTGACACTGCTCGTCATGGCAAGCTGGATTCTTAATCTTGTGCTGCAAGGTATGGCATTCGTTGATACTTTGCCCATCGCTGCAGGCATGGCGGCACGTCTGGTAACGACCACTGCAGCCTTCTATTTCGTTATGGAAACCAGTACGCCGGGTTCAATTTTGGCTGCTGCCAGCGCTGCCCGTCTGCCGCCCATGGTGACGCTTGTCTTGTCGCTGACCTTTGGCATTATCCCGATGTTGCGTGAGGATTTCGAACGCATAGCAGATGCGCAACGCGCACGCGGTATGGAAATTGACGACGTTTCGTTCCCAATGCGTCTGCGTTTTGCGCTGGCGCGCGGGGTGCCATTGTTGGTTCAGGCTATCCGCATGGCCCATGCGATTTCGCTGTCGCTCGCCATTTATGGTTTTGATACCAAGCGCAAGCGTACCACATGGCGTAACGTCGGCCTACTGGTCGAATCGAGACTTAATTCCAAGGATGTAAAACGATGACTGAAGACAGCGCAAAACTCTCCGGAAACGGCCAAGTCTGGACTGTCGATGTAGCGGGCAGCAAGGTCGATCTGCCGATAGTGCCGATCAATCCGAATTTCGCCATTTCGTTGATGATGGTCATTGATCTCGGTGTTCGTTTTGGCGAACATGTAGGCAAGGCACTGGCTGAAAAGCTTGCGCCGTTGAAGCCGGATGTGATTGTCGGCGCTGCAACGCTTGGCATTCCTGTTGCGATTGAAGTCTCGCGAGCACTTGGTCTCGACGACTATGTTATTCTGCAGAAATCACCAAAGATTCATCTTGGCGACGCGCTGGTGCAGACCATTTCTTCCATCACCTCAAAAGGCGAGCAGCGCCTGCTTCTTGATCGTCAGGCGATCCCGCTTCTCAAAGACAAGCGCGTGGTTGTGGTGGACGATGTCGTTGCTTCCGGCTCAAGCCTCAAGGGCTCGGTAGAGCTGGTACGCAAGGCGGGCGGAGAAGTCGTTGGGGTTGGCGTGATTCTTACTGAAGCTAAGGATTGGCAGGAGGTACTTGGTGATGATGTGAAGCTGCTTCACAGCCTCGCGCATATTCCACAGTTCGATAATCAGGATGGCGAGTGGAAGCCGATATCCAAGAGTTTTCTCTAAAGACCGCAGCCATGCTGCCGTTACACTCGAAAACGCCGCGCTTGTCGTGGCGTTTTTTATGCATCTCGCGCCTTGTTTCGCGCGACGGTTACTATCCGGAATTATCCTTCGTCAGCACACATAAATCTTTTCAGAAAACGCGCCGAATTTCGGATTGACTGATTTTGTATCCAGGATATTGTACTCAGAAAAGTTGGGAGGCTTTTCTATTGGCGGCTTTTGAATGGCGCAGTCAGACCCGTTTGTTGGACGAAGTTGCAGAGGCACTTCGCGAGCGAATCTATTCGGGCGTTTATGCGCCGGGTGCTATACTCCGGCAGGAGCACATGGCCGCTGAGTTCGGCATCAGCCGCACTCCGTTGCGCGAGGCGCTGCGTGTTCTGGAGCGCGACGGACTGGTTGTTCATCTGCCGGGTCGAGGTGTTCGCGTGGCTTCTGCCGATCTTACCCGCCTCATTGATGCATATGCTGTGCGTGAAGTGCTGGATGGTGTTGCAGCGCGCTTTGCCGCGGAGCGCGCAACAGACGAGGATATCGCAAAGCTGCGTGCCCATGTTGCCGGGCAGGGTGCAGTCGTTGATCCATGGGACCCCAAAGCTTACACACAGACGAATGTCGATTTTCACATGGCGGTGATGAACACGGCGGGCAATGCCTCGCTGATCGCATTCGTTCCGCTGTTGCGCATGACATCGCAGGTATTTGCCCCCTCCTTCTCGCTGTCGGTGGACAGGGCGCGCGATGCGATCCGCGAACACGGCGGGATTGTTGAGGCTATTGCTGCGCGTGATGGCGAAGGGGCCGAGCGGCTGGCGCGGGCTCATATTCGCGCGACCACGGCACGACTGGAGGCTGAAATGCCTCTTCAGGAGAATGAAAATGAAGCATGATAACAAGGCTGGAGGCTCTGGCTTGCTGCGCTATGGCAATTACATAAACAATGAGTGGCGTGATGCGCTGGGTGGCGAACACATCACTGTGCGTAATCCTTCTGATGGCAGCGATCTGGCTCTCATCGCGCGCGGTGCGAAGGCCGATGTTGATCTGGCCGTGGCCGCCGCGCGCGCCGCACTTTCCGGTGATTGGGGCAAACTGACCGCGACAGAACGCGGTCGTGTGCTGCATCGTATTTCAGAAGAAGTGTTGAAGAACGTCGATCTGCTTACCGAGCTGGAATCGAAAGATGTCGGCAAACCGACTACGCAGGCGCGTTCCGATGTGATTGCGCTTGCACGCTATTTCGAGTTCTACGGTGCTTCTGCCGACAAAGTGCATGGCGACACGCTGCCATATCAGAACGGCTTCACGGTTCTTTCGATTTACGAACCGCATGGTGTCACTGGCCATATCATTCCTTGGAATTACCCAATGCAGATCCTTGGCCGCAGCCTTGGTGCAGCACTGGCGATGGGCAATGCAACAGTGGTGAAGCCTGCTGAGGAAGCCTGCCTTACCATTCTGGAATTTGCGAAGATCGCAGAACAGGCTGGTCTTCCGAAAGGTGCACTTAATATCGTGACTGGTCTTGGAGCGGAGGCGGGGGCCGCTCTCTCCGAGCATCCGGATGTCAATCATATTTCCTTCACTGGCTCGGTTCGTACCGGGGAGCTCATTCAGGCAGCCGCTGCGAAAAACACTGTGCCTGTTACGCTTGAGCTGGGCGGTAAGTCGCCGCAAATTGTCTTTGCTGATGCAGATATTGAACGCGCTGTCCCGTTTCTCGTTAATGCGGGTATCCAGAACGCAGGCCAGACCTGTTCTGCGTCGTCGCGCATTCTGGTCGAACGCAGCATCTATGAAGATGTTGTGGCACGCATGAGCGAACGTTATCGCGCGTTGAAAGTTGGTCCGGCGGGCGATGACCTGTCAGTTGGTCCGGTGGTCTCGCCGCGCCAGAAGGCAATCATCGAAGGCTATCTTGATGTAGCGAAAGAAGATGGGCTGGCGATAGCGGCGCAAGGTGTGCTTGTCGATGACGCGCCGGAAGGCGGTGCTTATGTTCTGCCGACTTTGATCCGCGATGTTCCTGCCGATCATTGTCTTGCGCAGGAAGAAATCTTTGGGCCGGTACAGGTCATCCTGCCATTCGATACGGAAGAAGAAGCAATCGCCATTGCCAACGGCACGTCCTATGGTCTCGTGTGCGGAATCTGGACCAATGATGGTGGACGTCAGTTCCGGCTCGCCCATGCGATCCATTCCGGTCAGGTCTTCATCAATAATTATGGTGCTGGCGGCGGTATCGAGTTGCCGTTCGGCGGCGTGAAGAGATCGGGGCATGGTCGTGAAAAGGGTTTCGAAGCGCTTTATGGCTTCGCCTCGCTGAAAACGATTTCCGTTTATCACGGTTAAGAATAGCATTTGGGAGAATGACAGTGTCGCTTGAAGGTAAGGTCGCGCTCATCACTGGAGCAGGTTCTGGATTTGGCGAGGGTATGGCTAAGCGTTTTGCCGCTGGCGGCGCGAAGGTCGTGGTCGTTGATCGCGATCAGGCTGGTGCGGACCGCGTTGCATCGGAAATAGGTAATGCAGCACTTAGCGTTGCTGCCGATATTTCCAGGGAATCCGATGTTGATGCGGCCGTAGAAGCGGCCCTGTCGAAATTCGGCAAGGTCGATATTCTGATCAACAATGCTGGTATTGGCCACAAACCGCAGAATGCCGAACTGGTTGAGCCGGAAGAATTCGACCGCATTTTTGGTGTCAATGTGCGCGGCATCTATCTAATGACGCGCAAGCTGATCCCGCATATGAAGCAGAATGGCGAAGGCGTCATTCTCAATGTCGCGTCGACCGGTGCTGGTCGTCCGCGTCCTAATCTCGCCTGGTATAATGCGACGAAGGGCTGGGTGGTTTCCGTCACAAAGGCGCTGGCGATCGAGCTTGCGCCTGCAAAAATTCGTGTTGTCGCACTGAACCCGGTTGCAGGCGAAACACCGCTTCTCACCACCTTTATGGGTGAGGATACCGAAGAAATTCGCAAGAAGTTCCGCGATTCCATTCCGATGGGCCGCCTGTTGAAACCTGATGATTTGGCTGAAGCTGCGGCTTTCCTTTGCTCGCCCGCTGCATCTATGATTACCGGGGTGGCGCTCGACGTGGATGGCGGGCGTTCGATTTAAATAAGAGATAAGGGGAGCTCAAGAGGAACGATGAGTAAACTGCTGAAAGCCGGGCTGATAACAGCCACGATGCTGGCATCGATCAACGGTGCCTTTGCAAAGGATACGCTGGTGGTCGGCGAAGTGCTGGAACCTCCAGGCCTCGACCCGACGGCAAATGCCGCTGCCGGTATCCGGCAGGTTACTTATGCCAATCTCTATGAAGGTCTGGTTCGTATCGTCGAAGACGGCACAGTGAAGCCACAGCTTTCTGAAAGCTGGACCGTTTCAGACGATAAACAGACTTACACATTCAAGCTGCGCCAGGGCGTGAAGTTCCACGATGGAACGCCATTCGATTGCTCGGTTGTAAAATTCTCTTATGAGCGTGCGGTGGCCCCAGATTCCACGAATGCGCAGAAGGGTCTTTTTGAGCCAATCGCCAGCACTGAATGTCCTGATTCAGCGACCGCCGTTGTCACACTGAAACGTCCAACCTCGAACTTCCTGTTCAATATGGGTTGGGGTGATGCTGTAATGGTTGCGCCTAATTCAGCAGCCGATAACCGCACCAAGCCTGTCGGGACAGGCCCGTTCAAGTTCAAGCGTTGGGTACAGGGTGATCGTGTCGAACTCGACCGCAATCCAGACTATTGGGGCGAGGCTGCAAAACTCTCTGCAGTTACCTTCCGCTTTGTGAGCGATCCATCGGCTGCAGCAGCGGCCATCCTTGCGGGGGACATTGACGTATTCCCGATGTTCCAGGCTCCTGAACTGATCAGCCGCTTCAAGAGCGATGATAAGCTTCAGGTGGAAGTAGGCGATACTGCAGGTAAAGTTCTGCTTTCGCTTAACAATGCCAAGGCTCCATTCGACAATGTGAAGGTGCGTCAGGCACTGGCCCATGCCATCGACAGCAAGGCACTGATCGAAGGTGTTTATTCCGGGTTTGGGACGCCAATCGGCTCGCATTATGCACCAGTCGATCCGGGTTATGTTGATCTGTCCAAAACCTATCCGTATGATCCGGCCAAGGCGAAGCAGTTGCTGGAAGAAGCAGGCGTTCCTGAGGGCACGTCGATCACCATTACGCTTCCACCTCCGGCCTATGCGCGTCGCGGTGGTGAGATCATTGCGGCCATGCTGGCGGAAGTGGGCATTCAAGCCAATCTCGTTCCAATCGAGTTTGCGCAGTGGCTTGACCAGGTATTCAAGCGTTCAGATTTTGATGCGACGATCATTGCTCATACCGAAGCACGTGATCTCGATATCTATGCCCGTGACAAATACTACTTCAATTACAACAACCCGGAATATAAGGCGCTGTACAAAGCTTATGCCGAAGCGGGTAGTGACGAAGAACAGCTTGAACTCGTGAAGAAGCTTCAGGAAAAGCTTGCCGCAGACGAGCCGAACATCTTCCTCTATGCGCTGCCAAAAATCGGTGTGTGGAATAAGAACGTCAAAGGCCTCTGGAAGAACATGCCAATCCCGGCTGATGATCTGACACAGGTTTACTGGGAAAACTAAAAAATGATCCGCTCCGGCGTTTGGTGCTTAGGGGCGGATATTCACGCGCGTTCCGAAAGGTGTAAGACGGTTTTCGGACAAAAATGCGCGTAGAACAACTTGAATGGCCGCGCAGCGATAATAACCAAGGGGCTGCGGCGCGGTAAAGAATGGAATGCGGAGTGTGCGGCAGACGCCAACACTTCAAGGAGGTCGCTTTGCTGGCTTATATATCCGGGCGGTTAGTCTCGCTCTTGCTTACGACGCTTGCGGCCTCCGTCATCGTCTTTCTGTTGATGCAGGTGCTGCCGGGCGACCCCGCGGCAGTCATCCTTGGTATCAATGCACAGCCTGAAACATTGGCTGCATTGCATAAGCAGCTTGGCCTCGATCAGCCGCTGTGGTGGCGGTACCTATCATGGATTGGCGGCTTTCTGAAAGGTGACTTCGGTACAAGTTACACCTATTCCGTGCCTATCAGTGAGTTGCTCGGTCCGCGCATCATGGTCACGCTGCCGCTGGCCTTGCTTTCCATGGTGCTGTCCGTTGCGGTTGCCATTCCCGTGGGTGTTTATGCGGCTTCCAAGCGTGGCAAGACCGGCGATGTTCTTTCCATGGGGGTGGCGCAGGTCGGGGTGGCGATCCCGAATTTCTGGCTGGGCCTCCTGCTCATCCTTCTGTTTGCACTGCAACTTGGCTGGTTCCCCGCATCTGGTTTTGCCGGATGGGAAAATGGCTTCTGGATAGGTACTCGTTCGTTGTTCTTGCCCGCGCTGGCACTCGCCTTGCCGCTTGCCGCCATTCTTGCGCGCGTTACCCGTTCAGCTGTTATTGAAACACTCGGCGAAGATTTCGTGCGCACCGCACGCGCCAAGGGTCTCACACGTAACGCCGCTCTTTGGAAGCATGCGGTGCCGAATGCGCTGATCCCGGTTGTCACGATTATTGGCCTGCAATTCTCATTTCTGTTGGCTGGAACCATTATCATCGAAAATGTCTTCAATCTTCCCGGCCTTGGAAGGCTGGTGTTTCAGGCAATCGCCCAGCGCGATCTCATCACCGTTCAGTCGCTGGTGACATTGCTCGCCGCTTCCGTGATTGCCGTCAATTTCGTCGTTGATCTGGTCTATGGCTTCATTGATCCGCGTCTTTCGACAGGAGGCAGCCGATGAGCGACGTTCAGAACATCGCCAAACTGAACCGCTTCCGAGTGTTGTTTCTAAGCCGTAGCTTGTTTGTCGGGTCGCTCATTACCGCTATTTTGGTAGCTATGGCCTTGGTGTCTTATTTCTGGACGCCATATTCGCCCACCGCGATGAACTTCCGCGATAAACTGCAAGGCCCAAGCCTGACGCATTTCTTCGGAACAGACAATTTTGGTCGCGACGTCTTTTCCATGATCATGGTCGGCGCGCGCAATTCGATTGCTGTTTCGATCATTGCCGTGTTGGTTGGCGCTGGTGTCGGCATTCCGCTTGGTGCCTTCGCAGCAGCACGCGGCGGTATGGTTGATGGCTTTGTTATGCGAATGACAGATCTTGCCTTCGCTTTTCCGGCACTTCTCACTGCCGTTATCATCACCGCGATTTTTGGTCCGGGTGCGGTCAACGCGATGATTGCAATCGGCATCTTCAACGTGCCGGTCTTTGCTCGCGTAACACGCGGTGCATCGCTTGGTTTGTGGAAGCGGGAATATGTACAGGCCGCACGTTGTGCAGGTCGTGGCGATGTTTCAATCACCCTTTTACATGTGCTGCCAAACATCAATCACGTGCTCATCGTGCAGGCGACTATTCAGTTTGCTCTGGCAATCGTTGCCGAAGCTGGCCTTTCCTATGTCGGGCTTGGCACCCAACCGCCAATGCCAAGCTGGGGCAAGATGCTCAATGATGCACAAACTTTCATTTATGACGCGCCATGGCTGGCGATTTTCCCCGGCCTCGCAATCACGCTCGCCGTTCTGGGGCTTAACATGCTCGGAGACGGATTGCGCGATGTGCTCGACCCGCGCGTAAGGAGGCAGAGATGACAACACCTTTGCTTGAAATGATAAATATGTCCGTGGAACTACCCATTGGCTTGAAGGTCGCGGATATTGTTTCCGACATCACGCTGACACTTAATCGCGGCGAACGTTTAGGCATCGTAGGTGAATCCGGCAGCGGTAAATCTATTACCGCCCTTGCGGCCATGGGGCTGCTTCCCGATCGTATGCGCGTGCGTGGCAAGCTCCGGTTTGACGGTCAAGACCTCGCGTCTTTGCCGGAGGCGCAATTATGCAAAATGCGTGGACGCCGCATGGCGATGATTTTTCAGGAGCCGATGACTGCGCTTAATCCAGTGAAATCCATTGGAGCACAGATTGCCGAAGGTCGCCGTCTGCATCTCGGCGAAAGCCGCACCGATGCCGAGCGGAAGGCTCGCGAGTTGCTCGACCGTGTTGGATTGCCCGCACCGCGCTTCAATCTTGATCTATATCCGCACCAGCTTTCGGGTGGTCAACGCCAGCGCGTGATGATCGCTATGGCAATAGCCTGCGAGCCTGACCTGCTGATTGCTGATGAACCGACAACTGCACTTGATGTGACGGTACAGGCGCAAATCCTCGATCTCATGGATGAACTGATCGATGAGACCGGAACGGCGCTGATGCTGATCACGCATGATCTTGGTGTGGTCTCGGAAATGACCGACCGTATTGCCGTCATGTATGCAGGGCGGATTGTGGAAACGGGGCGAACCGAAGCCGTCTTTCGTCGTATGGCGCATCCTTATGCACGAGGTCTGTTTGCGGCGTCACCGCATGGCGCGGCACTGGTGCGACATAGCTCCGGCGGGCGGCAACGGTTGAAAGCCATTCCGGGCGTCGTGCCTGATCCGCTTACACGTCCGGCGCATTGCTCATTTGCTGATCGCTGCGCCTTTGTGCAGGATGATTGCCGGCTGACAATCCCGCCTCTTGATGTGTTGGATGAGAACAACGGGATCACACATCGCGCTGCCTGTTTCCATCCTTGCGAAGGCGAGGTGATGGCATGACGAAACACATTCTGGAAGTGCGCAATGTTGTGCGTGAATATCGTCTGCCACGTGCTTCGTTTTTGTCGAAGCAGGAGAGCCTGCGCGTACTCCACGGCGTCAGTGTTGACATTGAAGCAGGGCAAAGCCTTGGCATTGTTGGCGAAAGTGGTTCCGGTAAATCCACGCTTGCGCGTGCTGTGATGGGGCTGGAACGACCGCAATCTGGGCAGATCCTGATCAACGGGCAGGATATTTATGCGCTGGATCGCGGTGGGTTGCGTGAAGCGCGTAAAGGCTTCCAGGCGATTTTTCAGGACCCTTACGGCTCTCTCGATCCACGCCATACAGTGAGGCGGATTATATCCGAGCCGATTGTCTCGCTGGAACGTGGAACAAGCACTGCTGAACGCAATGAACGCGTTGCGGAGGTGCTGGCAGCGGTTGGTCTGCCGCCCGCATCGGCAGACAAATACCCCCATGAATTCTCTGGGGGGCAGCGTCAGCGTATCGCGATTGCGCGCGCTCTGATTACCAAGCCTGCACTCATCGTTGCCGACGAGCCAGTCTCGGCGCTTGATGTTTCCATTCAGGCGCAGGTACTAAACCTGATGATGGATTTGCAGGAAAAATTTGGCCTTAGCTATCTTTTCATCAGCCACGATCTTGGTGTCGTGCGTGCGATTACCGACCGCGTGGCCGTGATTTATCGCGGCAATATCGTCGAAGAGGGACCCACCAACGAAGTCTTCGACGATCCGCAGCACGAATATACCCGTGCGCTCGTTGATGCGGTGCCAAAGCCTTTTTCTGGACGGCGCAAACGGGCTCCGCGCAAGACTGCCAACCTCCAATTACCGGAATGATAAAAGGGAACTTAAATGTCAAATCTTGCAGATTTGTCTGCCGTTGCGCTTGTCGATGCCTATAAAACCAAGACGCTTTCTCCGGTAGAAGTAACAGAAGCAGTTATTAATCGCATTGAAGCCTATGAACCGAAACTCAATGCACTCTGGGCTTATGATCCGGATGCTGCGCGTGCAGCGGCAAAAGCATCGGAAGCGCGCTGGGGGAAGGGTGAACCGGTGGGCGCAATTGACGGTGTGCCGCTGACGCTCAAAGAAAATATCGCAACAGAAGGTTTGCCCGTACCGCTAGGCTGTGCGGCATTGCCGTTGAAGCCTGCTGCAGCTGACGCCCCGGCTGCTGCTCGCACGCGTGAAGCTGGCGGAGTGCTGCTCGGCAAGACGACCATGCCGGATCTTGGCATGTTGTCTTCAGGGCTATCAAGTTTCCATAAGCTCGCGCGTAATCCATGGGATTTGAACACCAATCCGGGTGGTTCAAGTGCAGGGGCGGGTAGTGCTGCTGCTGCCGGTTACGGACCTTTGCATGTCGGCACAGATATTGGTGGTTCGGTTCGTTTGCCTGCTGGCTGGTGTGGTCTTGTGGGCCTCAAGCCGTCCTTCGGGCGTATCCCGATTGATCCGGCATTTTTAGGCCGGGTTGCCGGTCCTATGACCCGAGATGTTGCCGATACCGCGCTTTATATGTCGGTTTTGTCAAAACCAGATCGTCGTGACGGCATGAGCTTGCCTTATCAGCCGATTGACTGGATGGATCTTGATATCGATGTGAAGGGCCTGAAGATCGGTCTCTGGATGGATGCCGGTTTTGGTGAAGAGGTTGGCGAAGAAACCAAGGCAGCGGTGGAAGCCGCAGCGAAGCTATTTGCCGACGCGGGCGCCATTATCGAGCCGGTTGCGCCGTTCTTGAATCGCACGATGATTGACGGTCTTGATCGTTTCTGGCGGGCGCGGTCATGGTCGGATATTAAGAAGATGACGACTGTAAACCGTGCGAAAATCCTTCCATATATCTATCAGTGGACCGAAACCGCAGAAAATCTATCTGGGGAAGAAGTCTACACAGGCTTCGCCCAGATTGATGCCATGCGCAATGCAGCACTTGCTGCATCGAAAGGCTTTGACTTCATCATTTCGCCGACGGCGCCAATGGCGACCTATCCGGCAGAATGGGCATCGCCGATCAATGATCCGCAGCGTCCATTCGAGCATATCGCCTTTACGGTTTCGCTCAATATGTCGGAGCAGCCCGCTGTTTCCATCAATTGCGGCTATACCTCAAAGGGTCTGCCCATTGGTTTGCAGATTTTCGGTCAGCGTTTTGATGATCTGGGTGTGTTGAGGCTTGCAAAAGCCTACGAGGATATGCGGCCAGCGCAACGGGCTTGGCCAGTCATTGGATAAGTAAAAAGGCCGCTTAATGCGGCCTTTTTACTATTTTGATCTGAGTGGCGCCCGCTCTTTGTAACGCTCGGTGGCGGTCAGCTTCAAGATGAGCGGATCGGCATCACGCCAGCCGTAAATTTCCGTACGCAGATACTCCAGTTCCGTGTCCAGTTCGTCCTCGTCGACTTCCGTCCACCAGGATTTCGGACGACCATCAGTGCCATCAGACCAGCGATAGCGCCGCTCTTTCAGCTTGTCCTTCATTTCGAATGGACTGTTTTCAGCATAGATGCGCAGGCGCGATTTGCGGCTGGCTTTGAGCAGTTCCGAAAATGGGGTTTGTTTTCGGCCTGATGTTTCGCGCAACACCGCCAACAATGCCTGACAATCATCCTCGGCGCGGTGGCCATTATGAAAATAGCCGCTTTGTCCGATCAGATAGCCAAGCTTGGTTCCTTCAAAGCCACGTTCGGTCCAATCGATTTCTTTCACCGAGCAGGCCCATGGCTTGTTGGCAAAGGTTGGCGAAAATCGCTCAAGAAATGGTCGGTCGAAACCCGCATTATGCGCGATGATCAGATCAGCGTCTGCGATCAAGGCTTCCAGTTTCGCGCGCGGGATCATCTGCCCTGCCACCATCTCATCGGTGATACCGGTAATGCGCGTGATCTCCGCTGGAATAGGTTTAGATGGTTCCTGCAATGCACCAAAAGTGGCGCAGACATCACCAATAGAGCCATCATCTGCATAGCGGAAGGCTACCGCACCGATCTCGATAATTTCTTCCTGTGCGGCACTCAAGCCAGTGGTTTCCGTATCGACCACAACGCCAAGACGCGGGAAAGCAAGTTTGTCAGCATTGGGCACAATCGGGGCAGGGTCGAGTCTCTGCAAAATCCGATAACGACCACTGTCCTTGAGGCGCTGTACCATTTCCGTTTCATCCATACCGGTTGTCTTGCCGGGTTTGGTGCGGGTAGGGCGCAGTTCCGCCTGTTTTCTCCCGTCCACTGCTGGAGGAGTAAAAAGGTCGAACTGATGGCGCATATGTTTTCTCCGCTGGGGCTGTGCGTATTGATAAAATGACATTTCAGAACTTCGTCACCAAGCCCTCAATAAAATTAGTAACAGGTAATGTTGGTATTCTTGGCTTTTCTTGCCGTATTTGGCGAGTGTGTAAAATCAATATCTGGGGATAACTAGAAGTCTGTTGAATCAAAAAATCGCTATATACGCAGCGATCCTGTTGATTGTCGGTTATTATTAGAATATTATTATTTTATAACAAAGTAATTAAATGGAGTTTCTTCTTATTTATACTAAAAGTCCACTTTATTTAAATCGTTTGTTACCGCTTTAAAGGGGATCAATATCGATTTTAATGCATTTTTAATTTAACGGTATCATCTGTCGTGAAATTTGTTCCGCCTCTCTTGATTATGTTGTTTGCGACGACAATGTCGGGCGTTTGGATGCTCGACACCAGACACAGGCACGTATTGCTATTTGGACTGGGATTCGCAACCTTTGCGGCTGGCTTGCCGCTGCAGGTTCTGCATCTTTTGCAGAGCTTAAATGGGGCGGTATTTGCAGCAACTGCCTTCTATCTTCTGGCCGGACTTTTCTTTTGCGAAGCTGTGATGGTTCGTCTTGGCAAGCAGTTTTCCCCGTTTACGGGTGCGTCGATTAGTGTGCTTAAATTGGTGGTAATTGCCTATCTCGGGCAAGCTGGTATTGCTTACAAATATATGGCGGTTGTTTCAAATTTCGGGCTTGGAGCGCTGATTGCTGTCCTTTGTATAAAGTCTCGGAGACTAGTGGAAGGCAATTGGATCGAGCGGACATTGCACAGTCTACTTGTGATATTTGCGCTGCATTTCTTTCTCCGAAGCGTGCTAACTTTCAACATGCTCGATGGTGTTCAGAGCACCCAGCAATTGATCAATTCCCAATACTGGACTCTTGTAACGATTTCCGTCTCATTCATCAGTATATTGCTCGGCCTCGTTATTCTCGTTGTTGCGACCGCTGACGTGATCAACGAACTGCAAGGGGAGCGTGACTCTGATCCGCTAACAGCCGCTCTTAATCGTCGTGGATTGGAACGATCTGTTCAAAGGAAACTCAACACATCGGCTTGCGATAATCGCGCGGTCATCATTGCAGATATCGACCATTTCAAAGCAATCAACGATGAATTCGGTCATTCTATTGGCGATCAGGTGTTGGTGGCGTAGAATTCATCTTGATTGTCGAAGGCGGCGCACAGCAATGCGGAATCTTTGCCAATCGCCTGTGCAATCATGTGGCACGCTATAGTTTCTCGATGTTGCCAAATGGGCGCAAAATTACCAGCAGTTTTGGCGTGGCGCTTATGCGCGAGCACGAGACAATTTGGGATACTGCGGAACGCGCAGATATTGCCCTTCTAGGCGTGAAACGCCGCGGGCGTAATCGCGTGGCGGTCGAGGGTTTTGAGTTTCGGAACGTTAGCCATTTCGACTATTTGCTCACGGCATAGTGACCCTGCCTGACAGCGACAGCCAGACTTTCTTTGTTTCGGCTGAGCGATTGTAAAGAATTTAGTTACCATAATTCTGCATGCTGAGTGTGACTTTCAAGTTAGCACTTTCGCCATGATTGCTTCGCTTTTCCGCCGAACTTTCATGCAAAGCGACAGCGAGAAAACCAGTTATTATTCAGGACGAGTAGTATGGCGTTCGTCACAGAAACGTATAATTTCGCTTTGCCGCGTGGGATTAATATCCCTAACCCCTTTGTATTTAAAGGTATTTTGCGTATTGCAGGTCTGTTGGGTACCGGCCTTCTGGCAGGTAGCTGTCTTATGACCGCGTTGGGTACTGTAGAAGCCGTTCTGCCGGCTTTCGTGCCTTTAGCACCTCTCATGCGACGTCTTCCGACGGCAACACCCCATCGATTAGCCGTTGTAGATCAAAAAATCGGCATGGGTCATGTTATCCGTCAGCGCTTCATCGAAGCCTATACTGCCGATGCGCCCTATTCCAATCTGGATTGGCGGCGCAACAAAGCAATTGCGGATGCGGCGATCATTGCAGATGTCGGTCCTGAATCGGTTATAGAAGACGTGCCGGTTGCGGTGACCGTGATAACTGAACCGCGCGAGGAGCGCGTGGCACAGCTTGCGCCCATCCAAGATGTGATTTCTCCGGCCGTTTTGGAGTCAGCCTCGAAAACGGCGCAGATGGCTGCACAAGATTATACTGAAAGTTCAGTGGCTGCTTTGCCATCCGGCGATGCGGTTCCCGTTCCGGTGGCTGCACCAGATACACAAATGGCGCGTGCGCCTATTGAAAATGATACAGACAGCTTCGTGCCTGACGAAGTTCCTTTTCCTGGCCAGAAGCCCATCATCGATAAACCAACTGTTGCAAAGCCTGAAAAACAGGAAAAAACACAGCTGGCTTATGCGCCTCCAAGTGGCCAAACCGAGAATATTCAACGCGGCCTTTTTGGTCGGCTCTTCGGTCAGGCAGCGCGTAACAAGACGGCGATTTATGATATCTCCGCAGCGACAGTTTATCTGCCTAGCGGTGAAAAGCTGGAAGCCCATTCAGGCATGGGCCACATGCGCGACAACCCGCGTTATGTTGACCAGAAGATGCGCGGGGCCACGCCGCCGACCACCTATAAGCTTCGTATGCGGGAAAGTCTTTTCCACGGTGTTGAAGCTGTGCGTTTGCTTCCTGCCGATGGACGCAACCCGTATAATCGGGACGGACTGTTGGCCCATACCTATATGCTGCGCCGCGCTGGCGATTCAAATGGCTGTGTGGTGTTCAAAGATTATAAGCGGTTTCTAAATGCGTTCAAACGTGGTGAATTTGACAAGATGGTCGTTGTGACGAGCATGTCTTCATCATCGAAGCCTGCACGCATTGCTTCCATTTTCTGATCGTCATAGAAAAGAGCGCCAGAGTAAAATCCTGTTCAATTCAGGCGCTCCAATCGGTATCAAGCTCCAATGTTTTCATAAAGCGGAGCGGTGATTTCAAGGATCAGGTCAAGGGCACGATCAGCTGATTGCTGGTGTTCTGGCAATTCAAATTCTGCAAGTTCGATAGCCGCTATCTGCGACGAAGGAATTGCGGCCAGTGCATCGCGCAGTTGTGGCGCGAGCAAACCATTTACGATTGCGTAAGCGGCTGGAATTAGCCCCGGCTCCATGACATCCCAGTCAATGTGTACCCAGACCGGGCCTGCACCGATCGCCGTTAAAAGCGACTGTGCATTCGCGGCTTCGGGCCTGATCACAGTTACATTGTTGCGATTGAGCGTTTCCATTTCATCTGGATCAATGTCGCGCGCTCCGAAAATCACCACCTTTTCAGGTGTTACATTGCCGCCGTGTCCGCTATCCCAAAGTCCGCAGATACCAGCGAGCGCCATTCCGCCCATGTAGCCTGATCCGGTTGTTTCCGGCGTGTTGAAATCGCCATGTGCATCGACCCACAGAACGGTCAGTCCATCTATCTGGCTGGCTGCTTGTGGAATGGTCGCAAGGCTTGCCGAACAGGTGTTGGTGGCAAGGAGCGGTCTGCGTCCAGCGGTCAGTTCTTCGGAAACAGCTGCCGCAAGACCTTTGAGCGTTTCACGCGCTTGCGGAAGTGCTTCGCTCCAGTCATCGGAGACAGCAGGTGCAGGTGTGCCAACCGTCTTTATGGAAAGATCGTAACGTGCTGCCAGAGCGTTGGCGACGGCGAGGGCCCCCGGAATAGCGCCGGGAGTACGGTCTGCTACACGGCCTTGCGAGGTGATGATGCTCGATTTCATGCGAGTCGTCCTTGATACTTGAAACAGGCAGAAGTTCTTTAGCGAGTCTGAAGAATTAACTCTATCTCTTTGTTTTTGCGAAGCTTACAGCGGCTCCAGTTAATATTGAATCGTTGGGACCGCTGTAACTATTTGTTTTACGCATTTCCGAACGCAAAACCGGTTCCCACTTTTGCTGGAAATGCTCTAAAGCCATGAAATTCGCATTGATAGAGTTCACTTGAATTTGAGCCGTAGGTTTAAAGTTTGTGCCGTTGATGAAAATGCATTCTCGTAATCGGGGGCAACTTGATATAAGCCTGCGCGACATCGTTCCTTGTTCCGGTTACTGAATTTGTTGGGATCGATAAATATTCTTGCTCACGGTTAGAAACAGGAACCGATGATGTTCAACGGTTTTCGGCTTTTTGTGCCCATATTGGCGGGTGCCAATCTGCGCGACCGGTTAATTGGCAGTCTTGGCGCATTGATCGGCATTTGCCTGACGGGTCTAATAACCGCACTCGTTGTGGGTAAGGGGATTGGACTGCCTTTGATCGTGGCACCAATCGGCGCTTCTGCAGTGCTGATATTTGCAGTTCCCGCCAGTCCACTGGCACAACCTTGGTCAGTCATCGGAGGAAATGTGATCTCGGCGCTTGTCGGCATCACAGTTGTTCGTTTCATAGGTAATCCGTTGATTGCCATCGGGGTCGGTGTTGCTCTGGCTATTGCGATCATGTCGCTTTCGCGTTGCTTGCATCCTCCAGGTGGCGCTGCCGCTTTGACAGCTATTATTGGTGGCTCAAACGTGACCGATTTGGGCTATCACTTTGCTTTCATACCCGTCGGGTTGAACTCTGTGTTGCTGGTTGCCCTTGGCATCGCCTTTCACAAACTGGCTGGGCGGAAATATCCGCATGTGCCCGTTGCGGCCCCTGCCAATACCCATAAGACCAATGACCTTCCTGCTCCTTTGCGGGTCGGTTTTACGTCTGACGACGTTGCTTCGGCGCTGAAAGAAGTCGATGAGACGTTTGATATTGACCCGGGTGATCTGGACCGACTGTTAAGGCTGGTCGAGTTGCAGGCGCTTATCCGCACCCATGGTACAGTGACGGCCAAAGACATCATGTCGCGCGATGTTATCAGCATCGCCGAGCACGACAGCCCAGACGAAGCGCGGCGCTTGCTGCTAGAGCACAATATTCGCACCTTGCCGGTGGTTGGCGAACAGGGAAAGCTGCTTGGCACTATCGGGTTGCGCGAGCTGAACCAAATTGCGGCAAATGTCGGTGTTTTAATGATCAATGCTGTAAAGGCGCAAAAAGATGATCCGGTTGTTAAACTGGTGCCGCTGCTGACAGACGGTCGCTCTCATGCAATTATGGTTACGGATCAGGACAACATTGTCCAGGGGCTCATTTCGCAAACGGATTTACTGAGTGCGTTGGCGCGTTCGCTGCGGTTTCAGGAACCAGAGCCGCCTAAGAAACGTAAATCACGGCTTAATCTGCTTCGTGGCGCGGGCATATAACGTCACAAATATTGTACCGGCTCCTCCAATGGGCGGTGTTTTGGGCGGCGTTATCGCCGTAGCGCGCCTGCGTTTCGTCGGCGCTCCTAAGATAGGGCCGCCGATCCGCCGGTCCAGGCCGAAATAAATTGCACCTAAGCTGCGCCAACACGATTCCAAAGGAGTAGAGAATGCGCGGCGCAGATATTTTGGTCCAAATGTTGATTGGCTATGGCGTTGAGACAATCTTCGGGGTGCCGGGCGATACCAACGTGCCTCTGTATGAAGCTCTGCAGCAGCGGGAGGGCGAAATACGTCATATCATGGCGCGCGATGAACGCTCCGCCGGATATATGGCCGATGCCTATGGACGTTTTACAAACAAGCCCGGGGTCTTTGAATGTCCGTCGGGCGCAGGCGCTATGTATTCGCTGCCGCCGGTCGCTGAATCGAATGGATCGTCAATACCTGTTATTCTCCTGACCATTGATATTCCTTTGCCGGGAGAAGGGCGCGGTGTTCTCACCGAGCTTGATTGCGCAAAACTGTTTGAGCCTGTGACCAAGCTCTCGGTGCAGGTGAAATCGGCCGAAAAACTGCCCGAAATCATTCGTCGTGCGTTTCGTGTTGCCTGTTCCGGTAAACCGGGCGCGGTGCATCTCCAGATTCCCGAAGATATGCTTCTTGCGGAGGTTGATCCGGCGCGGATATCGTTGCATGTCGAAGAAGAGTGCAAAACCTTCCCGGCATTCCCGACACTGCCGCCAAAACAGAAGCTGCAAGAACTGCTCGAACTGATTGCGAAAGCAGATCGACCTTTGATCGTGGCGGGTGGTGGTGTTAATCGCGCTAGAGCCGGTGAGCAGATTTCAAGGCTGGCCGAGAAGTATAATATTCCAATGTGCACAACGATGACGGGGCAGGGTGCGATTGACGATGATCATCGTCTGGCCATCGGCGTGATCGGAGATAATGGCTATCATCCTCATGCCAACTGGGCGTTGGAACATTCCGATTTCACATTGTTTGTGGGTTCCCGCATTGGTTCTGTTGTGACGATTGGCTGGACTTTCCCAAAGATCACACTCAACAGACGTCTTGCGCAAATTGATATTTCGCCTGAAATAATAGCCAATAATTACGAAAATCTGCTCTCTATTCAGGGCGATGCATTGCTGGTGTTGGATGAGTTGCTGCAGATCGAGTTGACGATTGAGCCCAAAAAGCACGATAGCTGGATCGAAGAATTGAACGCCCATAGGCGCATCTTCTGGGAACATGCCGAGGAAGCATTGAACGACGAGCGTGTTCCTTTGCGCCCTGAACGTGTTGTGCGTTCGTTCAACGAAGCGCTCAGCCAGTCGAGCCAACCAGCCCTGATTTACTCTGACGCAGGCACACCCACGCCCTATATGACGCGTTTTCTCAAGATCAACGATCAGGAAACACGGTTTGCCATTCCGCGTGCTTTTGGTGGTCTTGGATCAGCACTTCCTGCCACTGTCGGTGCTTGGCGAGCCGATCCTGACAAGCGACCGATTGGACTGTTCGGCGATGGATCATTCGGCATGACGGTAGGCGAGCTTGAAACGCTGGTGCGTTTGCAGGTGCCCGCGATCCTTATTTTGTTCAACAATGCGACTTTCGGCTGGATCAAAGGCCTGCATCGATTAAAGGGGCATAACCAGTGCTTCGGTGTCGATTTTCTTGCGCCCAAAGGTCAGGCAATTGCCGAGGCCTACGGCTTGAAGGCATGGACCGCCAAAACCGCCGATGAGGTTGACCAAGCGATGGCGGAAGCCTTTGCCTGGAAAGACGGGCCGTGTTTTATCGACGTCCATGTTGAATCGATAGCTGACCGGGTGCCGCCAGTTTATTCTTGGCTTTTAAAGCGCGGTGAAGATCCGCTCAACCTGAAGCCAGTTGAGCGTTCTTACATCTAAACTGATGACGCCACAGGCAGATGATGTTTGTGGCGTTTTGCTTCTGCAATGAACCAGTCGCGGAACAGTCGGACATTTTTCGAGCCCTGCCGCGCCTGCGCTGAGCAGAGAAAATAGCTCTCGCCAGATGTCTGTACGCGCTCAAGTGCCAGCTTGAGTTTTCTGGACTGCAGTTCCTCCTGCACTAAAATTTTAGGTGCGATTGCAAGCCCCATACCTGCAACAGCACATTCGATGATTACATCATGTGTTGGCAGGCGCGGCCCAAAGATACGCTTGTTGTAATGAATACCTGCACCCCGCAGCCAGTGCAGCCACAGGCTTGGCCTGTTTGAGTTCTGGATCAGCGGAAAGTCGAGCAATTCGACATCTCCGGTCAGTCCGTTCTCGGGTACAATTTCCGGTGAACCGATCACCACCAATTCTTCAGGAAACAGTAGATGGCTGCGCACATTGGCCCAATTGCCAATGCCGCGCAGTATGGCCAGATCGAGATCGGATTTACCCCAGTCGAGATCATGTGAGCAGGGAAACACCTCGAACCATATTTGAGGATATGTCCGGGCGAAGGTGCTGATGATGCTCGGCGCCCATTTCCGCATTAGTGTCGGCGGCAGGCCAACTTTGAGCAGGCTCTGCGTTTTATAACCACGCACTGCATCCATAGAAACTTCTTCAAGTTTTGCGAGAATACGCGAAACTTCCTCGTAGTAACTCTGTCCTTCTTCCGTGAGAACCAAACGCGGCCCCGCCCGTTCAAATAGCTTAAGACCGAGAAAAGACTCAAGATTTTGAATCTGACGGCTGACGCCGCTTTGCGTCATGCCGAGATTTTCCGATGCGCGTGTGAAGCTCAGATAGCGCACCGACGCATCGAAAGCATGCAGAGCTGAAAGAGAAGGAAGAAAGCGGCGCATGGGTTTCCTCAGATTCTAATCATGAGTTTAATTCATGCTTAATCCAATTTTCAATGCTTTTATTTGATGAGAAAGCGCCGCATTCTCATTACAAATAAACATAAGGGAACACGATGGACTACGGTGATAGTATCGACCGAAATCTGGTCAGTATCCTGGAGGAAAATGCACGTCTCCCGGCGAGTGAACTGGCAAGGCGCGTGGGCCTTGCCCGATCGAGTGTTCAGGAACGAATAGGCCGTCTGGAACGGCGCGGCGTCATATTGGGATACCGGGCTATCGTCCGTCGGACCAAGGATGACAACAGCATCTCCGCTTATCTGTTCATCACAGCTTCACAACGCATAGTGCAGCGCTTGTTTGCGGCGTTACGCGCTTATCCGGAAATTCTTACAGCAGATGCCATCAGCGGTCCGGCGAATATATTGTGTCGGGTTCATGTAGGATTTCTCGAAGATCTGGAGGCATTGATTGAAGAGCTGGCACAGATCGAAGGAATCGAGAACGTCAGTTACTCAGTGGTACTTTCCAATAAATTTAATAGAGAAAGCAGCCTGGCGCATTCAGGCGCACAGTAATGCTCGGTTCAACAAGAGGGAAACAACGATGAATAGACGTAAGTTTATCCAGACAACGCTTTTGGGCGGCACTGCTGTCATGCTTGCGCCCGGCTTTTCGTGGGCTGTCGAAGACGGCGTGACACTGAAATCCATCAAGGACCGGGGCGCGCTGCGCATCGGCGTATTCAACGGCACACCGCCGTACTACCAGAAAAACCTCGCCACTGGTGAATGGGACGGTTTCTGCGTTTCCATGGGCAAGGACCTCGCCGAATATATTGGTGTGCCGCTGGAAATGGTCGAAACCACCTGGGGCAACTCCGTCATGGACCTTCAGGGTGGCAAGATCGACATTATGTTTGCTCTCAGCAATAATCCTGAACGTGCGAAATCGGTCGACTTCACCGAAGCTATGATGGACAATGTCTTTACCGTCATCACCAGCAAGGATCGTGAGATCAAAAACTGGGAAGAGATGAACAAGCCTGAAATCCGCGTCACGGTTGATCTCGGTTCTACGCAGGATCTCTTCGCTCGCAAAACGTTGCCCAATTGCACGCTTGTCGCGCTTAAAGGTGCGGATGAAACCGTTATCGCTCTACAATCTGGTCGGGCCGATGTAATCGTGCAGGTCGCACTGATGTCTGTTGTGACGGCGCATAAGCTTGGCGACAAATTTAAAGTATTTGTTCCTGAGCCGCTGGATAGCCAACCCACCACGATTGGCGTGCGCAAAGATGCAAACGGCGAATTCCGCGACTACGTTGACGTTTGGCTCAAAAAACGTCGTGAAGACGGCAAGGTCAATGAATGGATCGTCAACAGCCTTTCGCTAGTGGGTGTGCAGCCATCTGACTTGCCGCCAACTTTGAAGTTCTGACGCGTCAACCATCATGCAGCATCAGCAAAGATCACTCGGTGTCATCATGCTTGACACCGGCTTTCCGCGTCCGCCCGGAGATGTCGGGAATCCGGCATCATGGGAGATGCCGGTAAGGTTCAAGAAGGTAAGCGGAGCATCACCCGACAAGATCATTCGTCAGGGTGGTGCGGGGTTGATCGAAGACTTCGTTATTGCTGGCGAGGCTCTGATTGCTGAAGGATGCAGGGCGCTCGTTACCTCTTGCGGCTTCATGGCGCGCCACCAAGGCACTTTAAACGGAAAACTGTCGGTGCCGATTGCTACCTCCAGCCTGCTTCAGTTGCCGATGGTCAGCACATTGGTCGGTCCGCAGCGCGCGGTGGGGGTAATCACCTATGATGAAGCGAGCCTTGACGATGCAATCTTCGCCGCCTGTGGTGCCAGCATCCGCACGCCAAGGATTGGCATGCCAGGCGGTGGTGCCTTTCGCGAGTTGATTGAAGGCTGCGGAACTTATGATCGCTCGGCTCTTGAAACTGAAATTACAAACGCCGCACAAGAGCTGAAGTTACGCGAACCCAATCTTGGTGCCGTTGTTCTTGAGTGCACAAACATGCCGCCATTTGCACAAGCAGTCGCAAAAACATGTGGCTTGCCGGTGTTCGATGTCCTGTCGCTGGGGCATTGGCTGTTCAGCTCAACGTCTTCCCGTGCCTTCGCCGGGATGTCAGAAAGAGTGAATTAATGGACTATCAATGGGACTTTTCCGGCCTTTGGCAGTATCGGGGATTATTCCTCCAAGGCCTGGCCTACACGGTCGGTTTTACGATTATAACCGTACTCTCGGGCATATTCGTTGGAACAGTCTTTGCTCTTGGCAGGCTTTCCGGCAACAAAATCATCACCGTTCCCATTATGACGGTCGTTGAGATATTTCGCTGTACGCCGGTACTGGTGCAGTTGGTCTGGTGCTACTACGCACTCCCGATGCTGATTGGTTTTGAAATTTCGCCTGCCATGGCGGCTTTCATTACGCTTACCTTCTATGGTGCTGCATTTTATGCGGAAATCATCCGTGGTGGCATCGTTTCCATTGATGCGGGGCAGTGGGATGCAGGGCGTGCAATCGGTATGCGTCGCGGCCAGCTGATGGGCAAGATTATTCTACCGCAGGCACTGCGCCGCATGGTGCCGCCACTGGTCAACCAGTCTGTTCTTCAGCTGAAAAACACATCGCTTTTGTCGGTCCTTGCTGTGCCGGATCTTCTTTATCAGGGCCAGCTGGTTACTTCGGCTACCTATCGGCCGCTTGAAACCTACACCCTGATTGCAGTGCTTTATCTCGCTGTCCTGTTCCCTCTGACACGGCTCGCCCATGGGCTGGAAGGCAGGCTGAAATGATGAGCCGAATGAAGCAAGCAAGCCTTGTGGAGATAAGCCATGAATGCTGAACCGATGATCGAAGTGCGTGGGCTGAAAAAGTCTTTTGGCGACATTGAGGTGCTGCGCAATATCAGTCTCACAGTTGAGCGCGGGCAGGTGGTTGCGCTGATCGGGCCAAGTGGCTCCGGCAAATCGACACTGCTCCGCAGTCTTAATCTGCTTTCGCTGCCGGATGCGGGTTACATCGCAATTGGTCAGCAGAAAATCGATTTCTCGTCCGGGGACGTGTCGCTCACGGACAAATATCTAGCGGCATTCCGCGCCAATACCGGGATGGTGTTTCAGAACTTCAATCTGTTTCCGCATATGAGCGTTCTCGATAACGTCATGATTGGGCCGGTCACTGTTCTCAAACAGGACAAAAAGGCTGCCCGCGAACTGGCCATGGAACTGTTGGAAAAGGTCGGGCTTGCAGCCCGTGCGGACGCCAGACCAGAGCAGCTCTCGGGCGGTCAGAAACAGCGCGTTGCGATTGCAAGGGCGCTCGCGATGCGCCCCGATGTGATGCTGTTTGACGAGGCAACATCGGCTCTCGATCCAGCACTGGTCGGTGAAGTTCTGGCGGTCATACGACAACTGGCCGAGCAGGGCATGACGATGATCCTTGTGACCCATGAAATGGCCTTTGCTCGTGATGTCGCTGACAAGGTCATCTTCATGCAGGACGGTTACGTCGTTGAAACCGGCGATGCCCGTCAGGTGATCAATGAGCCGCATGAACCCGCAACCCGAGAGTTTCTGAGCCATTTCCACGGCGGTCTCGCATAAATGCACGCACAGAACGGATAAATGTCATGACAGGCAATGTAATTGTCGTCGGGGCTGGCATTATCGGCTCCACCACCGCCTTGCGGCTCGCTGATGCCGGTTTGAAAGTAACGCTTTGCGACGGCTCAGAACCGGGCGGAGAGCAAAGTGCAAGCTACGGAAACGGTGGCTGGATCAGTCCCGCCTCGATCATTCCCATGAGTATGCCTGGCTTGTGGCGGCAGGTCCCCGGATTTCTGCTTGATCGCAACGGGCCACTGACCCTTGACTGGAAATCGGTCCCAAGGCTGACACCATGGCTTCTCCGGTTCCTGCTCGCAGGGGCCACAAAATCGCGGGTGACAAAAACTGCTGCCAAGCTCAACTGGCTGCTTAATGATGGACCGAAACGCCACCTTGAGCTGGCCAGTAAGACCGGGCAGGAACATCTCATCGTGCAGAAGGGCCTGCTTTACGCCTATCCTGATCGTGCAGCCTTTGAGGCTGAGGCTCTCAGCTGGCAGCTGCGCCGTGATAACGGCATTCTGTTCGACGAATGGCAGGAAGCAGAATTGCGTGAACGTATTCCCGCGCTTGGAGGCAATTTTCGCTTCGCCATTCATGTAAAGGAAGGCGCGCATTGTCTTGATACTGGAGGCTATGTTGCGGGTATTGCAGCGCAAGCGGAAAAGGCAGGCGTTCGTTTTATTCGAAAGAACGTCGTAAAAGTTCTCACAGGTGTTTCGCCGCGTGTTGTGCTCGATAATGATGAGAGTATCGCCGCCGATTATATCGTGCTGGCAGCGGGCATCCATTCCGGGCGCATCATGAGCGATCTCGGCTTGTATGTGCCGATGCAAAGCGAGCGCGGGTATCATGTGACCTTGCCCTTGAACGAGCTTCCCTTTGATATCCCGATCATGCCGAGCACCGGGCGGATGGGCAATACACCCACCAATATGGGTTTGCGTTTATCCGGTCAGGTCGAGCTGGCAACGGTGGAGAAAGCGCCCGACTGGCGACGCTCGGAGGTGCTGCTTAAGCACGCATTGGCGAGCTATCCCAATTTGGAAAAGCAGGATCTGCAGCATCTCAAACTCTGGATGGGGCATCGCCCGTCGCCTGCAGATGGCGTTCCGGTGATAGGCAAACTTACGCACCATCCGGGGATCATTGCCGCCTTCGGTCACGGTCATATCGGGATCGCGGCAGCCCCCAAAACCGCTGAGATCGTTCTCGACGCAATCAACAACGTACCCCCATCAGACAGCGTTCGCGCCTTCTCGCCCGCGCGCTTCGGTTGTTAGAGCGGTTCCAGTTAATATTGAACCGCTCTATCTTTTTGTTTTTACGCATTATCCCTACGCAAAACCGCTTCGCACTTTTGCTGGAAATGCTTTGATTATCCTGAGTTCAGAGGAATGAAACTATGATGCTCAAAGGTGGCTTCACCAATTATGGCCAGCAAATAGGTGTGCTGATGCTGGACACGATTTTCCCTCGTCCTGCTGGCGATATCGGCAATGCGCTGTCCTATGATTTTCCTGTGCGTTACAAGACAGTAAAAGGTGCACATGCCACACGTATCATGGGCAAAAATCCTGATCCAAAACTGATCGAACCATTCATCGAGGCGGCACGCGAACTCGAAGCGGAGGGCGTACGCGCCATTACCACAAGCTGTGGTTTTTTGGGGCCGTTCCAGAAAGATATTGCCGCAGCGGTCAACATTCCGGTCTTCACATCATCGCTGATGCAGGCGCCGATTATTCACGCCATGCTGCCACTTGGTAAAGTCATCGGTGTCTTCACTGAGCGAGCGCATCATATGAATGACGCGCATTTCAAAGGCGTTGGCTGGTCGTCCGATGTAATCCCTGTGCAGGTGCAGGGAATGAAGCAGAATGCCGAGTTTCCACAGACCTATATTGAAGGGTCGCGATTATCTCGACACGGAAGTGTTGAAGGAAGAAATGCTGGAAATGACGCGGGAATTTATGGCGAGTTGCGAAAACCCAGGCGCTATTCTGCTTGAATGCACCAATATGTGCCCGTTTTCATCGTATGTTGCGGCGGAATCCGGCTTGCCTGTGTTCGATATCAATACGCTGATCAATACGTTCTATCTCGCAGCCAATCCACGTCGCTATCTCTAAATTCAACCCAATGATAAATCACAGCGGCAGTACATTTTAGCCGCTGTGAGAATTTTCAATCATTTTTCATAAGGAAAGGTGGACCAGACTGCCATCAAACAGTCCGTTTCAACATATTCCACCGACACAGAATAAATTTGCCCCAATACCGCATATTTCAGTCGCCTGATCTTTGAGATTTTGTCACGAAGCCGAGAAACTACGCTCGGCTGATCCATGTTCGCGCGCAGCGTCTAGGGTTCTGCCCGAAATTGCGATGGTCAGCGAAAGTGGATGTGCCGATGCCCTATCAGTTAAGCCTTCTCGACAAGAGCCCGGTGGCGCAATCAGGGAGCGCGGAAATAGCGCTCGCAAATACAGTTTCTTATGCGCAGGCTGCGGAGCAGTCGGGTTACAAGAGGTTCTGGGTTGCGGAGCACCATCACGCGGATGAGCTGGCCGGGCCTTCACCTGAGGTGCTTGTTTCCTATCTTCTGGCATCGACAAAGCGGATCAGGATTGGTTCCGGCGGCGTGATGCTGCAGCATTACAGCCCTTACAAAGTTGCCGAAAACTTCAACCTTCTAGCAGCCCTTGGGCGCGGACGCGTTGATCTCGGTGTCGGCAAGGCTCCAGGCGGACTTCCATTGTCAACCAAGGCCTTGCAGCAGGAAACAGGCAGCGAAAAACGGCTCGATTTTAACAGCAAGCTTGAACAGCTCAGCGCATTTCTTGGCGGTGACAAGATCACTTCCGGCCCGTTTGAAGGACTGGTCGCAACTCCCAAACCACAGGTGTCTGCGGAAAAATTCGTGCTGGGTGCAAGCCCTGAAAGCGCGTTGCTCGCCGCGCATTCCGGCTGGGATTTTGTTTATGCCGGTCATTTGAACGGCGATACTGCCAATCTGCAGAAGACGTTCGACGCCTATCACAATGTGACTGGAAAAGTGCCCGTGCTGGCGCTTGGTGCGGTCGTTGCCGAGAGCCAAGACGCGGTTGATGCTGCGGTTTCGAAAATTAAAATCTTCAAGGTTCATCTCACCTCCGGACAATCAGTTTCGGTTGGCACACAGGAGGCAGCCGCCGAGTTTGCGCGGCAGGCTGGAGAGACTGATTATCGGGTTGAAGAAAAACATCCAAATGTGCTCGCGGGTTCAGCAAAACAAGTGAAGCAGAAGCTCGATGAACTGCACGAGCAATATGGGGTGGCTGAGTTTGTGCTCGAGTTTCCCGCTGTTTCTCATGAACTAAGAATAGCTGCCATCGAAAGCCTCGCAGGCGAACGTCTGGCTATTGCCGCCTGATCCAAAGCCACTGGCTATAGGGAGTACCTCAAATGAGTTCCAAGCAGATTAGATTCGGTGTGATGCTGCAGGGTGCAGGCGGACATATGAATGCCTGGAAACATCCATCCGGGCCGGCAGATGCCAGCGTGAATCTTCAGTTTTTCATTGATGCGGCACGCAAGTCCGAAGAGGCTGGCATCAGCTTCGCCTTCATCGCGGACGGGCTTTATATCAACGAGATTTCCATTCCGCATTTTCTCAATCGCTTTGAGCCTTTGACGGTCCTTTCAGCGCTCGCTGCAAACACAAAGCGCATTGGTCTCGCAGGCACGGTTTCGACGTCCTATAGCGACCCGTTTACGATCGCGCGGCAATTCGCATCGCTTGATCTCATCTCCGGCGGACGTGCGGGCTGGAATGTGGTGACAACACCGCTCGAAGGGTCAGGCCGTAACTATGGCAAGCCACATCCCGAGCACGCGCTTCGTTATGAAATCGCCGATGAATATCTTGAAGTGACCAAAGGTCTTTGGGATTCATGGGATGAAGATGCGTTCGTTCGCGATCGCGAAAGCGGACAGTTTTACAAACCCGAAGGTTTCCATCGGCTCGACCACAAGGGGCGCTTCTTCTCGGTTGAAGGGCCGCTCAATATCCAGCGCTCGCCTCAGGGCCAGCCTGTTATCTTTCAGGCCGGTGCTTCCGAAGCGGGTGTAGGACTTGCGGGCAAACATGCCGACGCCGTCTTCACCAATGCCGGCACCATCAAGGACAGCCAGACATTTTATGCGCAGATCAAAGCAAGTGCGGTTGCCCATGGGCGTTCGCAGGACGATGTCGGCATTTATCCGGGCATCGGCCCCATTGTTGGACGAACCGAAACTGAAGCCGAAGAGAAATACCAGGCGATCCGCAATCTCGTAAGCATCCACGAAGCGCTCTCCTATCTCGGACGTTTCTTCGATCACCATGATTTCACCGCCTATGATCTCGATGCGCCTTTCCCTGACCTTGGTGATGTCGGCAAGAACAGCTTTCGTTCGACAACCGATCGCATCAAGCGCGACGCGGCTGCAAATAAGCTCAGTCTGCGTGAAGTGGCTCTGAATGTGGCTACACCACGCACTTCCTTCATCGGCACGGCAGAGAAAATTGCCGACGAAGTCATTCTCTGGAAAGAGCAGAAGGCCGCTGACGGTTTCATTCTAGGCTTCCCGGTGATTGCCGAAGGGCTGGATGATTTTATTGCCCATGTCCTGCCAATTCTGGAAGAGCGCGGATATCATGAAGACAGCCTGAAACACGATACGCTGCGCGGAAATCTTGGGTTGGAGCATCCGCAGAGCCGTTATGCGAAGCCCGTTGAAAACAATGATGCCGGAAGTCACCGAAAGGGTGCGGCATGAATATTCAACGGTCGCCAGACGTAAACCGGAAACTGGAAATCGAGGCAGGTCTTGCCTCGTTTATCGACGAGTTTATCGCTTTGCGTCGCGACATTCATATCCATCCGGAACTGGCGTTCAAGGAGACCCGCACATCTGCTCTGGTGGCAGATTATCTGAAGCAATGGGGCTATGACGTTACAGCCGGCGTTGGCGGTTCTGGCGTGGTTGGCACATTGAAGCGTGGCAACTCCGGCAAGACCATTGGCATCAGGGCGGACATGGACGCCCTGCCGATTATCGAGGCGACTGGCCTTGATTACACAAGCAGCAATTCTGGTGTGATGCACGCATGTGGCCATGACGGACATACGACCATTCTACTGGCAGCGGCTCGATATCTCGCCCAGTCTGGTTGCTTTTCCGGCACGGTGCATCTGATTTTCCAGCCCGCTGAAGAGATCGGGGCAGGTGCCCGACGCATGATCGAAGAAGGCCTCTTTGAGCGCTTCCCGTGCGATGCTGTTTATGGTTTGCATAACTGGCCGGGTGTGCCCGCAGGAAAGTTCGGCTTCGTGACCGGGCCCGCGATGGCATCGGTGGATCGCGCAAGAATTCGTGTGAACGGGCGTGGCGGTCATGGTGCAGAACCACACAAGTCGGTCGATCCGGTTGTGGTTGCCTCATCCATTGTTCTGGCCCTGCAAACGGTGGTCGCACGCAATCTTGATCCGCTTGATATGGGTGTGGTGACGGTGGCCTCCATTCATGGCGGCGATGCGTTGAATGTCATTCCCGCGCATGTCGATCTTGGCATTACCATCCGCTCGTTCTCGCAAACTGTACGTGAAGAGTTGCGGCGGCGGATTGAAGCTGTCGCGCGCTCACAAGCCGAAAGCTTTGGTGCTGTTGCTGATGTCAATTATCAGTGGGGCTTTCCTGCCCTGATCAATGCAAAAGCCGCGACGGAATTTGCGCGACAGGTCGCGCTCAGCACTTTTCCCCACGACACCGTTATTGAAGATTTCCGTCCGCGCACAGCAAGCGAGGACTTTGCGTTCATGCTCGAACAGAAGCCGGGGACGTACTTCTTCGTCGGCAATGGCGACAGTGCGGGCCTGCATAGCCCCAATTATAATTTCAACGATGAAATCCTGCTTCCAGCCGCGCTGTTTTGGGTTCGGCTGACCGAAGCCTCGCTGATCTGAGATTGCACGATTTCTTCAACATGGATGGCCCATCATGGCGGATGAATTTCTCTACACTTCAACGACCGATATTCGTGCGGTGCCGCTGATCGAGGCGCTGACAATCGAGTATGACACGCGCTACGGCACCTATTTCAATGAAGAGGGTGCAGCAGCCGAAATGAACAAATATCCGCCGGAAGCCTTCGCGCCTCCGCACGGCAATTTCCTGCTGCTGCTCCGTGACGGTCAGACAATCGGTGGTGGTGCATTCATGCGCTATGACGATGTGACAGCCGAATTCAAGCGCATCTGGACGCATAGCGATTTGCGCAGGCAGGGACTTGCCAAAAAGGTGCTTGAAGAGCTGGAAGCGCAGGCACACCGTCAGGGTTACAAGCGCGTTTATCTGACCACTGGTTTCCGGCAGCCGGAAGCCAAAGAGCTTTATCTCAGAAATGGTTATACGGCGCTTTTCGATGTGTCCGCCGACCCCGAGGTTTACGGGACTTTGCCTTTCGAGAAAAATATAGAGAATATCAGACAAGTTGATTTTAATCCTTCCGATGCGACTGCGGAGCACGCGGCATTTGGCTAAGTAAATGTTAGGGTACAAGAGTGGGTGTTATGGAAAAAACATCCACTGATCGATGTTTAAATAGACTTATTTGTTTTGAAACTTGATGCCTCATCTCGGAAAATCAACCAGAGTGACTTCGATGACAGACATGTCTGCATTGGATCAGAAGTTAAATGATATTTCGGAGCGGCGTTGATTATGGCAATTGCTACAGATTTTGCAGGGACAGACGGGGAAGTTAATTCCCGCGTAAGTCCGGGTGACTTCAAGCACTACAAGATCGTTCCGGCGCGCTATCCGGCGCGTGTGATTGGTACTATCTTGGCTGCTGGCCTGATTATCGCCGTACTGCAGTCGGTTCTGACCAACCCCAAATGGGGCTGGTCAGTCTTTGCAGAATGGTTCTTGTCAGAGCCCGTTCTTGTCGGTTTGATGCGGACGCTGTGGCTGACAGCGCTTGCAACGGTGCTTGGATTTGCACTGGGAACCGCACTCGCGCTTGCTCGCGTTTCACGCTCGCCGCTGCTATCCGGTCTTTCCTGGGCCTATATCTGGCTGCTGCGATCCATTCCACTCATCGTCCTGCTTCTGGTTCTGAACAATCTCGGCTATCTATATGAAACTGTTAGGCTTGGTGTCCCATATACGGATATCACCTTTGCCGAATATCCCACTGTTCAAATCCTCAGTCCGTTTGCTGCGGCACTTCTGGGCTTGAGTCTCAATCAGGCTGCGTTCTCTTCCGAGATTATCCGTGGCGGCATTCTATCTGTCGATCAGGGGCAGCTCGAAGCTGCCGCCGCTCTCGGCTTGCCGCGACGCAGACAGGCCTTCCGCATCGTGCTTCCGCAAGCCATGCGCACAATACTTCCGACGGGCTTTAATGAAATCATCGGTCTCGCCAAAGGCACGTCGATGGTCTACGTGCTTGCGCTGCCGGAACTCTTCTACACGGTGCAGGTCATCTACCGCCGCAACCTAGAAGTCATTCCCCTGCTGATGGTCGCAACCGTCTGGTATCTGATCATCATGACGGTGCTGTCGATTGCGCAATATTACATCGAACGCCATTTCTCACGCGGTGCATTGCGCAATCCGCCTCCAGCCATACTGACACGCCTTTTCGCTCGTTTCATTCCTGCTCAAGCAACGACATCGACCAAAGCGCAGAACGTAGTCAGCCGCGAGCAGGACGTACAGATTACTGATGCGCTCGCTATCAACGGGTTCACAGGTGCACGACGCGGTGCGGTGGACATTCACTGTGTATCCAAAAGCTTCGGCAACAATCTCGTTCTTGATAATGTCAGCTTGCATATCAAACCCGGCAGCGTGACTGCGATCCTCGGACCATCAGGTTCAGGCAAATCGACATTGCTGCGATCCATCAATCATCTGGAACGTGTGGATGACGGCTTTATCTCGATTGATGACGAACTGCTGGGCTATCGCCAGAGCGGTAACACTCTCTACGAGCTTAAAGAAAAAGACATTCTGAAAAAACGCGTCGATGTTGGCATGGTGTTTCAGAACTTTAATCTCTTCCCGCATCTGACTGTGCTGGAAAACATCATCGAAGCACCGATGATTGTCCGTGGACTGAGCCGGGATGGCGCGACCGTGATTGCAAAGCGTCTGCTGGCGCGCGTTGGTCTCAGCGAAAAAATCGTTGCCTATCCGCGCCAGCTTTCCGGTGGTCAGCAACAACGTGTCGCCATCGCCCGCACACTGGCCCTCAATCCAAAAGTCATCCTGTTCGACGAACCCACCTCGGCCCTTGACCCTGAACTGGTTGGTGAAGTGCTGGATGTCATCAAGGAGCTTGCACGCTCTGGCACCACGCTTGTCATCGTAACCCATGAGATCGGCTTTGCCCGTGAAGTGGCGGATACGGTGGTCTTCATGGAAGAGG
>Ga0308157_10000498_pt1 | contig 128640 bp, 97 predicted proteins | sample PhyBR1_FD_201035 | JGI IMG/M metagenome (GOLD analysis project Ga0308157, IMG submission 201035) | Phyllosphere microbial communities from UC Gill Tract Community Farm, Albany, California, United States - DLSLB.R1 | ecosystem: Host-associated > Plants > Phyllosphere > Unclassified | place... | reverse complement strand
CACGGCGATGTCGACCTCGACCCGCAACTTCCCCAACCGTCTGGGCCGCAACACCAACGTGTACCTGGGTTCGGCCGAACTGGCCGCAATCTGCTCGCGTCTGGGCCGCATCCCGACCAAGGAAGAGTACATGGCCGACATCGGCGTGCTGGACTCGGCTGGCAGCGAGATCTACCGCTACATGAACTTCGATCAGATCAGCGATTACAAGAACGTGGCCGATTCGGTCAACGCTTGAGTTGTAGCTGAGCAGTAGTGGTTGAACGAAAAACCCCGGCGCAAGCCGGGGTTTTTTGTTGCACCGACAGGAGTGGCAAAAGCTGCGAAGTTCATGGCTTGGAAAGTCGCGGGATACATCTGCAAACAATCACCATCAGGTTCCCTGATCCAGATGACGTAGGGACCAGGTGGTCCGGTGGCTACGTCGCTGCCGTGGGCGGAGGAAAGTGCCGAGCACGAAGCGACCAGGGAGAGGGTCTCAGATCGGAAAAATTCAGACGAGTCCTATGTACCAAGCGATAGCGGATTCATACGATGCGCTCGCGGGGATGTGGGGCGGGTTTGGTGAGCTGGTGTTCCAACAACAGCCCTATTCGCAAGGCGATATGCCCTGACAGAACTCCTGGCTGATCCCCTGAATAATCCATTGAAGGAATGCGTGGGAAGAATACGGGGCTGGTCCGCTTTGAATTGGAACTTCGTGTCGGTCCGGGTGGGCAAGGTCCCGCAAGCTCGACGAGAGAATCACGCACGGGCAGACGGGCCAACAAGGAGTTTGATCTTCGAACGTTCTCCCCAGCATCAATCGCATGAGGTAGCTCTGCCAGCATGAAAAGGCTGCTCATGAGCCAAACCTCCTTCACTGGCTCGTGGTGCGAGTCGATATTCAGTGCGGGCTGGCTGTGATGGCGCGAGATCTGTGAGCTTTCGTTGGCTGGCAAGCGGCAAGCAGAGGCTGCACTTCTGCTGGATCCGCGATATCGGCCGGGTGCTGCCGTTAAAAGGAGTAGTAACGTGAAATGGTCAGTTGTATATCCGCTGCGGGTGGCTGTTGTTGATGACCACTCGCTCATCCAGATGGCGCTGCAGTTGCGTCTTTCCCGTGAACCGGACTTCCGGGTGGTCGGTGCGTTCTCCAGCAGCCGTGAGTTGATCGCTTCGCTGGCGCGTCTGCCGGTTGATCTACTGGTACTGGATTACGCCTTGGGAGCAGCGGAGCTGGACGGGCTACATTTGATTGGACTGATCCGCCGCCGTTTTCCTTCGATGCGAATTCTTGTGGCGTCTTCAGCGGAGACGCCGTCGGTAGTAAACCTGTCACTGGCTGCTGGAGCGCACGGATTCTTTGGAAAGTCAGAGGACGCCGAACTGCTGGTGGAGGCCATTCGGCGCGTAGCACAGGGTCATGTCTACGTGTCGCCGCAACTTCTGTTTCGCTTGGGGGAACTCCCGGGTACCTTGCGCCGACCGATGGCCGAGATGCACGGTGAACAGCGCTTGTTGGATGACCCCGCTTTGTCGCCAAAGGAGCGCGAAGTATTGCGCTGCTGTCTGGACGGCATGTCCGTTTCGGAGATATCCCGAAAGTTCATGCGCAGCATGAAGACGATCAGCGGACAGAAGCAGTCCGCATACAGAAAGCTGGGGGTGCGTTCCGATGCGGAGCTTTTCAAGCTTCAGCACAGCCTTGCTGAAACCTGAGCAGGAGCGGGCTTTGTCGCCGCGTATCGGCTTTTCGAGGGCATTGTTCTTGCCCGCGTTTGCGCTGTTGGCCTGGGCGAGTACGAGCATCGCAGCCGTACCAGCGGGCGACGTACCTACGTTGCGTTTGATCGACCGATCCAGCCCAATCCGCGAAGCACCGGCGCTGTCCAACGCGGACTGGCAGTGGCTGCGTGACAAGGGTGAACTGGTGCTGGGTGTGGCGATGCCCAGCCACTCGCCGATGGAGATCGTGTGCGGCGAGGATTGCTATGAAGGCATCACCGCTGACGTGTTTGGGGCGGTCGGGCGTCAGTTGCATGTTGGCCTTCGGGTGGTCCGGTATGAGGATCGTGCGGCTGCATTGGATGCCTTGCTGGCTGGCGAGGTGGATATGGTGGGAAGCGCCAACGTCTTTGAGCAACAAGCTCGCGACGTGCTTCTTAGCCAGCGCTATCTTGAGTCGGCGCCGGCGCTCTATGTGCGCGGGAGCGAAGCGCGTCAGATACCTCCTCAGCTGGACGGCCTGCGCATCGCCATGGCGCAGGATTACCTCCCCATTGATCTGGTTCGGAAGCAGTTTCCGCGCGGAAAGCTGATGACCTTTTCCACCGGTGAGCAGGCCTTGAGTGAGCTCGCCTTCGGTGCGGCTGATCTGTATCTGGGCGACGCGGTTTCCAGCAACTATCTGTTCAACTTGAGCTACTTCAGCTATGTACGATTGGAGTCGCGGCTGCCTGATGCCGGGGCGGGCTTCGCGTTCGCATTGCATCCCGGTGAGTCTCGCCTTCAGTCCATTCTTGACGTGGCCCTGGCCCAGATTCGTGAGCGACATGAAGTGGAGTTGCTCAAACGCTGGTCCGGCGGCTGCGTGTCTCTGTCACCGGCCAAGCTGGCGTTGACACCGTCCGAACAGCGATGGTTGAATCAGCACCACTCTGTGCGCTTTGTTGTCAGCAATGATACGGCGCCGATGTCCTACTTCGATGCGGAAGGGCGCTTCAGTGGGATCACTGCAGATCTTCTTAAAGCCGTCACTGCACGGACAGGGCTCGATTTCGAGTTGATACGCGTTCCACGGGTGGCAGCACAGATGCGTGCGCTGGCCGAGGATGAAGCCGACATCACCATGCTCGTACCCACCGAGCAGCGTGAGCGCGACCTGCGCTTCTCTGGCGCGCTGACGCAGACGGCCTACGGCATCGTGACCAGGACGACGTCGCCGGGATTGACCAGCGGTGATCAACTGCGTGGAAAACGCATCGCGCTGCCGGTTGAGCATGCGCTGCGCGAGCTGCTGGTACCCACTGCCGACTACGAGTTCATCGATGCGGAAACCATCGCCGAGGCCATGGACATGGTCGCCGCCGGCAAGGCCGACGCGACCGTCGCGTTGTTGCCCTTGGCGCAGTATTACGTTACCACCCTGCATGACGGACGGCTGAAGGTATCCGGCATGCTGGAGAACTTGCCCGCGCGGCTCGCGTTCGCGACCCGCAAGCAGGATATCGAGCTTGCCAGCATCATCGACAAGGCCATGCGTAGTATTCCGCCGGATGAAGTGGACATGTTCCAGAACCGCTGGCGTCCGCGTGCGGACGTCGGCGCGGCGCGGTGGACGGACTACCGTGGGCTGATCTACAGGATCTCGGGCGGCGGGCTTGGGATTCTGCTGCTTCTGGCCGGCTGGAACCTCCATGTGCGCTCGCAGAATCGGCGTCGGCGCGCTGTCGAGACCGCGTTGGGAGATCAGCTGACCTTCATGGAATCCTTGATCAATGGCACCCCGCATCCGATCTATGTGCGTGACAGGGCTGCGCGCTTGTTGACCTGCAATGCCAATTACCTGGATGCCTTCGGTACCACGCTCGACGCGATTGTTGGCAAGACCGCGCTGGAAGGGGTGAAGATCGATCGGGGCGAAGGTGCAGGCTTCCACGACGACTACTTGTGGGTGATGGAGCATGGGAAACCGCTGGAAGTGGACAGGACGTTGCACGTTCCAGGGCGCACCCTGAGCATCTATCACTGGATCCACCCGTATCGAGACGCACAGGGTATTGTGCGTGGCGTCATCTGTGGTTGGATCGATGTCAGTGACCGTCGGCAGCTCAATGAGGAGTTGCGTGCAGCATTGGAGGCTGCAGACCAGTCCAGCCGTGCGAAGACGACGTTCCTGGCCACAATGAGTCACGAGATCCGCACACCGATGAGTGCGGTGATCGGGATGCTTGAGTTGGCACTGAAGAACGCGGAGCAAGGTCGCCTGGATCGTGCCGCGATAGCGGTTGCCTACGATTCCGCGCAAGGGTTGTTGGAATTGATAGGCGATATTCTGGATGTGGTGAGGATCGAATCCGGGCACGTCAGCCTGAGCCCGCGTCGCGCCAATATCCGCGAGCTGGTCGAGTCCGTTGCGCGTGTATTTGATGGTTTGGCAAGGCAGAAGTCATTGGCGTTGGACCTGCGCCTGGATGCGACCGTCAACCGGGATGTGCTGGTGGACCCGATGCGGTTCAAGCAGATTCTCTCCAACCTTGTAGGGAACGCGATCAAGTTCACCGACAGCGGTTCGATACGCATCGATGTGGAAGGCGACATCTCCGACGGTATACACCTTCAGGTGCGGATGAAGGTGGCCGATACGGGCATCGGCATTCAATCCCAGGAAGTAGAGCGCCTGTTTGAGCCGTTCATGCAGGTGGATCACGAACGCAGTGCACGCGGCGGAACGGGCCTGGGCCTGCCTATCTGCAAGTTCCTGTGCGAACTGATGGGGGGCGAGATCGCCGTAAGCAGCGTGCCAGGGCAGGGGACGGTGGTGTGCCTGGATATTCCATTCAGCATGCTGCCGGAGCTGCCGAAGACGCAGGATGTTGTGGTACAGAAGGCGCGTGAGTATCCGCGGTTGAGAATTCTGGTGGTCGACGATCAACCCGCCAACCGTGCCTTGCTGGAGCAGCAGCTTCGCTTCTTCGATCAGGACGTGGTCTGCGCGGGCAATGGCGAGGAAGGCCTGTTCGCATGGCGCCAGGGTGGCGTCAACGTCGTCATAACGGACTGCAGCATGCCGATGATGAACGGATACGACATGGCCCGCGCCATTCGTCATGAGGAGCAGCGCTATGGGTTACCGCGCAGCGTGATTGTGGGCTTCACGGCCAATGCGCAGCCCGAGGAGCGGGAACGCTGCAGGCTGGCCGGCATGGATGATTGCCTGTTCAAGCCGGTCAGTTTGTCCACCTTGTCGCAGTTGCTGCTGGGGCTGCCCGTGGTGCACCAGCGCGAGGAGCTGTTTGCGAGCGCTTGCCAGAGCGATGTGGAAGCCATACTTGCCGAACTCACTGGTGGCGACGGCGAGGTACGTATGGCGCTGCTTGCCGAGGCACGGCGTAGTTACCAGGTCGATCTGCGGGAACTGGCTGCGTTGGCGGAAAGCACCGACGTGGAGGCACTGTCGAACGTATTTCATCGCATCAAGGGCGGGGCACGTATTTTCAACGCACAGCCCGTCGTCGAAGCCTGCGAGCTGGCCGAAGCGCTATGCAAGCAACAGCCCGTCCACATCGACGCGGTGCGTGCCGGCGCCCAGCAGGTCGCCGAAGAGTTGGAACGGTTACTGGCGCACTTGCCAGACCATGGCCCGCTCGCCGTGGCGAACGGGGTGTGACTTACACCGTACTCAGCGCTGCGCCAATGCCAGCAGGCGCTCGCTGATTCTTTCCAGCGGAAGCACCTCATCGGTGGCACCCAGCCTGACCGCGCTGCCGGGCATACCCCAGACCACGCTGCTGGCTTCGTCCTGGGCAAGGGTGGGGGCGCCGGCAAGCTTCATTGCCAGCAAGCCCCTCGCGCCGTCTTCACCCATGCCCGTGAGGATCGCGCCGATGGCATTGGCGCCCGCGTTCTGCGCGACGGATTGAAACAGGACATCGACGGCAGGTTTGTGCAAGTTGACCGGGGCGGTGTCGTCTACGCGGCAGCGCCAGCGTGCGCCGTCGCGGATGACCCGCAGATGCCGCCCGCCCGGCGGCAGGTAGGCATGCCCGGGCAGGATCGCCTCGCCGTCGCTGGCCTCGCGTACCGACATTGCCGAGTGCCGGTCCAGACGCTCGGCAAACGCGGTGCTGAAGCTGGCCGGCAGGTGCTGGGTCATGACGATGGCCGGTGCGTCGGCAGGCATGGCCTCCAGAACCACCCGCAGGGCTTCGGTGCCACCGGCCGAGGCGCCGATGGCAATCAGGCGGTCGGTGGTGCGGAAACCGATATGGGCCGGGCCGGTTGCCTGTTGCGGCGGCCGCCGTATCAGTGGGCTGATCGCGCGTACGCGTGAGCGTGCGGCCATCTTGACCTTGCTGCGGATCTCTTCGGCATAGGCATCCAGGCCACGCGCCACGTCAAGTTTGGGCTTGGAAACAAAATCAACTGCGCCCAACGCCAACGCCTGCAGCGTGGTGTCGGCGCCGCGCTCGGTCAGCGAGGACACCATCACCACCGGCAGCGGATGCAGGCGCATCAGGTTTTCCAGAAACGCCAACCCGTCCATGCGCGGCATTTCTACGTCCAGCGTCAGCACGTCGGGGTTCAGCCGTTTGATCTTTTCGCGGGCCAACAGCGGGTCGGCGGCGGTACCAACAACCTCGATGGCGGGGTCTGCTGACAGGATTTCGGTCAAAACCTGGCGCACCACCGCCGAATCGTCGACGATCAGTACCCGGCAAGGCGCTTGCGGCATCATTCAAACAGCTCCACGCCGCCGCTGACCGGGGTACGCGACAGACGCGCACGGATAGCCGATTCGGTGGCGGCGACCTCGGCGTCGTGCGCATGGGGCAGGCGTTGCACCACGACACGACCGGTGATCGGGAAGAACCAGATCTTGCGCGGATGAATGCCGCAGAGGTCTTCGGCGACAATGGGAATGTGCTCCGCACCCAGGTATTGCCGCACAAACTCAGCATTGCGCGTGCCAACCGGATTGCTGGTAAAACCCTTGAGCACATTGGCGCCGCCGAATACCTTGGCTTCCAGCCGCTTGCGGTGGGCGCCACGCTTGAGCAGGTCGTTGATCAGCAACTCCATCGCGTAGCTGCCATAGCGGGCCGGGGCGCCGTCGCCGACATTGCCTTCAGGCAGCAGGAAGTGGTTCATCCCTCCGATGCCCAGGATCGGGTCGCGGATGCAAGCGGCAACGCAGGAGCCCAGCGTCGTGGTCAGCGCGGTATCGTCATCCACCACCAGGTACTGGGTGGGGAGCAGCTTGGCGGCGATCGTCTGGAAGCGGCTGTCGCGGTAGCGCATCACCTCGTCGGGATGCTGGTGGGAGGATCTCATGCGCCGTTCCTTCGGGTGCGACGGTACAGCGTGCGGCCGCAGGGTTGAATCAGGTCCGCGGCGTGCAGGTAGTTTTCCGAATGACCGGTATACAGCAGGCCATCGTCGCCCATGTGCTCGACCAGCCGCGAAAGGATGCCGCGCTGCGTGGGTTTGTCGAAGTAGATCATCACGTTGCGGCAGAAAAGCGCATCGAACGGCCCGCCAACATCGTAGCGAGGCGCCAGTAGATTGAGCTGACGGAACTCCACAAGCGCGCGCAATGCCGGGTTGATGCGGCACTTGCCTTCGTTCGGGCCACTACCGCGCTGGAAATAGCGTCGCTTCAGTTCCGGGTCCAGACTGGCGATGCGGTCGATGGCGTAGACGCCTTGGCTAGCGGTGGCCAGCACCTGGGTGTCAACGTCGGTGGCCAGGATACGTACGGGTGGCGTGAGCGTACCGAATGTCTCGCAAGCGGTGATCGCCATTGAGTACGGCTCTTCGCCGGTAGAGGCTGCGCAGGACCAGAGCTTCAATGGGGCTTGCGCTGCCCGTTGCTGCAGCTCTTCGCGCAGCTTGTCGAAATGGTGTGGTTCACGGAAGAACGAGGTGAGGTTGGTGGTCAGCGCATTGGTGAATGACTGCCATTCATCACCACCGTGCTGTTCCAGTCGGTCGAGATAGTCAGTGAACGAATGCAAGCCCAAACTGCGCAATCGGCGCGACAGGCGGCCATAGACCATGTCGCGTTTGGCTGGGGCAAGCGCGATGCCCGCGCGCGCGTGGATGAGCTCACAGACACGACGGAAGTCGCGGTCATTGAACTCGAAGTCGCGTTCATTGCTTTCGAGATGGGTCATCGTGCGCTCTTTCAGCTCGCCAACGGCAGAACGGCCGGCAGCGGGGTTGCCGTATGGGTATGCAACTGGAAAACCGCGACCGCGCGGTCAAGCAGCAACGCTTGCTCTTCCATTGCCCGTGCGGCAGCGGTGGCTTCCTCGACCAGGGCGGCGTTCTGCTGGGTGGTCTCGTCCATCTGCATGACCGTCTGGTTGACCTGCTCGATGCCGGCTGATTGTTCCTGGGATGCCGCTGATATCTCCGCCATGATGTCGGTGACGCGCTGCACGGCGGTAACAATCTCGCCCATGGTCGCGCCGGCTTGCTGCACAAGCTGCGAGCCTTCATCCACCCGTTCGACCGAGTCGTCGATCAGCGATTTGATCTCCTTTGCAGCGCCCGCCGACCGCTGCGCCAAGGTGCGAACCTCGGCGGCAACCACAGCAAATCCGCGCCCTTGTTCGCCTGCACGTGCCGCTTCCACCGCGGCATTCAAGGCAAGGATGTTGGTCTGGAAGGCGATGCCGTCGATGACGCTGATGATGTCGGCGATCCGGCGTGAGGACTGTTGGATACTTCCCATGGTCGTTACGACGTCTTCAACCACCTGGCCACCGCGCTGCGCTACACCGGCCGCGCCGATCGCCAGTTGGTTGGCCTGCCGGGCCGAATCGGCATTCTGGCGAACGGTGGAGGTGAGTTCTTCCATGGAAGCTGCCGTTTCCTCCAGGTTGGCCGCCTGCATTTCGGTGCGGCGCGACAGATCCGCATTGCCGCTGGCGATCTCGCCTGCCGCAAGGTTGATGCTGTCAGCTGACTTCTGGATGCCGCTGACAATTCCGGCAAGCTGGTTGACGGTGCTATTGGCATCTTCCCGCATGCGCGCGAACACGCCTTGCGAATGGCCGCTAAGGGTGACCGTCAGGTCGCCGTTGGCGAGGGCCCGCAACAACCGTGAAACCTCGCCCAGGTTGTGATCGCTGACCTCCATCATGGTGTTCAGGGCATGCACCATGGCGTGGAAATCATGCGAGAACCGATCTTCGTCGCCGCGCTGACTGAAATCGCCGGCCGACGCAGCGCTGCCAAGGCGCTTGATCTCACTGTTGATCGCCGCAAGATTGCGCTTGATGGCGGCCATGGTGTCGGTGATGACCCGCTTTTCACCCGGCAGCGGTGGCATGTCCTGGCTCAGGTCGCCAACTGCGTAACGCTGGGCGAGCTCAATGATCTGCATCTTGACGGCAATATGGTTGCTGACCAGTTCATTGGTCTCTTCGACCATCACCCCGTAATCACCCGGGAAGCGGCTGGCGTCGATGCGGAAGCTGATCATGCCCGCATCATGCTGACGGGCCATTTCGGCCTGGGCAACGATCACGGCGCGTAGCTGCTCCTGCATGTGCGCCATGCTGGCCAGAAGCTGGCCGGCCTCGTCCCTGGTAGGGGTATCGATGGGGTTGTCCATGCGCCCGTGGGCGATGGCGGTGGCGACCGTGGTGGCCTGGCGCAGGGGCAGGACGATGCGGTTGCCGATGACCCAGCTCAGGAGCACCACCAGCAGGACAAGTACGCCGCCGGCCACCGTCATCACCGCAGTGAACTGCAACGCCTGGGCCTGCAGATCATCCATGTAGACGCCGCTGGAGATCACCCAATCCCACGGTGTGTACATGCCGGCATAAGCCAGTTTGGCCACTACGCCATCCTGGCCCGGTTTGGCCCAGCTGTAGGCGACATAGCCGCCACCCTTGCGCGCGGCCTCGACCTGGTCGTAGTACAGGCGGACCCCGTTCTCGTCGCGGAAGTCCTTCATTCCCTTGCCGACAAGGTCGGCGCGGAACGGGTGCATCAGCAGCGCGTAATGGGTGTTGTAGACGTTGAAATAGTTGACATCACCGTTTGAACGCATTCGTTGCAGTGCGGCGAGCGCGTACTTCTGGGCATCATCCAGCGGCATGGCGCCGCTTTCCGCTTCCCTGGCGTAGTGGTCAAGCACGCCATAGCTCATCTCGACCTGGGCGCGCAGCGCAGCCTTGCGGGTTTCATACAGATCCAGGTATTGCATGCGTGCGGCGATGACCGACAGGGCGATGACGCCGATGGCGATCAATGCCGTCAACAGGTTCAGTTTGCGCCTGACCGAAAGGTTGGAAATGTAGCTGTTCCAGAGCTTGTAGACGTTCATCGGGTCCGCCAGTCACCTTGCGGTACCGGCACTGCATGGGGGATATCGTGTTATCGGCCGCGCGCGGGCCGAATTGAGGCGTATAAACAACAACCCCGGCTTAAGCCGGGGTTGAGGGGGTCAGAACTCCTGCCAGTCTGACTCGGTCAGTTCGGCGACGGCCGTTCGCGGAGTTGCGCGACGGCGCGGCGTTGGGGTAATCGCCGATGATGTTTGGGCAGGGCGGGGGGCGTGTTCGCGCAGGGCCGGAACCACTGGGGACTCAACGCCGTTCTCCTCAATCTGGAAGACGGAAACAACATTGGCCAGGTGGGCAGCCTGTTCCTCCATTGAACGGGCGGCGGCAGTCGCTTCTTCTACCAGTGCGGCATTCTGCTGGGTGGTTTCGTCCATCTGTACGACGGTCTGGTTGACCTGCTCGATGCCGGCCGACTGCTCCTGCGAGGCGGCGGAGATCTCAGCCATGATGTCGGTGACGCGCTGCACCGAGGCGACAATTTCGCCCATGGTGGTGCCTGCCTTCTTGACCAGCGCAGAACCATCGGCAACCTTGCCGACGGAGTCGTCGATCAAGCCCTTGATCTCCTTGGCTGCGCCGGCCGAACGCTGGGCCAGCGTACGCACCTCGGAGGCCACCACGGCAAAGCCGCGGCCCTGTTCGCCCGCACGGGCAGCTTCGACCGCAGCGTTCAGCGCAAGGATGTTCGTCTGGAAGGCGATGCCATCGATGACCGAGATGATCTCGGCAATCTTGCGGGAGGACTGTTCGATCTGGGTCATTGTGGTGACCACCTGGCTCACCACGTCGCCGCCCTGCGACGCGACAGATGCCGCGCCGATGGCCAGCTGATTGGCCTGGCGGGCCGATTCTGCGTTCTGGCGGACCGTGGAGGTCAGTTCCTCCATCGAGGCGGCGGTCTCTTCCAGGTTTGCCGCCTGCTGTTCGGTGCGGCGCGACAGGTCATTGTTGCCGGATGCAATTTCCGTAGCCGCTGCATTGATCGACACAGACGACTGCTTGATGCGGCCGACAATGCCGGTCAGCTGTTCGGCGGTGGCGTTGGCGTCGTCACGCATGCTGGCAAATACGCCTTGGTACTCGCCATGCATTCGCACCGTCAGGTCGCCGCGCGACAAGGCCGACAACAGGGCAGAGATCTGCTCCAGGCTGCTGGCATTGGCATCGAGCAGGCTGTTGATCTGCCCGGCGAGTTGCAGGAAGAACCCTTCCTTGCCCACGGTGTCGACGCGTCCGCTGAGGTCGCCCGCCGCGGCTGCCGCGATGACCCGCGCCACTTCCTTCTCCACTTCGGCTTCGGTGGTGCGGTCGCGCCATTCCACGACGTTGCCAACCGGTGCACCGGACTCGTCACGGATCATCGAAATGGTCTGCGCGAACTGGGTGTCGCCGAACTGCATCTCACGCTTGAATACGCCGGTCTTTTCAAGGACTTCGATGACCTTGCCATCGACTTCACCACGGTACTCCAGGGCGGTTACGTGCTGGCCGACCAGCGGCTTGCTGGCATCGTAATGGCTGAGTTCGGCTGCAATCTGCTCGCCGTACTCGGACAGTTTGTCCTGGAGGGCGCGGTTTGCGTAGACGATCTCCAGATCGTTGTTGGTCAGGTATACGCCGGTCGACGAATAGTCCAGGGCGGTGCGGATGCGCAGGTTTTCATTGGCGACGATCTGGTCGCGTTCGATGCGCTCACGTAGGTCGCGTTGCATGCGCTGCATGGCGCGCAGAAGGTCGCCGACTTCGTCGCTGCGAGATACGTCGATATGCCCGTCCAGCTTGCCGCCTGCAACTTCGTTGGCGACTTCGACTGCGCCGCGCACCGAGCCGACCAGAGAGCGCGCAAACAGCCACACCAGCGCCAGCCCGGCGACAGCACCCACCAGCACGGCGATGACTATCAGCACGGCAGAAGCCGTGTAGGTTTCCGAGGCCTGGCTGGCCGAAGATTGGGCGCGAGCGTTGTCGTTGTTGGCGAGGGCCTGCAGGGAAACATAGGCCTTGCGGTGCAGGTTGCGGGTTTCGCCGACGAAGGTATCAATGGCGTCGTCGGGAAGCTGCAGCTCCAGCATCTCGGTGACTGCGTCATACGATCCTTCTGCCGCCTTCCAGTCCTGGGCGAAGGTCTCGAAGAGCTTCTTCTGTTCCGGATTATCGATGAGCTTGGGGTAGCCCGCGATGGTGTCGTTGATCTCCTTGCGCAACTCGGTCGCGCGCGCCTTGGCATCGGCCTTGACGTCGTCGCTGGCCCTGACCAGGCTCTGGTAGGACGCGTTGCGGTACTCGCTGACCATGCCGCTGAGCTCGCCGGTGGTGCGCAGGCTGGGCATGCGGTTTTCGGCCAGGTCGGTGGTGACACTGTTCAGTGAGTGCAGGCCGCGGTAGGCAACGACACCCTGCAGCAACATGACGAACAGAACGACGCCAAAGGTAAGCATCAGCTTTGGCTTGAGTTTCAGCGAGTTGATCCAATGCATCTTGCGCTTTCTCCGGGAACAGCTCCATGCGTATGCCGCACGGAAGGACACGCCGGCTACTCCGGCGTGTACACGGGCAGGATTACTTGATGTTGGCCAGCTTCAGGCCCGAGGGTGAGCTGACTTCGATTTCCGCGCGCGAGGCTTCGCGTTCGATCTTGCCGATCACGCATACGGTCTTGCCTTCCAGCGTCTCCAGCGGGAAGCTGAATTTGCCGCGGTTGGCGCCGGAAATGCGTGCCGAAAACGTATGGCGCGGGAATGCACCGCCCATGTGCAGGAACGTCGGCTGGCCTTCCGAGCCTTCGGCGTAACGGGCCTTCTCCACCTTGCCGCAGACCATGCCGTCACGGCCGGCGAAGCGGGCAGCGTTCTCCGGCGGGATCATTTCGGCGGTGTCGGCCGCAGCGGCGAACGAGGTGGTTGCCAGGGTGGCAGCGGTAAGCAGCGGAAGCAGGGACTTGTACATCGATATCTCCGGGATGACGGTGGGCCTGTCGGGGAGGGCAGGCATGCATGCGCTATCGGCCGTGCTCACGCCGGCTTAAGCCGGGAGTTCGGATTTGTGATGGCGCTCAAGGTTGGGGGTTCAGGCCGCGACTTCTTCGACGCTGTTGGACTGGCCAAGGTCGGCGGTATCCAGCAGGGTTTCGATGTCGAGCAGGATCAACATGCGGTCGTCCTGGGTGCCGATGCCGGAGATGAAGCGCGTATCCACGGCGGCGCCGAATTCCGGCGTGGGACGGATCTGCTCGGCGGCGAGGGGGATGACGTCGGAGACGCTGTCGACGACGATGCCGACCACGCGGTCTTCAACGTTGAGCACGATCATCACCGTGAACGCGTCGTAGCGTGCTTCGTCCAGGCGCAGTTTCAGGCGCAGGTCGATGACCGGGACGATGGTGCCGCGCAGGTTGATGACGCCCTTGATGTAGTCGGGGGCGTCTGGCACGCGCGTGACCGAGTCGTAGCCACGGATTTCCTGGACCTTGAGGATGTCCACGCCGTAGTGCTCGTTGCCGAGGGTGAAGCTGAGGTACTCGCCGCCGGTGCCTTCGGCGGTGGTGGTGCGGGTATCGTTCATGGCGGTCCTGGTCCTGGCGGTATGCCGGTGCGTGCGGCTGTTGCACCGGTATCGGCGCCGGGGACAGGGACTTTAGGTGTGGCGCGTGGGCGACTGGAACGATTGCATTGGCGAGCGAGCGATCAGGGCGCTGGGCGGGGCTCAATCCCCGTTGCTGCGGGCCTTGCGCAATCGGTCGATTCGGAAGATGTAGCGTTGGATCAGATTGTCGGCGCCGCGGGGAAGGTCGCTGAAGCGCAGGCCTACCCGGGTCATCTCCAGCCCGTTTGGCTGTTTCTGCTGGCGCAGATTGCAGGCGATTACGGCGGTGGTGAAGGGCGCGGCTTCCGGAATGTCCAGGATGCCGGTATAGCGGGCCTGCAGATTAAGCAGGGTCTGCTCGGCAGGCAGCAGCAAGGCGATGCCACCCGCACTGATGTCCAGGACCCGCAGGCGTATGGCGTCGCCACTCTCGGGGTCCGGCAAGTCGAAGTAGGGCGAATCACCCACCGGTGTTTCCAGGCGGTAGAACTCGCGCCGTTGCAGGTGATGCACTTCCTCGGGAAGGGCGGCTTCGAATGCGACATGGCCATCGCGGTCAACCCGCCGGTGGCCGTGCAACTGGAAGCGGACATTCACCTTGTCCACCTGCCCGAAGCACAGCAGGCTGGTTGCGGTTTCCACCGCGTGGTTCACCGAAGGAACAGGGCTGGCATCAAGGATGAGGCCGTCCCCGTCTACCTCCAGCACTGCCGACGGGAAAGATTGGTCTCGCCCATCCGGATGAACAGTGACCATGGAGCGCTGGTCGATCATTGCCTGCAGCAGATGCCGTATCTGGTGACGATTACGCACCATGTAGCGGTCATCGGCATATAAGTTGCCGGCGTGAAGGGAGGCCGATGTTACTGACGATGCATGTTCGGGCATGGACGCGCTGCAAGATGACCGTAGGGCAACGCCCCCAGAATCGGGCGTCACAAACTGTGATAACGGCCGCCTTTTTAGCATCTTTAGCCTGGCTGTTACGAGATTTGTTGTGGTTGATCACTGCAGGAGTAAGAGGAGCGCCCAGTAGTGTCGGACAGCAGGCCTGGTTTTGAGATCCGTGTCGGCAGTGGCGGAATTTTGACACCCCGTTGCGCTTCGAGAGATCGCGCATCATGGCTTGCCCTAGTTGAAACCGTGCTGGCCTGGAACCGGAATCGCGGCTGAGCATGCCGCGATCTTGCAGCAACGCGCATTTTTCAACTGTGTCTGCTATGCAGGGGCGCGGCGCTTGAGCTGGGAAGTGATATATCAGGTTGATCAGTTGGGTGCGCTCTACGTGGACATGGCCACGTGGTCATTCCATCGCCCGGTTTGTTGCAAGGACGCGCGAGACGGCTTTCGGCTTCGGTCCACGCGCAGTGGAGTGAAGAGGCCGACGATGTCGATAACAGCTGTTGGTTGAGGTCGGTCCATGAAGAACTGGCGCTGGCCGCGCCGGCCAGCTGCATCAGCGAGTTCTACCTGGAGTCGTGGGTCGCTGCATTTCGGCCGAGGCTTGGGGGCGTCTGCGGGTCGTTCGGCGCGATTATGAACCGCTCAACGTATTTCCCGATGTGGATTCGGCGGAGGACGCGGACAGGGACGGTTAGGTCGTCAAGTCGGAGCGCGCTGTACGATTCGGCGCCGAACGTACGGGGAAGTGCGATCGTGAGCAGGGTGTTGGCGTGATGGCGCTGGCCGGGCAGTGCCGGCAGCTCCTTGGGGTGGAAGCGTCATGTGCCGGGCGCTCCTCCCTGGATCTGCCCAGCGACGGGTCGGTGCGATAACCAACCCGTCGCTGGTGCATGCCTCAGAACTCCTGCCAGTTCTCGCCGCCGGTTACCGGGCTGCGGCCAGGTGCGGTGGGAATGGCCCGCAACGCCGGGCGCGGCTTGGGTTGCGGTGGCGCGACACTGGCGGCGACCCGCGCCAGCGAAGCGCTCACACTATCGGCCAAGCGGAACTGGGCCACGGCATCGGTCAGCTGGCGCGCCTGGTCTTCCATCGAGCGGGCTGCGGCAGTCGCCTCTTCCACCAGGGCGGCGTTCTGTTGGGTGGTTTCATCCATCTGCATCACGGTCTGGTTGACCTGCTCGATGCCAGCAGTCTGCTCCTGCGACGCGGCGGCGATATCGCTCATGATGGTGGTGACGCGTTGCACCGAGGCTACGATTTCATCCATCGTGGCACCTGCGCGGCGGACCAGCTGCGAGCCCTCGCTGACCTTGCCGACGGAGTCGTCGATCAGCGATTTGATCTCCTTGGCGGCTGCAGCGGAGCGTTGCGCCAGCGTCCGAACCTCCGACGCTACCACCGCGAAGCCGCGGCCCTGGTCGCCTGCACGCGCCGCTTCCACGGCGGCATTGAGTGCCAGGATGTTGGTCTGGAACGCGATGCCGTCGATAACGCTGATGATGTCGGCGATGCGCTGGGAGGACTGCTCGATCGACGTCATGGTGGTGACCACCTGGCCGACGACCTCGCCGCCTTGGGCGGCCACCCCGGCTGCACCGCGGGCCAGTTGGTCGGCCTGGCGGGCATGCTCGGCATTCTGGCGGACGGTGGAGGTCAGCTCTTCCATCGACGCGGCGGTTTCTTCCAGGTTGGCAGCCTGCTGCTCGGTGCGGCGCGACAGGTCGTTGTTGCCAGTGGCAATCTCGCTGGACGACAAGCTGATGCTGCCGCTGCTGGCCTGGATGCGCATCACGATAGCCGCCAGCTGGTCGATGCTGGCGTTGCCATCGTCACGCATGCGCGCAAAGACGCCGTGGAAATCGCCTTCCATGCGCGAGGTCAGGTCGCCCTGGGCGATGGCCTGCAGCAAGCGAGACAGGTGCGCGAGGTTGTCGTCGGTGGTGTGCATAAGCGCATTCAAGCCCTCGATCATGTCGCGGAAGTCGTACTCGAAGCGCTCGGTATCGCCGCGTTGGCTGAAGTCGCCTGCAGCGGCCGCAGCTGCAAGGCGCTTGATCTCGGAGTTGATCGCCGACAGGCTGGCCTTGGTGCCATCCATCGCATCGGTGATCACCGCTTTTTCCCCCGGCAGGCGGTCCATGTCTACCGACAGGTCGCCACGGGCGTAGCGACGCATGACCTACACGGTTTTCATCTTGACGCCGATGTGCTGGGCGACCAAGGCATTGACGCCACCCACCATGCGGCCAAACTCGCCGGGGAAGCGGCTTTCATCCATGCGATGGCTGATCTGGCCCAGGTCATGCTGATGGGTCATTTCCGCCTGCGCGGCGATCACGGCCTTGAGCTGCCCCTGCATGCGCTGCATCGAACTGAGCAGGCTGCCGATTTCGTCCTTGCGGTTGGCGTCGATCACGCCGTCCAGGCGGCCGTTGGCTACCTCGTCGGCGGCGCGGACTGCAGCGCCTACCGGGCCGACGATCGAGCGTACGATCACCACGGCAAGGACGACCGACAACAGGCCCAGCAATGCCATGCAGGTGAAGATGATGGCAGTGCTGCGTGTCTGTGCGGCATTGGCCTCAGCGACTTCCCGGTCCAGTGTGGACGCGACATAGGCTGACAGTTGTTCGACAGCTTCGAACAGATCGCGGCGGCTGATCCGGGACTGATCATTGGAAATGGTCTGTGCGAGTTCGTTCTGCCCCTCGCTGATGGCTTTTTCCATCAACGTATGGGCGCTGAAGTACGCATCCAGGGTGGTCTGCATCTGCGCGTACAGGCGTTGCTGCTCGGTGCTGGCGGGCAGGGCCTCGTACAGCTTGCGATGCTCGGCGAGCTTCTGCCGCTGGTCGCTGATGCGCTGGTTGTACTCCGCCAGGAACTGCGGTTCGTCCAGATGTGCAAGCTGCGAAAGCTCGGCGATACGGATCTCTGCCAGATCGGCGCGGATCCGCTCCAGGTGCTGCACGGCGGGCATGTAACGGGTGGTGACCTCGTCGAGCTGCGCAGTGGAGTGGTTCAGGCGCACGACGGCAAAGCCACCCATGGCCAGGGTAGTGGCGGTGGTCAGGGTAAAAGCGATAGCGAGTTTGCGGGCAATGCTCAGGTTACGGAAGAACTCCATCTCTTTCTCTCCAGATCGTCAGCGGTGGTTCCGTGGCGCCCACATCCCTGGTATCGGGCCCTACACGGCGTGCGTGCATCACCGCAGTTGCGGTGTTGTCAAAGCCGATAGCGGCGCTGGTCTGACGGCCTGTAGATGGCCGGCCAACGGGGTTTTCTTAAGGATTCAGCGAATATCATCACGTGTCTTTCACGTTGCTGAGGCATTCAAGATGTTGACGAAAAATGCTTGATGGCGCGCCGTAAGACGCTGTGCTGTGGTCCTCGATTTCACGGGTTTTGTGGTGGGGGATTGAGTAACAGCCATTTCGCTCCAACTGCTGCGAGAAAAAAATAATTCGATATTTTTTTGGGATGGTTGCAGCAACGGAGAACTGAAAGAGGGCAGCTAAAGGAATGCGCCTTCGCTGGAAGGCGGAGCTACGCCGGTAATTTGGGGTTTGGGGCGACCGAGCTCAGCTGCCGTAACGCGGTCAGGGGCAGCGCACCCCGGGAAGCCAGGCAGCGGATGATCTTGCCGATTGCGAGGCAACGGTTCCGCCCACCCGGTGCTCGACCGGGCCCATGGTCAGCGACGTTGCCTTCGGGGGTGCCATTTTCTGGTCATGGATCACAGGCGTTGCCATCACGGCTGCGAACCTCCGAATTGATGCTTTGATACTTCGTGCGGCTCCAGTTGGTGTCGCTTGCCGCCCGGAGGAAGGCGCAAAGAAAAGCCCCCGCATGCGGCGGGGGCTTGAATGGAGCAATCAACCCAGCGGCCGTTGGCTCAGAATTCGTGCCAGTCGCCACCGCTCGCCATGGTCGTCACCGGTGCGCTCACCCGCTTTGGGGTAGTGCCATCGCGGCGGACGCTCGCTGCCGCAGGAACGCTTTGTGCACTGGCGCGCGCGGAAACCGCGACTGCAGGTTGCTGTAGCTGGAATGCAGCCACAGCGGCAATAAGCTGCGCAGCCTGGTCTTCCATGGCACGCGCTGCTGCGGTTGCTTCTTCGACCAATGCCGCATTCTGCTGCGTGGTTTCATCCATCTGCATCACGGTCTGGTTGACCTGCTCGATGCCGGCCGACTGTTCCTGCGATGCAGCGGAAATCTCAGCCATGATGTCGTTGACACGCTGTACCGATCCAACGATGTCGCCCATCGTGGTGCCGGCCTGGTTGACCAGCGCAGAGCCTTCGCCAACCTTGTTGACCGAGTCCTGGATCAGGTCCTTGATTTCCTTGGCGGCGGAGGCCGAACGCTGCGCGAGCGTGCGGACTTCGCTGGCAACCACGGCAAAGCCGCGACCCTGTTCGCCGGCACGAGCGGCTTCCACGGCGGCGTTCAGCGCCAGGATATTGGTCTGGAATGCGATGCCGTCGATCACGCTGATGATGTCGGCAATCTTCTTGGATGAAGCCTCGATATCGCCCATGGTGATGACCACCTGGTCGACGACCGTGCCACCGCGGCTGGCCACATCGTGCGCGCCGATCGCCAGCTGGTTGGCCTGGCGGGCATGCTCGGCGTTCTGGCGGACCGTGGAGGTCAGCTCTTCCATCGAGGCAGCGGTTTCTTCCAGGTTGGCTGCCTGTTGTTCGGTGCGGCGCGAGAGGTCGTTGTTGCCGGTTGCAATCTCACTTGCGGCCAGATTGATCGCCGAGGCGGCCTGCTGGATGCGCCCGACGATACTGGTCAGCTGATCGACGGTTGCGTCGGCGTCGTCGCGCATATGGGCGAACACGCCGTGGAACTGGCCCTGCATGCGGACGGTGAGGTCACCGCGGGCGATGGCCTGCAGCAGTTTGGAGACTTCCTGCAGGTTGCCATCCGTGGTCTGCATCAGTTGATTGAGGCCGGATACCATGTCGCGGAAGTCATGCTGGTAGGCATCGGCGTCGCCACGCTGGGAAAAGTCACCCAGGGCAGCGGCGTTGGCCAGGCGCTTGATCTCGCCATTGATTGCGGCAAGGCTTGCCTTCACTGCATCGACGGTGTCGGTCATCACCGCCTTTTCGGCAGGCAGGCGCTCGATATCCTGCGACAGGTCGCCTTGGGAGTAGCGCTGGATGATGTCCAGGGCAGATTGGATCAGCTGCAAGTGCGAGGCCACCAGCGTGTTGCTTTCCTTGACCATGACACCGTAGTCGCCCGGGAACGCGGTCTCGTCCATGCGGTGGCTGATGAAGCCAGCGTCATGCTGCTGGGCCATTTCGCGCTGTGCGGCGATCACGGCCTGCAGCTGGGCCTGCATGCGCTGCATCGAATCCAGCAGCTTTCCGATTTCATCCTTGCGCGAGACGTCGATACGGCGATCAAGTTTGCCGGCGGCGACATCGTCAGCCACCCGCACCGCGTCGGCCAGCGGTGCCATGATGGAGCGGATGATTGCCCAGGCCAGCAGTGTTGCTGCCAGCAGTGCCATGGCAATGCCGGCAATCACCGCCATCACTGAGCGCGAGTAGGCCTGGCGTGATACCACAGTCTGCTTGTCCAGCTCGGTCTGGTTGAACTGCGACAGTTGCTTGAGCTGGTCGAACAGTGCCCGGCGCAGCTTGCGCGAGTCCCCGCTGGAGATCGCACGGGCGCTATCGAAGTCGTCCATCGCAATGGCTGCGGCGATGCGCTCATGGGCCTCGAAGTAGCCGGCACGCAGCTCCTGGAGCTTTTTGTACATGGCGTCTTCTTCGGCGCCGAGGTCGGCGTCGATATCGTCGTAGGCCTTTTCCGCTGCTGAAATCAGCGCATGGGTGTCCGCCAGACGCTTGTCGTAGTCCGCCAACTGGCTGCTGTCGCCCTGGTAGGTGAGCTGCGCCTGCTCGTAGGTGCGGTATTCGCCCAGCTGCGCGCGCATTTCGCCCAGCGCCTGGACAGACGGCATCCAGTTCTGGTTGACCTGCTCGATCTGGGTGTTGGCCACGTTCATGCGCCACAGGGCAAACACACCCAGCAGCAGGGTGAACAAGCCAGTGACGCAGAAAGCGAAAACCAGCTTGCGGGTAATGGAGAGGTTCTTGAACCAGTTCATTGCGGACGCCTCCGTTGGCGTGCAGGTGTTGCTGCGCCGGCAGGATGCCGGCGCGTCGGGCGGTGGGAGATTGGGGTTGGACGCGGTTGCTTGCCGTGCTTGATTTGCGGTATCGGCGCGCTGGCGGCGTTTCTGAAGCGCTGCTCTTACGGGCTTGAGCGTAGGGTTTCGGGAAGCTGCCTGGCGTTGATTGGCCAAGGGCACCCCGCCTGCCGAAACGGTTGGCGATGAGCTCGGCGCAAAGCCGGTTATGGGAGGAGTAAAGCGAGTAGATGCCTGCGGCGGTTTCGCAGGCGACGTTTGTCCATGGCCCGACGCAGCCGTGGGCTCGCGGACTACGCCGTTCCTACCAAGCCAGGAAGGTTTTGCAGGGGCGCAAGCGGGTGACGGCCGCGGCGGACGTCGCATGCGGGGTGACCGACGGGGGCTTACCGCAGGTGCGACGGCATTCAGGCGGAAGATTGCCAGTCATTCCGGTTGCAATGCTCGGGGTATGCCCTGGTTGCTCAGGCCGCCTGCGGGGCTCGCAACGAGCGCACGAGGCCACCGATGTCGACGATCAGGGCCACCCGGCCATCGCCGAGGATGGTAGCGCCGGACACGCCGCTGATGCGGCGATAGTTGTTCTCGATGTTCTTGACCACGACCTGCTGCTGGCCAAGCAACTCATCGACTTCCAGCGCGATCTTCTGGCCATCGCCTTCGACCACGACGACCAGCGGGTCGGCTGCCGGTGCGGTGGGGTAGCCGTAGTAGTCGCCCAGCGACAGGATTGGCAGATATTCGCCGCGCACGCGCAGCACACGGCCTTCACCGGCCATGGTGCGGATGTCGTCAGCCTGCGGTTGCAGTGCTTCCAGCACATAGGCCAAGGGCAGGATCAGGGTTTCGCCGGCGACCGATACGGTCATGCCATCAAGGATGGCGAGCGTCAGCGGCAGGCGGATCAACACGCGGGTACCGGCACCGCCGCGACTCTCCAGTTGCACTTCACCGCCCAATGCCTGGATGTTGCGACGGACCACATCCATGCCGACGCCGCGACCGGACAGGTCGGTCACCGCATCAGCGGTGGAGAAGCCGGGTTGGAAGATAAGGTCCCAGACCTGCGCATCGGTGGGGTTGTCGGGCACGTTGATGCCGCGTTCGATCGCCTTGGCCAGGATCTTGTCACGGTTCAGGCCGCGGCCGTCGTCACTGACTTCAATCACGATGTGCCCGCCCTGATGGGAAGCAGCAAGGGTGATCGTGCCGGTCTCGTCCTTGCCAGCATCCCGCCGCACGTCTGGCATTTCCAGACCGTGGTCGATGGAGTTGCGGACCAGGTGGACCAAGGGGTCAGCGATCTTTTCGATCAGCCCCTTGTCCAGTTCGGTGCCTTCGCCGATGGTGCGCAGGCGTACCTGCTTGCCCAGACGGCTGGAGAGGTCACGGACCAGCCGCGGGAAGCGGCGGAACACCGCATCCACCGGCAGCATGCGTACGCCGATCACCGCTTCCTGCAGGTCGCGGGTGTTGCGTTCGAGCAGATCCAGGCCGGCAAACAGGCGTTCGGCATGGACCGGGTCCAAACCACCGGAGACCTGCTTGAGCATGGCCTGGGTGATGACCAGTTCGCCGACCAGATTGATCAGCGCGTCGACCTTGTCGACGCTGACGCGGATCGAGGTTTCGGCGTCGTGGTTGCCTGCGGCAGCAGGCTTGGCGGCCTCCGCAGCGGCGCTCGGTGCAGCGCCGGCCGGTTCCGGCGCTTTCACTGCCAGGCTGGGCGGTGCAGCGGGGCGGATGTCCAGCTCGCAGTCGTCCACGACCCAGGCAAAGGTGTCCTCGATGCGGCTGCGCGGTACTTTGCCGACCAGCCCGAGATCCCAGGCCAGGTAGGCTTCAAGCGGGTCAAGCTGCTCGAAGCCGGGCAGGCGTTCCATGCGCGGTTCGACATGCAGCGAGCCGAGTGTTTCCAGCTCGCGGATGATGCGCAGCGGATCGTTGCCACTCATGAACAACGAGGGCGCCGGAACGAAGCCGATCTGCCACGCATCTGGTGTTTCGTCCTGCTTGGCGATGGCCGTGGCAACCGGGGCATCGCCGGCAAGCACGCCCTGCAGTCGATCGGTAACGGTTTTGACCGCGGCCGGGTCGGCAGCCTGTCCGTGCTCGGCTTCGCGCAGCAGGGCGCGCAGCACGTCAACGGAACCCAGCATGGCATCGACGGCATTGCCTTCGAGCGCACGCTTGCCGCTGCGCAGTTCATCGAGCAGCGTTTCCAGTACGTGGGTCAGCGCGGCGATGGCCTCGAAACCAAACGTGCCGGCACCGCCCTTGATCGAGTGGGCGGCGCGGAACACCGAGTTGATGATTTCAGGGTCCTGCAGGCCGTCTTCCAGCGCCAGCAAGCCAGCCTCCATCGCATCCAGCCCTTCGCGGCTTTCCTCGAAAAAGGTGGCGTGGAAACGTTGCAGGTCCATGCTCATGGCGCGGTATCCGATCGGGTGGGGCAGGTGGGCAGATCAGCCCAGGACTTTCTGTACGGTGGCAACCAGCTGTTCCGGGTTGAACGGCTTGACCAGCCAACCGGTTGCGCCGGCGGCCTTGCCTTCGGACTTCTTGTCGGCTGCCGATTCGGTGGTGAGCATCAGCATCGGCGTGAACTTGTAGTCGGGCAGTTGGCGCAGTTCGCGGATCAGCGAGATGCCGTCCATGTTCGGCATGTTGACGTCGGTGACCACGGCATTGAAGCGCTGGCCCTTGGCGCGGCCCAGGGCAACGGCGCCGTCTTCGGCTTCTTCAACAGAAAAGCCGGCCGAGGTAAGGGCGAATGCGACCATCTGGCGCATCGACGCCGAGTCGTCTACCACCAGGATTCGTGCGCTCATGCAGCGTTCTCCACAGATTTCAGAGTGTCAGGGGTTGCTTCCAGGCCCAGGGCCTGGAGGACACCGAGCAGGCGCGCGGCGTCACGGAAGGTGTCGGTAGCGTTGTCGAAAGCGGTGGCATTGCCGGCCTGCCGACGCGCCTGCACGAAGGCGCACAGCACCTGCATCGCGGCGGTGTGCACGCGGCTGACCTGGCTGGCGTCCAGGCGCAGCTCACCCGCCTGTGCCAGGTAGGGGGCCAGGTGTTGCTTCAGATCGCTGGTGGACTCGATACCGAGATCCTGCGACAAGGCCACAGTGCTCATCGTTGCTCCGAACAAACGTTACTGGGAGGGATAGCGGCGTGGTGCCGGGGATCTTTAGGGCTGCGCTCGATAGTGTTAACGCGCGCACCTTTTTGTTGCTGCGTGCCGGCGAAGGGAGCTGTTCCGGCCCTAGCGTCCGGGCAGGCCCCGGCGTGCAATCCCCCGCTTTGGCAGGCGAAAGGGAAGCGGCTCAAGGGCTCACTGCAGCAGCCGGGTCGCATCAAGCAGGATCATCGGCTGCGCACCCAGGCGGGCGACGCCGCGGAACAGCTCGTTGGATATCTGGCAGATGCGTGCGGTGTCGGGTGGCTCGATCTGCGAGTCGGTCAGGCTTCCAACGTCCTCGACCGCCGATACACGCAGGCCCAGGGTCTCGCCATTTTCTTCCAGTACGACGATGCGGGTTTGGCCGTCTTCGCTGGTGCTGGTCATGCCCAGGTGGGTGCAAAGGTCCATGACCGGTACCACCTGGCCGCGGAGGTTCATGATGCCCAGCATTTCCTCGGCGGTGCCGCGCAGTGCCAGCAAGGGGACGGGCAACACGACTTCCTGGACTTTCAGCAGCTCAAGGGCATACGTCTGCCGACCGCAGCGCAAACGCAGCCAGCGCGACGCGCGTTCGCTGGCACGGCGCTGATGGGCGGTCGGCGTAGGGGGGCGTTGCGCCTGTGCCTGCAGTTCCTGCCAGCTGACCGGTCGCGCTGCGCTGGCGGCAGGCCGTGCAGCCGATACCGAGGCGGATGGCGCGGCCGGAGCGATGGGCTCAGGCCGACCGGCGGCGACTTCAAATGCGGCAAGCAGGGCGGGGCTGTCGCTATGCGCTAGCGTGGCGCTTTCAGCGGCGCCGGTTTCGTAGATGACTTCATCGGGAAGGTCATCCCAGGTAGGTTCGCGGCCCTTCTTGGCGGCGTTGGCAGCGGCCTGCGCATCGTCAAAGATGGCTTGGAGCTCATCGCTGTCACCTGGCGCGATGGGTGCGGGGCGCTGGGCCTTGGCGGCTTCGATCTCGGCAAGTGCTGCTTCGAATGCGGCCTCCAGCTCCGGTGTATCGCCGGGAATGTCCGCAGCTGGCTTGGCGATTGCCACAGCCGCTGCGGCTGGGGTGACGTCCAGCAGCAGCTCGCCCAGATAGTCGTCCAAGATGTCGTTGTTGCTCATGCCGCGCGCTCCAACTGCGCGGCTTCATCGGCCAGCAACCATTCCAGCGCGCGGCGATAGGCGGCCATGCCGCGCCCCGGGTAGTCCTCGCCGTGCAGCGGCACTGTGAGTGCGGCCGGGTTGCAGATGCGCGTGTCGATCGGGATGGCATCTTCCCAGACGCGCGAGCAGTGCGTGTCCTGCATCTGCTTCAGCGTTTCATTGCCGGCACGGGTGCGGCGGTCGAACAGCGTGGGGAGCACGGAAATCGGCAACGCGCGCTTGCGTGAGCGCTCGACCATTTCGCCAGTGCGGACCATCCCGTCCAGCCCGTGCAAGGCGAGCGGTTCGGCCTGGGTCGGGATGATCAGGCGGTCAGCTGCTGCCAGTGCATTGATCATCAGCAGGCCGAGTGTTGGCGCGCAGTCCAGCAGGATGTAGTCGTGGCGGTCGCCGTGACGTGCCAGCGCCTGTTGCAAGGCCAGGCCGAGACCAGGCTGGTTGGCGCTGCGCCGCTCCAGCGTCGCCAGCGAGGCTTGCGCACATAGATAGTCCAGGCCGGGGATGGCGCTGCCTTGGCTCAGCTCGGCGATGGCGTGGGGCGGGGTAGCGAACAGCTCCTGGACGCCTTGGGGCACGGGTTCAACGGGTACGCCGAAGGCACGGGTCAGGGAGGCGTGCGGGTCCAGGTCGATCAGCAGAACCTTGTAGCCACGTGCGGCAAGCCCGCGGCCCAGCGACAGGGTCGTGGTGGTCTTGCCGACGCCACCCTTCTGGTTGGCAATGGCCCAGGTACGCATCAGTGGACTCCTTCTATGACAGCCGGTACCGCCGCGCCAGCTGAGCTGCCGCCGCCGGTCTGGGCGGGTTCTTCATTACGTGCAGTGGCATTGTCGGGCAGGCCTGCAGCGCCGGCCTGGTCGGCCAGGATGATGACCATCACCCGCCGGTTGCGGTTGCGGCCTTCAGGTGCGTCGTTGCTTTCGCGCGGGCGGAACTGGCCATAGCCCACCATTGCAAGGCGCTGCGGTTGCACGCCGTGGTCGGCGAACAGGTGTACCACGCTGGCGGCGCGGGCGGCCGACAGCTCCCAGTTGGAGGGGAACTGCGCGGTTGCGATGGGGAGGTTGTCGGTGTGGCCTTCAACGCGAACACCGTTGGGAGCATCGAGCAGCACGTCGGCCAGCCTGCCGAGGGTTTCGCGCGCTTCGTTGCCGAGCGCGGCCGAGCCGGTACCGAACAGGATGTCGCTGTTGATCTCCACCTCGATCCACAGCTCGGTGCGGCGTACCGTGATCACGCCCTGCTTGACCAAGGGTGCCAATGCCTCGCTCAGCTGGTTGGCGATCTGGCCAAGTTGGCGCTCGGCGCGCTGCAACTGCTCGCGGTTGTGCGCCGATACTGGCATGCGCATATGCGATGCCATCGAGGGTAGCTGGGTGGGATCGGCCATCGCACCGCCAGTCATGCTGGGGGAGCGGATCACCGACGGAGTATCGTGGCCACCGCCCTGGATCTGCATGTTGCCAACCTGCACCTGGGTAATGGTGCGGGGGGCGCCACCGAAGGCCGTGGTCAGTGCGTCGGCCATCACCCGGTATTTGCCTTCATTCAATGACGAGATGGCGTACATGACCACGAAGAAGGCAAGCAGAAGCGTCATCAGGTCGGCATAGGGGATGGCCCAGGCTTCGTGATTGGCGTGTTCTTCGTGGTGTTTGCGACGTGCCATGGCTCAGTTCACAAAGCCGGCCAGGCTGTTTTCGATATTGCGCGGATTTTCACCCTGGGCAATTGCGATCAGGCCTTCGATGATCATTTCCCGCTCACGGCTGCTGCTGGCGATCACGCCCTTGAGCTTGGCCGAGACCGGCAGGAACAACAGGTTGGCCGAGGCGATGCCATAGATCGTTGCGGTGAATGCGGCGGCAATGCCGTGGCCGAGCTTGCTGGGATCCGCCAGGTTCTTCATCACTGCGATCAGGCCAAGCACGGCGCCGATGATGCCCAGGGTAGGTGCGTAGATGCCCATGCCTTCAAATACCTTGGTGGCCGCCAGGTCTTGTTGCTCCTGGCTGCCGAGCTCGATTTCCATCATGTGGCGGATGGTGTCCGGCTCCACGCCATCGACCACCAGTTGCAAGCCCTTGCGGATGAACGGGTCGTCCTGCAGGTCCACCTGCGGCTCCAGCCCGAGCAGTCCCTGGCGGCGCGCGATGTTGCTCCAGTCCACGATCTGCTGCACCAGCGCGCGGCGGTCACTGGCGGGTGGCTTGATCACCCAGCGCACGATCTTGAAGGCGTGCTTGAACACCGACGGCGAGGTATGCAGAAGGATTGCGGCGATGGTGCCGATGATCACGATCACGAAGGCGGCCGGTGACCACAATGAGGACAGGCCCGCGCCCTTGAGGATGCTGCCGCCGACCAATGAGGCGAGGGCGAGGAAAAGTCCAATGATGCTGAGTCGGTCCATGGTGCGTATATCGGCCTGGTTGGAGCGGTCTTGAATCGGGAGGCTTGGCTAGCCCCTCTCACGCGCGCGGGAGAGGGGAGGTTGGATCGCTGTCCTTGTTGGATCTCGGGATCGCAAGGTCTGCGGTTTCCTGCGTCTGCATTGCTTACCCCTGTCCCCCACGCAGCCCATCCACATCCAGGATCAGGGCCATGCGGCCGTCGCCGATAAGGGTGGCGCCGGCGTATCCGGTGAGTCCGCGCAAGGCGCGCGGCAGGGGTTTGATCACCACCTCTTCGCGTCCGCGGACTTGGTCCACGACCAGGCCGAAACGGGCTTCGCCCATCTGCAACACGACAATCGTCAGCAGCGTTGCCGGCGTGGGCGGTACGCCCAGCCACTGGCGAAGGTCGACCAACGCTAGGGTATGGCTCTTGCGGTCCAGCACCGCGCGACCATCAAACCAGCCCAGCGAGGTGGCCGGTGCATGCAGTACTTCCATGACGCGAGCCAAGGGCAGCGCGTAGACATCCTGGCCGGCCTGCACCAACAAAGTGGGCAGGATGGCCAGGGTCAGCGGTACGCGGATCAGGAAGCGGCTGCCACGGCCCAGTTCCGATTGGATCCGGATCTGCCCGCTGAGTTCGCGGATGCGTGATTGCACCACGTCCATGCCGACGCCGCGGCCGGATATATCGGTCACCTGCTGTTTGGTCGAGAAGCCGGGAAGGAAGACCAGGTGCAGGCATTCCTCGCTGCTCAGTCGCGCAGCGGCCTCCGGGTCGATCAGGCCTTTTTCCCGCGCCTTGGCGCGCAGGCGCTCGGGGTCGATGCCGGCGCCGTCGTCCTGCACTTCGATGCTGACGTAGTCGCCTTCCTGCTGTGCGGACAGACGCACCCGGCCCATGCGCGGCTTGCCCTGGGCTTCGCGCAGGTCCGGCGCTTCCACGCCATGGTCGATGGCGTTGCGCACCAGATGCACCAGCGGGTCGGCCAGCGCCTCGACCAGGTTGCGGTCAAGCTCGGTGTCGGCACCGATCAGTTCAAGGTCCACTTCCTTCTGCAGCGAACGTGCAACGTCGCGTGCGACCTTGGGGAAACGCGAGAAAACCTTGCCGACCGGCTGCATGCGGGTGCGCATGACCGCCGATTGCAGGCGCGCGGTGGCGATGTCCAACGTCGATACCGCGCGATCCAGCTCCTCGTCCTTCAGGCGGGCGCGCAGCGTTTTCAGGCGGTTGCGTGATAGCACCAGCTCGCCGATCAGGTTGACGATGGCATCCAGGCGCTTGGTATCCACGCGCACGGTGTGCTCCGGCTCGGCCGCCTTGGCCGGGGCCGCTTTGGGCGCTACCGGAGACGGTGCTGCGGCCGGCCTGGGCGGTGTCGATGCCACTGGTGCCGGCGTCTTTGCGTTGGCCACGGGCGCAGCCGATGCGCCCGGCGCGGCGCCGGCGTGCAGCTTGTCGAGCAATGCTTCGAACTCGTCTTCGCTGATCAGTTCGCTGTCGGCGGCGTTGACCGCGACGGCGCTGGGCGCGTTGGTCCCGTGCAGCTGGTCGAGCAGGGCCTCGAACTCATCCTCGCTGATCAAGCCGTCATCGCCAGCGGGTGCTGCGGCCTTTACCGGTGCTGCCACCGGTGCGGCGCCAACATCGAATTGGGCGATGAGAGCGGCAGGGGCGTGCCCCGGTTCGGTGCCAGCGGACACGGCATCGAGCATGGATTGCAACCAATCCAGTGATTGCTGGGCAGCGTCGAAATGATGGGCAAGCAACTGTGCCTTGCCCGAGCGCGCCATGCCCAGCGCTTCTTCAGCCGCGTGGCACAGTTCGACCATCGGGGTGATCGCCAGGAAGCCGGCGCCGCCCTTCAGCGTATGAAAGCCGCGGAAGACGGCGTTGAGCTGGTCGGCATCCTCTGGCGCCTGTTCCAGCGTAACCAGCTGTTCGCCCAGTCGATCGAGGATCTCCTGCGCTTCGAGAATGAAATCGGCGGCGATGTCGTCGGCGAACGTGCTCATGGTTTACAGCCCCAGGTCCGAGAGCAGGTCGTCTGCGTCGTGCTGGGACACGGCATGGCGATCCAGTCCGTCCACGGCGGGACCGGCCAGACCGTTGTTGCGCGCGTCTTCTTCCTGCGGCGGCAGGCCCAGCGCGCCGAAACCCTCGTGCACGCGGCGGACGATGCCGACCACGCGGCGAATGATCTGCCCGGTCAGGTCCTGGTAACTCTGGGTCAGGGCGACTTCGGTGAGGTTGTGGCGGATGCGATCCAGGATCTGGTCCTGGTCGCCGTTGAGGCCTTCGGCGCGCAGGCGTTCGGTCAGCGCACGGCATTCCTCGGCCAGGTCCAGGGTGCGGTGGGTGGCCTGTTCGGTCATCGCCACCACGTGGTCCAGGCGCGCGCAGGCGTCATCCAGCTCGCCGGCGTCGCTGGGTACGCTGGGCAGCTCGCCCAAGGCCTGGCCCAGCTCGCGGGCCAGACGCCCCAGCCCGGCCATCATTGGCTGGGTGCGCAGTGCCGCCAGTGCGTCGATTTCCTGACGCCAGGCGGCTTCGTCACCGTTCTCGAGGGCGGCCAACGCATCCTGCAGGCGTTGCACCAGGGCGGATTTGTCGCTGAGTGATTGCGCCAGAGCGTCCATCAGGCGCTCGCTGCCAGGCGTTCGAAAATCTTGCCGAGCTTTTCTTCCAGGGTCTGCGCGGTGAACGGCTTGATGATGTAGCCGTTCACGCCGGCCTGGGCGGCTTCGATGATCTGCTCACGCTTGGCTTCGGCGGTGACCATCAGTACCGGCAGGGTCTTGAGCTTGGGGTCGGCGCGGACAGCATTGAGCAGCTCGATGCCGGTCATCACCGGCATGTTCCAGTCGGTGACCACGAAATCGAACGGCTGGCTCTGCAGCAGGGCCAGCGCGGCATGCCCGTCCTCGGCTTCGGCAGTGTTGGTGAAGCCCAGATCGCCAAGCAGGTTCTTGACGATGCGACGCATGGTCGAAAAGTCGTCGACGATCAGGATGCGCATGTTCTTGTTCAAAAGATATTCCTCTTAGTGTTCCTCGAGCCCGGCATCGGCCGACTCGAAAATCTTCAGCCGACCACGCAGGCGCAACATCGCCTGGCCGTGGATCTGGCAAACCCGCGACTCGCTCACGCCGAGCACCGCGCCGATCTCTTTCAGGTTCAGTTCCTGCTCGTAGTACAGCGACAACACCAGCTGCTCGCGCTCCGGCAACAGGCCGATGGCCTTGCCCAATTCGGCACCGAACTGGCTGCGCTCAAGTACCTGCTGCGGGGTAGGGCCGCCGGTGGTGGGCGTATCCAGCTCGCCCTGGTCCTCGATGCGCGATTCAAGGCTCAGGACCTGGCCGCGCGATGCGTCTTCGACCAGTCGCTGGTAGTCGGGCAGCGGGATGTCCATGGCTTGGGCAACTTCGCTGGCGCTGGCGGCGCGGCCGGAGGCCTGTTCCAGGCGGCGGATCGTCGCGGCGGCATCGCGGGCGCGACGGTGCACCGAGCGCGGCACCCAGTCGCCACGGCGGATTTCATCGATCATCGAGCCGCGGATGCGGATCGAGGCATAGGTTTCGAACGAGGCGCCCTGTTCGGCGTCGTAGCTGCGTGAGGCCTCGATCAGGCCCATCATGCCGGCCTGGATCAGGTCATCGACCTCAACGCTGGCCGGCAGTCGCGCGGCCAGGTGATGGGCGATGCGACGGACCAGGTCCGCGTGGCGGGCGATGCATTCATTGGCCGCGGTGCGTTGGACCTCGCGGTATTGGGCAGCGGCGTTGTTCATGCGCTCACCTTCTGCTGCAGGATGCGTTCAAGGAAGAACTCGACGCCGCCGCGTGGCGCGGTCGGGGCCTGCCAACGGGAGGTGCGGCGGGCGATTTCCTGGATGGCCAACGACGCCGGCGCTGACGGATACAGCTTCACCACCGGTTGCTGGCGCTGCACCGACAGGCGCAACCAGTCGTCCTGTGGCACGCAGCCCAGGTAGTTGAGCGAGACATCGATCAGGAACTTCTCGCAGACGCGGACCAGCTTCTCGTACAGGGCGCGGCCTTCGTTGGGGTCACGCGCCATGTTGGCCACTACCTGCACCCGGTCCACGCCGCGTTCGCGCGAGAGCACCTTGATCAGTGCATAGGCATCGGTGATGGACGCCGGTTCGTCGCAGACCACGACAACGGTGTCCTGTGCGGCCTGGCAGAAGGTCAGCACGCTGTCGGTGATGCCGGCGGCGGTGTCGATGATCATCACGTCCAGCTCGCGTTCGAGCTCGGAAAAAACGTTGACCAGGCCCACGTGTTCGGCCGGTTGCAGCTCGGCCATGTGCCGACGGCCGGATGCTGCAGGCACGACCAGCACGCCGTTCGGGCCTTCGATGATCACTTCGTCCAGGGTGGCGCGCCCGGCGACCAGGTCGGCCAGGGTGTGCTTGGGCTGCAGGCCCAGCACCACGTCGATATTGGCCAGGCCCAGGTCGGCATCCAGCAGCAGCGTGCGTTTGCCCATGCCGGCAAGCGCCACGGCCAGGTTGGCCGAGACGTTGGTTTTGCCCACGCCACCCTTGCCACCGGTCACCGCGATGGTGCGCACCGGGCCAGCCGGTTCGCGGCGCGTGGCCGACAGCGGGAAGGTAGTGGTCAGCTTGGCGTACTCACGCGACTGCATTGTTCAACTCCGGGTTGCAGGGCATATCGGCCGCGCGGCGCAAATCTTCAAGGCGAAGTACAAGATTTGCGGCGGAGGCCCGGTGCAGGTCCTCCGGAACGTCCTGGCCGTCGGTCACCCAGGTCACCGGCAGGCGGTGATCCACGGCCACGGACAGGGCCGAACCGAAGCGGCCGGTTTCATCCAGCTTGGTCAGCACCACGCCCTGCGGGTTGGCCGCGCTGAAACGACGGACCACCTCATCCATGTCCTGGAAGCTGGTGTTGGCCGGCAGTACCAGCAGGGTGCGGATCTGGCCGGCAGCGCGCAGCCACTGCAACTGGGCGGTGAGGGCGCGGTCGCGCTGGCCCAGCCCGGCGGTGTCGATCAGCACCAGCTTGTAGTCGGCCAGCTTGAGCAGCAGTTGGTTCAGGTCGGTGCCGCTATTGGCTTCGTGCACGGCGATGCCGAGCTGGCGGCCAAAGCCATACAGCTGCTCGCGGGCGCCGATACGCTGGGTGTCGGTGGTGACCAGGGCGACGTCGCGGGCCGCATGGGCTTCGGCGAAGCGCGAGGCGAGCTTGGCGATGGTGGTGGTCTTGCCGGCACCGGTCGGGCCGACCAAGGCGATGACGCCGCCGGTTTCGATCGGGTCGCTGGGGGCGATCGGCAGCTTGCGGGAGATCAGCCCCAACATCAGGCCGCGGGCGCGGGTGGGATCGGTGTCGGCGGGGATCTGGATGGCGACGTCGCGTGCCAGCCCCGCATCGAAGCCATATTCGTCCATCAGGTCCAGGGCGTTCGCACGCACCGCACTGCCGCGCAGGCGCTCATCGGTGAAGCGATTCATCTCGCGCTCGATCAGATGGCGCATGCCGGCCACTTCCTGACGCAGTTGCACCAGTTGCTCGTCGTCACGCGCAGCACTTGCCACCACAACCGGTGCGGCAACCGGCACTGCCGCCGGGGCCGGGATGAGGGCGGGGACGGCAGCAACCTCGATTGGCGCTGCCGGCGCTGCGGTCACGGGTGTGGCTGCAAGCGGGGCCGGGTTGACCTGGATGACCTGAGCCGGTTCGGCCGGCAGCGGCGGATCGATCAGGAACTGGGCGCGGCCCTGCGGGCGATCCGCGGTGGCCGGTGCAGCCATCGCGGCGGAGAAGCTGACGCTGTCCTCCGCCAACGCAGGTGCCTTGGCAGCGCTGCCAGCGGGACGGAAAGCCGGCACCACCGGCGGTTCGTCGGCGCTGGCGGGCAGGGTGGCATAAACCTGTTGCGGCACGGCGGCCTTGGCGACGGGCGTGTCGAGGGTCGGTTGCTTGAGCAGGGATGCAAAACGGCTGGGCGGCGCCAGTTCCAGACTGTTGTCGATCGAGCGCCCGGTCGCGCCCACCGCCGAACGGGCCAGGGCCGCCACGGCCGAAGCGGTGGCAACCACGGGTTCCTGCACCGGCGCCTTGCGTCGGGTTACCGCCGCCATGATGGCTTCGGCTGCGCTGCGCGGCTTCTGCGGCGCGGGTGCAGCCGGGCGGGTGGCTTCCAGCGCCTGCTGTACGGCGGATTCGTCGTAGTGGGCGGCTGCCACGATCTCGACACCTTCTTCGATCCGGCGATTGGAAAGAATCACGGCATCGGGCCCGTGTTCCTTGCGAACCAGGTTCATGGCGGTGCGCATGTCGGCGGCGACGAAACGTTTGATCTTCATGTTCTGGTACCGGGAGTGGGGCTGCGACGAAGGCGTTGCGGTGGCGATGTGGAACATGGCGTGGCGGGCTCCTTCGTGCGCGTTGTTGCGGGATCGGGTCGGGTGTCTGTTTTTTGTCGCGTCGCCGGTAGACCGTGCGTCAGCTGATCGTTCCGACCAGTTTCAGCCGCTTGTCTTCCGGCACCTCGCTGTAGGCCAGGACCGACAGCGACGGAACGCTGTGTCGGACCAGGCGCGCCAGCGCGGCGCGGACCGGTGCCGGTACCAGCACGACCGCGGGCTCGTTGCGGGCCTCCTGCTTGCCGACGCAATCGGCAAGACTTTGGTGGAGGCGTTCGGCGAGACCCGGTTCCAGTGCGGCACCATTGCCTTGCGTGGACTCCTGCAAGACCCGTTCCAATTGCGGGTTGAGGGTGAACACCGGCAGCTCCGGCGACATCCCGGCGATCTCCTGCACGATGAAGCGGCCGAGCGCGTTGCGGACCGCGGCGGTGAGCGCGGTGGGGTCCTGGGTGACTGCTGCGGTTTCGACAAGGGCCTCGGCGATCTTGCGCAACTGGCGTACCGGGATGCGCTCGACCAGCAGGTTCTGCAGCACGCGCGCAACCGTGGACAGCGGCAGTGCCTTGGGCGACAGGTCCTCGGCCAGCTTGGGGGCGCTCTTGGCCAGGTTGGCCAGCAGTTGCTGCACTTCTTCGTGGCCCAGCAGTTCCGGCGAGTGTTCGCGGATCAGGTGTGACAGGTGGGTGGCGACCACCGTGGCCGGGTCGACCACGGTATAGCCCAGTGATTCGGCCTGGGCGCGCTGATGCGGCTGGATCCAGGTGGCATCCAGGCCGAAAGCGGGGTCCTTGCCGGCAATACCGTCCAGCTTGCCCATGGCGCTGCCCGGGTCCAGGGCGAGCTCACGGTCAGGATGGATGTCGGCGGTGGCTACGGGTACGCCGTGTACCAGCAAGCGATAGCTGCTTGCCGGCAGTTCCAGGTTGTCGCGGATGTGGACCGGTGGAATCAGGAAGCCAAGGTCCTGGGTCAGCTTGCGCCGCACGCCCTTGATGCGCGCCATCAGTTCGCCGCCCTGGCTCTTGTCCACCAACGGAATCAGGCGGTAGCCGACTTCCAGCCCGAGCGGATCGACAGGACGCAGTTCGTCCCAGCTCAGTTCGGCGGTTGGCGCTGGCTGTGGCTGGCCCAACGCGTTGAGCGGCGCATCGCCAGCAGTCGCCTCCGCGGCCTTGCCGGCTTCCTTGGCGAGCTCACGTTTCCAGCATTTCCACGCCAGGAAGCCGAGTACAGCGGCCAGGCTGAGGAAGGCAAGATTGGGCATGCCCGGGACCAGGCCGACCAGACCGATGATGCCGGCGGCGATGGCCAGTGCGCGATATTGGCCAAACACCTGGCCCATCATGGCCTGGCTCATGTCCTGCGCACGCGAAGCGCGGGTGACCAGCATGGCGACCGCGCTGGAAACCAACAGGGCAGGCAACTGCGCCACCAGGCCGTCACCGATCGAGAGCAGGGTGTAGGTGGCAGCGGCTTCGCCGAACGGCATGCCATGCTGCATCACGCCAACGGCCAGGCCGCCGAGCATGTTGATGAAGAGAATCAGGATGCCGGCGATGGCATCGCCACGGATGAACTTGCTGGCGCCGTCCATCGCGCCGTAGAAGTCGGCTTCCTCCCGCACTTCCTCGCGACGCAGCTTGGCTTCCTCACGCGTCAGCAAACCGGCGTTGAGGTCGGCGTCGATCGCCATCTGCTTGCCAGGCATGGCATCCAGGATGAAGCGCGCGGTCACTTCCGACACGCGCCCGGCACCCTTGGTGATCACCACGAAATTGATGATGGTCAGGATGGCGAAGACGACGATACCGACCGCGTAGTTGCCGCCAATGACGAACTCGCCGAATGCGGCAATCACCTTGCCGGCGGCCTCATGGCCATCCTGGCCGTTGAGCAGGATGACGCGGGTGGATGCCACGTTCAGTGCCAACCGCAGCATCGTGGTGATCAGCAGCACGATCGGGAAGATGGTGAAGTCCAGTGGCCGCTTCACGTAGACCACCGCCAGCAGCACCATCAGCGAGATCGCGATATTGAGGCTGAACAACGCATCCAGCACCGGCGGGGCCAACGGCACGACGACCATGGCCAGCAGGGCCAGCACGATCACCGGTGCGCCGATCCCCTGGCGCAGCATCTGCAGCAGGCGGCCTGCGGACATGCCTTGGGCGGCTGCACTCATGGCTGCGCTCCCCTGGCAAATTCCTCGATCTCAAGCGAGGGCATCTGCGGCATGGGACCGGTGCGCCATTGGCGCAGCTGATAGACGTAGGACAGGACCTGGGCGACAGCCGAATACAGTCTCACGGGGATTTCCTTGCCAAGTTGGCTTTCCCGATACAAGGCGCGTGCCAAAGGTGGGGCGGAGACGATGGCGACCTTGTTGCCGTCTGCGACCTGACGGATGCGCAGGGCCAACTCATCCACGCCGCGCGCGACCACGGTGGGGGCGTTCATGCGCCCACTTTCGTATTTCAGCGCCACGGCATAGTGGGTGGGATTGACCAGCACCACGTCGGCGTTGGGCACTGCCTCCATCATCCGGCGCTGCGACAGCTGCATCTGCATCTGTCGGATACGGCCCTTCACCTCGGGGCTGCCTTCGCTTTCCTTCAGTTCGCGGCGCAGCTCCTCGCGGGTCATCTTGAGCTTACGCAGCCAGTTCCACTTCTGGTAAGGCGCATCAATGGCAGCCAGCAGGGCCATGGCCCCGGCGGTGGCCAGCAGCAGCTTGAGGGTGAAACCCAGCCCGTCACCGATGGCCGTTTCCAGTGGCTGCTGCAACAGCGAGCGCAGCGCATGGACGCCTTGCCAGATGCAAAGGCCGGCGGCGGTGCCGACAAAAAGCACCCGCAGCAGGGATTTGACGAATTCGGCCAAGGCTTCGGCACCCACCAGGCGCTTGATCCCGGTCATCGGGTTCATCCGGTTCAGGTCTGGAACCAGCGCCTTGTTGGAGAAGCGCAGTCCGCCCATCAACACCGGTGCGATGAAACCGGCGGCCACGCAGACCAGCAGCAATGGACTGAAGGCCAGCATCAGCTTGAGCAGCATCCAGCCGGCATGGCCGAACAAGGCACTGGGGGTTTCAATCAGGCCTGGGTCGGGGCGGAGTGCAGCCTTCATCCATTCCTGAGCAGCACTGCCCATGCTGCCGGACATGGCATACAGCGCCAGTACCGCCGCCACGAACACGGCGGCGGTGGCCAGTTCACGGGAACGCGGGATATTGCCCTGCTCGCGGGCTTCTCGCAGACGTTTTTCGGTGGGGAGTTCGGTTTTTTCCCCGGCCTGTTCGTTCTCGGACATTGCACGGCTTGGATGAAGGGCTCACCCGTGGCGTGCAAGAACCGTTCCAGAGCCACAGCGCACCGCCCATGTAGTGCCGAGCCATGCTCGGCAAGGGGCCTTCCCAGCCAACCCCCATGTAGTGCCGAGCCATGCTCGGCAAGGGGCCTTCCCAGCCAACCCCCATGTAGTGCCGAGCCATGCTCGGCAAGGGGCCTTCCCAGCCAACCCCGATGTAGTGCCGAGCCATGCTCGGCAAGGCGTCGTCCCCCCGCCAAACGCATGCCGAGCATGGCTCGGCGCTACATGTGTTTGACTTTGCGGCTACTAGGACTCGTCGGTAGCGTTTTGCAGCGAGGCCATCCGCGCGTCCAATGCGGCATGGCGCGCGTCGCCACCGTGCAGGCGCATGAAGTTTTCCGCACTGACGGGTCGGCCAAGCAGGAAGCCCTGCAGGTGGTCGCAGCCCAGGCGTTCGACATAGGAGCGCTGCCCGGGAGTTTCGATACCTTCGGCAACGACCTGCATGTTCAGCGCATGGGCCAGCGCGACGATGGCTGAAACGATCACCACATCCTCGTCGCTTTCCTCAAGCGAGGCCACAAAGGCGCGATCGATCTTGAGTTCGGTCGCCGGCAACCGCTTCAGGTGCAGCAGGCTCGAGAAGCCGGTGCCGAAATCGTCGATCGAGATGCCCACGCCCAAGCCCGCCAAACTACGCAGCACTGCGATCGTGTTCTCGGTATCACGCATGACCGCGCCTTCGCTGATCTCCAGGATCAGGCGGGACGGCGCCAGCTCACTGCGCTCCAGCGACCGACGGACATCGTCCAGCAATGCCTGCGCACCCAGCTGCCGGCCCGAAAGATTGACCGAGATGCGCCAGTCGCCGTTGCCTGCATCCTGCCAGCTACGCATCTGCAGGCAGGCCTCGTCCAGAACCCAGGCGCCCAGGGTCTCGATCAGGCCACTTTGCTCGGTCAGGCGGATGATGCGTTCGCTGGGGATCAGCCCGTGCTCGGGGTGACGCCAGCGGATCAATGCTTCGGCGCCGCTGATGCGGCCAGTGTTGGCGTGCACCCGCGGCTGGTAGTGCAGGAACAACTGCGGGCCGCCCAGGGCCTTGCGCAGGTCCTCGACCAGGCGGGCGTCCTGTTCGGCACTGTCGTTCATCCAGTCCGCGAACACCACGTGGCTGTTGCGGCCGGACTGTTTGGCGCAGCGCATGGCGGTTTCCGCCATTGCCACCAGCTGCGGTGCGGAAACCGTCGCACCTTCGTTGCTGGCCACCCCCAGGCTGCCGGTCATGCGCATGTCGCGACCGGCTATCCGCACGGAATTGACGGCCAGGATGATGCGCTCTGCCTGCGCGTCGATGTCCGTGGTCCTGGACAGCGGGCTGGCGATGACAAATTGGTCACCGCCCATGCGGCCCACCAGGTCTTCGGCTGGCAACAGCTGGCGCAGGCGTTCGCTGATCTCGACCAGCACGGCATCACCGGTCTGGGTGCCGAAGGTGCCGTTGATGTGGCGAAAGCCATCCATGTCGATCGACATCACCACGAACGGTTCGCCGGCCTCGATCATCTGGGTGATGCGATCGTGCACCAGTTGGCGATTGGGCAGGCGGGTCAGGGCGTCATGTTGGCTGGCGTGGAACAGCTCCTTGCGCGCATCGTCCAACGACGCGGCCAGCATCGAGTTGCGCAGGTGCAACAGCCTTGCCTGCAGACGCTGTTCAAACAGCGAAATGGTCAGCACCACCCCCATCACGCCGACCGTCAGCAGTACCACGCAGGCCGCCAGCCATTCGGTGGGAATGCCGCCACTACGGGCGGCACCGCAGACGGCCCCCTCGGGGAAGCGCGCGGCCGCCATGCCGGTGTAATGCATGCCTACGATGGCCAGGCCCATCACCGCCGAGGCAATCAGCCGCGGTGGTAGTGCATATTCGGCGGTGCGCAGGCGGAAGGCGATGTAAAGCGCGCTCCAGGAGGCGGCCACCGCGATGACAATGGAAAGTGCGAACCAGAGGTGGTCGTAGTCGATATCCGGCTGCATGCGCAGTGCGGCCATGCCGACGTAATGCATCCAGGCGATGCCCAGCCCCATCAGCAGGGCGCCCAGTGCCAGGCGCAGGTGCGGCAGGGTGGGGCGCGATACCAGCCAGAGCGCAAACAGCGATGCGCCGATGGCAACCAGCAATGACTGCACCGTCAGCCAGAGGTCGTAGCCCAATGGGATCGGCAGGCGGAAGGCAAGCATGCCGACGAAATGCATGGACCAGATACCTGCGCCCATCGCCACGCCGCCGGCAATCAGCCAGCGTGCAGCCGTGCGTCGCGGTTGCGTGGCTGTAACCCGCGAGGCCATGTCCAATGCCGTGAAAGAGGCGAGGATGGCAACCAGGATGGACAGAACCACAAACAGCGGGTTGTAGCTGCCTTCAAGCATCAAACCCCTCCTTTTGGTGTTCGCTCCACGAACGCGGTAGCGAAGTGCCGTGCGGCTTTCTGTCCCCTGCCGCCCATGGCTACTGTAGGACTATCCTCGGGTAACAGTTTGGCAGCAAGAGGGCTGTCGACGAATGCAACCGCTGCGACACCGAGCTGTGCCGGGCGTCACATTGTCACTTGACGGGCTGAATCAAATGCCTGATCGAACAGACGTTGCACGGGAGCCCCCATTTCCCCCGCAAGCAGGGTCAACAGCGCCATGCCCAATAACAGCGCGACTGGCAGGCCCAACTGCATCGGGTTGAGTGCGGGGGCGGCGCGCGCCAGCACACCAAATGCGAGGTTGATCGCCAGCATGGCCACCACCAGCGGCAGCGCAAGGGAAAGCGCACCGCGGAAAATCTGCAAGGCCAGCGTAGGTGCCAATGCCAGCATGGCGTGCGGGTCGGGCAGGGCGGTGCCGATGGGGAGCGCCTTGTAGCTGTCCACCAGCAGCGAAATGAGCGCCAGGTGGCCGTTGCAGGCAAAAAATAGCAAGCCGAACATCAGGTAGAACCATTGGCCGATCACGCCCGAGCTACCGCCACGCATGGGATCGGCCATCTGGGCGAAGGCCAGGCCGGTGCTTTGCGCGATCATTTCGCCGGCCATGGCGCCGGCTTCGAAGATCAAGCGTAAGAGAAAGCCGATACTCACCCCAACCGCGAGCTCGCGCAGGATGCTGAGCACGATGGTCGAGTTGAAGCCCTCGAACAGTGGCACCGGCGGCAGCACGGGTGCCAATGCCACGGCCAGCGCGATCGCCAGCATCGCCCGCACCCGCGCCGGCACGGCATGGGTGCCGACCATCGGCATCGCCATCAGCATGGCGCCGATGCGCAGCATCACCCACAAGGTGGTGCCGATGATGGCGAAGGCCTGCTGGCCATCGATGGCCATCCGGGTAACGGCGTCCATCCGGCTAACCGATCAGATGCGGTATGCGCTGGAACAGCAGGATGGTGAATTCGACCAGATGGCCCAGCAGCAGGCTGCCAAGCGCAAACAGCGCGGCGGTCAACGCGCCGGCCTTGGCCACGAAGGCAATGGTGGGCTCGTTGAGCTGGGTGGCTGCCTGGATGATGCCGACGACTACGCCGACGACAAGGACAACCAGCAACAAGGGGCCGGCAACCCACAAGGTGGCTACCAGGCCTCCACGCAGTTCGGTCAGGGCAAGTTCGGGGCTCATGGCCCGGCAGATGCAAGAGCAGTGCCAGTCCACCGGCGCCGGTTTTCCGCCGCCCGGCACGGGATGGGTGTCCATGCCGGAACACGCCCTCCGGCCCCGATTGCAGCTGGGCGGGGCTCAGCTTGCGCGGCTGGCCCGGTAATGCTCGCCGCTGGCGTGCAGGCCCGCCAGCGCGAAACGGTGCAGATGGGCGACCAGGGATTCGCGCGGGCCCTGCATCACCGGCCGCAAGGGGCCGGGAACATCGCGGCCAAACACGATCAGCATCATGCACGGCGCGGCAGTGCTGAGCAGGCAGCGCAGCAGGGCCGGGTCGGTGGTGGGAATGCCGGAAATATCGCTGAGCATCCCCGCCACGGCGATCATCTTGGGGGGCACCGCTTCTTCCATCAGTACCTGCAGGTGCGATGACGGCGCCATCAACTCGCGGGCAAGGACGCGGGGCGCCCATGCGTCAGGCTCAAGCGCGCGTTGCACCAGTCCGTCAATCACTTGGTAGAGGCGCTGCTCGGCGTTGGGGCCGCTGCTTGCAATGCGTTGCAGATCGTCCAGATCCAGCAATTGCCGGTGGGCTTCCAGCAGCACCGCCTGGTACAGGCCGTTGCGACTGCCGAAGTGATAGTTGATTGAGGCCAGGTCGGCGCCAGCCAGTTGGGCGATGGCCTTGCCAGTGGTCTCGGCGAAACCCTGCTGGGAGAAAAGCCGCCCTGCCGCATCCAGCAGGCGGGCGCGGGTGGCCTCTCCATCGGTACGGGAACTGCGGGATAAGGGTTTCTGTTTGCTCATTGCCCGGCCAGTTTAACGTGACGTCACCCGCCAGACGGCAGCTGCGCTGTCTACTTTAAATTAAATTTGATTTGAATTACGCTTGCGGCGTACCCAAGCCTGTGTGCGGATGCGTCGTCATGAAAAAGCCTGCCGTCGTCGTTCTGGCCGTTGCGGTGCTGCTTGCCGCGCTCCTCCTGTGGTGGTGGAAAGGCCGCAACAGCGCCGACGACGGTCCATTGCAGCTGCAGGGCAATGTGGACATACGGCAGGTATCGCTGGCGTTCGATGGTGCAGGCCGGGTCCGGGATGTGCGCGTGGACGAGGGTGACAGGGTCAAGGCCGGCCAGGTCCTGGCGCTGCTTGATACACAGACGCTGCAGCTGCAGGCCGCGCAGGCACAGGCGCAGATTGAGGGACAGCGTCAAACGGTGGCCCGGCTGCGCAATGGTGCGCGGCCGCAGGAAGTGGTCCAGGCCAAGAGTCAGCTCGCCGCCGCCGAGGCAGATGCCGCCCGCGCCGCGCAGGACCTGCAACGCCTGCAGGGTGTGGCCACTGCCACGGACGGGCGCGGTATCAGTGCCCAGGAGTTGGACCGCGCCCGTAGTGCAGCCAAGGTCGCCGCAGCCAGTGCCGAACTGCAGCGGCAGGCATTGGCGCTGGTGGAGCAAGGCCCGCGCAAGGAAGACATCGCCGCCGCGGAAGCGCAGCTGCAGGGCGCCGAGGCGCAGCTTGCACTGCTGCAGCACCAGGTGGCGCAGGGTGAGTTGAAGGCGCCAGTGGCCGCAGTGGTGCGCTCACGGCTTGTCGAGCCCGGTGACATGGTCAACCCGCAGCGCCCGGCGTTCACGTTGGCACTCACCCAGCCCAAGTGGGTGCGGGTGTTCGTCAGCGAAACCGATCTGGGCCGCGTCCGTGCCGGCCAGGCAGCGCAGGTACGCAGTGACTCGCATCCCGATGCAACGGTGTCCGGCAAGGTGGGTTTCATTTCCTCGGTGGCGGAGTTCACCCCCAAAACCGTGCAGACCGAAGAACTGCGCACCAGTCTGGTGTATGAGGTGCGGGTCGTGGTTGAAGATCCGCAGGACCAGTTGCGGCTGGGCCAGCCCGTCACCGTGCAACTGCAGGAGGAGTCACGCCGATGAGCGTGGCTGCGGCAACGGTGGTTGCGCAGGACCTGCGCAAGTGCTTTGCGGCGCCCGGCGGTGGCAGCCTGGAGGCGTTGGCTGGCATCAGCCTCAGCGTGAAAGCCGGGCAACTGACGGCCTTGGTCGGCCCTGACGGTGCAGGCAAAACCACCTTCATGCGCATGGTCGCAGGCCTTCTGCCCGCCGATGGAGGCCAACTGCAGGTGCTCGGCCTGGAGGTGGCAAGCCAGGCCCAGCAGGTGCAGGACCGCATCGGCTACATGCCGCAGCGGTTTGGTCTGTACGAAGACCTCAGCGTGCAGGAAAACCTGGACTTGTATGCCGACCTGCACGGCGTGCCGGATGCAGCGCGGCAAACGCGCTTCAAACGCCTGCTGGCGATGACCGACCTGGAACAGTTCAGGCAACGTCCCGCGGGCAAGCTGTCGGGCGGCATGAAGCAGAAGTTGGGGTTGGCTTGCACGCTGGTGCGCTCGCCGGACCTGCTATTGCTGGATGAGCCCAGCGTTGGTGTCGACCCGCTGTCCCGCCGCGAGTTGTGGAAGATCATCCAGCAGCTGGTGCAGGAAGAGCAGCTCAGTGTGCTGGTCAGCACCGCCTATATGGACGAGGCAGAGCGCTGCGAACAGATCTTCGTGCTGCACCAGGGCCGCCTGCTGGCCGAAGGCGACCCCTCCGCATTGGCTGCGAAGGCCACTGGCTTGACCTGGAGCGTAGCGCCGCCACCATCTGAGCCGCCGCGCGAGTTGCAGGCGCGCTTGATCGACGACCGTCAGCGCGTGTTGGATGCGGTGCCGCGCGCCGGTGCGGTGCGTTTCATCCTGCAAGCGGATGCCTCCATCGCCGACATCCAGCCGCTTCTGGGCGGGCAGACAGCAAGTGAACGCCAAGCCGAGTTGGAAGATGCGTTCATGATGTTGCTGCGTGCGCAGGACGCGCCGGAGGCATTGCCAGTGGCGGCGGAGCCCCCCGCGCAGAACCCAGCGGACGATGCGCCGGCTATCGTGGTTCGCGACCTGGTGCGCAAGTTCGGTGATTTCACTGCGGTGGCCAGTACCAGCTTTGACGTGCAACGCGGCGAGATATTCGGCCTGTTGGGACCCAATGGTGCCGGCAAGACGACGACCTTCCGCATGTTGTGTGGCCTGTTGCCCGCCAGCAGCGGGCATCTGGAGGTTGCCGGGCTCAAACTGCGCACCGCCCGCGCCCAGGCGCGGGGACGTATCGGCTATGTATCGCAGAAGTTCGCCCTGTACGGCAACCTGACGGTGCGCGAGAACCTGGAGTTCTTTGGAGGTGCCTATGGGCTGGCCGGCGCCAACCTGCGCAAGCGCGTGAGCGAGGCGATGCAGCGCTTCGACTTGCAGGGCGATGCGCGCAGCGCCGACCTGCCGGGTGGCTACAAGCAGCGGTTGGCGATGGCGGTCGGGCTGCTGCACTCGCCGGAAATCCTGTTTCTGGATGAACCCACCAGCGGCATCGATCCGCTGGCCCGGCGCGCGTTCTGGCGCACCATCACGGGCCTGGCCCAGCAGGGCGTGACCATCATCGTCACCACCCATTTCATGGAAGAGGCCGAGTATTGCGACCGCATCGCGATCCAGGACGCCGGCCAGCTGCTGGCATTGGGAACGCCGCAACAGGTGCGCGAGCAGGCCGGTGGCGACGGTATCGACATGAATGCAGCCTTCATTGCCATCGTCGAGCAGGGCCGAGCGCAGCGCGCCGGCCACGGTGCAGGGGTGGCAGCTTGATGTCCGGCTTCCTCACCCGCTTGTGGGCATTGCTGCGCAAGGAAACCCGCCAGATGCTGCGCGAACGCAGCAGCCTGGCAGTGGGGCTGTTGCTGCCGGCGGCCCTGATCCTGTTGTTCGGCTATGGATTGTCATTCGATGTCAGCAACGCGCCGGTAGCGGTGGTGCTGGACGAACGCTCACCTACCACCCAATCGTTGGTGGCTGGTTTGCAGGGCTCGCCGTACCTGGCGCCGGTGCAGGTCAACGACATGCAGTCGGCGGTCGCGCTGATGCGTGAAGGCAAGGTCGGCGGCATCGTGCACGTGCCGATGGATTTCAGCCGGCGCATGGCACTGGGTGATGCGCAGGTGCAATTGATACTCAACGGTGTGGATGCCAATACCGCTCGCACGCTGGAAGCCTACGTCGGCGGTGCCTTGGCCACGCAGGCGCTGGGCACGGTGGATCGTCAAGGCGGCGCGTCCGCGGGCGCCGGCAGCGGGCGCATCCAGGTGGTCCAGCGCATGTGGTTCAACGAGGCCAGCACCAGTACCTGGTACCTGGTGCCGGGTCTGATCGTGCTGGTGATGACCCTGATCGGCGCCTTCCTGACCTCGTTGCTGGTGGCACGCGAGTGGGAGCGTGGGACCTTGGAAGCGCTGTTTGTCACGCCAGTGCGGCCCACCGAGCTGGTGCTGGCCAAGTTGCTGCCGTACATGGGCATTGGTGCGCTCAATCTCGCGATCTGCCTGCTGACCGCGCGCTTCCTGTTCGAGGTGCCGATGCGCGGCTCGCTGCTCGCGATCGTGGTCAGCTCGATGCTGTACCTCATGGTGTCGCTGCTGATGGGCCTGTTCATCTCGGCGGTAACCCGCAACCAGTTCCAGGCCAGCCAGGTCGCGCTGCTGACCAGTTTCATGCCCGCGATGATGTTGTCCGGCTTCGTATTCGATCTGCGCAACATGCCTGCGGTGGTGCAGGTGATCAGCCAACTGCTGCCGGCCACGCATTTCATGGGGTTGATCAAGTCCTTGTTCCTGACCGGTGACAACTGGCCGCTGTTCCTGCAGAAGTCCGGGATCCTGCTGCTGTACGCGGCGCTGTTGTTCCTGGCCACGCGCCATCGCTTGCGCAAGAGGCTGGCGTGATGGACGCCATCGTGCAGTACCTCACCCGCGTCGCCTTCCTGTGCCGGAAGGAACTGATCACCTTGCTGAAGGAGCCAACCAGCCGCGCCATGCTGTTCGCACCGGCCTTGCTGCAAGCGCTGCTGTTCGGTTATGGCGCGACCTTCGACCTTCGCCATGTGCCGTACGCGGTGCTGGACCAGAGCGGTGGTCAGACTGCCAGTGAGCTGCTGGCACGCCTGGATGGCGCGGGCATGTTCGAACGCCGGGCAAACCTGCAGACCTCCAGCCAGATCGCCAGATTGATAGACGACAATGAGGTGTTATTGGTCATCAGCATCCCGTCGGATCTCGAACAGCGCCTGGCCGCCGGGCAGGATGCGCCACTGCAGTTGATCATGGATGGACGCAACTCGACCACGGCGGGGGCGGCAGCGGGCTACATCGGTGGCATTGTCGGCAGCGTGAACCAGGCCAGGGCCGGAACCGGGCAGGGTGTGCAGCTGGTGACGCGCAGCTGGTACAACCCCAACCTGGAGTCGCGCTGGCAATTGATGCCTGCGCTGATCGCAGCACTGAGCATGTTGCAGACCCTGCTGATCGCGGCCCTGTCGGTGGCGCGCGAGCGCGAGCAGGGAACCTTCGACCAGCTGCTGGTGACCCCGCTCACGCCGATGCAGATACTGATCGGCAAGGCCTTGCCTTCGATCCTGGTGGGATTGGTGCAGTCCACCATCATCCTGCTGGTGATCCGCTTCTGGTTCCAGATACCGATGGCCGGATCAGCCGGCCTGTTGTACCTGGCCTTGCTGGTGTTCACGGTGGCATCGGTGGGTATCGGCCTGTCGATATCGGCCGTGGCGGCCAACATGCAGCAGGCGATGCTCTACACCTTCCTGCTGATCATGCCGCTGATGCTTCTCTCCGGGCTGATGACGCCGGTGGCCAACATGCCCAAGGTGCTGCAGCTGGCCACGTATGCCAATCCCTTGCGGTTCGGTATCGATCTGGTGCGGCGCGTGTATCTGGAGGGGGCCGGCCTGCACGAAGTCGGTTTCAACTTCATCCCCATGCTGGTGGTGGCGGCGATCACCTTGCCGCTGGCCGCCTGGCTGTTCCGCAATCGGCTTACCTGAGGTCCGAACCATGCGTTCTCCTTCCCATCATCGCGTGTTGCTCATTCCGGCCATTGCTGCAGGGCTGTTGTTGGGCGGTTGCGCGGCAGGCCCGGACTTCACGCGCCCCGATGCGCCCACGCCAGCGGATTGGACGCAATGGCGCGGTGGCGATGAGGCGCTGCACACGCCGGTGGATACGCACGCTCTTGCCCCAATGTGGTGGACGCAGTTTTCCGATCCGGTGCTGGACCAGTTGCAGCAGCGTGCCTTGGCTGCCAGCCCCGATGTGCGCACCGCCGCTTTGCATTTCGCCCAGGCCCGTACACAACGCAGCAGCGTTGCAGCACAGCGCGGGGTCAATGTCGGGGTCTCCGGCAGCGCTGCCCGGCAACGGCAGAGCGAGAGCGGGGCGGGCACGCGGATGCTGGACATCCTGAGCAACGACAGCGACGCACTGAAACAACTGTTGGCCGAGCCCTTCAATCTGTATCAGGCCGGGTTTGACGCGTCGTGGGAGCTGGATCTGTGGGGCAGGGTGCGTCGCTCGATCGAGGCCGCCGATGCCGGGGTGGAGCAACAGGCCGCGCTGCTCGACATGGCACGGCTCAGCGTAACGAGTGAGGTCGCGCGCAGCTATGTGCAGATGCGCGGCGCACAGCGCCAGATCCAATTGGCGCGCGAGGATGCGGCTGCATTGGAAGAGCGGCTGGCCCTCCTGCAGGCCCGTGTCGACGGTGGCATCGACGATCACCTGGATCTTGACCGGCAACAGGCGGATCTGGCCGCCGTGCGTGCGCGACTGCCCTTGTTGTTGGCTGAAGAGGCGAGTGCCGGCAACCAGCTTGCACTGTTGCTGGGTGAACCTCCGGGCGCGCTGCGGACACAACTGGCGCCGGCGCAGGCAGGGACGGATGCGTTGCCTGACCTGTCGATGGGCTTGCCTTCGGAAGTGGCGCAACGGCGCCCCGACATCCGTGCCGCACAGGCGCGCCTGCACCAGGCAACGGCCAGTATCGGTGTAGCCCAGGCAGACCTGTACCCCAGCATCCGGTTGGGGGCGAAGTTTGGTTACGAGTCGTATCTGTCTGGCGCGTTTTCCGACTGGGGCAGCCGGACCTGGTCGGTGGGCCCCGTGCTGAATCTGCCCTTGTTCGACCACGGTCGACGCAAAAGCGTGGTGCAACTGCGCAAGCTGGAGCAGCAGGAAGCGGCGGTGGCCTACCAGAAGACCGTGCTGCAGGCCTGGCAGGAAATCGACAACGCGCTCAATGCCTACGCCGCCGGCAAGCTACAGCGCGAACAGCTGCGGGCGCGCGAACAGGCGACGCTCGATGCGTATCGCATCGCCCAGGCACGTCGCGATGCCGGCCTGATCGACTTCCTGAGTGTGCTGGACGCACGCCGCAGCTACCTGCAGACGCGCCGTGACCTGGTGGACAGTGACACGCTGCTGCGCAACCAGTTCATTGCCTTGAACAAGGCTTTGGGGAATGCACCGTCGTCCGCTCCGGATGGGACGAAAGACGCGGGCTGAGTCCAGCGTCAGGGCTTGTTGCAACGCGGGCATTGCGAAGGTGTGGACCCGCAGCGTTGCTGGGTTCCGGCGGCGGGTCCGGCATGGCCGGCAGCCGTCTCAGTGCGCCTTGTCGGTTGTTGGTTCGGGCATGCAAGCTTGAGCCGGCTGTTCATTGCCAACTGCCGTCGGTAGCAGGACAGCGTCGTCGGCAATGATGGCGATGTCGGTGCCGCCACGGTGGATCTCATCCACTTGCTTCCAGTGCAGGCTGCCTGCTTGCCACTGTGCGCGGGCCAGGACGATCCCTCCGTTGCGGCTGCTCTCCACCGCCATGACTGCGGTATCACCTACGACGGTGCCGACGACGCCGCCTTCGTCGACCTGGCGCAGGTTGGCCAACGCACCGCCGTAACTTCCGCATAGTCGATCCCCTTGTTGCACCAGGGTCAGGTTGAAACCACCGCATTCCAGATCTGGCTTGGCCTTATCGCACCATTGCACCGCCCAGGTGCCGGCGAAATGATGGGCTCCCTGCATGCGTTCGGGTTCCGGATGCGCGGCAGGTTCAGCGCTGCTGGGGCTCGCGACCGAGGCGAACGTCAACCCGGAGAGGGCCAGGGCAAGCAGCAATACACCGGTTTCCCGCTTTGTATATTTCATTTCTTCCCTGCCTGCAGAAGTGAGTGTTGCCAACGGGTTGGACGTTGGCGTCAGTCTAACCAGCCTGGGTCAACGGCTGCTCGACCTGTCTGAACGAGGGAAGGACGACGGGGTATCCATGAATGAGCCAGTCCCGATACAGGGCGAATCGGGTGCCCGGCAGGCGCGTTCCGGCCATGTGCCAGCAACGTGTTTCCCGGGATACGGCATCGACATTCCGTTAATGGGAGCCCACGGTCCCTACACGTGCGTCGTGACATGGTCTGGTCATCGATTCGCGTAGGAAGGCAGCGGATGAGTGGTGACCTGGTCGTATTGCGGCCCGAAGGCATGTACTGCCCCACCGGTGACTTCTACATCGATCCTGGCAGGCCGGTGGCGCGGGCGGTGATTACCCACGGTCACGGCGATCACGCGCGCGTTGGCATGGGCTGTTACCATCTCAGCGATGCCAGCCTGCCCATCCTGGAGTGGCGCCTTGGTGCGCAGCGCTATGTCTGCCATGCCTATGGTGAGCCTTTCAGGTTGGGCGCGGCGACCGTATCCCTGCATCCGGCGGGGCATGTGCTGGGCTCGGCACAGGTGAGGATCGAGGTCGACGGGCAGGTCTGGGTCGCATCGGGCGACTACAAGCGCCAGCCCGATCCCACCTGCGCAGCCTTCGAGCCGGTGCGCTGTGACACCTTCATCACCGAATGCACGTTCGGGCTGCCGATCTATCGCTGGCCCGATACGCCATCCGTTGTTGCCGAGATCGCCGCATGGCGGGACGAATGCGGCGCGCAGGGGGAGGCCGCCATCCTCTATTGCTACGCATTGGGCAAGGCGCAGCGTGTGCTTGCCGAACTGCTGGCGCTGGGCGAAACCGCGCCGGTTTGGCTGCATGGCGCGGTCGACAACGGGGTGCAGGTCTACCGGGGCGCCGGCATCGCCATGATTGAAACCCAGCGCGTGGCCGACGAAGCGCGGAGCGCGGACTTCGCCGGCCGCTTGATCATCGCACCGCCGTCGGCGGCGGGCAGCAGTTGGTTGCGACGTTTCCGCCGGGCCCAGCAAGGCTTCGCCTCCGGGTGGATGCAATTGCGCGGCAACCGCCGTCGGGGCAACTACGATCGTGGCTTCGTGCTGTCCGATCATGCGGATTGGCCGGCATTGCTACAGACGGTAAGACAATCCGGAGCGCAGCGCGTGGTGGCTACCCACGGCAATACCGATGCGCTGGTGCGCACGCTCAACGAGGGGGGGCTACACGCCACCACCTTTGCCTTGCTGCGGGGCGAGGAGGACTGATGCGGGCGTTCGCCGCGTTGTACCAGCGACTGGACCGCAGCACGTCGCTGTTGGAAAAGCGTGCCGCTTTGGTCGACTACTTCCGTCACGTGCCCGCCGAAGATGCGGTCTGGGCGCTGTGGTTGCTGACCGGCGGAAAGGTGGGCGGCGCCAAGGCGCGCATCGCAAACAGCAGCGAGCTGCGCCAATGGGTGGCGCAGGAGAGCGGGCTGCCCGATTGGTTGGTTGAGGCCAGCTACGACCAGGTGGGTGACCTGGCGGAAACGCTGGCGCTGCTGTTGGATGATCCGCCCGATGCAGCGGAGGACGTCGGTCTTGCGCAATGGATCCAGCAGCGCTTGCTGCCCGTGGCCAATGCGCCGCCGGAGCAGCGCCGGGCGGTGATCGTCGCGGCCTGGCGGCAACTGCCGATGCGCGAGCGCTTCGTGTTCAACAAACTGCTGACCGGCGCATTGCGGGTTGGGGTATCGCAGGGTTTGGTGCAGAAAGCCTTGTCGGAGCTGTCGGGACTGGACGTGTCGGTGTTGGCACAGCGCATGCTCGGCTTCACCTCACCCACGCCGGGCTTCATGCAGACCTTGCTGGCACAGGGGCCGCAGCCGGGGGACACGGCCTTGCCGTATCCGTTCTTCCTGGCGTCGGCGTTGGAGGGCGATCCGGCGGCATTGGGGGCAATCGATGACTGGTTGCTGGAATGGAAGTGGGATGGCATCCGCGTGCAGCTGATCCGCCGTGGCAACGATATCGTGTTGTGGTCGCGTGGCGAGGAACGCATGGATGGGCGCTTCCCGGAGATCGAGGTTGATCTGGCCCGGCTCGCCCACGATGCCGTGATTGATGGCGAACTGCTGGCCTGGCGTAGCGAAGACGAGAAGCCGCTGCCATTCACCGCGCTGCAGACGCGCATACAACGGCGCAAGCCCGGGCCCAAGGTGCTGGCGCAGACGCCGGTGCGGGTGCTGGCCTATGACCTGCTGGAGCTCGACGGCCACGATCTGCGTGGACAGGACCTACAGCAGCGCCGGCAGCTGATGGCCAACCTGCTCAAGGCCCACGACTCGCCGCTACTGCAGCTGTCGCCGCAGGTGCAGCTGGCGGATTGGCAGGCCGCCGCCGCACTGCGCAACGAGGCAAGGCAGCGCGGGGTCGAGGGCTTCATGCTGAAGCGCCGCCAATCACCTTATCGACATGGGCGAAAACGTGGTGATTGGTGGAAGTGGAAAGTTGATCCGCTCACCATCGACGCAGTGATGCTCTACGCGCAAAGCGGTCACGGGCGCCGCAGCACCTTGTATACCGACTACACCTTTGGTGTCTGGGATGGCGACAAGCTGGTGCCGATCGCCAAGGCATACTCGGGGCTGGACGACAAGGAAATCACCGAACTTGACCGCTGGATACGCGCCCACACCACCGAGCGTTTCGGCCCGGTGCGGGCGGTCGAACCGCTGCAGGTATTCGAGCTGGGTTTCGAGGCAGTCAACCTTTCGGCGCGGCACAAGTCCGGGGTGGCAGTGCGCTTTCCACGCATCCTGCGCTGGCGGCGGGACAAGCCCGCCAGCGAAGCGGATGTGCTGGAGACCCTGCGCAAGGTGGCGCAGTGATGGCCGGACGCGCGGCCGGGGTCAAGCGCTTCGAGCAGGCACTGACCGAGTGGTTTGCACTACGCGGGTGGAAGCCCGCCCCGTTCCAGCGGGAAGTCTGGCGACGTTACCGCGATGGTCAGTCCGGTCTGCTGGTCACACCCACTGGCAGCGGCAAGACCCTGGCGATGATCGGCGGCCCCTTGCTGCAGGCGTTGGCGGAGCTGCCGCCGCCGCCGACCAAGCCTGCGAAACGGCGTAACCCCGGCAGCGCGTGCGCGCGGGTGCTGTGGGTTACGCCCTTGCGTGCGCTGGCCAGTGACACCGTGCGCGCCCTGCGCGAACCCATCGACGGGCTGGGCTTGCCGTGGACGGTGGCCATGCGCACCGGTGACGCCAGCGCCCGCGATAAGCGCTTGGCCCGGCAAGGGAAGGCGGACGTGCTGGTGATCACGCCCGAATCCTTGGCGTTGCTGTTGAGCTACCCCGACACCCAGGCGCAACTTGCATCGCTGCAGGCCATCGTCGTCGACGAATGGCACGCGCTGCTGGACAACAAACGCGGGGTGCTGCTGCAGCTGTGCCTGGCCAGGCTGCGCGGCTGGTTGCCGGCGGTGCGCATCTGGGGCTTGTCGGCGACCTTGGGCAACCTTGAGCAGGCACGGCAGGTGTTGCTGCCGCATCTGGCCGATACCGCGCTGATACGTGCAGCCACGCCGCGCGGCTTGCACATGAAGACGCTGCTGCCACAGCAGGGCGAGCGTTTTCCTTGGGCGGGCCATCTTGGCCTGTCGCAGATGCAGGCGGTGGTGGAGCAGATCGCGCAGGCCCGCACGACCCTGCTGTTCACCAATACCCGCGCCCAGGCCGAGCTGTGGTACGAGGCGCTGCAAGCGGTGTGGCTGGAGGACACGGAGGCGTTGGCGCTGCACCATGGCTCATTGGACCCCACGCTGCGGCGGCTGGTGGAGCAGGGGCTGCGCGAAGACCGTATCCGTTGCGTGGTGGCGACCTCCAGCCTGGACCTTGGTGTTGATTTCCCGACCGTGGACCAGGTGATCCAACTGGGCAGTCCCAAGGGCATGGCACGTTTGCTGCAACGCGCTGGACGGGCGCGGCATCGGCCGGGGCAGGCCGGCGACATCATCTGCGTGCCCACCCATGCGCTGGAGCTGGCCGAGTATGCAGCAGCACGGCAGGCGCTGCGTGCGGGCGAAGTGGAGTCGCGGCAGCCGTTGACCTTGTCGCTGGATGTGCTTGCCCAGCATTGCGTGACGCTGGCCCTGGCCGGTGGTTTCGATGCAGACCAGTTGCTTGCGCAGGTGCGCACCACCCATGCCTATGCGGACCTGTCCGCCGAAGATTGGATGCAGGTGTTGCAGTTCATCACCCAGGGCGGCAACGCCCTGCAGCACTACCCGGAGTTCTGTCGCGTCAGCCGCGACCAGGAAGGGATCTACAGGGTCACCGAACGTCGGGTGGCGTTCCGCCATCGGCTGTCGATCGGCACCATCACCAGCGACGGTGCGTTGTTGGTGCGGATGGCGCGGGGCGGGGCACTGGGCAGCGTCGAAGAAAGCTTTCTGTCGCGCCTGCGCCCGGGTGATGTATTCCAGTTCGCGGGTCGCACCCTGCGTTTGCTGCGATTGCAGGACATGACCGCGTACGTGCGGCCTGCCAAGCAAGGGAGCGGTGTGGTGCCGCGGTGGCAGGGAGGGCGCATGCCGATGTCCACGGACCTGGCCGCACATGTTGCGCAGGTGCTGGCCGACCCGCCGGCTACGCCCGAACTGCGGGCGTTGCGTCCCTTGCTGGCGTTGCAGTCCAAGCTGTCCGCATTGCCTGCACAGGGCCAGCTGCTGGCCGAGTGGCTGAAGACGCGTGACGGGTGGCATCTGTTCCTGTACCCATTTGCCGGCCGTGCCGTTCACGAAGGCCTGGCAGCGGTGCTGTCGCTGCGCTGGAGTCAACGCGTTGCCAGCACGTTCGGCTTTTCGGTGAACGACTATGGCCTGGCCATCTCGACGACATCGGCATTGGAACTGGACGAACAGACGCTAGCTGCCATGTTGTCCCCGGAAGCGTTGCTGCGCGACCTGCGCGCGGCGGTGAACATGAGCGAGCTGGCACGGCGCCAGTTCCGCGAGGCCGCGCGCGTAGCCGGGCTGTTGCCACCCTCGTTGCCAGGCCGCGCATTGCGCAGTCTCCGCCAGCTACAGGCGTCCAGCAGTCTGCTCTACGACGTTCTACGCCAGTACGACCCAGGCCATATCCTTCTGCGTCAGGCCGAGCGTGAGGTGCTGGAGCAACGCTTGGACGTGGCCACCTTGCAGCGCGTTGTGCACGAATGCGCGGGTCGCCAGCTGCTGCTGACCCGGCCGCAAACGCTGACACCACTGTCTTTTCCCCTGTGGGCCGAATCCCGGCGTGGCAGCTTGAGCAGCGAGGACTGGAAACAGCGGGTGCAACGCGCGGCACAGCGCCTGGAGCAACGCCATGGCTGAAAGCCTGCAGCTCCTGCTGGGCGGTGAGCCGATGATCTTGTTGGCCGACAGGGCGCTCTACTGGCCTGCACGGCAAAGGCTGATCGTGGCTGACCTGCACCTGGGCAAGGGCGCGGTGATGCGCCGGGCCGGCATCGCGGTTCCGAGCGGTGGCACGCGTGCCGACCTGGCCCGTTTGGCCGGCTTGCTGGATATGACCGCGGCGACTTCACTGTGGATACTGGGCGACTTTCTGCACGGCCAGCGCTCAGCTGCCAGTGATGCCGCTTGGCAGGCATTCCGCCAGGCGCATGGGCAGGTTGACGTGTGCGTGGTGCCAGGCAACCACGACCGGGCGTTGGATGCTGATATTGCGGGGGCGCGGTTGATCGCGGACGGCACGCACGAAGGCCCTTTCGTATTCCGCCATGCGCCAGCGACACGCGCTGGTACACCAGGGCACGTGCTTTGCGGCCATCTGCACCCTGTACTGAAGTTGCCTGCACTGCCAGCGCACCCCTTGTTCTGGATCGGCGAGGAGCGCACGGTCTTGCCTGCATTCTCCCTGTTCACCGGCGGCCTTCGAGTGGACTATCCGCATGCCCGAGGCAGCGTGCTCTGCAACGGACGCGAGCTTGTGCAGCTTGATTGACTGCGCGCAGTGGCGGATGCCCGATGGTCGCGGGTAGTGCTGCGGCTCCGGCGCGCTGAAGCTTGCGAACCGATGGATGGAAACACAGCGCTTTGGCCTGCATTTGTGTCGCGGCGCGAAGGCCGGAAAAGCGGTCGAATTTTTTGCAGGAAATCACAAAACACGGCTTTTCCCGGTGTTTTTTTTCCCAATCTTCACATCCCCGATCCTATATACGATCAGCCGGAAGAAGGGGGCAACAACAGGAGACTAGGCTGTGAAAAGCATGAACCTCTATCTGGAAGGGCCCGGGCGCGAGAGACGTCCCGTCAAGGTCGTTTCGACGGAGCAACGAAGCTTGAGAACCGTGCTGGACATCCCGGGCAAACGCCCCGGCGGCGGGATGGATCGCATGGTCGAGGTGAATACCTTGATGGATGAAGAGGGAAACCTTGCACAGCAGATTGATTGCGAGGGCTTCAGGTACCGGTTCAACGGGTCTGGCTTGCCCTGGTCGTTGATCGTCGGTTGATTCTGGCGGGCCCCCGCAAGGGGGCCGCCTTTGAGCCCTGGGTGCAGATGCACGTCCTGCCGAGCACAAACGAGGGTCCCATTCATTCGGGTCATTCTTCAAGGCAATGACAGCGCGGTGACTTTCCCAACGACAGCAGGAGAAGCATCCACCAGCAGGGGCGATGGCCGCTGTCGCCGGAGTGCCAGGAGCCACAGATCGTCGTGTTTCCAACAGCGTGGCGTAAAGGGCAATGATTCCCTAAATGGGGACCCGTTCCGGATTCAGGTACCCACATGGTGTATACCCGTTTGGCTGGTACAGGGTGGATCCCGTGAAGGGAGAAGTATCTTGAACGGATTGAACATGTTCCTGGAAGGTCCGGGGCTGGAGCGTCGTCCGGTGCAACTGTTGCGTATTGAACGCGTGCCGCTGGATAGCTTGTTGCGTCATGCAACGAGCAAGGCGGCAGTGGCATTGATCGATCTCCACATCCTGATCGACAACCTTGGCAATGTAGCCACCCAAGTGGATCACGAAGGTCTGCGTTACCGTTTTCCAGAGTCCAATGCCCCCTGGGCGTTGATAGTGGGCTGATACTTCCCGAGGCGTTGTGCGTTCCATGCGACGTCAGCGCTGATGCGGTGAACCGGATGAATCAACGATCAACCCATCTCCGTTGCAAGTCCGTGGAATGGATCGGCAGAGCCCCGGGTTCGTGGGCTCTGCTCACTGCAGCAAAAGTGCGCAGTTGCCAGTACGCCGCTCCTGATGGTCAGCCAGATAGGGCCGTGGCACGTTTCGCAGTGGCGCGGATGGGGCATCGGCGTGCCAACGCTGAGCGCCTCGGGAACGTCATTCTGGGGCTTTGGCAGGAATGAAAGGAGAGACCGGGTCACTGGCAGGAAAGGTCTCTTCCAGCGATTCATCCTGGTTGGCGCTCTCGTGGTCTTTGCGCTGTTGGCGGTGTTGGCCCGATTCGCGGCAATTGCGTTGCTCGGATGGGTCGGGCGGGTCCTTGCGGTCGCGTATCATTTCGTGACTCCTGCAGTTGGACGGTGCCAGCAAAGCCAGAGTTTCGCCGGCGAAGAAGAACTTGCTCCAACCGATGCTAGCGAGGTGTGCACATCCGCCAGTGGCCCGTGAAGAAGATGCGCGCGTCGCCCATCTGGCTTTTATTCCGGGTTAGCAGGTGGCCGCGTAAGGTCACTGGACAGCTGAACGGAGGATACGCCGATGGCCAGGACAGCGCCGCGGGTTCATACCGCGCAAGCGGACATCGAACACCTGAAAGCATTGCAGCTCGCACTGGATGCGGAACTGGTTGTCGAGCTGCGCATGAAGGATGGACGGGTGCTCAAGGGCACCGTGGCCGAGCGCCCCGCCATCCAACAGTTTCGAGGGCCCGATGAACAAGAAGGCACCAACGGCCAACTGCCGCTAGACGTGCCCGGCGAAGGCGTGCAATTGCTATGGCTGGATGAGATAGAAGGATTCACGCCCTTGGGCAGCCACTGATGGAGGCCTTGGCGGTGTGCCCTCAGCACCGGTCGCTCATTGCGTTCCTGGCCGGCGACGCGTTATGGCTTTGGCATTCATGATGCCTGCACGTGCGCCTGGATCCGCAATCAATCCTTGCCGCCGCAGTCAGGTATGTCAGCGAGGCGTTGACGTTTGATGACGCAGGAAATACAAGCGTTTGCAGAAGCTGCCGCCTCGGCACTCCGCTGAGTCAGTCAGGAGATTGGCGATGACGATACTTGTCGAGCCGGACGACGCGTTTGTAGCTGCGCAGGTCGAGCTGTTGATGGCTGTTGATCATGGTTCAGGTCGGCAGGGACGGTTGGCGGCGCAGGATCAGGACAACAGTCGCCAGCGGCGCGCGTGGACGATCGATATCGAGGAGGAAGAGTAGCTGGCTGATCGATGGCGGGTACTTCCAAATGAGTCCCCGCACATTTGCCAAGCCGCACCGCCGCAGGCTGGTTACGGGGTTCGTTGGGAGCCGGTGCTAACTGCGGGCGGCTGCGGGGGTCTTCGATACGCAGGGGTTTCCTGTAACGCTCCAGCGCCACGGGGTATCGACGGCCTTGCTTATGCCCACCCGCGGACCGACGGTCGGGTTGTCCGGGGGTGGCACGCCGTCGGAGACAATGACGATGCCACGGTCGCCCAGCACCAGGTCGGCACCGTCGAAGTCGCGGTTCAAGCCAAACGCCTGCGATAGCTTGCCGGGACCACTGGCCAGGTCGGAGGGCCGCTTTGCGGCGCGGCGGGCGGCGTACATGAGTTCCAGGTTGTGAAGCGGCTCGGCTGCCCGCATCAGCACGCCAACGCCTTCGCCAATTTCGCCGCAGACCGCATTGCTGCCCCAATGCATGCCATAGGTGAAATAGACATACAGGTGCCCCGGGGGCCCGAACATGGTGGCATTGCGCGCGGTCTGGCCGCGAAAGGAGTGAGCGGCGGGGTCTTCGCTGCCCGCATAGGCTTCCACTTCCACGATCCTGGCGCAGCGGCCGTCACTGCGCAGCAACAGCTTGTTGAGCAGCTCCGGTGCGACCAGGGCAGGGTGGCGGCGGTAGAATCCGCGCGGCAATACCTGCAGGCCCTTGCTTGCGAAATCCACGTCCACGCACCTTCGGTTGCTCGCTGTCGGTCAAGCTTACGCCAGGGGTCAGGACGAAGCAGTTGCTGCTAACGCTGGAACTGCACGCGCTCGGGCCGATGCAGACCGAAGCCTTGGGCATAGTCCACGCTCAGGGAACGTGCCGCTGCGCAGAGATGGTCGTTGCTGACGCCCTCGGCCACCACCTTGAGCCCGCGCTGATGCCCGATCTTGGCAATGGCGCTGATGATGGTATGGCTGATCGGATCGGTATCCAGGTCGACGATGAAACTGCGGTCGATCTTGATCAGGTCCAGCGGAAGGTTCTTGAGATAGCCAAAGGAAGACATGCCGGCGCCGAAATCGTCGAGGGCGATGCTGCAGCCGGCACAGCGCAGGCGTTCGACAATGCGCACTACCTTGAGCAGATTGCGGACCGCAACCGTCTCGGTGATCTCGAAACACAGCATCTGCGGCGGAATTCCGTGTTGCTCGATGCAGGCAAGAATGAAGTCGGCAAGGCCTTCGTCTTCGATGCTCGCGCCTGACAGGTTGATTGCACAGGTGCCAAGGACGCGGGCGGTGGGATGCAGGTTGGAAAAGTTCGATAGCGCCTTCTGGATTACCCAGCGATCGATAGCGGGCATCAGGCCGTAGCGCTCGGCGGCAGGCAGGAAGGCGCCGGGCAGCACGATGGCCCCGTCTTCATCGCGCAGGCGCAGCAACAGTTCGATGTTGGTGGCGACGTCCTCGCCGGTGAGCGAGACGATCTCCTGATAGTCGAGCAGCAGGCGATCCTGCTCCATCGCCCAGCGCAGCCGGTTGACCCACTCCATCTCGCCCTGGCGGCGGGTGGTCTCATCGTCCTGGCGGTAGACGTGTACACGATTGCGTCCATTCTCCTTGGCCAGGTAGCAGGCGGTGTCCGCCCAGGCCAGCAGATCCTTGAGCGTAGGAACCTGCTGGTCGATCACCACCATGCCGATGCTGCAGCTCACCTTGTAGCAACGGCCCTGCCAGGTGAACATCAGCGCCTCGATGCCACCACGCAAACGCTCTGCCAACTCCAAGGCGCCGCCGGCGTCGCCGTGGAATGTCAGCAGGCCGAATTCGTCACCTCCCAACCGTGCGAGCACATCGCCAGTCCGCAACTGCTGGCGCATGGCAAATGCGAGCTGCTCAAGCAGCTGGTCGCCCGCCATATGCCCCGACACATCGTTGATCAACTTGAATTGGTCAAGATCGATGTAAAGCAACGCCCAGAAGCCGCTGGCGGTCCATGTGGAGCGTTCCCTGAGGACGTCCTCGACGCGGCGCTCGAACTCGCGGCGGTTGTACAGCCCGGTCAGCGCGTCGTGTGCGGCCTGGTAGCTCAGGCGGTCCGTCAGTTCGCGCTGTTCAGAGTTGTCGGTCGCCACCATCAACAGATGCGGTGCACCGTCCACGTCGACTTCGGCTATCGACGCGTTGGCCCAGAAGCTATTACCGCCAGCCCCGCGCAGCTCCGCCTCCAGGCGGTTCCAGCCGCTGCGGATGTCGGCTGGATCGCGGGCGCGCGCCTGCAGCTCCTGATCGAGGAAGAGTGCGGACAGGGGCTGCCCGGTGGGATCCCCCAGGCGGATGCGGGCCGCCTGGTTGGCGTATACGATCTTCCAGTCACGGGCGTCGGCCAACAACACCAGCGCGGGCAGCAATTCATTGAGGGTGCGGAAGCGCAATTCGCTTTCGCGGTAGCGCGCGCTCATCTGCGCGCCCAGCGCCAGGGCTTTGCGCCGGGTCATGGCCAAGGACCACAGCAATGCTGCCAACAGCACGCTGATGATGCTGCCACCCACGACGATGGTTTGCAGGCGCCCGATATCCAAGGGCTGCGGCCGCGGCTGCATCTCGATCTGCCAGCGCCTGCCTCCGAATTCCAACTGTCGCACTTCGGCGGGCAGATCCGCGATATCGACCTGTCCCGAGTCAAAGAACGGCTCGGCCTGGGCTGCGGTATCGCGCAGGCGCACCCGGAAGCCATTCCGCACCGCAGGGCTCAAGGCGGCTTCAACCAGCGGCTGCAGGCGCATGCCAATCGCCAATGCCCCCAGCTCGCGCTGCCGGCGCTCACTGGCCGAGGTTGGGGTTGGTCCATTGGAATAGACGGGCAGGCGCAGCGTCACGCCCAAGCGGCCCTGTGTCGGGCTCGCTTGCTGGCGCAACACGAAAGGCGCGGATAGGGCCACGGCGTCGGTATCGCGGGCGCGTACCAGTGCCGCCAGGTTTGCAGGCTGGCTGACCATGTCAAAGCCAAGCAGTTCGGCGTTGCTCTGGTAGGGGGACACAAACTGGTAGCGGTATGCGGCATTGGCGGTGGCCGGCCGGTCCATGCGGCCCAGTCGGGCGAAGGCCAGCGACGTGTATGCGCCGGTCCCATCGTGCAGGCGAGCGTAGTACTGGCTGAAGCTTGACTGGTCCATCTTGTCGTTGGCCAGGAACAAGGTCTGCATTGCGCGCAGGATGGAGGCGGCGCGCTCCAGCGGTTGGCGGAGTTGCGCAGCGCCGGCGTCGGCAAGTGCGCCGCGCGCCTCGGCTGCATGCTGCTGCAGATCCTTCCATTCCCGAAAGCCGAGCACCGCCGTGCAAGCCAGTCCTACAAGCAGGCCCGTCAATGCCCAGGCCAACGGCGGCAGACCTGCACGACGTACCGGCGGGGCAGGCGCTGACGCTTCAACATCTGGATGGATCGAGTTCACTGGCCCGCTCAGCTCCTGTGCAGTAGTTGGGCGTTGGACGTGCAATCTCGTGAAGATGGGACCCGGGTGACCAGGAAGGCTTCCGAAAGTAGTCAAACGGCGACGCTCGTACCGTGATGCAGCTCCCGTGCCGGCAAGCCGAAAGTGAATATCGGCGCTGGCGGGGTGATCTTGATGGGGCAATGACGTCGCGCTGCGAAGCCCCCCTGCGCAGCCCCGACGGTTGTTCTACGTTAGCGCAATTTGATCCGATTGGCAGCCAGTCACTGCGCGCCTCGCTGGGTCCAACATCGCTGTCCGCGAGAGGGCTTGCCGATAGGAAAGTCCGGGGAGTGCACGCGTAGATTGGGCGAAAGATCCCAGCTCCTGACGGTCGGGGCTGCTGGTGGCATTGCCTCTTGCGTGTACTCGGCGTCGGGAACTGCAGCGGGTCGATGCGATCATCTTCAAGCACGTACCTGCCAAGCTCAGGCAGCATGGGCCAAACGTTAGGGCGCGGTTCGATACGTTGGTACGGAATTCGTGTCAACGGGCGCGAAAGTAGTGGAGAGCGGATTGGCGACAGCGTGGTGGTTACCCGCAACATGGGCGGCCAATGGATCTGAACAGTGAGCGTTCGTATCGCTGTCTACACAGGCGTTAAGTTCGAATCATGGCTCAATAGCTGTCAGGGCACATCGCGCAAACAATCAAGTGCCCACACTTGAGCCCAAGCCTGCTGGGCAAAAGGAGCCCGCCATGAACTCCACCACCAAACCCGACAAAAAAAGTGATTCCGAGCGCGCCGATGCTGCCCCCGGGACGGACGCCGCACGTCAGCACGATCTGACCGAGCAGACAGATCAGAAGAAGCAGGAGGAAAAACTGCGACAGTCCAACCAGATCGACAAGGGGCCTGCGGCGTGCAACCCACAGGGACGCCGATAAGCAGGCGCGCTCTGGTCGAATCGCGCGCTACGACTTGACCCAAGAGTGGGCGCAATCGATGAGCGCACGTCGACACTACATGGGGTAAGCACGTTCACGCGAGGCGGCGCCGTCACTTGGCGGTGGCGGCGGAGGCCTTGGCGCGTCCAAAGGGCAGGCTACGCACGATGACGTAGAACAGTGGAACGAAGAAAATACCCAGCGCGGTGGAGGCCAGCGTGCCGCCGAATACCCCGGTGCCGAGCGAATGTCGGCCTGCCGAACCCGCGCCGCTGCTGATCACCAGCGGCAACACGCCAAGCATGAAGGCCATGGAGGTCATCAGGATCGGCCGCAGGCGCATATGCGCGGCATGAACGACCGCCTGCAGCAGGGGTTGGCCTTGCTCTTCCAGCTCCTTGGCAAATTCAACGATAAGGATGCCGTTCTTCGCCGCCAGGCCCACCGTGGTCAACAGGCCAACCTGGAAGTAAACGTCGTTCTCCAAGCCGCGTAGCGTCGTGAGCAGCAATGCACCGACCACGCCAATCGGGACAGCCAGCATCACAGACAAGGGCACCGACCAGCTTTCATAAAGCGCCGCCAGGCACAGGAACACGAATAGCAGCGACACGCCGTAAAGCAACGGGGCCTGATTGCCCGCCAACCGCTCCTGGTAGGACATGCCCGCCCACGAGTAACCCATGCCAACAGGCAGCGCATCGGCCAGTTTCTCCATTGCCGCCATTGCCGTGCCGGAGCTGACCCCAGCGTTTGCTTCGCCACTGATTTCCATCGAACCGCTGCCGTTGAAGCGGGTCAGGATGGCGGGGGCGAACTCCCAGGACGAGGTGGAGAATGCCGAGAACGGCACCATCTGCCCATCGCTGTTGCGCACTGACCAACGGCCGATGTCGGCGGGCAGCATACGCGCTGCGGCTTCACCCTGCACATAGACCTTCTTGACCCGGCCGCGATTGATGAAGTCGTTGACATAGGTGCCGCCCAGTGCGGTGGACAGGGTGGCGTTGATGTCGCTCGTGGCCAGGTTCAGGGCACCGGCCTTGGCATCGTCGATCTGCACCTGGAAGCTCGGCGCGTCGCCCACCGCCGAATAGCGGACCTTGGCCAGTGCGGGATCCTGCGCGGCCGCCTTGAGCAGTTGCTCACGTGCAGCGACCAGCGCCTCGTGGCCTGCGCCGCCAAGGTCTTGCAGCTCGAAGGTGAAGCCACCGGTCTGGCCCATGCCGGGAATGCCGGAGGGCGTGACCGCAAAGATCTGTGCGTCCGGGATACTGGCCAGGGCCTTGGTGATGCGCACGCCAACGTCCTGCGCGCTGGCGCTGCGTTCGGACCAATCCTTGAGGCGAATGAAGGCCTGCGCGGAGTTCTGCGAGCTGTTGCCACCGCCGCCACCCGAGCCAGCATTGGCCATGATGGTGGATACCTCCGGCTGCTTCAGCGCGTAGTCGGTGAGCTGCGCCATCACCGCCTGCGTGCGTTGCATGGTGGTCCCCGAGGGCAGTTTCACCTGCACGATCAAGGTGCCCTGGTCCTCGGCTGGCAGGAAAGAGGTGGGCAGGCGCCAGAACAGCACGGCCATCACTACCAGAAGCAGCGCGTAACCCGCCAGGCCCAATGCGCGCCGGCCGAGCAGGCGCTGCACGCCGTGCTGGTAACGTTCCGCGCCGGCGTCGAAGCGCCGGTTGAAGCCCTGGAAGAAGCGCCCAAGACGGCCGCGATGCACGGCATGACCGTCCGGGCCCGGTGCGACCAGCAAGGTGGCGCACAGGGCAGGGGTGAGCGTCATTGCCACCAGTACCGACAGGATCATCGCCGAAGCAATGGTTACCGAGAACTGGCGGTAGATCATGCCGGTGGAGCCGCCAAAGAACGCCATCGGCAGGAACACGGCCGTCAATACCAAGGCGATGCCGACCAGCGCGCCGGTGATCTGCTGCATCGACTTGCGGGTGGCATCGCGGGCGGAAAGGCGCTCGGTACTCATCACCCGCTCGACGTTCTCCACCACCACAATGGCATCGTCCACCAGCAGGCCAATGGCCAGCACCATCGCGAACATGGTGAGGGTGTTGATGGAATAGCCCAGCATCGACAGCACGCCAAAGGTGCCCATCAACACCACTGGCACTGCAACTGCCGGTATCAGCGTTGCGCGCCAGCTCTGCAGGAACAGGTACATGATCAGCACCACCAGCACGATGGCCTCGATCAGGGTCTTTACGACTTCCTCGATCGATATCCGTACGAACGGCGTGGTGTCCATGGCCACCTGGTATTGCAGGCCGGTGGGGAAGAACGGCTTGAGCTGGTCCAGACGGGCTTGCACAGCCTCGGCAACCTGCAAGGCATTGGCGCCACTGGCCAGCTCGATGCCCATGCCGGCCGCGGGTTTGCCGTTGAAGGTCGAGGAGACGTTGTAGCTTTCACCGCCCAGTTCCACCGTGGCGACATCGGACAGATGCACCACAGCCCCGCTGGGGTCGGACTTGACCACTACCTTGCGGAACTGTTCGGCCGACTGCAACCGACTACGCGCGGTGACGGTGACGTTCAAGCCTTGTTCGTCCACTGCTGGCAGGGCGCCGAGCTGGCCGGACGATACATCGGCATTCTGCGCGCTGATCGCGGCGCTGATGTCCGATGGCATCAACGAGTAGGTACGCAGCTTTTCCGGGTCCAGCCAGATGCGCATTGCATACTGCGCGCCCATGACCTGCACGTTGCCGACGCCGGAAACCCGGCTGACGGGGTCCTGCACCGAAGACACCATGTAGTCGGCGATGTCGTTCTTCAGCATCGAGCCATCGGCCGAGCTGAAGGCCACCACCATGAAGATGTTGCCGGAAGACTTGGTGACGGTGACGCCGGTGTTCTTCACCGCATCGGGCAGCTTGGCCTGTGCCTGCTGCATCTTGTTCTGCACCTGCATCTGCGCGGTATCGGCGTCGGTACCTGACTCGAAGGTCAAGGTGATCTGCGCGCTGCCCGATGAGCTGCTGCTGGACGACATGTACATCAGGTTGTCGACACCGGTCATCTGTTGCTCGATGACCTGGGTGACCGCGTTTTCAACGGTCTGTGCCGAGGCACCCGTGTAGTTGGCGCGGATGGAGACCGATGGCGGGGCGATGTCCGGGTATTGCTCCAAGGGCAGCGAGGTCACCGCCAGCATGCCGGCCAGGGTGATGACGATGGCGATGACCCAGGCGAAGATGGGGCGGTCAATGAAGAAACGTGCCATGTCGGTGCCTTACTTCGCCGTCGCCGCGGTTTCTGCTGCTGTGCCGCCCGCGCTTGCGGGCTGCACCTTCACGGCGTCGCCAGCGCTGGCCTTGCTGCCGTTGGCAACGATCAACTGTTGCCCGGCGGTGAGCCCGCCGGTGACCACCCACTGATCCTTGATGGCGTCGCTGACCTGGATGACCTGTTCGAGCACCTTGCCGTTGGCACCCACCAGCTTCACCGTGGCCTCTCCCTTGGAGTTGCGTGATACCGCGCTCTGCGGCACCAGGATGGCGTTGTCGTTGATGGCCATTGGCAGCACCGCGCGCACGTACATACCGGGTAGCAGCATGCCGTCCGGGTTTGGCACCACCGCACGCAAGGTCACGTTGCCGGTGCCAGGGTCCACCGCAGTGCCTACAAACTCCAGCGTGCCAGTGTGGGCATAGGTGCTGCCATCCTCCAGCGTCACGCTGACCTGGGCCTTGCCGTCCACCGACTGCAGGCCACCGGCAGCCAGTTGCTTGCGCAATGCCAGCAGCTGCGCACTGGTCTGGCTGACATCGACGTAGATGGGGTCCATCTGTTGAATGGTGGTCAGTGCGGTGACCTGGTCGGCGCTGACCAGGGCACCCGGGGTATAGGTGGAGATGCCGATGCGGCCTGCAATCGGGGCGCTGATGCGGGTGTAGTCCAGGTTGATCCGCGCGGCCTGCAGGCCGGCGCGGGCGGCCACGACCGTGGCCTCTGCCTGACGCAATGCGGACAATGCATCTTCACCGTCCTGCTGGCTGATGGCCTCCTGCTTGACCAGGATCTCGTAACGGTTGGCCTTGGGCCGTGCCGAGATCACCGTGGCTTCGGCCTGCGCCAGGACGCCGCGGGCATTGTCGTAGGCGGCCTGGTAGGGTGCGGGGTCGATCTGGTAGAGCACTTGCCCTGCTTTGACCAGCTCACCTTCGGTGAACAAGCGCTTCTGGATGATGCCGCTCACCTGGGGGCGAACGTCCGAGTTCATGAACGCCACGGTGCGGCCAGGCAGGGTCTGCTCCATCGCCATGCGCTGCGGGGTGATGCGCTGTACCGAGACGGTCACTTCCTTGGGCTGGTTCTCCGGCTTGGCCGAGCAGGCCACGAGCAGAGTGCAGGCCAGCAATGCCAAGGGAGCCAAGGTGATGCGGTGGAGATCGGTAACAGACATGCAGGCAGCGCTCGGTGTGTTCCAGGCGGCTAGGGTGCTGGGCAAATGTGCAGCAAATATGGAATTTCCCTGGCAAGCCTTGCGTTGTCGGGCGCTGGCGCAGCTAATGCACCCATGAGCGCCGCAACCTTGACCCCCGCATGAGAGTTGGAATCGCCGCCAAGATGTTCTGCGCCATGCTCGTTGTGTGCGCGGTGGCATTGCTGGTCAATGGCGTGGCCGGCAAGATCCTGTTCGAGCGTGGCTTCCTGGGCTATCTCAACGGACAGGGCGTTGGGCGGATGGAACACCTGCTTCCCCACCTTCGCGCCGAGTACCTGCGCCACGGTGATTGGGAATTTGTCCGTGGTCAGCGCAGGGTCTGGTTCCGCATGATCCGCCCCAATGTCGGCGACACCACCGACGAGGCCCTGCTGACATCGCCACCGTTGTCCGACCAGACCGGCGCCGTGGCCCGGTTCGCGCTGCTCGATGCGCAGGGCCAACGGGTGATCGGCAATGAGGATGTGGATGCCAGCGCCTATCGCCGCGCCATCGTCGTCAATGGCAAGACGGTGGGTTGGATTGCGATGGTGCCGTTCGAAAAGGTGCTGGCGCGCAACGAACAGAAGTTCGTGCAGGGCCAGCTGCGCCGTTGGTGGGCCATCAGTATTGCGTCGGTACTGGCGGCGGGTGTACTGGCCTGGCTGCTGATACGTCCGTTGCGGCGCCGTATCAACAGTTTGGGCGCGGCCACGCACCAATTGTCCGGTGGTGACTATTCCACCCGCATCACGCCGGGCAACGACGATGAGCTTGGCCGCCTGGCGCAGGACTTCAACCGCATGGCCAGCACGCTGGAGCATAGCGAGCAGGCCCGGCGCGAGTTCATGGCCGATATCTCGCACGAGCTGCGCACGCCGCTGTCTGTACTGCGGGCGGAGATGGAGGCCATCCAGGACGGTATCCGTCCGATGACCCCGGCCTCGCTGCTGCCCTTGCAGGGCGAAGTGCGACAACTGGGCAAGCTGATCGATGACCTGCACGATCTGGCCCTCACCCAATCCGGAGAGCTCGCCTATGTGCGCCATTCATTGGATCTGGGCGAGGTACTCGGTGGCGTGCTGGATGGAATGCGCGGGCGCTTTGTTGCTGCTGACCTGGCCTTGGTAGTACCGGCGCGATCGGAGCCGTTGCCGGTGACGGGGGATGAGCGCCGCCTGCAGCAGCTGTTCGCCAACCTGCTGGAGAATGCCTTGCGCTACACCGACAACGGGGGCTCGGTTGTGGTGCAGGCGGAGCGCGCCGAGGGCAGGGCGCAGGTGGTGATAGAAGACAGCGCACCGGGTGTGGATGCCGGCAAGCATCAGCGTCTGTTTGAACGCTTTTACCGGGCAGAAGCCTCGCGCAACCGCGCCAGTGGTGGCAGCGGCCTGGGCTTGGCGATCTGCCGCAATATCGTGCTCGCGCACGGCGGCGATATTCAAGCGCAATCTTCCGCGCTGGGCGGCCTGCGCATCGTCGTCCGCTTTCCACTGAACACATGAAAACGTATCCGGACAGCCCTGGCCGTGTCCTGGTGGTCGAAGACGAACCGCGATTGGCTGCGGTGCTGCGTGACTATCTGCACGCAGCGGGCTATGCCAGTGACTGGGTCGCCGACGGCGATGCGGTGATGGATGCTTTCCGCACGCAACGTCCCGAGCTGGTGTTGTTGGACCTGATGTTGCCCGGCCGCGACGGGGTGGACCTGTGCCGGGCTATACGCAGTGAGAGTGAGGTGCCGGTGATCATGGTCACCGCGCGCGTGGAGGAGATCGACCGCCTGCTCGGGCTTGAGGTTGGTGCCGACGATTACATCTGCAAGCCCTTCAGCCCCAAGGAAGTCATTGCCCGGGTGGGCGTGGTGCTGCGCCGCTACCGCCACACTCCGCCAGAGCGCATGGGTGATGGTCTGTCCATTGATGAGGCGGGCAACCGCGCATTGCTGCAGGGTCAGGCGCTGGACCTGACCGCGGTGGAGTTCCGCCTGCTGCGCACACTGTCCAAGAGCCCAGGGCGGGTCTGGTCGCGGGAGCAGTTGCTGGACCATATCTACGAGGACCACCGCGTGGTCACCGACCGCACCGTGGACAGCCATATCCGCAACCTGCGCCGCAAGCTGCGCGATGCGGGCCTGCCTGATGAAAGCGTGCGTTCGATCTATGGGGTGGGCTACAGCTATGAGCCGCCGTTGGCCGCTGGCGCAACGGAATAGGGCGAGGGTCCGCAGTAACGGCTGCTATGTTGCGGTGCAAGGTAAACCGTCGATGCCGACCGTCTCCGTGGCTGTGCCGTGTTTCACATGGACATGATCGGGTTTCCCGTTAGCTAGCGGGCACCCATAGTCGGGATTCCACCCGTGGCCCTGCGCTGGAGTCGCAAACGAATGGTCTGGACTATTCTGCTGACCGCCCTCGTCACGTTGCTGGTGGCCGTGGTTGCGATGAACTTCAAAACCTCGGAAAAGAAGCTCGAGCGCAAGATCGAGCATCTCTACGCTGCCGATGATCCGCAATTCCGCCGTGAAATGGGTGTGTTGCTGGGCCCCGGTCTGGTACCTGGCAACAGGGTTACCGATCTGGAGAACGGCGATGAGATCTTCCCGGCGATGCTCGAGTCCATCCACTCGGCGCAGAAGACCATCACCTTCGAGACCTACATCTACTGGTCTGGCGAAGTAGGCCAGGAGTTTGCCGATGCCTTGGTCGAGCGTGCCCGCGCCGGGGTGAAGGTCAAGGTGATGGTGGACTGGATGGGCAGCTTGAAGATGGACAGCAGCCTGCTCGACCAGATCAAGAATGCCGGCGTTGAGGTGCACCAATACCGTCCATTGAAGTGGTACAACCTTGGACGCCTGAACAACCGCACCCACCGCAAACTATTGGTAATTGACGGCAAGGTGGGGTTTACGGGGGGTGTTGGCGTTGCCGACCAATGGAACGGTCACGCCCAGGACGGCGAACATTGGCGGGATATGCATTTCAAGATCGAAGGTCCGGTGGTGGCGCAGATCCAGGCTGCGTTCAACGACAACTGGATCAAGACGACCGGCGAGGTACTCAACGGCCCGGATTATTTCCCGCCGGTTGCACCTGCCGGCGAGATGGACGCGCACATGTTCGTGGCCTCTCCAGCGGGTGGCAGCGAGAGCATGCATCTGATGTACCTGATGGCCATTGCTGCCGCAGCAAAGAGCATCGACCTGCAGGCGGCCTATTTTGTGCCCGACGACCTGATCATCAAGGCCTTGATCGCTGCCCGTCAGCGCGGGGTGCGGGTTCGCGTCACGGTGCCCGGCAAGCATATCGACTCGGAGACCGTCCGCCTTGCATCGAAGGCGCACTGGGGCGAATTGCTGCAGGCAGGCGTTGAGATCTACGAGTACCAGCCCACGATGATGCACAACAAGTTGCTGATCGTGGATGGGGTGATGACGTCCGTGGGCTCGACCAACTTCGATGTGCGCAGCTTCCGGCTCAACGACGAAGCCAGCCTCAATATCTATGACGCGGCCTTCGCCGCGCGGATGACCGAGGTGTTTGAAGAGGATCTGAAGCCCACGGTGCAGTACACCTACGCGATGTGGGCGCAACGTCCCTTGAAGGAAAAACTGTTTGAGAAGTTCATCCTGCCGATGAAGTCGCAGCTGTAAGCGGGCAATCCGCTGAGGCGTTGCAGTTGCCGGCTGCCGCTGGACGACGGCAGCGCGCTCACGAAGTCTGCTTGCGCTTCTGTTTGGGATCGGCGGTACTGCCGACAGAAGAGCGGGCCACCAATTGATGCGGAAGCACGTGGTTGACGATCACGCGGGCTGCGCTGGGCACCCGTCGGATCTCGCGCAGCAGGATGTCGATGGCTGCGTCGGCCATCGCCGCCACCGGCTGGTGGATGGTGGTCAGTTCGGGCCAGACCATGGTGGATGCGGAGGTATCATCGAAGCCCACCACCGACAGGTCGCCCGGTACATCCAGCCCACGCCGATGGGCGACGGAAACCACGGCAGCGGCCATATCGTCGTTGCTGGCAAAGACCGCGGTCGGCGGATTGCGCATTGCAAGCAGGCGCTCGGCAGCCTCCAGCCCAGAGCGGTAGGTAAAGTAGCCGGGCTGCACCAACTTGTCGTCGTACGCGATCCCGGCCTCGGCCAACGCATCCCGGTAACCCTGCCAGCGGTGCGCGCTGGCGGTCTGGTTCGGGTCGCCCTTGATGTAGCCGATGCGCGTATGCCCATGCGCGATCAGGTGGGACACCATGTCATGGCTGGCGCGGTGGTCATCGATGCGCACGCAGGAGATGCTGTCACTGAAATGGCCGGAAGCGATCGACACAACGGGCACGCCAGCCTGCGAGAACTCCTCGACGATGGTCCTGGACTCGCATAGCGGCGGCGGCAGGATCACCCCGGCAACACTGTTGGCCAGCTGCCGAGCCGCCGCGCGGCGCCCCTTGGTATCCAGTTCATCCCAGGTCGAAATCACCAGTTGCGCCGCCGCACGGGTGGAGCCACGCAGGGCGCCCACCAGCAATTCGCGCAGGTAGCTTGAGCTGGGGTTGGTATAGATCAGGGCGATGCACGTGTGCTGCGCGGTGGCCAGCGCGCTTGCCGCCAGGTTGGGCCGGTACCCCAGTTCGTCCACGCTGCGCATGACCCGCTCGCGATTGGCCTGGCGTACGCCTGCATGACCGTTGATGACGCGCGAGACGGTCATCGGTGAAACGCCTGCGTGCGCAGCCACCTCGTCGATCGTGATGGCGCCCCCTTTGCGGCGCATGGCCTTGTTGGCTTTCTTCACGCAAATAGTTCCATTTGATTCGATCAAGAGGACCCGTCGTTGGCGATTATCTGCGCTAAACCCCGTGCTGTGGGTGATTGCGGTGCTTCTGGCGGGGCTGGCTGCAGGCTCGGCTTGGCAGCCTGGCCGGCTTTGCTGCGCTGCACGGTGACAAGCGAGAACGCAGGTGATTAGTCTGCGCACCGACGCAATGGTAGCGCTACCAACATCTTGGCCGACTCGGTGGCCAGGGCGCCTTCTCTTGACCACGCCGTCGTCCAGCAAGCTTGAAAGCGAGTTTGAAGCGCGGTGCGTTTGGGTGCACCGCGATAGTCGGTTTGGAAGACGGGCCTCGCCCGCGCGTGCCCCCGGGGAGGGGGTGGTACATCCATTCGAACGTATGTCAGAGAGGACATTCATGAGCGCTTGCACTTTCCGTAGAACTCCAGACCTGAGGATCAGTTCATGAGCCGGAAGTTGGCGAAGTTCAAATCCAGGGCCATGTTCACCTTCGTCGGAGGTGTTCTGGTCATCAATCCTGCATTCGGCCAGGAGGCGTCGACGCCTGCGCCCGTGGCCCAGCAGCAACAAGCCCAACCGCAGGCGACACAGTTGGATGCCGTGCAGGTAACGGGAATCCGCAACAGCCTCAGCCAGGCGATGGACATCAAGCGCGACTCCGCGGGTGTCGTCGATGCGATCAGCGCTGAAGATATCGGCAAGTTTCCCGATACCAACCTCGCCGAATCCCTTCAGCGCATCACCGGCATCTCGATTGAACGCCGTGATGGCGAAGGCGCGCAGGTCACCGCCCGCGGCTTCGGCCCGCAGTTCAACATGGTCACCCTCAATGGCCGGCAGATGCCGGGTGCCGATGCGTTTGGTGCAGCTGGTCAGGTCGCCATCGGTGGCGTCGACGGCGGCACCCGTGCATTCAACTTTGCCCAGCTTGCGGCAGAGGCCATCAATGGCATCGAGGTCTACAAGACCAGCCAGGCCCAGGTGCCCAGCGGTGGCATCGGCGCAACCATCAATATCCTGACCTCGCGACCGTTCGATCATGAAGGCATCGTTGCCAGCGCCGGTGCCAAGGTCGTGTCCGACCAGAGCCAGCCATTCGACAACGACCTGACCCCGGAACTGTCCGGCATCTTCAGCTACAGCAACCCTGAAAAGACCTTCGGCGTCAGCCTCAGTGCGAGCCAGCAGAAGCGCAAGGGCGGCTCGGTGCAGGCCACTGAAAACTATTGGAACGTACAGCCCTGGACCGGGACGATGCCGGGCAATCCGACGGTGGTCAATGCGCCGGCGATTGGCCAGTTGTATGCGCGCCCGAACGATCTGCGCTATGCGTTCTCCGAGTTCGAACGTGAGCGCGTCAATGGCCAGGCCGTGCTGCAGTTCGCTCCGATTGACAGCCTGACCCTGACCTTGGATTACACCTACTCGACCAACGAGATCACCGAGAACCGAGGTGAGCAGGGGATGTGGTTGCAGAACAGCAACTACACCGACGTCGAGTTTGACACCAGCGGTGCCATTGCCACGCCTGTCTACATCCGTGAGATCGCTGGCACCAAGGACTTCGGTCTGGAACAGCAGCGCAGCATGCAGAAGTACAAGCTGGGATCGCTGGGCCTGAACGCGGTCTGGAATGTCAGCGACAGGTTCAAGCTCAGCTTTGATGCGCACAACTCGAAGAATGAAAGCCGGCCGAATGATCCACTGACCGGCGGCGGCTCCATCTTCATGAGCATCGCCGGAACCAACAACTGCACCACCGGCCCGCATTGTGGTGGCTCCTGGGTGCAGGAGCTCAACTTCAACAACGGCCTGCCGGTCGGCACCCAGACCTGGTACCCGACCACGGCCGATGCCATTGCCGGAACCAATGGCGTGGTCAACCCGGGTTTTGCCGAAGGCGAGATCGGTTCGCAGGTGCTGCGCGTCAATTCGCAAACCCAGATCAGCGAGATCAAGCAGGCACGCGTCGACGGCGAGTGGAGTTTTGACCAGGGACGCTTCCAGTTCGGTGTGGACAGCAACAAGTCGTCCACGCACCGGATCCAGGCAGCCGAGGCTTATTCCACCCTGGGCGATTGGGGTGTGGCCAACGTCGACGGCGACGTCGCTGGCGGACTCATGGATCTGCTGCAGCCGGTCAACATCGTTGGCTTGTTCGACGATTACAACGCCAGCAGCTGGTCTGCATGGCGGGGCAACGCTGGGCAATTGGCGCAGTGGGCGGCAGGCCAGTACGGCGTGGGCCTGGGCGTGAGTCCGCAGCGTGCGGCCGACAACCTGGTGGAGGAGAAGACCAAGTCGGCGTACTTCCAGGTTGAACTGGATGGCCAGTTGGGCGGCATGCGCACCAATACGCGGTTGGGTGTGCGCTATGAAACCACTGACATCGTGTCGACGTCGGTCATCGCCATCCCCGAGTCCATCGAATGGCAGGCCAACAACGACTTCCGTGTTGTCCTGTCTGACGAGCAGCAGCCATTCAGCGAGAAGGCCAAGTACAGCTACATCCTGCCCAACCTGGATTTCAGTATCGACTTCACCGATGAGCTGAAAGGCCGTGCTTCATTCGGAAAGAGCATTGCACGCGCGCCGTATGGCAACCTCTATGCCGGCCCGGGCGCACAGCAACCGTTCGGCTCGGTGTTGATCGATCCGTCCTCGCGGGCCAGCGGCAACGCGCAGAACCCCAGCCTGAAGCCGTTGGAGTCGGACAACCTGGATCTGGGCGTGGAGTGGTATTTCGCCGACGCCAGCTACGTGTCGTTGACATACTGGAACAAGTCCGTCGACAACTTCATCGGCAACACGATCGAGCAGGAAAGCCTGTATGGGTTGACCGATCCGACCTCCGGTCCGGATGCGCAGGCGGCCCTGGCCTTCCTGACCAGCGCGGCCTGCGTCACCCAGGTAGGTGCCGCCAATGCGGCAGCGTGCTCGGCCAACGACACCTCCTTGTTCACGGCCCTGGCGTTGTTGCGCAACAATCCAGCCGGTCTTGGGGCTTACAACGGCACCGATGCGCAGGTGCTCGCGACCGAGGCGGCTTACGACCTGCACGGGCAGGCCGATGACCCGTTGTACATGTTCAACGTCAACCGCCCGATCAACCAGAACCAATCCAAGCTGCATGGCTGGGAACTGGGTGGTCAGTACTTCTTCGGTGATACGGGCTTCGGCGTGCTCGCCAACTACACCGTGGTTCGTGGCGATGTTGGCTACGACAATGGCGGCGATCCGAGTATCGATCAGTTCTCGCTTACCGGCCTGAGCGACACCGCCAATGCCATGCTCATGTACGAAAAGTATGGCTGGTCGGTGCGTCTGGCCTGGAACTGGCGTGATGAGTACCTGATTCTCGCCAACCAGGGCTCCAGCCGAAATCCCTACTACGTGGAAGAGTATGCCCAGTGGGATCTCAGCGTGAACTACGCGCTCAATGACCATTGGTCGTTCGGCCTGGAGGCGATCAACCTGACCGGTGAGGACGTGCGCTGGCGCTCGCGTACCTCGCAGATGATCGTGAAGCTGGCAGACCAGAGCCCGCGCTACATGCTCGGTGTCCGCTACAAGTTCTGAATGTGAGACCGGCGTCTTCCTTCGGGAAGGCGCCACCGGTACCGCTGCGGAAGCAGCGGTACCTTCTTGGGACACGGCGCTTGTCCGGGCCGGCATACGCATCAGCCGCCGGCGCCAGCATGCCGGCGCACGGCTCCTGATTGGATTGGACGACACCATGGCCCGTTACGAAATGCTCAACAACATCGCCCACCGTGACCTGCGCGTGTCCACCGGGTTCGGGCCGGAGTTCGGTGATGAGGTCGGTATGGTGCCGGCATACCCGAGCGAGTTCGCCGAGTTGCAACGCGAGTATCCGATCTTCCTGCGCAAGGACACTGCCACCGGCGATTGGCAATCCGTTGCCTTGCTGGGTTTCGAGCAGCACGAAAACCTGTTCCTGCACGATGGCCGCTGGAATGCCGCCTACCTGCCCGGGGCTGCGGCCAAGGGGCCGTTCCTGATCGGGTTCCAGGAGCACCAGGTCGACGGCGTGCTTACCCAGGAAGCAGTGATGCACGTGGATCTGGACCACCCGCGCGTGAACGCGATTGCCGGCGAGCCGGTATTCCTGCCGCAGGGCGGCAATAGTCCCTATCTTGATCACATCGCAGGCGTGTTGCGTGGCATCCACGACGGCAGTGCCTTTGGTGCCGACATGTTTGCCATGCTCGACAAGGCAGGCCTGATCCAGCCGATCAAGCTCGACGTGCAGATCGATCAACAGCACCGCGTGGGCGTCAACGGCCTGCACGCAATTGATCGCGATCGCTTGGCGGAGCTGGATGGCCCGGTACTGGCCGAACTCAACCGAGCCGGTTACCTGGAAGGTGCCTATCTGATGCTGGCCTCATTGCATAACATGCGGCGCCTGATCGCCGAAAAGCAGCGACGCCTGCGGGCGCAGGATGGCGCCGCACCGGTGGGCAGGAACTGAGCGATGTTGCACGGCATTGCCATGCGGACACTGGAGGGCCTTGATCCGGCGGCGCTGCCGATGGACGCCTTGGTGAGCGCCGGCGAGCCGGTGGTGCTACGCGGCATTGCCCGCGAATGGGACTTGGTCCAGGCCGGGCTGCAGTCCACCCAACGGGCGCTCGCCTATCTGCGCGACTTCGATGCCGGCGTGCCTGTCCAGTATTCGTTCGGCGGCCCGGAGATCGAGGGTCGCCCGTTCTACAACGCTGATTTCACCCAGTTGAACTTCGAAGTCCGGCGCGGGCTGCTCAGCCAGGTGCTGGATGAAATTGCAGACAATCTGCAGGTCAAACGGCCGCCCACGTATTACGTTGCTTCGTTGTTGATCGAGCGGGCGCTGCCGGGCTTCGCACAAGCCAATGATACCGGCCTGGCGCAACACGGTATCAATGCCTCGGCTAGCATCTGGATCGGCAATCGCGTGACCGCATCCTGCCATTACGACACCCCGGACAACCTGGCGTGCTGCGCGGTCGGGCGGCGCCGGTTCACCGTATTTCCGCCCGAGCAGATCGACAACCTGTATCCAGGGCCCTTGGAACCGACGCCCGGTGGGCAGGTCGTCAGCGTGGTTGATTTCGACCAGCCGGATTTCAGCCGTCATCCCCGATTCCGCGATGCGCTGGCCACGGCGCGGACGGCGGTGCTTGAGCCGGGCGATGCGATCTTCATCCCCAGCATGTGGTGGCACCACGTGCGCAGCCTTGAGCCGTTCAACGTGCTGGTGAACTACTGGTGGCGCAACTCGCCAGCGTTCCTGCCGTCGCCGCTGTCGGCGCTGCAGCACGCAACGTGGGCCGTGCGCGATCTGCCCGAGCGCGAGAAGCAGGCGTGGGCAAAGATCTTCGAGTACTACGTGTTCGGGCCGGGCGAGCGGGCAGGGGAACACCTCCCGCAGGCAGCCCGGGGCGAACTTGCACCCTTCGACGAGACGCAGGCGCGACGAATGCGCGCCATGCTGCTGGGTCGACTCAACCGCTGATCGGGAGCACTGCTTTGAACGCTGCAAACACGACAGAAGGGCGTATCCGCAAGGTTGTCATCGCTGGCGGTGGCACCGCGGGGTGGTTGGCTGGCTGCGCGTTGTCACACCAGTTCCGCGATCAGCTGGACATCACCCTGGTGGAGTCCGAGCAGATCGGCACCGTGGGGGTAGGTGAGTCAACCGTGCCACCCATCCGCACATTCCACCGCTTCCTGCAGATCGATGAGCAGGAGTTCCTGCGCGCGGTAGCCGGCACGTTCAAGCTTTCAATCTCGTTCGAGAACTGGCGGCGGCCCGGGGAGCGCTTCTTCCATCCATTCGGCACCATCGGGCAGGGCACCTGGGCGACCCCATTCCACCACTTCTGGCTGGACAGCCTGCGCCGCGGCATGCCGTCGGACCTGGGCGACTTCTGCTTGGAGACCGTGGCATCGCGGGGCGACCAGTTCTCCCTGCAGACCCAGCCGCAGGCGAGCTACGCCTATCACTTCGACGCCGGGCTGTACGCGAAATTCCTGCGTGGCAAAGCCGAGGCGCACGGCCTGCGCTGGGTTGAAGGCAAGATCCGCGAGGTCAGACAGCATGCGCATGACGGCTCGGTGCAGGCACTGGTACTTGAAGATGGCCAGGTCATCGAAGGCGACCTGTTCATTGACTGCACCGGCTTCCGCGGCGTCTTGACCGAGCAGACCTTGCATACCGGCTACGAGGACTGGCATGAGTGGCTGCCAAGTGATCGCGCCGTTGCCGTGCAGACCGAAGCGGTGGGCCCGCCCGTACCCTATACCCGCGCCATCGCGCATGAGGCGGGGTGGCGCTGGCATATCGCACTCCAGCACCGGGTTGGCTGCGGGCTGGTGTTCTCCAGTCGGCACATGTCCGATGACGAAGCGCAGGCCAAGCTGCTGCGCGATGTCGGTGCGCCGCCGCTGCGTGATCCTTGGCTGGTGCCGTTCCGCAGCGGACGCCGACTGAAGGCGTGGAACAAGAACGTGGTGGCGCTGGGTCTGGCCAGTGGCTTCATCGAACCGCTGGAATCGACCAGCATCCACCTGACCATCAGCGCGGTGGTGCGCTTGATCCAGTTGTTCCCGTTCGACGGTATCAGCCCGTCGCTGGTGGCGTTGTACAACGACGTCAGCCGGCAGGAGATGGAGCACGTGCGTGACTTCATCATCCTGCACTACCACGCAACACAGCGCGACGAGCCGATGTGGAAGGCCTGTCGGGAAATGGCCTTGCCTGAATCCCTGGATATCCGGCTGCGGGCCTGGCGCGAACGCGCGCATGCCTGGCAGGATCCGGGCGAATTGTTCCGGGTGGAGTCCTGGACCAGTGTGTTGTTGGGCCAAGGGATCCAGCCAGGAAGCCCGCACCCGCTGGCACGTGCCTTGGGTGATGCGGACCTGCGCACCCTGTTGAACGGGATTCGACAACCGGTGCAGCAGGCTGTGACGCAGATGCCTTCGCAGGCCGATTTCATCGAGCGCTACTGCAAGGCCGCGCCGGAAGTATGGCGACCGAAGCCGGTGCCGGCATAGCGGGGGGTGGTGACACATGCAACTGAAGCAAGTACTGGGGTTTTGCATCGCAGCACGCTTTTTCGGCGGCGGCTGGGTACAGTGCGATAACGCGATCGGCGGCATGTAGTGCGCGAAGAAGGAGGTGTTGGACGTGCCTCCTTTTTTAAACAAGCAAAATGGTAGCGCTACCTTTTAACCAAGCGGAGACGGTTTCGATGGATCTGGTTGCGGGAATCGATGCGGGTACGCAGAGCCTGAAAGTGGTGGTCTACGATCCCGCGGGGCGTATCATCGTTGCGACAGCCAGCGTGCCACTGGAACTATCCAGCGCGGCCGATGGCAGCCGCGAACAGCAGCCGGCGGATTGGGTAGCGGCGCTGCACGCGTGCTTTCGTGACATCGATCCGTCGCTGCGTGCGCGCATTGTCGCCTTGTCGGTTTCGGGCCAACAACATGGCTTCGTCGCCGTCGATGCAGCGGGTCAGGTACTGGCGCCAGCCAAGCTGTGGTGCGACACCAGCACATCGGTGGAGTGCACGACGATCATGGACGCGGTTGGCGGCAAGGCCCGTGCGATCGCACTTGCCGGCAATCCGATCCTCACCGGTTATACCGCTTCCAAGTTGCCTTGGACGAAGACGCATCGGCCGGATGCCTACGCGCGGCTTGCGACCATTCTGTTGCCGCATGACTACCTCAATTTCGTGTTGACCGGTCAGCGATTCTGCGAGTACGGCGACGCATCGGGAACCGGTTGGCTCGATGTGCGTAGCCGCACCTGGTCCAACGCGCTGCTGCAGGCGACGGATCCGGAGCGCGATCTTGCCGGCTGCCTGCCGCCGCTGGCCATGCCCGACGCGCTGTTCGACATCGACCCGACGACGGCAACGGCGTTGGGCGTGCCGGCGACGGTAAAGGTGGCCGTGGGCGGTGGCGACAACATGATGGCGGCCATCGGCACCGGCTGTGTGGTCCCGGGGCGCCTGGCGATGAGCCTGGGAACGTCGGGCACCTTGTTTGCCTATTCCGACACGCCGGTGGTTGACGCTGAGGGGGCATGGGCCGCGTTCTGCTCTTCCACCGGTGGTTGGCTACCGCTGATCTGCACGATGAACTGCACCGTGGTGACCGAACAGGTGGCAGCGGCATTCGGCTTCAGTACGCGCGATGGCGATATGCACCTGCGGACGACAGCGCCCGGCGCCGACGGCTTGGTGATGCTGCCCTTCCTCAACGGCGAGCGCACGCCCGACCTGCCGTTCGGCAAGGGCGTACTGGCGGGCCTGGACACCACCAACATGACGCCGGCGCACATCTACCGTGCAGCCATGGAAGGTGCGACGTTCAGCCTCAAGTACGGCTACGACGCCTTTGTCCGCGCCGGCATGGAGTTCGAACGCATCGTGCTGACCGGCGGTGGCAGCAACAGCGCCGCCTGGCGACAGCTGGTGGCCGATGTATTCGGTCTGCCCGTGGATGTGCCGACCCAGCCAGAAGGCGCTGCGTTTGGAGCAGCGTTGCAGGCACTGTGGGCACTGGGCGTTTCTCGCGGTGACCCAGCCTCGATAGCCGACATCGCCGAACGACACGTTGCGGTCGATCCGGTGCTGTCGGCGCGGCCGGATGTTGAACGCACCCAGGCCTACGCCACGGCCTATACCCGTTTCCTGAGACACCTCGACGCCATCACGCCGCTGCAGCGCGGCTGATGTCCCTCTCCGCGACACCTCGCACAACCACAGGAATTCGCAGCATGAGCACCCAACCCTTCATCGGCGCCAAGGAATACTTCCCCGGTATCGGCCGCATTCCGTTCGAGGGACGCGGCTCGGACAACCCGCTGGCGTTCAAGGTCTACGACGCCAGCAAAATCGTCGGCGGCAAGACCATGCAGGAGCACCTGCGCTTCGCGGTCTGCTACTGGCACACCTTCTGCAACGCCGGCCACGACCCGTTCGGCCCAGGTACCCGTCACTTTCCGTGGGAGGCGGGCTCGCCGATGGCGACTGCCGAGGCAAAGGTCGACGCAGCGTTCGAGTTTTTCACCAAGCTGGGCGTGCCGTACTGGTGCTTCCACGATATCGACCTGGCACCGGATGCCGATGACATTGGCCAGTACGAGAAGAACCTCAAGCACATGGTCGGCCTGGCCAAGGCGCGGCAGGACGCGACCGGGATGAAGTTGCTGTGGGGCACCGCCAACCTGTTCTCGCATCCGCGCTACATGAACGGCGCATCCACCAATCCTGATTTCGCCGTGGTCGCGCGTGCGGCAGTGCAAGTGAAGGCGGCGTTGGAGGCCACCGTCGAGCTGGGCGGCGAACATTATGTGTTCTGGGGCGGCCGCGAAGGCTATGCCTCACTGGTAAACACCCAGATGAAGCGCGAGGTGGATCATTTTGCGCGCTTCCTGACCATGGCCCGCGACTACGGCCGCAGCATCGGGTTGAAGGGCAACTTCCTGATCGAGCCCAAGCCGATGGAACCGATGAAGCACCAGTACGACTTCGACAGCGCGACGGTGGCCGGTTTCCTGAAGGAGCACGGTCTGGAAAAGGACTTCAAGCTCAACATCGAGGCCAACCACGCCACGCTGTCCGGCCACACCTTTGAGCATGACCTGCAGGTTGCCTCCGACCACGGCCTGCTGGGCAGCATCGATGCCAATCGCGGCAATGCGCAGAACGGCTGGGATACCGATCAATTCCCGACTGACCTGTACGACACCGTTGGCGCGATGCTGGTCGTGCTGCGGCAGGGGGGGCTGGAGGGTGGGCTGAACTTCGATGCCAAGGTGCGTCGTGAATCCACCGACATGGAGGATCTGTTCATCGCCCACGTCGGTGGCATGGACGCCTTTGCCCGCGGCCTGGAAGTGGCCCATGCGTTGTTGACCGACTCGCCCTGGGAGCAATGGCGCCAGGAGCGCTACGCGAGCTTCGATAGCGGCGCTGGCAAGGATTTCGAGCGCGGGACGCTCAGCCTGACTGATCTGGCAGCACTGGCCAGCAGGGCCGGCGAGCCGCGACAGATCAGCGGCAAGCAGGAGCGCTACGAGAATCTGCTCAACCAATACCTGCTGCGCTGAGCGCGGCAGGACCCTAACGACATTGCAGGAACGGGGAGGGGACGGCAATGAACCAGGCGGCAAGCGGTGGCGAGAATACCCGGCTGATCGTGTTGATCAGCGTGGTGGCGACGATTGGCGGGTTCCTGTTCGGGTTTGACAGCGGCGTCATCAACGGCACCCAGGATGGCCTGCACCAGGCGTTCCAGTCCGGCGAGTGGATGCAGGGTTTCGAGATCGCATCGATGCTGCTGGGTTGCGCGGTCGGAGCATTCAGCGCCGGTCGGCTTTCCGACAACCTGGGCCGCCGCAATGTGCTGGTCATCTCGGCGGTCATGTTCCTGCTGTCGGCGTTGGGCGCGGGGGCTGCGACCTCGTCGGCCTGGTTCATCGTTGCGCGCGTAGTGGGTGGCTTTGCGGTGGGCGCGGCCAGTGTGATTTCGCCGGCCTATATCGCCGAGGTCGCACCGGCCCGCTATCGCGGTCGCCTTGCCACGGTGCAGCAGATCGCCATCATCAGTGGGCTCACGGCTGCGTTCCTCTCCAACTACCTGCTGGCGGCCAGGGCGGGGGCCTCGACCGAACCGCTGTGGGGAGGCCACGCCGCTTGGCGCTGGATGTTCTGGATGCAGGCCGTGCCGTCGTTGCTGTTCCTGTTGTTGTTGCTGACCATCCCCGAGAGCCCACGCTACCTGGTGGTGAAGCGACGCAAGGACGACGCCTTGCGCGTGCTTACCCGCTTGTTTGGTGGGGCCAGCGCCCAGGGCAAGTTGGCCGAGATCGATGCCTCGCTGTCCACCGACCATCATCGCCCGCAGTTGTCTGACCTGAAGAACAAGGCGACCGGGCGCATACGCCCCATTGTCTGGGTCGGCATCGGCCTGGCCACCTTCCAGCAATTGGTGGGCATCAACGTGGTGTTCTACTACGGCGCCGTGCTGTGGCAGGCCGTTGGCTTCTCCGAGAACGATGCCTTGCTGATCAACGTGTTGTCGGGCGCTTTGAGCATCGGCGCCTGCATCGTCACTGTTCTGCTGATCGACCGGATCGGCCGCAAACCGTTGCTGTGGGTGGGCTCGGCCGGCATGGCCGTGTCGCTGGCGCTGGTAGTGGTGGCCTTCGCCAGCGGTTCGTTGGCTGATGGCCACCTGCAGCTACCCGGTCGCATGGGCACCTTGGCGCTGGTGGCCGCCAACGCCTACGTCGTGTTCTTCAACCTGTCGTGGGGTCCGGTGATGTGGGTGATGCTGGGGGAGATGTTCCCCAATCAGATCCGCGGATCGGCGCTGGCTGTGGCAGGTGCGGCGCAATGGACATCCAACTTCGCCGTCACCGTGACCTTTCCAATCCTGCTGGCGGCGACCGGATTGGCAGCGACCTACAGCATCTATCTGGTGGCAGCGGTCATCTCGGTGTTCTTCGTACTCAAGTACGTGCACGAAACCAAGGGCAGGGAACTGGAGCAGATGGAGGGATGAGCGCCATGACCACCCCCCGATTCCTCGCGCCTTGCCGGATTGAGATCACCGCGTTGGCAACCCGCGCGACCGGCATGGAGTGGACGGTAAGCGGCGTCGCTGTCGTGGCATTTGTGTCGCGTGCCCGCGCGAGGTCGGCGGGATGATGCGGCCCGCGCTAACGCCGTTTGGGCGGCGCCGCCACCGAGTCGCGGGTGACCAGGCGGTGTGGCACCACATGGTCCATCAGCACACGCGTGCTGTCGGTCCTGCGGCGGATGCTGCGCAGCAGGATGTCGATCGCGGCATTTGCCATCGACGCGATCGGCTGGTGGATCGTGGTGAGTTCCGGCCAGACGGTGGTGGCGGCCGAGGTGTCATCGAAGCCAACCACCGACAGGTCACGCGGTACGTCCAGGCCACGTCGGTGCGCCACCGAGACGGCGGCCGCGCCCATGTCGTCGTTGCTGGCGAAGATGGCAGTTGGCGGCCGGCGGTGCGCCAGCAGCTTCTCTGCAGCGCTGAGCCCGGAGCGATAGGTGTAGTCCCCCTGTTGGACCAGGCCGGGTTCGATGTCCAGACCGGCTTCATGCAAGGCGGTGACAAAACCATCGTAGCGGCGGGCGCTGGCGCTCAGGTCCTTGCGACCGCGGATGAAACCGATGCGACGGTGACCCTGCTGGATCAGGTGTTCGGCCATTTCCTTGCCAGCGTGGAAGTCGTCGATGCGAACACAGGAAATGTCCTCACTCAGCCGTCCCGAGGCAATGGCTACGACCGGGATGCCGGCCTTGACCAGTTCAGTGACCGCGGCCTGCGACTCGCACAACGGCGGCGGCAGGATGACGCCATCAACCCGGCCCGCCAATGCACGCGCGGCCTTGCGCTCGGCGTCGGCATCCATGTTGTCCCAGTAGTCGATCACCAACTGGATGGCGGAGTTGGATGCCACGCGCAGCAGGCCCACCAGCAACTCGCGCAGGTAGGCACCGCTGGGGTTGGTGTAGATCAGCGCGATGCGCGTGTGCTGCGCGGCGGCCAGCGAACTCGCTGCCAGGTTGGGGGTATAGCCAAGTTCGCGCACTGCACGCATCACCCGTTCGCGGGTAACGTCGCGTACCTTGCCCTGGTTGATCACCCGCGACACGGTCATCGGCGACACCCCGGCCAGTGCCGCCACCTCGTCGATCGTCACGCCGCTGGTCTTGCGGCGGACCGATTTCTTCGGTTTGTCCAATACGCGTTCCCTTTCTTTCCTGTGGCGCTGTCGCGCAGCTGCGAGGGGCGATGATGGTGCATCCCGGGCCCGCCCATAGCTTACAAAGTCGAATGTTAACGCTGCTGCTCCGTGCCCAGGCTGGCCGGAGCTGTGGGTTGTGGGGCGTTGCCCTGGTGCTGCTGGCATGCATGGGCAGCGTGCGGGCAGAGGACGGTTACGCCTTGTGGATGCGCTACGTTCCTCTTGCGCCTGCGCTTGCGGCCGATTACCGCACTCGGCTGGGTGAGGTTGTCGCGCCCGATACGACAGCTACCCAGCGCGCCGCGCGTGAGGAACTGCAGCGCGGACTTTCCGGTTTGACCGGCTACGCGCCACCTATGAATACAGTCGCTACTGGTGGCCCGGCGCTGGTGCTGGGTACACCCCAGTCCTCTCGCCTGGTGGCCTCTTTCCGCAGGGATGTCGAGTCGCTCGGCGATGAAGGCTATCTGCTCAGGCAAACCCGGATCGATGGCAATGACGTGCTGCTGGTAGCAGCGCGCCAAGATATCGGCGTGCTGTACGGGGTTTTCCATCTGCTGCGCCTGCTGCAGACCGGCGCCCCACTGGCAGACCTTGATGTCCAGGAGTCACCGCGGATAAAGCTGAGGGTGCTCGACCATTGGGACAATCTGGACGGTTATGTCGAGCGGGGCTATGCCGGCAACTCGCTATGGGACTGGCAGACCTTGCCGGAATGGCGCAACCCTCGTTACACGGACTATGCGCGCGCCAATGCGTCGCTGGGCATCAACGGCACCGTCCTGAACAATGTGAACGCCAATGCCCTGAGCCTGACCCCGGCCTATCTGGCCAAAGCCGCTGCGCTGGCGGACATCTTCCGTCCCTTTGGCATCCGGGTTTACCTGAGCGCGCGCTTCAGCGCTCCCATTGAGCTTGGCGGGCTGAAAACCGCCGATCCGTTGGATCCAGACGTGCAACGCTGGTGGCGTGACAAGGCCAACGAGATCTACGCCCGCATTCCGGACTTCGGCGGCCTGCTGGTGAAGGCGAACTCGGAAGGCCAGCCGGGTCCGCAGGACTACGGTCGCTCGCATGCAGACGGTGCCAACCTGCTGGGCGACGCGCTGGCTCCGCATGGCGGTGTAGTCATGTGGCGAGCCTTCGTCTACGCCCACGAGGTGCCCGAGGACCGCAGCAAACAGGCGTACAACGAGTTTGTGGGGCTGGACGGCGCGTTCCGTCCCAACGTCATCGTGCAGGTGAAGAACGGGCCGCTCGATTTCCAACCGCGTGAGCCGTTCCATCCCTTGTTCGGCGCCATGCCGCGTACCCCGTTGATGATGGAATTCCAGATCACCAAGGAGTACCTGGGTTTTGCAACGCATCTGGTCTATCTGGGGCCACTGTACGAAGAGGTATTGAAGGCCGATACGCAGGCAAATGGCCGTGGCTCGACGGTTGCACGCGTGATCGATGGTTCCCTGGAAGGGCACGTCCTTACCGGTATGGCGGGGGTCGCGAACATCGGCAGCGATCGAACCTGGAGCGGCTCGCACTTCGACCAGGCCAACTGGTACGCCTTCGGCCGGCTGGCATGGAATCCCCACCTGTCCGCACGCGATATCGCCACTGACTGGGCAGGCATGACGTTCTCGCCGGATCCTGGCGTGGTGCAGCCCATCGTCGCGATGATGATGGCCTCGCGCGAGGCAGCGGTGGACTACATGACCCCGCTGGGCCTGCATCATGTGATGGCACGTGGACACCACTACGGCCCCGGTCCTTGGGTCGATGGCGGCCCCCGTGCGGATTGGACGTCGGTGTACTACCACCGCGCCGACCACGATGGCATCGGCTTCGACCGGACCGCGCAAGGCAGCAATGCGGTATCGCAGTACGCGCCAACAGTGGCGCGCATCTATGCCGACCTGGAGCGCGTTCCCGAGCCGCTGTTGCTGTGGTTCCACCATGTGCCATGGGATCACCGGCTGCGTTCCGGTCGCACGCTGTGGGACGAACTTGTCGCGCGCTACGCGTTGGGCGTGCGCAAGGTAGAGGCCATGCAAGCTGCCTGGGCCGGCCTGCAGGGCAGGGTGGACGCGCCCCGCCACGACCAGGTTGCTGCGTTCCTGCGCATCCAGCACAGCGAGGCGCAATGGTGGCGCGATGCCAGCGTGGCCTATTTCCAGTCCATCAGCGGCAGGCCGCTGCCGGCGGGTGAGACCCAGCCGCCGCATCCGCTGGCCTATTACCAGGCACTGCAGTTTCCTTCCGCACCCGGGGATGGGCGATGAACCGGGGACAGGTGTCATGCTGCAAGTTGCTGGCGGTGGCATTGGCGTGGTGCGTCATTTGCGTGCCGGCAGCGGCCACGCCGCTGCTGCATGCGCTGTTCCAGGATCATGCGGTGCTGCAGCGCGACCAGCCAGTTCCGGTGTGGGGGCAGGCCAAGCCCGGAGAGGCCGTATCCGTCGCACTCGGCAATCAGGCGGCGCTTGTCGTGCATGCGGATGACCAGGGCAACTGGCACGCGACGCTGCCGGCAACCCCGGTTGGCGGCCCGTACGAGTTGACGGTTCGCGCAGGGCAGGAACGCCAGACCGTGCGTGACGTGCAGATGGGCGATGTATGGCTGTGTTCGGGTCAGTCGAACATGGAGTTGCCGGTATGGCGTGCGCTCGACGCCAGTAGCGAACTGGCCTCGGCCAACCGGCCGAAGATCCGCCTGTTCACCGTGCCACGTGCCGCTGCCGTCCAACCGCAGGCTGAGTTCAGTGCCGATACCGGCTGGGTGCCAGCCACGCCGGCAACGGTGCGCGACTTCTCCGCAGCGTGTTTCTACTTCGCCCGTGAGTTGCAGAAAACCGTCGATGTGCCGATGGGCCTGATCCAGGCCGCTTGGGGTGGTTCGCGGATAGAGGCATGGACCCGTGCCGATGCCTTGCGCGCATACGGCGGCAGGGACGAAGCGCTTGATGTGCTGGCCCTGTATGCGCGGGATCCAGCGGCGGCACAACCGCGCTGGGGGCGACATTGGGAGCGGTGGTGGAGCAGCCGCGACAGCGCGGCCGCAAGTGATACACCGTGGCGTCCCACCGCGAACGCAACAGCATGGCAGAAGGTGCCCAGGCAATTGGGTGCTTGGGAGCGCTGGGGCGTTGTGGAACTTGCCGACTACAACGGCATGGTCTGGTACCGCACGCAGGTCAGCTTGACCAAAGCACAGGCGGCGCAGCACGCAACGCTGGAACTCGCACCCGTCGACGAGACCGACATGACCTGGGTGAACGGCATCGCCGTGGGCAGCCAGTACGGCGCGGGTGAGGGCCGGCGCTATCCGCTACCGGTCGGCCTGTTGAAGGCAGGTGCCAATACCGTCGTGATCAATGTGCTGGATACCTATGGCGAAGGCGGACTGGCCGGTCCAGCGGACGCACAGGCGCTGCGCTTTGACGACGGGACAAGAGTGCCCCTGGACGCAGCATGGCGATATCGCATGGCGGCGGGCGGGGACGCACCACCGCTAGCGCCGTGGCATGCCGCTACCGGACTGGCCACGCTGTACAACGGCATGATCGCGCCGCTGGGCAGCTATGGCCTGCGCGGCATGCTGTGGTATCAGGGCGAATCAAATACCGGTGACGGCATTGCCTACGCCGGCTTGCTGAGAACCTTGCGCGACGACTGGCGCAGGCAGTTTGGCCCACAGATGCCGTTGCTGGTGGTGCAGTTGGCCGGCTACGGCCAGCCACCGGCGGCGCCCGTGCAGAGCGGGTGGGCACAGGTGCGTGAGGCACAACGCCAAGTTGCCGCGGAGGACGCGCATTCCGCGTTGGTGGTTGCCATCGATATCGGTGATGCCTACGACATCCATCCGCCGAACAAACAGGAGCTCGGTCGTCGGCTGGCACGCGCGGCGCGTCATCTGGCCTACGGCGAGCATGCCGTTGCACCCTCTGGCCCGGTTGCGGCGACGGCGGTGCGCGCACCGGCAGGGGTGAGGATCGTGTTCGATGACGTTGTCGACGGCCTGGTGACGTCGGGCGCCAAAGGTCCGATCGGATTCGAGCTGTGCGATGCCGAGGCCCGCGATTGCGACTACGCCGAGGCCGTGCTGGAGGGACGCGATGCCGTCCTGCTCCGTGGCACAACTGCGGCCGGCGCACGTATCCGCTACTGCTGGGCCGACGGCCCGGTCTGCACGCTGCGCGATGGCAGCGGCGCACCTGCTGGCCCGTTCGAACTACTCCTTACCGCCGCCGAGGCTCCCTGATGCGCCTGTTTCGTCCGCGCCATGAAAACATGAGGAGCCATCAGTGGCTGCGTGGGCTGCTGATCCTGGTGCCGCTGCTGGTGGCCACCGTCGCGCAGGCGCAGGACACGCGCGCAGCGCCCGCCGTGTACTTCGACTGGTTTGAATACAGCGGGCGCGATACCGCCTTTGAAGCCGCCTTGCCGGCAGGGCACTACCGTAATCCGATCCTGGCCGGGTTCCATGCGGATCCAAGCATCGTCCGCGCCAACGGCAAGTTCTATCTGGTCAATTCCAGCTTCACCTTCTACCCCGGCATCCCGGTATTCGAGAGCACCGACCTGGTGCACTGGAAGCAGATCGGCAACGTCATCGATCGCCCGACGCAGCTGGATTTCGATGGCCTTGGCGTCTCGCGCGGGATATTCGCGCCGACCATCGAGTATCACGATGGCATGTTCTACGTCGTCACCACCGCGACCGACAGCGGCGGCAACTTCATCGCCACCGCGCGCGACCCCGCCGGGCCTTGGTCTGATCCGCACTGGCTGCCGACTATCGGGGGTATCGATCCGTCGTTGTTCTTCGACGACGACGGCAAGGTCTATCTGGTCAACAACGACGAACCGGCCGGTCCCGCGCGTTACGAGGGGCACCGCGCCATCTGGATGCAGCAGATCGACCTGGCCGGGTTCACCCCGGTGGGGCAGCGCAAGGTGCTGATCGATGGCGGGGTAGAGCCCGCCAAGAACCCCATTTGGATTGAAGGGCCGCACGTCTACAAGCGCGACGGCTGGTACTACCTGTCCGATGCCGAGGGTGGCACCGGGCCGCAGCATTCCCAGGTCGTGCTGCGCAGTCGCGACGTGTGGGGGCCCTACATCCCCTATGCGGGCAATCCGATCCTCACCCAGCGCGAGCTGCCGGACGACAGGCCGCTGCCAATCACCAATGCCGGCCATGCTGACCTGGTGGAAGGCCCGGACGGATCGTGGTGGGCAGTGTTCCTCGCCAGCCGCAATTATCAGAAGCGCCACTACAACACCGGTCGAGAGACCTACCTGCTGCCGGTGCAGTGGCGCGACGGCTGGCCTGAAATCCTGCCCGCCGGCCAGACCATCCCATACGTGGCGAAAGCGCCGGCATGGATGCAGGGTGATGCATCACAAGCGCCATCAACCGGCAATTTCGTTGATCGCGACACATTTGACGGGCCGGCGCTGGCAGCCGGCTGGTTGCGCGTACGGGTACCCAAGCAGGCGTGGGCAACGTTGGGGGAACGCCCCGGCATGCTGGCGCTGCATCCCTTGCCAGAGGATCTGGACACACTGCGCAACCCCGCGTTCCTCGGCCGACGCCAGCAGCATCTGCGCTTCACCGCGACTACCGAGATGACGCGGCCACCCGAAGGCGTAGCCGCCGGCCTGGCGGCATTCCAGAGCGAGGCTTATTGGTACTTCCTTGGTGTGCGCAGCCTTGCGGGTGGTCGCGTGACGGTCTTCCTGGAAGCACGTGATGGCGGTGGCGCAAGCAAGACGCTGGCCAGCCAGGAGTTGGACGCGCAAGCGACGCTGCAGCTGCAGATCGACGGGGATGAAGGCAACTATGCGTTCGCGGTCGACACCGGCGATGGCCATGGCTGGCAGCGCCTCGCGGACAACGTGGACGGAACTGTGTTGAGTACTGATCGTGCAGGTGGCTTCGTCGGCACCCTGCTGGGACCCTTCGCGCGCGATGAGCGCGCCAACAGGAGCAAATGATGACGCGGACGCCTTTCATTTCCGCTGGCCGTCGCTACACCCGCCTGCGAACCTTGGCCCTGTGCGTAGCCTTCTGGGCAACAGCTGGCGCCATGGCAGAGGAGACCAAGCCTTGGCTGGACCCTTCGGCCAGCTTCGAGACCCGTGCTGCGGCACTGGTTTCGCAGATGACCCTGGAGGAGAAGGCCGCGCAGATGCAGAACGCCGCGCCGGCCATCGAGCGTCTCGGTGTCCCGGCCTACGATTGGTGGAACGAGGGCCTGCACGGCGTGGCCCGCGCGGGACAGGCAACGGTGTTTCCCCAAGCCATCGGTCTGGCAGCTACATTCGATGTGCCGCTGATGGGGCAGGTGGCTTCCACCATCAGCGACGAGGCGCGCGCCAAGCACCACCAGTTCCTGCGCGAAGGCTCGCATGCGCGCTATCAGGGGCTGACCTACTGGTCGCCCAACGTCAACATCTTCCGCGACCCGCGTTGGGGCCGGGGCCAGGAAACCTACGGTGAGGACCCGTACCTCACCGCGCGCATGGGCGTGGCCTTCGTGCAGGGCCTGCAAGGTGACGATCCTGTCTACCGCAAGCTGGACGCCACCGCCAAGCACCTGGCGGTGCATAGTGGCCCTGAGGCCGATCGGCATCACTTCGACGCGCGGCCCAGCAAACGTGATCTGTACGACACCTATCTGCCCGCCTTCGAGGCATTGGTCAAAGAGGGCGACGTGGACGCGGTGATGGGCGCCTACAACCGCGTGTATGGCGAGTCCGCCAGCGCCAGCCAGTTCCTCCTGCGCGACCTGCTGCGGCGTGATTGGGGCTTCAAGGGTTATGTGGTGTCCGATTGCTGGGCCATCGTTGATGTGTGGAAGCACCACCGGATCGTGGAGAGCCGGGAACAGGCAGCGGCGCTGGCCGTAAAGAACGGGACCGAACTGGAGTGCGGCCAGGAATACGCCACGCTCCCGGCTGCCGTGCGCCAGGGGCTGATCAGCGAAGCGGAGATCGATGCGGCGGTGACACGCCTGTTTACCGCGCGCATGCGGCTGGGCATGTTCGACCCGCCCGAGCGCGTTCGCTGGGCGAGGATTCCCGCCTCGGTGAACCAGGCACCCGCGCATGATGCGCTGGCATTGAAGGCCGCCCAGGAATCACTGGTGCTGCTCAAGAACGATGGTGTCCTGCCGTTGTCGCGCGAGCTCAAGCGTATTGCGGTGGTCGGTCCCACGGCCGATGACACGATGGCGCTGCTTGGCAACTATTTCGGCACCCCTGCGGCACCGGTCACTGTGTTGCAGGGCATCCGTGATGCTGCCAAGGGCATCGAAGTGCGCTACGCACGTGGCGTGGACCTGGTGGAAGGGCGCGATGATCCCGGCGCGACGCCCCTGATCGAAGCGGCCTTCCTGCGGCCTTCAGCCGATTCTCCGGAACGCGGGCTGCGTGGTGAATACTTCCGCACGCCCGATCTGTCCGGGACGCCGGCACTGGTCCGCACCGATGCGCAGATCGGTTTCCGCTGGGATCGTGGCTCACCCACCGACAACCTGCTGGCGCGCGGCGAGGCCGCGCCAGGGCAGGGCATTCCGAGCGACGGCTTCAGCATCCGCTGGAGTGGCCAACTATTGCCGCCAGTGACAGGCCGCTACCGGATCGAAGCGGCTGCCGATGATGGGTTCCGTCTGTACGTCGACGGCAAGCGCGTACTGGATCGGTGGACGAACAACGATAGGCTGCACGCCGACGGCGTGGAGCTGGACCTGCAGGCAGGGCAAGCCTACGACGTGACGCTGAAGTACTACGATGCCGAACGCGACGCCGCCGTGCGCCTGGGCTGGCGCATGCCGGGTGCCAAGCCACCGTTCGAGGCCGCATTGGATGCGGCGCGCGATGCGGACGTGGTGGTGTTCGTCGGCGGACTGACCGGCGATGTCGAAGGCGAGGAAATGACGGTCAACTATCCCGGCTTTGCCGGCGGTGACCGTACCGACCTTCGCCTGCCGGCCACCCAGCGTGCCCTGCTTGAGGCGCTGCAGGCCACCGGCAAGCCGGTGGTGCTGGTGCTCACCGGCGGTTCGGCACTGGCGGTGGACTGGGCCCAGCAGAACCTGCCCGCGATCCTGATGAGCTGGTATCCGGGGCAGCGCGGCGGCACCGCCGTCGGCCAGGCGCTGTTCGGTGACGTGAACCCAGGCGGCCGCTTGCCGGTTACGTTCTACAAGGCCGAGCAGGCCATGCCGGCGTTCGACGACTATACGATGGAAGGCCGTACCTATCGCTACTTCCGTGGCACGCCGCTGTATCCGTTCGGCCACGGGCTCTCCTACACCCGCTTTGACTACCAAAAACTCCGCGTCGATGCGCGCAGGATTCCCGCCGACGGGCGCCTCAACGTGCAGGTGGAAGTGGCCAACACCGGCAAGGTCGCTGGCGATGAAGTCGTGCAGCTGTACGTCCGCAGGATGCAGGCCGAAGCGGGAGACGCGCAGCAGGAACTACGTGGCTTCCAGCGCGTCCATCTTGCGCCGGGCGAGCGGCGCACGCTGACCTTTGAACTGGAGGCGCAGCAGGCCTTGCGCAGCTATGACGACGATCGTGGCGCCTATGCGGTGCCAGCGGGGCGCTATGAGGTCCGGGTGGGTGGTTCCAGCGCCGATGCCCGCGTGCACAGGCGCTTCAAGGTGGAGGCCGTGCGTGACTGAGCTGCATCGCCTCCCTCCGCCTCTTCCGGTTCAACCCTTCCTTCCAGGACTTCCGTCGCATGGCAAGCACTGAACACACGTTATCGGTCCGGGAAAAGCTGGGCTACAGCCTGGGTGACCTGGCGGCGAACCTGATTTTCCAGACGTTGATCACCTATCTCGCGTTCTTCTACACGGATGTGTACCGGCTACCGGCCGCCACCGCGGCAACGATCATCTTCGTGATCGGGCTGCTGGGTGCATTTGTATTCACGCCCTTGATTGGCATTGCCGCCGACCGTACGGCGACCCGATGGGGCAGGTTCCGCCCCTGGATCCTGTGGACGGCGGTGCCGTTCGGCGTGCTGTCGCTGCTGGCCTTCAGTACCCCGGATCTGGGGGAGCGCGGCAAGGTCATCTATGCCTTGACCACCTACGGGCTGCTGATGTGCGTCTATGCGGCAAACAACCTACCGTACTCGGCGCTCAGCGGCGTACTGACTGGCAGCATGGCCCAGCGCAACAGTCTGTCGGCATACCGCTTCGTGGCGGTGATGATCGCGCAGTTCATCATCCAAGTGCTGCTGATGCCGCTGGTTCTGATCCTGGGCGACGGCGACCGCGTGCAGGGCTTCGAGCGCGTGATGACGGTGTTCGCCGTGGTCGGCACCGTTTTTTTCCTGATCACATTCGCCACCACGCGTGAGCGCATCGTACCGACCAGGGAACAGACCGGCGGGGTGCTGCAGGACTTGTCGGACCTGCTGCGCAACCGTCCGTGGCAGGTGATGCTGGCGTTGACGGTGCTGGTCTTCATCAACCTGGCACTGAAAGGCGGCACCTACATCTACTACTTCCAGTACTACATGAGCGAGACTGCCTTGGCGGGCTTCCTCGAGAACTCCGGTTTCAACGGTTTCATCAATGCGCTGAACGCGGCACTCAATGCTGCAGGGTTGTCCAGCTTCAGCTGGCCGAAGGATCCGGCAACCTCGGCCTTCAGCCTGTTCAATGCCTGCGGCATCATCTGCATGATCCTGGGCATCGGTGTTTCGCGCCGCTTGGCTGACCGTTTCGGCAAGCGCGACGTGTTTGGTGGCGCGTTATTTGTTTCGACCCTGTTCCTGCTGGTGTTCTATCTGTTCCCGCCGACGGCGGTGGCAGTGGCATTCGGCGCGTTCATGCTGCACGGGTTCTGCTACGGCATCACCATTCCATTGCTGTGGGCGATGATTGCCGATGTCGCCGACTATTCCGAATGGAAGAACAACCGTCGCGCCACGGCCATCATTTTCTCGGCGATGTTGTGCGGCCTGAAGATCGGGCTCAGCGTTGGTGGCGCGCTTGTCGCGGGCATCCTCGCGCACTACGGATACCAGGCCGGCGCGGCCCAGCAGCCCGATGCGGTGGTCGACGGCATCCGCCTGACGGTGAGTGTGTACTGCTCGATCCCCTTCCTGGTCGCAGTCGCACTGCTCTTCATCTACGAGATCGACAAGCGCGTCGAAACGCGCATCGAACATGACCTCCAGCTACGTCGCAGCGCCGCTGGCGCCGTGGTGTAACCCCATGACAACGACCATGAACGAAATTTCAATCGACGAAGAAGCGCAGGCCCTCGAAGCCGAACGCGAGCAGCTCAAGCAGCTCGCACAGCACCAGATCTCGACGCCGCTGGTGACCCACATCTATACCGCCGATCCCTCGGCGCACGTGTTCGATGGACGTCTCTACATCTATCCATCACACGACATCGAGGGCGGCCGGCCCTTCGATGACGAAGGCGGGCACTTCGGCATGCAGGACTATCATGTGCTGCGCATGGATACGCCCGATGGGCAGGCCACCGATTGCGGCATGGTGCTGCATGTGCGCGACGTGCCCTGGGCCGAGCAGCAGATGTGGGCACCAGATGCGGCACACCGCAACGGTCGTTACTACCTCTATTTCCCCGCCAAGGACGCGCAGGGCATCTTTCGTATCGGCGTGGCCATTGCCGACAGCCCGGAGGGGCCGTTCAGCGCTGAGCCGCTACCCATGGAGGGGACATACTCGATTGATCCGGCGGTCTATGAGGACGATGACGGCGCGCACTACCTCTACTTCGGCGGCATCTGGGGCGGCCAGATGCAGAAGTATCGCGACAACCGTTACGACGCCGCCAATGAGGAGCCAGTAGGGGACATGCCTGCACTCGGGCCGCGCGTCGGTCGGCTGGATGCAAGCATGACCCGACTTGCCGAGCCGACCCGCGAGGTGCTGATTCTTGACGAGAATGGCCAACCGCTCCGCGCCGATGACCATGAGCGGCGCTTTTTCGAAGGGCCTTGGCTGCACAAGCACCAGGGCCGCTACTACCTGTCCTATTCCACCGGCAATACGCACCTGCTGTGCTACGCCGTCGGCGATAGCCCCTATGGGCCGTTCACCTATGCAGGCGTGATCCTCAAGCCCGTGGTGGGTTGGACAACGCACCACTCGATCTGCATGTTCCAAGGCCAGTGGTATCTGTTCTATCACGACGCCTTGTTGTCTGGCGGTGTTACCCATCTGCGATCAGCAAAGTGCACGCCGCTGCATATCGAAGCGGACGGCAGCATCGCTACCATCGATCCCTATGGTGCCTGAACGTCCTTTGCCGATGGACGACGCGCAGGCGCCGCTGCGGGCGGGCCGCCTGCTTTGGTTGCGAGCTGGCAGGCTTGAGGTCGCGCTTGCACCGGAAGCGGGTGGTCGCATCGCCCAGCTTCGCTATGACGGCGCGGACTGGCTGATAGGGGAGGCCGACGTCTGGCCCGCGACCATCGCTTGGGGCTGTTACCCCATGGTGCCGTGGGCCGGGCGTATCCGCCGCGGCTGCTTCGACTTCGAGGGAAAAAGCTTCCGGCTGCCGGCCAATTTCGGTAACCATGCCATCCACGGGGTTGGCTTCTCGCAGCCTTGGCGGGTCGACCGCATCGATGCGCAGAGTGCGATTCTGTCCCTGAAATTGCCTACGGACGGCTACTGGCCTTTCGGCGGTGAGGCAACCCAATCCCTACGTTTGGACAATGACAGCCTGCAGTTGCGCCTCACGGTGCAGGCAACCGACCTGGCGATGCCTGCGGTGCTCGGCTGGCACCCATGGTTCCGCAAGCCGGACAGCTTGCAGTTCAGTCCCGACGCCATGTATCCGCGCGATGAGGACGGCATCGCGGTGTTACCCGTGTGCACGCCCACGCCCACGCCCGGGCCCTGGGATGATTGCTTCATCGCCCGCGGCGAAACAACGCTGGTGCTTGCCGGGCAACGGCTGCGACTACGTGCCGATACCGACCATTGGGTGGTTTACGATGGCGCCGCCCATGCGACCTGCGTGGAACCGCAGACAGGGCCTCCCGATGGGTTCACCTTGGCGCCACATCGCTTGGCGCCTGGGCAACGACTGGAACTGACGTTCGAACTTGCATGGGAGCAGGCCGAGAGCTGAGTCGACTAGCGGCCTGCTGCCGCCACGCACAGATGGCGGTCGACGAATCGCTGAACGAGCGCTGCGCATGCCCCTGTCGCATTTGCACGGCCGCATGCATTGGCGGCGTAGCGCAGTCGCATGCCCAACACGCGCTTATACGGTGCAACGCTCGGTACACTTCGCCTGGGCACGCCGAGCAGACCAGGAGAACCGCATGTTTGATCATATTGGATTGGGTGCAACGGATCTTTCTCAAAGCAAGGACTTCTTTCTGAGATCGCTTGCGCCGTTGGGCGTGGAAGTGGCGATGGAAGGCCCGTCCGGGCTTGGTCTGGGGCGCAACGGGAAACCTTCTCTTTGGATCTCGCAGGCAACCGTGAAGCCTGCGCCGTTGCATCTGGCGTTCACGGCCGAGGCTCGGGCCGACGTTGATGCGTTCCATCGTTGCGCGCTGGAGGCAGGTGGCAAGGACAACGGTTCGCCCGGACTGCGTCCGCACTACCATGCGAACTACTACGCTGCATTTGTCATAGGTCCCGATGGCCACAATATCGAGGCTGTTTGTCACAAGCCTCAGCCCTGACCCTGAAGACCCAACTTCAGAGGATTACCGACCGCAGGCTTTCATGCCGCCCTGAAGCCAATGCGGGTGTCGTTGAGCAGAAATCCGCAATGCGTCGTACGGCCTGCCTCAACTCTTCTTCCGGCCTTACGTAGGGGATACGCAGCCACTGGTCGTTGCCACCTTCAACACTGAACATCGGGCCAGGTGGGATATGCACGCCAATCGTTTCAAGATTGGCAGCCAACTGTGTAGCGCTGCCGCCAGGCAATTGCAGCCACAAGGTCATGCCCCCTTCGGGTAGCCGGAAACGCCAGTGCGGCAAATGCTCGCGGATTGCCCCGGCCAGGGCATCGCGCCGTTGGCGAAGGTCCGTCCGCCGCATTGCTGCGATCGTGCTGTCGCCAAGCAGTTCGGTCACCACCAGTTGGTCAAAAAGCGATGTGCCCAGGTCGAACTGCAGGCGTGCCTTGATGAATCGGTCCATCAGATCGTGCGGTGCACGGATCCAGCCCACCCGCAGGCCGCTCCAGAACAATTTGGAGACGCTACCGATGGTGATCGCGCCGGGGGCATGGGCGGCGAAAGGCAGGGGCATGTCGACGTCGGTCAGCGCGATGGCCTGCAGGGATTCGTCGACGATGGCAGTGGTCTGCGTGTCCTGCAGGGCGGTGGCATAGCGGGCGCGCTGATCATCGCGCATCAGGAAGCCGGTTGGGTTCTGGAAGTCGGGCACCAGGTAGGCGACGCGCGGGCGCGTCTGCAGCAGCGTGGCCTCGATTCCTTTCAAATCCCAACCCTCACAACCCAACGCGTCGCCCATTGGTGCCGCAACCAGTCGCGCACCGCCCAGTCGCATTGCCTCGATAGCGTTGGGATATACCGGTGATTCGATCATGGCCCGGTCACCGGGACGGGTGAGCGCACGCGCGGCGACGGCCACACCTGCCAATGCGCCGGAGGTGACCATGATCTGTTCCGGACCGGTCGGCAGGCCTCGTGCCGTGTACATGCGAGCAATCAGGTCGCGCAGGGCAGGCAGGCCGACCGGGCGCTGGCCATCGGTCCCCAACTGGCCCGGCAGTTGTTCAAGTGCACGCTCATAGGCGCGGGCAATGCCCGGAATGGCGGCGGTCGCTGCACAGTTGAGGTCGATGCTGTTGTCGGGCGTGTTCCTGGCGTTCAAGGAATGCAGCGCGTGCTCATGCGCACGTTGCCGGTCGCCGGGAACGGTGACATAGGTGCCAGCGCCCTGGCGTGCACTGGCAAATCCTGTTGCGACCAGGTCCGCGTAGACCCGGGTGACGGTATTCCGCGAGACGGTCAGCGCCAGCGAAAGTGCGCGTTCGCTGGGCAAGCGCGTGCCCAAGGGAATGCGACCAGCGCCGATCAGTTCCTGCAGGACAAGGCGAAGCCCGCGGTAAGCCGGCGTGCGTGGGAAATGGCCGATCAGACTGGCCAGGTGCTCTGCGGTCATGTGGCGGTTCATGGGGCCACTATGGCAGAAGTGGATCTACGTAAAAGCGCCAATCCTCAGGATACTGGCCCCATGGACCCCAACACTTCCCCTTTTGGATTGGCCAATCTAGGCCCTGTCGCCCAGCTCCGCGCGGGCCGTCTTCCCGAACGCATCCTGCGCCTGCTGGCCGGGTTGTGGCTGTATGGCGTGTCCAACGCGCTGCTGATGCAGGGAGCGCTGGGGGGCTCGCCCTGGGTCGTGTTCCATGAGGGGGCGGCACTGCGGCTGCCGATGTCCCTTGGCATGATCATGGTTGTAGTCGCGGTGGCGGTGTTGCTGCTGTGGATTCCACTGCGGCAGATGCCTGGGCTGGGCACCGTGGCCAACACGCTTCTGCTGGGGCCGTTTACCGACGTGAGCCTGCGTATGCTGGACGCGCCGGAGTCATTGCTCTGGCGTTGGCTGTATCTGGCCGGTGGCGTCGTTATCTGTGCACTGGCCACTGCACTGTACGTTGGTGCCCAACTCGGGCCCGGTCCGCGTGATGGCTTGATGACCGGCCTTGCGCGTCGCACCGGGTGGTCGATCCAGCGCGTGCGCACGGTCATCGAACTCACGGTGCTTGCATTCGGTGTGATTCTGGGCGGCACGGTTGGCGTGGGGACGATCATTTTTGCCCTCTGCGTAGGGCCGATCACCCAGTTTTTCATGCGTTTTCTGGTGACGCGTCTGAACGGGCAGCCTGCAGCGTGACGCGCTTGGCCGTGGCGATGCGCTTTACCCGTCACTCACGCAGGAAATTGGCAGCGCGCAAGGCCTTGCGACGCGCTGCAACCATGCCGATCAATCGTACTTGCGGTATAGCCACACCAGCGCAACACCGGCGAATGCCGACACGCCGATCTGGATGCCTACCGCGATCCAGCCAAAGACAGCGAACAGCGCGGCTGTCGTGATGGGTGCCACAACCTGTCCAAGATAGTTGCCCTGCATGACCAGCCCCAGGCTGGTCGGCGCCAACTGCGGCGCGGGCGCCGAGCGCGGCGCACTGGCAAGAAAGGTCGCCGGCAGCACGCCGGCAGCAACCGAAAAGGCCGTGCAACAGGCCAGCACTGCGACCCCGGACGTGACCGGCATGAAGGCAACCAGGCCCAGCAGGCCGGCAACAAGGTAGCCCACGGTCATCACCTGCGAAGCGCGCACGCCGCGCTGCAGGAAGAAACCTCCCAGTACATTGCCCGCCGCGTTGGCCACCACGATCAACGCGCTGGCCGCGCCTGCCTGTGCCATGGACAGGTTCACTCTCTGCATCAGGTAACTGGGCAGGAACGACATCATGGCGAAGAACTGCATGTTGTAGACCCCGAAGGCCAGCGCGAGCAGCCAGGTGGGAGGAGAGCGGAGCACGCTGAGTGCGCCTCGCCCCCGATCTGCCGTGCGCCCGCCAGCTCCGGCGGGTACGCGCAGGCGCACGCACGCCGCCATCACCAGCGCGAGTGCCCCGTCCAGCAGCCACAGCACCTGCCAATTGTCGAGCAATGGCCCCAGCAGCATCGACAAGGCGATACCGACACCCATGAAGGTGCCCCAGAAGCCAAACACCAGGCTGCGTTTGCCAGGAGGTGTCAGCCGGTTGAGCACCGCAGGTGCGGCCACTACGACCATCAAGAATCCCAATCCTTCGACGACGCGGGTAGCGATGAGCCATGCATAGGCGGGAGCGGCAGCACCCACAATGCTCGCCAAGCCAACGACCAGCAATCCGGCGACAAGCACGCGCCTGTCGCCAAGACGCTGGGTCAGAGCGCCGGCTGCCATGCCGCCGATAACGCCGACGACTGCGAACACCGACAACATCCCACTCAGGTCCGCCAGACTACGCCCGAATACCTGCTGCATTTCAGGTAGCGCGATCGGGCCCTTGCCCACATGCAGGGCCGAGGCAACACCGGCTAGTATCACCAGTGTAATCGGCACTCTATCGAAGTTGCCGTTGGCCGCGACCGACGCAGTGGGCGTCGTGTTCAAGGGGTTGTCAGCCATGGTCGCGCTCCCGATCGCCGGTGTCGAGAATGGTTGCAAGCAACAGTCCACCGATGATGCCAACGTGTTCGAACGCAACATGCAGTGCACGGGTGGCTGCGACGCCTTCGAACGCCCAGAACCGATGCACCACCACGATGGTGGCCAGGGTGAATCCAGCCAGCACACCGGCTCCCAACCATGTCCAGCGACGTGCAATGACCAGTCCAGCGCCGAGTAGGTTGCTCAGGATCACCAGGCCATTGATGAGCGCGCCGTAGGGCAATCCGAAAGCCTCCATTTCCGCGATGCCAGCCTCGAAGTTGACGAGGCGCGCGAGCCCATTGGTCCAGAACGGCAGGGTCAGCAGCACCCGCCCAATCAGCGCGACTACCGGTTTACGAAGCAGGGCAAGCAGGGGTTTTTCGATTTTCATGGGGCGCCTGGTGATGGACTGGCAGATAGGCGAGGGCTTCCCTGACAGCCGGACCTACCCAGTAGCTCTTGATTGATCGGGCGGCACTATAAAAGTTAAAGTGAACTTCAAGTCAAGGAACCCGCATGCCCTCTTTCAATACAGACCCATTGGTGACAATTGGTTGGATGGCCAAGCGCAGCGGGATCGCGGCATCGGCGCTGCGCTTCTACGAGTCACGCGGCCTGATCGAATCTGTGCGAATGAACAGCGGCCATAGGCGCTACGCGCGCTCTACGGTTCGACGCATCGCTTTCATTGTTTTCGCGCAGAAAGTGGGACTTAGCCTGGACGAGGTCGGCGCCGAGCTGGCGCACTTGCCGAAGGAGCGGGTGCCTACGGGGGAGGATTGGAAGCGTCTGTCACGCCAATGGAAAGCGCGGATCGAAGCCCAGATCGCCCAGCTACAGGCGCTCCATATGGGCCTGGACGAATGCATCGGCTGCGGTTGCCTGTCGATGAAGAAGTGCCTGCTGACCAATCCCGGTGATCGATCGGCGATGAAAGGTCCTGGGCCGCGTCGTTGGCTTGGCGACCGCGCGTAGCTCGGGTGAACACGTAGCCCGGGTAAGCGGAGCGCACCCGGGGCTGTTCCGCAGACTGCTTGAAGGGGCTCCCGAGTGCGCTCACCCGGGCTACGGGAATGCGGGTGCGCAGGGCTGAGAGATCCCTTGCCGCGAATGGCGCTGCTTTGATGTGTTGCAGGACGTGGTGCAGCAGCTCTCGACAGTCGTTTGCTACCGCTGCCTTGATCACGTTGACGCATACCCAAAGCGAAGCCGGCATACGGCCCAATCTTTCACGCACTCTTCATTATTCCGAATAGCGCGGCGCATCTTCCCTGTTCATCACATCGGATGTCGCAAGGGAAAGAGACATTGCCATGCGCTCCGCGCCGTTCCCAACGCGATATCCCGGGCGTCCGCTGCGTGAGCGCTGAACACGCCTGACGCGCTTGAGCGCCAAAAAATAGATGTTTCAGTTGGAATCAAGAGCGGCAGCGCAACTTGGAACCAATGTAATCCGCTTTCATCGACAGCAGCTGGCGAGTTGTGGCGCAGTGTTTGAGCGTGTAGCTTTTCAATGACCATCGGATGGAGGTTGCGGATGCGCGCTTTTGGGTTGATCACTCTCGTGGGCCTGGCGGCATGCGCTGGACCAAGCGCAGGGCAAGGTAGCACTGCGGTGCAGCCGGCCAATGCGGATGGCGCTGCAAGCGCCCAATCTGCACAACAGGAACCAGCGTCGCCGGCAGTTGCCGGAACGTTCGCTGGCGCTTGGGAATCCTGTGAAGGCACGGACTCGCCGGATGAGTGCAGTCGCTACCTTCTGGTTCAACGTGGCGATCGCATCTGCGGAACCTGGTCCTATGTCGCCACCGGCAAGGCCTATGAGGGTAGGGTGGTTGCGCATGCGATCAGCGAAAGCAAAGCACAGCGCACGCAGGTCTGTGGCCGGCCGGGCTCAGAGACGGATACCGAATGCGCCACGGGCTGGCAAAAGATCGACAAGCCCCTGGCGCTTTGCGACGGCAAGCTGAGCGACACGGCGGGCGCAGACGGCTCCTGTTTCGCCGACTACGAGAAAGTTCCCGTGCCACAGGATCAGCTTGCAGCGTTGGAAGCCGAGCCTTGGTTGAAAACCTGCCTGGCCGCCGCGCAGTAACGGTAATCAAGGAGTCGGATCATGACGAACCCAAATCCCCTCACCGAGAATGAACTGAAGGCGGCGGCCTATTTCGCCGTGGGCGTGACTTCCGAGGGCAGCATCGGTGGGCGCGATCTTGCCTATCGCCTCAGCTTCGCTGGCAACGTTGGGGCCGGGGGCCGCATGGAGCCCGTTGCAAACAGCGGCTACTCCTTTGGTACATTGCAGATCGACCTCGGTCAGCATCCCGACGTCGCCCGCGACATGTTGAACGGTTATCAGACCTGGGCAGCAACGCAGCCTGACCGCGCGACGCTTGAGCTGAGCCAGCAGCAATACGATTCGACGCTTGCCTCGTTGCAGCGCACGGGTAAGCAGATGCGCGCAGCGCAGGCGGTCGACATAGACCGCACCTCGATCAATCGCTTCCTCGATTCGGATGCCGGACGCACGTTCGTTCATGGCTTGGATACTGAACACGTCAATGGTGTGACGGCTACCGACACGGTGGTGGGCAACAACGACAAGGCGTTGGAGCGGCTGCAGCGAACGGGGCTGTACCAGAATGCGACCAGCGATGACCAGGCAGAACTTGCCGGCATGTTCATGAAGCTGCAGAACCAGGCCGGCGATGGCCGTTGGCCCGGGCTGCTGGACCGCATAGAAGCAGGCACCTTGACGTCGCCTGACGGGGTCAAAACTGCCATCGATGGGTTTCTGGCCAACAGGCCCAACGGTGATCCGGATTACCTGGAGAGCGGCGCGGACAATACGCTTCGCGGCGTCAGTGTGCTCAATGCACTGCGCAGCGCCAATGCCGAAAATCCGCTCTCAAGCGCATGGGCCAACGTTTCCGCGAACCCGCTGATGGGCCCGGTGGTTGCCCATCAACCAAATGCAGCAAACCCGAATCTGGGCTTTGAGTACGACACCGTTCGATCGATGTTCCTGACGCCGGAGCAGTCACGCCGGTTCATTACCGCGCTTGACCACGGCGCATCGCTGGCCGAGGGCAATCCAGCGCGCCAAGCTGGCAGTCAGCAGGCCGGCTTCTATGTTTCCGGCAACGACTTCGTCCATTGGGGTCGTAGTGGCCATGGGCAGGCGTTCATCGGCGGGCAGTGGCGCAGCATCGAGGCCGAAGATCTCACGCGCGTGCGCAACCGCGACGGCACGACTGAGCTCACCATCAACGAGAACGGACAGCGATCGGTGCTGATGCGGGTGGACCCGCGAACGCCTGCACTGCGCGCGGATGCGTCCAACCCAACCGAGAACAGGAACGCCGCTGCAGACGAACGTCAGCCGGGCGCCGCTACAGGAACATTCGACAATCCTTACCTCAACGCCATGCTGGCCGCTGCGAGGGGAGGGGACGACGCCGGGGGCCGTCGGGCGATGGAGGAGATGACGCGATCGGCCGAGGGCGTCGCGTTCACCCAACGCAGTTCCGAACTTGCCGCCAATCGCCAAGCCGATGAACAGGCACGCACGCAGCAGGCGGGCAACCAAGCCGGCCCGGAGAGAGGTTGACGAGCCCTGATTGAAGCCATGCGGTTTTTTGCGTCCTTGGCACGTAAACGGCAAGCAGCTGGGCGCCGGGAATGGAGACATCCCGGGCGCCCACCAGCAGATTCAACGTTCATGATGCCGGCGAGGGTATGCCTGCCTCGCCACCACCGATAGCGGCCTGCAGACCCGGGCTTTCGATATTGAGCAGGCATCGGGCGAAAAGGTAGAACCGATAAGCGTCCGCGAAGTTGGAGCCCAACCCGAACGAGACACGGACCGCGCCGCAATCGCCTTTGCCCAATATCTTCTCGTCAAACGTCCTGCAATCAAGCACTTTCTCGCCCTTGTCCAACTCGCAATGCTCAGCGCCAGCGGTGGTATAGGTGGCCTGCTGCACGGCGCCAAGATTGCAGAAGCAGCCGTTGCGCACACTGATGCCGAACGACTCCGCCGCGCGCCGGACCAGCGCATGCGGCATCACCGCGTTGTAGCAATCGAAGAAGTTCAACATCAGGGTCGCGCCCTCCGGTAAGCCGGGTGCTCCATAGATGCGACAGAGTGCGGTTTGACTCTTGGTCTCGTGCCGCAGCTCCAGCAGGTGAGCTTCCAGCCAGCGCGCCAGGGTTGTCGAACGGAGGGCGAGCGTGTCCAGCCCCAGACCCGTGATGAACTCCAGGCCGTGACTGATGGCAGGGAACGAAGCGTAGTTGGGTGTGCCTATCTCGAAGCGCTGCCCATTCTCGCGGTACAACAGCCGGTCGGTGGGAGACCAGGGGCCGGAGTAGTAGCACACCGCGCCGCCTGCAAACGAAGGCGGGGTAAGGCTGGCAAGCGAAGACTTCCTGGCGATCAGGCACCCCGCGCCGGTGGGGTAGCCGAACATCTTGTAGAACGAGATTGCGACGAAATCCGGCTGATGCGTGGACAGATCCAGCCGTGCTTGCGGGACAAACGCCGCTGCATCGCAGAGCACCATCGCGCCATGCGCTTGCGCTTGTCGGATCAGCGAGAGGTCATGCCGTATGCCGGTAGCATTGGATTGGGCCGGGAACGCCAGCAGATGCGGGTGGCTTGCGGGCAGCTGTTCGAGCGAGCGCTGCAGCAAGCTGCCGTTGATCTGCAGGCTCTTGTCCAGCGGCACATACTTCACCGATGCGCCCTTTGCGCGGGCGTATTCGCGCAACCCATGGACCGACGTATGGTTGTCCTTGCTCAGCAATACCTGTGACCCCGCCTCGAACGGGAATGACTCTGCCACCAGCCGGATCGCAGCGCTGGCGTTTGCGGTGAAGATGATCTCGTACTCGCTGGGGTCGCCGTTGAAGAAGCGGAAGATGTCCTCGCGGGCCTTGGCATAGACAGCGGCGGAGGTGGCGGAGCCGCTGTGGGGATTGCCCAGGATGCTGGTCTTGAGGGTTTGCAGATCCTGCTCAAGCAAGCTTTCCGGTGGCAAGGTACCGCCCACGTGATCAAGATAGGTCACGTGTTGCAGGTCTAGGCGAGAGAACTCCTGCCTGCGCATCAACTCGACCTCAGCGTCGGCAAAGCCAGGGTTGCTGGCGAGGAATGCTGTCTTCACGGCCCGATAAGTTTGAAGTTGCCGACAGGAAGATTCAGAGATGCCGCCTGCATCGAGTGCGCTCACTTCTTGCGTGAGGGCGCGGAACGCAACGACAGTGGAAAAATCCGGTGGCACGCTTGCGACGACGACCTCCTTGCCGGCGGGATCAACCCGGCCGCGCAGCAGCCATGCATCCACCTGGTAGTTGTGATCCGGTACCTGGGTGTTGAAAGCCTCCAGCATCCGATCGAGGTAACGTTCGCGGGTCGAGGTGTCGCACTGGTTGAACTCTTCCAGCAGGATGCAGGCATTGAACAGGAACTCCCGTGCATCGGCATCGTCAAGGTGGAACGCGAGCGGCCGGGAAACCGTGACCTCGTCGATACCCCGGTCAAGACCCTCCAGCGCGAACGGCTGCGTAATGGTCGACGGATCGGTCAGGCTGAGCGCGGCATCCATGATCGCCGAGGGTGTGCCGAAGTGCTGCAGTGACTGCTTCCAGGCAAGATCGAACAGCTCGTTGTAGCGGAACAGCGTGCCGTAGATTTTCCCGCCCGGACGCAGCACCCGTTTGAACTCGCGTGCAACCCGCGCCTTGTCCGGTGGAAACATCAATCCAAAACCGCATACGATGATGTCGAAACTGTTGTCTGCAAAGGGCAGGTCGGCCATGTCGACGTCGGACTGGAAGCTGACATTGCGCTGCAGCTCCTCGCTGAGCACCTGCTTGGCCACGTCAACGGCAATTTTTGAAAGATCCGTGGCCACGAGTTGCAGGTTCAGTGGCTTTGCCAGGTCTTCATACAGATGGCGGGTGATCAGGCCCGTGCCACACGCCACTTCAAGTACTGCGGAAGGCGGCGCAAGCGGGTCGATATCAGCGCGTATTTCGTGCACCAGCAACTGGCCGTAGGGCTTGAACAGGCGCGGACCGAGTACGCGTTCGTAGAACTCCATGAAGGTACTGAGCGACCATTTCTGATCGGACACCGTCTTGCAGTGGTGCTGCGCTGCGTCATGCATTGCGGGCTCCTAAAAGACAGATATTCCTGGCAGGTTTTGCTGGGTTATCTCATGGAACTTTCATCTGTAACAGTAGATCGCGCCTTCGCGGTCACAGTTTCGTGTCTGGCGTCCTCCGCCCTGCGATGTACTGTGACGGTGTGCGCTATGTGCTGCCGAACCGGCCGAAGACTTGCCGGATAGGCGAGGGCTGGCCGGCACTCTTGGGGGCGTGCCAACGCGCCAGAATTCAATGCATGGAGCAGTTGTTGCGAGCTTCGGGCGGCACGCCGGCGCGCACAGGCGCGGGGAAACCCCGCTATGATCCCCGCAATATCCAGCCAGTGAAGGCGAAGGGGGAGGGGTGCAGGAGCTCGTACTCAAGTTGGCGGGTAGTTTTGGCCATAGGACGGCCGGTGAGCTGATTGTGTTGCTGTCGCTGCTGCTTTTTCTGTTGCTCAAGGGGCTTTACTCGCTCAACAGTGACCGAGCCAAAGCCCGCCAGGAATTCCTGCAGCTCTGGGACTTCGAGCGCGCCAAACGCGATCCACTGTGGTGTGAGGTGTTGATTCGCCACTATTGCCGTGAGTTTCTCCCTGCGCGACTTATCGTCAAGGTTGCCGCGAATTCCCAAGCAGCCGATACCCTGTGGGCCTTGAGTCAGTCGGCGCGATTCTTTCAGCTGGATGATGGCCTTGTCCGATGGAAGAACCCGCGGCATGCGAGAGCTCTATTTGCAGGGCTCGGTGTCATCCTGGGAACTGGACTCTATTTCGTGTTTGCGATGGCATCGTTGTTGCTGCTCTTCTTGAGCTTCCGCGGGTTGGGCACGGTTTCAGGCCACCTGATCGTTGTCATGGTGTTCTGTGCATTGGTGCTGGGTGGGATCGCAATCAAGCTTTTGAACCATGGGCTCGACCTTGCAGGCGCCCGAAAGAACTTCATCAAGGTTCAGAATATGCAACCTTCATTGGTGCCGGAGCCGATGCTGGAGTTCAGGGATAGCATCGTGACTGGAGAGTACGGCGTTCGCGAAAAGCGACGTTCGAACAGCAGGCCCGCATCAAGCAAGGCGAAAGGTAGCTGATGAAGGGGGCGAAGCTGCACGTCACCGCAAAGACCCGCCGCTTTTTTTTCCGAGCTTCGCAGAATCACTTTGCGGAGAGGCAACTGTACCGCACGCTTCGGGCGCGAAACATGGTGTTGATGCTTGGCCGTATCACTCATCTATCGTCCGACGCCGGCCTGTGCTCTGAGTTGCATCGTTGTGCTCAAGTTCAACCCGCTTCAAAGGCACCGCTCCCACGCCCAACGCCTTCTCAATACTCAGTTCGCTGCCTTGTGCTGCGAGCAAGTCTCTGAGGCGGGTGAATTCGCTGCACCAGATGGTCTCGATATCCTGATCCCGGCCCGGATCGTTGGCGTTGGAGAGTGAGACCGCACGCACTTGCAGGCGCCCGTTGTCCGAGCGGCCGCCAAGCTCGACGCCATAGCCCGGGGTCGCTGCCTTGCGCAGGACGACACTGCCGGCATCGGCCCAGGCCGTCTCCATGCCTTCGCGGACTTCGTAGCCCAGGCTGGCCAAGCCTTCGAGCATGGCCCGGCGCCTGACAGCTGCTGCCTGTTTTCCATTTTCATCGGCGATGGCTTCGCTGCATTGCGTTGATAGCGCGATGATCTGTTGGATATCCGGCGCTTGTTGGGCCAGGCAATCCGCGATCTGCACCAGCAGCGGTGAGTTGGCTTGTCCAGGCATTGCCTCCAGCTCGGATGCCAGGTTTCGCAGTGCGAGCCGGTGTTCACCCAGATCCTTGTGAAATGCGGATGCTGCCGCCAGGTCCAGTACCAGGCTATCGAGCAGCAGTCCGCGTCGTGCCTGTCGCACGTCCTCTTCGATGGCTGCCAGGCGGTGCTGGAAGGGCTCGGCTACCGCGGCACCGTACAGCGTGTGCAGGCGTGCCAGATAGCCGTCGATGCGTTGCAGGCGTGGTTCGCGAACGGTGTGATCCTCCGCGATCCACTTGTCTGGGCGATCAGTCTGCAAGGCGCGGGCGAGATCGCGTTGCGCGTCGGTTACCGTTTCGGTATCGGCTCGATTGGCGCTGCTCAGGCGCGCAAAGCCCTGGGCCAGGATCGCTGCTGGGTCGGCGACCGATCGGCCGGAAACGATCAACTCCAAGGCTTGCCCCAACGCCACGTCGGCCTCCGTCGCACCATCAGGCAGTGCCTTCAGCAAGGTCGCGGCGTTGGCTCTCAGGTTGCGTTGGGTCGTGCGCAGTTCGGCCGCTTTTGTTACCGCCGCTTCCTGACGTTGCGTCAGATCGGCTTCAATAAAGTTTATTTCCAGCGGTACCTGCTTCTGCAGCAGCCACAACTCATCCTGTACCAGCATCTGCTGCAGCTGCACCCGCCGCTCGCGCGTAGCGTTCAGCATCGCCTCGTCCTGCTGTCCAAGCCGGAGCGTTTCGTTCTGCCAGTTGGCGATAGCACGATCCAGTCGGCTCAGGAGCGCTTCGCAGATCGCCTGGACCTCTTCGCGGGTAGTGAGCCGGACGACTTTAGGGCCACTCATGGCTGTTCCTTGGTGAGCTCGGCTTCCGGCCTCTGCACTGCGGCTTGGCTGCCATCAGCAAGCGCAGCGGCTATTGCCTGGCGCAGGCGCTGACGTTCGTTGTCGCCATCGCCATACCAGCCCAATGACGACACCCGATGGATATGCGGTACCGATCGCTGCAGCACCTTGCGGCGCCAGATCTCGCGCGCCCGGGCACGGCGCAGCAGCGGATGCCGGGGGCTGTCGCATTCAATGCCGATGGCGTACAGCTGGGTAACCGGATCTTCAATCGCCAGGTCCAGGCCGAAGGTGTCGCCTTCGTCGGCCGCTACCGGCTCCCACCCCAACGAACGGATGTAAGCGGCGACCGCATTGGTGAAGCCGTCGCCTTGGCGGCGGTGCTCCGTGCGCACTTGGCCGGGGTCGGTGAGCAGCCGTCCCAGCAACGCACGGCTGCCGCTGAACTCTCCCGCAGACAGGGCGCGCGCGTACTCGAGATAGCCTTGCAGATAGTCGCGGGGGCTGGTCGGCGGGCGCTGGGTAGTGAGCATGTCGGAGATATCGGCAATCGGCATGGAGGTGATCATCACCACTTTTTCGCGGGCTCGGGTGACCGCTACATTCAACCGCCGCTCGCCACCGGTTTGCCCCAATACGCCGAAATTGCGACGGAAGGTGCCCTGGCCATTGCGCCCGAACGTGGAAGAAAACACGATGATGTCGCGCTCGTCACCCTGTACGTTCTCGACGTTCTTGACGAAGACCGCCATGTCCTCGCCGCCATCCCGGCGCTCACGTTCCTCGGCGAAGGCCATGCGGAAAGCATCGTCCAGCGTTGCGCGCTCTTCCATCCGCTCTTCGATCAGGTCGGCTTGCTTGCGGTTGAAAGTCACTACGCCGACCGATGGGCGCTGTTCCAGCGGCGCGCGCCAGAGCTCGGCGAGATAGTCGACCACGCGCTCGGCTTCCTGCGGGTTGGTTTGTTCCTGGTAAAGGCCATCGACACGAATCAGTTCCAATGGCCGCGCCTGCAGAATCCTCGCAGCCGGGTGTCGCACTGGCACGCTAAGCCGATTGCCGTAGAACGATGCATTGGAGTAACCGATCAGTTCGCGGTAGGCGGAACGGTAGTGGATCTGCAGGGTGGTGGTTGGCAGCACGCTGCGCGCCAGCTGCAACAGGTCCGGGCAGTCCTTGATCTCGCGCCGGTTCCAGGTGTCCTCGAACTGCTCCTGCTCTTCCGGCTCGGCGTCCTCCGAGGGCGTCTCGCCATCGAACAGTTCAGCTTCATCGCTCTCGATGCGGCTGGAGAAGAAGGCCGTCGGCGGCATCTGTTTCTCGTCGCCACTGACGATCATCACCCGTCCACGGAACAGCGTGGGCAAGGCGTATTCGACGGGCATCTGCGAGGCTTCGTCGTAGATCACCGTATCAAACAAGCCGGCACGAAGCGGCAGTACGCGGCTGGCGACGTCCGGGTTCATCAGCCATACCGGCCGAAGGTGCATCAGGCCCAGGCCCGCGCCCAGTTCGATGAACTCGCGCAGACGGCGGGAACGGCGACCTGTCAGTCGGGTGACGTCTTCCCACTGCTTGCGGGTGCCTGGCAGTTGGCTGTCGATGGCAGTGCCGAGCATCTCACGGTTGAGTTGACGCATCTGTGCATCCGCCTGCGCCAGCGCGTCCACCTTGCCCGCTGCTTCGGCCTGGTCCAGCAGCAATGCTGGCTGTGTACGTTCGATGCGCTGCTTCCATCCCAGTCGCGCTTCGCGATTGATCAGGTGGCGGACGCTGAGGTCCAGCCGCTCATCGGCGATGCCCTTGAGCTCGGTGGCGCGTTCACGCAACAGGGCAAAGAAGCCCAGCTGCGCAGGCGACAGCTGCTCGGCGCGCACGCGGAACTGCTGGTATGTGGCCAGCGTTGGCAAGGCCTGCGTCAGCGCGTCGAGCGTGGCATGGTTGTCATGGCCTTGCTCGATTGCGCCGCGTAGCTGTGCGATCCAGTCGGCATTGGCCCAATCCGCCAGACGCTGCAGACGCTCAAGGCTGCGTTCACGGGCTGACTGCTGCGCAAGCGCGGCTTCGGTTTCCGTCAGCATGGCCTGCAGCGCCTGGCGGGTGCCCGAGCGAACCGCCGCTTCCAGTACCGCAGTCCTTGGCGCAGTCGCGATGGATGCGGCGAGCGTTTGCGCGGCGCGGAGTTTGTCGGTGGTATCGGCGACCTGCGCCGCAAGAAGAGGGCCGCTTACTACATCGGGGAGCGGAAGTTCCAGCAGCAGCTGCGCGGCAGAGAACGCCGCGCGCAATGGCCGCCAGTACTGTTCGAGTTTCGCTGCAGCAAGCAAGCTGCCGAGCTGCGCCGTGCCTGTTTTCGTCTCGCCATGATTGGCGAGGAAGGCCGATACGCGACGGCGCCGCAGGTAGTTCAAAGGGCTGATGCGCGCAAGCCAGGAGGTCGCGCTCAACAACGCGCCAGCCTGACTGGCCAGACGATCCAGGGCAGGCGAGGGCAGGGCCGCCAATGCGGGTGAGAGCAGCGGGGAATGGCTTTGCAATGCAGCGTTGCGCAGGTCGCGCTGGATCTGGTCCAGCGAGGCGAGCGTGCGTACGCCGATGCCGGTGTCACCGGTTGCAGATGCACGGAACAGCGGCAGCCAGCGAGCGAGGCGTTGTCGCTGGCCTTCGTCCAGTTCGAGCAGGCTGCGCGCCGGCCCCTGCAACCACTCGCGATAGGGCGCCGGCTCGGCAACCTCGAAACCCGCCGGATGCGATTGCAGTATCTCGATCCTGGCGGTCTCGGCTTCGACAAACTGCCGGAAGTCGTGCTGGAAGGCCTGCAAGGTGGCAGCATCAGACGTAAAGACCTGCAGACGTGCGAGCGGGCTTGCTTCGTAATCGGAAGGAAGCCACAGCCGAGCCAGCGGCGCGCAGGCCTCTTCCAGCTGCGCGAGCTCGGCCATATCGAGGTCGCCCAAGCGCTGGCGCAGTGCTGGAAACGCCAGCGTTGCCCCATCCTGTTCCAGTTCAATCAGTTCGCCCAGTAACTGGCGATAGCTCAGCCCGGTGCGTTCATCAACCGCATGCAGGTTGGCGTGGAAGCGATCCAGCTCGCCCTCCAGCGATTCGATACGGGCAGCGAGCCGCTCGCGTTGCGCCTGCCAGCTGCGTGAGGTCGGCCCATCCGTGGCAAACAGCGTTTCCAGTTGTTCGCGCACACCGCGGATCACCCGTTCGCGATCGCGATTGACGTCATCAAGCATCACCACGCGATTGCCGAGCCCCTCAGCCACCAGCCGTTTGTGCACGACTTCCAGTGCAGCGTGCTTCTGGCAGACGATCAGCAGACTCTTCTGTCGGCCGATGGCATCGGCCACCATGTTGACGATGGTCTGGCTCTTGCCGGTACCGGGCGGGCCTTCGACCAACAGGCCCGGTGTCCGCCGTGCCTGCAAGACGGCGCCCTCCTGCGAGGGATCACTGGAGGCGGTGAAGAAACGATCCAGTTCGGCCGGTGCCGCGTCCGGGGCTTCCGCCGAGGCGGTGCCCAGGCGTAGCGCGGTTTCCAGACCGGTGCCGCTGGGCGACAAGGCCTTGAGCTGGCGCAGATCCTCACCCAGTGCCTGGCCCATGAAGGTGACGTGGAACAGCACCGCCGCACAGGCCAGTTCGGCCTCATGCACAGGGATTTCGGTGGAGGCGGGTGGAAGCGCTTCAAGCACCCGCGCACGCGGGCTGGTCAGCACACCGAAGGCATCCATCACGTCGGCGGCCTTCAGCGAGGAGCGTCCCAGGAGTTCATCCGCCGTCCTGCGCCAGGCTTTGCAGGCTTCGACCCCGACCAGGGCTTCCAGGGCCGGATTCAGCCGGACTTCCTCGCGCTCACTATCGAAGGCCAGCGCAATCCGCCCACGGCTGCCCAGTTCCATCTGCAGCTTCACTGGCCACAGCAGCAGTGGCGCGATGCGGGTACGGGTGTTCTGTGAGTCGCGGGTGAGCAGGAAGGGAAAGCCAAGATGGAGCCCGTCGATGCCGGTGTCACGCTTGTACAGCGAGCTCTGCCGTTGAAGGCTGTTCAAACGGGTCAGCAGCGGCTGGCTGGCCGCCAGCGCTACCGGGTCCAGGTCCACGGCGCGGGTTTGCCGTTGCAGCAGCGCATCAAGCAGTGCCGCGGCAGGACGACGGGGGGTATCGAGCTCGTGCAGATCGATGCGCGCGGTGGTCTTGCCGATGATCATGCGCACCAGTGGGCCGCGCATCACGCTGGCCGTCACCTTCTTCTCGAAGAAGTCGAGGATCTGGGTGATGTATTGTTGCTTCTGTGGCTCCAGCCAGTTCTCCGCCGGCACCGCCAGCAACACCAGGGCGTTGGCCAGCGGCATGCGCCGCTCCAGCCGGAACTGATCTGCCCAGGCATCAGGTTGGCGAAGACCACAACGGGCGAAGCCGACGATGCGCTCATCCACGCGCAGGAACAGTTCCCGCCGTTCAAGCGCCAACAGCGTGCGTGCAACTGCGGGATCGAACTGCGGCACGCCGGCCTCGAACGCCAGCAGCTTGGCCTGGTCGATGATGGCGTCCACTGAACGGAACTGATGGATGCCCGCGCCAAGCAGGACAATCAGGTCTTCCTCGCCGATCAGCCGGCGTTCGCTCAGCGAGCGGATGCCTGCGTGCTCGCTGTCGGGCAACAGCTGTTGGCGCTCCTGCCACTGCGCTGCCAAGCGGGCCCGCGAGGTTGACAGCAGATAGATGCGCAGCTGTGCCTCGTCCAACTCGATACCTTGATGGCGGGCGCGCTGGCGCACCTGATCGGCGCGTATCTTCAATCGCCATAGCCAGCTTTCACTGCCCAGGGCTTCCAGCAGATCCGGTACCGGGCCGGTAATCAGCCGGTAGCCTTCCAGCGGATGTTCGAGCAGCCAGCCGGGGGTAACTATCTGTCCACGGTGGATCAGCGGCATGTCCGGGTTGAGGATCTTCAGCGCAAGCAGCAGGCGGAAGTCGTCTTCAAGTTCGACATGCTGCGCAGCATTGCGCAGGCCCGCGATTGACTTGGGCGGAAGACCGACCTGCTCGGCCCAGGTCACGATCACACCGCGCAACAGATGGTCCAGTGCCTGCGCCCAGTGCTGCTCTTCTGCGGCACTCAGTGCGAACAACGCCGGTTTGTGAAAGCGTCGCTCGCCCAGCGTGATGGTCGCGCCGCTGGCGGCGTCCTGTTCGGCCTGCGCGCCAGCAGGCGCGGTGACCGGCTCGCCATCCAGCCAGGCACGTACTTCAGGCCATTGCCAGCGCTGGTTGCGATCACGGGCCAGCAGCCCGCGCAGCAGCAGGTTCAACTGCGGGTCCAGCGCATCCGGTAGCAGCGCACCGTTGGCCAGCACGTGGATAAGGTAAGCATTCGGGTTGACCCCTTCGAAGCAGGCACCTTGGGTGAGCTGCTCCAACAGGATCATGCCCAGGCTCCACCAATCGGAGGCCGCAGCGACACCACCGGCGATGGCCTCCGGCGCCATGTAGCGGCTGATCTCCAGCGGCGACACGATATCGAGGTCGAACTCGGACAGACGCGCCGAGCCGAAGCCGCTGATCACCAGGTCCAGTGGCTCAGGGCTGCGCACCAGCAGTGTGGCCGGGCGCAGGTCGCGGTGGCGCAACCCGACTTCGCTGAACGCGTGCAGCGCCTGGCCCAATTCGCGCACCACATGTCGCACGGTATCGAGGTCGTGGATGACGATGCCCAGCGAGGCGAGGGTGCCGCCGGTGAGTTCTTCGGCGACTTCGTAGGCGCGATCGTTCCAACGGCCTGTCGCGATGATGTCCGGTACATGCTCGCGGGGCAGCCGGCGCAGCACGCCATAGACCGCCGGGTCCGGCTCGGCACCGGCGCGATACAAGGTAAGGACCGCTTGCCTGCCGTCGTCGTGCTGGGCGAGGTAGCGTTCACGCACGCCGTCGGTGCGGCTGATCTCGCGAAGTAGGCGCCAGCCGTCAATGCGTGTCTGCGCAGCATCATCAGCTACCGTGCTGCCTGCGTCTTCACTTTGAGGTGTCGGCGGCTGCGATGTGGCCGGCTCGCCGCCACACTCCAGGCACATCAGGTCGCCAGCCTGCAGCGGGTGGCCGTTGACGCAGCGCAATGCCGGTGCATCGGCTTCGGTACTGGCCGGAGTGAGGGGAGCATCGCGGGTAATGACAGGTTGCGGTCGCCAGCCAGCGGCACGGAGGGGTTCGCTGGAGAGATCCCAGCTGCAGGTTTGCCCCCCAACTACTCCTTCGCAGAAGAGCTCAATGAGGTCACGTTCCGTTTGGCAATTGGGGCAGAAACGCATCATTTGCGGAGGATCTCGTAAGGGCCGCGCAATGCGGTATCAGCGCTGACCTGCAGTTGGTGGCCCTGCTCGCGCAGTAATGCGCGCAGGCGCAGTAGATCGTCGCGGCGTGGGATGCCGGCCATCCACACGCTGCCGTCTTCGTCGAGCATCAGGTCCAGCGCTTTTTCTTCAGCGCGCAGTGGTCGCTCGAAGCCTGAGAAGCGCGCGCGGCCAACCGTTGTAAGCAGATGCAGGCGCTGGTTGTCGCTGCCGCGCAGGGCGATGGATTGTGGCAGCGCCTGCTCGTAGGGATCGGAGACCAATGCATCGATCAGCCCTTCGGCATCGGCAAGAACCGGCGCAAGCTGCTCCAGCGGATAACCGCTATAGACCAGGATGTCGTGCTGCCCGAGCTGGCGCAGCGCCCGCAGCAATTCAAGCAGGGCCTCAGGCTGGTCGAACGGTTCGCCGCCCGAAATGGTCACGCCATCGGCGTCCGCCAACCAGGGTTGGACCTGCGCAAGCAGGTTCGCGACGGTGGTGTGGCGGCGACCTGCACCCCAGGTATCGGCGGAGATACAGCCTGGGCAGCGGATGCTGCAACCCTGGAACCAGATGCCCAGGCGCCGCCCAGGCCCCAAGGTGGTCACCGGGAAGTGCACGCGTGACAAGTCAAGCACTGTGCTCAACGCGGCACCAGTCGCAGTCCCGCGCTCGATAGATCTTCCACTTCAAAGCGCTGGCCCGGCTGCGCATCCTGGTCGAACAACGCACGCGCCAGCGGATTGATGAAGTGGGCTTCGAGCTGATTGCGGATACCGCGGCCACCATTGGACAGATCGCCCAGGCACACGCTGCGCAGCGCAGCACGCGCGGGTTCGGCCAGTTTCACCTGCAGCGACTGCTCGCCCAGGTCGGCAAGCGTGGCATCCACCATCTGCGCGAAAATCTGTGCGGCCACATCCTCGCGGATGAAGTCGAAGACGATGATGTTCTCGCCGATGCGGTTGAGGATCTCCGGTCGATTCAGCACCAGCTTGAAATGGCGGTCGATCTCGCTCTCCACCTTGCGCTGTACGGTATCGAACGCGTCGGTGGGCATGACGTTGGCCACGCGCTCGCCGTTTTCGTCCTGGCGATAGATGCCCAGGTTCGACGTGAATACGATCAGCGCCTCGGAGAAGTAGACCCGGTCACCGCGGCCCGAGGTCAGGACGCCGTCGTCCAGGATCTGCAGGAACTTGTCGAGGATGCGCGGGTGGGCTTTCTCGATTTCGTCGAACAGCACCACACTAAAGGGCTTTTCGCGGATGGCGTTGGTGAGTTCGCCGCCAACGTCGTAGCCAACATAACCCGGGGGTGCACCGATCAATCGCTGATCGGAATGTTCGGCACTGAACTCGGACATGTCGAAACGGATATAGGCGTTGTCATCGCCGAACAGCAGGCTGGTGACGGTTTTCGCCAACTCGGTCTTGCCGACACCGGTCGGGCCGGCGAGGAAGGCCACGCCACGCGGGCGGTTGCCCTTGCGGCTGGCACCGACGCCGGTCATGGCGCGTTTGACGATGTCCAGCATGTGCGTAACCGCATGGCTCTGGCCCTTGACCCTGCGGCGGATGAAGTCGTCAGCCTCGCGGATCCGGCGACGGTCAATCTTCAGCCAGGGATCTTCGGTCACGCCGACCTTGTAACGACGCACTGCATCGGAAATACGCGCCATGGGCACGCCTTCGACGCGCGCCAGCTGGGCGATCGCGTTGAGGTCCAGCAGCAGCAACCCCTCGGTACTCTCGATGAAGGCATCGGCGGCCAACTGCAGCGCCTCCGCGCTGGCCTCACGGCCACCCTCCAGGCCGCGCAGCAGGCTTGAGGCAATCGCCCGACGCGCGGGCAGGTCGGGCTTGGAGACCGGGATATGCCGCAGCCGAGGGTTGTCGACCAGCAGCCAGTCCGGCAGGTCACCTTCCTTGTGGACGACCCAAAGCACGGTATTGAAGAAGGGCTTGCGGGCCTCGCCGGCGGGCCGCGCCCGGGCGCTGTGGGAAAGCACCAGAGCGCGAGTGAAAAGCTGGTGCTCGGCTGGGGTCAAGCTATCGTTGCGCACGACCAGCCGGGAGGCGAAATCGACGATCAGCGCGATGGGCTCGCCGTTGCGGTCAACCATTCGTGGCAGGGTGGTGCTTAGCAGGTCAGGGCCAGCGGCCGCCGCGCCGTCCACCGGGGTCAACCCCAGTTCGCGGAGCAAGGCGTCAGCCGCCTCAGCGTCACCGGCGTCATCGCTCCCTGGGCGGCCAAGTACCCTGAACCCCGTCAGCGGGTCCCAGCCGATTACCTGGCTGAAACCGGCCTCCAACAACGCGTCGCGCAGATTCACATTGAAGGTCTGCGGGGTCAGCACACCTGGTGAAATCTCGCTGACCTGCAGGTCGCCGACGTTTCCGGAGAGAACGAACTGGCTCTTCAGTGGCAGGAACCGGACAAGATCCCGAAGCCAGCGCGGCTTCTGGAAGGCAACTGAAGGCGACATGGACGCGACCCTTCCCTAGGTGATTTGTCCATAGGATAGCTGTATCGGCAATTGGCTCCCAAATACGCGCCGTTCGCTGGGATTTCGGCGCGCAAGGCCAGGTGCGGGCCGGGACTTTCAATCGCCATGGAGCAATCTGGTTGGGCAGATTGCAGAAGATGGAGGCGGTGTCGCCGTCCATATTCGAGTCATGCGCGACCATTGGCTTTTCAGGTGGGAGAGGGGTAGGGCGCTGAGGTGGTGCAAGTGATGGTCTGGTGCCGCAGTCAAAAGGCCTGTCTTGTTTTAAATGACGCGTCACTAAATTAAAGGCTGCCAATCTTCACTGTTCCCGAGGCCTCGATAACGGCGTAGTGAGTTCATCTGCATCGGTCCGATCACCCAAAGGTTGATGTCGGGGACCAGGGATTCAGAACGGCCGGACGTCACGGATAGGCTTGCCGCGAAGTGGAGCGTAGCCGGGCAGAAAGCGCTGGAAACGAACAGGACTACGTTTGCCGCGCTGCCGTTGTCGGAGGTCCTGGACCCCAGCGGCTACCTCTCTCGATTGCAGTCGTTGGGATATGTGCTGCATTAGCCTGACGAGGGGGAAGTGGAAGACGCCGAAGGCGCGAAGGACAATGTGACGGTTGAACCCTGATCCGGCGCCCAGGCCTGCGTGTAGCAAGTGCCGCGATGCAGTGCAGGGCATCGTCCTATTACATGCCCGTCATCCGATGGTCACCCATCGGATTACGGGATCGGGTGATTCCATATCTGCATACCTACGAAAGCTGACTGACTTCACCAATTGAAGTCAGTCGTGCCTGCCCATGTGCCGCCTCGATTGCCCGGATTGAATTCAACACGCTGAGGCGGTCCATGGATTTTCAACCCAGCAGAAGCATCAGCTCAACAGCTCACGACGGATCAATTCAGCGCCGGCGCTGAGTGCATGCAACTTGCCCCTGGCAGTAGCGCGCGGGAGCGGTGCCATGCCGCAGTTGGTGCTGGGGTAGAGCTTGTCGGCATCTACAAACTGCAGCGCCTTGCGCAAGGTGTTGGCGACATCCTCCGCGGTTTCGATGACGTTGCTGGCCACATCGATCGCGCCCACCATCACCTTCTTGCCCCTGACCAATTCGATCAGGTCGATCGGCACGTGCGAGTTCTGGCATTCCAGCGAAATGATGTCGATGCTGGACTGCTGCAGCTTGGGGAAAGACGCCTCGTACTGGCGCCACTCCGAACCCAGCGTTTTCTTCCAGTCGGTGTTGGCCTTGATGCCGTAGCCGTAGCAGATATGCACGGCGGTTTCGCACTTGAGTCCTTCGATGGCGCGCTCCAGCGTTGCAACGCCCCAGTCATTCACTTCGTCGAAGAACACATTGAAGGCGGGCTCGTCGAACTGGATGATGTCCACGCCTGCTGCTTCCAGCTCCCGCGCCTCCTGGTTGAGGATCCCGGCAAATTCCCAGGCCAGCTTTTCGCGGCTCTTGTAGTGGGCATCGTAGAGCGTGTCGATCATCGTCATCGGGCCGGGCAGGGCCCATTTGATGGGCTGCCGGGTCAGCTGGCGCAGGAACTTGGCGTCTTCGACGAACACCGGCTTCTGGCGGCTCACGGCACCGACGACCGTCGGCACGCTCGCATCGTAACGATCACGGATTCTCACCGTCTCGCGCTTCTCGAAATCCACACCGCTGAGGTGTTCGATGAAGGTGGTAACGAAGTGTTGGCGGGTCTGCTCGCCATCGCTGACGATGTCGATGCCTGCCTGCTGCTGCTCGTGCAGGGAAAGACGCAGTGCGTCCTGTTTGGCTTCCAGCAGCGGGTCGCCTTGCAGCTTCCAGGGGGACCAGAGCTTTTCCGGTTCGGCAAGCCAGGAGGGCTTGGGCAGGCTGCCGGCGGTGGAGGTGGGGAGTAGTTTCTTCATGGCGGTTCTTTGTGTGTAGTCGTGGGTCAGGCCGCGCGGTTGGCGGCCCACTGCTCAAGCACATGCCGGTAGGGCTTGATGAAGTTTTCTTCGGTGAACTTGCCCTGTTTCACCGCCAGTTGGCTGCGCTCTTCGCGGTCGTAGACGATCTTGGTAATCGAGTAGTCCTGGTGCTTCAGGCTCGGTTGGTAGACGCTGCCGGCGGCGGAGTTGGCGTTGTAGATCTCCGGCCGGTAGATCTTCTGGAACGTCTCCATAGTGCTGATGGTGCCGATCAGCTCCAGATCGGTGTAATCGCCCAGAAGGTCTCCGCAGAAATAGAACGCCAGCGGCGCGGCACTGTTGGGCGGCATGAAAAAGCGCACCTGCATGCCCATCTTTGCAAAGTAGTGGTCCGTCGAGGAAAGCTCGTTCTGCAGATACTCCACCCCCAACACCGGGTGCTCGTTACCCGTGCGCCGGTAGGTCTTGCTGCTGGCCGCGCTGATGCAGATCACCGGCGGCTTGCTGAAGCGCTCCTTGTAGGCTGCCGACTCCAGAAAGTGCTTGAACAGCTTGCCATGCAGGTCGCCGAAATCCGCCGGCGCGGCGAACGAGGCCCGGTCGGCGTTGTACGCCGGCAGCAGCACGCTGAAGTCGTAATCACGCACGTACGAGGAGAAGTTGTTACCCACGATCCCGTCGATGCGCGCATTGGTATTGCGGTCGACTATTGTGGTCTTCAGGATCTCGATCAGCGGGAAAACCTGGCCTTCGCCTTCCGCAGCCACGCGCATTTCGGCGGAGATGATTTCCAGTTCAACGGTGTAACGATCGCTGCCGGGGTTGTCCCAATGGGCGAGGCTGTTGAAGCGGTTGTCGATCATGTTCAGGGTGTTGCGCAGGTTTTCCTCGCGGCTGCTGCCCCTGGCCAGGTTGGCGAAGTTGGTTGTCAGGCGGGTACTGTCGGCGGGGTGATAGTGCTCATCAAAGCGCAGGCTCTTGATGCGGAATTCAAATGTGTCGTTCATGGCGGAGGGCTACCGTAGGTGCTGCGGGGGAGGTTCGAATCAGCGCGATGCTGATCCAGCGGTGATGGTTTCAGGCGGCGGCGACGGCCGGGGGCGGCCCCGCTTCCAATACGACAGGGCAGGTCGAGCAGGGGCAGGGCGCGCTGCACCGCCAGGGCGGCGCGCTGGATCAGGTCTTCGTTGTGCAGGCGGTAGTCGACGAAGTCCTTGTCGGTCGCATAGATGCCCAGCGGCAAGGTGCGCGCCTGGAAGAAGCTGAACAGTGGCCGCAGCTGGTGGTCGATCACCAATGCGTGGCGCTCGCTGCCGCCAGTGGCCGCCAGCAGTACCGGCGTGTCGATCAGTGCGTCCTGGTCGATGAGGTCGAAGAAGTGCTTGAACAGCCCCGTGTAGGAGCCGCGATAGACCGGTGTCACCACGATCAGGATGTCAGCCTGTTCAACCGCAGCCAGTTCGCGCTCCACCGTCTCGGGCAGCTGGGAACGCCACGCTGCGCCTGCAAGCTGTGGCGCAAGCTGCCCCAGCTCGATGAGGCGCACCTGGCACGGCAGCGCCTCGGCGACCAAGCCCATCAGGTGCTCGGTCAGGGCCACAGCCCGGGAAGGGCGATGCATGCCACCGGAAACGGCGACTACGTTGAGTGGGAGGGGGGTTTTTGCCTTCATCGACCTGATCTGTCCCGAAGCGTGGCGGGCCACTGAATACGGACGATCCTAGGGATGGAATTCGATGACGTAAAATGGTCTTATTTCACCAATTAATGAATATCACTCATCCATATGCTTGAGCGCATCCACCTGAGCATCGTCCAGCAGGTCGAGAAGCAGGGCTCCTTGACCGCTGCCGGCGGTGTACTGAATCTCACCCAATCTGCCCTGAGTCACAGCATCCGCAAGCTGGAGCAGCAACTGGGTACCGATATCTGGTTACGTGAAGGGCGCAGCCTGCGCTTGACCCAAGCTGGCCAGTACCTGCTGGCCGTGGCCAACCGGGTGCTGCCGCAACTGGACCTGGCCGAAGAGCGGCTGGGTCAGTTCGCACAAGGCGAGCGCGGCGCGCTGCGTATCGGCATGGAGTGCCACCCTTGCTACCAGTGGCTGCTCAAGGTGGTCTCGCCGTATCTGGCCGCGTGGCCGGACGTGGACGTGGATGTACGGCAAAAATTCCAGTTCGGCGGAATCGGGGCGCTATTTGGCTATGAGATCGACTTGCTGGTCACGCCCGATCCGCTGTTCAAGCCGGGTCTGAAGTTCGAGCCGGTATTCGATTACGAGCAGGTACTGGTGGTAGCCAAGGATCATCCGCTGGCATCGGTGGCCTACGTAAAGCCGCAGCAGCTGAACCGAGAGATCCTGATCAGCTATCCCGTGGACATCGAGCGCTTGGACATCTACAGCCAGTTCCTGTTGCCCGCCGGCATTACGCCCCGTCGCCACAAGGCCATCGAGACCACCGACATCATGGTGCAGATGGTAGCGAGCGGCCGCGGGGTGGCCGCGCTGCCGCGCTGGCTGGTGGAGGAATATGCAAGCCGGATGGACGTGGTACCGGTGCGGTTGGGCGCGCGCGGCATTGCCAAGCAGATCTTCCTGGGTGCGCGCGAAGCGGACACCGGCATCGACTACGTGCGCGCCTTCTTCGAATTGGCCCGCAACTCGACTGCGGTAGCTGCGGCTGTCGTCGGCAAGGATGCCAGCCGATGAGCGCATCGCACGCCGGTGTCGGCAGTGCGCTCACCGATGGCTATTCGCTGGAAGTGAGCGCAAAGGCCATTCCGGCGCTGATCGAAGCGGCGCCCCGGATCGCGCCGGGTACGACCATCTTCATTCCTTATCTGCCGGGCGAAGACAACGAGGTTCGCCTGGCCGCTGCGGCAACGGTTCGCAGGCTCGGCTTCGTACCGATGCCGCATGTGCCGGCGCGGCGCATTGCGTCGCTCGCCGAACTGCAATCTTTTGTCGCACGTGCTGTCGCCGAAGCAGGCGTAGAGCGTTGCTTCGTGATCGCCGGGGACACGAACACGCCGAAGGGGCCATTCGCTGACAGCGCTTCACTGATCGATACCGGTGTGTTCGAGCGTGCCGGGATCAAGTGCATCGGCGTAGGCGGGCACCCGGAAGGGCATCCGGTGATGAGCGAGGCCCACCGCTGGGAGGTGCTGGCCCGCAAGTGCCACAGCATCGAAAGCCGCGGCATGGCACCGTTGATCGTCACCCAGTTCGGGTTCGACGCTGACGTGGTATTGGCCTGGCTGGAAGCCTTGCGTCAGCGCGGCATCGACCACCCGGTCCGCGTGGGGATACCGGGCCCGGCAGGCATTGCCGTACTTGCGCGCTATGCCGCGGCGTGTGGTGTCGCCGCCAGTGCATCGATTTTTTCCAAATACGGCATCTCGATCGGCAAGCTGTTCGGCACGGCGGGACCGGATCGGTTTGTCGAACGACTTGCCAGCGGGCTTGCCAATGCGCAGGGAGAGGTTGGCCTGCACTTCTTTCCCTTCGGCGGCATCGGGAAGACTGTGGCGTGGGTGGATGACTACCGGATAGCGTGCATGCCCACCCTTGGCCATTGACTCAGCCTGTCACATGCTTTGGCCCAGGCGCTCACGGAAGAACGCGCCGAGCGCCGCAAAGGGAATCAGATCAGTCCGGTCATAGAGATCCACATGGCCGGCATCCTTGACCCACAGCAGTTCCTTTGGTTGGCCTGCCAACCGGTAAGCCTGCTCGCTGAACTCCTTCGAGTGCGCCTGATCACCGGCAATGAACAGCATCGGACGCGGGGATATGGTCTCGATGTCGTTGAACGGATAGAAGTTCATGAACTTCACGTTGCTGGTAAGCGTCGGGTGGGTGGTGAGCTCAGCTGATGAGCCGGCCGGGGTGAACTCGCCGCGCGGGGTGCGGTAGAAGTCGTAGAACTCGCGCTGGATGGGATGCGTGTCCGCGTCCAGGGTATGCACGGTTCCTGAGGTGTACTGGGTGGGGCCACCCTCGGCCTCAACCCAGCGCTGGCGCGCGGCGGCGGCAATCACGACCTTGCGCTGCGCCAGATCCTGCGAGTGGTTGAGCGCGTTGCGGTTCGCGGCGCCCATGTCGTACATGCTGACCGTGGCGATGGCTTTCATGCGCGGGTCGATCTTGGCCGCACTTATCACGAAGCTGCCACTGCCGCAGATGCCCAGCACGCCGATCCGTTCGCGATCCACGTTGGGCTGCACGCCCAGATAGTCAACGGCGGCACTGAATGCTTCGGCATAGATATCCGGCGCAACTACGTTGCGGGGCTCGCCCGCGCTCTCACCCCAGAACGACTGGTCGATGGCCAGGGTAACGAATCCCTGCTCGGCCAACTTCTGTGCGTAAAGGTCCGCACTCTGCTCCTTCACCGCGCCCATCGGGTGGCCCACAATGATGGCAGGCATGGCGTGGCCTGGCTTGGCGTTTCGCGGCACGTAAAGGTTGCCCACGATCTCCATCTGGTACTGGTTGTTGAAGCGAACTTTTTCGGTGATGAGCTGGGTGCTCCGATAAAAGTTGTCCGCGCCATGGGTCATGTTCTGTCCAACTGCGGTGAAAGTGGCGGCCGCGAGCGCCATTGAAAGCAAAAGCCTCTTCATTCGCCGGCCTCCAGGTACTGCTCGTCGCCTACCTTTTCCAGCCACGTTACCGGGCTGCCATCTATCGCTTCGGCAATGGCGATATGGGTCATCGCTACGTTGGCGATAGCGCCATGCCAGTGCTTCACACCCGGAGCGATCCAAACGGTGTCGCCAGGACGGATCTGCTGGCGTGGCTGCCCCCATTGCTGTACCCAACCCACGCCTGCCGTCACGATGAGAGTCTGGCCAAGCGGGTGTGTGTGCCAGGCCGTGCGTGCGCCCGGTTCGAAGGTGACCGTCGCACCGCCTACCCGGGCCGGGGCAGGGCGCTGGAAAATACCATCGATGCGTACCTGGCCGGTGAAGTAGTCGGCAGGGCCAGCAGCCGATGGCAAGCTGCCGGCAGGCGTTACCTTGAGCGCGTCACCGACTGGCTCGCCGCTGGTCGCAGAAGCTGCCATGGAAATCAAAGCGCTGAAAAGCATGGACATGGGGATTACTCCAAGTGTCATGGGGTTACCAGGCGTAGGCGTTGGGCGCCTCGCCACCGGGGCCGGGCCAGATCGCATCCAGTCGAGCCAGCGACTCGACTGAAAGCTTCAGGCCAGGAGCCTTCAGGTTCTGCAAAAGTTGGCCGACGGTGCGCGGGCCGCTCAGCGCAGTGGTGACCATCGGGTTGTGCAGCAGCCAGGCCAGCGCGACATCCGCGGGCGCTTGCCCCAACTGGTCGCAGAACGCCTCATAGGCTTCGAGTTGCGGGCGTAGGCGTTCGATGCGTTGCAGTAACTGCGGGGAAGCGCGACGACCGTTGGACACTTTTTCCAGCACACCGCCGAGCAGGCCCATGCCGATCGGGCTCCAGGGAATCAGCCCCAGTCCGTGGTAACGCAGTGCAGGGATCACTTCCAGTTCCACCGTGCGCTGGGTGAGGTTGTACAGGCTCTGCTCGGACACCAAGCCATAGGTATGCCGGGCGGCGGCGACACCCTGCGCGGTTGCGATGTCCCAACCAGCAAAGTTGCTGCTGCCCACGTAAGTGATCTTGCCTTCACGAATCAGCTGCTCCATGGCCTGCCATATCTCTTCCCATGGTGTGGCCCGGTCAACGTGGTGCATCTGGTACAGATCGATGTGGTCGGTCTGCAACCGACGCAGGCTGGCCTCGCAGGCGCGACGGATGTGGTACGCCGACAGTCGCCGGTCATTCGGCCCCAGCCCCATCGGCTGGTACACCTTGGTGGCCAGCACCAGATCGTTGCGCTTGCCGGTGCGCTTGAGCCAACGGCCGATGATCTCCTCGGAGAGGCCGAAGCCCTGCGGCATGTCGGGCGACTGGGGCCCACCGTAGACATCGGCACTGTCGAAGAAGTTGATGCCTGCGTCCACGGCAGCATCCATGATGGCGAAGCTCGCTGCTTCGTCGGCGAGCTCGCCGAAGTTCATCGTGCCAAGGCCCAGGCGGCTGATCTTCAAGCCGGAGCGGCCAAGATGGGTGTACTGCATGCAGGTCTCCTTCAGCGGTTAACCAAAACGCGGTGCTGACGCGCCGAGCGCGCAGCGATGTACGAAGTGACGAACGAGCACAGCAGCAAGGCTGCGCTGAACCAGAACGTGGCGCGGTAGCCGTGACGGTCCAGCAGAACACCGCCCACGGTGGCACCGGTAGCGATGGCCATCTGCACCACCGCCACCGTCAATCCGCCGCCTGCCTCACCGTCATCGGGCAGGGTGCGGGCCAGCCACGACCACCACGCCACGGGGGCCGAAGTGCCGAACAGGCCCCACAGGGCGAACAACACCGCCACCACGGGCAGGGTGTTCCCGATGAGGATCATGCAAACCGCCACTACCGCCATCAGCGCGGGCAGCACCACCAAGGTGCGGAACAGCGCCCTGTGCACGAAGGGCTCGATCAGCAACGTGCCGACCAGGCCTGACGCGCCCATCAGCAGCAGCAACAACGACAGCGTGGACGGTGAAACATGCAACGTGGTTTCCACGAACGGCCGCAGATAGGTGAACAACGAGAACTGGCCCATGAAGAACAGGCTCATTCCTACCATCCCCCACGCGACGGGCGGACGCTTCAACAGCGCGAACACATTCCATGAGCCTCGCCCGGCGGTCGCCTTCATCGACGGCAGCGCAGCAAGCTTCCATAGCAGGGCAACCACGGCCACCGGCACCAGCGAGAAGAACGCGCCGCGCCAACCCATGATCGCGCCGAAGTAGCTACCCATCGGGGCGGCAATCACCGTGGCCAGCGCATTGCCGCCATTGACGATAGCCAGCGCTCGCGGCACCTGATGCGACGGCACCAAGCGCATGGCGGTGGCTGCCGACATGGCCCAGAACCCACCGATGGCAACACCAATGAGAGCGCGCCCCAGCATGAACACCGGGAAGTTGGGCGCCAGTGCCGCCAGGGTGCCCGAGAGGATCATTGCGGTGGTGAGGCCCAGTAGCAGCCATTTGCGATCCAACTGCCCAGCCAGCGGTGAGACCAGCAAACTGGTGACCAGCGCGAAGGCACCGGACACCGCGATGGCCTGACCAGCTTGGCCTTCACTGACCTGCAGATCGGCGGCGATAGGCGTCAGCAGGCTGACCGGCATGAACTCGGAAGCGACCAGGGCGAAGGCGCCGAGCGACAGGGCCAGAACCGCGCCCCATTCCTTGGCTGTCGCCGAACGGGCAGGCGCGGATATGCCCGCCCCGGGTGAGGGGAGGTTGAGTGAACTCATGAAAGCATCCAGGCCCCAAGGGGCGATGACGACGGAAGACTCCGGTAGTCGGAGCACCCGTGGTGAGAAGGGAGGCCAGTCTGGCTCACGCACGGGCGTTTGATTAGATAATGAATTTGGAATGGGTCAATTAGCATTGCTAATTAATCAATGTGCCAAACTACGCTCATGGCACGACGTAACTTCAATGACCTTTTGGCCTTTGTGACCGTGGCGCGCGAAGGCAGCTTCACCCGCGCCGCGGGCGTGCTCGGCGTCACCCAGTCGGCACTGAGCCAGGCCATCAAGACGTTGGAAGAGAGCCTGGGAATCCGCCTGCTCACCCGCACAACGCGCAGCGTTTCGCCGACCACGGCTGGCGAACATCTGCTGCAGTCCATCGGCAACCACTTCGACGACATCGAATCGGAACTGGATGCACTTACGGCGCTGAGGGACACACCCGCAGGCCAGGTCAGGATTACCAGTGGTGACCACGTACTGCGTACCGTGCTGCTGCCCAAGCTGATGCCGCTGCTGCACCGCTACCCGGACATCCGCATGGAGTTCGACATCAGCTATGCGCTGCGCGACATCGTCGCCGATCGCTTTGACGCCGGTGTCCGCCTCGGTGAATCCATCGACAAGGACATGGTCGCCATGCCCATCGGCCCACGCCTGCGCATGGCAACAGCAGGGACGCCCGCGTACTTCGCTGCACACGGAACGCCGAAGGTGCCGAGCGATCTGACCAGCCACCGCTGCATCAACATTCGCCTGCCCACAAGCGGCGGGCTGTATGTATGGGAATACGAGAAGAAGGGCCGCGAGCTCAACGTGCGCGTGGAGGGCCCGCTGGTGTTCAGCACGTCGCCGCACATGGTTGATGCCGCGCTTGACGGCCTGGGCCTGGTGCATCTGCCCGTCGATGAGCTGGCGACGCACCTGCAAAGCGGGCGCCTGGTGCGCGTGCTGGAGGACTGGTGCCCACCGTTCCCCGGCTACCACTTGTATTACCCGAGCAGGCGCCAGCCTTCGCCGGCGTTCAGCCTGGTGCTGCAGGCATTGCGGGTATAGGGCGAGCGCGTGCGGGCGATTCGTTTTTGGTATCTCGGCTTCGATGGGGCACGCAGATACGATGATCGTTTGAGGCTGTGAGCGATCAGTGGGCAGGGATTAGGGATGTTTATCGAGGGTAGGAAAGGGTGGATTTCGACCCAAAGTGGACATTGGCCTGCCGGGAGGAGAGCGGGGCAATGCGAAGCCGAACAGGATTGCGTTTGGCTGGCCTAGCTGCCGTATCCTCGGAGAATGGGAAAGAGGATTAGTTATGGGGATTGTGGCGGTAATCCGGGTTTCGGATAGAAATCCGACGCCGCTGTTCAAGCGCTGAGGAGAATGGCGCCACCTCCTGATCGTTCAGCTTCCAGAGAATGAATAAAAATAGCCAGTCCGGCAAGACAGCGTGAGCGAACAAAGCAACCACCACTATGTGCCGCAGTTCTACTTCCGGTACTTCTCGACGGATGGAAATAGTATCTGCTTGGTAAACCGTTTGACGGGCGTAGCAGTCCGCCAAGCATCTATTTGTGGCCAAGCTAGCAAGAAAAACTTCTATGGTGAAAAGGAGGTCGAGAAGGCACTGGCAGTCGTTGAAGGAGATAGCAGCGCGTCTTTACGAAAGTTGATTGAAGCACGCGACTCTGCTGCACTGGCGCCAGAGGACGTTGATGGAGTTCTGGGGTGGGTCGCGCTTCAACGTTTGAATCGCCCAGGCTTTTGTAGACACTCTTCAGCCGTTTAGTGCGTACTGCCGTTCAAACTCTATCGGGGACAGGCCGCCATTGGAACCGTGTCGCCGTGTCGGGTTGTAAAACATCTCGATGTA
>Ga0308157_10000496_pt1 | contig 128844 bp, 117 predicted proteins | sample PhyBR1_FD_201035 | JGI IMG/M metagenome (GOLD analysis project Ga0308157, IMG submission 201035) | Phyllosphere microbial communities from UC Gill Tract Community Farm, Albany, California, United States - DLSLB.R1 | ecosystem: Host-associated > Plants > Phyllosphere > Unclassified | place... | reverse complement strand
CTCTCCCGTGAACGGGAGAGGGGCTTTGAGCAAAAGCGAGAGCTGTAATGCCCAGCCATGCTCAGCTGGGGCATTGAACATCGCGGCGCAACAGGGTGCTGCTCTGAAAGATGCAGACCACGCCTGCACGCAAGCGCCGCGCGCTTCGCGGCTTACGCCGCTCCTGTCCGCGCCTGCAACGACCGGTTCGCCATGCGCCGCATCGATTCGTCCTCGTCGTTGGCGATGTCGATGATCGGCCGCCAGGCCAGCTCCAACGACTCCCCGCTGACCACGAAGCGCTCATCGGCGCCGGCCACCACCACGTAGCGCACGTCGTAATGCCAGTGACCGGGAACATCTTTACGCTCGGGGATCCAATGCTTGTCGAGGTCAAAAATCGCAGCCGAGGCCAACGCCAACCCCGACAGGCCGGATTCCTCCTCGGCCTCGCGCAGCGCTACCGCGGCCAGATCATGGTCCCCGTCGGCATGCCCGCCTGGCTGCAACCAGCGTTGCAGCTTGCGATGGTGGGTAAGCAGGGCGCGCTGGCCATCAGCACTGACCAGCCAGGCACTGCCAGTGAAGTGCCCCTGCAGGCGCTCGCGGGTAAACGGGTCTATCCCGCCCTCTTCCAGAAGGGTCAGAAACTCCCGCGCCAGCGCCTCATCCGCCGTCTGTACCCGGGTGTAGTCCGTTAATGCCTGTCGCAATGCCTGATCTTCGACACCCATGACTGCAAGCACATCCTCAAATTCCGATCCGGCGGTCATTATCGCTGTCGATGTTGCAGTTGCGCTTGTCGAGTTTCGCCACCTTTGGCAAGGTAGGGCGGTTGCCCATCGTTCAGTTTGCGACGCAACACAACGGTCCCGCTGCTCTGGCATGCGGGCCATCAAACAGTTTGGGAACTAGCGCAATGCTTAAAACTCTGTTGAGGGTCAAACCGGTCGAGCCGGCCGCACACGTCGATGCCGGTGAACCGATCGAAGGCAGCCTGCAAGGCGAAGCCACGCTCAAGCGGACCCTCACAGCCAAGCATCTGGTCATGCTGGGTATTGGTGCGGTGATTGGCGCGGGCATCTTCGTCCTGACCGGCCAGGCCGCAGCCAACCATGCCGGCCCGGCGGTGATGCTGTCCTTCGTCTTCGCCGGCATCGCCTGCGCCCTGGCCGGCCTGTGTTACGCCGAGTTCGCGGCAATGATGCCGGTCTCCGGCAGCGCCTACTCCTACTCTTACGCCACCTTGGGCGAAGGCATGGCCTGGTTCATCGGCTGGTGCCTGGTGCTGGAGTACCTGTTCGCCTCGGCCTCGGTAGCGGTGGGTTGGTCGGCCTACCTGATCAGCTTCATCACCACCACGCTGCACATGCCCTTCCCCGACGCCTTGTCGGCGGCGCCATTGGCCTGGACGGGTAGCGAGTTCATCAGTTCCGGCAAGCTGTTCAACCTGCCCGCCGTCCTGATCGTGGCTGCCATCACCGGCCTGCTCTATGTCGGCGTCACCCAGTCCACCTTCGTCAACGCGGTGATCGTGGCAATCAAGATCACCGTGATCTGCCTGTTCGTGGGCTTCGGCATCCAGTACATCGACCCGGCCAACTGGCAACCGTTCATCCCGCAGAACACCGGCACCTTCGGCGAGTTCGGCTGGAGCGGCGTGTTCCGTGCCGCCACCATCGTGTTCTTCGCCTATATCGGCTTCGACGCCGTCTCCACCGCTGCCGGCGAGACCAAGGACCCGCAGAAGAACATGCCGATCGGCCTGCTGGGTTCGCTGGCCGTTTGTACTCTCGTCTACATCATCGTCTGCGCCGTGCTGACCGGCATGCTGCCGTACAACCTGCTCGGTACCGACAAGCCGGTAGCCACCGCGCTGGAAGCCTACCCCAGCCTGTCCTGGCTCAAGACCGCGGTCGAGATCGGTGCCATTGCCGGCCTGTCCTCGGTGGTGCTGGTGATGATGATGGGCCAGTCGCGCATCGCCTACACGATCTCGCGCGACGGCCTGCTGCCGAAGGTCTTCGGCAAGGTCCACGCACGCTTCCGTACACCGTACGTCAGCACCGTCGTGGTCGGCGTGTTGGCCGCCGCGCTGGCCGGACTTGTACCGTTGAACGTGCTAGGCGAGCTGGTGTCCATGGGCACCCTGCTGGCCTTTGCCACCGTCTGCATCGGGGTGCTGGTACTGCGCCGGACCAAGCCTGACATCGTCCGCCCGTTCAAGGTGCCGGCGGCATGGCTGATCTGTCCGCTCGGCGCCCTCGCCTGCCTGGCACTGTTCATGCAGGCCTTCGTCGTGCATTGGCACCTGTTCGTCGGTTGGACCGTGCTGGGCCTGTTCATCTATTTCGGCTACGGCATCCGCCACAGCAAGCTCAACAAGACCCCCTGAGCCTGACCCCCGACCGGCGCCCTGTGCGCCGGTTTTCACTGCGCCGCAGTGGCGCGACGACGAGCGAAGACCCGAATAATGTTCAAGCAACTCTGGGCCACAAAACACCCGCACGCCGCACATCAGGACGCCAACGGCCTGAGCCTGCGCCGCACCCTGGGGCCCTGGGGCCTGACCGCGCTGGGCATCGGCGCGGTGATCGGCGGGGGCATCTTCGTCATCACCGGCCAGGCCGCAGCCAACCATGCGGGACCGGCGATCATGCTGTCCTTCGTGCTGGCCGCGATCTGCTGCGCGTTCTGTGCGCTGGCCTATGCCGAGTTCGCCTCGATGGTGCCGGTATCCGGCAGCGCCTATACCTATACCTACGCCACCTTCGGCGAGCTCTCGGCCTGGTTCATCGGCTGGATGCTGGTGCTGGAATATGGCGTTTCTGCCTCTGCCGTGGCGGTCAGCTGGACCGGCTACTTCCTGAGCTTCCTCAACCACTTCGACATCCACCTGCCGGCGGCGCTGGTCAATGCGCCGCTGGACGCCCAGCTCAAGCCCACCGGCGCGATCGCCAACATCCCGGCCGCCATCCTCGTGCTGCTGCTGACCTGGCTGTGCTACGTCGGCATCAGCAAGTCCTCGGCAATGAACATGGCCATGGTCGTACTCAAGACCGGCCTGATCATCCTGGTGATCGTCGCCGGCTGGAAGTATGTGGATACCAGCAACTGGACCCCGTTCATCCCGGCCAACGAAGGCCCGGGCAAGTACGGCTTTGAAGGCGTGCTGCGCGGCGCGGCAATGGTGTTCTTCGCCTATATCGGCTTTGAAGCGGTGTCGGTTGCGGCACAGGAATCGCACCGCCCGCAGCGCGACCTGCCGATCGGCATGCTGCTGTCGCTGGTGATCTGCACCGTGCTGTACATCGCCATGGCGGCGGTGATGACCGGGCTGGTGCCCTACCAGTTGCTGGGCACCGCCGAGCCGGTGGTAACCGCCGTGGCGGCCCACCCGCAGCTGGATTGGCTGCGCATCATCGTCGAGATCGGCGCCCTGATCGGCCTGGCCTCGGTGGTACTGGTGATGGTGATCGGCCAGCCGCGCATCTTCATGATCATGGGCCGCGATGGCCTGCTGCCGCCGGTGTTCACCAAGATCCATCCCAAGTACCGCACGCCGCACATCAACACCATCATCACCGGCATCGGCATCGCGCTGCTGGCGGCGCTGTTCCCGCTGGACATCCTCGGCGAACTGACCTCGATGGGCACGCTGATCGCCTTTGCCGCGGTCTGCGCCGGCGTGCTGGTGCTGCGCCGCACCCAGCCTGACCTGCCGCGTCCGTTCCGCATTCCGATGGCCTGGCTGATCTGCAGCCTGGGTGTGCTCAGCTGCATTGGCCTGCTGACTGCCATGACCCTGCATAACTGGATGCTGATGGGCGTGTGGACGGTCACGGGTTTCATCATCTACTTCCTGTACGGCGTACGCCACAGCAAGCTGAACGCCGAGAACAAGGCCAAGAACAGCTGAGTTGCCGGCCAGGAGCAACACTGAAGCCCGGGCCTGGTCCCGGGCTTTTCTTTTGCAAGCGATGCCTGAACCACATAGAGGCGTAGCCCGGGTAAGCGCCGCGCACCCGGGGCCTTTCACGCGCATCCTGGCCCCAAACTCCCGGGTGCGCGTGCGCTTACCCGGGCTACGCTGACGGCCTCCTGACTTAAAGCTCCCGGGTGCGCTGCGCTTACCCGGGCTACAACGGCGCCTCGCCGGGGACCCTCTGACACGCAGATTCCGCGCTGGCATCAGTTCCATCCGGATACATGCCTGAACCTGCAACGGTTCTTAGTAGAATGGGCGGCATGAACGCCCCTACTGTCCCCTATGACGCCCAGCGACTGAGCGAACTGGCCCAGTTGCTGATCGACAACATCCGTGAGCTGGCCCAGGCTGGCTGGACACCTGCCACCAGCAGCAATTTCTCGCATCGCCTGGACGACCGGCACGCGGCCATCACCGTGTCCGGCAAGGACAAGGGCCGACTGATCGAAAGCGACATCATGGTGGTGGACTTCGATGGCAAGGCCGTGGGCCGCCCGCTGCGCCCATCCGCCGAGACCTTGCTGCACACCCAGCTGTATGCACGGTTCCCCGAAGTAGGCTGCGTGCTGCACACCCACTCGCCGGTACAGACCATTGCTTCGCGCCTGTACGGCAGCGACGGTCATATCCGCCTGGAAGGCTACGAGCTGCTCAAGGCCCTGCATGGCAATGCCACTCATGAGACCGCCGTTGACCTGAAGGTATTCCCCAACACCCAGGACATGGACGTGCTGGCCGCCCAGGTCGAAGCCGAACTCGACAAGGGGCCGATGTGGGGCTACCTGATCGATGGCCATGGCCTGTATGCCTGGGGTCGCGACATGGCCGAAGCCCGTCGCCACCTGGAAGCCTTCGAGTTCCTGCTGCATTGTGAGCTGGAGCTGCGCCGCCTGCGCGGCAACGCCTGATCCCCTTCCCACGTCGAGTCCCCCATGAGCCGACTGCGCATTTTCAACGACACCGCCCCGGACGCGCCGCTGTTCGACAGCCGCGATGGAACCGTCATTGCCGCCGAACTGAGCAAGATCGGCGTCACCTTTGAACGCTGGCAGGCCAAGCATCCGGTTGCCCCGGGCGCCAGCCAGGACGAAGTGTTCGCCGCCTATCGCGAGGACATCGACCGGCTGGTCGCCGAACACGGCTTCAAGAGCGTGGACGTGGCCTCGATCGCGCCAGACAACCCGGCACGCGCCGAGATCCGCAAGAAGTTCCTCGACGAGCACTACCACAAGGAGGACGAAGTACGTTTCTTCGTCGCCGGCTCGGGCCTGTTCACCCTGCACGTGGACGACAAGGTCTACGAGGTGGAATGCGTGAAGGATGACCTGATCGCCGTGCCGGACAGCGTCAAGCACTGGTTCGACATGGGCGAGGAACCCAGCTTCGCCGCCATCCGCTTCTTTACCGAGCCGGACGGCTGGGTCGGCCACTTCACCGGCACCGACATCGCCCAGCGCTTCCCGCGCTACCAACCCAGCGCTGCACGAATCGCTGTTTTGCCTTGAGCCCCTGCTCTGCTTGAGCTCCGGCTCTGGCGTGAGCCCCTGCTCTGCTTGAGCCCCTCTCCCGCAGGCGGGAGAGGGGTTGGGGTGAGGGCAGCTTTACGCAGTTCAAGCCACAAACCACCCGCACAACGCGCGCGCCGAGAAGCGCCGCGCAGGACGCCAACGCATGACCATCAAAGCCATCCTTACCGACATCGAGGGCACCACCTCCAGCATCTCCTTCGTCAAGGAAGTGCTGTTCCCCTACGCCCGCAACGCCCTGCCCGGCTTCGTCCAGGCCCACGGCAACGAGCCGCAGGTGCGCCAGTGGCTGGATGCGGTGGCCACCGAGATATCTGCCAGCACCTGCCAGGACGAGGTCATCGTTGAAACCCTGCAGGGCTGGATCGATCAGGACCGCAAGCACACCGCGCTCAAGGCACTGCAGGGCATGATCTGGGACAGCGGCTACCGCAATGGTGATTACACCGCGCATATGTACCCGGAAGTCGCCGATGTGCTGCGCGGATGGCACGCCCGCGGCTTGCCGCTGTACGTGTACTCGTCCGGCTCGGTGCCGGCGCAGAAGCTGTTCTTTGGCTTCAGCGACGCGGGCGATCTCAACGGCTTGTTCTCCGGCAACTTCGACACTGAAGTCGGCGGCAAGCGCGAAGCGGCAAGCTATGCGCATATCGCCAAGGCCATCAACACCGCGCCGAGCGAGATCCTGTTCCTGTCCGACATCGTCGAGGAACTGGATGCCGCCCGCGATGCCGGCCTGCAGACCGTATTGCTGGACCGTCTCAACGACTACCCGCAGCCGCGCACCGGCGAGGCCACGCATGGCCATCCCCGGGTCGAGCGCTTCGATCAGATCACGCTCTGATCCGCCCAACTGCGCCCGATATGACGGCCCCTCACGGGGCCGTTTTCGTTGCGCCGCCCGCACGGCGCCTGCCGGTTTCACGTGCGCCGCACATCGGCATCACCTACGGTGAAGCATCCGCAGCACAGGATTCATTGAGCTGCCCGCACAGCGGTCCGTGGCGGCTGATCATCCCCGCAACGGAGACCTCATCGCATGAGCATCGCTGCAGAGATCGGCCAAGCGCTGGCCGCCGAGTTCACCCTTCCTGACGTCCGCACGACGACCGTCATCGTCTCGCGGCTGGCCACGGCCATCGTGCTCGGTGGCCTGCTTGGGCTGGAGCGCGAGCGCAAGGGCCGCGCTGCAGGACTGAAAACCCACATCCTGGTCTCGGTAGGCTCGGCGTTGTTCGTGTTGGCGCCCTTGCAGATGGGCATCTCCGGCGCGGACGTCACCCGCGTGATGCAAGGGATCGTCTCCGGCATTGGTTTTCTGGGCGCCGGCGCCATCCTCAAACTCGACGCCGAGGAACGCATCCAGGGCCTGACCACGGCGGCCGGCATCTGGATGACGGCGGCGATCGGCATGGCCGCCGGCATGGGCATGGAAATGGTGGCGTTCATCACCACGATTGCCGCGCTTGCGGTAGTAAGCACGCTGCCGAAGTTGATGCCGGACAAACGCAAAAGTATCGAAGGCAGCGAAACGGATCTCGACACATGATCCGCTGGCGTTACCAACCCGGGTTCAGCACGACCTTGCAGGCGCGCCATAACCGCGAAGCACACAGCCTCAGATGAAAGCGCTGCCTGGGCGTTGAGCAAGCCCAGCTGCGCGGCTTCCGTCGCTCCTACAATGCCGGGCTGCGCAGCACCAGCACATCAATGCTGGAGCGCACGCCCAGGCGCGCGGTGAAACCGTCCCATTGGCCGACCCCGTTGCTGACGAACAACGTCATCTCGCGCACGCGGTACTCGCCCCGTACATAGCCGTGATTGAACGGCGCCACCACCCAACGATCGAATCCCAGCATGTGCCCGCCATGGGTATGGCCGGAAATCTGCAGGTCGATCGCACCGGTAGCGGCCGCGGCGCGTGCCTGTTTGGGTTGGTGGGCCAGCAGCACGTGCACATCGCCGCCCCTGCCGCCATCCACAACGGCCTGCATGTCCGGTGCCAGGCCCCCGTGCATATACGATGTCTGCTTCAGCGCCGCCAGGTCACCGATGCCCGAGACCACCAGCCGCCCCCCGTTGATGTTCAACAGCGCGCTCTGGTTCTCCAGCACACCCAGGCCCATCTGCCGGAAATGCGCCATCCATGCACTGTAGTCGTAGTAATACTCGTGATTGCCCGGCGCCAGCCACACGCCATAGGGTGCCTTCAGCTGCGCCAGCGGTTCGGCGAAACGACCGCTGTCTTGCAGGCCGCCATCGGCCATGTCGCCCGGCAACACGATCATGTCGGGCTTGGCCGCCAGGGTTGCATCGACGATGCGCTGGGTACGCCAGGTACGTTTGACCGGACTGATATGCAGATCCGCCAACACCGCCACCCGCAGCCCATCCATTCCCTTGGGCAGATGCGGCACAACCAGCTCGCGTTCGTGCACCTGTGGCGGTTTGAGTCCGTTATAAATGCCCAGCGTTGCCAGCAGCACGATCAACACAGCCGCGCCCTGGTTGAGGCCGACGCCGTGCCATGGCGTTGCCAACCGCGACGTCCGCGGTAACAGTCGTGACAAAAACCAGCCGGCTTCGCGTAGCACCACGAACACCAGCACCAGCATGTACATCACCAGCACCCAGCCGAACACCAGTTGCAGCCAGGCTTCGACCGAATAGCTGAAGACATCCATGCGCCACAAGGTGGCAAAGCCCAGACCAATCAAGGCCAGCGCCAGGCTGATGCCGGTGCGCCACCGGCGCTGCGGCTTGGACAAGGGATGCACCGGCCGCCAGAACAGGACGGCGAGCAAGGGCAGGATCAGCGATACAAGAAAAGTCATTGGCAGTGCGCGGTAGATATGCGGAGGACGCCCGCGATCAGACCGCGAACAGGCTCAGAAGACTGCCGTGCACTTTGACACGACAAGGTGGCGGATCGCGCGCCTACGGCTGGAACACTACGTAACCCACCGTAATGCCGAGCCATGCTCGGCATAGCGTGCTGGAGGTGGCCGGACCGACAGCGACGATCCTTCCTGCTCCCTCCCTTTGGCCAAGGGGAAGGTTGGGGAGGGGTTCACCTTTCGCGGGAAAGCCCCCGCCGAGCATCGCTCGGCACTACAGCTGAAAGATTGCCGGGAAGGCCCCTGCCGAGCATGGCTCGGCATTACGCTCCTGCTCCCACCCTTTGGCCAACGGCCAAAGGGTGGGTTGGGGAGGGGTTCGCCTTTTGCGGTAATGCCCCTGCCGAGCATGGCTCGGCACTACAGCTGAAAGATTGCTGGGAAAGGCCCTGCCGAGCATGGCTCGGCACTACCGGTAGCTGGGGCGGTTACTTGGACTTTTCGGCGATCCAGGCGTCGAGCTTCTCGTCCAGTACGTCCAGCGGCACCGAGCCGTCCTTCAGCACTTCGGCATGGAACTCGCGGATGTCGAACTTGGCGCCCAGCTTGTCCTGCGCGCGCTTGCGCAGTTCCTGGATCTTCAGCTCGCCGGTCTTGTAAGCCAGCGCCTGGCCCGGCCAGGCGATGTAACGCTCGGCTTCGGCAATGGCATCGGGCTCACTCACCGAGGAGTTGGTGAACATGTAGTCCAGCACCTGCTGGCGGGTCCAGCCCTTGGAATGCAGGCCGGTGTCCACCACCAGACGCACCGCGCGCCACAGCTCACCCTGCAGGCGGCCGAAGTAGCTGTACGGATCGGTGTAGACGCCCAGGTCCTTGCCCAGGCTTTCGGCATACAGGCCCCAGCCTTCGATGAAGGCGGTTTCGCCACCGAAGCGGCGGAACGCGGGCACGCCCTTCAGCTCCTGCTGCAGGGCCAGCTGGAAGTGGTGGCCCGGGATGGCTTCGTGCAGGAACAGGTCTTCAGCGTCCCAGGTCTTGCGCGTCGGCAGGTCATAGGTGTTCACGTAGAAGATGCCCGGGCGGGTGCCGTCTTCGCTGGGCTGCATGTACTCGCCACCGGCGGCCGACTTGGCGCGGAACGCCTCGATCGGGCGGATCTCGAAGCCCGCCTTCGGGGTCAGCGAGAACAGCTTGGGCACATTGGCATTGATCTTGGCTTCCAGCCCGCGGTAATGCTCCAGCAGCGCCGGCTCGGACTTGAACTCGAACTGCTTGTCGTTCTGCATGAACTTGAAGAAGTCCTGCAGTGAGCCCTTGAAGCCCACCTCGGCCATCACTTTCTGGATTTCGCCGTGGATGCGCTCCACCTCCTTCAGGCCGATCTCGTGGATCTGCTCCGGGGTCTGCGCGGTGGTGGTGCTCTGCTTGGCGTTGAAGGCGTACCAGGCCTTGCCGTCGGGCAACGCGTCCAGACCGACGGTGTCGCGCGTTGCGGGCAGATACTCGTTGGCAATGAAATCACGCTGCTGCTTGATGGCCGGCATCAGCTTGTCGTTGATCACGCTGCGGAATGCCTCGGTCAGGCGGTCCTTGTCGGCTTGCGAGAAGTCTGCCGGCAGCAGCTTGATCGGCCCCCAGAACTGGCTGTCCTCGGCCTTGGCGGTGATGATCTCGTCGAACTGCGGCACCACTTTTTCCATCAGCACGCGCGGCTGCACCACGCCGGCCTTCATGCCTTCGCGCATGTTGGCGTTTTCGGTTTCCAGCAGCACCGGGATGCGCACGGCACGTGCCAGCCAGTTGTCGTAATCCTTGACCGTCTTGAACGGCTGCGCCACCTGGCCTGAGCCCAGCATCACCGCATAGCTGACGGTGGAGCCCATCTGGTTGACCGGCATCATCCAGCCGGGGAACTTCTCACCCTCCAGCGACTGCTTCTGCTCCTCGACGAAGATGCGGTAGCTGAGCAGGTCCTGCCCGGCCAGGCCGGCATCGCCGATCTTCTCGGCCTTGCCCAGCCATTCCTGGGTAAAGTCATGGCTCTGCTTGCGGAACTCGGCCGAGCCGAAATCCGGCAACTGGTCGTTGTAGCGGTTGTCACCCTGGAAGGTAGCCTGCAGCGGGTTCAGCTTGAGCACGCCTTCCCAATAGTCGGCATACAGCTGGTTCAGCTGCGCGGCCTTGTCGGCCTGCGGCGCCTGCGCGGCGCTGTCGCCGGCTGCCGGTTGCGAGGACGGGGAACAGGCGGCCAATACGGTAGCCAGCGAAAGGGAGACGGCAAGTGCCAGCGGACGAATAGTCATCGGGGATTCCAACCAGGGGAACAAGGCCGCCAGCGTCAGCGCAACCGCCTGCGACCGGAAGGGCCAAAGGTCATTCCCGCATCCGTCAACGTCGCGATCAGGCCGGCAAACCGTCATAATCCGCCCCGATCTGCAGCCGCGCCGCGTCTGCCCCACTTTCCTGCCTGCCCGCCGCGACCATCACCCGGCCTGGCACTTGCCGTTACTGCAGTATTTATGACTACTTCGCGTCGCCCACTGGGCTTCTGGTCCGCTACCGCCCTGGTTGTGGGCAGCATGATCGGCTCAGGCACCTTCCTGCTGCCCGCCACCCTCGCCCCCTATGGCGCCGCCACCCTGATCGGCTGGGGCATCACCCTGTGCGGCGCCCTGCTGCTGGCGATCACCTTTGCCCAGCTGGCCAAGCGCTGGCCGCAGACCGGCGGCCCGTATGTCTTCGCCCGCAATGCCTTTGGCGAGCTCCCCGGCTTCATGGTGGCCTGGAGTTACTGGATATCGATGTGGTGCGCGATTGCCGCCATCGCGGTGGCCTTTGCCGGCAGCATTGGCGCGATATTTCCCGACTTGACCGCTACCCCGGTGCGTGCGGCGTCCTGTGGTCTTGTTGCGTTGTGGGCCTGTGCCGGCGTCAACCTGATCGGTGTGCGTGAAGCCGGGCGCCTGCAGTTGCTCACCACCGTGCTGAAGGTGGTACCGCTATTGATGTTCGGCCTGGTGGCCTTGTGGCTGGTGGATACCAGCCACTACGTGCCCTTCAACCCTTCCGGCGAGTCCCTGGCCAGCGTCGCTGGCGCCACCGTGGCCCTGACGCTGTGGGCGATGATCGGCCTGGAGGCGGCCACCGTGCCTGCCGATTCGGTGGATGACGCACCACGCACCGTCGCCCGCGCTACCGTTGCCGGCACCGCCATTGCCGGCATCGCCACGGTACTGGCCTGCACCACCGTGCTGGGCCTGCTGCCGGCCGACGTGCTGGCCAAGTCCAGCGCGCCGATGGCCGACGCTGCCGCCGCGCTATGGGGACCTACCGCCGGCATGCTGCTGGCCGTGGTGATGGCGATCTCCTGCATCGGCGCCCTCAATGGCTGGACCCTGCTGTCGGCTCAGTTGCCGATGGCGGCCGCACGTGACGGTGTGCTGCCGCGTGCCTTCACCCGTGAAAACAAGCGCGGCGCCCCGGTGTTTGGCGTGATCATCAGCTGCCTGCTCGCCACCGTGCTGGTGATCTGCAACTACAACCGTTCGCTGGTGGATCTGTTCAAGTTCTCGGTACTGCTGTCCACCGCCGCCACCCTGCTGCCCTATCTGGCCGGCGCAGCTGCGTGGGTGTGGCGCGGCACCGGCACCGCCTCGCGCATCGCGGCAGCGGGTGCCTTGATCTTCAGCCTGTATGCCATCGTCGGCATCGGCGGCGAAGCGCTGCTGTGGGGCGCCGCCCTGATCGTGGCGGGCTTGCCGATCTACTTCTGGTTGCGGCGGCGCTGAGCCAACACGCCACGGGACAGTCTGCGAGGGCTCAGCGTTTCTGGTCACGCTCGGGCGCCAGCACATGCACCACCTTGCCGCTGGCATCCAGAAATTCGATGGCGCCATAGCCTTCGGCGGTGACTGTCATGCGCACGCGTGGCTGATCACCCGCATCTGCAAGGGATACCGCGGGCGTGCCGTCGGCGGCGACACTGAGCTTGATCCGGGTCGGTGTCTGCACGCCTGGCACCAGACGATCCCCCAGGCCCGGGTCCCGGATCAACGGTGGGGCCTGGTTGATGACGAACATCACCGAACCATCTGCTGAAACGCGCCAGCCGGCGGCATCCATCGCGGGGTGATCCAGCGCCAGCACTGCCGTGGTGCCTGATGGCATGTCGGCCACGCCAAAACCGCCTCGCTCGCTACCTTTGGCGTCGTACAGGATCATGCCGGCGACATCGAATGCTCGCTTGTACTGCAGGCCATCGATGATCGGCGCCGGGGTATTGCCAGCCAGCGTCATGCGGATGGTGCCGTCATCTCCAACGATATCGATACGCTTGGCACTGATGCGCTCGTGGTCGACCACGGCGACGTTGGTCTGCGGCGCCCGGTCAAGGATGATGCCCTGCAATGCTTCGAGAGAGGGTCGCTTGGGCTCGGCTGCTTGCTGTGCCTTTGCGGATTGCGGCGTCAACGCCAGCAACGCGGACAGGCTGCTTGCAACAACAGCGATCTTGCGAGGATTCATTGGCGTTCCGGCCTGGGCCGACTCCATGGTTGGGGCATCAGGTGACGCCGGCAGGGGTGGGACTGCTGCAAGGGATGCAATGCGGTATAGCCGGATCCACGATGCCACATCTTCGCACTGTGTTTCTTCGACTCTGGTATCACATGTCCCACCCATTGCACGACCACTGCCAGGAGGACGCCATGCAGGCATTCACGGGAGGCTGCCTTTGCGGCAGCGTACGCTTGCAGGCCGTGGGTCAACCCCGTCGCGTGGGGATCTGCCACTGCCTGGACTGCCGCAAGCACCACGGTGCACTGTTCTATGCAGCGGCCATGTTCGAGCAGGCGGCTGTATCGGTAACGGGCCAGACGCAGCACTACAACAATCGCCACTTCTGTCCGACGTGTGGCTCATCGGTGTTCGCCGTGTTCGCCGATGAAATAGAAGTGCATCTGGGCTGCCTGGATGCCCCCGATCAACTGATTCCCAGCTACGAATGCTGGGTAATCAGGCGCGAGGCCTGGCTGCCATCCTTCACGGCGACGGTCGAGTATTCCCGCGACCGCGAAACCCGGTGACCGCCACTGCTAGGCGGTCACCGGCGCTCTTTTACTCATGCCTGCCTTGCCTGGAGACTGCGGTACTGGAAATCACGGATCGCCGTTTCACCCGTTCCTGCGCAGTAGATACCCAGCTTCAAACTCAGGAAGCCGCCAAATACATTGTGGTGCAGCCCGGATACTTCCATCCGTGTCTGATGTAACTGCCAACTGCGTCCGCCGTCGTGCGAGTAATGGAAAGTCACGACATTCCCGACATTGCTCAGCCTTACCCGGATCGGCCCGGGCTTGCGCGGCGCACGTGCCCAAACCAGCTCCTCGGCGTACTGGAAGTTCTTGATGGTGTCGGCGCTGAAGCCGACGCCGACAAAGGCTTTGTTGTTGTAGTACAGCAGCAGGCCAGCCTCCGCCCCCGGTGCTGGCTCCAATGTCACCTCCACCTCATAGGAACGATCAGGCACGCCGCAGGTCAGCGGTGAACTGTCGATCGGCGAGGTGCCACTGGCCTGCAGGTGCAGGCGACGCTCACCGTAGCGCGCACGTTGACGCTCGTTCGGGCCCGGGTTGTGGAAGGCCCATTGGGTGCCGAAACGGTCCTTGCTGAAGTCGTCGGAGAGCGCAAAGCCCGCTGCGCTCTTCCTGCCTCCGGCGGGTTTCGGCAATGGCCGCGAAAGGTCGCCGCCCAGCGCGCGGAACCAGCCGTCATCGGTCCACTCGATTGGCTCCAGCAGCGTCTGCCGTCCCAAGGTGCGAAATCCGTTCTCATAGGCGTGGTAGACCATCCACCAATCGCCGGCCGGCCCTTCCACCAAGGTGGCGTGGCCACGCGACCACCAGGGCTCGGCCTCGGACTGCGTGCGCACCAGTGGATTGTGCGGGCAGTGCTCCCAGGGGCCATGGATGGAGCGCGAGCGCGCAGCGATCACCATGTGGCCCGTGACTGGACCGGCAGTGCCACCCACGGCAGTCACCAGATAGAACCAGTCACCGTGGCGCAACAGCTTGGGGCCTTCCGGTGCAAAGTTCTCGGTGACCCAGTCGTCCGGGTAGCGCCACGGACTGTACGCCGGCTCAAGCGAGCCATCGGTGGCCAGCCCGTCATCACGCAGGCGCACACGACGGATGCCGTTGACGAACAGATAGCGCTTGCCGTCCTCACCGACGACATGGCCCGGATCGATGCAGCCTTCAATCTTCAGATCGACCGGCTCGCTCCACGGCCCGGCGATGTCATCGGCCCAGATGACGAAGATCGACCACCCGTTGCCCGTGGGATTGGCCGGCAGGTAGATGAAATAGCGGTCACCGTGCTTGCACAGATCCACCGCCCAGATATCACCCAGCGTCTTGTGCAGCGCCGGCCCGATCGGCGCCCAGTTGACCAGGTCGGTCGAGTGCCAGATCACCAGGCCCGGATACGAATAGAACGACGAGAACGTCATGTAGTAATCGTCGCCATCCTTGAGGATGCTGGGATCGGGATGGTCCCCGGCGACGATGGGGTTGAGGTAGGTGCCATCGCCAAGGTCGGCGATGCGCTGGCCCTCGGGGCCATGTCCCCAGCGCTGCATTGGCAGGTCTTGCTTGGCGATTGCGGTGGTCACCGCAGGTTGCGCCAACGTCGATAGCTGCGCGACCAAGGCGCCGGCGGCGATGGCTTTGAACAGGTCCCTGCGTGACGTATCTGGCATGCGGCGCGGCTCTCGATGGGTGGATGACTGCCGCCGTGCGGAAGTCGTAACCAAGCGAGTGTAGCGGCTGTCAGTCACACCGCCGCGCGGCACGGTGGCAGCTGTGATGCGCTGCCCAATCACCGCGTGCAGGCTGAAAAGTTACCGTTGAAATTTTTCGTTGAGCCGGCTCGCCCCCTACCGCAAACCGGGAGGGGGCGAGCGGGGATCAGCGTCGCTCGATGACGAACTTGCCGAACCCCACGCCCAGGCTCCAGCCATGACCGGTGCCGGCCAGCGCCAACGAGACATCACCCTTGGTCATGGCCTGGGCATCGTTCGCGCGCGAAGCACTGGCGTGCACTTCCGCTGCGGCGTAGGTACCCAGCAAATCATTCACCGAATAGGCCCCACTGAACTTGCCACGGCCATCGGTGATTGTGGTGCGCCCGACGGTCAGGCCACCACCCTTGGCGCTGATCGTGACCGGAAAGCTGGTGCCATTGTCGCAAGTGATGGTGCCGGTGCCGGAAGCAGTCTTGTAGAACGCAGACCAACCGGACAGGTTGTAGCGCAGCTCGCAATCGATATTGCCGGCTGCCTGTGCCGCCGGCGCAGCAGCGCCCATCGCCAGCAGCAGCATCACTGTCATCATCTTCTTCATCGGTTTTCCTCCAGCGTATTGTCGCCAGCGCCGAGCCTAGCAGCGCCCGGCCGCGCCATCGCGACCGGCCCGCCGCAATGGGGGGCAGCGTTCAGCGAGCGACTACCGGCCCCGCAAGCTCAAACACATCAGCGTCGAGCATGGCCGGGAAGCGCTCGCGATGCGCGGCCAGCGCCTGGGCGGAAATGGTGCTGGTCACCACCTGCTCCTGCTCCCGGATCTCCACCTGGGCCTGCCCCAGGAAGTCGATCACCGCGCTGTCGCCGCTGTAGTGGAGGTTGTTGCCGTCCACGCCGATGCGATTGACCACCGCCACGAAGCACAGGTTTTCGATGGCACGGGCGCGGGCCAGGGTGCGCCAGGCATGCGCCCGCGCCGAGGGCCAGTTGGCCACGAAGATCTGCAGATCGAAGTCCAGCTGTCCTGCCCGCTCCACGTCATAGCGGTTGCGACAGAACACCGGGAAGCGCAGGTCGTAACAGACCTGCGGATTGATCCGCCAGCCCTTCCACTCCACGCACAGGCGCTCGTTGCCGGCGGCGTAGCGCTTGTGCTCGCCGCCATAGCGGAACAGGTGGCGCTTGTCGTAGTACTGCAGCTCGCCCTCCGGGGTAGCCCACAACAGCCGGTTGTAGACCTTGCCATCAACGCGCAACTGCACGCTGCCGGTGACCGCTGCACCCAGCGCGCGCGCCTGCGCCTGGATCCACGCCACGGTCGGCCCGGTCATGTCCTCGGCCTGGTCGATGGCGTCATTGGAGAAGCCACTGGTGAAGGTCTCCGGCAGGATCACCAGATCGGTGTGGCCGGCCAACGGTGCCAGCAGCGCGGCGTAATAGTCGCGATTGCCGGCCGGGTCGTGCCAACGGGTGTTGCCTTGCACGAGGGAGATACGAAGGTCTTGCATGGTCATTGGTGTCCCGTGTGCCAAAAATTGAAAATCACGCCCGCTGCCAGCAACACGCCCAATACGGGTAGCAGCCATTGAAGGCCGGCCACCCAGCGATTACGCGGCAGGCGTCGCTCTTCGGCGGTCAGCAAGGCCAGGTAGATACGCGTATAGCGGCTGAACGCGCCCCGCAGGGCCAGATGCCCCTCGTCCACCGACACCCGCCGTTCGCGCAGCCCATCCTGCACGACTGAAAAGAACAGAAACACGTTCAGCACGCCCGCCAGCAGCAACAGGCCACCGCTGAGCAGCATCAACAACGAACCGGCCTGCACCCGAACCGTCCTGGATCAGAGCGCCTGCAGGCGCTGTATCGCCGCATCAAGCGTCGCATCGTTCTTGGCGAAGCACAGCCGCACCAGGCGCTGCCCGGCCGGCGGCGTTTCGTAGAACGGCGACAGCGGGATCGCGGTGACGCCCTTTTCAATCGTCAGCCACTTCACGAACTCGTGGTCCGGCAGGTCGCTGATGGCCGAATAGTCCACCAACTGGAAATAACCGCCGGGGACCGGCAAGGGCTTCAAGCGCGTGGTCAGCAGCTGTTCGCGGAAGCGATCGCGCTTGCCCTGGTAGAACGCCCCCAGTTCCAGATGGTGCTCGGGCTCGTCACGGATCATCGCAGCGAAGCCGTACTGGGCCGGGCTGTAGGTGGTGAAGGTGTTGTACTGGTGCACCTTGCGGAACTCGGCGGTCAGCGCGGGCGGCGCGATGGCATAGCCGATCTTCCAGCCGGTGCAGTGGTAGGTCTTGCCGAAGCTGGAGATGACAAAGGCACGTTCGCGCAACTCGGGGTAACGCAGCGCCGATTCGTGGCGGGCGCCGTCATACACGATGTGCTCGTACACCTCATCGGAGATCAGGTAGATGTCGGTGCCACGCAGCACCTCGATCAGGGCCTGCATGTCGGCGGCGGACAGCATCGCGCCGGACGGGTTATGTGGCGTATTGACCATCAGCATGCGGGTCTTCGGGGTGATGGCGGCACGCACCTTGTCCCAGTCCACGGCAAAGGTCTGCGGGTCCAGCGCCACATGCACCGCACGCGCGCCGGCCAGGTCGATGGCCGGCTCGTAGCAGTCGTAGGCCGGGTCGAGCACGATCACTTCCTCGCCCGCGCGCACCACCGCATGGATGGCGTTGAAGATGGCTTCGGTACCACCGGAAGTCACGGTGATCTCGCTGTCCGGGTCGACCTGCGCGCCATAGCAATCCAGCGCCTTCTGCGCGATGGCCTGGCGCAACGGCGCCACACCGGTCATCGGCGCGTACTGGTTCAAGCCCTCGCGCATGGCCTTGGCGGTCTCATCGATCAGCCGCTGCGGCGCCGGGAAATCCGGGAAGCCCTGGCCCAGGTTGACGGCACCGTGCTCGGCGGCCAGCTGCGACATCACGGTGAAAATGGTGGTGCCCACCTTGGGCAACTTGGTCTGCGGTTGCATCGTTACGTACGCGCCGGGGGAGGAAAGTCCCGAGTTTACGCAAAGCCGCCGGTTTCGGCCCCACTACGCCCACCTTGCCTGCAGGACACTGTGGTGCCGGGTCTATAATGCGCCCCCTCCGGGCGCCTGCCCGGCTGTGCCCTCCTCCATGGACGGAAGCGCCCGATCGATGATTGACACCACCAACGCCCCGCCACTGCTTGCCGCCCAAGGTCTGCGCTTCAGCCGCAACGATGACCCGGTGTTCGGCCCGCTGGACCTGCATGTCGACGCGGGTGAGGCACTGCTGGTGCAAGGCAGCAACGGGGCCGGCAAGACCACCTTGCTGCGCGTACTGGCCGGCCTGCTGGCGCCCGACCAGGGACAGATCGAGATCGATGGCCGCCCGGCCAGCCGCACTGAGCGGTCGCGCTATATCGCCTACCTGAGCCACCTGACTGCCCTCAAGCAGGACCTGGGCACCTTGGAGAACCTGCACTTCCTGTGCGGGCTGCAGGGCCGCCGTGCGCGCCAGATGCCCGGCAACGCGCTGGCCATCGTCGGCCTGGCCGGCTATGAGGAAACGCCGGTTCGGCAGCTCTCGGCCGGACAGAAGAAGCGCCTGTCGCTGGCCCGGGTATGGCTGTCGCCGGCACCGGTCTGGCTACTGGACGAGCCCTACGCCAATCTCGACCTGGAAGGCATCAACCTGGTCAACCGGATGATCTCGGCGCACCTGCGCAGTGGCGGTGCCGCGCTGGTCACCACCCATGGCGCCTACTCCGCGCCACCGGTACGCAACCGCCTGCTCACCCTCGGTGGCAACGATCAAGAGGAAAGCGCATGAGCCTGCCCGGTCCACAACCGACCGTGGCCAGTGCCGCGCGCGCCCTGCTGGCACGTGACCTGAGGCTGCTGTGGCGACGCCGTGGCGATGCCGCGCAACCCATCCTGTTCGCCCTGCTGGTGGTGGCATTGTTCGCCCTGGCGCTGGGCGGCGAACCCCGACTGCTGCAGAGCGTGGCCTCGGCGGTGTTGTGGTTGGCGGTGCTGCTGGCTGGCCTGCTGTCGTTGGACAGCCTGTTTCGCAGTGATGCCGAGGATGGCTCGCTGGAGCAATGGCTGCTGTCGCCGGTGCCGCTGGCGTGGCTGGTCGCGGTGCGGGTGTTCACGCATTGGCTGACCACTGCCTTCCCCTTGGTACTGGTCAGCCCGCTGCTGGCCGAGCTGATGCACCTGCCACGCGCCCAATTACCGATTTTGATCGCATCACTGGCACTGGGCACGCCCTTGCTCAGCCTGCTGGGTGCGGTGGTTGCGGCGCTTACGGTAGGCATGCGCCGGGCCGGCATCCTGCTGGCGCTGCTGGTGTTGCCGCTCTACGTCCCGGTGCTGGTGTTCGGCGCCGGCGCGGTGGCCGCCTCGGCGCAGGGCCTGGATCCGAGCGGGGCACTGCTGATGCTTGCTGCCGGGCTGGTGGTGTCGGCGCTGCTGGCACCGCTGGCGGCCGCACTTGCCATCCGCATTGCCAACTCATAACGCGCTATTCTTGACGGCGGCTTCACACCTTTGCTCTGTCAGCCCATGCCAAACCGGCACTATCCAGATTCCGCGACCACCGGCCTGCCCTCGCTGCCCCCTCGGCCCGCAGTAGAACTGCAGCGTCGTGGCGAACTTCGCGCGGAAAAATTTCTGGAAGCCGCCACCGTCATCTTCAACGAGAAGGGCTACCAGGCCGCGCGCCTGTCGGACATCGTCAAGCTCGCCGGCGGTTCCATGGCCACCTTGTACCGCGCGTTCGGCGACAAGGTCGGCCTGGTCCATGCGCTGATGGAACGCAGCATCAGTCAGTTCGGGCGCAGCCTGGACGAGCTGACCAGTTCAACCCTGCCCGCCGAACAGGCGTTGGAGCAGGCCGCGCTGAAGATGGTGGAAGAGATCCTGTCGCCGGCACGCATTGCCTGCCACCGCGTGGTCATCGCCGAAGGCATGAGCCAGCCCGAGCTGCGTGATTGGTTCCAGGCCCATGGCGTGACCGCGATGGAGATCCTGTTGAGCCGTTATTTCGCGCGCGAACACGATGCCGGCCGGCTCGACATCCAGAATCCCGACCTGGCCGCGCGCCATTTCTACATGTTGGTCATCGGCGGGGTGATCCTGCGCTCTGTCAATGGCCGCATGAGCCCTGACGACGTCCCCCTGGCTCAGGAACAGGCACGCTCTGCGGTGAGACTTTTCCTGAACGGGACGCGTCCGCGAACCTGAACCGGAGCTTGCTGCGCCGCAGCTTGCACTGTACCCAAAGCCGCTCACAGAATCGTGACGTAATCGCCATTACGTTGTCGGCACCCGTTGTCACCGACCCATCGGCAGGGACAACTCAAGGAGGGGAACGTGCGGCTCTACCTAGCGTTTGTGATGCTGGTCGCAACTCTGGTGTTGGCGTCTGCCGCTTGGCTGGCGCCGATCAAGGCCGACGCGTCCGGGCAAGCGGTCAAGCTGCCCGAAACCCAGTTCGCCTCCACCCAATCCGGGCACGGTTTCGACGCCCCGCCCGGTTTCTCCGATGCCGTTCCTGCGCGCAACAAGGCCCATCCTGACGCCAAGTCGGTCGGGCAGCAGGTCTGCACCGCGTGCCACAGCAAGGAGAACGACAACTTTGCCCATACCGCGCATGCCGCCGGCATGCAGGTCGCGCTCGCTGCCAATCCCAATACCGCCACTTGCGAGGCCTGCCATGGCCCGGGTTCGGTGCATGCGGCCAACCCGACGCAGAAGGGTTCGATCATCGCTTTCACCCGCGATGGCGGTACGCCGGTCGCCAACCAGACCGAAAGCTGCCTGGGCTGCCATTCCGGTGGGCCGCGCGATGCATGGCTGGGGTCGATCCATCAGCGCAACGACCTGTCGTGCAGCGACTGCCACAACCCGATGACCAAGTTCTCTGCCGAAGGCCTGACTGCCAAGCAATCGGTGAGTGAAACCTGCGCCACCTGCCACAAGGACATTCGCCAGCAATTCAACCGTCGCTCGCACATGCCGCTACCCGAGGGCGCCATCAGCTGCGTCGATTGCCACAACCCGCACGGCACGCTCAATCCCACCCTGCTCAAGACCGATACGGTCAACGAGACCTGCTACCAGTGCCACGCAGAGAAGCGCGGCCCGTTCCTGTTCGAGCATGCGCCGGTGCGCGAAAGCTGCCTGAACTGCCATCAGGTACACGGCTCCAACCAGCACGCGTTGCTGGTCGCGCCAATCCCGATGCTCTGCCAGCAATGCCACTCGCATACCCGCCACCCCAACGACCTGCAGACCGAAACCTCGCTGGGCAACGGCCTGACCGCCGATGAGCGCTTGATGGGCCGCGGCTGCATCACCTGCCACGCCCAGGTACACGGCTCCAACCATCCTTCCGGCCCACGTCTGCACAAGTAAAGGGAGAACGACATGTGCACACGGAATCGTTCAAGGAACTGCCGCTGGTCACTGTTGTCCCTCGCGCTGTTGGCAGGTCTTGCGCAGGCGCAGGACAGCGGCGGCGGCGTCGACCTGCAGTTCGGCAACTGGCTGGACCCCAGCGGCCGCATCGGCTGGAACGGCTGTGACCCGGACGGCGAAAGCTGGTTGAGCGCGGAGAACAAGCGCACCCCGACCGGCTTCCTCTACGGCTGCGCGCCGCAGATGGCCACGGCCAAGCCCTTCGGCGACAACGGCTGGACCTACTCGGGCAATGTCGCGCTTGGCTACCTCCACCTCAGTGGCGATGAGCGCAATACCAACTGGCGTCGTTTCCGCGATGCCGATGATGGTGTCGTGCTGCAGGCCAACTTCAGCCTGGCGCGGGCCGAGGATGGGCGCTACGTCGATGTGCGCATGAGCCGGCTCAGCCGTGACAACCAATACCTGCGTGCAGTCTTCGGCCAGGCCGGCCGCTACAAGGTGCAGGCCTTCGCGCGCAGCACGCCGAACGTGCTCAGCGGCAATGCCCGCTCGATATGGGATGGCGTCGGCAGCAACCACCTCACCCTCAAGGACGGGCTCACTCCGGCCGGCAGCAGCGCCGCACAGGTTGCCGCGGTGTCCGCTGCACAGCCATTCACCACCTTGAGCGTGGTGCGCGACAAGCAAGGGGTGAGCATCAACTACCTGCTCAATCCGCGCTGGACCGGCTATGCCAGCCTCACTCATGAAGAGCGCAAGGGCGCGCGCCCGTTCGGCGGCCCGTTCTTCTTCAACTACCCGTTCCCGGCCAACGGTGGCGTCTACGAAATCCCGCGCCCCATCGACGACAGCACCCTCAATTTCATGGGCGGCTTCCGTTTCGTCGGCAATGTCTGGCGCAGCGATTTCAGCTACACCGGCTCGTTCTTCCGCAATGCGCACAGTTCGTATGACTACCAGGTGCCGTACGGCCTGTACTCGGTGGCCGGCGCCTACACACCGCCGCTCACGCAGGGCTCGTTCGCTTACGAACCGGAGAACGACTATCACCGGCTGGGTGCGACCTTCGGTCGCAAGCTGCCGTCGTGGAATGGCGACTTCTCGGTAAACCTGGCGCTCACCACCATGCGCCAGAACGACAAGTTGCTGGCACCGATGGATTGCCAGGGCCAGTTTGGGCAAACGCTGGCGCCGCCCTTCATCTATGACTGTGCCAACTGGAATACCACCGACGCGTTGTCACGCAAACGCGCGGGGCTGGCCATCAACAACCAGAAGCTGGATGCGCGGCTGGTGCTGATGCCCAACGACGACGTCACCTGGCGCAATACGGCGCGCTATCTGCGCGAGGACTACAGCGGCACCTACTGGGCCTACAACCCGCTGACCGACCAGTACGGCTACATCGCCGAAAATGGTGCGCAGGGCAGCGTGGTGCCGGGCGAAATGGGCGTGTGGGATCGCGGCCCGAACGCCTCGGTGCTCACCCGCATCCGCAACCTGCCACTGGACAAGGAAACCCGCGAGGTTTCCACCGGCGCCGACTTCCGCGCCAACAACAAGAACACCTTGTCGACCAGCTTTACCTACACCACGATCGAGCGCGCCCACCGCGAGGTCGCCACCACCCGCGACAGCCTGCTCAAGTTCGGCTGGAACAACCGCGCGCTGGATTGGCTGACCTTCCGTGCCAACTACTCCTACCTGGACCGCAGCGGCAGCCGCTATTACTACGACCCTTACGAATTCACCTTCTCCAGCTCCCTGCCCGGCTTCGTCGAGCCTGCCGGAGGGCTGAGCCCACATACGGTTTCGGCCCTGCGCAAATACGACATCGCCTCGCGCACCCAGCAGAAGCTGGACCTGATGGCGACCTTCATCCTGCCGCATGACATGACGATCTATGCCTCGGCGCGCGGCGACCGCAACCGCTATGACGCGCAGATAGGTCGGCAGCGCTTCGACACCTATTCCGGCAGCCTGCAGTGGGAATGGCAGCCCAGCCCGGCAACAACCACCAGTGCCTGGTATGGCTACGACCGTTCGACCCTGGTGTTTGCCAACGTCAACGACGGTACCGGCAGCGACCCGGACCTGGGCGGGCCCACCTACCCGGACGCCAACCGCTGGTGGATGGATGATGCACAGCGCAATCACTACGCCGGGGTCAACTTCAACCGCCGCTTCGGTCGTGCCGTGCTGGATCTGGCCTGGAACTGGACCTACTCACGCGGCACCACCCGTTACCGCATGAACTCGCCCGCGGCGATGACCACGCCAGCCAATGCAACGCAGGCCACCGGCGCCTATCCGGTGATGAAGTACCGGGTAACCTCGCTGACGGCGGGTCTTACCGTGCCGCTCAACGACCGCATGCGCCTGCGCGTATTCGACACCTGGGAACGCGGCAGCCTGTCCGACTGGCACTACTTCGGCTTCGAGGACACGCTGATCTATGACCATCGCGTTTATACCGATGGCGGTCCCTCCGGCTACAACGTCAACCTGGTCGGCATGTTGTTCGAGGTGGCCCTATGAACGCGCTCTGGCTGATTGCCGCACTGGCCGCCGCCGGCAGCCAGGCCGACCCACCGGCTGCACCGCCCACTGCCGCCGACGCGCCAGCCCCCCCGGCAGCGCCCACCGAAACCCCGGCGGCCCCGACAAAGCCGTTGGCGCGACTGGATCTGCGCCGCGCGCATGCCCCGGCTGGCGATGCACAGGCGGGCAAGGGCAAGTCCGAGGTCTGTTCCGCCTGCCATGGCGCCGACGGCATCGCGATCACGCCGGCCTTCCCGAACCTGGCCGGGCAGAAGGCCGACTATCTGTATTGGGCTCTGCACGCCTACAAGGATGGCCGCATGCCCGAATCGCCGATGACGCCGATGGCCGCGCCATTGGAAGAGCAGGACATCCGCGACCTGGCCGCCTATTACGCCAGCCTGCCGCACCCACCGCCGCCTGCCGACGCCGCGCCTGCCGATCCCCCGGACCCGGCCTTGCTCAGCCAGGGCCAGGCCATCTACATGGACGGTGACGTCAGCAAGGGCATCCCGCCCTGTCAGGGTTGCCATGGCGCAGATGCGCGCGGCAACCCGCAGGCCGGCTTCAAGGACCGCAGCGGGCGCAGCCCCTATGCCGCCTATCCGGTGCTGCGCGGGCAACAAAATGACTACCTGCAGGCACGCCTGCAGCAGTTCCACGACAACACCATCGACGCATCCACCAACAGCCGGGTCATGCACGGCGTTGGCCGGCAACTGGATGCCGACAGCATCAAGGCGGTCTCGACCTGGCTGTCATCGCTGAAAGAGTAGAACCGAGCTGGACCTTCCCCCGCGCCACGCCGTGGCGTGCATTGCAACCTGTGCTTGAGGAGTTACCCATGAAGTCCCGTATTTTCCTTGCCCTGCTCGCCCTTGGCGGTGCCTCCTCCGCCTACGCCTCGGACACCTGTTCGGTGAACCTGGAAGGCAACGATGCGATGAAGTACAACCTCACCAACATCGACGTGCCCAGGACCTGCAGCAACTTCACCATCAATCTCAGCCACACCGGAAAGATGGCCAAGAACGTGATGGGCCACAACGTCGTGGTGGCCAAGACCACCGACATGGCCGGTATCGACGCCGACGGCATCAAGGCCGGGCTGGCCGCGGACTACCTCAAGGCCGGCGACACCCGCATCCTGGGCCACAGCAAGGTGGTTGGCGGTGGCGAAAGCACATCGGTGTCGATCCCGGTCGCCAGCCTGACGGCAGCCGGTGCGCCGTTGTCGTTCTTCTGCAGCTTCCCCGGCCACTCGGCGCTGATGAAAGGCACGGTCACCCTCAAGTAAGCACCTGGCCACCGCCGGTATCCCGGTTTTGGGGTATCTTGCGCTAGTGTGAAAACAGCAACGGTGCCGCAAGCGGCACCCAGCCGGTCGGGCCGCCGCTTGCGGCCCGGCCTTCGTCTTCCTCAGCGAGCGTGCGGATGTTCAAAGCTTTAGTCGGTTGGTTTCACAAGCTGGGCTCACCGCCCTACTTCGACAGCTTTGCTGCACGCTGGGCGCCGTGGTTCTATCTTGCCTCCCTGCCACTGTTTGCCTTTGGGCTGTGGCAGGCGCTGGCGGTGGTCCCTGCCGACTACCAGCAAGGCGACAGTTTCCGCATCCTCTACATCCATGTGCCCTCGGCCTGGATGAGTTTGTTCGTCTTCGGCCTGATGGCCTTCTACAGCGCCATAGGTTTGATCTGGCGAATCAAGCTGTGCGAGATCCTGGCCATGGCCTGCGCGCCCATCGGCGCCGGCTTCACCCTGATCACCTTGCTCACCGGCAGCATCTGGGGCAAGCCGATGTGGGGCACCTGGTGGGATTGGGACCCGCGCCTGACCACCGAACTCATCCTGCTGTTCCTGTACCTCGGCGTCATGGGCCTTTACGGCGCCATCGATGACCGCCGTGCCGCGGCCCGCGCTGCCGGCCTGCTGGCAATTGTCGGCGTGGTGCTGTTGCCGGTGATCCGTTATTCCGTGGTCTGGTGGAACTCGCTGCACCAGGGCCAGACCATCCGCATGTTTGGCGAGTCCAGCATGGACAGCAGCATGATCCTGCCGCTGTGGTTGATGGTGTTGGCCACCAAGTTCTGGTTTGCCGGCTCGCTGCTGACCCGTGCCCGCGCCGACAACCTCCGCCGCGAAGTCGGCAAGGCCTGGGTGCGCGAACGCGTGGAGAAATCGGCATGAGCTATTTCAAATACGTCGCCATGGCCTATGCGGTGTTCTTCCTGGTGCTGGCGTGGGATTTCATCGTGCCGCGCCTGCAAATCCGCCAACTGCTGCGCGAAGCGCGCGGCCGCGTTGCTCGTAGCAAGCGCAGCAACAGCGCGCCAACCGACGAGGAACTGAGCCGATGAGCCCCACCCAACGCCGCCGCCTGCTGCTGGTGTTGCTGGTACTGGCCGTGGCCGGCATTGCCGTCGCCCTGGTCGCCACTGCCCTGCAACGCAATATCGCCTATCTGTACACGCCCGCCGAGGTCAAGGCAGGCAAGGTGGCTGCGGATGCGCGCTTCCGCCTTGGTGGCATGGTTGCCAAGGGCTCGTTCAAGCGTGAAAGCGGCGCATTGCTCGCACGTTTTGACGTCACCGACGGCGACGCCGAACTGCCCGTCACCTACGACCGCATCCTGCCGGACCTGTTCCGCGAAGGTCAGGCCGTGGTCGCCACCGGGCGCATGGTCAACGGCGTGTTTGTCGCCGAAGACGTCCTGGCCAAACACGACGAGACCTACATGCCCAAGGAACTGGCCGACAAGATGGGCCAGGCCCATACCAAGCATCAGGTTCCGGCTGCCGCCCCTGCTACGGAATCGCCCTGAGTGCTCGCTGAAATCGGACAGGTACTGCTGATCCTCGCGCTGCTGGCAGCCCTGCTGCAGAGCGTCCTGCCAATGATCGGTGCGCAACGCCAGCTGCCTGCGCTGATGGCCACCGCAAGGCCCACCGCCCTGCTGCAGCTGACCATGGTATTGGGTGCCTTCGTGGTACTGACCATCGCCTTCGTCCGCCAGGATTTCTCGCTGCGTTATGTGGCCGAGAACTCCAATTCACTACTGCCGATGATCTACCGCTATTCGGCGGTATGGGGTGCGCACGAAGGCTCGCTGCTGCTGTGGACGCTGGTCCTGGCGTTGTGGAGTGCCGCCGTCAGCGAGTTCTCGCGGCAGCTGCCCGAGCCCGTGGTCGCCCGCGTGCTGGCGGTGATGGGCATGATCAGCGTCGGTTTCCTCGCCTTCCTGCTGTTCACCTCCAACCCGTTTGCACGGCTGCTGCCGGCCCCGGTGGAAGGCCACGACCTCAATCCGCTGCTGCAGGACCCCGGGCTGATCATCCATCCGCCGCTGCTGTATCTGGGCTATGTCGGTTTCTCTGTGCCGTTCGCCTTCGCCATTGCCGCACTGCTGGATGGGCGCATCGATGTCCGTTGGCTGCGCTGGACCCGGCCCTGGACCAATGTTGCCTGGGCGTTCCTGACGGTCGGCATCGCGCTGGGCAGTTGGTGGGCCTACTACGAACTGGGCTGGGGCGGCTGGTGGTTCTGGGACCCGGTCGAGAACGCCAGCTTCATGCCGTGGTTGGTCGGCGCAGCGCTGCTGCATTCACAGGCTGCCACCGAGAAACGCGGCGTGTTTGTCGGCTGGACCTTGCTACTGGCCATTGCAGCGTTCGCGCTGTCGTTGCTGGGTACCTTCCTGGTGCGCTCCGGCGTGCTGACCAGCGTGCATTCCTTTGCCGCCGATCCTTCGCGTGGGCTGTTCATCCTGATTTTCCTGGGCCTGGTGGTGGGCGGCTCGTTGCTGCTGTACACCCTGCGCGCACCCGGCATTGGCGGCGATGCGCAGGACCCGCGCCGCGCGTTCGCGCTCAATTCCCGCGAAGGCCTGCTGCTGGCCAACAACCTGCTGCTGGCCAGTGCCTGCGCGATGGTGCTGCTGGGCACCTTGTACCCGCTGCTGGCCGATGCGCTGGACCTGGGCAAGGTATCGGTAGGCCCGCCCTACTTCGGCACCTTGTTCCTGCTGTTGATGACGCCGTTGGTCCTGCTGCTGCCGTTCGGCCCGCTGACCCGCTGGCAGCGTGAGCAAGGCATGCGGCCGCTGACGCTGCTGCTGCCTTGGGCGGCTTTCGCCGTGGTGCTTGGCGTGATTGGCTGGTGGTTGGCGCCGCAGGGCAAGTTCAAGACCGCTGCGGGCATCGCCGGCGCAGCCTGGGTGGCTGGCGGCACGCTGTACTACCTGTGGACCCGCCTGCGCGGCGGCGGCCGCCCCAAGGCCGAAACCTGGGGCATGCTGGTCGCCCACCTCGGCATTGCCGTATTCCTGGTCGGCGCCCTGCTGGTGGAGGCACTGAATGTGCAGCACGAAGTTGCGCTTGCGCCGGGCCAGTCAGTGGATGCCGGCGGCTACACACTGGTGTTTGAAGGCGTGGACGCTACCGATGGCCCCAACTACCACTCCGACCGCGGCCACCTGAAGGTGCTGCGCGGCGATCAACTTGTCGCACGCCTGAATCCCGAAAAACGCATGTACGCCAGCGGCGGCCAACCGATGACCGAAGCCGGCATCCATCCGGCCCTGGGTGGCGATGTGTACGTTGCGCTGGGAGAATCACTGGGCGACGGCTCCTGGGCCGTGCGTGTACAGATCAAACCCTTTGTCCGCTGGATCTGGTTGGGCGCGGCGCTGATGGCTCTGGGTGGCCTGATCACCGCCGTCGACCGCCGCTTCCGCCGGTTGCCCGAGAAGTCCCGATGAATACCCCTGTAGAACCGCAATCCAACAAGCCGCACCGGCTGCCGCCAATCGCCATCATCCTTGGCGCCCTGTTCTTCCTCGGCCTGATGGGGTTGATGCTGTACGGCGTCAGCCGTTCCGAGCGCCCGGATCGCGACAGCCTGCCGTCGGCACTTATCGGCAAGCCGGCGCCGGCGTTCTCGCTGCCGGTGCTGCACGACCCCAGCGTCCATGTCACTGGCAAGCAGCTGCGCGGTGCACCGTATGTGCTCAACGTCTGGGGCAGCTGGTGCCCGACCTGCCGTGACGAGCACCCCATCCTCACCCGTTTCGCCGAAACCAAGCGCGTGCGCATGATCGGCTACAACTGGAAGGACGAGCCCAGCGAGGCCTTGCGCTGGCTGGAACAACTGGGCAATCCCTACATGATCGTGCTGGCCGATCAGGAAGGCCGCACCGCGCTGGACTGGGGCATCGCAGCCGCCCCGGAAACCTTCCTGGTAGATGGCGCCGGCATCGTGCGCTGGAAGTACAGCGGCGCCATTACCCAGCAAGTAATGGATGAACAGCTCATCCCCGCGCTGGAGAAAGTGGAAGCCGCCAACGGCGGCCACAAGGGTGCACCGGACCTGGGCACGCTGCGATGAGATACCTGGGCGGCATCCTGCTCTGGCTTTGCCTGGCCACTGCCGCCCTGGCGCAACCGGCCGGCGACCCGACGCCGCTGCAGTACCGCGATCGCGCCGAGGAAGCCCGCTTCCACGCACTGACTGCCGAACTGCGCTGCGTGCAATGCCAGAACCAGTCGCTGGCCGACTCCAACGCCCAGATCGCCCACGATCTGCGCCGTGAAGTACTCAAGCTGATGCACGAAGGCCGCAGCGACGCCCAGATCAAGCAGTTCCTGGTCGAACGCTACGGCGAGTTCGTGCTTTACCGGCCCCAGATGGAAGGCAGTACCTTGCTGCTTTGGCTGGGCCCGGGATTGTTGTTGCTGGCTGGCGCTGTCGTGCTGGTCGTGCATGTGCGCCGACGTGGCCGCAACGTCCCCGCCTCCGCAGCCGATGATGCCAGCCAGGAAGAACGCGAATGGTGAACTGGGTTTTCCTGATCGGCGCCGCCGTGCTTGCCGCCGCCGCAACCGGCATCGCCTTGTGGCCTTTGTGGCGCGCGGGGCAACGGCGGATCTGGGGCACCCTGCTGGCCATCGCCGTGGTCGCCACGCTGGGCCTGTACCAATGGTTGGGCACGCCCGCTGCGCTGCAACCGCAGCCGGTGGCCAGTGAAGGCCCACAGACCATCGAACAAGGTATCAGCGCACTGCAGGAAGCCTTGGCCAAGAATCCGCAGCGCGTGGATGGCTGGGTGCTGCTGGCCCGCTCTCAACTTGAAATCGGCAAGGTCGCCGATGCCGCCGCCTCCTATCAGCGCGCCGTCGCGCTGGCACCTGACGAGGCCGACCTGCTGGTCGAAGCCGCACAGACGCGTGCCCAGGCCAATCCCAAGCTTCTATTTGACGACACCGCGACCCAATGGCTGGCCCACGCCCGCCAGGTGGCACCGGACAACGAACGCGCCATCTGGCTGACCGGCATCGTGCAGCGCCAGCAAGGCCACGACGAGCAGGCGGCGCAGACCTGGGAAAGCCTGCTGAGCCGGTTGGAACCGGCCGCGGCCACCGCATTGCAGGAACAGATCGACATCGCCCGCGGCAAGACCCCGACTACCGCGCACGGTCGTGATGCCGCAGCCGCTTCTGGCGGCGCCGCAGATGCCAATGAGGGCAAGGGCATTCAGATCACGGTGACGATTGCACCGGCCTTGGCTGCACGCGCAGCCTCGGGCAAGGAAACCCTGTTCGTCATCGCTCGCATCCCGGGCGGCCCGCCAATGCCGGTCGCAGTGGAGCGCCACCCCGCCCAGGCCACCCCGTTGACCGTGACCCTGGACGACGGCGACAGCCCGATGCCGACGCAGAAGCTGTCCGACCTGCAGGAAGTGGAAGTCTTCGCCCGCCTTTCCAGCAGCGGCACCGCCATGCGCGGCGAAGGTGATGTCGAGTCCGCGCCTATCAAGGTGAAGCTGCCGGCAAGCGCACCACTGACGCTGTTGATCGGTCCCCCTCAGTAAGTCGCAGGGGCATGGAAGCCGAGCAACGCACGAGCAGCCAACCCCGGCGGCAGCCCCATCAAGCGATCGCAATGCGTTGGTTGCCACGGCCAGCGCTGCAGTGCCTGGCCGCACTTGCCTTGCTCGGGATGCTGCTTCCCCTGCAGCGGGCCTGGTTCCCGGGCCAGAGCGGGATTGCTTGGGTTCTGGACCTGTTTGCGCACTGGCAACCGTTTTATGCGCTGGCCTGGCTGCTGAGCTGTGCGCTGCTTGCCGTTGGCCAACGGTACTGGCTTTGGGCCCTGCCGCTGACCTTCCTGCCTTGGCTCAGCGCAAGCCGGGAAACCACAGGCGCATCGCCCTCCTCCGAGCTGGTCATCGTTGTTGCCAACGTCAATATCCACCAGCGCGACCCTGCGCGTCTGCTGCAGTGGCTGCACGACCACCCCGCCAATATCGTTGTACTCACTGAACTTTCATCCGCCTACGCCGAGCAATTGGCCGCTGCCGGCAACGGCGGATTCCGCCATGTTGTCCTGCACGCGCAGGACTCGCCACCGGGCTTGGGCATCCTCTCCGATCGCTCCTTGCAGACCCCGCGGCTCCACGCCGATGCGCTTGGCGCGCTCCGCCTGGAAACGCGCATCGACCTGCAAGGACGCTCGATCCATCTGATTGCAGTCCACCCAAAGCCGCCCATGGCAATACGCAAATTCCGTGCGCGTGACCAGTTGCTGCGCGACCTGGCGCAAACCTCGACAGGCCCCACCATCATTGCCGGCGACCTCAATGCGACGCCTTGGTCCAGTGCCTTGTTCATCGCCGAACAACAGGGGCTGCGGCGCGCAACCGGCGCTGCACCGACATACCCCAGCGAAGGCGCGGGACTACTTGGCATTGCCATTGACCACGTGCTGGTGTCGGCGCCGTTGGCTGGCACGTTCCGGCAGCGTGGCCCGGACATTGGTTCGGACCATCTACCGGTCCGGGTTGGCCTCAGCTGGAGTGCCAGCCCGCTCCCGCCCGCGCCTTGACTCCGTCATAGCGTGATAACTGCTGGTTATCACCCATGCGAAGATGTAGCACGCATCCCCGTTAAAATTGGCCGATGACCGAATTCATACCCGAAGGCAGCCGGTTCCACGCGCTTTCGTCTCCCTTTCCGATGAAGCGCGGCGGCAGCCTGCAAGGCGCCCGCGTTGCCTATGAAACCTGGGGCACGCTGGCTGCCGATGCCGGCAACGCCGTGCTGATCGTCACCGGGCTGTCGCCCGATGCGCATGCTGCCAGCCACGCCGACAACCCGAACGTGGGCTGGTGGGAGCCCATGCTCGGCCCCGGCAAGCCGATCGATACCGACCGCTGGTTCGTCATCTGCGTCAACTCCCTGGGCAGCTGCAAAGGCTCCACCGGCCCGGCATCCACCAATCCTGCGACGGACCAACCTTATCGGCTGGCGTTTCCCGAGCTGTCCATCGAGGACGTCGCCAACGCCGCCGCCGAGGTGGTCAAGGCACTGGGCATCCGCCAGCTCGCCTGCCTGGTTGGCAATTCGATGGGCGGCATGACCGCGCTGGCATTGCTGCTGCAGCACCCCGGCATCGCCCGCACCCATATCAACATCTCCGGCAGCGCGCAGGCGCTGCCGTTCTCCATCGCCATCCGCTCGCTGCAACGCGAAGCCATCCGCCTTGATCCGGCCTGGAACAACGGCGACTACGACGATGCGCACTACCCGGAATCAGGCATGCGCATGGCGCGCAAACTTGGCGTCATCACCTACCGTTCGGCGTTGGAATGGGATGGCCGCTTTGGCCGCGTAAGGCTGGATTCGGAGCAGACCGACGATGATCCGTTCGGCCTGGAATTCCAGGTGGAAAGCTATCTGGAAGGCCACGCCCGCCGCTTCGTGCGCCGCTTCGATCCCAACTGCTATCTGTATCTCGGGCGATCGATGGACTGGTTTGACCTGGCCGAATATGCCGGCGGTGACGTCATGGCCGGGCTGGCAAAAGTACGGGTCGAGCGTGCGCTGGCCATTGGTGCCAACACCGACATCCTGTTCCCGGTGGAACAGCAGCAGCAGATCGCCGACGGCCTGCGTGCCGGCGGCGCGCAAACCCAGTTCATCGGCATGGATTCGCCGCAAGGCCACGACGCCTTCCTGGTCGACTACGACCGCTTCGGGCCAGCCGTCCAGCAGTTCCTGCACAGCTTGCCGACAGCCGACTGATCGCAGGGCTGACCAACGCAGCGGGCAGCAACTGATGGTTGCCCGCAGATAGCCAATGCACGCTGTTTGCCTTTCCCCACAGGCAACAGCCCATGCTGCGTGCACTCCTGTTTCTAGTGCTGTGCGTGTTGACGATCAGCCGCAGCCACGCGGCCGTCCCGCCGCTGATGCTGGCCAGTACCTGGCAGGACGGGCCGGACGTATCGCAGTACCTGGTAAGTGAGAAGCTCGACGGTGTCCGCGCACGTTGGGACGGCAAGGTGCTGTGGACGCGGGCAGGCCACCGCATCCACGCCCCGGCTTGGTTCACCGCGCACTGGCCGCAACACCCCCTGGATGGTGAACTCTGGTTGGCGCGTGGCCAGTTCGAAGCCACCAGCGCCCTTGTCCGCAGTGGCAGCACCGAAGATGTCCGCTGGCGCGCCCTGCGTTTCATGGCCTTCGATCTGCCAGCGATGCCAGCAGGGTTTTCGGACCGCCACGCACAGATGGGCAAGCTGATCGGCAACGCATCAACGCCATACCTGCGCATCATCGAGCAACACCGCCTGAGCGATACCGAAAGCCTGCACCGGCGGCTTCGCGCTGTCGTCCAGGCCGGTGGCGAAGGGCTGATGCTGCACCATCGGGACAACCGCTACAGCGCCGGTCGCAGCAACGGCCTGTTCAAACTCAAGCTGCATGAAGACGCCGAAGCGCGTGTCACCGGCTACGTTCCTGGCAAAGGCAAATACGCCGGCAAGGTCGGGGCGTTGATGGTTGAGAACGACAAGGGCCATCGCTTCCGCATCGGCAGCGGCTTGAGCGATGCCCAGCGCGATGATCCACCGCCCATCGGGGCGCTGGTCACCTACCGCTACAACGGCCTGACCGTACATGGGCTGCCACGCTTCCCGCGTTTCCTCCGCCTGCGTCCGGAGCCGTGAACACCATCCCCACGACGTTCGGCCACGCCCGAGGTGTCTTACGGTTCCCAGCATCTTCCCAGCTGCCATGGAATGCGTTGCAATACGCAAAACCGGGCAGGGATACCATGCGCTACCAAGGCAGGCTGCAGGACTGGAACGATGAAAAGGGCTACGGATTCGTCATCCCAAATGGCGGCGGCGATCGTGCGTTCGTGCACATCAAGGCATTCGAACAACGCGCGCAACGCCCCAGCGATGGGCAACTGATCAGTTACCAGCTGCGCAAGGATGAAAGAGGTCGCTTCAACGCGATCGCCATCCGCCAGACCGCTGGCGCCAACAACGCACCCATTCCGCAAAAAAAGGTGGCGTTTACCGCCAGGTTGCCGCATGTACTGCTGGGCGCTGGCGCGCTGCTTTGTATCGCAGTGTTGTGGGCGATGCGCTACATACCGGACTGGTCGCTACCTGTCATCGGCAGCATGAGCGCAGTCACGCTTGGCTTCTATCTGCATGACAAAGGCGCGGCTGCACGCGGCCAGCAGCGCACCCCGGAAAACACCCTGCATATCCTGGCCCTGCTGGGGGGCTGGCCCGGCGCCCTGATCGGTCAAGGCCTGTTCCGCCACAAGACCAGCAAACGCAGTTTCCAGGCGGTGTTCTGGCTTACCGTCATGCTCAACCTTGCCACCCTGTTTTTTCTTGCCCGCTGGTTGGCTGACTGAGCGCAGCAAAGAAAAAAGGCCGCCCTCCCGGCGCAGTCGGTTGCTTCATGCGGCAGGCCCGCATCAGGCTTGTCTCTTATGCCACCTCGCCCTCCGTACTGGAAGCCAACCATGCGCCACTTGCCTGCACGCACCCGACTGGACAGCAGACCTCTGACGCCGGAGAGGATCCGGAAAATCGTGCTACAGCTTTTCCGTCGCAGAAACGCCTACGGAACGGAGGACGGAACTGAACTGGTTCTCCAGCTGGCCGCACTTGAGGTGATCACTTCAAAGCAACTCAGAATCATCATGAAGCGTCACAGACGCGCGCTGTTGCAGGACGAAAATCGGCGCATGTCGCGAACGGAGACCCGCTGGACTGCCGAAGAAACCGGCGGGGTCGGCATCGACGTGCATTCCAACACATCCTGGTTCACGATTGCCGGCCTCGCAAGGCAAGCGATGGAGCTGGAGTTCGGTGAACGCGCGGCCGCGTTGTGGACTACTACCGAAGACTGACCTGGCTGATCCTGGCGTGCACGCAGCTTCAACCCGGTTACCTGTGACCTTCCGATCAGCCCGCGCTGCTTCAGGCGTTGGCGCAATCAAACTCCGCTGTACGGTCGCCCCCTTCGTTTGACAAGGAGTCACCCATGACATTCTGGATAGTGACTGCACTCACAAGCGCACTGCTTGGCTTGGCAAGTAGCGCGTTCTTTCAGAAGACCTGGGCCGCGCTGTCGGCCGCGGGCCTTTCAGCGGCCCTGCTTGCACCATACCTGGGCCTGCGTTTTGTCCAGGACATCACCGGCCACCATGACGCACAGGATGGATTGGCCTTCCTGTTCGGCCCGTTTGTGGCGGTGCCGGTAGCCGTGCTCTGCGCCTATGCATCAAAACGCGTGCAGCGTCGCCGGAGCCATGGATAGGCGGCCCTGCTGCGCACCCGGGGCTGCTATCGCGGAAACCAGTGTGGCAGCGCCATCAGCGTGAGCCATCTTCGAGCCTGAGAAGCCCCCGCCCAAATCCTTCCGCAGGAGCTCGCCCCCAGGGTTCCAGCCGCCTTCCGCGCCGCGGCGACCGACCCAGCAGCGCGCTTGCGGCTGCAACGGCTCACTGCCAATAATGCGATACAGCCCCACCAACCCACCGGCTCATACCTGCAAAGCCCTCATGGAGCGCGCAATGAACTGCCCCAAATGTAATGCCCAGTTGCAATCGTTCGTTCACCAGGGTGTTGAAATCGAACGCTGCGGCGGCTGTGGTGGCCTCTGGTTCGATGTATTCGAGCATGAGGAGTTACGCGAGCTGAGTGGGTCCGACGCAATCGATACCGGGGCACCGGCAAAGATTCCAGCTGGCACCGGCTCTGGGCTATGCCCCAAGGATCAGCAACGGTTGTTCAGCATGGTGGTCGCCGGCCAGCCGCATATCGCCTATGAGTCCTGCGGCCTTTGCCATGGGGTTTTCTTTGACGCGGGCGAGTTCAAGGATTTCCGCGAAACAACCTTCGGCGAGCGTTTGCGCGCGATCTTTGGCGTGGCCCGCGTCGCCCAGGGTCAGGCCTGATCACCTCGCGGCTATCGCGCCGGCAGGCGCGATAGCCAGCTCGGGGGCTGAGGCCACGCCAACGCCCCATCACCCCCGCAGCGGCGCGAACTTGTTGATTGTGCAGTTGCCAACGGGATCAATCACCCTGGTGTTCGACAAGACCCAATTCCGGCAGACCCTGATCAGCACGGGCGCGATAGGCGCCTTGTTCGGCTCCCTGCCGGTGCTGGCCTTGCTGGCATTCCGCAACGACTACGGCCACGCCCCTCGCGCTACCCAATCGCTGTTTGCACTGGGTTTGGACCTGTGCCTGCTGTTTTTCGGTAGCGTCACTTTCTGCATCTTCTTTTTCGGCGTGTTGCCGATGGCCTTGCACTATGCATTCGTCTGGATGATGCGACGTTGGACAGGGCGTGATTGATTGGCAAGGAATGCGCAGTCCATGTCCGGAACAAGCGCATTCGTCCCCGCTCACTGCATCTGAACCAGCTGCCCCTGCTGCAACCGGTATGCACGCTGCACCACGCCATCAGGCAGGCTGTCGTGGGTGATCATCAGCAGGCTGCGCTGGCCCAGCGCCGCAGCAAGATCGATCAACAAGGCATGCGCTGTATCAACGTCCAGGCCTTCCGTGGGTTCGTCCAGCACCATGATCGGGGCATTGCGCAGCAAGGCCCGCGCCAACGCCAAGCGACGGGCCTGCCCCGCCGACATCGTTGCGCCGTTCTCGCCTACCCAGGCGGACAGGCCGCCCTGCTGCCGCGCCCACGCAGTCAACCGCACCTGTTCCAGCACCGCCCACAACGCTTCGTCGTTGGCGTGGGGATCACCTAGCCGCAGATTCTCTGCAATGCTGCCGGCGAATACCGGTGCACCCTGCGGCAACCAGGCAATCTGCCGATACCAATCGTCCTGGGTGAATTCGCGCAGATCCACGCCCGCATAGCGCACGGCGCCTTGCTGCGGGTCCCACAATCGCAGCAGCAACGCCGACAGCGTGGTCTTGCCGCTACCACTGTCACCGCGGATGGCGATGCGCTCGCCTGGTGCCAGGCTCAGGTCCACACCGTCCAACAGGCGTCGTGCTTCCCCCGGCCACGCAAATACGACGTTGTCGAACTCGACCCGCCCAACAGCAACCGGCACCTTGCGCGGCGTTGCCGGGTCCTGCACTGCCGGGGCCTGATCCACGATCTCGGCAAGCCGCCGCCCCGCCACACGCGCCGACTGCAGCGCCTGCCACGCAATGCCACTGGCGGCGGCTACTTCCAGCAACGCCACCGTCAGAAACACCAGCGTTGCGGCAAAGGGGGCCTCCACCCTGCCCGCTTCGAACGCCGACAAGGCCAGCCACAACATCGCCAGCAGACCCAACCCGGCAATCGTCGAATGCAGCACATTGCCTGCGATCAGACGGCGACGACGGCGCAAGTCACTGCGCGCCAACTGCTGCGCGGCTGCATCCACGCGCAACGTCCAATCGTCGCGCGCGTCCAGCGCCGTCAGATCGGCAACGCCTTCCAGCCCCTCATAGGCAAGTGTGCGCAGCTGGGCGCGGCGCTGGGCGCGTTGCGCTTCGCCTGCGTTCCCACCCCGCACCGCAACCGCTGGCACGCCGAAGCCAACCAGCACCGCCAACACCAGCAGCAGGACGGCAGCGGGCCAATAGATCAAGGCTGCGCCGATGGCCGTCGCCAGAGCAATGCCGGCCAGCGCCAGCAGCGGGCTGATGGCACGGACCATCAAGCCGTCGACTTCGCTGATATCGGTGATCAACCGCGCCAACAATTCACCGGTGCGGCTGCTGCCCAGCCGTGCCGGCGCCAAAGGCAGGGCGCGCTGGAAAAACCACACACGCAGGTCGCGGGCAATGCGCAGGGTCGCGTCATGGCCTACCAGCTTCTCGAAGTAGCGCGAAGCGATACGCGCCATGGTCAAGCCGCGGATGCCCGCTGACGGCGAGAAGAAGTTGAAGGTGCCCGACATTCCCAATGCACCGGCCAAAGCAGCGGCGGTCAGAAAGCCACCGGACAGGCCCAGCAGGCCTACCCCGGCCAGCATGGTGGTAAACAGCAGCACGGTTGCCAGCAACAACCGCCAGCGATGGCGTTTGAAGACCTCGCGCATCGACGGGACACTCATGCCTGCTCTCCCTGTTCACCGATATGGGCCTGCAGATCGACGACCTGGTCCGCCCAGCGCATCGCCACCGGGCTATGCGTGGCCATCAAGACACTGCGGCCGCGCGTATGCGAGGCCAGGGCCTGCAGCAGATCGGCCTCGGTCTGTGGATCCAGGAAGGCAGTGGGCTCGTCCAGCAGGAACAGGTCCGGCTCCAGCAGCAACAGGCGGGCCAATCCAATCCGTCGCGCCTCGCCCCCGGACAAACCAAAACCGCGCTCGCCGATCACCGTATCCAGGCCCAGTGGCAGCTGACTTGCAAAACGCATGACCTGGGCCACCTCGGCAACGGCCTGCAAGCGGGTATCGCTTACCGCCGGGTCGGCCAGGCGCAGGTTATCGGCGATCGACCCATGGAACAGATACGGCCGCTGTCCGGCGTAGCCGATACGTACGCCGTCGCGGACCAGCAGCCGGCCTTCGCGCGGCGGCAGCCAACCGGCCAATGCCTCCAGCACCGTGCTCTTGCCGCTGCCACTGGGGCCGACCAGCGCCACGCGCTGACCATCACCGATACTCAGCGAAAAGTCGCGCAGCACATCGTGACCGGCGCCCTGCGGACGCAGCGCTACCGATTGCAGCGACACCATCGGTGCATGCAGCTGTGCCGGCTCCGGTGCCATCAGCGGTGGCGACGGCACGTTGGCGGCGCTTACATCCAGGTCATCGGCCAGCAGTCGCTCGACCTCGGCAGCGGCGGCCAGGGCATTGGCGCGGTCGTGGTAGTGCGCGGCCAGCCGGCGCAGCGGCGCATAGAACTCCGGCGCCAGCAGCAGGCAGAACATGCCGGTGCCCAGGGTTGGCACCACCGCGTGCAGCGACATCAGCCCCAGATAGCTCAGGCCCAGGTACAAAGCGACCATGGCCACGCTGACCGAGGCAAAGAACTCCAGCACCGTGGACGACAGGAAGGCGATGCGAAGCACCTTCATGGTGCGCACGCGCACGCCATCAGCAGCACTGGCAATGCCGTCCAATTCGGCCGCACCACGGCCGTAGAGCCGCAGCAGCCCCAAGCCCTTGATGCGATCAGCAAAATGGCCGCTCATCCGCGCCAATTCGCCCAGCTGCGCACGCCCGGCCGCCTCGGCCCCCCAACCCACCAGCATCATGAAGAACGGCACCAGCGGCGCGGTGAAGATAAAGATCAGCGCCACCACCCAGTCCACATAGGCCACCGCAGCAGCAATCAGCAGCGGGACCACCACCACTTCCACCCGTACCGGCTGGAATCCCGCGTAATAGCCCTCGATCGCGTCGCCATGGGCCAGCAACAGCTCCCCCAGTTCGCCGCTGCGCTGGCGCCGCAGCCAAAGCGGCCCCCGCGCCATCAGCCGCCGGTATACCTGCCCGCGCAAGGCCAGCTTGGCGCTGTCGGCGACCCGGCCAGCTGCCGCCTGGGCCACCCCGCCCAGCAGGCTGCGCAGCAACAGCACGGCCGCCAGTACCCAGAAACCGTGAACTACCTGTGCCCAATCCAGCCGTTCCACGACTATGCTCTGGATAAGCCAGGCAATGGCGCCGGCCTGCACGATCAGCAGCGCACCGGAAATACATACGGCCATGGCTGCCAGGCGCTGTTGCGGCTTGGCGCCGGACGCCAAGGCGGCCAGCCATTGCTGCTGCAGGCGGCGCTCGCCGGCGGCGCTGGAATGTGGAACTTCGCTCAAGACTGACAACTCAGGTGAAGGAGATCTACGTGATTGTAAGCAAGCCGTACCCCGCTCGCGCGCCAGCACCATCGGTGCTGAACCTCCCGGCCACATTGATTCAGATCAAGGCATTGGCAGGCATGAACAGGGAGTATCCCTGCCATAGAACCCCTTCCCGCCACACCATGACGCCCAATTCCCACGAGGTAACCAGGCCATGATCGACTCAACAGTCGTAGAACTGTCTCGTCTACAGTTCGCGCTGACCGCGATGTACCACTTCCTGTTCGTCCCGCTCACGCTGGGGCTTTCTTTCATGATTGCGATCATGGAGAGCGTCTACGTGATGACCGGCAAGGATGTCTGGCGCCGCATGACCCTGTTCTGGGGCGTGCTGTTCGGCATCAACTTCGCCATGGGCGTGGGCACCGGCATCGTGATGGAATTCCAGTTCGGCATGAACTGGTCCTACTACAGCCACTATGTGGGTGACATCTTCGGTGCGCCGCTGGCCATCGAGGGTTTGATGGCGTTCTTCCTGGAAGCCACCTTTATCGGCCTGTTCTTCTTTGGTTGGGGCCGCCTGTCCAAGGTGCAGCACTTGACCGTGACCTGGCTGATGGCACTGGGCACCAATCTGTCGGCGCTTTGGATCCTGATCGCCAATGGCTGGATGCAGAACCCGGTAGGTGCGGTGTTCAACCCGGAAACGATGCGCATGGAAGTCGTGGACTTCATGGCCGTGTTGTTCAACCCGGTGGCACAGGCCAAGTTCGTGCACACGGTGTCGGCCGGTTACGTGACCGGTGCGGTATTCGTGATGTCGATCAGCGCGCTGTTCCTGCTGCGCAACAAGCACCACGACGTCGCCCGCCGCTCGTTCGCGGTGGCCGCGGCCTTCGGCCTGCTGTCCTCGCTGTCGGTGGTGGTGCTGGGTGACGAAAGCGGTTATGCCGCCAACGAGCACCAGAAGATGAAGCTGGCCGCGATCGAAGCCATGTGGGAGACCGAGCGTGCCCCGGCCGACTTCACTGCCTTCGGCATTCCGAACCAGGAAACCCACCAGAACGACTACGACATCAAGATCCCGTACCTGATGGGCTTGATCGCCACGCGTTCGCTGAACCAGCCGATCCCGGGCATCCTGGAACTGGTGGACCGCGCCGAGCACCGTATTCGCGGTGGCCAGCTGGCCTACGGCGCGCTTGAACGCATCCGGGCCGACAAGAACGACGTCGAAGCACGCGAGATGTTTGACCGCCATTGGCAGGATCTGGGCCATGGCCTGCTGCTGAAGCGTTACCGCGAGGACATCCTCAACGCCACTCCGCAGGAAATCTCCAAGGCGGCGATGGATACGGTGCCGCGTGTTGCCCCGCTGTTCTGGACCTTCCGCATCATGGCGGGCCTGGGCTTCTACCTGATCGCCTTCTTCGCCGTGGCGTTCTACTACTCCTGCCGCCACAACTTCCAGGACAAGCGCACCTTCCTGAAGATCGCGCTGTGGACGCTGCCGGCACCGTGGATCGCCATCGAATGCGGCTGGTTCATTGCCGAGTACGGCCGCCAGCCGTGGGCCGTGGAAGGCGTGCTGCCCACCTTCTATGCCGCCTCTGGCCTGGCCCTGCACGAAATCCTGATGACGCTGGCCGGCTTCACCGCGCTGTACACGGTACTGCTGGTCATTGAAGTCAAGCTGATGCTCAAGGCCATCCGCAAGGGCCCGGACGACATCCTGCCCTCGCTGCAGCACAGCGCCGCCCCCACCCACGCCTCCAAGCCGGCTTCCGGCCAGGTTTGAGGAAGGAGAACACTCATGGATTTCATTCTTCTGGACTACACGACACTGCGGGTGATCTGGTGGCTGCTGCTGGGCGTGCTGCTGATCGGCTTCGCGGTAATGGATGGCTTTGACCTGGGCGTCGGCGCACTGCTGCCGTTCGTGGCCAAGACCGATGAGGAACGCCGCCTGGTCATCAACACCGTCGGCCCGGTATGGGAAGGCAACCAGGTATGGCTGGTGCTGGGCGGCGGCGCGATCTTCGCCGCCTGGCCGCCGCTGTATGCGGTGAGCTTCTCCGGCTTCTACCTGGCGATGTTCGTGATCCTGTTCGCCCTGATCCTGCGCCCGGTCGGCTTCAAGTACCGCGGCAAGATGCCCAGCCAGCGCTGGCGCAACAACTGGGACTGGGCGCTGTTCATCGGCGGCTTCATTCCGGCGCTGATCATGGGCGTCGCGGTAGGCAATGTGCTGCTGGGCGTGCCCTATCACTTCGACGACACGCAGCGCATCTGGTACACGGGCACGTTCTTCGGCCTGCTTACCCCGTTTGCATTGCTGGCTGGCCTGCTCAGCGTGGCCATGCTGGTCGCCCACGGTGCGGCGATGCTGGTGATCAAGACCGATGGCCCGGTGGCTGATCGTTCGGCACGCTACGGCAGCATTGCCGCCATCCTCAGCTTCGTGCTGTTCGCCGTCGCCGGCGCCTGGGTTGCCTTCGGCTTGCCGGGCTATGCCATCACCTCGCCGGTAGTCAGCGATGGCGCCAGCAATCCGCTGTTGAAGACGGTCGAACTCAGCGCCGCTGGCGGCTGGCTGCACAACTACAGCACCATGCCGGCCACGATCCTGGCACCGGTGGTGGGCCTGCTGGGTGCACTGGCCAGCGCAGTGCTGTTGCGCAAGCGTCGCGGCGGCCTGGCCTTCATCGCCTCGGGCGCCTCCATCGCCGGCATCATCTTCACCGTCGGCTTTGCGATCTTCCCGTTCCTGCTGCCCTCCTCCAGCCAGCCCGGCTCCAGCCTGACGCTGTGGGACGCATCCTCCAGCCACCTGACGCTGTGGATCATGCTGCTGGCAACGGTGGTCTTCCTGCCGCTGATCATCGCTTACACCACCTGGGTGTACCGCGTACTCAAGGGCAAGACCACGCTGTCGGAAATGGGTGAAAACCCGAACGCCTACTGATCCCCATTCAAGACATACAAGGAGACATCCCATGTGGTATTTCGCCTGGATCCTCGGCGCCGGCCTCGCCTCTACCGTCGCCATCCTCAACGGCATGTGGTTTGAAGCACGCGAAGCCCGCAAGGCCGAAGAAAACCGCTAAAAACCGCGTTAAGGTATTGCCAAGAGCCCGGACTGAGCGTATCTTTCCGGGCTCCTTCGCGGGGTGTAGCTCAGTCTGGTAGAGCGCTACGTTCGGGACGTAGAGGTCGCAGGTTCGAATCCTGTCTCCCCGACCAAAGGGTCGAAAGAAGCCTGGAAAAACGGCAACGTTATCCAGGCTTTTTATTCGCCGGTACCGCGATACCGGCAGCCACGCACCACGCCTTGCAGGCAGCGCTGGCTGAACGAAACAACTTGCAGGGCACGAGGTTCACCGCTATCATAGGCGGCTCCTTCGGGGTGTAGCTCAGTCTGGTAGAGCGCTACGTTCGGGACGTAGAGGTCGCAGGTTCGAATCCTGTCTCCCCGACCAATTCGACAAAAGCCGGCCTCTGGCCGGCTTTTGTTTTATGGGTCATACCGCGCTGCCGGTTGGTCCACGCCGGAGTTGCCATGTCATCGCCCGCCTCGCCACAGCCCCACTCCCTGCTCAAGGGACGGCTGCTGGCCTTCATCGCCATCGTTCTGGTCTCGGCCAACCTGCGCAGCGCCGTCACATCGCTGACGCCGTTGCTGGACCGACTCGGGCATGTCTTCGATTTCGGCAGCACCATGACCGGCGTGCTGGGCATGATGCCCACTGCGGCCTTCGCCGTGTTTGGTTTGGCGACGCCCCGCATTACCCGCGCCATTGGCCTTGAGCGCACCGCCGTACTGACCATGTTGCTGGCCACCATCGGCCTGCTGCTTCGCGCGTTCTCCGGCAACGTCGGCATGTTGCTGCTGGGCTCAGCCATCGCACTGGCGGGCATGGGCATGGGCAATGTGGTCGTGCCGCCGCTGGTGAAGCGCTACTTCGCTGATCGCGTTGGCACCTTGAGCACCATCTACATCACCGTCCTGCAGGCCGGCACGATGGTGCCGGCCCTGCTTGCCGTGCCCATGGCCGACGCCTTCAACTGGCGTGTATCGCTGGGCATGTGGTCGCTGCTGTCGGTTGCCGCCTTGCTACCGTGGATCCTGCTTGCGCGCACCGCCCCTCGCCCCGAACCAAGCACAGCCACCACCGAACACGCCCCTGGACGGGTGTGGAAGACGCAGCTGGGCTGGGGCATGGCGCTGATGTTCGGCATGACCTCGCTCGGCACGTATTCGCTGTTCACCTGGCTGCCCAAGGTGATGGTCGAAGCCGGCGCCAGTGAGTCCTTCGGCGGCGTGATGGTCGCGGTTTATTCGGCAATCGGCCTGTTGCCGTCCTTGCTGGTGCCGGCATTGGCAGTACGCATGCGCAATCCCTTCCCGATTGCGGTGATGGTATTCGTGCTGAACATGGTCGCCTTCTCCGGCCTGCTGTGGGCGCCAATGAGCGCGCCGTTGCTGTGGGCGGTGATCGCCGGGTTGGGCCCATCCACCTTCCCGCTGGGCCTGACCTTGATCAACCTGCGCACCCGCAGCCAGGCCGGCTCGGCCGCGCTGTCGGGCTTCATGCAGGGCGTTGGCTACAGCCTGGCAAGCCTGGGGCCGCTACTGTTTGGCTGGCTGCACGGCGTGAGCAATGGCTGGACCTGGTCGTTCGCCTTCCTGGCCTGTTGCTCTGGCGTACTGCTGACAGGCGCATGGTTTGCCTGCAAGCCGCAGCAGCTGGAAGATCACTGGAAATAAGCTGTTGGTAATGGAAAGCCGCCGACTCGCATCGGCGGCTTTTTCGTATCTGGAGATTTCAGCTTGCGCGCACGCAATGTAGCGCGGGTAAGCACAGCGCAGCCGGGACCACATGGGGCCGGCTGGCATGAGCGCTTTGAGTACCGGAATCTCCCGCTCCCGCCCTGCGCTTCCGCGCTACGGCAGGTGACGTTTACGATGCTTTCGGCGGATGCCGCACCTGGCCTTCGCCGCGTACCACGAAACGCTCCACGGTCAGCGCTTCCAGGCCCATTGGCCCATAGGAATGCAGACGCGTGGTGGAGATGCCGATCTCCGCGCCCAGACCCAGCTCGCCACCATCGGAGAAACGCGAGGACGCGTTGACCATCACCACCGCCGAACGCAATGCACGCACGAAGGCCTCACCATGCGCCGGATTGCCGGTTGCGATGACTTCGGTGTGATCGGAGGTGTAAGTCTGGATATGGGCGATGGCCGCAGCCATGTCCGGCACGATGCGGATGGCCAGGATCAGATCCAGGTACTCCGCGGCGTAATCGTCTTCGGTCGCGGCGCTGATGCCCGGCAGCAATGCCTGGCTGGCTGCATCGCCACGCAGCTCAACACCACGCTCGCGCAGGGCTGCCGCGGCCAACGGTAGAAAGCGTGGCGCGATATCTGCTTGTACCAGCAGGGTTTCCAGGGAGTTGCACGCCGCCGGTCGCGTGGTCTTGCCATCAACCAGCAGGTCCACCGCCAATTGCAGATCCGCGCTGTCATCGACGAAGAGATGGCAGACGCCTTTGTAGTGCTTGATCACCGGCACCCGCGCGTGCTCTGCAACGAAGCGGATAAGGCCTTCGCCGCCGCGTGGAATTGCCAGGTCGATGATGTCGTTGAGCTGCAGCAGCTCCAGCATGGTCTCGCGGCGCAGATCCTCAACCAGGGTCAGCGCGGCATCGGCGACACCGGCTTCGCGCAGGGCGCGCTTGAGACTGTTGGCGATAGCGGTGTTGGAGTGGATGGCTTCCGAACCCCCTCGCAGGATCACGCCGTTGCCGGCCTTGATGCACAGCGCCGCCGCGTCTGCCGTCACGTTGGGCCGTGCTTCGTAGATCATCGCGATCACGCCCAGCGGCACCCGCACCTTCTGCACGCGGATGCCATTGGGCCGCGCATAGTCACGGGTGACTTCGCCTACCGGATCCGGCAGGGCCGCAACCTCGCGCAAGGCGTCGGCGACGCCGCGCAGCCGCTCCGGGTTCAAGGCCAGCCGGTCCAGCATCGCGCTGCCCACGCCCTTGTCACGCGTCGCCTGCAGGTCACGCGCATTGGCCGCAAGAATGCCGCCGGCATCTGCCTCCAGCCCATCGGCCATCGACCGCAGCAGCGCACTGCGCGCCTCGGTGGACAGCTGGGCCAGCTGTTGTGCGGCGTCGCGGCATTGCAATGCCAGTTGGCGGATATCACTCATGTCCTGCCCTGCTATTGATCAAGTAGTGGCTTACAGCAACACCAGGTCATCGCGATGGACCACGTTGTCGCCGTAGTTGTAGCCGAGGATGGATTCGATTTCGCGGGTGTGGTGCTGGCTGATTCGACGGATATCGACGGCGGAGTACTGGCTGACGCCTCGCGCGATCTGTTGTTGACCCTGCGCATCGAACAGTCGCACTTCCACCATGTCACCGCGTCGGAACTCGCCTTCCGCACCGACCACGCCACCGGGCAGCAGCGAGGCACCCTTGTCGCGCAGCGCCCGCGCCGCGCCGGCGTCGATCAGGATCGCGCCCGGTTCCAACGGCGCGTGCTTCAACCAGTACTTGCGCGCAGCAATGCGCGATTGCCCCGCATGCAGGCGCGTGCCATGCAGGCGGCCCTGCGCCAGCCCACGCACCACATCGCTGTTGCGGCCATTGAACAGGAAGGTATCGATGCCGGCAGCACCGGCCTTGGCCGCCGCCTGCAGCTTGGTATGCATGCCACCGGTGCCGACCGCGCTGCCACTGCCGCCGGCCATGGCCATGATTTCCGGGGTCAGCGCGATGACTTCATTGATCGGCTGTGCATCCGGATGGCTGCGTGGGTCGGCGGTATACAGACCGTCGATATCGGTGGCGATGAACAGCGCATCGGCATCCACCAGGGCGGCGACGATGGCCGCGAGATTGTCGTTGTCGCCGAGCTTGAGCTCGTCCACCGACACGGTGTCGTTTTCATTGATGACCGGCAACGCACCCAGCGCCAGCAGCGCGTTGAGCGTAGCGCGTGCATTGAGGTAGCGGCGACGGTTGCGCAGGTCGTCATGAGTCAATAGCACCTGCGCGACCGGGCGTTCGAAGAAACGCTGCCACAGCGCGATCAACTGCGCCTGGCCAAGCGCGGCCAAGGCCTGGCGTGCGGCCATCGCCGCACCCGCTTCGGCCGCCTTGGGCACGATGGCACGCCCGGCGGCGACCGCGCCGGAGGAAACGATCACCACTTCGCGCCCCGCCAGCACATTGGCCGAGACGAACTGCGCCAAGCCCAGTGCAAAGCGCGGGGTCAGGCCGCCAGCGTCGGCAGCGAGCAGGCTGCTACCCACCTTGAGCACGGCACGGCGCCACTGCGGCAGCGCTTGTTCGGTGAACGGCGAAAGCGAGCACTGGTTCATGGGATCAACGGGTATTCCACTCATGGACGGTCAGTTCGGAACTGCCGTGGATAGCCAGCGGGTCGGTAGCGACCAGGGCCTTTGCCTGCGCAAGCGTGTCGACGTTCTTCAGCACATAGGCGCCACCGCTGCCGTCGCTGAAGCCACCGGTGAGGTGCAGGCGGCCATCGGCACTGAGCGCATCGAGGAAGGCTTTGTGTGGGCCAATCACCGCATCGTCGAAAGATGGCTTGCGCATGGCCATTACCAGGTAGAGCTTCATTGCATTCTCCTTTGCTGCATATGACACCACGTGGGAGCGGGGATCGCGCGTTTGCTTTCGCTTGGAACTTGCTGGGTGGGGCTTTGGGCTTTGGGCTTTGGCTTTGGCTTTGGCTTTGGGTTTTGGCTTTGGGCTTTGGCTTTGGGCTTTGGCTTTGGGCTTTGGGCTTTGGGCTTTGGCTTCAGCCTTGGCTTTGGTCTTGGCGCTGGCTTCGACTGTCCCTTCTCCCGCCTGCGGGAGAAGGTGCCCGAAGGGCGGATGAGGGGAGCTTTTGACGTTGCTTGCTAGAAGCTTGCCCTCACCCCAACCCCTCTCCCGCACGCGGGAGAGGGGCTAAAGAGCGAAACAAAACGGGCGCCTTTCAGCGCCCGTGTTCAAGCCATCAGCCCTGCAGCGCGCTCCAGCGTGCTGCCAGCTCTTCCAGACGAAGATCTGCTGCCGCACCGGGCGACACCCGTGCCGCCAGGCTGCCCTCAGGCGTGCGCCCCTGCCCTGCCGTATCCGACGCAGCCGCTGCGGCCTTGTAGGCATCGCGGAAAGGCACACCGGCGACAGCAGCTTCCACCGCCACGTCGGTTGCATACATGCCCGAATCAATCGCCGCGCGGATGTTGTCATCGCGCCAATCCAGGTTCGACAACAGCGCCGGCAGCAGCTCCAGCGCGGCCAGACCACGGCCGAAACCGTGCACGATCGCGCCCTTGGAATTTTGCAGATCGCGCTGGTAACCCGAAGGCAGCGACAGCAACTGCTCGATCTCGGTACGCGCCGCAGCGATGCTGGCATGGGTGGCGCGCATCAACTCGATCACGTCCGGGTTGCGCTTGTTCGGCATGATCGAGCTGCCGGTGGTGTACTGCGCCGGCAAGGCCACAAACGCAAATTCGCCCGTGGTGAACAAGGACAGATCCCAGGCGATGCGGCGCAGGTCCAACGTCGCGCCCCCCAGCGCTTCCAATGCCGCCAGCTCGAACTTGCCGCGCGACAGCTGCGCGTAGATCGGGCTGACCTGCATGCGTGCAAACCCCAGCGCTGCGGTGGTGTGCTCGCGATCCAGCGGCAGGTTGACGCCGTAACCGGCCGCGGTGCCCAGCGGATTGGTATCGATCAGCGCACGCGTATCGCGCGCACGGATGGCGTTGTCGATGAAAGCCTCGGCCCAACCCGCCCACCACATGCCCGCCGACGACACTACGGCGCGCTGGATATGCGTATAGCCCGGCAGCGGCTGCAGCTTTTCAGCGGCCGCGCGGTCCAGGGCTACCTTGGCCACTTCGGTGCTGATCTGCGCAACGCGCTCCAGCTTGTCCTTCAGCCACAGGCGGGTGGCCACCAGGATCTGGTCGTTGCGGCTGCGGCCGGTGTGGATCTTGCGACCAGCATCGCCCAGCCGTTCGGTCAGGCGTGCTTCGATTGCCGAGTGGCAATCCTCGTACTGTTCGTCCAGCACGAAGGCGCCGCTGCGGAAGTCATCGGCAAGCACCGCCAGCTCGCGCTTGAGCGCGGCCAGTTCATCGCTGCTGAGGATGCCGATGTGCTGCAGGCCTTCGGCATGCGCGGTGCTGGCCTTGATATCGTGCAGGAAGAACTCGCGGTCCAGGATGACGTCGTCGCCAGCCAGGAAGGTCTGGATCTTCGCGTCAACCGCGACGCCGGGTTTCTGCCATAGCAGGTTGGTCATGGTGTTCTCTCGAAATGGCGCCGGGCGCGGCGACAACCGCCTGCGCCCTGGCAGTGAATCAATGCGGGATGGCGGTCAGCTCGTCCAGCCCCAACGCACGATTGAGGTTCTGCAGGGCCTGCGTGGCCGCGCCCTTGAGCAGGTTGTCGATGGTGGCTACCACCACCACGCGCTTGTTGCCCGGGGCCATGGTGAAGCCACCGATCTGCACACCATGGGTGCCGGCAATGCGGCTGACCCACGGTGCCTCGTCAACCACTTCGATCAAGGGCTCGTTGGCGTAGCGCTGCTGGTAGGTAGCGACGATCTCCTCGCGGCTGCGCGGCTGCTGCAACCACAGGTTGACGGTCATGGTGATGCCGCGGAAATGCGGCGCCACGTGCGGCATGAATTCCACCGGCACGCCAAGCTGGGTCGACACCTCACGCTCGTGCACATGGTTGGTCAGCGCGTAGGGCATCAGGTTGTCGCGCAGCAGTTCCTGGTTGTTCTTGTCCGATGGCGTGGTACCCGCGCCGGACCAACCGGAGACGCCGAAGCACACCGGCGGGCCTGCCAGCTGGCTCAGCAGCGGCGCGATCGCCAGCTGCATTGCCGTGGCATAGCAGCCCGGGTTGCTGATCCGCGTCTGACCTGCATAACGTGCACGCGTCAGTTCCGGCAGGCCGTAGTACCAGCTGTTGTCGAAACGGTAATCGGCTGACAGATCAACGATCACGGTGTCCGGCTTGCCTGCATCCAGGGCCGCGACAAAGGGTTCGCCCTTGCCGTTGGGCAGGGCCAGCACCACCGCGTCCACACCCTTGGCGGCAACCGCCTCCGGGCCCAGGCTTTCGTAGCGCAGCTCGCCGCTATAGGCGTCGTTGTGGTCTGCCACGCGCTGCCCGTCCAACTCGCGCGAGGACACGAACGCAAGCTCGATACGCGGGTGCGCGGCCAACAGGCGGATCAGCTCGGCGCCGGTGTAACCGCGCGCGCCAACAATGCCTACCGAGAATTTTTTGTCAGTCATTTATGCGAATCCAGAAGGAACTGCAGGTGGGCTTTCACCGCCGGCCATTCCGTGTCGATGATGGAGAACACCACGGTGTCGCGGCGCGATCCGTCGGCGTGACGCTTGTGGCTGCGCAGTACGCCGTCCTGCTTCGCGCCAAGGCGGGCAATGGCGGTGCGCGAAGCGTGGTTGAACCAGCTGGTCTCGAAACCGACGCTGATGCAGCCAAGGGTTTCGAAGGCATGGTGCAGCAACAAGCGCTTGGCCTCGGTGTTCAGGCCGCTGCGCTGCACACGCGGGTTGTACCAGGTATAGCCGATGTTCAAGCGCGGCACGTCTGCCTCAAGTGCGTAGTAACGCGTACTACCGACCACTTCACCACTGGCGTCCCTGACCACGAAGGCCAGCACGCGGCCTTGGGCCTGGGCTTCCAGCGCAGCGACCACATAGTGCCCAGCGTGCTCGGGGGTCGGTACATTGGTGTACCAGCACCGCGACAGCTCGCCGTCACCCAGGGCGCGCTGCAAGGCCGAAACATGCGCCAACTGCAGCGGTTCCAAGGTAACGTGCCGACCTTTCAGGATCGGCACCTGGCTCCAATGTCCGGCGCTGGCCAGGTCCATGTTCACCCCTGCAGGCTCGGCTTGCGCTCGCCGCAATGCGCGACATAGCCCTTGATGCTGTCAAAGTCGTTGGCACCGAACCAGAACACCTTCCAGTGGTCGAGCTTGTAGCAGCCGTCCGACTCGGAATAGTAGAAGTGATTGACCGGGTTGCCGTTGCGCGAGCGCCAGAACAGCTGCGGGGTTTCCTCCAGCATCACGTTCCACACCGCCCGGCCCAGGCCTTCTCCCTGTGCGTCATCGAGCACGGCAAACTTGTCCAGGTACACGCCTTCGGCCTCGTCGGTGAGCACCACCGCAGTGCGATAGTTCTCACTGACGTAGGCGCGCAGCAGCTTGGTTTTCTCGAAGTAATCCGGCACCAGGGTGCGGCCAAAGCTGGATTCGATCAACGCTTTCAGGCGACCGGTGTCGAGCTGGTCCCAGGACGTGGCCTTCAGCACTTTTTCGCCACGGCGCACCAGCGTACCCGAGCCCTTGTGCGTGAACAGCTCCTTGGCCAGGTCGGCCGGGCGCGTGATCGACACCGAGGATTCTTCCGGCAGCTTGTCCAGCAGGTCCTTGATCTGCTCGATCTTGACCCGCATGCCACCGTGGATCCACGGCTGCTGCATCAACTGGTCGTATTCGGTGGACAGGTTGATCGAGTCGATCAGCTTGCCCTCTTCGTCCAGCAGGCCGCCGGTGCCGGTCAGGAAGATGATCTTGTACGGCTGCAGTTCCTGCACCAGTTCATTGGCGGCGAAATCGGCATTGACGTTGAGGATCTGCCCGCTGGGGGTTTCGCCCAGGCTGGTGATCACCGGGATCGAACCGGCGCGCAGGCTGGCTTCGATCGGTGCCAGATTGACCTTCTTCACCTCGCCGACCAGGCCGTAGGTATCCAGATCCAGGTACTCGGCCTCGAACACGCCGCCGGTGATGGAGGTCGCACGCGCACCGTTCTGCTGCAGGGCTTCAACCAGTTTCAGGTTGGACTGCTGGAACACCTTGCGCACGATCGCCAGGGCTTCGGGCGAGGTCACGCGCAGGCCGTCGATGGTCTGCTTCTCGATGCCGGCGGCGGACAGCTCGGCATCGAGCTGCGGGCCGGCACCGTGCAGCACGATCGGGGTCAGGCCGACTTCCTGCAGGAAGGACAGCGACGAGGTCAGCGCTTCCAGATCGTCGCGCAACACCGCGCCACCGACCTTGACCACGGCAAAGCGCTTGGCATCAAGCTGCGAAAAGCGCTTGAGGTACTGGCTGATTTCCTTCGCACTGGCCATGCTCGAAAGCAGGCGGACGATGGTCTGGCGGGTCTGGCGGTGCGGCTGCATGGCTGGGGACATTGCTTGTATCTACGTAGCGACCCTGGGGGTCACGGAAAAGAAGCCGGCGGCGAGCCGCCGGGCCACGCGCGGCTCAGGCGCCGCGTTGCAGGATCTGCAGCACCGATTCGGCGTAACGCTGCAACTGCTCCAGCGTCACGAACTCATCGGCGGTGTGGGCCTGGGCGATATCGCCGGGGCCGTACACCATGGTTGTGTAGCCACCGGCCGAGAACAGCGAGGCCTCGGTCCAGAAATCCACCGCGTTGCCGATCGGCAGGCCCAGTTCATCGGCGATGTCGCGCGCGGCCAGGCGGCGCTCTTCGGCACGGGCGATATCACCGGACGGCAGGCTGGGGCCGCGGAAGGTTTCTTCAAAATGCGCCGCCTGCGGCTCGGCGAAGCTGGCGAAGGTGCCCAGCAGTGCATCGATATCCATCGACGGCAGCGGCCGGAAACCAAACCGCAGCTCGGCTTCGGGGGCGATCATATTGGCCTTGATGCCACCTTCGACGCGGCCGATGTTGAAGCGCAGCCCGGTCAGGCCGCCAAAGCGCGCATGCGCCAGCGACTCGACGTAGTCCAGCGCCTCGCCGCCCCAACGCATGGCCTGGTGCAGCGCACTTGCCGAAGGATCCTGCTTGCCGGAAGCATGGCCGGCACGGCCCTGGAACTTCATCAACACCGAGCTGATACCGCGATGCGCGAGTACCGCTTCGCTCATGGTCGGCTCGGCGACGATCACCGCTTCGTATGCGATGCCACGCGCCAGGAAGGCGGCGATACAGCGCGGGTCATTGGCTTCTTCGTCACTGGAGAACAGGAACGCAGCATCGCCATCGGTCAGATTGGCGGCGGCCACCAATGCAGCAGCGGCACCCTTGATGTCGCAGACACCGAGGCCGACAACGCGGTCGTCCAGGCGACGCATCACGTGCGGATCGGCCGACCAGTGCGGGGAATCCGGCACGGTGTCCAGATGCACGTTGAACAGATATTTGGGGGTGCCGCGCACCGCGTAGAAGCTGACCGCACCAGCGCCGTGGTCGATCACCTCGACATTGAAGCCCGGCAGGTTGTCGCGCAGGTAATCAAAGATGCCACCGGTAGTGATGGCACGCGGCGGATTGCGGGTGTCGTAGGACACCAGCTTTTCCAGGTGATCGAGGGTGGATTGGAGCAGCTTGGTCATGGTTTCAATTCGTAGCGAAGGCGGACGAAAGCTCCCTTCTCCCGGCGGGAGAAGGTGCCCCGAAGGGGCGGATGAGGGTAAAGCTGCACCAAAGCGGTGTGTGGCTGCGCCCCTACCCTCACCCCAACCCCTCTCCCAAAGGGAGAGGGGCTAACAGCGCTTAGCGATTCACCTGCGCGTACAGCGTGGAGCTCATGCCGAACAGCTTGATGAAGCCTTCGGCTTCTTCCACGCCCCAGTCGGCCGACTGTGCATAGGTTGCGCCCTTGGCGTTGAGGATGTGCTCCGAACGCACGGCCACCGCGTCAACGCGGCCACCACGGGTTTCCAGCACCACTTCACCGGCGACCTTGGCCTGCGAGGACTGCAGGAAGGCTTCGATGTCGGCCTTGAGCGGGTCGTGGTAGAAGCCTTCGTACACCAGCTCCACCCACTTGCGCGCCACTTCCGGCTTGAAGCGGTTCTGCTGCTTGGTCAGCACGGCGTCTTCCAGCGCGCGGTGCGCGGCCAGCAACGAGACCAGGCCCGGGGCTTCGAACACGATGCGGCCCTTCAGGCCGATCACGGTGTCACCGGTGTAGACGCCACGGCCAACGCCGTACTGGGCGAACAGCTTGTTGAGCTTGGCCAGAATCTGCTCACCCGGCAGCGCCTTGCCGTCCAGCGCAACTGCCTCGCCCTCGACGAACTTCAAGGTGACGGTCAGCGGCTCCAGCGGCCAGGCATTGCGCGGTGCGCACCAGCCGCGGGCGCCCTCGCCCGGGGCTTCCCACTTGTCGATCTCGCCACCGGACATGGTCAGGCCCAGCAGGTTCTCGTTGATGGTGTAGGCCTGCTGCTTGGCACGCACGCCGAAGCCACGCGCTTCCAGATACTTCTGCTCGTAGGCGCGGGTCTGGGTGTGTTCCTTCTGGATTTCACGGATCGGCGCGACGATCTGGTAGTCGCCCTGGGCCTTCACTGCCAGGTCGAAACGCACCTGGTCGTTGCCCATGCCGGTGCAGCCGTGGGCGATGATGTTGGTGCCCAGCTCGGCAGCGCGCTTGAGCGCAGCGTCGACGATCAGGTAACGGTCGGATACCAGCAGCGGGTACTGGCCCTGGTAGCCCTCACCGGCCCACACGAAGGGCTTGACGAAGCCGGACCAGATGGCCGGGCCACCATCGACGGTGACGTGGCTGGTGACACCCAGCTCGGCGGCACGCTTTTCGATGAACTCACGCTCTTCGGCATCCACGCCGCCGGTGTCGGCGAACACGGTGTGCACGTTGTAGCCGCGCTCCTGCAGGTAAGGCACGCAGAAGCTGGTGTCGAGGCCGCCGGAGAAGGCGAGGACGATGTCTTTGCTCATGGGGAAGGAATCTCTGCTTTTGATCTTTGAGCCCCTCTCCCTCCGGGGGAGGGGTTGGGGAGGGGGTAGGCGTGTACGAGGATGCATCTGGAGCAAGGAGCACTACCCTCACCCCAACCCCTCTCCCATTGGGAGAGGGGCTTCAAGCATTACTTGCCGATCACTGCGGCCATGATCGCCTTCTGCACATGCAGGCGATTCTCGGCCTCGTTGATTGCAATACATTGCGGCGAATCCATCACGCCATCGGTCGCCTTCACATTGCGGCGCAGCGGCAGGCAGTGGCTGAACACACCGTTGTTGGTCAGCGCCATCTTGGCTTCGTCGACGATGAAGTGCTTGTACTGGTCGCGGATCGGCTTTTCCGGCTCCCAGTTGCCGAAGAACGGCAGTGCGCCCCAGCTCTTGGCGTAGACCACATCGGCGCCGGCATAGGCGCTCTGGATGTCATGGCTGACCTGCAGCGAACCACCGCTCTCGGCCACGTTCTGCTCGGCCCAGCCCATATAGCGCTCGTCCAGGATGTAATCCGGGGTCGGGCACAGCAGGGTCACGTCCATGCCCATGCGGGTGGCAATGGTCAGCGCCGAGTTGGCCACGGCGGTGTTCAGCGGCTTGGGATGGTAGGTCCAGGTCAGCACGTACTTCTTGCCGCGCAGGTCGCTGGTGCCGAAATGTTCCTGCAGCGCCATGATGTGCGCCAGCTCCTGGCACGGATGGGTGATGGTCTCCATGTTGATGACCGGCACCGGCGAATACTTGGCAAAGCTCTTGAGGACCTGGTCTTCGCGGTCCTTGCTCCAGTCCACGAACTTCGGGAACGCACGCACGCCGATCAGGTCGACGTAACGGCCCAGCACCTTGGCAACTTCGGCGATGTGTTCTTCGGTATCGCCATCCATCACGGTGCCGAGGTTGAACTCGATCGGCCACGCATCCTTGCCCGGCTGCAGCACCACGGCATGCCCACCCAACTGGAACGCGCCCAGCTCGAAGCTGGTGCGGGTACGCATGGACGGGTTGAAGAACACCAGGGCGATCGACTTGCCCTTCAGGTCATCACCCAGCTTGTTCTGCTTGAACAACGCCGCCTGGGCGAGCAACGCGTCCAGTTCGGCGCGGCTCCAATCCTGGGTGTTCAAAAAGTGCTTCAAAGACATCGATCGATCCTTTAGTGCTGAGAGCCACCGTTGCCGGTGGGCGGATGCGCGTTCGCGCGGCTCATTGCGGTTGAAACTTTTGCCAAAACAGAAACGAAAAAACCCAGCCTGGGCTGGGTTTTCCGAACAGACAGCACGAAGCTCCGGTTACCCAGCGAAAATGTGGGGTTCCGGTCGGCGGGCACGGGACGTCATGCCGGAGGCCATCCGGGCGGTGCTGGTTTCGTGCTGGAAGCTGTTGGCTTTCATCGTCGGGCATACTCGCACGCAGGTCAGGCCTGCGCAAGTGTCGCGGTGCAACATCAGGGGACCGATGTGGTCGTCTCGACGCCCTGGCCCACGTCAGGGGTGATCGATACCCGCAGTTTGAGGCGGTTGCCCGGATCTTCCGGCAGGCGCGAGCGGAACTTGATGCCCTTGTAGACATAGTCCACGTCATAGGCGATGGGGCGGCGGAACTCGCGCCCGACCTCTACAACCTTGCAGTCCGGGGTCAACATCGCGCTGCTGCCACTGTTGGCGCGCGGTGCGGCCTCCTGGGCCAGTTCGACCGAGCCGTTTTCCTGGCGCTCACTGAAGATGCCCTTGACCGAATCCCAGAAGCGGCGGAACCCGCCCTTCTCTTCCTCACCCTTGACCTGCACAGGTGCCAGGGTACGCGTGGATACCGGTTCGCAGTGTTCCTCGGTCCGGGTAGCACGCAAGGTCTGGAAAACAGGCTCGACATTGAGCACCTGCGCATAGTCGTAGCGCACGTTCTCGATGATCACCACGCGATTACGCAGATCCGCTTCCTGCGCCAGCGCGGGCCCGGAGGCGGCGGCCAGCAGGCAAAAAAACAACGGAGTGGGCTTCATCAACAAGAGGGGCACAGGGACCTTGGGTGAGCATAGTGTAGGCAGCACAGCTGCCCTTGGCCTGAACATTACCCATCCGCACGCGTATTGCCCAGCCCGGGGATGCCCCGCCCGGCCCGGACCGCTAGAATTGTCAGGTTCGCTTACCCCCGGATTGCCATGACCCTGCGCCTGCACAACAACCTGACGCGGCAGCTGGAGCCGTTTGCTCCGCTCGACCCCGCCGCCCCCACCCTGTATGTGTGCGGCCCCACGGTCTACAACTATGTACATATCGGCAATGCCCGCGGCCCGGTGGTGTTCGGGGTACTGGCCGACCTGCTGCGCCGGACCTACGGCAATCTGCGTTACGCCCGCAACATCACCGACGTTGACGACAAGATCAATACCGCAGCCAAGGATCAGGGTGTGCCCATCTCGGCCATCACCGACCGTTTTGCCGCCGCCTACCGCGAGGACATGGCTGCGCTGGGCGTGGTGCCACCGGATATCGAGCCCGAAGCCACCGCGCATATCCCGCAGATCATCGCCATGGTCGAGCAGCTGATTGCCAGCGACCATGCCTATGCGGCCGAGGGCCACGTACTGTTTTCGGTCAGCAGCTTCGCCGACTACGGCAAGCTTTCACGCCGCGATCCGGAGGAAATGCTGGCCGGTGCGCGGGTCGAGGTTGCCCCCTACAAGCGCGATGCCGGCGACTTCGTGCTGTGGAAGCCCTCCAGCGACGACCTGCCCGGCTGGGATTCGCCCTGGGGCCGCGGCCGTCCTGGCTGGCATATCGAGTGCTCGGCAATGGCCGCCGCCCACCTGGGCCCGACCATCGACATCCACGCCGGCGGCGTCGACCTGCAGTTCCCGCATCACGAGAACGAGATCGCCCAGAGTGTCTGCGCCCATGGCGGACAGACCTTTGCCCGCTTCTGGCTGCACAACGGCATGCTCAACTTCGGCGGCGCCAAGATGAGCAAGTCGATCGGCAATATCGAGCGCGTGCACGACCTGGTGCGCAAGCACCCGCCGGAAGCACTGCGCTATGCGCTGCTGTCGGCCCACTACCGGCAGCCGCTGGACTGGTCCGATGCGTTGATCGAACAGTCGGTACGCACCCTGGACCGGCTGTACGGCACCTTGCGTGATCTGGCCGATGTGCATGCCGAGGCCGTGATCCCGGCCAGCGTCGAAGCGGCGCTGGAAGATGATCTCAACACGCCGTTGGCCTTGGCCGAAGTGGCGCGTATCGCCAGCGAAGCACGCAAGGCCGAGGGCGCCGAGGACAAGCAACGCCTGAAGCGTGAGCTGCTGGGCGCTGGCCTGGCCCTGGGCCTGCTGCAGCAGGCGCCGGCCGAATGGTTCGGCCGCGGCGCCGAGGCTGGCGACGACGCTCGCATCCAGGCGCTGATCGATGAGCGCATCGCCGCCAAGCAGGCGCGTGACTTCGCCCGTGCTGACGCCATCCGTGACCAGCTGGCCGCGGAGAACATCGTGCTGGAAGACACGCCGCAGGGTGTGCGCTGGAAGCGCGGGTAAGGCTTCCCCCTCACCCCAACCCCTCTCCCGGGGGGAGAGGGGCTAAAGCTGCAGTTACACAATATTGCGTCGGTTCGCGGCGCACTAAGCCCCTCTCCCACCGGGAGAGGGGTTGGGGTGAGGGAGACCCTCCAGCACCCCACTCCAAGGCCATCGCCAGCAAAGCGACCGGCCAAGAACAGGACCCACAATGACAAACTCCCCCTTCCCCCTCGAACCCACCCCCGCCGAAGCCCAGGCCGCCATTGCCGAGGAGTTCTCCTTCTTCGGCGACTGGTCCGAGCGCTACCAGTACCTGATCGACCTCGGCCGCAAGCTGCCCGCCTTCCCGGAAGAATGGAAGACCGAAGAGCACCGCCTGCTCGGCTGCCAGTCCATGGTCTGGATCGTGCCTGAGGGTGACGCCGACAAGCTGGTATTCCATGCCATCAGTGATTCGGCGATTGTCTCGGGCCTGATCTACCTGGCCCTGCGCGTGTACTCCAGCCGCTCGGCTGCCGAGATCCTGGCCACTGATCCGGACTACGTGTCGGCCATTGGCCTGGCCAAGCACCTGTCGCCGACCCGCAGCAACGGCCTGGCCGCCATGCTGGCCTTTATCCGCGATACCGCCCAAGCCAGGCAGTGAGCAACACCGGCTCCATTGCCGAACTGCTGCGCCAGCCCGGCTTCACCCGGCTGCTGCTGTACCGCATCGCCGGCATGCTGTCCTACCAGATAGTCGCGGTTACGGTCGGCTGGCATATCTATGAAGTCACCCGTAATCCTTTCTCGCTCGGCCTGATCGGCCTGGCCGAAGTGCTGCCCTACTTCTGCGTGGCGCCGTTCGCCGGCTATCTGGTCGACCACCTGCCGCGCCGCAAACTGGGCATGACCGCCTGTCTGGGACTGATCGCAACTGCCCTGATGCTGGTTGCCGTGGCTACCGGCTGGCTGCCGGTCAAGGGCGTGTGGCCTATCTATCTGGCGGTAGCGCTGACGGGCATGGTGCGGGCCTTCCTCTCACCGGTCTACAACGCCCTGTTCGCCCGCGTGCTGGCGCGCGAGCAGTTCGCACGCGGCGCCGGCTTTGGCACCGTCGTCTTCCAGACCGGCATGGTGCTCGGCCCGGCGCTGGGTGGCGTACTGGTCGCGGTAGGCGGCAAAGGCCTGTCCTACGGCGTGGCGGCCTTCATGGCAATACTGGCGCTGGCGGCACTGGCCTCGTTGAAGGTCAGCGAACCGGCGCCGTCGCAGAACCGCGCGCCGATCTTCGCCAGCATCGCCGAAGGCGCCCGTTTCGTACTGTCCAACCAGATCATGCTGGGCGCGATGGCATTGGACATGTTCTCGGTACTGCTGGGCGGCGTGGTGGCGATGCTGCCCGCCTTCATCCAGGACATTCTGCATTACGGCCCGGAAGGGCTGGGCATCCTGCGCGCAGCACCTGCATTGGGCTCGATCTGCGTAGGCCTGTGGCTGGCCCGCCACCCGCTGCGCCGCAATGCCGGCCGGGTCCTGTTGTTTGCGGTGGCCGGCTTCGGCTTGTGCGTGATCGCTTTCGGCCTGTCGCACAGCTTCTGGCTGTCGGCCGCCATCCTGTTGTTCTATGGCGCCTGCGATGGTGTATCGGTGGTGGTGCGCTCGACCATCATGCAGCTGGTCACACCCGACGACATGCGCGGCCGCGTCTCGTCGATCAACGGCATCTTCATCAGTTCTTCCAACGAACTGGGCGCCTTCTACGGCGGCAGCATGGCGCGACTGCTGGGCCTGGTGCCGGCGGTGGTGATCGGCGGCTGCGCGGTGCTCGGCGTTGCGGCCATCACCGCGTGGAAAGCACCGCAGCTACGCAAGTTGGACAACCTGCAGGATCTCTAGCGCCGGGGCCGGCCGCGCGCCTTGCCCCGGCAATCAACCACAGCCTGGTGGATGCAGCCCTCCCGACACCGAGTTGCCCGATCGGAGCAGATACCGACCCCGCCCCCTGGTTGTCCGCAATACACCGACTGGCCTGCATCTGCGCTATTTCGTAGCAGCCCATTCGGCGTACAGGCCCTGTTCGTCCTGCGGGCGCAGCTGCCGCAGGCCCGAGCCGTCTGCCTGCGGTCCCTGCGCCAGACGCTCATACACCGCAGCGGTGGACAGCCCGTAAGCCAGTCCTTCCTCGTTGCCATAGGCAAACCAGGCCTGCTCGATGCCGCTCAGATACATGGCGGCCAGGCACATCGGACAGGGATGGCCGCTGGCATAGATCACGCAGCCGTCCAGGCGCGGGCTTGCCAATGCGGCACTGGCCAGGCGTATGGCGCGCATCTCGGCATGGTCGGTAGGGTCATGGCTGGCGTGGATGCTGTTGGCCGCCTCGGCAAGCACCTGATCGTCCTTGACCAGCACGGCCCCAAACGGACGGCCACCGGCGGCGATGTTGTCGCGGGCCAGCGCCAGCGCGCGACGCATATGCATTTCTGCGGACATGGTTTTCTCCCAAAAAAGAAAACCCCGCCGCAGCGGGGTTTTCGGATGACAACCAACAAGACGATCAGTCGCCCTGCTGCTTCTGCAAGTGCTCCCAACGCTCCTGCGCATCGATGGTGCGCTCGGCGGTGAGGCGGGCTTCCAGACGGTCCAGGCCAATCTCTTCGCCGGTATCCACACAGTAACCGTAGTCACCCGCTTCCAGGCGCTTGAGCGTGCTGTCGATCTTGCCGATCAGCTTGCGGTAACGGTCACGGGTGCGCAGTTCCAGCGAATTCTCGGTTTCGCGGGTAGCACGTTCGGCCTCATCGCCGATGTCACGCACTTCGTCGCGCAGGTTTTCGATGGTCTGCTTCGATTCCTCGACCAGGTCGGCGCGCCAGTTCAACAGACGCTGGCGGAAGTACTCCTGCTGCAGCGTGCTCATGTATTCCTCATCGGCGGTCGGCTTGTAGCCGGCCGGCAGAATCGGACGGCCGGAGGCCTCATCGGTCTTGTATTCGACCACCTTGTATTTGCTGCGCGGCGCCGGGGCGGTCGAGCGGGCGGTTACGGCGACGGCCACCTTGCCGACCGGACGGACGGCGACAGGTGCTGCGGACTTGACGGGGGTTTTGACGTGGGATTTCGAAACAGGCACGGGATTCTTGGGTTGCGGGGCCTTGGCCGCGGACGACGGTGCCGCAGCAGCCGGCTTGGGAGCCGATGCTGGGGCTGTCTTGGCGACTTCAGCCGGGACAGGCTTGGCCGTCACCGGCTTGGGGGCCGGCTTCGGTACGGACTTGGCCACGGGCTTGGTGGCGGGAGTCTTGGCGGGTTGGGCGACGGTTTTTGCCGCCGCTTTCTTGGCCACCGGCTTGGTTGGCGTTGCCACAGCCTTCGCTGCGGGCGCGGCCTTCTTCACCGCAGGAGCGGCGACCGGCTTGGTGGTTTTCTTGGCAGCAGCCTTTTGGACAGCGGCCTTCTTGGCAGCCGGAGCCGCCTTCGGTACCACCTTCTTGGCTGGGGCCGGCTTGGCCACTGCCTTCTTCGCAGGTGCCACCGGCTTGGCCGCAGCCTTCTTGACAACCGCCGTCTTGGCGGCCGCCTTCTTGGCCGGCGTAGCCGCCTTGGCGACCGGCTTGCTTGCAACCGGCTTGGACGCCGCCTTCTTGACTACAGGTTTGGCGGTTTTCTTGGCGACCTTGACGGCCTTTTTTGCAGTTTTTTTAGCAGCCACGAAACGCTCTTCCTTGTTTCCCCCGGGGCCCGGGAAAGCGGGCCTTTATAGCCTACCCGACCAGCAGCAGCAACCGCGCCGGGGTTCCGTATATGAACGGAAGCCCCAGCCATGCAGCAAAGGTCCAGTGGCGTCACCGGACCGTTTCGCGCAGTTCGGAACGTAACCAGGGCGCAACCGCCCCGGCCAGGCCCGGCAATTACCCGCCAAGGCCTTGCTGCATCCTGCGATAAATCCTCCACGATTGCCAAGTGGCTTATCATCTAAGGGTGATCGGCCGCCTCCTCATTGCCGTACTGCGCTCCTACAAGCGCTTCATCAGCCCCCTGCTCGGGCCGCGCTGCCGTTTCTATCCCAGTTGCTCGGAGTACTCCATGGACGCGATCCGTATACACGGGCCGCTACGGGGGTGCTGGCTTACGCTGCGCCGACTGGGACGCTGCCACCCCTTCCACCCGGGCGGACTGGATCCGGTCCCGGAGCGCGCCGATTCCCCCTCTTGCCGCTGTACAGGAAAACACTGACATGTCCTCCACGCTTATCCGCAATGCCCGCATGGTCAACGAAGGCCGCACCTTCGACGGCGACCTGCGCATCGAGAACGACCGTATCGCGCAGATCGGCAGCGGCCTGACCCCGCGCGACGGCGAACAGGTGGTGGATGCGGCCGGGCGCTGGCTGCTGCCCGGGATGATCGACGACCAGGTCCACTTCCGCGAGCCGGGCCTGACCCACAAGGGTGACATCGCCAGCGAGTCGGCGGCAGCGGTTGCCGGTGGCCTGACCAGTTTCATGGACATGCCCAACACCAATCCGCCGACCCTGGATTCGACCATCCTGGAAGCCAAGTACGAGCTGGCCAAGGGCCGCGCCTGGGCCAACTACGGCTTCTACCACGGCGCCAGCAACGACAACCTGGAAGCAATCCGCGTGCTCGACCCGAAGAAGGCGCCGGGCGTGAAGGTCTTCATGGGCGCTTCCACCGGCAACATGCTGGTCGACAACCCGGAAACCCTGGACGCGATCTTCCGCGAATGCCCGACGCCGATCATCACGCATTGCGAAGACACGCCGATGATCGACGCCAACCTGAAGGCCTTCCAGGAAAAGTACGGCGACGCGCTAACCCCGGACATGCACCCGGATATCCGCTCGCGTGAGGCCTGCATCAAGTCCACCCGCCTGGCCATGTCGCTGGCGCGCAAGCACGGCACCCGCCTGCACGTGCTGCATATTTCCACCGCCGATGAATTGGCGCTGTTCGAGAAAGGCCCGCTGATCCGTGCCGATGGCAGCCGCAAGCAGATCACCGCCGAGACCTGCGTGCACTTCCTGCATTTCGCGCGCCCGGACTATGCAACCAAGGGCAACCTGATCAAGTGCAACCCGGCGATCAAGGAAGTGTCCGACCGCGAGGCGATCACCGCCGCACTGGCCGATGACGTGCTCGACGTGCTCGCCACCGACCACGCCCCGCATACCTGGGAAGAGAAGCAGAAGCCCTACGCACAGGCCCCGTCCGGCCTGCCGCTGGTGCAATACGCCCTGGTCGCGGCGCTGGAGCGCGTGCACGAAGGCAAGCTGACGCGCGAACAGGTGGTGCAGAAATTCGCCCATGCCCCGGCGCAGCTGTTCGACGTGGAAGAACGCGGTTTCCTGCGCGAGGGTTATTTCGCCGACCTGGTGCTGGTCGAGGACGTGCCGTTCACGGTCAAGCGCGAGGACGTGCTGTCAAAGTGCGGCTGGTCGCCGTTTGAAGGCACCACCTTCCAGTCGCGTATCGCCTCCACCTGGGTCAATGGCCAGCAGGTATGGGACGGCAACAAGCTGGTTGGCGCGCCGGCCGGCCAGCGCATGACCTACGACCGCTGATGCGTGCGGTCTTGATGATGGGCGCGCTGCTGTTGGCAGCGCCCCTGCTGCCTGCGCCCAGCGCGCAGGCCCAGGACGGCATCGGCAACCTGCTCGACAACCGCGTCGTATTCCCGGCCAGCGCCTCGCAGGGCGCAATGGTGATCGGCAAGGTGCCGGCCGGCAGCACGGTCCGTTATGGCGGCCGCGACCTGCGGGTCAGCAGCTATGGCAGCGTGGTGTTCGGCATCGGTCGCGATGAGAAAGGCCCCTTGCAGGTGCAGGTACAGCGCCCGGATGGCGGCAGCGAAACCGTTTCGATCACGGTGAGCCCGCGTGACTGGCCGGTGGAACGGGTCAACGGCGTGCCGCCGAAGACCGTGAATCCGCCACCGGCAATTGCCGAGCGCATCGCCCGCGAGCAGGCGTTGGTGACCGAATCGCGCAAGCGTGACGACAACCGCACCGACTTCACCCAGACCTTCATCTGGCCGGTACAGGGACGCATCAGCGGCCGCTTCGGCAATGCCCGCTTCTACAACGGGCAACCGGGCAGCGGCCACTCCGGCATGGATATCGCCGTACCCACCGGCACCCCGGTGAAGGCCCCGGCGGCCGGCATCGTAACCTTCGCCAACCCGGACCTGTACCTGACCGGTGGCACCCTGGTGCTGGACCATGGCTTCGGTATCAGCTCCAACTTCCTGCACCTGTCGCGGATCGACGTGAAGGTCGGCGACAGGATCGAGCAAGGGCAGACCATCGCCGCGGTGGGCGCCACTGGCCGCGCGACCGGCCCGCACCTGCACTGGGGCATGAACTGGTTCGACACCCGCATCGACCCACTACTGGTGCTCGAACGCGGCAAATAAAGCCGCAGCGCTGTAGTGCCGAGCCATGCTCGGCAGAAGCGTCACCTGTAGTGCCGAGCCATGCTCGGCAGAAGCGTCACCGGTAGAGCCTCAGCCGAGCATGGCTCGGCTCTACAGGAGCATTTTCATAATGGCTGTGGGAGCGCCGTAAGCCACGAAGCTGATAGATCAACAGCGCAAAGCTCCCCTCATCCGCCCCCCGCCTTCGCGGGGGCAGGCTCTTCGGGCACCTTCCCCCAAAAAGGGGGCTGCAGTCCCGCCAACGGGAGAAGGGAATGGGCCTGCAGGCTTCTGCTGGTGTAGTGCCGAGCCATGCTCGGCAGGGGCTTCACCGATAGAGCCTCAGCCGAGCATGGCTCAGCTCTACACGAGCACTCCCAACAATGGCTGTGAACTCACCCCCGCGCAGCCCACCAACTACGCCACAGCAGCCCCGCCGGGCTCGGCTGGTACTCACCGCCGCGAATGCGCGCCTGCTGGCGGCCACGGGCCAGTACTGCATAGACGCGGCGCGGGCGCGGACCGGCCACGCGCGACGGCCAGGCCGCCTGCAGCGCCTTGTCCCATTGCATTTCATTGGCGAATGACTGCGGCAGTGCCGCCGCCTGCTCCTGCACGCGCAAGGCCAACATCTGCGTGACAACCGCCTCAGCTGCCGCCGGCGACGGCTTGCTGTTGAACATCGCCGCTTCCACCGCTGCCACCGCTGCACCGTATTGCGCCAATGCCTTGCGTGCCTGCGCGGCATCTGCCGGACGCTCACGCGCGCCGATCAGGCCCGGCAGCGCATCGGCCAACTGCGCCCAGGGCGCGCGTACCGGTTCCAGCACACGCCCCAGTGGATGCCGCGAGCGCTGCGCGTCCCAACTGCGCAGTTCCTCGCCCCACCACGCCAGTTTGGCGTCCTGCGGCGTGGTGTCGCCGCTGGCGTTGAGCATGTCGTCGAATTCCTGCAACAGCGCGAACCACGCCACGCTGCGGCCACGATCGGCCTCATCGACAAACCGCTCCACGAAGGCCCATTCCGGCCACCGCTCACGCCACTTGTCCAGGAAGCTGTCCAGCGCACTGCTCACATCAAACCTCGTTGTTTCGATCAGGCCGAAGCCGGTTGGGTAGCTGGCCATGCGGCTGGCTGCCAGAGTTCGCTAGGTTCCGCGCACAGGCTGTCCGCCTGCCAAGCCTGCGGATCGTCATCGTCCAGACGATAGCCCCACAGCGCTGCCACCGACGGCATGCCCGCCGCGCGCGCAGCAAGGATGTCGCGCTCGTCATCGCCCACGTACACGCAGGCAGCGACGGCGGTGTTGATCTGTTGTGCCGCCACCTGCAGCGGCAGCGGGTGCGGCTTGCGCTCGGCCAGGGTGTCGCCGCCGATCAGCACCGCGCAGCGCTGCTGCCAGCCCTGCTGCGGCAGGATCAGGCGCGCCAGGTATTCGGGCTTGTTGGTGACGATGCCCCAGGTGGTGCCGGCCTGCTCCAGCGCCTGCAGCATCGTATCGATGCCATCGAACAAGTGTGCATGCTGGCCAATCAGCGACTGATAGATCTCAAGGAACTCAGGCACCAGCGCGTGCCGCTCGGCATCGCCCATCTGCGGAAAAGCCACCGCCAACATCGCACGCGAGCCCTTGGACACCGCCGGCCGCAGTTGCTCCAGGCTCACCTCGCCCATACCGCGTGCCTGCAGCATGCGGTTGGCGGTAGCGACGAAATCCGGCGCACTGTCCAGCAGCGTGCCGTCCAGATCGAACAGCACCGCTGCCGGGAATGCGGGCCTGGTCATGCCTGTTCCGGCTTGACCGCGTAGGCCAGGTAGTTGATGTCGGTGCGGCTGCTCAGGCGGGCGCGGTTGCGCCAGGGCTCATAGGCCATGCCACTGACATCCTGCAAGGACAGATCCGCTTCGCGCAGCCATGCACCCAGCTCGGCTGGCTTGATGAATTCCTGGTAGTGGTGCGTGCCCTTGGGCAGCAGCCGGGCGATGTACTCGGCGCCGACGATGGCGACCGCAAACGCCGCCGGGGTACGGTTGATGGTGGACAGGAACAGCTTGCCACCCGGCCGGAGCAGACGATGGCAGGCGGCGATGATCGCGCCCGGGTCCGGCACGTGTTCCAGCATTTCCATGCAGGTCACCACGTCGAAGCTGCCGGCCTGTTCTTCGGCCAGGTCTTCAGCGGCCTGTACCCGGTAATCCACCGTGACGCCCGATTCCAGGCCGTGCAGGCGGGCAACCTTGACCAGCTCCGGGGCCAGGTCGATAGCCGTCACCTGCGCCCCTTCCTTGGCCAGCGCTTCGCTGAGCAGGCCGCCGCCGCAGCCGATGTCCACGACCTTGGCGCCACGCAGCGTCGCGCGGTCGGCCACGTACTTCAGGCGCACCGGGTTCAGCGCATGCAGCGGCTTCTGCGGGCCGTCCGCGTCCCACCAGCGGTTGGCCAGCGCGGCGAACTTGTCCAGTTCTGCCTGATCGAAATTGGTGGAGGTGGAAGCTGCGCTCATATCGGTTTCCTCTTGCGGCCGCCGGGCGGCGGCCGGGTGCGCGGTCAGGCGCGGATGGTACGGATGCGGTCGCGCCACTGGCGCGCATTGGCGGTGATCGCGGCAATGTCCATGTCTACCAGCTGACGCTGGACCAGCTTGGGCTTGCCGGCAATCCACACATCGCTGACCTGGTGGCGGCCGGCGGCATAGACCAGCTGCGACAGCACATGATGCAGCGGCTGGGTTTCCAGTGCGGACAGGTCCACGCAGGCCAGATCGGCCTGCTTGCCCACCTCGATCGAGCCGATGCGGTCACCGAACCCCAGCGCGCGTGCCCCGCCCAGGGTAGCCGCACGCAGCGTGGTCGCCGCGTCCAGCGCGGTGGCGTCATTGGCCACGGCCTTGGCCAGGATGGCCGCGGTGCGGTTCTCACTGAACATGTCCAGATCGTTGTTGCTGGCGCAGCCGTCGGTGCCGATGGCCAGGTTGACGCCAGCCTTGACCAGCGCGCAGGCCGGGCAGAAGCCCGAGGCCAGCTTCAGGTTCGACTCCGGGCAGTGCACCACGCTGACGCCACGCTCGGCGCACAGGTGGATCTCGGCCTCGGTCAGCTGGGTCATGTGCACCGCGATCAGGCGGTCATTGACCAGCCCCAGCCGATCCAGCCGCGCCAGCGGGCGCTGGCCGTGCAGGGCGATGGAATCGCTGATTTCCTGCGCGGTTTCATGCGTATGCAGGTGCACCGGGATATCCAACTGGTCGGACAGCATCCGCACCCGCTCGAAGTTGGCATCGTTCACCGTATACGGTGCGTGCGGTGCGAACGCGGTGCCGATCAGCGGATCGCCGCGCCAGGCATCATGCAGTTCGGTGGCGCGGGCGAAGTACTCGTCATCGGTCCTGGCCCAGGCACTGGGGAAATCGATGACCACCGAGCCGACCAGCGCGCGGAAGCCGTGCTTCTTGTAGACAGCAGCCTGCACGTCGGCGAAGAAATAGTTTTCGTTGGCGCAGGTGGTACCCCCGCGCAGCATCTCGGCGATGGCCAGGGTGGTGCCGTCGGCGACGAACTCCGGGCCGATTACTGCCGCTTCCACCGGCCAGATGTGCTCGCGCAGCCAGGTCATCAGCGGCAGGTCATCGGCGATGCCGCGCAACAGCGTCATCGGGTTGTGGGTGTGGGCATTGACCAGGCCGGGGATCAGCGCCGCATCCGGGCGCGATACCACTTGCTTGGCGGCAAAACGCGCACGTGCCTCGGCGCGCGGCAGCACCGCCACGATCACGCCGTTGCTGATTGCCACTGCGTGGTCTTCAAGCACCACCGCATGCGGCTCTACCGGCACCACGTAGCCGGCTTCGATCAACAGGTCGCAGGGCTGGGGTTGCACTTCACTCACGCCGGTTCACCTCTAGAGTTGTTACTGAATCCATCCGTCAACGCCGGATGCGAAAAAGGCTTCGGGCTTCCGAAAGGTTGCCCGAAGCCCAATATTACCTGCGCGAGGATGACCGGCCGGAGCAACTGCCAGGGCCGAAGCGATCCCCGCCTGCGCGGGGATGACCGGCCGGAGCAACTGCCAGAGCCCGAGCGATCCCCGCCTGCGCGGGGATGACCGGCCAGAGCAACTGCCAGAACTCGAGCGATCCCCGCCTGCGCGGGGATGACCGGCCAGAGCCAGAGCGATCCCCGCCTGCGCGGGGATGACGTAATGGCAAAGGCGTTTGCGCTGGCGCAAACGCGCCATTACGTCACTTGACGCGGGCCGAGTATTCGCCTGAACGGGTGTCAACGCGGATGATTTCTTCCTGGTTCACGAACAGCGGCACGCGCACCACGGCACCGGTTTCCAGGGTGGCCGGCTTGCCGCCACCGCCCGAGGTGTCACCACGCACGCCCGGGTCGGTCTCGGTGATCTTCAGCTCGACGAAGTTCGGCGGGGTCACGTCGATCGGCGCACCGTTCCACAGCGTTACCACGCAGGATTCTTCACCCTTGAGCCACTTCTCGGCGCCATTCATGCCAGCCTTGTCGGCCTGCACCTGCTCGAAGGTTTCCGGGTCCATGAAGTGCCAGTACTCGCCGTCGCTGTACATGAAGTTCATGTCGGTATCGACCACGTCGGCAGCGTCCAGCGAGTCCGTCGACTTCATGGTCACTTCCTGGGTACGGCCGTCCTTGATCAGGCGGTACTTGACGCGGGTGAAGGCCTGGCCCTTGCCCGGCTTGACGTACTCGGTGTCGATGATGACAGCCGGGGTATTGTTGACCAGGATCTTCATCCCGTTCTTGACGTCGTTCATGCCGTAACTGGCCATGCTGTAACTCCTGAATTGGCAAAACCGCCGGAATATCGGCGGCCGGATTAGAATGGAACGCCCGCCACCTGGCGGGACATCTGTTTTTCTGACCGCCAATGATAACCGCAGCCCCCGCCCTCACTCCAGAAAAAGCCGTCCTGTCCCTGCCCGTCGATAGCTGGCAGAACCACTGGCGGCAGGCCATCCGCGACCCGGCAGAGCTGCTGCAGGCGCTGGGCCTGGACGGCAGTGCACTGGGTGTCTCGGCCGAGGCTCTGGCCCAGTTCGCCCTGCGGGTGCCGCGCAGCTTCGTCGCGCGCATGCGCCACGGCGACCCCGCCGATCCGCTGCTTCGGCAGGTACTGCCGATCGACGAAGAGATGCGGATCGTGCCGGGGTTCAGCTTCGACGCGGTGGGTGATGGCGCAGCCAAGAAGGCTACCGGGGTCATCCAGAAGTACCGTGGCCGCGCCCTGCTGGTGACCACCGGCAGCTGCGCGATCAATTGCCGCTACTGCTTCCGCCGCCATTTCGACTACGCCGGCGAGAACGCCGCCAAGGGCGGCTGGCGGGACGCCGTGGCGGTGATTGCGGCCGACCCGGATATCGATGAGATCATCCTTTCCGGCGGTGACCCGCTGTCACTGGCCACCTCCAAACTGGCCGAACTGACCGATGCGTTGGCCACCATTCCCCATCTCAAGCGCCTGCGCATCCACAGCCGACTGCCGGTAGTGCTGCCCGAACGCGTCGACGATGCGCTGATCCAGTGGCTGACAGGACTGCCCTGGCCTGTCGCCTTCGTGCTGCACGCCAACCATGCCAATGAGTTCGATGCCCAGATCGACACCGTGCTGGCGCGCATCCGCGGCACCGGTGCGCAACTGCTCAACCAGGCTGTTCTGCTGCGTGGCATCAACGATGACCTGGACGCCCTGGCCGCGCTGAGCGAGCGCAGCTTTGCCGCAGGCGTGATGCCCTATTACCTCTACCAACTGGACAAGGTGCAGGGCGCCGCCCACTTCGAGGTCAGCGATGACAAGGCGCTGGCCCTGCATGCCGGGCTGATGGCCCGGCTTTCCGGCTATCTGGTGCCCAAGCTGGTGCGCGAGATCGCCGGCGACACCAGCAAACGTCCGCTGTAACTCAGCGCGCGGCCAGCGACAGCGGCGGCCCCAGCAGCTTGACCACGCCCGCTGCATCCAACGGCCGCCCCATCCAGTAGCCCTGTACCAGGTCGCAGCCCCGATCGCTGAGCAACTGGAACTGCGCTTCCTGTTCCACACCCTCGGCCACCACGGTGATGCCCAATGCGTGCGCCATGGCGATGATCGCCGTGGTCAGTGCCAGGTCATCGGCATCGCGCTCCATGTCGGCGACGAAACTGCGGTCGATCTTGACCCCGTCAACCGGCACCTGGCGCAGATGGCTCAGGCCAGAGAAGCCGGTCCCGAAGTCGTCCAGCCACACCTTCACCCCAGTCCGGTGCAGGCGTTCCAGCAATGACACCGCCAGCATCTCGTCACCGATCACCGCCGTTTCGGTCAGCTCCAGGTGCAGGCGCGAGGCACTGAGCCCTGAGCGCTGCAGGCTGGCCTCCACCTGCTCCACCAGATCGCCATTGCGCAGCTGCCGCGGCGAGACGTTGACCGAGATGAACAACTCTTCGCCGATGGCGTTTCGCGGCCACTGCCGGGCCTGCACGCAGGCCTCGCCGAGCACGCGCGGGCCCAGCAGGTGAATCAGCCCGCTTTGCTCGGCAACGTCGATGAACACCGACGGCGCGATGGCGCCGAGCTTGGGGTGATCCCAACGCAACAGCACTTCCACGCCGACCAGCATCCGGTCGCGGGTGCGATAGATGGGCTGGTAGACCAGCCGAAGCTCGTTGCGCTCCCACGCGCCGCGCAACTCCTGTTCCAGGTGCAGGCGCCGCTCGACGGCATGGTCCATGGCGCGGCTGTAGTAGCGGTAGCAGTTCTTGCCGGCCAACTTGGCCTGGTACATGGCGATATCGCCATTCTTCAACAGGGCGGTGGCATCCACCGCATCCTCGGGATACAGGGTGATGCCGATCGAGCTGCCAAGGAATATCTCACGCTGCTGCGCCTGCAACGGCCGTGCAAGTTCAACGACCAGGCGTTCGGCCAGGCGCTTGGCCGCCTCGCCCGCACTGACCCCGTTCTCGCCCACCAGGATCACGAACTCGTCACCGCCAAAGCGTGCCAGCAAGGCGTCGTCCCCGCCCACCTGGTCAACCGCCGTGGCAATGCGCTGCGCAAATTGCAGCAAGGCTTCGTCGCCGGCCTCGTGGCCCAGCGTGTCGTTGACCCGCTTGAACTCGTCGATATCGATGAACAGCAGCGCCAAGCCGCGCCCCGCCGCCTGCGCACCAAACAGCCGGTGATCCAGCGCCTCGCGGAATGCCAGCCGGTTGGTCAGGCCGGTCAGCGCATCGGTATACGCCATCTGCCTGACCTCGCGGTCGTGCCTGGCGATACTCTGGCTCATGCGGTCAAACGCCCGCAGCAGTTCGCTGATCTCATCCTTGCGTTGCGTTGCCGGCGCCGAAACGGCGTAATCGCCGCGCTCGATGCGCTGTGCCGCCTCGCCCAACCAGCGGATCGGCCTTACCAGGGTGCGTTGTACGTACAAGGCGATCACGCAGGCAAAGCCAATCAACAACGCCACCAACAACAGCACCCAGCCCAACTGGCGCCGCTGCGCATCGCGCATGCGTTGCTCCAGCGCGCGCATGGTGTCGGCTTCCTGCGCGCGCACGGGGGCCAGGCCCATCCCGACCCGCAGGCCGCCGATGCGCTGATCGCCAATACGGATCGGCAGGTCAACCTCAAGAATCGACTCGGTCTCCTGCACCAGCGTCTTGTCCGCGGCCACCGCTGCCGGCGCCAAAGGGTCGCCCATCGGCAATCCATACCCGGCCACATCGACGGAACCATCGTGGATCAGGTTGCCCTCGTCGTCATGCACAAGCACATAGCTCACCGACTTCTGCCGCGCAGTGTTGCGCACCAACGCGCCCACCGCTGACAGGTCGGAGTAATACAAGGGATTGACCAGGGCATCTGCCAGCGCCTCGGCCAAGGTAGTGCCGCGCTCGCGCACGCCCTGGTCGAACACTCCGCTGACCACCTGGCTGCTGGTATGCAGCATCTCGCGCTGGGCCCCGGCCTGGCGCGTCACCATCAGCGCCACGATCAGGATCACCACCAGCAACGCGCCACCGGCCAGCAGCAGGAAGCGCGCCTGAAGTCCAAATCGGGGACGGCTCATTCGACCTCCATCCGTACCCGCGCCAGCCCGTTGCGCAAGCGCTCAAGCGCCCTCAGGCTGGCCGCGTCCACCGGGTGGAACCCCGTGGTACCGAAGAATTTCGCCAACGCCGGGCCGGCCTGTGGGTCGCGACTTGCATCCTGCAGCACCTGCCGCAGCCTGTCGCGGACCGCCGGGTCCAGATCCTGACGCACCATTTCCACCGCGCGCGGCACCGGCTCGCTGCGATAGAACACCCGCATGTCGTTGCGGAACGCCGGCGGCACGGCATGGTCGTCACTCCAGTCGATGCTGCTGAGCGCACCAGCATCCACCACCCGCTTGTGGACGTAGGTGGAGATGTTGAGCTCGGTCCGCGCGAATACGTAGCCGGCAGCATCGCCCGATGGCGTGTCTTCCGGGGTCAGCAGGATCTCCAAGCGCACGCCGTGCTGCAGCAGTTCCATCGCCGGTACCAGGTAGGCACTGGTGGACAGGGGGCTCTGCAACGCCAGGGTGTGCCCCTTCAAATCCTCCAGCGACTCGATCGGGCTGTCGCGGCGAACGAACAGAACGCTCTGGTACGAACTCACCCCGTTGCGCTCGGTCAGCAACAGCGGGCGGGCGCCAGCGCGCTGCTGCAGCGCCATGGCGGTGCCGGAGGTTTCAGTGACCCAATCCACTCGCCCACGTCGCAGATAGCTGCCCATCTGCTGCGCATCCTTGGCCATCAGGATGCGCCCTTCGAGGATGCCCACGTCTTTCATGCGAGGCACCACATAATCCAGCAGCGGCTTCAGCTGCTCATAGTGGGACTTCGGATCATCGCTGATCCGACCCAAAACCAGCACTGAGCGCTCAATCGCCCCTGCCGGCAACGGCTGCAACGCGGCCACTGCCAGCACGGCTCCCCAAAGCCACACGAACACGCGCAAAACGGCAACTCCCCTGTTGATCTTCCAAGCGTACCGGAAAAAGCCGTTATGCGACGTGTGCCTCAATTGGGATTTGAACCTGCCAATCTGGCCATGCGCTGGGTGTCGGACAGAATGCCCCGCAGCAGGCGCACTTCCTGCTCGGACATGTCGGCTTTCATGAACAGGCGGCGCAGCTTGCGCATGGCCGACTCCGGCGAACGACCCTTGTGGAAATCAATCTCATCCAGGGCGTCACCGAGCTGGCCAAACAGGCCTTCCAGCTGGGAATGGCTGGCAGGTGCCTCACCGAAACCGGCTTCGGCTGGCGCCGGCGCCTGGCCCTCCAGCGTGGCCATGCGGACCTCATAGGCCAGCACCTGCACGGCGGCGGCGAGGTTCAGCGAGCTGAACTCCGGGTCGGACGGGATATGCACGGCAGCGTGGCACAGCTGCAGTTCCTCGTTGGTCAGACCGGTGCGCTCGCGACCGAAGACGAAGGCGACTTCCGCACCTTCTTCGGCGGTCTTGGCAACCGCGCGCTGGCCCGCCAGCTCCGGCAGCAACTCCTCGAGCTGGACCCTGCGCGAGCGCGCCGTGCAACCCAGGACCAACCGGCAGTCGGCGACCGCCTCGGCCAGGGTCGCATGCACCGGGGCATCGCCCAGCACATCCTCGGCACCGGCCGAACGACGGAACGCCACCTCGTCCAGCGGCTTTTCCGGCGCCACCAGCACCAGGCGGGCGAGGCCCATGGTCTTCATCGCTCGGGCCGCCGCGCCGATGTTTCCGGGGTGCTGGGTGCCTACAAGTACGAATCGAATATGAGCGGAAGCAGACATGATGTTAAAAAATCAGGAGCGAGACAGCTGTAGATGGTAAACTGCGCGGCCGGCCAATGCGCCGGACACGCTCTTTTCCCCCGCCAATCCGATCTCTGCCTTCACGGGAGCCTTTCGCCATGCAGAAACCCGCCGTAACCGTCATGGTCAAGGCCGCCCGCCTCGCCGGCAACGTCCTGCTCCGCAACATCAACAAGCTTGAAGCCCTGAATGTGGTTCAGAAGGGTCGGATGGATTACGCCAGCGAAGTCGATGCTGATGCGGAAAAAGTGATCGTCAAGGAACTCAAGCGCGCCTACCCGGAATACGGCATCTTCGGTGAAGAAGGCGGCATCCAGGGTGTAAACCGCATGATGTGGGTCATCGACCCGCTCGACGGCACCAGCAACTATCTGCGCGGCTTCCCGCACTACTGCGTCTCCATCGCCCTGGTTGAAAACGGCGAGCCGATCGATGCGGTGATCTTTGATCCGTTGCGCAACGAGCTGTTCACCGCCTCCAAGGGCAATGGTGCCGTGCTCAACGACCGCCGCCTGCGCGTGTCCGACCGCAAGGATCTGGAAGGCACGATGATCCATACCGGCTTCGCTCCGCGCGAACGCAGCCGTGCCAGCACCCAGCTCAAGACCGTCGACACCCTGCTGGTGCAGGCCGAAGACGTGCGCCGTACCGGCTCTGCCGCGCTGGACCTGGCCTATGTGGCCTGTGGCCGCGCCGACGCCTACTTCGAAGCAGGCGTGAAGGCATGGGACATCGCCGCTGGCGTGCTGCTGGTGCGCGAGGCAGGCGGCAAGGTCTGCAACTACCGTGGCGCCCCGTTGGACCGCATGGATTCGCGCGGCCCGGAGACCCAGCAGGTTGTAGCGGGCAACATCAAGGTCTGCGAGGCGCTGCAGAAGGTCATCGTCAACACCGGCTATGCAGCCGAGTTCGATCCGAAGTTCTGATCCAGCCCTGCCCTGCAACTGAAACGGCGCCTGCGAAGGCGCCGTTTTTGTTTGTGCGGCCAGGCAAACAAGGCCAAAGCTGCCTTCCCCGGCAAGCGGGAGAAGGGATCCACGCACCGGCGTGCTCCGGCCGGCAGCGCATCCCGCGCCCTACCCCGGTTTGCCAAGAGAGAAAGGCGCAGCAAGCAGCATGGCCGTCAGGCCGGCAGATCCACGGGATATGAGGCATTGGCGGCCCCGGCCAGCAACAAAGCAGAACGCCCGGCGATGCCGGGCGTTCTGGGTCACACCTTTCCAAGGCGCTCTGCCGATCAGGCAACCGTCGACGAACGCAGTGCCGCAATGCGCTCATCCAGCGGCGGATGGCTGAGGAACAGCTTCTTGGCCGCCGAACCGGCAATACCGAAAGCGGCGATCTGCGTCGGCAAGGTGCTCTGGCCATGGTTCAACTTCAAGCGCTCCAGTGCCGCGATCATCTTCTGACGACCGGCCAGCGATGCACCGCCGTGATCCGCGCGGAACTCACGATGGCGCGAGAACCACATCGCGATCATCGTCGCAAACAAGCCGAATACCATCTCCAGTACGAACACGATGATGTAATAGGCGAAACCACGGCCACCGCCCTCGCGGTTGCCTGACAATGCACTGTCGATGACGCCGCCGACCACGCGCGCCAACACGATCACGAAGGTGTTCAGCACGCCCTGCAGCAAGGCCATGGTGATCATGTCACCGTTGGCGATGTGGGCGATCTCGTGGCCCAGCACGGCCTCGGCTTCGTCCTCGCTCATGTTGTGCAGCAGGCCGGTGGAAACCGCCACCAAGGCGTTGTTGCGGTTGGCGCCGGTGGCGAAGGCATTGATTTCCGGCGCGTCATAGACCGCCACTTCGGGCATGCCAATGCCGGCCGCCTTGGCCTGGCGCGCCACCGTATCGAGCAGCCAACGCTCGGTCTGGTTGCGCGGCTCGGTGATCACCACCGCGCCGGTACCACGCTTGGCCATGAACTTGGACAGCAACAGCGAAATGATGGAGCCGCCGAAGCCGAAGATGGCTGCCATGACCAGCAAACCGCTCATCTGCGACGAGTTCACGCCCAGCAGCGACATCACGACACTGGCCAGCGCCAGCACCGCAATATTGGTCAGAAGAAACAGCCCGATACGGGTAAACATGGGAAACAGATCCATTGAGGATGGGGATACGGCAAATTTGCGGTGCGCCCCGGTTGAATTCAACCCGCAAACTGACCGAGCATTCATATTCGATGTCATCTCTTCCTTATCGCGGCCGTTTCGCGCCCTCCCCAACCGGCCCGCTCCACCTGGGCTCCCTGCTGGCCGCGTTCGGCAGCTGGCTGCTGGCACGGCACGCCGGCGGCCAGTGGTTGATCCGGGTCGAAGACATCGACCCGCCGCGCGAGGTCGCCGGGGCGGTTGAATCCCAACTTGCGACCCTGGCGGCGTTCGGGCTGCAATCGGACCTCCCGATTCAATACCAAAGCCGGCGCCACCCTCTCTATCAAGCCGCGCTCACCCAGTTGCGGGAGCAGGGCAAGGCCTTTGCCTGCCATTGCAGCCGCGCCGACCTGGCTGCCCAAGGCGGCATCCACCGCCACTGCGTGGCCAGCCAGCAGCGCGCGCATCCGGCTATCCGCCTGCGTGTGGATGACGGCAGCCTGGTGAGTTTCGAAGATGGGCTGCAGGGCCATGTTGAACAGGCGGTAGACCGCGACGTCGGCGATGTCGTCCTGCTGCGTGCCGACGGCTATTGGGCTTACCAGCTGGCGGTGGTCGTCGACGACGCCGAGCAAGGGATCACCCACGTGGTGCGCGGCGCCGACCTGATCGACTCCACGGCACGCCAGATCCTGCTGCAACAAGCCTTGGGCCTGCCGACCCCGCACTACCTGCACCTGCCCCTGCTACTGGACGCCAGCGGCGACAAACTCTCCAAATCGCAGGCAGCCGTGGCGGTGGATGCGACACGGCCGTTGCCGGTTCTGCGCTGGCTGTGGACGGCACTGGGCCAGCCGCCTGCTGCATTGGATGCTGCAACCCACGTGGACGAGCTGCTGCAGCACGCCGCCGCCGCATTCGAACCAGGCCGGCTGCAAAAAACATCGTTGCGGGCGCCCGAGTGGCCCCCGGCCTGAGCCCAGTTTCATTAGAATCAGCGGCTACCCTGCGAATCTGCCCTGGAGCCTTGCCCATGACATCCCGCGTCGCACTGGTCACCGGTGGTACCGGCGGCATCGGTACCGCCATCTGCCAACGCCTCGCCGACCAAGGCCATCGGGTTGCCACCAATTTCCGCAATGCGGAAAAGGCGCAGCAATGGCAGCAGCGCATGCGCGAAAAAGGCTACGACATCGCCCTGTTCGAAGGCGATGTTGCCGATCCGGACAGCGGCCGCGCCTTGATCCAGGCCGCGGAAGCCGCACTGGGCCCGGTTGAAATCCTGGTCAACAACGCCGGCATCACCCGCGACACCACCTTCCACCGCATGAGTGCCGAGCAGTGGCATGAGGTGATCAATACCAACCTCAACTCGGTGTTCAACGTCACCCGGCCGGTAATCGAGGGCATGCGCAAGCGCGGCTGGGGCCGGGTCATCCAGATCAGTTCGATCAACGGCCTCAAGGGACAGTACGGCCAGGCCAATTACGCTGCGGCCAAGGCCGGCATGCATGGCTTCACCATCTCACTGGCCCGCGAGAATGCCGGCTTCGGCATCACCGTCAACACCATTTCGCCCGGCTACGTCGCCACCGACATGGTGATGGCCGTGCCCGAGGAAGTACGCGCCAAGATCATCGCCGACATCCCGACCGGCCGCCTGGGCAAGCCGGAGGAGATCGCCTATGCCGTGGCCTTCCTGGTCGCCGAGGAGGCCGCCTGGATCACCGGCTCCAACCTGGATATCAACGGCGGCCACCACATGGGCTGGTAGCGCCAGCCATGCTGCGGGCCCGGCCCGTCGTGCTGCGCAACAAAAACAACAGTATCCAAACCCTTGCAACCTGTACTTTTGGCGGTTGCAAGCCCTGCTGCACTGCGCCATGCTGCGCACCTAACCGTGACGAGTGACTGCTTAATGGCTGCGACCCGCATCATCAAGAAGTATCCGAATCGCCGGCTCTACGACACCGAGATTTCCAGCTACATCACCATCGAAGACGTCCGCCAGCTGATCCTCGACGGCGAGGAGTTCGAGGTCCGTGACGCCAAGAGCGGCGATGACCTGACCCGTTCGGTGCTGCTGCAGATCATCGCGGACAAGGAGCAGGACGGCGAGCCGATGCTGTCGACCCAGTTGTTGAGCCAGCTGATCCGCTTCTACGGCGACTCGTTGCAGGGCTTCATGGGCAATTACCTGGAGCGCAGCATGCAGGTGTTCCTGGACCAGCAGCAGCAGTTCCGGCAGCAGATGGGCAGCCTGTTGGGGCAGACGCCGTGGGCGATGATGAACCAGCTTACCGAGCGCAACCTGGAGCTGTGGCAGGAGTTCCAGCGCAGCATGGGTGGCGGCTTTGGCGCCCCGCGCCCGCCCGCACCTGGCAGCAAGCCGGCCGAGCCACCGCCGGCTGGCGGCGGCAAGACCCGCGGCAACCGCTGAACACCGAAAAGGCCGACGTGAACGTCGGCCTTTTAGTGTGTACCTGCGTGTAGTCGCCTAGTCGCGCCAGCACCTTCGCCCAGCTGTCAGCGGGCATGTCCCGCGGCGCTTCCAGACCTGTGCGCCAGCTACAGCTCGCAGGCGTTGCAGATCCGCTGGACCGGGTAACCCTTCGCGCGAAGTTTTTCGACCACGCCGTCCTCGCCCAGCAGGTGCATGGCGCCCACGACGACCAGAGTAGTGCCCTGCCCCGCCTGCAGGCGTTGCTGCAGCGGTGCCAACCAGGCATCGTTGCGCGCGACGTTGATGCGCTGGTACAGCCCGGGATACTGCCGCCGCATGTCCGCGGCCATGTCCTGCCACAACATTGCCGCATCCCCACGTCGCCATGCGTCGTGCAATGCGCGGCTCTGCAGGTCGCCCTTGTCCACCTGCTCCAGCGCCTCACGCAGCATCTGCCGCTGCTCCTCGGCACTCATACCGTCAAGCATGCTGATCTGCGAGGCGGCTGTTTCAAGCCCTTCGGCCGGCTTTCCAGCCTCGGCGGCCAGCGTCATCATGTGACGATCCAGGCCGGCCTGCGGGTCCAGCCCTTGCCGGGTCATCTGCACGACACTGATTGTCAGCCCGACGAACCATGGCTTGAGACCAACAAGCCCCTGCAACGGCATGTTGTTGGCCTGCGACCAGTCCTGCAGCCGCTGCCAGGTCTCGGCATCCAGGTCATCCTTCAATTCACTACCATCACGCCGCATCGCCGCCTGCGCCATCTGCACCGGCAACGAGGGCGAGTTCATTTCTTCCGGCGACAGTTCGAACAACAGACGTTGTGACGCTGCAAACGCGGCGTCCACGTCCTGCGACAACGGGTAGTCACTGGGCTTGAGCAGGTGGAAGGAGCCCAGCAGATAAAGTTCACTGCCTTGCCGGCCACTGACCTTCCACAGCAGCGGCACCGGCGCCACATAGGCCGCCTTCACTTCGACATCTGCCTGGCGTGCAGCGCTCGTCGTGGTTGCCAGCAACGCCACCGCGACCAGCAGCCCACCGGCCATGCGAGTCATCCACTTCATGCGGCGACCTCGTCCTTGGGCTTGGCATAGACCTTCTCACCTGCTTCCACCGGCATGTCCATGCGGTTCTCCGGCGGCGGCAACGGGCAGGTCGCAAAAGGCGTGAACGCGCATGGCGGGTTATAGGCGCGATTGAAATCGATCACCACCTCGGCCTTGCCATTGGGCACATCCACGTCGATGTAGCGGCCCGCGGCATAGCTGCCGCGGCCACTGGTGCGGTCGGCGAAAATCACCTGCAGGGGCTCGCCCGGAGCGCCCAGGGCTTCCAGACGCCAGGTGCGTCCATCACGCTCGAACTCGATGGCGCCGGCATTGAACTGCTCGGTGGTCAGCCCGGTGATATCGACGATGGGCAAGGTCTTGTTGACGTCGTGCGGCACGAAACGCGCAGTGATACGCCAGCTTGGATCTGCCGGCCAATAGTCCAGGTGGGTGAAATGCGTACGCGCAGGTGCATCGCTGTGACGGACACGCAAGGCGAAACGCGGACCGCGCTCGATCAGGCTCAGGACACCCTTGCCGTCATCGAAATGGATCAAGGTCGGCGCCTCATGATGGTCACCATGGAACGCGATGCGCCCTTTCACCGGCTGCCCGTCTACCTGCATCGCTACACCCGGCTCCGGGCTGAAATACCAGTCGTTGCCTTCGCGCGCCACCATGCCCAGGCGCGGCGGACCCACTGCCAGGCGGATGCCGCTGGTGCTGCCACTGCCGATGTAGTGCGCTTTCAGCTCCAACCAGTGCAGCCCCACCAGGCTGGTCCAGCCATCCACGGCCAACAGTTCGGTCAGGCGCTGCTCGCGCCACAGCTCGTTGTCGTGCGCAAACGCCGGATCGACCTTTGCAACCGGCGCAGGCGTGGCCGCGTCCTTGCCGCAGCCACCCAACAGCACCGCGACCAGCAAGGCCGCGCCCCCCAATGCTTTTTTCATCAACGCCCCCGCAGGAACCAGCGATCAATTTCGGACAAGGAAAAGCGCGCCCAGGTCGGGCGGCCATGGTTGCATTGCCCCGAGCGCTCGGTGATTTCCATGTCACGCAGCAGGGCATTCATTTCAGGAAGGGTCAAACGGCGGTTGGCACGCACCGCGCCATGGCACGCCATGGTCGACAGCAGCTCGTCGCGTGCGCTGGCAATGCGCCGGCTTTGGCCGTGCTCACGCAGGTCCCCCAATACATCCCGCAGCAGACCTTCCGGCTCGGCGTTGGCGAGCAGCGCCGGGATACTGCGCACATGCAGCGAGCCGGGGCCGGAACGGGTGATCTCGAAGCCCAGCTCGGCCAAGGTCGCTGCCTCGCGCTCTGCGGTATCGGCATCGCGTTCGCCTACGGCCAGGGTGATGGGCACCAACAGCGGCTGCGCATGCAGGCCGATGCCGTCGTGCGCGTTCTTCAGACGTTCGTAGCCGATGCGCTCGTGTGCGGCATGCATGTCCACCACAATCAGGCCTTCGGCGTTTTCGGCCAGGATGTAGATGCCATGCAACTGCGCGATGGCATAACCCAAGGGCGGCACGCCGGCATCACTGGACGTTGCCGGCAGCGCGGGGCCGCTGTCCGTTTGGCTGCCACCTTCGGCCAACGGTGCGTACAGCGCTGCGTAGGCCGACGGCGCCTCGGCAACCTGCAATCCCAGCGGGGATTGCCGCGCCTGCCAATTGCCATTGCTGGCAACACTGCCGCCAGGACGAGACAGAACATAGCCGCCGCCAACATTCGAGGGGGGCGCGGCCATCACGCCCGGATCAGCCGGGTGGGCCTGCCCCATCGCGGCCGGCTCAAGACCAGCGCGGGTTTCGGCCAATGCATCCTTGAGCGTGCGGTAGACGAAATCATGAATCAGTCGCGCGTCACGAAAACGCACTTCGTGCTTGGCCGGATGCACGTTGACGTCAACGCGGGTGGGATCCAGCTCCAGGAACAGCACGTAGGCCGGCTGACGACCGTGGTACAGCACGTCGCCATAGGCCATCTTCACCGCATGGCTGACGCTGCGATCACGCACCGATCGACCGTTGACGTACAGATACTGCTGGTCCGCACTGGCACGCGAATACTGCGGCTGTGCAATCCAGCCGTGCAGGCGCAGGCCGGCGCCGCTATGGTCCACACGCAATGCCTGCCGCGCGAAATCCTCGCCAAGGGTTTCGCCAAGACGCGCATCCGAATACAGATCACCCGGCTTGTAGCGACGCGACGGCTTGCCGTTGTGCGATACGCGCAGCTCCACATCCGGCCGCGCCAGCGCCAGCGACCGCAGCCACTCTTCGATGTGGCCAAGTTCGGTGCGCTCGGCGCGCAGAAACTTGCGCCGCGCCGGCACGTTGTAGAACAGCTCGCGCACTTCGACGGTGGTGCCTGGTGCATGCGCGCGCGGCGCGACCTCGCCAAGCTTGCCGCCTTCGATCTGCAATGCCGAACCGTGCTCGTCATCAGCGCGGCGCGAGGCCAGGGTGAACCGGCTCACCGAAGCAATCGACGGCAGCGCTTCACCGCGAAAGCCCAGGGTCGCTACCGACTCCAGATCATCCAGGCTGGCGATCTTGCTGGTGGCATGCCGCGATACCGCCAGCGGCAACTGCTCAGGGGCGATACCGCCGCCGTTGTCGCGGATACGGATCAGCCGCACACCGCCCTCTTCCAGGTCGATGTCCACGCGCGTGGCGCCGGCGTCCAGCGCGTTCTCGACCAGCTCCTTGACCACCGAGGCGGGCCGCTCCACCACTTCACCGGCGGCGATCTGGTTGATCAGGATTTCTGGCAGGGGGCGGATCGTACTCATGCAGCACCGCCTTGCGCGGGGCACATGGGCGCGGGTGACCGGGAGGGGTAGACGGGGGGGATCAGGCTGACATCATGCATGCGCATGATGATAGCCGAGCGCGGCCATGTCGCCGCGCCCGCCCAGGGCTGAATGCTGTGTCCTGTTCCGCGACCGTACGCTGCCTTCAGGCAGCGCCGGCTTACTTGCTGCCGCCGGCGACGGTGCCGACGGAAGCGTCCATCTCGGCCTGTGCGCGGGCGGCAAACAAGGTGCCCGGCGGCGGCTGGCGGCTGAAGAAGGTATGCACGCCGTCGAGCACCGCACCGGCGATGCGACGCTGGTAGGTCGGGTCGATCAGCCGGCGCTCTTCGTCCGGGTTGGAGATGAACGCGGTTTCCACCAGCATGGCCGGCATATCCGAGGTCCGCAGCACGGCGAAGTTGGCGCGCTCCAGGTTCGGCTTGTGGTTGTTGCCGATGCGCTTCAGGCCACTGAGCACCTGATCGGCCGCATCTTCGGACGCCTTCATGTTGCCGCTCTGAGCCAGGTCCAGCAGCACGTTGGCCAAGGTACCTTCGGTGCGGCTCAGGCTGACGCCACCGATCAGGTCAGCGGCGTTTTCCTTGTCAGCCAGCCAACGCGCACGCTGCGAGGACGCGCCCTTGGTCGACAGTACGTACACCGACGAGCCGGTGGCCGAACGGTTTTCGGCCGCATCGGCATGGATCGAGATGAAGATGTCAGCCTTGGCCGCGCGGGCACGCTGTGCGCGCATCGGCAGCGGGATGAACACGTCGGTATCGCGGGTCAGGTACGCACGCAGGCCAGGCGTTGCATTGACCTGACGCGCCAGCTCGCGCGCGACCGCCAGGGTCACGTCCTTCTCACGCTTGCCGGTCGGGCCGATGGCGCCCGGATCCTGGCCACCATGGCCGGGGTCGATGGCAACGATCAGGTTGCGCATGCCAGGTTGCATGCGGATGCGCGAGGCGTCGCTGGGCATCGCCGGGCGTGGCACTGGCGCCTCGCTGGCCGGCACTTGTGCGGCAGCGGTTGCCACCTGTGACACCGCGCCTATCGGGGCGGGCCTGCCAGTAGCAATGGTGGTGCGGACCGGCACGCCCTGGGCATTGAGGATCGCCGCCGGAGACGTTGGCTGCGAAGCCGGTGCTGCCGCCACGGCTGTCGGGGCACTGGCGACCGCTTGTGGCGCCGCCTGTGCCACGGTCTGAACCGGGGCAGGAGCAGGCGTGGGCGTCGGTGCCGGCGGCGGTGTGCTGGCCTGCTGCCGGACGGCCGCGGTCAACGCGGCGGTGGCCCGCGCAGCTTCGGCACGCGCCTGGGCAACGCTCTGCGCCGTCGGCGCAGGGGCAGCCGTGGCACCCGTGACAACCGGGCTGGCCGGCGCACGCGCAACAGCGGCCTGTACCGGCGCTTCACCCGGCCATTCGATCAGCAACTTGGATTCGGTGCCCTGCCCTTGCATCTGCGGTTTGAACGCCGCCACGGTCTCGGCCAGGTCAAACACCACGCGGAAAGTGCCGGGCGTCGGGTTACCGGTGCGCACGGCGGTTACCACGCCGGCGGCCACGGGCAGCTTGAGGCCACGCACGGCGGTGGAATCGGGAAAGTCGACAACCAGGCGGTTCGGGCCGGCCAGGCTGATGGTCTTGTAACTGCCCCCACCGGCCAGCTGGATTTCGGCACGGGTGCCGGTTGCGCCGGCACTCAGGCCCACACCCCGGATCTCACCCGCCCACGCGGAAGCGCTGGCCAGGCAGAGCCCAGCGATGGCGGCGGACAATACGAACAGGCGGTTTGCCGTAGTCATGGGCGGATTCAATCACCGGAATTCGGTAATTGCAACATGTTTTCCCTTAATAATCCGCAACCTGCCGCATCTTCCTGCAGTCAGGGGCTAGGAAGCCCCTGCAAGTGCGCCGTTTCGCGCAACTGTTGGACCCACGCATCACCGTTCGGAGAGTGGGCCTGAATACGGACTCGACGTCCATTTCCGTCCATCTCCAGTGCCACCACAAGGTCCACAGGCGGCAGTGCCCCGGCACCACGCTCGGGCCATTCGACCAGCCAGAGGTCGGCAGTGGCCTCATCCAGCCCAAGGAAATCCAACTCTCCGGCGTTGCCGATGCGGTACAGGTCAAGGTGCCACGCCTCACCGATCGCCAAGGGATAGCGCTCGATCAGCGTGTAAGTGGGGCTGCGGATGGGGCCTTGCACCCCAAGCGCGCGCAGCAGCGCCCTCGCCAGGGTCGATTTACCTGCGCCCAAGTCGCCCTGCAGGTGGACAACGGCCTGGGCCGGACGGGTCTGCGCCAGCGCCCGGCCCAATTGGTCGGTGCTGTCGGCGTCTGCAAGAAACAATTCGATCATGGCGCTCATTATGGATTGGCCAGCGCGCGCAGGTGCGGCAATAGATCGCGCGGTAGCAAGCCACGTTCACCCTCACCGGCCGCGGCATCGCCGGCAAGACCGTGCAGCAAGGCGCCGCTACTGGCCGCGTCGAATGCCGACAGGCCCTGTGCACGCAGTGCCGCGATGACGCCGGTCAGCAGGTCGCCCATACCGCCAACCGCCATGCCGGGATTTCCCGCGACTATCACCCGTGGCAGTTGTCCCGGCGCAGCAATGACGGTGCCTGCGCCTTTGAGTACCACCACCGTCTCAAAGCGCGCCGCCAGCGCGCGCGCCGCGCTGAAGCGATCCCGTTGGATGCTGGCGGTATCGGTATCCAGCAGCCGCGCGGCCTCGCCCGGATGTGGGGTGAGGATGGCATGCGGCACCGGGCGCGGATCTGCGGCCAGCAGATTGAGCGCGTCGGCATCCATCACCAGCGGTTTGCCATTGACCAGCGCCGCCGCCCACAACGCATGCGCCCAATCGTCCTGGCCCAGGCCAGGCCCCAGCGCAATCACGCTGGACCGCGCCAGCAGCGGCGCGAACGCTGCGTCGTCTTCCACCGCGTGCACCATGGCTTCGGGACAACGTGCCAGCAACGGGGCCAGGTGCGGCGCGCGGGTAGCAACACTGACCAGGCCCGCACCGCTGCGCAATGCAGCCTCCGCGCTCAGCATCACCGCCCCACCGCTGCCGTGGTTGCCACCCACGCACAGCACGTGGCCGGATTCACCCTTGTGGGTATTGAGACGCCGACGCGGCAACTGCTGTTGCAGGACCGGCTTGATCCAGCGGTGGGCACTTGCCGCAACATCGGTGAACGCTTGTGCGGGGACATCAAGAGTGGCCAGCAGACGCTGTCCGGCATGCTCCAGCGCAGCACCGGTGTGCAGCCCCAGGTGCGGGGCGATGAACTGCAGCACCCGCTCGGCACGCACCGCGGCACCGGGGACGTCACCGCTCAGTGCATCCACGCCGCTGGGCACATCCAGTGCGAACACCGGCGCCGGCGCGGCATTGATGGCGTCGATCAATGCACTGTCGGCAACGTCCGGCGCCCGCGCAAAGCCGATGCCGTATAGCGCATCGACGATCAGGTCCGCTTGCTGCAGGCACTCCGGCGTCACTTCGACATGGCCGCCGATGGCCAGGTAATCGGTGCAGGCCCGCTGCGCCAAGCCGCTGCGCGGCGCCGCCTCGGGCAAATGCAATACGCAGACTTCGCGCCCTGACTGACGGGCATGACGGGCCAGCACATAGCCATCGCCGCCATTGTTGCCGGGGCCGCAGACCACCACGATCCGCCGCGCCTGCGGCCAATACTGCAGTGCGCTGTGCCAGGCGGCATGGCCTGCACGCTGCATCAACAGGTATCCATCGCCACCCAGGGCGGCAGTGGCCTGCGCATCGATGCGACGTGCGGCGGCGATATCGAACAGTTCAACGGGCTCTGACATGCCGACGATTCTATACTTGTGCCATGCCTGAAGCCGTTCCCGCCTCCAATCCGGCGCAGTTGTCACTGCGCATCCGCCAGCTTGCCCGCGAGGCGGGCTTCCAACGCTGTGGGGTGAGCGGGATCGACCTGGGCGAGGATGAGGCGCATCTGGCCGATTGGCTGGGCAAGGGCCTGTACGGGACGATGGCGTGGATGGCCCGCCATGGCAGCCTGCGCGCCCGCCCGCAGGAATTGTTGCCGGGCACGCTGCGGGTGATTTCGGTTGGTCTGGATTACGGCCACAAGGACGACGCGGAAGCCTGGGCAAACCTGGCCGACGGTGATCGCGCCTATGTCGCCCGCTATGCGTTGGGCCGCGACTATCACAAGCTGATGCGCAACCGCCTGCAGAAGCTGGCCGAGCGCATCGGCAGCGAGATCGGCCCGTTCGGCTATCGCGTCTTCGTGGATTCGGCCCCGGTACTGGAGCGCGCACTGGCACGCAACGCCGGGCTGGGATGGATCGGCAAGCACACCTGCCTGATCGACCGCGATGGCGGCTCCTGGTTTTTCATCGGCGAAATCTATGTCGACCTGCCGTTGCCGATCGATGCCCCGGCCACTGCGCACTGCGGCACCTGCACGCGCTGCATCGACGTATGCCCGACCGCAGCCATCATCGCCCCGCACCGGCTGGATGCGCGCCGCTGCATTTCCTATCTGACCATCGAACACGAAGGCGCGATCCCGCTGGAGATGCGCCCGTTGATGGGCAACCGCATCTACGGCTGCGACGACTGCCAACTGGTGTGCCCCTGGAACAAATTCGCCCGCCGCACCGACGAGCCGGATTTCCGCGCACGCAACAACCTGGACACCGCCACCCTGCCCGAGCTGTTTGCCTGGGAAGAGGACGAGTTCCTGCGCCGTACCGAAGGCAGCCCGATCCGCCGCAGCGGGCACGAACGCTGGCTGCGCAACATCGCCGTCGCACTTGGCAATGCCGCGCCCTCCTCCGCCGCACTGGCCGCATTGCAGCGCCGCAGCGAGGATCCGTCGCCGGTGGTACGGGAGCACGTGCAGTGGGCACTGCAACAACATGCCGCCGCGGCGGCGGACCAGGCCTAGCGCCCCTCCCTGTGCCACCATGCGCGAACACCATCGACACAGGGACCGTGAATGAACAGCGACACATTACCCGCACCTTGCGCGCTGGCGCCGCAGGACAAGCAACGGCAAGCCCAGCGGGTGGGCGACGATCTTGTGCGTCATTACGGAAAGCGCAACTTCTATTCCGTGAAACAGGTCCGCGAGGCCAACCAGCGCAACAAGATCGACATCGACGTGGCCTGCTGGTCGCACGCACTGTTCAACACCCACGCCGATTTCGATCAGTTGCATGCAGCAACCGGCGAAACCTGCGACTACGTCGCGATGAAGGCTGAAATGCTGCAGTCGGTGGCCACCGGTGACCGATCCGGCTGGTTCGACTTCGACCTGTCCTGGCTGGAATTCCCGGACCTGGATATTTCCCTCTTCGACTGAGCCGGCGTCCCGTAAGATGGGCGCCGCAAGCGATCGCCGCCGCATTCGCTATCCCTTGCAGCGCCCCTTCGCAGCCGTACCCCACGCATGACTACCAGCAACGACATCCTGACCCCCAACCAGCTCAACACGCTGGCGCGCGACCTGCTTGAGAGTGCGTTCCCGTTGGTGTGGGTGGAAGGCGAACTGGGCAGCGTCAGCCGGCCGGCCTCGGGCCACCTGTACTTCACCTTGAAGGACGCGCGCGCACAGGTGCGTGCGGCCATGTTCAAGCCCAAGAGCCAGTGGCTGAAATTCATCCCGCGCGAAGGCATGCGCGTACTGGTACGCGGCCGGCTCACGCTGTACGAGGCACGCGGCGATTACCAGCTGATCCTCGACCACATGGAAGAAGCCGGTGAAGGCGCGCTACGCCGGGCCTATGACGAACTGAAGGCGCGGCTGGAAGCCGAGGGGCTGTTCGATGCCGCACGCAAGCGCCCGATGCCTGCACATGTGCGCCGCCTGGCGGTGATCACGTCCCCCAGCGGCGCTGCCGTGCGTGACGTGCTCAGCGTGCTGGCGCGCCGCTTCCCGATGCTGGAAGTCGAGCTGCTGCCCTCGCTGGTACAGGGCGCCACTGCGGCACCGCAGATCACCTCGCTGCTGCGCCAGGCCGATGCCAGTGGCCGCTACGACGTGATCCTGCTGACCCGTGGCGGCGGCTCACTGGAAGACCTGTGGGCATTCAATGACGAGCAACTGGCACGCGCGGTTGCCGCCAGCACTACACCGGTCGTGTCGGCGGTAGGCCACGAAACCGACTTCAGCCTGACCGATTTCGCCGCTGACCTGCGCGCGCCAACCCCGTCGGTAGCCGCCGAGTTGCTGGTGCCGGACCAGCGCGATCTGGCACTGCGGGTACGCCGGCTTGCGCAACGGTTGAACCAGTTGCAGGTACACCGCTTGGGCCAAGCCATGCAGCGGGCCGACCGCGCCGCATTGCGACTACAGAACCAGAGCCCGCAAGCACGCCTGAACCTGCTCAAACACCGGCAGCAAGCCGCCTTCGCGCGGCTGCACGCCACCTGGCGGCAACAGCAAGAGCGCCGCAACGCGCAGCTCCGCCACGCCGCCATCGTGTTGCGCAATGCGCAGCCGCAACGTCATCTCGATGCGCTGGCACAGAAGCTGGCGGCACTTGCACCCCGCCAGCACGCCGCCATGACCCGGCAACTGCAGCGCGATGCCCTGCGTCTGCATGGCATCGCGCGCTCGCTGGAGGCGGTAAGCCCACTGGCCACCGTTGCCCGCGGCTATTCGATCCTCACCCGGACCGAAGACGGCGCCCTGGTACGCAATGCCAACCAGGTCAAACCCGGCGACAGCCTGCAGGCGCGCCTGGCTGAAGGCAGCCTGCGCCTGCGCGTGGAAGACTGAGCCGGCGCGGCGTCCGTCGCGACGCTGGCAAATCCGGGTTTGGCAAATCCTGGTTCTGCGCACGCACTTGCCAAGTGCCGCAGCATCGGCTGCGGCCTTGGTTGCGTAATGATCCGACATCCATTTCGCGGCTCAGGCCGCTGCTGGCGGTTACTGCGTCGTGCAGTAGCGCTGTTTGTACTCCAGTGCCTTGGGCATCAAGGCCTGCAGGTTCTGGATGCGCGTGCCGGGATTGGGATGGGTGGAGGAAAACTCCGGCGGCGCCTGGCCGCCACTGGCTTCGCTCATGCGCTGCCACAGCGGAATGGCCTCCTCAGGATTGAAACAGGCCGCTGCCGCCAACATCAGCCCGACTTCGTCGGCCTGGGTTTCGTGCGAGCGCGCATATGGCAACAGGTAGCCATAGCCCATCGCCGACATCATCATCTGCTGCTGCTGCACGTCCATGCCGCTGGCTGCACCTGCCATCTGCCCGATCTGGGTCAGCTTCTGCTGGGCCATGCGCTGGGCGCCGTGGCGCAACAATGCGTGGGCAATCTCATGCCCCATCACCACCGCCAGTGCATCGGCGTTCTGCGCTACCGGGATCAAGCCGGTATATACCGCCATCTTGCCCCCCGGCAGGCAGAACGCATTGGCCTCGTCGGACTGCAGTACGTTCACGTCCCAATCGAAGTCCTTGGCGAAATGCTGCGGCTGCAGGCCGTGTTCCTGCGCCAACGAGGTTTCCACCACGTCGACCTTGGCGATCAGGCGGTTGGCGATCTCACGTACCTGCCGCGCGATCTGCGAATTGGGGTCCACCGGGCGTTCCTGCGCCAGGATCTCCTGGTAGGCCTGCAAGCCCAGCGCCTTCTCCTCGTTGGCGTCGAGCGAGCTGTCGATCAATACCTTTTCGCCGGTGTAAGGGTCAACCGAACGGTTGCCGAAGTAATAGCAGCCACCGTAGATCGCAAAGCCCAGCAGGATCACCCAACGGATGTTGCCGAACAGGCCGCCACCACGCCGCTGGCCGCTGCTGCCTTGGTTACCGAAAGGATCTTGTCGCATGGTTGGGTTCCGTCTGGGCCGGGCTGGCCGTGGCCGATGTTAACGCTACAGGGGGCGCGGGCAAGGTCAAATTCCACGTACCAGCCGAAAGCCGATACGGGCCGAGGTGACATCCGAGTCCTGCGACTGCCGCCAGGCCGCCCGCACCTGCTCCGGGGCATTGGCCCAGTTACCGCCGCGGATCACCCGTTGCCGGCAGCCGGGGTTGTACCAGGCCGCACCATCAGCCGGGGCGCGCCGGTAGCTGGCATGCCAGCAGTCCGCCACCCATTCACTGACGTTGCCGCCCATGTCGTGCAACCCCCACGCATTGGCACGAAACATCGCCACCGGCGCCGTGCCCCAGAAACCATCGCCGTAGCCGATGAACGCGTTGTTCCAATGGCGGCCGCTGGGCGAGACGTCCAGGCTGCCGGTGAAATTGCCGGTGTTCTCCGGCGGCACCGCCGCCCTGCCCCAGGGATAGCGCCCGACACTGCCGGCCCGCAGGGCATATTCAAATTCCGATTCACTGGGTAGCCGGTAATAGCGCCCGGTCTGCTCGGACAGCCAGGCGGCATAGGCCTCCGCATCACGCACGCTGACATGCATCACCGGGCTGTTGGGCGCGGCCTTGACGCCGTTGTAGTCGGACTGCCAATCCACGCCGCTGCGGCGGATGAAATTGCCACTGCGCTCGTCATAGACGATGGAATGGCCGCGGCGGGTGGCGCGTGGGCGCGCATTGGCCGATTCAACGAAGCGCCGGAACTCGGCAACCGTGACCTCGGTGATCGACATCGCAAAGCCGCGGTCAAAACGCACGTAGTGCTGCGGGCGCTCGGCATCCACCGAACCGATCTCCTCCGCCGGCGCGCCCATCTGGAAGGCACCGTGTGGCACCACGATCATCTGCGGGGCACGCCCGCCATCGGCCAAGGCATCGGAGAACACCTGCCCGGGGCGGAAACTGCCGTAATGGGTGACCAGATCAATACGTTGGCGCAGCAAGGTCACCGTACGGTCACCGGGCAAGGCAATGCGCATCGCCTGCTCAAGTTTCTCGCGGGCCGGCTTGAGGCCCTTGGAGGAGGTCAGGTCACGCAGGCCGCCTTCGCGCAGCGCAGCCAACTGCGCATTGCGGATGCCCTCAACCCGCCGCCGTGCGTCCAGCACGGTCACCGCCCCTTCGCCGCGGATGGTGCCGGCCTTGTCCAGCCAACGCGCCGCACCGGGGAAATCCGAATCCACCGTCGCCGCATGTTCAGCGCGGCGGATCAGGCCACTTTCCACTGCTGCAAGACCCTGACGGGCGCGGCTGTTGAGCGGGTCGGTGGCCAGCACCTCGCGGAACGCAGCCTGCGCGCCGCCCCCATCCTCACCCAGCTGATACAGGCGCAGTGCCTGCTCGCCGGCACGGTTCAGTGCAAGCAGCCGCCGCGCAACCGCCACCTTCTGTTGCAATGCCTGCTCGGCCTTGCCTTCCGGGGCCAGCGCCACCGCCACGGCGGTCATTTCCGCAGCCTCGGCCAGCGCCTGCCGCTGATTCTCGGTCTGGGCAAGCCGCTGGCTGATGCGCTCACGCAACCGTTGCCTAGCTTTGTCCAGGCCCTGCCTGGCAGCGCGGTTCTGTGGTTCCTGGGCAAGAATGGCCAGGTACAACGGAATCGCATCACCGGCCTCCTCGTACAGCCGGTCTTCGGCCAGGGCCTTGTCGGCATCCTTGCGTGCCTGCGCCAGCTGCCCTGCGGCCAGGCTTACTTCCGGCGCGTCCCAGGCGGGCAAGGACGTGTCCTCGACCACGGCCACCGGATCGGGCGTGGGCGCAGCCACCTTGGCAGCGGCCCGCGCCTCCAATCTGGCTGCAAGCCGCGCGGCCAAGGACTTCTGCTCCTCGGCTGCGGCCTGCGCCGGGTCCGGCGCGGAATCCTGCCGGCAGCCCGCCAGGGCCACCAACAACAACGCCGTCACACCCGCAATCTGGCCGGTCTTACCCAAAAACGCCTCCATTACCTTGCACACTTCCCCGGGAGCGGCCCGACGTTAGGCTATTCTCACCCGCCTGAGCAAACCCTGCAGTTGACGGAACCCACGTGGCTTACTGGATCAAACACCCGGCGGAGTTGGAAGAACGCTACCGCCAGCCCCCCAGCCGGATCGGGCTGGACACCGAATTCATCCGTGAACGCACCTATTGGCCGCAGCTGGCCCTGGTGCAGATGGCCGTAGGCGATGAAATCCTGCTGATCGACCCGCTGATACCGGGCATGTGCGAAGCGCTCACGCCCTGGCTGACGGATACCTCCATCACCAAGGTCATGCACAGCGCAAGCGAGGATCTGGTGGCCTTCAAGTGTGCCTGCGGCGCCCTGCCGCGACCGCTGTTCGACACCCAGATCGGCGCTGCCCTGGCCGGCATCGGCGGCGGCATGGGCTACCAGAAGCTGGTGGCCGAGATTACCGGCGTCACCCTGCCCAAGGGCGAAACCCGCTCCGATTGGCTCAAGCGCCCATTGAGCGAGGCCCAACTGGAATACGCCGCCGACGACGTCGAGTATCTGTTCGCCCTGCATGACGCCATCACCGCCAAGTTGCAGGCCACGGACCGCATGCAATGGTTGCAGGACGATGGCGAGCGCCTGCTGGCCAGCGTCGAAGGCGACGAAGGTGAGCATTGGCCGCACCTGTCGATGCGCTCCTCGCAGTTCCTGGAGCCGGAGGCACAGCTGCGCCTGCTGCGCCTGTTGCGCTGGCGCGACCAGCAGGCACGCAGCAGCGACAAGCCGCGCAGCTGGATCCTGGACAACGAGCTGGCCAACCTGCTCGCCCGCACGCCACCGGCCGACTACGACAGCATGCTGAAGATCTTCGGCCGCTTCCCGAAGGCCCCGCGCAAACTGGCGCAGCCGTTGTGGGAAGCACTGACCACCCCGCTGGACGACGAAGCCGAGGCACCGATGGCCTTGCCGGCCACCGATGGCAACAAGAACGCGATCAAGCGCCTGCAGGACGCGGTGAGCAAGCGCACCGCCGAACTGGGGCTGCCCGACGGCCTGCTGGCCTCACGCAAGCACCTGGAAGCGCTGCTTGAAAGCGGCAACTGGCCAACCGCCCTGGCCGGCTGGCGTCGTGAGCAGCTGGAGCCAGTGCTGCGCCCCCTGCTGCCGGCTGCCTGATCCAAACCACCCGGGTGTACTGCGCTACACCCGGCTTTCACCGCCGCGCAAGGATGCGACGGGCGCATCCTTGGCCGCGCGACGCGTCGGCAACCAGGTTGCCAACTGCCCGATCATCGCTACCAGCACCGCACCGACGACCAGGTAAGGCCACTGGATAACGGGGACCTCGTTGAAAAGCGCCAACACCCGGTTGAGCAGTGCACCACTTGCCACTCCCAGCACCCCGGCGGCGGTGCAGATCATCAGATTCTCCAGCAGGAAATGGCTGACCACGTCGCGCCTTCGGGCGCCCAGCGCACGTCGTATACCGATCTGCGTGTAACGCTGGCGGACCCAGAAGCTGGACAACCCATAGATCCCGATTCCGGTAACCAGCAACAGCGCTACACCGGCACCGATGAACAGCGTTGCCATCGTCATGTCGCGCCGGAAATAGCCCCGGCGCAGCTCCGTATAGCTCGTCGAGCGCCGCAGCATCCGGCTGCGCTCATTGGACTTGAGTACCTGCTCGCCGGCGGCCAACACTTCGCTGATACGGTCTTGCCGCGTTCGCAACGCATACGTCACCCGCGCACCGTCCGGCACCAACGGCAACAGGATGCTTGCACCACCATCACGCCCCTGCCCGAGCACCGGCCGTGCCAGGTGCTCGACGACACCGACAATCTGCAGGGGATGACTACCATCGGCGTACAACACCTTGCCGAGGGGGTTCTGGCCCGGGAACAACAATTCCGCAGTCTGCCTGGAAACGATCACTTCAGCGGCCTTGTACAAGCCCGAAAAGTAGTCCTCCGATGCCAGGGGCACATAGGCATCCTGTCCAAAATCGTTGCCGGCTTCCAATCGCAGGCCCAGCGCGGCGACCGCGCCGGGACCCGCGGCGAATACGGCAACATCGGCCTCGATGAAACCAGGCGTTCCCTCCTGCGCCCCGGGCAAATTATCGATACCGATCGACCAACCGGTTTGTCCCAGCGGCACCGCACCCAATACCGATACGGCCATGATCCCGGGCACCTGCCGCAGCGCCTGCAGGTCCGCTTGCACCGCGCTGGGTATGCGGCCAAGGCCTTCGCCGACGAACTCCGTCTCGATGATCGCCAACCCAGGCTCATCAAGCCCACTGGGAACGGCCAGGGCGTCCAGCCGCTGCATGAACAGGAAACCGATGTTGGCCACCACCGCTACCGTCACCACGATCTGTACGGCAAAAATTCCAACAATCAGCCGATGGCGGGAAAGTGCCCTCGCGATCAACGCCAGCTGCAAGATGTTCATTCGGCGACCTTTATCTGCATGGCAATACGGGTGGAGGCGACGCGCAAGGCAGGCAGCGCAGCGGCAAGCAGGCTGCACACACAGGCCAGCAGCGGGGTGAACACGGCCATGGGCCAATCCATCACCGCCAGTGACGCATAACCCTCCGGTTGCGCGCGCAGGAACCACAGCCCAAGCCCGGCCACGGCCAATGCGCCCATCCCCCCCAACCCGCCTACCACCACCGCCTCTGTCGCCAACTGCAACACGACATCGCCACGCCTTGCCCCCAACGCCCGCCGCACCGCTATCTCGTGCGTGCGCCGGCTCAAGCTTGCGTACAGCAGCGCGCAGATATTGACCATGCAGACGAACAGGAACCCGATCGCAAGCCACAACTGGAGCCTGACTTCGGCAGGCACGACCTGGCGCTGTTGCAGATGCTCGCGCAACGACACAAGCGCCGATTGCTGGACGCGCTCGAAGCGGCCCGAGTCTATCTGTGTCTGTACGTGGTTCTGCAGAAGTGCAGCGTACGCGGCACGCGCCCGTGCATCTCCAAGCGCCACCCAGAACTGCAGCCAGGTCGCCGATGCACTTCTCATGTCACGGGAGTTGCTCACATCCCCCCATGAAAAGACGCTGTTGCGCACCTCCAGATCCAAGGCAATCGCCGTCTCCAGTGGAATGAAGAAGTCATCCCTGCCCGCAAACACCTCGCGCTGCATATCGGTATGGAAGCGCGGCACCGGTGTCCAATCGGCGATGACACCCGTCACGGTGAAACTGCGCTCACTGAGCAGGATCCGCCTTCCCACCATGGGACCATCTGCCTGGAGCCTGCGCGCAAAACTTTCACTGATCACGATCAGCTGCGCGTGTGCAGCCTCCTCGGCCGCCGACCACCCGGTACCCTCCAGGAAACGGATTCCAAACGCATCGAACACCCGCGATGTCGCAAATTGCCCATCGACATAAGCAGGCTGATCCCGCGTGGTTTGCGCCGGCAGGACCATCCGGCCGGTCGCCAACGCAGCCTGCACGACGGCAGTATCTGCATCAAGCAAGGCTTTTGCGTCGATCCATGTCAAGGCGATGCGGGGATCGGCGCCCGGCCGGATCCTGAACGATGCCGGCAATGGATCAATCACCGGACGGTAGAGATGCTGGCCAAGGCCAGGCAGAGGATCCCAGGACATCACCCGCACCACGGTAAGCATCGCAATGCTCGCCCCCACCCCCAACGCCAGGGCGACCACCACGGCGACAGCCATCATCGGGGTCTTCCAGAGCGCGCGCAGCGCCATATGAAAATAGTGACCAAGCATCGTGCATCTCCTGCTGCAGGCCATGGCCGCGCAGCCAGCAACATCCGCTGCAGGTGGCGTGCCCGCGTGGAAAAGGTCAATCAGGTGCTGTGATGATCCAAAAACTACCCTGGCGTTACCCGGACTTCCGTAGAACACAAGTCTTCAATCCACCCACGGACGCTCGACTCGAAATCAGGCATGGCCTGGGCAGAACGCAGGTGTGGCGAAAAAGCGTGAAACACCCAACCTTGCCCATCGCGGTACAGCAGCAGCTCTCCGCCCTCGGAGCGGAATGCCCGTCGCGCCGCCTGACATATGCGCCGTAGCTCGCCCGCATCAGCATCTGCAAGGGAAATTGGTTTGCCATGCGGATGACAGGGCGCGCAGACATGCTCGCCCAGGAAGCAGGCAAGCACTGGTTCGCCGCGCGGACGCTCCACGAAGAACTGATGCCGCGCAGCCTCACTCGATGGTAGATGCCTCTCCTGGTCCCAATCGAACAAAGACCAGATCGACTTCTGCATTGGATCGTGCAGCCTGCTGGTATCGGGTTGCTGGAAACCAAAGCCATAAGCAAACCTCGGCACCCGAATGTCCGCTTCCTGCCGGAGCAACGACCATTGCAGGTTGAGCGGGAGCAAGGCTCGGGAAACACCCCGCACTCCCTGCTCATAGGCAAGCGACGCGGCAGGTTCAAACGCCTGCTGCAGCTGCACATGCAACCAGCGTTCATCCCTGAACCCCTGCGCCAAGCGCCCACCCGTGACGGTTGCGGACACAGTAAAGACACGGTTGACGACATGGCTACCGGCTACCGGCGCGCCAACGCCGTCGACATGCAACGCAAGCATCTCCGGCCAGGGAAGAGGGTGTACACCCCTTAGCCAATCATCCAAGTGCAGGACGTGGACATCCCCATCTTTTAGCCAGCTTCCTGCAATACGCGCTACCGGATCGCCATGATCGGCATGCAGAACAATCACCGCACTCATGCCCACTCCCTCCTTGCATACTGCTCACGCATGTCGGCCTGCATCTCATCGAGCAGCGCGGCAACGCCCTGCAGCAGTGCGCTGCCAACCGGGAGCAGCGAGCTGAGTGGCCGCCGTATCAGGAATCCCGCGGCGCACACCGCCAGGCGTCCCTCGATGAACCTACGCACGGCGGCACTCAACCCCAGCTCAAGCTGCAAGCGCCGCCAATGCAGGCGATGGCAGATGTAGTAGACGAACACCGCGTGGATCAGCGAAGAAGCCGGAATTGGGTTCCCCGACCACGGCGAGATGACGCGCACACTATCGTCATTCCCGGCAAAGAATCCCTGTGAAAGCTCCCATGCGGCCAGAAAATTGTGTGTACTCTCATGCATCACGCTTTCCATGCACGCTTCAACGCTCACCTGTGATCGATGGAAGTTGAGCAGTCGCAGCGAGCCTGGATGCCGTGGCGCATGCTCGGACCCATAGTGCAAGCCGGCCGCGTCGCCATCACTTTGTGACTTGCGAACAATGATCCGGCGCACGAATGTTCGAATCAGCTGCCCATAGAAGGGCTCGCAGGTATCAATCAGACCAAGGGCAGCCTCGAGCTTCTTTAGTAGTGCGGACCGCTCATGGCCCAGGAATGGCAGGCAGGGTTGGCTCAGAATGCCCGAGCGCGGCTCATGGAACCTGGCTGACGGACTGTCAAACTCGATCGCCACGCAGCCACCGATCGTCGGCAGCGACTCCATGTGCCAATGTCCGTCTTCCCCCTTTTCCGCAACGACGTCACCAGCAGGGCTGTACACCTGCCACTGCCGACTACGACGCAGATACTCACCCGTGCTACCCGCGAGTAATCCGGCAATCGCATGCTCGCGGCAGATGATGTCGAAAATATCCCCAAGCGGCCCAGCCTGCTCGCTTGCTGCGCGTTTCTTACCCTCGGACACCGTTCGCCAAGCGTGGCTCCATGCCATCTGTCGATCGCAGAACTCCGAACTAAGCAGAACCCGCGCCTGATGGGCTGGCGTGAGCTCCGCGTAGCGCTCTTTGGCGGCCACAACCAGGAGATTGCTACCGCTCTCGGAAAAAATCCGATGCAGGTGGTCGCGCATCGTACGTAGCCTTGCCCACATGATTCCGTCCGCGATAGGGCCGGACTGCTCATCCACCCGAGCCAGCTCCAGCAGCGTCCGCACGTCACCTACCCTGCCCAACACACCATCCACTGGCATATCCACGTGATTCATCCTTGTATCGCTACCGCATTGCAAAGACGTGCCCGCACTACGCGGGCACGCCAAAGGATCAGACCTTGAAGACGGCGTCGTCGGCGCCGCCAACCACGTCACCCTCCTGTGCAACCAAGGTGGCTTCACTATGGTGATGGTGAATTTCGTCTACATGGTGCGGATCAACATCCAGCTGCACCACCAAGCCAGCCCCGGCCAGCGCCGCGTCATGGGCCTGATCGATACTGGTGGCAACAGAGAGCTGCTGATCGAGCCGAGCCGCATCAGGCGCCTGTGCGAATGCACCACCGGTCACGCCACCTGCCAGAACCAAAGCCAATGCAGACAGTGCTTTGGGTGTTTTGAGATTGTCAGCCATCGCAGATTTCCTTCTTGAGGGAGGTAAGAAGCATCATGACCAAGACAGTGCGCGCACCTGGAATAAATCCCCGGGATACCCCCCGCCTTGGCGACCGCGGGCGCGGCTTACTTGATGCAAGTAAACGACACAGCCCGCACCCTCACTAGACGCCATCCCGACCCTCCCGACAAACGTCGCGCTGTTCTCAGCACAGCACCACGTTCGCCGCTCATAGATAGGCGGCCATGCCCTCCATCAGCGCAAGCACACGATCAACGAACGACAGCGGCAACTGACGCGACAATCCAACCATCTTCTGTTCGGCGGCAAGCCGCGGAGACAATGAAGCTGCCGTACGCGTGGCCGAGGCCGGAACCGACGGCTCGCCATGAACCAACCAATCCAGGCTGACCTGCAACGCCAGGCTCAGTGCCTGCAGATGTTCGCGGCTTGGCGAGAAGGCCCCGCCGCGCTCCCAATGCCCAACGGTAGATCTATTTACGCCGATGGCGACCGCCAGTTCCGTTTGGGAAAGTCCTGCGCTGATGCGTGACGCCTTTATCCGCACGGACATTGATGGAACATCCATCCCAACCTCCATGTTGCCCACTGTTGCGACGCACATTCACAGCGCCCCCACTAGAGTCGCCAGCGCGAGCTCGGAGCGTCCAATCATGTTTGGTTCTTTACCATCGGAAGATGGCGAACGGACGCCAGGCAGCCGTGATGGCACCGCTTCAGCTTGACGCCCCCATCCAGCGAAGCTGTTGCTGCACGACTTTGTCAGGACGGAAGCGCCCACGGCCGCCCATCCGCTGCAGGCCTGCACGTGACCCCGTGCTCAATGAAGCTTGTCGCCAAGCGACGTTCCCCACTTGTGTTCTGACCTGTGAACCCAGCCCCCTTCGATAGAAGCCGCCGGTGCAGAAACGGTGCACATCAGACAACAAAAAAGGGCTCGCATTTCTGCGAACCCTTGAAATTTTGGTGGCCGAGGACGGAATCGAACCGCCGACACGGGGATTTTCAATCCCCTGCTCTACCAACTGAGCTACTCGGCCACTTTGTTTTGTTTTCGTCGACGTTGCCGCCGGCGAGGAGGCGTATATTACGGAGCTATTGCGGTTTCGGCAAGCCATTTTCACAAAAAATTTCACATGGCCTGAAATTGCCGGCTAAGCCCTTGGTGCAGCAAGGAAGTGGTCGCCGCCAACCGCACCGCACGTGGCGAAAATTTCAGCAGCCTGCGTACCCGCGCGCGATCACAGCCGCACGTGCACCGTCCAACGCACCTCCTGTGAATCGGCCACCCGGTTTCACCTCATGCCAAGCGGCCGAGCAAGGCGAACGCCTCGATCGGTCGCCATGCACTGCGCCCCAAGGCAGCGCGGACCTCGCCCTTGGCTAGCGCATCAATCCGTAGACGATCTTGTTCCAGCTGTCCCGTCGCTGCTGCAGCTGATTCTCATCGAACTCCGCCGAGTCCACGAGCTTGGCCGCTACCGAAGCTGGCGGATAGATGCCGGGATCGCCACTGATGTCCTTGTCGATCAACGACGACGACGCTGCGTTCGCGTTTGCATAGGCGACATGGTTGGTGATGGCACTGATGACCTCCGGCTCCATCAGGTAATTGACGAAGGCATGGGCCAGTTGCGGGTTGGCTGCGTTCTGCGGGATGGCCACCGTATCCACCCAACGCAACGCGCCCTCGCGCGGGATCAGATACTTGATTTCGGGCGCTTCGCCCCCCTTCGCCAGTTCCTCTGCCCGGGCCTGTGCCTGCGCCACGTCGCCGGAATAGCTCAATACCAGGCACAGCTTGCCAGTGGCCAGATCGTCGATCAGCTCCGTAGCCGCCCCGAATTTGCGGATGTACGGGCGGATACGACCAAACGCGTCCTGCACCGCAACCAGGTTGGCGGCACTGACGTCATTGACGTCACGCCCCAACCAGATGAGCGCCGCGGCATGCCCTTCTTCCTCATCATCAACCACGCCGATGCCGCATTCGGACAGACGCGATGCCTTGCCCGGGTTGAACAGCGTTGCCCAACTCGCAAGGTCGGCGTTCTCACCCAAGGCCTGTTTGACCTTGTCCACGTTGATGCCCAACCCGGTGGTTCCCCACATGTAGGGCACCAGATGCGCATTGTCCGGATCCAGCGTGCTCAGCCCGCGCAACGCATCGGGGCTCAGGTTCTTCCAGTTGCTCAGGGCCGACTTGTCCAGCCTGCGCAGCAAGCCATTCTTGACCTGGTCGGCGCCATAGGGCCTGGCCGACGGAAACACCACGTCGTAGGCGATGGCCTTTTCATTCAATTTCTGGTCAAGGACATCGTTGCCGGTAAATATCTCGTAGCGCACATGCACGTCGTACTTCTTTTCGAAGTTGCTGATCGTGTCCGGTGCCACATAGTCCGGCCAGTTATAGACGGTAAGCACCGGACCCATGCCAGTGGACACGGCGGGCTTGCTGGACGCCGACGAACCTTCCCCACCACATGACGCCAACGACACCGCGATCGCAGCCAATAGAATCTTTTTCAAATTGCTCCCCTGTGAATGAATCTACGGGGGATCAAGATGCACGCGTAAAATGCGCCATTCAGGCGAAGGCACTCCCCGTGCCATCCCAGATCAATCGCAGCTCCGACCTACGGACCACGTATGCAGCTGCGGCCTCCGATCCCCATGGCAGACCATAGGCGAGGCGATGTGTAGGCCGGGTGCAGGCTGCGATGGAGATCGTAAGAGTCACGAACCGAGCGGGCGCCGCGCCGCGGGCGCCCAACGGCAGGTATCGTTTTGCCGATACAGAGATACCGCAGCGACGAAGCGCAACCGAATGCAGCCTATGACCGTTCCAACGCCTGATCATTCAGCCCGTTGAATCAAGGCCACTGAAAACAAAAACGCCACGTCGTTGGACATGGCGTTCTTGAAGAGTTGGTGGTGGAACACGGAACCGAACCCGCGTCCGTAATCCGAGCCAGATAGTAACGCCTTGGCCTTGAGGGCGTGGATTCGACGATTTGGCCACCGTCACTGTTCTGAACCCAAATCGAACTCCAGCCAATCCCTCCCAGACCAAAGAAAGCCGTCATCTTCTGGTATGGCAGATGCCCCCTTCGGCCGCATAGAAAAGTGTCGCCTTTTCCCTGTTGTCTTGAGCGACCAAGTTGCCTGGCAAGTTCCGCATTGGCAGTAGAAGTCCTGCTGCTGCCCTCGCACGAATCGCGCCTGATGACCACAAAGCTCAGCAAGAGTTGCGATCTGTTCGATGGCGTCCCCGACGGCATCCTCAACTTGCGAATTAGCTGAGCCTTTGAGTGAAGCCTTCAGTTCGGCTGCTTTCTGAGCATCGACTGGCGCGAGGAGCCTGACATGGGTAGACGAAATAGATTCAAACTGTTCTGGCCAAGCCTCGGTTAGCCTTTTGGTCGGTGTGGGCAACGGCCCCAATTTTCGGCAATGACCTTGGAGCAATTGCCGCAACATCCACTCATCGATCAACTTCCCCACCTTCTCCACGACATAAAGGTCCAGCGGAGAGACAGGAAGACTCTGCGGCGATGCGACACTGGTTGGCACGCCTGGCCAACACACGATGCGACCAGGCTCCAGACTCTCACTGATATTTATTGACGCGCCGAACCAGGCAATCGGCACGATCCTCAGGGTAGATCCCTGAGACTGAGTTACGACCCAATCATGTACATCACGTCGGAGTACGAAACTCCGTCCCGCCCAATTGAAGACGAAATTTCCATCCACTCTGCGCAGACCATACCGCTCAAGCGCCCGCCTGATCACAAGACCAACGTAACTGACGTAAGCCAGCTGCAATTGCAGTTGCCGCGCCAAGCGCTCTTCCGGGGGTAAGAGCCGGTCTTCTCGATCATCTTTCAACTTCTCCCAAAGCGGGGGCAGATGACGATAGTGCGGGTCGTGGTTGAGAATGTTTGTCCGGTGAACTTGGGCAGGAACCACAGATGCAGGAGGCACCAGAGAATAAAGCCCCCTTTGCTTGAGTCCTCTGATTACACGCAACTGAGACTCCAAGTCGCTGAGTGCACGCTTTCCTGCCTCCAACTGCGTCCCAGTCTTGTCATCAAGATATGACTCGCCCCAAAGGCGACAAATATCCTGGCGAAGTCGAAAATGCGTCTGCTCAGAGTCTTGGAACTCCAAAGCTCGCTCCAGTCGTGAATTGACTCCCCGGATGCGAGCTAATCTCCTGGCAAGGTGTCGATCTAGCCGATCCAGTAAGCGCTTGTAGAGCCTATTCTCATAGATGGCATAGTCGTCCTCGCTGAAACGTGCAAGAACCTTGCGCGGTTGAACACCGCTGAGCGTACGCTGCTGCCAGCAATCAGAGTGTGATGCCAGGTGACTTAATGCCGAAGTCGCGAGGCGTCGAGCTCGCGCCACTGGCGCAACCAAGTCGTCATATCGAAGGTCTCTGCGGGGGCGGTCAGATATTGAATGCAGATGACCATCTCTGAGGACCACCGCCAAGTCGCGCTCGAGTTCTTCGAGCGCGCATTGGGCGGCCATCTCAGCGGGCAGCATGGGCGAGACATTTGCATCATGTGCGTGAGCGATTTTCCCGGCGATGGAAATAATCGCTTCTGCCGACAGATCGCAGTCCGCCTGATCGTCGTCAGACGGATCGATGGCGAGCACTTGCGATTCTGTGTCTTGAGTCCGGATTACGCCCGAGCCGTCATCTGAGAGCAGATCACCGGGCTGCAAGCGGCTGTGTCCATTGACCAGGAGTGGCTCAAGCAAGCAATACCGCCCCGGCAGAAGTGCGTCGGGTAGGCGGCTGAGTTTGCCACCCGTAAGGCGGTCCAGAAACATCATGCCCCACGTTCCTTACGACGACGGTCTTCAGCCAACAAGTTAATGGAACGGCGAGGCTCCGATTTCCACCCCTTCCATACTGTGGTCAGCGCTTGTTCGATGGCGGCTAGATCATCGATGGTCGCATCGTATCTACCAGTGACCTTCCCGCGTCTGAATACTCTACTGGCAAGCAAATGGTCCAGTGCATCCTCTTTGCGACCGCCGGCAGCCATGTAAACAGGGACAAATCGCATGGCCTGACGTTCGAGTCGATTGCCCCAACCCAGGTCAAAGCGATCCTGCAAGATGCTTGTGAGCGGGCCCGTGGTCAACTCCGCCAACAACTCTGAAACCTCATCAGCGTTTTGTGTCACAGCAGCATCGAAACGCCCCATCAATGATCCATAGCTAAAGCTGGCCTTCGGCTTCGGCTCCACCTTGAATCCAGCTTCGTGGCGGGGAAGCGTCATGACATGAGCACGGTCGTAGGTTTTGTCAGCGAACTCGTTCGTCGTTTCATCGTGGTTAGCTGTGCCTACAAACCAGACGTTGTGGGGAACCCGAATTCTTCGACCCTCGACCAGCAGCGCTGGTGCGTTTGGCAACTGGCTCTCCGACAAACTGATGAGTCGATCTCTTGGGTCATTCTTTTCGAGCGCCGAGAGGAATTCAGCAAAATACTGCTCCGGGCGCGACAGGTTCATCTCGTCCAGCAAGATGATGTTGCACCGGTCCTTGTAAGCGGCTGTTTGCGCACGGTAGAGACCTTGCAGGCAGTCGCGCTCATAGAAGCGCTTCTCGAATGCGTTGTAGTGCCCTAGTAGATCATCACGGTCTCGCCAGCCAGCTTGGACGGCAATGTCAGTGCAATGCCCTCCCACGGCCTTTGCGAACGCCTTCGCCAGGCTCGTTTTACCCGTGCCGCTGATTCCCTGAAAGATGTGAAGCTGGCTCATGGCCAACCCGGCAATAAGCAACTGAATATCTTCGAGGCGGAAATGCACTATCGCGCCTTCCTCCGCTTGAGCGATCCGGTGCTGCAATTCAACCGAGAATTTTTTCAGATCAGGAACATCTTGCTCTGGCAGGCTCAACTCCTTGGCCTTGCGATCCTTGATCCAATCGGCAGTGGATGCGGAATCCATCCATGCCATTTGAGGGAACGGCTTCTCAGATTGCTGTGACTGGGTTAGGTCATCTACCGTTTTGCCCAAGTCATTGAGCCTTGCACTCAAGATCTGATTGTTCTTTTCCAGGGCACGCTTTTCTCTTTCGAGGTTCTCTTTGTCACTCACGCCGAGGCGAAGGCGATGAAGCTGAGCTTTTGCATCAGCCAAATCAAAATGAACCTCGTCGAGTTGAGCCTTTTGCTCATCACGAAGTTTTCGCAGCGCCTCGTTCTCAAATTGCAACTGATTATCCTGACTGTTTGCAATTTGGTTTTCCAATTGAGTGACTCGACGTTTCTGAACAGCCAACTCGTCAAGTATCTCGCGAGCAGACCTCCCTGCTAATGCCTCTGAGAACTCCCGGTATTGCTCTAGTTTCTGTTCAGTCAATGTCCAATCGCGGTAAACCTTTTCAAGGCGTGCCTCTGCGCGTAGTCGAGCATCGGTCAATCTGGCAATTTCCTGACTGGCCTCGCGAAGTGAATCTTCGCGGATCTGTACCCGTTCACGCTCAAGCTCTTTCCACTCTGCATCTAGTCGCCGTTGCTGCTGCTGTAGAGCTCTCTCCTTGTTTGCAATCTCCGCTTCACGTTCCATCACTTCGGATGCGCGCGCGGACTCATCGTCACGTGCTTTCTGCTCCGCTTGAAGGATGCCGAGTTGAATCTCAGTCTTCCTAGACTCGAGCTCCACGATTTCTTTCTTGAGATCACTGAGTGCGGCCACGTTTTGGGCGGCAAAACCGGAACGCGCATCCAGTTCTCGCTTCTCAAGTTCACGCTCCTTATCGGCCAAACTTGATTCGGACTTTTTTATCTCAACTTGTCTTTGCTTCAACTCTTCGTCGAGTTTGTTGATCTCTTCGGTTCGCTTCTTGTTCTCATCACTTCGGCGGGAGAATGCCTCCTCCTTGCGAGCCAGGTCATCGGTGCGCTTCTGTGCGTCTTCATGTAGATCACGAACTCTCTTTGCGGCATCAGAGATATCCGCCAGCAACCTCTCGATCTCGATTTTTTTCTCGGGCTCTAACTTATCCAACTCGCTGACCTGATCTTTCTCCAAGTCAGGGAGGGCCACAGCGGAAGCATCGCCTTGCACCAGCGATGCAAGGGAGCCAATTCCAGCAGTTGCTTTCTGCCATGCCGATGCGACCGCACTTTGTGCAGTATTTGCGTTTTGCGCGACTGGGGCTTTGTTCCCCTTATTGTGTTTTGCCATTTCAATACCAGCCCTTAAAAATTTGAACCCATTCGATGACAAAGTCAGCGTGTTCCATAGCTTCTTCTCTATCGATTCTCTCGCCACCTGAATGCCCGGCCTTTTTGTTGCGAGCATCGGCCATATCAAGCAGACGAGCCAGTTGAAGCTCATCGGCGGATAGCTTGAGGAAGGGGTGTGATGCTTGATCCACTGTCCCTAGAAGTCCTGCAAACAACAACGCCTTGAGCGAACTGGTACCGCGCTTTACCGCTGTGCGCACCTGATCTAGGCGCTGCTCAGACAAACGCTTGATTACGTCATCGGTGAGGCAAGGAAGGTTGAAGAACTGGAGGTAATATTGCGCTTCCCCATCTTTCCAATCCCTCTGGTCTTTCCAGTGCGGCAATCTACGAATGTCCGATGGGTATGCTTTCAACAGCCACTGCAGCACGCTTTCTGCCAGGTTGTGAGTCTCAATGAGAAGGCTAGTCACATCCTCCTGCCAAGACCTCTCCTGACTAGCCAGCACGGACCTTCGTCTCAGAACGCTGGCGAGGTATCCCTCAACAATCGGCACCTTCCGCGACCAGTTGTAGTCTGCAAGCAGTGTCAAGTCGATCTGATTCTCCAGGGATCGGAGCCACTCCTCTGCCGACAAATCGTTCGATCTCGTCTCGCCTACCGCGTCAGCGATGTATCTTGCAAGTCCATCGTTTCGCGGCAAGACTTCTTGCAGGGGTTTGCGCAACCACGACGCAGCCTGCTGCAACCCGAATGGATCGGCAACCAACCAGGGTTGTGGTCCAGCCTCGTCGGGAAAAATCCATGTCCATAACCACATCGGCTGCGCCGAATCTTCGACGAAGCTCAGGCTCTCAATGCGGACACGTGCCGAAAGCTCGTCATCACGCTGCTTGGCGTGGTCGTGATCCGTTCGATAGCGCTGAAACGCATCAAAGAGGGCCGCTGTGTCCAATGTGTCCTCTCGGAAGTGATTGAGGCGGAAGGGGCGATCCTCCTTTCCGGAATCGAGGTCTCGCAGGAACACTGGGTAACCACGTTCATCGACTCGCTTCGCTTCGATCTCTGGAAGTTCTTCAGTGAATCGCGGCAGCCAGTTCCCCGAAATCGCGTCCTGATATGCGTACCCCATGCGGACTTCCTCGCTGGCATCCTGAGCCTCTTCGAGGACACGCTCACCTTGAGAGGTGACTGATCCCGAGGTGTTCATCCAGCCGTTCGGGATCAGTTGAGTTGCAATGATGAAGGCCACCAGTTCTCGGTCCAGCCCCAGCAACTCAGCCATTTCCGAACTGTCCTGGCATCTGGCCCTTGCCAGTCCAAGGATCGCCTGCTGGAACAGGTTCAACTTGAGGACACGATTTGTTGGATAAAGGACCTTCCAAACGCGGACAGGCCACAGAAGCGGCCGCCCACCCGGGGGGCGACGGACATCGAAGCGAAGATAGCGGTCAGCGGCCATGCGCCATCCCCTCTCTGCAAAGCTTGAGGAATGCAGCCAGAGCCGGGACCCCTTCCTCGGACTCGGGCCCTTCTGCCATGTGTTTGGCACCGACGGCGACGAGGAGCTTCCTCTGGCGACTCATCGCCACGTTCATGCGATTTGCCAACCGCAAGTGTCCATACTTGCTGTTTAGCAATCGTTCGCGCTCTTCCCCTTCCTTCTGATCGGGAATCACCACGTCGTTAGCTCGCACTACGGACAGGAAGACGAGGTCAAACTCTTTGCCTTGAAACGCGTCAACCGTGCCGACGCGCAGTCGCTCATCACCTGATTCAGTCTGCCGGTAGGAGCGCGCGATACGGATTTCCCCATCCTCTTCCTCTGCCAAGCCCTCGTCAGCCAGTGCATCAAGTATCAGGTCACACTGGGCGCGGTAGAAACTGATGACCCCAATGCTCAGCGACGGCCCACAAGAATCTGCAATCCGCTTAACCTCTTTTGCAATAGAAATTGCCTCCGCACGTCTTTCATAACCGGGTTTTAGGAATCTTTCTTTCCCGTCCTGCAGAGGCACATCCAACCAAGCCGCACATTTGCCTTGGTAGCCAGGAATCGTGTGAGCGAAATCCTCCGCAGGTCGCCCCGAGTGCAAGACGTCCAATCCCTCAGATTCATAGAACTGTTTGCTGATGAAGTCACCCAGTGTCGGATGCATTCTGTACTGCGTATCGAGCATCACGACGCGCTTGATGTTGTCGACTTTCTCTTGCTCCCTAAGCTGCTTCACCAGCCGCTCAAAAAGACTCTGCTCATACGCCTTCGCTTGAGCCTCAGTCAGGCTTTGTCTCGAAATGAGTTCGTCTTCCAACTCTCGTTGAACAAGGTGAGGTAGTTGTCGATGGTCGCCGACCAGGATGATGCGACGCCGCGCCATCGCCATAGGAACGAAAAGGTCTAGAGGGTTTGCCCTGGCGGCTTCGTCGATGACAACCGTGTCGAACTCAATTCCTTCTGATGCATCTAGGTCGCTCAACTCTTTCAAACTACTCATCGCCTTACCAGCTGACTGCTGGCAGGTCGCACCGACAATGCTGGCGTACTCGCGGACCGCTCTCGCTGCCTCATTGGGGGCTTGGGAAAGTGCCGCGTGGTACGAGGCCACTACCGCAGAGATGCCACGGCGAGATTGACGCAAAGGCGCGTCGATTGCGCGCTCGATGTCGGCCAAGAGAACAAGTGCTTCGCCGCTCAACGCTTGCTTTAGCTGTGGGGGCCTGTAATCGGGGCTCAACCGATCCAGCATGGACCGCTTAAACGCAGCCAATTCAGCAAGATCTGCTTCAGTGGCATCGGCAACCGTTGAAAGTCGCTGGAGCAAGCCCCATTCCGAATCTTGAAGTTTGACGTTGCTGCGCCGCAGCGTGCGCTCAAGCTGGTGAGCTCTGTCCGGCCCGTCGTCGGCGAACCCGATAGAACTGGTGCGCAGAGCCCTCAACAAGCGCACAAGCCCAGCAGGCTCATTGGCCTGACGCTGGGTTTCGACTCTCTTCTGCTGGGCAAGAAACTCATCCCATCGGTCCTTAATTTGGGCCGGGAGACGAACGTCTAGATCGAACAGCTGACGCAAAAGAACATCAATTTCCTCGAACTGTGTTTGGCGTTCCTGTGCCGACATGCTCGCGAGTCTCAATGCTGTGATACGTCGATCTAGCTCTTCCAATGGTTGAGTCAGCGGCTCATTCAGCCGAATCGCGTCGAGTCGAACAGAGATTTCTTTCCGTTTGCGTTCACACCAAACACCAACGGGGTCGACACCGCCTTCGTCACGGCGCCCTCGACCGCCAATTCGAACGGCAGGCAAGCCAAAGACTTCTGCACGATTCAGGGCGTTATCGACCGCATCGTGCTGGTAACTGCTAATCAGCACTTGGTGCTGCAGCGAGTTTTTACCGAGTGTTTCGGCAAGGCGCCGCTGCAAAGCTGCAATGACCTGAGTCTTACCTGTTCCTGGCGGGCCAACGATAAGTGCGATATCAGGTGTATTGATCGCCTTCTCCAGCGCCTCAATCTGCCGCTTGGTCGGAACACCCTTGAAGCAAGATTTGGCGTAGGTGGATAAGCCGTCGAGCTGACGTCGCCGGGCGCTTGGCGGAGCCACCCCTTCCAGCAAGTAGCTCAGTTGCGGCAGTCGCCGTCCTTCATTGATAGATTGCCTTGCGCGTGCACGACGGGTCTGTACAGCTTCATCACCCGATAGTGAGTAGTAGATGAACCCCTTGGTTGTGGGGCGTTCTGAGCGCCGGTCCTGGCTCGGGACCAAGACCACGCCATCCCGCTCGAACCGCAATACACCACGAACCGGGCGACGGCGTGCTCGGTCAGCTCTGCCCGGCACGTCTTCAACCTCGGAATCAAGATCAAGCTCCCGATCCCCAAGCTCCACTTGAGTCGTGTTCGCCAGCCCCAAAGCTTTCCATCGTTTCCGGAAATCCCTTAGGTGATCCGCATCAACTTTTAGAAACCAGGCCCACAGTTCACCTTCGACGAGCTCCGCACTCTTGAAGCGAAGAGAACCCAGTTCCCTCGCACAATCTCGAGCCTGCTCCCATTCGAGCGCACCATACTCTTGCCATAAACGTAGGTAGCTGCCGTTGTCGCGCAGCGCGGCATCCAAAAGTGCGCGTTGCTCTGTACTCTGTAGACGCACGGCGACACTGGCATCTTGGAAAGAGATCTTGCCAACGGCCATCGCTACACGTGCTGTAGCCCCCTTGAGACGAGTGACGCTCATCAGTTTCAGCACGCCAGCATCTCGTTTGACGTTGCCGCGCCAGCCTGCACCAAACAGAACGAAACTCTCATCGGAAGCGTTCTCGAAGCGGCCAAGAAAAACACGATCCATTTCTGCGGTCGGTGCTTTTTCAGCTGAGATGAATTGCTCATTCAACCAACCAACTGCAGTGGGTACGTCTGGAGCAGAAATCTCACCCCTGCTGGCCAATTGCTCCGCAATGGCCTCATCAACAGAAATCGCCATATCCAGCTGGATCTGCTCGACCAAATCCAGCGATTGAAGGTGGAGAACCTCGCCATGCCGATGTCTTAACACCCACAACGTCAGGCCTCGTTGGACCTGAAGCGCAGTTCGATCTTGGCGTCCTTCTACTTTGCCGACGCAAACGGAGTTGCCCTGTCGGAGAAGATAGTCATTACCGTGTGCCTGTACTGACACGGCCTCACCGATTTGCCAATCGGCTCCCAGGTCGTCACATGTGAACTGGGCAAGTTCACCCGACAGAAGAGGAAAGTCGCAGAGTTTCATCGTTGCCTCACCAGTTGAAACGCCAGACGACGTGCTCTTCTTCTACTGCGCCTAGGTGGAGCCAGAAAGACACTCCTGAACGACTGTCTGACTTGAGCCGCTGACGACGCACAACCGCGACGACTTTGTCATCAGATGCTCTCTGCAAGGAAACTTGCTTACCGACTGATGGCTCTACCCACAACCCATCCTGAGCAAGTTCGACAGTGCATAGCGGACGGGCATCCGCGTACAGGGACGTCCCCAAAGGTAAAGTCTTTAACTCGGCAGGGCTCATACTCAAAACCATCGCCTTGCCTGTGCGAGTCCAGCACTCTTTTCGAATCAACGACTCTGGAACATCTTCCGGCAAGCCCTCCCGGAGCAGATCCGGAGGCATATAGCGATATTCCTGCAAGAGGATCGTGCGATTCGTGTCCTGGGCGTGATCGCAAAATGGACAGATGTGCTTCGAGGTGTAGAAAAACGTGCTGCCGCAAGACTCGCATTGATCGCAATGGCCTGTGGCAGCCTCGAATGCATCTGCCCACTCATTCAGACTTGGCCGCTCACCCGGATTGTTCAGCCCGGCATTGAAGCATCGTTCAAACAGCGCACGCAGTGGCGCATTGAGCGTGATTTCGCGGGGAAGTCCTATCGACAAGGCGTTGCTGCGATCAACTGGGTGATCTACCCAAGGGAGTTCGCCTCGGAGGGCCGCCTCTTCACGCTCGGGTTCACCTTCAAGCACAACGTCCCCCTTGAGGGGGTGAACCAGCGTGAGGATGCGATACGCCATGACCGCAAAACTCCAGCTGTCGGTCAGTGTATTGATGCCGGACTCTCCCCTCAGAATCTCTGGAGCCCCGTAATCAGGGGTGAATACACCTTGCTGACCGTCACGCGACTGACTCGCAACGTTGTCGGCGTCGATCAACCAGACTTCGGCGTACTCTAGTGACTGGGATACGAAAACATTTGCAGGAGAAAGATCGCCATAGGCGAGTCCTCGACCATGCAGATCCGCCAGCACCCGAGCCAGTCGCGCGAGCATCTTCAACCGGCGCAACAGACCGCCTGTCTTCACATAGCCGGATAGGCCATCATCTGACATCAAGGCGTCAGTCGCCACCTGCATCAGTTCAGTCATTGGGGCCAGTCCATCCATCAATTCCATGACGTAACCCGGCTGCGGCTGCGTGATGAGGGCTTGCGGATGAGCTATGGGGAGGCCATCAAGTGGCTGACGCATAAGTGCGCGGATTTTGTTCGTCCAACTGGCTCGCTTTTCTTCTGTGGTTGCACGCGCGACTTTCACGAGAACGTTGGGGTAGTTGGTCGTGCAAACGATCCCTTGACCGCCTTCGCCGATACGCCCCGTCAGCTCATAGGATTGACCGTGTTGGTCTAGCACCGTCCGGTTTTTCTTTGGTGCCTCTGGTGTTGCTGTGCTCATTCAGACGTCCTAAAAATGGCCACGAGTGTTTTGTCGTCGCTGTGTAAGGGGGTCGCCCAGTCATTCAATTCAGACTGCAACCAGCGCCTACCTCTGCGCCGATTCCGAGTGCTCACGTCTTGATAAAGCGCATCAAAGAAGTCGGCAAGATGGGCAGTTTCGAGGTCATCGGCCACGCCATCTGTCATCAGGACAACGCCATCACCCGGCTCGGTGAATCGGCCTTTCGTACAGCTCCATTTGTCCTGCAGGTGTGTGGACTCAAGTGCCCAAGTCTGATTGCCATAGGCTGTGCGCTCTGGCGTGACGCGACGGAACTCGCCCGCGCATTTCACCAACAGAAGACCATCACCCAATTGGGCTGCATGGACCTCGCCTTGATCTGTCACGCGGCCGAACAGCAGCGTGGTCGCGGCGTCTCGAGGAGTTGTCGGACCAATCGCTTTAAGCCATTGCCGATGAATCAAGGGCAGCGTTGCCGGCAGATCGAAACTGCTCGATGTGGCGCGCAAGATCCGCCGGGTAACTTGGCAGGCACTACGTGCTCCCAGATCACTACGTGCTCGCGATCCCAAACCGTCTGCTGCAGCCGCAATCCAGCCACCACGGCAACCCGCCAGAACCATCGCGTCCTGATTTTGCTCGCCCAGATCCAGGTGTCGGGGGCCGATGACGCTCGCGCCGCAGGCAATAAACCTCATTGGAAGTCGAGGTCCAGCGCGTCATCATCCGGGGGCGGGACAACGAATGCGGTTGAGATGTCTGGATTTTGGCTTGCCGTGCGAGTGGTCACACTCATGGTCACTGCACGGAAGAAACGGTGGATGTCCCGGGCGTTGTGGGCCTTGAAAATAGGAGCCTCTACGTCGTTCGCAAAATCCTTCAGCATTGCTTCATCGGCATCCGGCCCAATCGCCATAGCTAGCCGGGTCGCCTTCTGTGCCCGCTCGGAGTCGCAAAGAGCCTTGAAAGGAGCCTCCCAATCGTCGGTCGGTTGTCCATCAGACAACAGAATCAAGACGGGGCGATAGGCTCGGGAGGGGATGCGATCCTTGTCCTCCAGCAACTGACGAGCGAGATCAAATGCCGCACCCATCGGCGTGACACCGTCAGCCTTAAATTCCGAGAATCCTGCGACGCCATGCGCTGCAACCAATGGCAAGTGCATCTGCGCCTTGCCACCAAAGGTGATCAGGCCCACCTGGATCTCGGCGCGCAAACGACTTTCCTTGGCGAAAGTCGACACCATGTCCTTCATCGCAGCGTTGAGCGCTTCGATCTTGCCGTTCTCCCCCATGCTGCCACTTGTGTCAGCCAAGACGATCACGGGGAGAGGCCGGGGCGTGGCGACAGCGAATTTTTTGAGACTGCTCATCTTCTTTGTCCTTTGATCAGGTTGATTTTTGGCATTCGGGCTTGAGGGCTTGGGTGGTGAAACCGGCACCTTGATGGAACGCATCGCTAGATCGCCGACGTATCGACTCACGATGTCTTCTTGGTATTTGGCAAACCCCATGACTCAGCCTCCAATTCATAAAAGTTCTTATGCTTATGCACCATCCGTGCCAGCTTTTTTGGACTGGTACTTGAGCAACCAATTCGTCAAAGTTTGGTAACTGCCAAGACCCAACAGCTTCGCTGCCTCAGTCTTGTTGCCACGACTCTGCTCCATGGCCCTATCCAGGTAGTGCCGGGCCACATCTGCCATCAGATCAGGTAGCGAAAACCCATCGCCAAGTGCGGCCCCAAGAATGGCGCCGTCTGTGCCGGTGGTTGTGAGCGAGAGAACCTCATCGATATCCTCGGCGGCTATCTCCTCTCCTGGCGCCCAGATGGACGCCCTCAAAAGCGCGTTGTGCAGCTCCCTCACATTGCCCGGCCAGGCGTGGCGAAGAAGAAGATTTCTTGCGCCAACCGATAATATCTTATGTTTAAAGCCCGGCTGGGAAGTTGCTTCGCGATTGATCTGCGCCAGCAAAGCGTCGATCAATAGATTGAGGTCCCCTTCGCGAGCGCGCAGGGGAGGCAATGCCAAGATGCCAACCGCGATTCGATGAAACACATCCTCTCTGAATCGCCCCGCCCGAACTTCCTCCGGCAGAACTCGGTTGGTAGCGGCGACTATGCGCACATCAATTTTTCGGGACTTACTGGCCCCCAGGCGCGTCACCTCATGCTCTTGGAGTACGCGCAGCAGTCGAACCTGTGACTGCAGCGGCAGTTCACCGATTTCGTCCAAAAAAAGCGTCCCGCCATCAGCTGCCTCAAAGTAGCCAGCACGGGTTGCATGGGCACCGGTAAACGCACCCTTTTCATGACCGAAAAGCTCGGAGTCGATCAGTTCGAGCGGGATGGCCCCACAGTTGACTGCAACAAAGGGAGCGCCTTTTCGCTTGCTGGAAGCGTGGATCGCACGTGCAAAGAGTTCCTTGCCGGTCCCGGACTCCCCTTGGATCAATACGGGCAGATCCCGTTGCGCCAATCGCTGCGCCATCGCGACTACACGCTTCATCGCATTGCAGCGGTGAATGATGCTGGCGAACTCCGGCGCTGCCGGGGGCAATCCTTGGACCAGGTGTGCGAGAGCTTCGTCAGCTTGCTTGCTCGCAACTGGAAGGAACTCAGCGGCCAGGTCGAATGGAACAACGACAGGACGCACGCCGTGTTCACGAGAGGATTCGATGAGGTTAGCCCCGTACTTGGCTTTCGCCAACAGCACCCAGACAGCAGCCATGGCAGGGGTGCCAGGGCTCACGTGAAAAGTGACCGGCAGCTCAGGAGAAGAAGAGAGCGTCGCGGACACCGCTCCGTTGGCTGCGACGTATATGTCTTCGAAATCGGTGGGGCTACGCAGTTTTGCGTACCGCACCTCTGTAGCTCCCGTGAATTTGCCGCTCAGCCACGCCACGAAGTTCTGCGTTTTCTGCTGACCGTGATCTGATAGGAGTACTAGACGGTCATACACCCCGGTCTCCAGCGCCATCAAGATGGGGCCGAAGTCTGTGCCCGACGCATCTTCCGAGGCGCGAAGGTCTGAGTTACCAAGCCAGGTAAAAAGTGTGGGCATCAGGCATAAGAAATTATGTGACTACATAAATTTCATTCTATCGTGGGTCATATGCATATGAAAAGCGTCGTAGGCGCTGGCTGATGACAAGCGAAATTCTGGACGGCGAGGAGCGCAAACCGATCAACTTCACACTCCCCGGCATTCACTCGCCATACCTCATTGCCCCAGCTTCCGTCGCAGAGTATTATGTCATCAATTTGATGATGTAAACTGCCTAGCAATGAGCAATCGAACAACCAATTTCGGTCTAACCGTCATCTTCCGTGGGTGAGGATCACCTGACCATGCACCCCCAACGTGTCGAGAGTCTGAGCCATGCCCAGCGCGAGCGCTTGGCGTACATCGACTTTCGCCTGTACTTCATGGGTGAAATCGGCCGCCCAGACTTGGCGAGCCGCTTTGGGGTGGCTCCAGCCGGGGCAACGCGCGACTTGGCGCTGTACCGGGAAATCGCGCCGCAGAACATCACCTTCGACGGCAGCAACAAGATCTACCGTATCGGCAAGACGTTCTCCCCGATCTTCGAGCACGCGACGCAGCGTGTCTTGTCGGCGCTTGCTCTTGGGTTTGGCGATGGAGTGAACGTCGAGTCGCAACCGCTGCTGCCCTGCGAATCCCCCGCAGCTTTGAGTAGCCCCCGGATGGATGTGCTGGCACCGATTTGCCGAGCCATCCACGCCAAGCGCCCCATCGCCATCCGTTACCACTCGATGAGCAGCGGAGAGTCCGAGCGGATCATCGTTCCCTTTGCGCTGGTTGACACCGGCCTGCGCTGGCACGTTCGGGCGTTTGACCGCAAGTCCGACGAGTTCCGCGACTTCGTCGTCACCCGCATCGAAGCGCCGACTTTGGTCGATGAGGAACCCAAGGCCAACGAGCGTCCGGATAACGACATCCAGTGGACTCGGATCGTGGAGCTGGACTTGGTGCCGCATCCGCGTCTCGCCCGCCCCGAGATCATCAAGATGGACTACGGGATGACCGATGGCTCGATCCGGATGCGCGTTCGCGCGGCGGTGGCGGGCTACATGCTGCTGCGCTGGAGCGTGGATGCTTCACCAAATCACAGCCTCACAGAAGAACAGTACCGCCTTTGGCTCAGCGACCCGCTGGCCTTGTATGGCGTCGAAAACGCAAAGCTCGCGCCCGGCTACCGCGCCCCGGCGACAAGCACAACACGGAAATAGGATCACAAATGGCCATCAAGAAATCAGACCTCTACTCATCGCTCTGGGCATCTTGCGATGAACTGCGCGGCGGCATGGATGCCAGCCAGTACAAGGACTACGTCCTGTTCATGCTGTTCATCAAGTACGTCTCGGACAAGTACGGGGACTCTGATGACTTTGCCCCGCCTGTCACCATTCCGCCCGGAGCCAGCTTCAAGGACATGGTTGCCCTCAAGGGCAAAAGCGATATTGGCGACAAGATCAACACACAGGTCATTCAGCCCCTGATCGACGCCAACACCCGTCTTGCACGCAGCGACTTCCCTGACTTCAACGACCCGAACAAGCTCGGTGAAGGTCAGGCGATGGTGGATCGCCTCAGCAACCTGATCGGCATTTTCCAAAAGCCCGAGCTGGATTTCTCGAAGAACCGCGCCGAGAACGACGATATCCTGGGTGACGCCTACGAATACCTGATGCGGCACTTCGCCTCGCAGAGCGGAAAGAGCAAAGGCCAGTTCTATACGCCATCCGAGGTCAGTCGCATCATGGCCAAGGTCGTGGGCATCTCCCCCGCCAATGCAGTGGCCTCGACCACCGCATATGACCCCACCTGCGGCTCTGGCTCCTTGCTGCTCAAGGTGGCTGCCGAGGCTGGCAAGCACATCACATTGGAAGGGCAGGAAATGGACGTGACCACTGCTGGTCTCGCCCGTATGAACATGATCCTGCACGACTTTCCGACCGCCAACATCCTGCAGGGCAACACGCTGGCCTCGCCGAAGTTCAAAGATGGCGAGTCGCTGCGTACCTATGACTACGTCGTCGCCAATCCGCCGTTTTCAGACAAGACCTGGAGCACCGGCCTGACCCCTGCCAGCGATGCACACCAGCGTTTTGCTTGGGGCGAACCGCCGAAAAAGCAAGGCGACTACGCTTACCTGCTGCACATCATTCGCTCAATGAAGAGCACCGGCAAAGGCGCCTGCATTCTCCCTCACGGTGTCCTCTTCCGGGGCAACGCCGAGGCTGTCATCCGCGAGAAGCTGGTGCGGTCGGGCATCCTCAAAGGGATCATTGGCCTGCCGGGCAACCTGTTCTACGGCACGGGCATCCCCGCCTGCATCCTGGTGCTGGACAAGGAAAACGCCTCTGCACGCAAAGGCATCTTCATGATCGACGCCTCCAAGGGCTTCATCAAGGACGGTGCCAAGAACCGCCTGCGTGAGCAGGACATTCACAAGATCGTCGATGCCTTCACCAAGTTGGCAGAGTTGCCACGCTACTCGCGCATGGTGCCGCTGACCGAGATCGCAGATCCCAAGAACGACTACAACCTAAACCTGCCACGCTACATCGACAGCACGGAACCTGAAGACATCCAGGACATCGATGGCCACTTGCGTGGCGGGATTCCAGAGCGTGACCTGGATGCGTTGAGCGACTATTGGAAGGTGATCCCCGGTGTGCGCAATACCCTGTTCGAGTCAGCCGGGCGCGCTGGTTATGCACAGTTGAAACTGCCCATCGCCGAGGTGAAGACCACCATCTTTGCGCATCCTGAGTTCACTGCATTCAATCAGGCAGCCACCCAGGTCTTTGCTGACTGGAAGCAGGCCAGCACCCCGCAACTGAAGGGCTTTGCGAAAAACGGCCACCCAAAGCAACTGATCGAGGCACTGTCCGAGGATTTGCTTGCCCGATTCAAGCCGACGCCCCTCGTCAATGCCTATGACGTGTACCAACACCTCATGGATTACTGGGCCGAGACGATGCAAGACGACTGCTACCTGATATCAGACGCAGGCTGGCAGGCTGGGGCACAGCCGCGTGAAATTCTTCAAGTCAAGAACAAGGACGGCAAGCTGGCGTGGCCCGAAGCGCATGACTACAAGAAAGGCAAGCGCCGCTTCAAATCCGACCTGATTCCCGCGCCAATTCTGATCGCCCGTTACTTCACCGTTGAGCGCGACGCCATTGAAGCGCTGGAGGCCAAGCTGGCAGATGTCGAGCAACAACTTCAGGAGATGATGGAAGAGAACAGCGGCGAAGAAGGGCTGCTGGCCGAGGTCATTGAAGGCGAAGGCGACAAGCAGAAGATCACGGCTAAGGCTGTCAAAGCCCGCCTGAAGGAGATCGGCAAAGATCCTGACTACGCCGACGAGCGCAAGGCGCTGCTGGACTACGCCGCCTTGCTCGACAAGCAGGCCGATATCAAAGCCAAGCTGAAAGCGGCGCAGGATGACCTTGAGGCCAAGTTGGATGCCAAGTACCCCAAGCTGACCGAGGACGAGATCAAGCAGCTTGTAGTGGACGACAAATGGTTGGCGACCTTGGCGGATGCCGTGCAAGGCGAGCTGGATCGGGTTTCTCAAACCCTCACCAGTCGCATCCGCCAGCTTGCGGAACGCTATGCCACGCCGCTGCCGACGCTGACCAAAGAGCTCGCCACACTCTCAGCGCGGGTGGATGAGCACCTGAAGAAGATGGGGGCGGTATGGAACTGATGCCTGGCTACAAGCGCAGTGATGTCGGCGTGATCCCGGATGACTGGGATGCCAAGCCGCTGGGCGAGATCGGCGACAGTCTCATTGGATTGACCTATCGCCCCTCCGAAGTTCGCAAGTATGGAACGCTGGTCCTGCGCTCATCCAACGTTCAAAACGGAACCCTTTGCTTTGACGATAACGTTTTTGTCGAAGCCGATATTCCTGAGCGCATCATGGTCAGGCCGGGAGACATTCTTGTCTGCGTGCGAAACGGCAGTCGGGATTTGATCGGCAAATCCGCACTGATTGATGAGCGAGCCATTGGCATGACCTTTGGCGCATTCATGGGGGTGTTCCGGAGTGAACACGGCAAGCTCCTGCATCACGTATTCCAGTCTGGCATTTTCAAAAAGCAGATCAATGAGCATCTGGGCGCGACCATCAACCAGATTACGAACAAAAGCCTGAACTCCTTCAAGGTTCCGCTACCGCCAACCGACGAGGAACGAACGGAAATTGCAAGTGCGTTGAGTGATGTTGATGCGTTGCTCGCTACCCTGGATCAAGTGATCGCCAAGAAGCGCGATCTCAAGCAGGCAGCCATGCAGCAACTACTCACAGGCAAGACTCGGTTGCCGGGATTTAGTGGGGATTGGGAGGTGAAGCGACTGGATGAGCTTGCATCCCTGTATCAGCCTCAAACTATCTCAGCTCAATTATTTACAGAGGCGGGTTTTCCGGTTTATGGAGCAAATGGAGTGGTTGGTTTCTATCACTCCAGCAATCACGAGACGTGGCAGGTTACGGTTACCTGTCGAGGATCAACCTGCGGGACAGTTAACAGAACAGTCGATGAGTGCTGGATTACTGGAAATGCAATGGTGTTGAACTGCGACAGCAATCGGAGTCTCAATAAGGATTTTTTCTACTATCTAATGCTTGCTCAGGATCTGTCAGATTGCATTTCGGGAACTGGACAGCCGCAGATTGTTCGTGCACCTCTTTCTGCGTTTAAAGTTCGTTTGCCAATGAACTCGGATGAGCAAGCAGCCATAGCTAAAACTCTCTCCAGCATGGACGCCGAGTTGTCGGCTCTCGAAGCCCGCCGCGACAAAACCCGCAATGTCAAACAGGCCATGATGCAGGAGCTGCTCATCGGAAAGACGAGGCTGGTATGAGCGTTGCGGAGATGTTTTCGGACTTTGTTAGCAATTTGGCGATTGCTAACGCGGAAACGATCAGCACGCGCTACGGCGAGCTGACGTCAGCGCTGAACAAGCAGTTTCGGGACACAGAGTCAAAAACAGCGAACACACTTCAGGTCGGGTCGTTTGGCCGGAAAACGGGCATCAATGGTATTTCCGATCTGGACATGCTGTACATCATGCCCAAGACCAAATGGGCCGATTACAACAAAGCCGGTGGGCAACTGAGCCTGCTGCAGGATGCGAAAGATGCAATTCTCAAGCGCTACCCGGCGACGAAAGTAAAGGTAGACCGCCTGGTTGTGACGGTCACCTACACGAACTTCCACGTCGAGGTTCAACCTGTTTTTGAACAGGACGATCAAAGCTATCTTTATCCAGACACGAAAAACGGCGGTAGCTGGAAAACCACCAAGCCGCGAGAAGAGATGACGGCCGTGGCGGATTTGGACACGCAAAAGAATGCCAATCTGAGGCCTCTGTGCAAGATGGCCCGGGCTTGGAAGAACAAGCACGGCGTCGGAATGGGCGGGCTTCTACTGGATACGCTTGCCTACAACTTTCTTGACTCAACCACGGATTTCGACACCAAGAGCTTCCTCTACTACGACTGGATGAGTCGGGATTTCTTTAAATACCTGTCTGAACTGCCAGAGCAAACCGAGTACGCCGCTCCGGGTAGCCGCCAGCGAGTGAAAGTCAAAAAGAAATTTCAGAAAAAGGCCAAAAAAGCCCACAAACTCTGCGTAGAAGCCATCGAGGCCGAGAACCAGAAGAACGTGAACGATAAGTGGAAGAAGGTTTACGGGCGACCATTCCCAGCATCGGCGACGGCGGCTCAAGAGGCCGTGGCAAAGAGTTTTGTACAAAGCTGGGATGACACCGAGGAATTTATCGAGGATAAATTTCCAGTTGATATTCGAGAATCCATGCAGCTGGATTGCGAGGTCAAACAGAACGGATTCCGTGAGTTCTTCCTCCGCGAGATGTTGGCCAGGAGAATTCCTTTGATGACCAAAAAGAGCTTGCGCTTCGAAATTACAGGTGTTTCGGCAGCCAAGCCGTATGACATCTACTGGAAGATCTTGAATCGCGGCGATGCGGCCCGTAAGAGGAATTGCATCAGAGGGCAAATCATCAAAGATGATGGACTGATGCAGCGGACGGAATCTACAAGTTTTCTAGGCGATCACATCGTTGAGTGTTATTGCGTGAAGGATGGTGTGGTGGTCGCCAAAAACCGGATTCACGTTCCTATTAATAGGGAGCAGAACAATGACGACTGACCATAGAGCGAACAATGACGACTGACCATATCAATGTACTGGAAGGCCAGTTGCGCGAGTGTTACGGGCGAGTTGTCTACTCCCACAAAACACACGAGAAATGCGCGGACATCTTGTTGTCGCGCCACAAGTGCATCAAATTCTGGCAGATAGCTCTTTCGGCTATTGTCACTGGCGGGATTGCCACAACGCTGTACGAGGACTGGAAGGTTGTCACTACAGTGGTTACCGCTGTGCTTTCCACGATTTTGCTGGCATTGAATGCCTATACCAAAGACTACGATTTGGGTGAGATTGCTCAGAAGCATCGTCATTCAGCGGCTGACATCTGGCTTATCCGTGAAAAGTACCTGAGCTTGCTAACTGACCTACGAGCTGGATCGCTACCACTGGAAGACATCCGAAAGAATCGCGACGCCTTGCTTGAGGAACTGCATGCTACGTACAAAGGGGCGCCCAGCACGGATTACAAGGCTTATCAGAAGGCGCAGAAAGCCCTGAAGGAGCTGGAAGACATGACTTTTTCCGATGAGGAAATTGATGCCTTTCTTCCGAAAGAATTGAAGAGAACTTCCAAGGGGGGTGGCAATGTCTGAACAAGCCCGTTCTGAGCGCAAGACGCAGAACCGCGTTGCCGCTCTGTTTACCGATGCAAGTCGCCCTGACTGCCTTGGGTACGATCACCTGGGTGAGTGGAGCAAACGCGACAACAACCGCTGCATCGAGGCAGATTTTTTGCGCAGCAACCTCAAGAAGCGTGGTTACTCCGAGGCGCACATTTCTGCTGCACTGCAAAAGCTCCTGACCGCCGCCGACTCCACCGGCATCACCCTGTATCAAGCCAATCTGCGCACCTATCAACTGCTGCGCTATGGCGTGCCGGTACAGATTGCAGCCGGACAGGCGCATGAGACCGTACACCTCATCGACTGGGAAACGCCAGGCAACAACGACTTTGGCTTGGCCGAAGAGGTCACCTTGCGCGGCGGCTACGAACGGCGGCCCGATCTGGTCGTTTACATCAATGGCATCGCGGTCGCCGTCATTGAGTTGAAACGCAGTTCGGTGGAGGTGGCTGACGGTGTTCGTCAGCTCATCACCAACCAGGAAGAGATTTTCAACAAGGGCTTTTTCAGCACGGTGCAGCTGGTGCTGGCGGGCAGCGACTCGCAGGGTTTGCGCTACGGCACTACGGGCACCCCTGAAAAGTTTTTCGTAGAGTGGAAGGAGCGCAAGGATAAAGGCGCAGCCACATCAGAGCCACTCGCAGAGGGTGCGCTTCTAGATAAACCATTGGCGCAGATGTTTGACAAGGTGCGCCTGCTGGATCTGATCCGCAACTTCATCATCTTCGATGGCGGGCAAAAGAAGGTGCCTCGCGTCCATCAATACCACGGCGTGAAAGCGGCCCAGGAGCGGGTGAAGCAGCAGGAAGGCGGTGTGATCTGGCACACCCAAGGCAGCGGCAAGAGCATTCTGATGGTGCTGATTGCCAAGTGGCTGCTGGAATTTGACCCGCACGCCCGCGTCCTGGTCATCACCGACCGTGATGAGCTGGACAAGCAGATCGTGGGTGTGATGCGTAATGCAGGCGTGATTGGCGAGGATGCGGCATCGCCGCGCATCACCTCTCGCGCGGAACTGGTTGAAAAGCTAGGGGCAGCCACGCCACGCTTGATGTGCGCGCTGATCCACAAGTTTGATACGACCGACCTGAAGGGCGAGCCTCCGAGGGTGGTGGGCCGTGTTTACGTCTTCGTCGATGAATGTCACCGCACGCAAGGCGGCGACATGAACAAGCAGATGAAGCGATGGCTGGATAACGCCATCTTCATCGGTTTCACCGGCACGCCTCTGCTGCGCAAAGACAAGCAGACCACCCGCGAGGTTTTCGGCACCTACATCCACACCTACAAGTTCGATGAAGCGGTGGCCGACAAGGTTGTGCTTGACCTGAAGTACGAAGCGCGCGATGTGCCTCAGCGCCTGACGTCAAAGAAAGCTATCGATGCGTGGTTTGATCAGAAAACCAAGGGGCTGAACAACTTTCAGCGTTCGGTTCTGCGTAAGCGCTGGGCGACGATGGAAGAGCTGATGAGTGCCGGTGAGCGCAAGCAGCGCATCATCGCCGACATCATCCACGACTTCGGAGTCCAGCCGCGTCTGAACAATGACCGGGGCACGGCCATTCTGGTGGCAGCCTCCATCTACGACGCCTGCCACTACTTCCGTTTGTTCCAGAACACGTCGTTTGGCAAGTACTGCGGAATCATTACGTCCTACGAGCCCAACCACAACGCGATTTCGCGCGAGCCCAAGGACAGCGACGAGCGCTACAAGTTTGACACCTACACCCAGCACGTCCTGGAAAAAGATCAGACCACCAAAGACTACGAGGACAAGACCAAGCAGCGCTTCATCGACGAGCCTGCCAATCTGAAGCTGCTGATCGTGGTGAGCAAATTGCTGACCGGGTTCGATGCGCCGTCTTGCACCTACATCTATCTCGACAACGAGCTGCGTGATCACAACCTGTTCCAGGCCATTTGCCGCACCAACCGGCTCGACGGCGATGACAAGGACTATGGTCACATCGTCGATTACAAAGAGCTGTTCGAGAAGGTGCAGGACTCCATCGCCGTATACACCTCGGACGAGCTGGACATCGACGATGGTGGCGATGACGGCAACGTCACCGTCAAGAACTGGCTCAAGGAAGGCAAGGCGCAGCTCGATGCTGCCCGTGAAGCACTGCGCTACCTGTGTGAGCCGGTGGCCATGCCGCGCGAGATGGAGCAGTACCTGCACTATTTCTGCGGTGATGCCAATGATCCGGAAGCGTTGCTGAACACCGAGCCGCTGCGCATCTCGTTCTACAAGTCAGCAGCCGCATTCCTGCGAGCCTATGCGGCAATTGCCCAGAACCTTGAAGACGCAGGGTATTCAGCAGCTGATATTGCTGCCCTCGAAAAGGAGATCGAGTTCTACAGCGACACTCGCACGGCGATCAAGAAGCATTCAGGCGAAGAGTTGGACATTAAGCCTTATGAGGCGGATATGCGCCACCTCATCAATACCTACATCCAAGCAGACCCAGCTGAAGATTTGGGAAATCTCAGCTCGCTCTCACTGACCGAGCTGATCATCGAAACCGGCATTCACGACGCCATTGCCAAGAAGCTCAACCAGAAGGGCAAGCTGTCGAGGAATGCGATTGCTGAAGGCATCATCAACAACGTCCGCAAGACGATCATTCGGGATCAACTGACTGATCCGAAGTTTTACGACGAGATCTCCAAGCTCCTCGAAGACCTGATCAAGCAAAAGCGCGACGACACCGCTGCCTACGAGAAATTCCTCGAGAAGGCCGAAGAGTTGGTGAAAAAGATGGCGGCCAAGAATACGGGCAGCCATCCGCACGTGCTCAACGGTCACCCGGAAGCGATCGCTCTCTTCAACAATCTGGCCAGCATTCCGGCCGCAACTTTCGTTTGTCCGACTGACGACGTTGGCAAGGCGACGCTCGCGCTCGAACTCGATCAGGCGATGCGAGAGCAGGCACCGGCAGGCTGGAAAGGGGATGACACCCGTGAGAAGCAGGTGCTCAATGCGCTGTTTCCCATCATGTCGCGGGATCGGGTGGCGACGCAGGCTATTTTCGAAATCATCAAGAACCAATCGGGGTACTGATGAACGAGACGATCCAACTGGGCGAGATTTCAATAGCGGTGACCAGGAAGGACATCAAGAATGTCCACCTCACCGTTCATCCGCCTGATGGACGTGTGACTCTCGCCGCCCCAACCAACACTCGCCTAGAAGTAGCGCGTGCCTACGCGATCTCCAAGTTGGTCTGGATTCGTGACCAGCAGAGAAAACTGGAATGTCAGGCGCGGGAAACACCACGCCAGTTCGTTGAGCGTGAGAGCCACCACGTTTGGGGGCGGCGCTACCTGATGACGGTGGACTACCAGGATGTAAAGCCTAGTGTTGTCCTCAGCAACAAACGGATCACCCTGATTGTTCGTCCGGGCAGCAGCGCAGAAAAGCGCGCGGAGGTGATGCATGAGTGGCACAAGTCGTTGCTGCACGAGGTTGTACCGCCACTGATCCAAAAGTGGGAGCAAAAGCTCAAGGTGAGAGTCTCAGGCTATTTCCTGCAACGGATGAAAACCAAGTGGGGTAGTTGCAATCACGCAGAGGGAAACATCCGCCTCAGTACGGAGCTGGTGAAAAAGCCTAAGGATTTGTTGGAGTACGTCGTCGTGCATGAAATGGCTCATTTGATCGAGCCCACGCACAGTGATCGCTTCATCGCCATCCTTGAAGAGCATTACCCCAGCTGGCGTGAGGCCCGCGCCGAGCTCAACGAATTGCCACTGGCTGCAGAGGTCTGGAAGGAGTGATATGGCACTGAATCTGGCAAAGGTCGTCATCGGCTATCTGAAAGATCGGCCCGAAGAAAAATTCAGCGCACGGCAGATTGCCGAGTGGGTGTTCGCCACTTATCCGGATGAATGCCAGGAAAAGCGGGCCAATAGCCGCGGCGATTACATCAAGTCTGATGCGGATTTGGTGCAGCAGCTCGTCGCAGAAATCAGCTCGCAGCGCCCGCGCATGCAAACGAAGCATCCAGAACTCAAAACGACTGAAGGACGGCCGCGCAAGTACTACTACTCGGAGCGCTCGGACAGCGCCGAAGTGGCGGCGGCCGAAAGCGAGAGCACGTCAACGGCTGCGGATGCAAGTGCTTTGAAGATTGACGAGCACGCTCTGTACCCGCTGCTCTCGCAATACCTGTGGGAGGAGTTTGGCGTTTTCTCCAAGCGCATCGACGAGAAGCGTTCGTCGAACAAGCGCGGGCCGAACGGCAACCGCTGGCTTTACCCGGACGTGGTGGGCATGGAGGACTTGGGCAAGGAGTGGCACCGCGAAGTGCGCGACTGCGTGACGCAGTATTCCGACAAGCGCACCAAGCTGTGGTCGTTCGAGGTCAAGCTGCTGATCAACCGTTCGAACGTGCGCGAGTGCTTCTTTCAGGCCGTATCGAACTCGTCGTGGGCCAATTTCGGCTATCTGGTCGCTGCGGAAATCGGCGGCACCGATACGCTGAAGGAACTGCGGATGCTGTTTGCCGCCCACGGTATCGGCTTCATCAAGCTGGACGTGGAAAACCCTGCCGACAGTCAGGTGCTGATTCCGGCCCGAGAGCGTGACGAGATCGATTGGGACATGGCCAATCGGCTGGCCACAGAGAACCGGGATTTTCTGGAATACGTGAAGCTGGTGAAGCAGTTCTACCAGACCGGCGAGGCGCGCCCGGCTGACTGGGACGTTCCGGAACTGGACGATTGATCACCTATTCCAGGTGACCGATCACGTCGAGGCGTTCGTCACCGCGCTGAAACGCACCGAACCAACCGTCGCGGGAGTCTGCGCGGGTGCGGCTCACCAACAAGATGAAGCCATCGCAACCGCGCCCTTTGGCGGTGGCGAAGTCGGTAGTGTCGAATTTGGCTTCGCGCGCCAGCGTCGAGGCCACCGACTTCATGGCCGATTCGAACAGGTCGAGCAGATGGTCTTGCAGGCTGGCGTCGATGTTGCGCGAGGTCACGTCGTCGATGACGGCGTGCTTGAATCTATTGCTCATGGTCAATGCTCCGTGGTGGGTACGGATGACATGAACGCGCTGTCCGGGCTAAAAGCCAAGCGCATTCGGGATGGAACGATCAGGTGTTGCGAAGTGGCCAAGCGCTGATTACTTGGTGGCAGATGGAATCTCACTGACCCACGCCTGCAACGCCCTCAGTTGCTCGGCGTTTTCGTGGCAGGTCTGGTAGTTGGCGGCAACGGTTCCGGCGACGGCAGAGAGCGCAATGCCTGCGGAGACCGCATCAGCATCTCGGGCGGGCTCGGGCAGCTCACCGGCGGCGGCAGCGTCGTGCAGGCGCACCAAGCCACGGTTGATAGAGCAAGCAGCATCGGCTTGAACGGGCACATAGACGGGAACCTCCTTGATGATGGTTTCGCCCTTCTCGCGAACGACGCGGACGCGGTCGACGTAATGGGTGACGACCTTGACGGTGGCCTGCGCTTGTCGCTCGCGGACGGCGGCGACCTGCAGGGTCTGCTTCTGGACGGCGGCGTCCCACTGGGCCTGAACGTGGCCCGCACCCTTGATCCAGCCGAAGCCGATCAGTGCAGCGGCGAGCAGGACGAGGGCCAGCCAGCGGTACGGCCACGGAATCAAGTTCATGGCGCTTCCCCGATGCACTGGCGGTACTCGGCCTCGCGCCGTGTGGCTAACCCACCGCACAGGCGCGCATTTGCAGGCAGCGCACAGTCCTTGCCCTGGAAGAAGCGCCAGCGCAGCAGCTCAGCACACGCTCCGGCGTAGTCTTCGGCGTTGAGTTTCCTCACCAGCGTGGATTGGCAGAATGCGCGGCTGCCGACGTTGTAGGAGAAGCTCACCAGCGCGTCGTACTCGTGCTGGGCCAGCGGCACGGTCACGCATTGTTTGAGCGCCCCCTCAAACTGCTGCACATCGGTGAGCGCCCGAGCCAGCGCCTTCGGCGGCGTGGTGGTGTCACCCAGCTTCACCCCAGTGGTGGTGCCAAAACCAATGGTCGGCACATCGCCCTTGACCGGGATCACTGCGCGATCGGTGTAGCCCTCGTGCAGCAAGATGCCGACCAGGGCGGCGGCGGACAGCGTCAGTCCGGCCATCGTCCCCGGCGGCCTGAAGGTGAGCTGGCGCGAGCTGGGCTGGAAGGCGCTGATCGTCGAGTTCGCGCCAGACAGCATCGGCGCAGAGCTGGTCGAGCTGGAGGCGTCATGAGCGAAACCGCAACCCTGCCGAAT